>JAESFM010000018.1_pt1 | contig 136281 bp, 140 predicted proteins | sample 9266171 | NCBI WGS metagenome assembly JAESFM01 (sample SAMN14505069, study PRJNA617099) | algae metagenome | isolation source: Hassallia sp. WJT32-NPBG1 and co-occurring heterotrophs from well developed... | place: USA: Mojave Desert, Joshua Tree National Park, California | collected 2006-06-22 | reverse complement strand
TCCGTTTCCCGTGAAAGGGGGAACATCAAGGTTTCCCGAACACGGATTTGACCTTGTCCACGGCCGTCTGGAAGATCCCCTGGTGAGACGGCGGCACCAGATCGCCAGCGCGGGCGGCAACCTCCCGATCGCCACTTTCGGTTCGAATGAGGTGGAGATACTTAGGGTCATATTGGCCCATCTCCATCAGGCGCTTCGGTTCGAGCACCGTCAGCACCTTGTTCTTCAGCTCGATCAGCCCCTCCGCGCGAAGCTGTTGGAGCATTCTATTGACGTGAACGGGCGTCATCCCCGTTGCCTGAGCTAGCTCCTCCTGCGTGAGGGGGAAGGGGAAAGCATCGTCCGTTGTCTCGCCAACCACCCGGTAGCGGATCAGTATCTCGCAAATCAGGTGGGCGATACGTTCGCGGGCGTCGCGGCTGCCATGGTCGACGATCCACTCCCGCAGAATGGCGGAATCCACCATCGTGCTCCACCACATTGCCTTCGTGATGCGACCGGATTCCGTTAGGAGACGCTCCATCTCGTCTGCGGGGATCAAGACGCAGGTGGTGTCGGCCAACGCGACGATGTCATGATCCATGCCTTCCAGGATGAAAACCTCGACGTCGCAAAGGTCACCGGGAATGAGGAACGCCATCATTTGCACGTTGCCGTTGGCAAGTGTCTTGGCCCTTGCCGCCAGTCCGGTCAGGACGAGGTGAATGTTCCGAACCTTGTCGCCCGCGTGGATGATGATTTCGCCGCGCGCGAAGGTTTTCGTCGGATAGCCTAGCAGCTCGTCAAGCCGCTGGCGCTCCGCCTGCTCGAAACGGGTGAACTGTTCCAGCCTCATCGTCAGGGGATTGGCCATGACAGCATCCTTCTGCTGGTGGTGCCCAGATCATGCGTGAGCATCTCTTCAGGCTCTCGCCCAGCCGCCAGATCTCTGGCGGCATGGGGCCTTCCTTGAGCATGCCGGCTGCTCCTGTGTCTTGAGCGAACCTGAGCAGATCTGGTTGCGATTAGGCTCGATCTCTCGCAGGTCTGGCGAATGCCATCAAACAACTTAGTCGTCGAGAGTAAGAGACATCAACTCCAAGGGCCTGCTACGGTTGCGGACATTAGCTCGCCAGCGGCTTCCCGTGGAGCCGGACAGCGATGTTGGCTCCACCTCCGAAAGCAGACATCACCCTGATGGCTGCCAATGTCGCGGTTGGGTCGGTCGCTGAAGATCCGGGCCTCAGGCAGTATGCCGGCTTCCACTCTCCCTGTTTCCAGGAGCGGACGGGCCTCTTTCGGCCAGTTCCAGTCACGGCACCTACGCGCCCATGTCGATCACCAGCGTGCCGCAGTCGACTTCCCGAGGGCGGACGTGACCCTCCGACTGTCGGATAATCGAGATTGGTGGAAAGCAGACATCCGCCTGTCCAAAACCTAACCCAGTATAGAGCGGTCCTGAGTGCTCCCGCCTAGAAGCGGTGATGTCGGTAGCCCCCTCAGAGCAGGAAGGGTGACCGGGAGACAGGGTTCCGCCCCGCCTGTGACGCGCAAGGGGCCGACCTTCCACTGGCTCCATCCTCAATGGAGGTTCCGCGATGCTGCTCAGGACAGGATGGCCCCCCTTGGCGAGCGCACCGGCATCGGTTGGGGCACCCCTCTTCCGGAACCGGCTGCTCGCGACGCTGGCGCGAGGCGATCTAGATGACCTGCGGCCGCACCTCACCCCGGTGTGGCTGGTCGGTGATCAGACCCTGTTCGGGCCCGGCGAGGTGATTGAGCACGTGTATTTCGTTGAGCAAGGTGTGGTGTCGTTGGTGGCGGACACCGGAGCCGACGACATGGGAATCGAAGTGGGCATGATCGGCCCGGAGGGCATGGCCGGCGTCGCTTCCGTGCTCAGCGATCGCCCGATCGCTTTCCATCACACCAGGGTTCAGATGCCCGGCTCAGCCGTGCGGATACCGGTCGCGTCCTTTCGAGACCTCCTGGACAGCGTGCCGGCTTTGCGCGAACGCTGCCTGCGCTACCTGGACGCGTTTGTCATCCAGATCTCCCAGAGGGGGGCGTGCAACGGCCGCCACCACCTGCCCGAGCGTTGTGCGGGCTGGCTGCTGGCGGCGTGTGACCGGGCCGAAGGCCACGAGATGCCATTCACCCATGATACGCTGTCGGCCGCGTTGGGCGTTCGCCGCTCAGGCGTCACGGCCGCTGTCGGCGCACTGCAGGATGCCGGGCTCATCCGGTCTGGCAGGGGCAAGACGATGGTGTTGGACCATGCCGGGCTTGAGCGAGCAGCCTGCGGCTGCTACCGATCGGTCCGGAACCAGTTCGACCGGCTGCTGGCATGTCCATAGTGCGCGAGGGCCCGCCCGCCGGATCGCGCCCCGTTCCAGGCAATCGCTCCCGCGTGGCCTCCGGGTCCCCCGCAAGGAAATCCGGCATGTCCACTCGAGATGCACCCCATCCCGACGATAGCGACCTCCGCGCCCGGATCGCCGGCCTGGAGGCGGAGAACGCCGCCCTGCGCACCCAACTCAAAGATCACCAAGCCGCGGCGGCGGTCGCGGGAGTGGAACGCGATGCCGGTCGCGCACGGGATCGGGAGCAGACCTCCGTCGCCGCGGCCGATCGTCTCGCGCTTGGCACGCTGGAGCAGGCGAACGCGGCACTGCGGCTCGCCAATGCCGAGCTGACCGAGAGCCGTGCGGCGCACCACGCGGGCGAGCAACGCCTACGGCTCATCCTGGAGAGCGCCACCGACTTCGCCATCATCGCCACCGGTCTGGACGGGCGCATTACCGGCTGGAATGCTGGCGCGCGCAACATCCTGGGCTGGGACGAGGCGGAGATCCTCGGCCGGAGCGCCGAGGTGATCTGGACACCCGAGGACTTGGCGGCTGGGGCGCCGGAGGCCGAGATGCGCAGCACACGGGAGCAGGGCCGCGCAGCGGACGAGCGCTGGCACCTCAGGCGGGACGGCTCCCGGTTCTGGGCCAGTGGGCTGATGACGCCGATGCGCGACGGCGCCGGCACGCTGCTCGGCTACCTCAAGATCCTGCGCGACCGCACCGGGAGCCGCGCCGTCGAGGCAGCCCTGCGCGAGAGCGAGAACCGCTTCCGGACCCTCGCTGAGAGCATCCCCAATTTCGTGTTCCGCTCGCGCACCTCGGGCGAACGCACCTGGGGCAGCCCGCAGTGGATCGCCTATTGCGGTCTGTCGGAGGAGGAGAGCCTGGGCCTCGGCTGGCTCGAGGCCGTCCACCCCGACGACCGCGCGGCGACGATGCCGGCCTGGGCCGCGGCGGAGGCGGGCGGGCTGTTCTCGGTCGAGCACCGCACGCGCCGTGCCGCAGACGGCATCTACCGCTGGTTCCAGAGCCGCGCCGTGCCGATGCGGGACGAGGGAGACCGCATCATCGAGTGGTTCGGCACCTCGACCGATGTCGACGACCAGGTGCACGCCCGCGAGGTGCTGGCCCGCGGCCGCGGGGAGCTGGAGGCGCTGGTGGCGGAGCGCACGATTGAGCTGGCACACGCGTTGGACGCCCTGCGCACCGAGGCGGCTGAGCGCGCCCGCGCGGAGGAGACGCTGCGGCAAGCGCAGAAGATGGAAGCCGTGGGCCAACTCACGGGTGGCATCGCGCACGACTTCAACAACATGCTCCAGGGCGTCGCGGGCGGCCTGGAGACGGCGCGGCGCCGGATCGCGCAGGGCCGCGCCGTGGAGGCCGGGCGCTACCTGAACATGGCGCGCGAGGCAGTAAACCGGGCGGCGGGGCTGACACGGCGCCTGCTGGCCTTTGCGCGGCAGCAACGACTCGACCCGAAGCCGATCGACCCGGACGGGCTGGTCGCAAGCATGGTGGACCTGATCCGCCGCACGGTGGGACCCGGGGTCCAGGTGGAACTCGACCTGCGCGACAGCCTCTGGAGCGTGCTGTGCGACGCCAACGAGCTGGAGAGTGCGCTGTTGAACCTCTGCATCAACGCGCGCGATGCCATGCCCGAGGGCGGGCGGCTGACGATCGGCACGGCGGATGCGGAGCTGACCGCGGCGGACATCGCGGGACAGGAGGGTGCGGCGCCCGGCGGCCACGTGGTGATCTCGGTCGCCGACACCGGGGAAGGCATGCCGCCGGAGGTGCTGGAGCGGGTCTTCGAGCCATTCTTCACCACCAAGCCGGTAGGACAGGGCACCGGGCTGGGGCTGAGCCAGGTCTACGGCTTCGTGCGGCAATCCGGCGGACTTGTCCGGCTGGAGAGTGCGCCCGGGCAAGGCACGACCGTGCGCCTCTACCTGCCGCGGCAGGAACAGGCGGAGACGGCCGGGCATCAGGCTCCGGCTCCGGCGCTGGAGCAGGCCGGCGCGGGCCAAACGGTGCTGCTGGTGGACGACGAGGACGCGGTGCGCGGGCCGGCCGCTGAACGGCTGCGCGAGTTGGGTTACCAGGTGCTGGAGGCGGCGGATGGGCCGGCGGCGCTGCGGCTCCTGCAGGGCTCCCCACGCCTGGACCTGCTGGTCACCGATGTGGGCCTGCCGCACGGGATGAACGGCCGGCAGGTGGCCGAGGCGGTGTGCGAGCGGGTACCGGGGCTGCCAGTGTTGTTCATCACCGGCTACGCGGGTTCGGCGCTGCCGGCCGGGGTTGAGGTAATCGGCAAGCCGTTCGAACTCGACGCCCTGGTTCGGCGGGTCCAGGCGATGCTGAAAGCAGAGCAGTAGCCGACAAGCCGGTGGTGCCGCTGGTCCGAGCCGGTGCCGTTAGTCCGGCGTGTCGGCAGGGGCCGGGCCGGGAACTGTCGAGATCTGCCAAATTCTGATCTCACTATCCAGACGCTCGAAGCAGTGTGGAGGACGGTCCGGTTTCAGGCCACCGGTCGACCTGGTGGCCGGTAGCGTCAGTTTCCCCGCTTCGAACACCCGAACGCCGCCAGTCCGCTTTCGGCCCGACCATGCCATGGAGTGTGAGCGCAGGCCCGCTGCTTCTATGTTCGCTCACGAAGGTAGAGCAGATATCTAAGTGCCGAGCCCTTTAAAACCGCCAACCGCCTGACACGGTCGTTCTGGCGCCATTCGTCCCATGACATGCGGCCATGCAGTCGATCAACCGACCAACACCACGTGCCCACACGTCGCAATAGGGCTTGCCTGAGTGCGACAGGGCCGGGGTGTCGCGCAAGATCTTCGGTCGCCCTTTTGCGACAGTGGTCGCATCGTGTCTCAGACCCGTACGCGACAGGGGAGGGGACGCATGCACGTCGGCTACGCCCGCACCAGTACCTTCGAGCAGCAGGCCGGGCTCGAGGCCCAACTCCGTCAGCTTTGGGAGCAGGGCTGCGAGCGCGTCTTCGCTGAGCAGGTCAGCAGCGTCGGAAGGCGCGAACAGCTACAGGAATGCCTGCGTTTCGTACGCGAGGGCGACGTGTTGTTTGTCTGCAAACCTGACCGCCTCGCCCGTTCCACAGCGGAACTACTGCGGACCGTGGAAGATCTCGGCCAGCGCGGCGTCGGCCTCGTGATCCTTAGCATGGGTGGGTCCCGGCTGGACACGCGCCAGCCCACCAGCATGCTGCTGCTCACCATGCTGGCCGCCGTGGCGGAGTTTGAAAGGGGCATTATGTTGGAGCGTCAGCGTGAGGGCATCGCCAAGGCCCGGGCCGAGGGAAAGTACAAAGGGCGGGCGCCGACCGCGCGGAGGATGGTGGCCAAGATGCAGGAGCTTAAGGCTTCTGGCATGCGCCCGGCGGAGATCGCGGTTGAACTCCGGATCAACCGCGCCAGCGTCTACCGCGTGTTGGGGGAGGCAAGGCCAGCGCCGGAGGGAGCGCCCCGGTCCCTCGGCGTTGGCGACGCATTGCATGTCAGAGGACGTTACGACTCCGAGCGGCGAGTGTAGTCGTTGGCGGCGGATTGTCCTGACATTCGATGATGGTGCCGGCATGCCCGTGCCAGATCAGCTTGCAGTGCGCCGCCATCCTGCGTTCGGTCACGTAGAACCGGGCCGGGAAGCTCTCCGCGCGTCGCTTGTTGCGGCTCAGGCCGTTACCAACAACGAACAGCCAGTTGCCGCCCGGATCCTCCTGTGTCGCCTCTAGCCCACACGTCTCGGCGAACCACTCACGGATATCCTTGAGGACATCCGCTCCTGCACCTCTCACGATGACCGCGTAGGGCATGCGGCGCATGCAGGTGGTTAGGAGGCTGGCGCTGGCCAGCAGCTTGTCCATCGCGGCTCCACGCTCTCGGCGGGTCACTGGAGATCTCCCTCACACGTTTTGATTGCCGTGAGCATTCTCAGATGCTCACCACTTTCATTGATGGCTTTGAACGGGCTTTGGTACTGATCGCGCGGTCACCGAAGGTCGGCCAACGTGATGGCTAGTTCACCGAGCGTGCTGCCCACCAGCGGCGCACTCGGCGGGGTACGGCCTTGGCGTCACGTTTGGTCCCAGTAAGCGACCACAGCCATAATCGCGCCCCGCAAGTCACCGGAGGCGAGGCACCTTTTCGCTTTCTGCGTGGCCGCGTAGTGCCTCTTCAAATCGCGGAATTTGTCTCGGGAGCGGCTCGCGCAAGTTGTTGCTCGATGATCTTTGGTTCCTGTGCTCACATTCTGTCCCGTGGCTCGTGTGTCGGCCGACGTGAGCACTTCGGGCTGATGGCCAAGGTGAGGCTTCGCCTTGTCGCCCGCTGTCTCGTTCAGATCGAAATGGTCCATGCACCTTTTACCCCTTTCTGAAATCCCAGCTCTTCTCACTGAATCTCGCCTTGCATCGGGCCGGGCTTCGCCAACAAATTCAGCTGCCGGCTCTTGTGGCGGAGCTCCATATCGATGTTTGGGTCATCGAACATGTTCTCAATCACGTCGCGCGCTTGCAGGATAGCTTGTGGGATCGGCGACCCGAGGCCGCTGTTCAGGTCGGCCAGCTGGTTGCAAAGGATGATTGCATTCGCCATGGCGTCCAGGTTGTGGCTGCTGAGCAAAATTCTGCCGGGCTCCGCCCAACCGTTAGCGTTGGGCTGCGGCCGTGTGCGCAGGTCAGCCATGGTCAAGTTCAGATTACCGACCACACTGCCCGGCAAGGGCGCACGGGCTTTGCCGTCGCTGGGCCGCCCCACTTTTCCTAGCGGCACGCCGAGCAGCGTTGGTGCGCGACCCGTCCAGTCGACGCCAATGATCGCCCTCTGGTCTGCGTAGGCATAGAGGTGCGGCGTCACTGCGTCGTATGTAACCAGCACGTCCCGGCCCAGCTTGCGGCTGAGCGCTCTCCGGAGCGCAGTGAGGAGCAGCCCCACGCCGGGATCACCCGTTCCCAGGTAGTGGACCCATCGCAGATCTTCGAGATAGCCGTCGTAATACATCTGGCGGAAGAAGCGGACCTCATGCGTGAAGCTGAACCGCATGGCGCCGCCGCGCGCTACATTGCCCCAGCGGAACCGCTTCATTGTGCTATACCACTTCTGTACCTCCTGTTGGGTGTGCCCCTGCATGACGGCGAGGCGCAGCATGCCGGTGTCGCTCCGGTGGTGGTCCTCGAAGAACTGGTGGGACTCCTCGCTGTCGTGCAATGCGAGCGCGAACTTGTTGTGGTAGCGATTGCCCTGCGTGTGAACGGCCGCACTGGGCACTTCCAGCGGCAGAGCGGCGTCACAGTATCGCTCCGACCAACGCAGCTGGTGGTCGCGCGCGATGTCATTGATGACAAGTCCCATCGTCAATACCTGGTAGCCTCCGCTGTCGCCGATAATCCTGGTTCGGGCGCGGTCGCGCTGCGACACGGCGTTGCACATGGGCTGCGACAGCCGGTGCATCTGACCTTGGGCGATTACGCCTGCGCTGAGCAGAGCGTGCGAGTGAAACCCAACCTTGCCGTTCGGGTCGAGCGGGTTGACCTCGCTGCAAATCAGTCCAGCTGGCAGGCGATGGCGGCCCGGTGGAGTGGAGGGGAAGTCGATTTGTGGGGGCTGCATAGGGGGCAGCCAGCGGGCGTAGTCTGCCCACTTGCGGTCGTAGTCGGGCATCTGAGTACCTAGAGTGGGAGGGTAGCCCGGGGATTAACCCCGGGCTTGCGATGAAGGCGGCTTTGAATGGGCGCTACTTGCGCCAGGTCATTAGCCAGGTGCGGACCATGACGCTGCTGCGGACACTGGTGTGCCTCTGGCGCAGCGGCATCCAAACCATATGCTGGGCGTGTGGACGGGATATGGTGAAGCGCGCCATCTCCTCGATTACATCCAGCACGACGCTGTCCACGCCGCGCAGCTTGTTGATGGCCTTAACGACCCGCACGAAGTCCGTTGTGAGCATTTGACAGTCGGGCAGGCTGCCCCGCAGCAGACGATGCGTAAGGGGTGGGCGGTGCAAGCCCTCGTCCACAGTGATCGCGTCCGCGCCGAACTTGAGCACGACGTCCTTCGCCTGCTTCTGGCGGGTCTCAATCATCCGCATCCAGCGGCGCTCGAAGTCGAGGAGCAGATGGACGGGCAGCTCGCAGGAGAATGCCATCTCCTCGTGCTTCCACCTGTCGGTGAACGCCTTCTCGTCAGGCTCGATAGGCAGCGCGTTCTTCGCCTTGGGCGGTAGCGCGCCCGGCATCATGTTGGCGCGGAGCGTCTTTCGCCCAGCCTTCGTGAAGTCGGTCGCCGCCTCCCAAAGAAGGAAAGTGCCGGCCTCAAGCGCCGAGCCGCCCGGCCTCGAAGAGAAGCTGAACGCGAAGCGCCGCTCGTAGTCCATCAAGTTGGACGCCAGCCGCTCGCGCTGATTCTCGCCAGCCACAATGATTGTCGGGTTCAGCCACAGTGGACCCGGCGGTTTTAGCGGGAAAAACGTGGGCGCTAGGTCTGCGTCGAGGTGGGTACAGACGATTGGCGAGCTTGCCATGCCGACAGTGGTGCCGATGAGGCAGTTGGCTCCACGGGTCAGCATGTGCTTCGTAGAGGTCTTCCCCTCCGTCACGACCACTGATTGGTCAAGCAGCAGATGATCGGCCAGCACGTCGATCGCTGCATCAGGCTCGGCGAGGTCCTTAATCGCTTCATTGTCATTCCCGCGGCGACCCACCCGCAGTCGCTTTAGCGCGCCGTCCCGCGTGATCCCCGCCGAGCAGACCTCTGTGATGCCTTGCCGCGCCAGGCCATCGTAGCCGCGCTTGAGCACATCACTATCAACCGCCTCCTCGTCGAGATCGATCACCGGGCTCTCCGGCGCCTTCGTCGTCGGCGGCTTCCAGTCGCGGGCGAGGCCGCTGATCTGGCCGGAAGTTGCCTTGATGATCCGCATCCCCTCCAGCCTGAGGTCGTCGCTGGGTTCGAGTGGGATCCCATGCTTCTCGCAGTGCGCCTTCAGCAGCTTGCCCAGCTGCTTGGCGGCGCTCTTGCGGACGGTCACGGTGGAGTATTTGCCCCGCAGTTCGCGCGGCCACGCGGCGATCACCGCGCGGTGGTGGAGGTCGTTGCCGTCGCGCGTGGCGATCTTGAGGTTGTCCAACGTAGCCGACACTTGGCTCGCCAGGTCACCGTTCTCGCACCCGATGGCAATAATCGTCATCACCTCCCAAAGCAGTAGAGTGGCGCTGCCGAGGAGTTCGTCCTTCCGGGATGTGGCCTGCGGGACCGTGCCCCACACCGCGTTCCACACTTGGCCCCTAGACGCGGTGGGCGGCAGCACTGGCACCGGGATCAGCGGTCGATCCGGGATGTCCGGATCAGGAGCGTGCTGGACATTGCCGTCCTCCTCCTCCTCGATGTCCTCGAACATCTCGAGCAGAGGCTCATCGCCCGGGATACTGGGATGACCATCGTCGGCCGGCAGTTCATCCGGATTATCTTTAACGTGGTAGCGGCCAGATCCACTTGTGACCTCGGCTTCCTTCATTGGATGAAGATCGGCCGTGTCGTCGGCGGGGAGGGCAGGAGCGGCAGGTGCTTTGTAACTGACCGGATCAATTTCCGCTGCTGACGTGCCGACTGGCGCCTCATCAGCCTTGGTAATTTCAGATGAACTGCTATGCGTATTGTCTGAGCTCGAGATGTTGCCCTTGCTGCGGACTCGCTTTGAGCCGGCGGCCTGGTTTTGGCTCCCCTCGATGTCTTCAGTGACTGGCTGGCTGGTCTTCGTCACGGCCGATCTCGCTTGTCTACGAGAGCGTGAGAGTGTGGGGGCCGTGGGACAGGATCATCACGCGGTCACCCACACGACGCCCTCAGGGCTTCGTGGTGTGACCGCCTCACCAGGGCGGGGTAGCTAAAGCCGCATGCCTGCGGCTCCAGGGATGAGGTTGGCCCGACGTAAAGTGTATCCCTAGGGACTCTACGCCAGCCTCATCCTACGCCTGCAACGATCAGCCAAAATTGTGATTATGACGAGCGAGCATATTGCTCATCATAGCGTGAGATACGCACGCCGCGACAGGCTGCACTGAAGAACGATACCGGATCTGCATCGCCCTGGTGATTGCGACTGGCGCCTCCGGCGCAGCCACGAGCAGGCACTTAGATCGCTCGGATCGCGGCGTCAACGGACGTCTAACGTCTGGCCTCGATTTTCTTAATCGCTCGGCGATCTGCCCTACGGTTTTTGGCGATTCGACCGCCGCCAAGCGGATCCCAGTTCGTCGCTTGGCATAATGGCGTGCCGGCTATGGCTGGAGCGAGACGTGCCGCAGCGGGAATTGCGCAGCTGTCGAGACAATGCGAAACGGCCGCCTGCGCCACGTTAGCACGTAGAGGTGATCACGCGCATTATTCTTGTGGTGCAAGAAATACGAGGTTTGCCGGCGCGGAAATGACACCCGCAGAGGCGCGTTTGCAAGGTTTATGCACAGTATCCGGCAAGGGGAAGGGGGCAAAAGCTTGTGCTCTTGCTCCCGCTCCTCTAACATTCTCCAAGTCTAAGAAGAACCAAGGAGAAGCTGGGTTTCTTTGTTCTCCAACTCCTCTCTGCCCTGCAAGGTTTTTTCTTTAGCCCATGTTCACCATGATGGTCTTCTTGTGGGTGAAGTGCTCGAGCATGGCCTCGAGCGAGGCCTCCTTGCCGAGGCCGCTCGACTTCACCCCGCCATAGGACAGGTTGGCCTGGACCACGAGGTTCTGATTGATCTGGACGAGGCCGGCCTCCAGCCGGTGCGCCAGGTCGAGCCCGACCTTCAGGTTGTTGGTCCAGAGCGAGGCGGCGAGGCCGAACTCGCTGTCATTCGCCTCCTCCAGCACCGACTCCGGATCGTCGAAGGGGGCGATGACGGTGACCGGGCCGAAGATCTCCTCGCGCACCAGGCGGCTGTCGCGGCCGAGGCCGGTGAAAATGACCGGCTGGATGAAGAGGCCCTTCCTCAGCGCCCCGTCCTGCGGCATGGCGGAGCAGACATGGGCGGTGGCGCCCGGCGTCGCCTTGCCCTCCTCGATGAAGCCGCGGACCTTCTCGAGCTGTCCCTCGCTCACGATGGTGCCGATATCGGTCTTCTCGTCGAGCGGGTCGCCCATGACCATGGCGTCGACGGCGGTTTTCATCGCCTGGACGAAGCGGTCGAAGATCGGGCGCTCGACATAGATGCGGCTCGCCGCCGTGCAGCTCTGGCCCTGGCGGGTGAAGCGCATGGAGGTCAGCGCACCGTTCACCGTCTTGTCGAAGTCGCAATCGGCGAAGACGATCATCGGCGACTTGCCGCCGAGCTCCAGCGTCACCGGGATCAGCTTCTCGGCGGCGGCGCGGGCGACGATCTTGCCGGTCTCGACGCTGCCGGTGAAGGTGAGCTTGCGGACCAGCGGGTGCTCGACCAGCGGCGCGCCGCACTCCGGGCCGAAGCCGGAGAGCATGTTGAAGACGCCGGCGGGGAGGACGCGGTTCATCAGCTCGCAGATGCGGAGCACGGCGAGCGGCGCTTCCTCGGCGCTCTTGACCACCACCGAGTTGCCGGCGACGAGGGCGGGCGCCACCTTCAGCGCCATCAGTAGCATCGGCACGTTCCAGGGGATGATGGCGCCGACCACGCCGAGCGGCTCGCGCACGGTGACGCTCAGCACATTGGGCGCGAAGGGGACGCTCTCGCCCTTCAGCTCGCTCCCAAGGCCGCCGAAGAACTCGAAGATGTCGGCGACGACGCCGGCCTCGACGCGGCTCTCGGTGCGAAGCGCCTTGCCGGTCTCGAGGGCGATGAGGCGGGCGAGTTCCTCCTGGTGCTCCTTCAGCAGCGCGGCGCATTGGTGGACGAGGGCGCCGCGCTTGCGGGCGGGCATCTTCGCCCAATCCTTCTGCGCCTTCGCGGCATTCTGCACTGCGGCGTCGACATCGGCGGCATCGCCCTCGGCGGCGCGGGCCACCTCCTCACCGGTTGCTGGATTCACGACGGCGAAGCTCTTGCCGTTGCGGCCGGGGACATAGCCGCCGCCGATGAAGTGATGGCCGGAGAGCGCCTTCGCCAGGGCGAAGGGGTCGAGGCTGGGGGCGGCGGGGGTCGGCATGGGCCGGTCGAGCATGGTTTCCTCCAGGGCTAGCCGACGGTCGCCCCGGGTGGATGCCCCGGGAGGTAAACCGCCGGGTCGTTCACGGCGGGGCAGGCATCGGCCCGGCGCAGGCCGGGACGATGCGGCACCTGGGCGGACCATGGCGCCGGGGTGGGGCTTCCGCAAGGCCGGGCGGTCAGCCGGCCTTGCCGCGCCAATGGAGCGATTGCAGGTTCAGCGGCCTCAGCAGCGCCGGCTCGGCGCGGATGCGCTCGGCCACGGCAACCGCTGCGGCGAGCTGCGCCTCCGTCATGTGGCGGATGGCGGGCCGGCGCACCGCCTCATGCCAGGGCCGGCCGATCGCGGCGTCGAGGCAGACCCGCATGAAACAGTGGTCGAGCCGGATCGGCCAACGCTCGGCCCCGGCCATGCCGGGCAGCACCTCACGCGTCAGCTCCAACCAGCGGGCCAGCAGGGCGGCGCGGGGGCTCGCTGGGTCGAGCGGCATCGGCGCGCTGCTCCTGCCGTCGTTGGGTTTCATCGGGCTGAGATACGGCGTATGCCGGGCGCCGCCAGAGGGAGGACCCCATGCCGCCTGACGCCGCCCCCAGCCCCAGCCTGCCCGACAGCCGCACCTGGCTGGAGCGCCTCTGGTCCAGCATTGCGGATCGCGGCCGGGCCTATGCCGATGTCCCCTCGGACCGCCTGCCGCCGCTCGACCGCGCCCGGCGCCTGGCCGAGGCGCTGCTCTCCGAGCGCGGCGAGGCCTCGGGCGCCGCGGTAGCGCGGGAGCTGCACGAGAGCCTGCTCCAGCTCGCAGGCGAGGACCGCATCGCCTTCTTCCGCTTCCTCGCCGAGGGCTTCGCTCCGGACCCCGACCGGTTGCGCGAGGCGGCGGAGGCCTGGCTGGCGGAGCCTTCGCTGGAGGCGGCCGCCCGCCTTGCCGACCTGGCCGAACCGCCCCGGCAGGAGCTGCTGCGGCGGATGAACATGGCCCCGGGCGGCACCGCCGCGCTGGTCGGCCTCCGGCAGGAGTTGACCGGCCTCACCAGGGCGGAGCCGGCGCTGCGCGTTTTGGATGCGGATTTGCGGCATCTGTTCGCCTCCTGGTTCAACCGCGGCTTCCTGGAGCTGCGGCGGATCGACTGGCAGACGCCGGCGGCGGTGCTGGAGAAGCTGATCCGCTACGAGGCGGTACACGAGATCCAGGGCTGGGACGACCTGCGCCGCCGGCTGGAGGCGGATCGCCGCTGCTTCGCCTTCTTCCACCCCGCCCTGCCGGGTGAGCCGCTCATCTTCGTCGAGGTGGCCCTGGTCAAGGGCATGGCCGCCGCCGTGCAGCCCCTGCTGTCGCGCGGCGAGCGGCCAGCCGACCCGCGCGAGGCGGATGCCGCCATCTTCTATTCCATCTCCAACTGCCAGGAGGGGTTGCGCGGCATCTCCTTCGGCAATTTCCTCATCAAGCAGGTGGTGGAGGAGCTGAAGGCGGAACTGCCGCAGCTGGCGACCTTCGCCACCCTCTCGCCCGTGCCCGGCTTCCGGCGCTGGCTGGAGCGGGAGATGGACGCACCACCGGAAGAGGGGCTGTTCCGCGCGGAGGAGGCTGCGCTGCTGACCGCGACCGCCGGGGCGGAGGATGCGGCGTCCGCATTCAGGGCGCTGACAGAAGGCGAATGGTGGCAGGAGGAAGCGCGGCGGGAGGCGCTGCGCGGGCCGCTGCTCCGTCTGGCCGCCGCCTATCTCACCCGCCCGGCGACGGCGAAGGCGGGCATCGACCCGGTCGCCCGCTTCCATCTCGGCAATGGTGCCCGGCTTGAGCGGATCAACCCGCTCGGCAACCTCTCGTCCCGCGGCATGCGGGAGAGCTTCGGGGTGATGGTGAACTACCTCTACGACCGCGAGGAGATCGAGGCGAACCACGAGCGCTTCGTCCATTCCGGCCACGTCGCGCGTTCCGCCGCGGTGGAGGCGCTGCTGCAGGCGTCGAAGGCCGGGGCTGCGCCCTCCCGCTCCGCCCTTGCGCGGCTGCTGGGCGGGGAGGAGAAGGCCGGCGGCAAGCCCGGGTGATCCGATGCCGGCCTCATGCCGCCGGCGCATCCGCAGCAGGATGAGCTGGATCAACATCCGGCTGCTGGCGGTGACGGTCGCGGTGGCGCTCGCCCTGCTCGACCCCAACGAGCAGAAGGGGGAAGTCGACAGGATCGGCTGGTCCACCACCCAGCTCGTCGGCGGAGTCATCACCTATCTCGGTGTGCTGTGCCAGTTGGGCGCGATCGACAGCCTAGGGCTGGAGGTCGCCGGCCTCGGCTTGCCGCTGCCGGCGGCGCTGCTGCGGAGCGCGAGGGGGTGTACCGGCGTTCCCTGGTCTACAGCATCCTCGTTGTGATCGGCGGGCCGCTGCACGCCTGGCTGGCCTCCATTCTGCCGGGCTGGATGTAGCGGCGTACCTGGTGCATCAACGAGTCGGATCATCGCGCTGGCGCATGGGAGAGGGTGATGCAGGACGGACGGGACGGAGGGGCGGGCGGGCCGCTGCGGGGGCTCAAGGTGCTCGACCTGACGCGGGTGCTGGCGGGGCCGACCTGCACGCAGATGCTGGGCGACCTCGGCGCCGAGGTGTTCAAGGTCGAGCGGCCGGAGGCGGGCGACGACACCCGCGGCTTCGCCCCGCCCTTCGTGCCCAACACGCGGGAGAGCGCCTATTTCGTCGGCGTGAACCGGAACAAGAAGTCGGTCACCCTCGACATCGCCAAGCCCGAGGGCCAGGAAGTGATCCACCGGCTGCTCGGGCATTGCGACATCCTGGTCGAAAACTTCAAGGTCGGGGCGCTCGCCAAGTACGGGCTCGGCTGGGAGCAGCTGCGGGAGCGGTATCCGCAGCTGATCTACTGCTCGATCACCGGCTTCGGCCAGACCGGGCCCTATGCGCCGCGGCCGGGCTATGACGCGCTGATCCAGGCGATGGGCGGCGTCATGTCGCTGACCGGGGAGCCGGGTGGCACCCCGCAGAAGGTCGGCATCCCCGTCGCCGACCTCTTCGCCGGACTGTATGGCTGCATCGGCATCCTCGCCGCGGTGAACCACCGGAACACCACGGGCGAGGGGCAGCAGATCGACATCGGCATGCTCGACACCCATGTCGCCTGGCTAGCCAACCAGGGGATGAACTACCTGGCGACCGGCGAGAACCCGGCCCGGCTCGGCAACCAGCACCCGAATATCGCGCCCTACCAGGAGTTCCCGACCAGGGACGGCTACATCATCCTGGCCGTCGGCAACGACCCGACCTTCGAGCGCTTCTGCAAGGCGAACGGGCTCGAGCACCTGCTGGCCGACGAGCGCTTCGCCACCAACCCGAAGCGCGTCGCCAACCGTCAGCTCGTCACCGAGACGTTGACGCCGGTGATGCAGTCGAAGACGACGGCCGAGTGGATCGAGGCGCTGGAGGCGCTGAAGATCGGCTGCGGCCCGATCAACACGCTGGAGCAGGTCTTCGCCGACCCGCATGTCCAGGCCCGCAACATGGTGCTGGAGCTTCCGCATGCCTCAGGCGAGACGGTGAAGGTGATCGCCAATCCGGTGAAGCTCTCGGCGACGCCGCCCGAATACCGCAGCCCGCCGCCGGTGCTCGGGGAAAATACGGACGAGGTGCTGGGCGGGCTGCTCGGCATGACGGCGGCGGAGATCGCGGCGCTGCGCGAGAAGCGGGTCCTGTAACCGCGGCGGCGGCAGCGCGTTGGCACTGGCATGATGCCGTCGCCCGTGCCCTTCCGCCCAAGGCCACCCTGGCTGGGTGGCACCCTGCAGACGCTCCGAGCCTTGCGCTGGCCCTGGCCGGCGCGGCTGCCGCCCGGGCATCGCCTCTGGCTGCCGATGGCGGATGGCGATGCGCTGGCGGCCATGCTGCACCTCCCCACCACCGTGGCGGCCCGGCCGCTGGCCGTCCTCGTCCACGGCCTCACGGGGACGGAGGACGACCCCTATCTTCGCGAAGCCGCGGCCGGGCTGCTGCGCCGGGGATTCCCGGTGCTGCGGCTGAACCTGCGCGGCAGCGCCCGTAGCCTCGCCCGCAGCACGAGCCATTACCATCTCGGCCGCCATGAGGATCTGGCCGAGGCGCTCGCAGTGCTGCCGGAGGCGCTGACGGGGCAGGGGGTTGTGCTCGCCGGCTGGTCGCTCGGCGGCGCCCTGGTGCTCAACCTGCTCGCCCGCGACGACGAAAGCTTGCCCGCGATCCTCGGCGCCGCCGCCATCGGCCCGCCGCTGGAGCCGGAGGCGGCCTATGCGGCGATCGACGCCAACCCCGTGCTCGGCCGGGCGCTGCTGGCGCTCTACCGGCGGGAGGTGCTGGCGGTGCCGGCCACCGACCTCGCCGATCCGCTGCGCCAGGCGGCGCGGCAGGCCGGCTCGCTGATGGCATTCGAGGCGCAGGTCACGGCGCCACGCTTCGGCTACCCTTCGCTCGCCGTCTTCATCGAGATGAATCGCCCGGCCGCCGCCCTGCCGCGGCTGCGCCGGCCGACCCTGCTGGTGATGGCGGAGGACGATCCGCTGGTGCCGGTCTCGATGATGGACGGCATCGACTGGACCGCCTGCCCGGCCGTGCTGCCGTTGCGGGTTGCGGGCGGCGGGCATTGCGGCTTCTACGACCGAGGGGAGGAAAGCCTCGCCGTCCGGGCGGTCGGTTCCTTCTTCGAGGGGCTGGGACCATGATCCGCAGCCACCGGATCGCGGGTCGTGGTCCCACGCATTGGTCCGTCGCGGGGTGCAGGCCTCCGGTCGTTCCAACCTTCGGCCATCACGCCCGAGTTGCCGGAGGCTAGTAGCCCGGGCGTGGGGTGAGCTCCATGATGACCTGGCCGAGGCCGCCATCGACCAGGATCTCGCCGCCGGTGACGTAAGCGGCCCGCGCGCTGGCGAGGTAGATCACGGCATCGGCAATGTCCTGGGGCGTGCCGATGCGGCGGAGCGGCAGCATCGCCTCCCGTCGCTCCTTCACGCCCGGCGCCTGGTAGAAGCTCTCCGACATCGGCGTGCGGATTAGGCCGGGGCTCACGACATTGCTGCGGATGCCGTCCGGCCCCCATTCCAGTGCGAGCTGGCGGGAGAGCATGGCGACGGCCGCCTTGCTCGGGCTGTAGCCGCCGCTGCGCGGCTGCGGGTTGCTCGCCGCGATAGAGGCGATGTGGACCAGTGCCCCGCCGCGGCCGAGCATCTGCGGGCGGAAGGCCTGGGCGCAGAGCAGGTAGCCGGTGAGGTTCACGCCGAGCAGCGTGTTCCATTCCTCGAGGGGGAGGGTGGCCAGCGGGCCGGCACGCAGGATGCCGGCATTGTTGACAAGGATATCGGCCGGACCGAGCTTGTCAGCCGAGGCGCGGGCGGCGTCCGCGATGCTGGCCTCTGACCCGGTGTCGCAGGGGATGGCGGCGACGCGGCCGCCTGCGGCGGTGAGCTGGGCCTCGAGCGCCAGCAGCCCCTCCTTCTCGCGGTCGAGCAGGGCGACGGCGGCACCCGCCTCCACGAAGGCGGCGGCAATGGCGCGGCCCATGCCGCCCGCGGCGCCGGTGACGACGGCGATCCTGTCGGCAAGGCCAAGCCAGTCGGTGTTCATCGCCTGAGCCTCCTCCGTCAGCGGGACCTGAGCAGTCGCGCCGCCTCCACCGCGAAATAGGTCAGCACGCCGTTCGCCCCGGCCCGCTTGAAGCCGAGCAGGCTCTCCATCATGGCCCGCTCATGCTCCAGCCAGCCATTGCGCACGGCGGCCATGATCATTGCGTATTCGCCGCTCACCTGGTAGGCGAAGGTGGGAACGCCGAAGCGGTCTTTCACCCGGCGCACGATGTCGAGATAGGGCATGCCCGGCTTGACCATGACCATGTCGGCGCCCTCGGCGAGGTCGAGCGCCACCTCGCGCAGCGCCTCGTCCGAATTGGCCGGGTCCATCTGGTAGGTCTTCTTGTCGCCGCGGAGAGCCTTGCCGCTGCCGACCGCATCGCGGAAGGGGCCGTAGAAGGCCGAGGCGTATTTCGCCGCATAGGACATGATGCGGGTGTCGATCAGCCCGGCCTCGTCCAGCGCGGCACGGATGGCGCCGATGCGGCCATCCATCATGTCGGAAGGCGCGATCACGTCGATGCCGGCCTCGGCCTGGTTGACCGCCTGGGTGACGAGGATGGCCACGCTGTCGTCATTGTGGACGTAGTCACCCACGGGGGTCTCGCGGATCACGCCGTCATGGCCGTGGTCGGTATAGGGGTCGAGCGCCACGTCGCCGACCAGGCCGAGCCCGGGGAATTCGCGCTTCAGCAGGCGCGCGGCGCGGCACATGAGGTTGTCGGGGTTGAGCGCCTCGGTGCCCTCCGCATTCTTCAGCTCGGGCGGCGTCATCGGGAAGAGGGCGACGGCCGGGATGCCGAGGCTCGCCGCCTGCTCCACATGGCCGGCCAGCCGGTCGAGCGTCACCCGCACCACGCCGGGCATGGAGGCGACATCGCTGGTCTGGCCGGTGCCCTCGCGGATGAAGATCGGCCAGATCAGGTCGTCGACCGTCAGCGTATTCTCGGCATTCAGCCGGCGCGTCCAGGCATCGCGCCGGTTACGCCGCATCCGCGTCGTGGGGAAGGCCCCAGCCGGGGTGCCGGTGCTCATGCCGCCTCCAGCGCCTGGGCGAGGTCGGCGATGATGTCCTCCACATGCTCGATGCCGATGGAGAGGCGGACATAGCTGGGCGTCACGCCGGTCGCCGCCTGCTCCTCGGCGGAGAGCTGGCTGTGGGTGGTCGTCGCCGGGTGGATGGCGAGCGAGCGGGCGTCGCCGATATTGGCGACGTGGTAGAGCATCTTGAGATTGTCGATGAAGCGGGCGCCGGCCTCGGCGCCGCCCTGCATCTCGAAGCCCATCAGGCTGCCGTAGCCGCCATGCAGCGCCGCATCGGCCCGCCGCCTCGCTTCGCCGGTCTGCACGCTCGGGTGGATGACCCTCGTCACCTTGGGGTGGGAGCAGAGGTAGGCGGCGACCTTCAGCGCATTGGCACAGTGGCGCTCCATGCGCAACGGCAGCGTCTCCAGCCCCTGGAGGAACATGAAGGCGTTGAAGGGCGACATCGGGGCGCCCATGTCGCGCAGCAGGCAGGTGCGCATCCGCAGGATGTAGGCGATGGGGCCGAGCGGCTTCGCGGCCTGGCTCCAGACCGCGCCGTGGTAGCTCGGGTCCGGCTGGTTCAGGGTCGGGAAGCGGTCACCGCCCGCCTCCCAGTCGAAATTGCCGCCATCGACCACGATGCCGCCGATGCTGGTGCCATGGCCGCCGATGAACTTCGTCGTGGAATGCATCACCACCGCAGCGCCGAGGGCGAGCGGCTTGCAGATGATGGGTGCCGCCGTGTTGTCCATGATGAGCGGCACGCCGAGGCGGCGGCCGATGGCGGCGACCTGCTCGATCGGGAAGACCTGCAGCTTCGGGTTCGGCAGGACCTCGGCATAGTAGCAGCGGGTGCGGGCGTCGGTGGCGCGGGCGAAGCCCTCCGGGTCGGCGGGGTCGACGAAGCGGACCTCGACGCCGAACTGCTTCAGCGTGTTGGCGAAGAGGTTCCAGGTGCCGCCATAGAGGTCGGTCGAGGAGACGATGTTGTCGCCGGCCGCGCAGAGATTCATCACCGCGAAGCTGGTCGCCGCCTGGCCGGAGCCGACCGCCAGCGCCGCCACGCCCCCTTCGATCGCCGCGATCCGCGTCTCGAGCGCGTCGCAGGTCGGGTTCATGATGCGGGTGTAGATGTTGCCGAGCTCGGCCAGGCCGAAGAGCCGGGCGGCGTGGCCGGTATCCTGGAACTGGAAGCTCGTCGTCTGGTGGATCGGCACGGCGACCGAGCCGGTGGTCGGGTCGGCCCGGTGGCTGCCGCCATGCAGCGCCAGGGTCTCGGGATTGGTGCTGTGGACCATGGGTTGCTCCTCCGCTGGCCTATCCGTGCCATGTCCGGGGCCGGGACGGAAGCGGGATGAGGAGGGCGCCGGTCGGGGACCGGCCCGGCCAGGTGCGGGCCAGCCAGGATGGGGGCCAGGGTTGCGCCCAAGCCCTTGTGGGCACCATATCCCGGTGGGCCCATTGCATGGTAGGGACGCCGCATGACCCAGCTCACCATTGCCATCGGCGGGGACCATGCTGGCCTGCCGCTGAAGTCCGCGCTGCAGCAGGCCCTGGCCGAGGCCGGGCACCGGCTGCTCGATGTCGGGACCAATTCCGGCGAGAGCGTCGACTACCCGGATTTCGCCCATCGCGTGGCCGCCGCCGTCGAGGCGGGCGAGGCGCGGTTCGGCGTCCTGGTCTGCGGGACGGGGATCGGCGTGCAGATCGCCGCCAACCGGCATGGGGGCATCCGCGCCGCGGTGCTGCATTCGGCCACCGAGGCGCGGCTGACACGGGCGCATAACGACGCCAACATCGCCTGCTTCGGCGCCCGGACCACCGGGCCGGAGCTGGCGCTCGACGCGCTCAGGGCCTTCCTCGCCACTGAATTCGAGGGCGGGCGGCATGCCCGGCGCCTCGCCAAGCTTGCTCCGAACGGGTGACGCCATGAACGAGACCACTGCCTATCGCATCCCGGACCGCTTCTTCAGCGCCTCGGTCGCCGAGGCCGATCCGGACCTCGCCGCCGCCATCGGGCAGGAGCTGGCCCGGCAGCAGGACGGCATCGAGCTGATCGCCTCGGAGAACATCGTCTCCCAGGCGGTGCTCGAGGCCCAGGGCTCGGTGCTGACCAACAAGTATGCCGAGGGCTATCCTGGCCGGCGCTACTATGGCGGCTGCGAGTTCGTCGACGTGGCGGAGACGCTGGCGATCGAGCGGGCGAAGAAGCTGTTCGACTGCGGCTTCGCCAACGTCCAGCCGCATAGCGGGGCGCAGGCCAACCAGGCGGTGTTCCTCGCCCTGCTGCAGCCGGGCGATGCCTTCATGGGCCTCGACCTGGCGGCGGGCGGGCACCTGACCCACGGCTCGGCGGCCAACCTTTCCGGCAAGTGGTTCAAGCCGGTGCCCTATACGGTGCGCCGGGAGGACCAGCGGATCGACATGGCGGAGGTCCGCCGGATCGCGCTCGAGAACAAGCCGAAGCTGATCATCGCGGGCGGCTCGGCCTATGCCCGGGTCTGGGACTTCCAGGCCTTCCGCGAGATCGCGGACGAGGTCGGCGCCTGGTTCATGGTCGACATGGCGCATTTCGCAGGGCTGGTTGCCGGTGGAGCGCACCCCTCGCCCTTCCCGCATGCGCATGTGGCGACCACGACGACGCACAAGACGCTGCGTGGGCCACGCGGCGGCATGATCCTCACCAATGACGAGGCGCTGGCCAAGAAGTTCAACTCGGCCGTCTTCCCGGGCCTGCAGGGCGGGCCGCTGATGCATGTGATCGCCGCCAAGGCGATTGCCTTCGGCGAGGCGCTGAAGCCGGAGTTCCGCGCCTATGCCCGGGCCGTTGTCGCCAACGCGGTGGCGCTGGCGGAGGAGCTGAAGGCGCAGGGCCTCGACCTCGTCACGGGGGGGACGGAGAACCACCTGCTGCTGGTCGACCTGCGGCCGAAGGGGCTGACGGGCAAGGCGGCGGAGGGGGCGCTCAACCGGGCGCACCTCACCTGCAACAAGAACGCCATCCCCTTCGACCCGGAGAAGCCGATGGTCACCTCCGGCGTCCGCCTCGGCACGCCGGCCGGCACCACGCGCGGCTTCGGCGAGGCGGAGTTCCGCGAGGTCGGCCGGCTGATCGGGGAGGTGCTGGACGGGCTGGCGCGGGCGAATGATGCGACAGCCAACTCGGCGGTGGAGGAGAGCGTGAAGGCGCGGGTCCTCGCCCTCTGCCAGCGCTTCCCGATCTATCGATGAAATGTCCGTATTGCGGCAGTGACGATACCCAGGTGAAGGACAGCCGTCCGGCGGAGGACGCGGCGGCCATCCGCCGCCGGCGCTCCTGCCCGGCCTGCGGCAGCCGCTTCACCACTTTCGAGCGGGTGCAGCTCCGCGAGCTGACCGTGTTGAAGACCGATGGCCGCCGGGCTCCCTTCGACCGGGAGAAGTTGGCGCGCTCCATCCGCGTCGCGCTGCGCAAGCGCCCGGTCGACGAGGACCGGGTGGAGCGCATCGTCAACGGCATCCAGCGGCGCCTGGAGACGGAGGCGGATGCCGAGGTGACCTCGCGCCAGATCGGCGAGATCGTCATGGAGACGCTGAAGGAAGTGGACCAGGTAGCCTATGTCCGCTTCGCCAGCGTCTACCGCAATTTCGGCGAGGCGCGGGACTTCCGCGCCTTCCTCGGGCAGCTCGAGGATAAGTAGGCTGCTGCCCTTCCGCGGCGGAGCCGCGGAAGGCGGAGCGAGGCCTCGGGGGTTGGAGCGCCGACCGGGGCCCGCGAAGCCGCGCAGCGGCTTTGTGGGGAATGCTATTCCCCGGCCAGCCTCGCCGCCATCATCGGCGCGCCGAGCCGCAGCATCCCGTTCACATCCGCCGCGCGGTCGAGGCCGACCACCGCATCGGCGAGTTGCGCAGCGCGCTCGCGGCCGAGCACGGCATCGACCAGGCCGTGGAATTTGGCCCTCAGCTCCGCCTCGGTAAGGAAATTCTCCGGCTCGCCCTTGGCGATCCTCACCAGCCGGACATGCTCCTGCCCGCGGGCCCGCAGCGTCAGCTTGCCCGACATGTAGTCGGGGAAGAGAGCCTGGATCTCCGGATCCTCGAGGCAGGTGACCTTGGGGAGGACGCTGCGCACGGCCGGGTCCTGCAGATGGGCGTAGCTGTCCCAGCCCATATGGCCATGGACGAGGCCGCAGGCGACGACGAAGGGGCCGCTGAACTGGCCATCAACCACGTTCTGCGGGTTCTGCTTGTAGGCGAGCGGCGCGCCGACCAGCAGCATGCCCTTGTTCGGCAGGCCCATGGTGACGGACTCGATCTCCTCGGCCTTCAACCCAAGTTCGTTGTGGAAGGCGATCGCGGCATCGACGCAGGCATGCCCGTAGCGGCAGGAAGGATAGGGCTTCACCGCCGTATTCATCAGCTCGTACTGGTGGCCAAGGCCCTGGAGGGCGCGCTCGGGCACCGGGTTCGGGGCATAGGCGCGGAGGAAGCCGGCCTTGCCCTCGAAGGCCTCGGAGGCGCCGCGGAAGCCCTCGCGGGCCAGCGTCGCGGCCGCGAGGCCGTTCATCGCCGACCAGCCAACCTGGAAGCGCTTGGTCCAGGCGCCGTTTGCCAGGAATTGCAGGCTGCCGGCGGCCTGGGAGAGGGCGATGCCGAAGGCGTCCTGCATCCCCTTGGCATCGAGGCCGAAGACCCGTGCCGCGGCGGCGGCTGCGCCGAAGGCGCCGCAGGTGGCAGTCGGATGGTAGCCGCGGTCGTAATGGTCGCCGCCGGGGAGGGCGAGGGCGAGGCGGCAGGTGACCTCGTAGCCGGCGACGATGGCCGAGAGCACGGTGCGGCCATCGGCGCCGACCATCTCGGCCGCCGCCAGCGCCGCCGGGATCACCGGCGCGCCGGGATGCAGCGTGCCGGCTGCGTGGGTGTCGTCGAAATCGAGGCTATGGGCCAGCGCGCCGTTCAGCATGGCTGCCCCGGCCGGGGTGTAGCGGGCGCTGTCGCCGAGCACGGCGGAGCCACCGGCCGCCAGCCCGAGGGCGCGGGCCGTGGCGAGCAGGGCAGGGGTGCTCTCCGCATCATGCCGGCCGCGGATGATGTTGCCAACGAGGTCGAGCACGAGGAAGCGCGTGCGCTCCTGCACCTCCGGCGGCAAGGCCGCGAAATCGAGCGTCGCGCAGTATTCGGCAATGGTTTCGGTGATGGCGGCCATGACGTTTCCCCTTCTGTCCCGTGATCCTAGCACCGCCTTTCCGGCTTTGAAGAGCACGTCATGGTTGCGGAAGGGGTGGAGCTCATGGCACCTGTCGCGCCATGCTCCCACGCCGATTGTTCCTTGCGATTCCGGTGGCGCTGGCCGCGCCGGCCCGCGCCGCCACTGCCTCCTTCGATGCCTTCCTCGACGGCGTGCGCAGCGATGCCCGCCGCGCCGGGGTCTCGCCCGGCACCATCCAGCGGGCGCTCGCCGGCCTCCGCCCGAATGACCGGGTGCTGGAGCTCGACCGGAAGCAGCCCGAAGGGTCGATGAGCTGGGAGGAGTACCGCGACCGCATCGTGTCCCAGACCCGGGTCGAGAACGGGCGGCGAAACTACGGCGAGAGCCGCAGCCTGCTCGCCGCCATCGGCACGCGCTACCGGGTCGATCCACGGGTCATCGTGGCGATCTGGGGGATGGAGACGAATTTCGGCAGCAATACCGGCGGCTTCGGGGTGATCGAGGCCTTGGCGACCCTTGCCTGGGACGGGCGGCGGTCGAGCTACTTCCGCACTGAGCTCATGGCCGCGCTCAAGGTGCTCGATGGCGGCCACATCTCGCCCGCACGGATGAAGGGGAGCTGGGCCGGGGCAATGGGCCAGCCGCAATTCATGCCGACCAATTTCGAGCGGCTGGCCGTCGATTTCGACGGCGACGGCCGGCGGGATATCTGGGACAGCCGGGCCGATGCGCTCGCCTCGATCGGCAACTACCTCGCCCGCCATGGCTGGCGGGAGGAAGAGCCCTGGGGCCAGGCGGTGCTCGCCCCGCCCGGCTTCGACCAGGAACGGGCCGAGACGGACAGCAGGCGGCCGCTGCGCGACTGGGGCCGCATGGGCTTCCGCCGGCAGGATGGCGGGCCGCTCCCGGCCTCGGACATCGAGACGGGCCTCGTCCTGCCGCGCAACGGCACCAGCCAGATCTTCCTGTGCCACAAGAATTTCCAGGTGATCCGGCGCTACAACCCGCCGGTGAACTACGCGCTGGCCGTGGGGCTGCTCTCGGACCGCGTCGGTTGAGGCTGGCCGCCGCGCTGGCGCTCGTCCTGCTGGCGGGGGGCTGCGAGCGCCAAGCGCCGCCGTCGGCGTCGAGCGGCCGCTACATGCTGGGCGAGCCCTATGAGATGGGCGGCGTCTGGTCCTATCCGCGCGAGGATTTCGGCCTGCAGGAGGGCGGCATCGCTGCCGTGCTGCCGAGTGGCCGCCCGGGCCAGCGCACCGCCAATGGCGAGCTCTACGACCCGAAGCGGCTTGTCGGTGCGCACCGAACCTTGCAGCTTCCGGCGATCGTCTCCGTCTGGAACCTCGAGACCGGGCGGGAGATCCGCGTCCGGGTGAACGACCGGGGGCCGGCGCAGCCAGGGCGGGTCATCGGCCTGTCGCCGCGGGCGGCCGAGCTGCTTGGCGTCCCGCCGGGCGGGACGGCGCAGGTGCGCATCCGGGTCGAGACCGGGCCGAGCCAGGCCCTCGCCGGCGCCCTGCCGAGCCCAGACCGGCCGGCCCTCGCGCTTGCCGCGGCGCCCCGCATCGCCGTCGAGCGCGAGGCGCTTCCGCCGCCGCCCGGCGCGCGGGAGGCAACGGTTCGCCCCGTCGCCGCCCATACAACCGCCTGGGCGCCTGCCGAGGCCCGCCCGGAGCTGCCGCCCGATCCCCTGCCGGAGACCGTCACGACCCGCGCGGTACGGCCGGGCCGGTTGCTGGTGGAGGCCGGCAGCTTCTTCCGCCGCGACCTGGCACAACGGCAGGCGGCGCGGATCCCGGGCGTGTCGCCACGGGTCGAGCCCTTCGGTGGCGGGCCGCAGCCGCAATACCGGGTGGTCGCCGGGCCCTTCGCCGATACTGCCGCCGCCGACCGGGCGGTCGGGGCGGTGCTGCGGGCGGGGCTGGCCGAGGTGCGTTTGCTGGTCGAATAGCGCTGGAAGAGCGTCCCGCAAGCCACGCTAGCGTCTCGTTTTTCGGCTGGGACACACAAGGCCTTGAGCGGCGAGGGTGCAACGGCGTATGCGGTGCGGACCGCACCGGAGTCCGCCTGCCATGTCCTCCCGCCCTGATGCCCCGAAGCCCGGCGTCCTGGGTTCCACCCGCCGCGCCCTGGTCCTGCCTGCCGCGGCGGCGCTGACGGCTGTCAGCCTGCCGGCACTGGCGCAGCCACGGAGCGGCAACGCGCCCAGGCCCGGCGCCGGGCGCAACCTGCCGGCCGGCCCGGCGCCGAGCCCGGCCAACACGCCGCTAGGCCCCTTCGACACCATCGCCCGTCATGCGCTCATCATCGACGCCGACACCGATGCGGTGCTGCTCGACAAGAATGCCGACGAGCGGATGCCGCCTTCCTCCATGTCGAAGCTGATGACCATGTACATGGTCTTCAGCATGCTGAAGGAAGGCCGGCTCAAGCTGGACCAGGAGCTGCCCGTCAGCGAGCGCGCCTGGCGCATGCAGGGCAGCAAGATGTTCGTCCAGATTGGCGCCACCGTGCCGGTCGAGGCGCTGATCCGCGGCGTCATCGTGCAGTCGGGCAACGATGCCTGCATCGTCCTCGCCGAGGGCATCGCCGGCTCCGAGCAGCAATTCGCGGAAATGATGAACGAGAGGGCGAAGCGGATCGGCCTGACCGACAGCACCTTCCGCAATGCCACCGGCTGGCCCGACCCGGAGCACCGGATGACCTGCCGCGATCTCGCCCGCGTCGCGCGGCACATCGTCAACGAATTCCCGGAATATTATAAGTATTACAACGAGCGCAGCTTCACCTGGAACAACATCACCCAGGAGAACCGCAACCCGACCCTGGCCCGCGTCCCCGGCGCCGACGGGCTGAAGACCGGCCATACCGAGGAGGCGGGCTACGGCCTGACGGCCAGCGCCAAGCGCGGCGACCGGCGGCTGATCCTCGTCTTCAACGGGCTGCCCAGCATGCGGGCCCGCGGTGAGGAGAGCGAGCGGCTGCTGGAATGGGGCTTCCGCGAGTTCGAGAATGTCGTGCTGTTCCGCGCCGCCGATGTGATCGAGGAGGTGCCGGTGCATCTCGGCGGCCGCAAGACGGTGCCGCTGGTCGGCGGCAAGGATGTGGTCGTCACCCTGCCGCGGCAGTGGCGGCAGCGGTTGCAGGCCAAGGTCCGCTACGATGCGCCGATCGCCGCGCCCGTCCTCAAGGGCCAGGAGCTCGGGCGGCTGGAGGTGGCGGGGCAGGGGGTGCCGAACCTCTCCCTGCCGCTGCTGGCCGGCGCCGATGTCGACAGGCTCGGCCTCGTCTCGCGCATCCCGGCGGTGATTGGCCGCTGGATCGGCGGGTGATGGAAAGGGGCCGCTTCGTCACGCTGGAAGGCGGGGAGGGGGCCGGGAAGTCCACCCAGGCGGGGCGGCTCGTCGCGGCGCTGGCGGCGGAGGGCATCCCCGTCCTCCGCACGCGGGAGCCGGGCGGGGCGCCGGGGGCGGAAGCGATCCGCACGGTGCTGCTGGGGCAAGGACCTTGGGACGGCATCGCCGAATGCATGCTGCATTTCGCCGCGAGGCGCGAGCATGTGGAGCGGACCATCCGGCCGGCGCTCGAGGCCGGGACCTGGGTCGTCTCGGACCGCTTCGCCGACTCGACGCTCGCCTATCAATGCTTCGGCCAGGGCGTGCCCCGCCGGGTCTTCGACGCGCTGGCGGCGGTTGCGCTGGAGGGGTTGCGGCCCGACCTTACGCTGGTGCTGGAAATCGATCCCAGGGCGGGCCTCGCCCGCGCCGCCGCCCGCGGCGATGCCAATCGGTACGAGGCCATGGATGCTGCCTTTCATGCCCGCGTCCGCGACGGCTTCCGCGCCATCGCCGCGGCGGAGCCGGATCGCTGCCTGCTGCTGGACGCGACCGATACGCCGGAGGGCGTCGCGGGCGAGATCCTGAAGGCCGTCCGCGCCCGCCTGCTGCCATGATGCCGCCCGAGCCCCGCGCCAACCCCGAGCTGATCGGGCATGACGATGCCGCGCGCACGCTGGAGGAAGCAGCACGCTCCGGCCGCTTGCCGCATGCCTGGCTGATCGCCGGGCCCGCCGGAGTCGGGAAGGCGACGCTCGCCTATCGCTTCGCCCGCTGGCTGCTGGCCGGGCTGCCGACGGCGCCGCCGGGCGCAGTGCCGCTCCATCTGCCGGAGGAGCACCCGGTTTTCCGCCGTATCGCAGCCGGCGCCCATGCCGACCTCTTCAGCATGGCGCCGAATACAGGCGAGCGCGGCAAGAAGGAGGTGCTGCGCGCCGAGGATGCCCGGGCCGCTCTCCGCTTCATGGCGATGACCGCGGCCGAGGGCGGCTGGCGCGCCGTCGTCGTCGAGGAGCTGGAGCGGGCGGAGCGCGAGGTCGTCCCCAACATCCTGCTGAAGACGCTGGAGGAGCCGCCGCCGCGCACCGTCCAGCTGCTCGTCACCAGCGCGCCGGACCGGCTGCTGCCGACCATCCGGAGCCGCTGCCGGCGGCTCGATCTGGCGCCGCTCCCGGCGCCGGCGATGGAGGGGCTGCTCGGCCGCTGGCTGCCGGAGCTCGGCGGGCCCGAGCGCGCCGGCCTCGCCCGCATCGCCGATGGCTGCCCGGGCCGGGCGCTTCTGCTGGCGGAAGGCGAGGGGCTCGCCCTTCAGTCCCTCGTGGACGAGGTGATGGCGGGCCTGCCGCGGCTCGATCCGCGCCGGGCGCAGGACATCGCCGACCGGGTGACGGCGCGGCGGGACGCGGCGGCGCTGACCACCTTCATGGCCCTGCTGCGCCGGGCGATGGCGGCCGGGCTGCGCGCCGCGGCGCGCGAGGGGGCGGCGTTGCCCTGGGCCGAGGGGCGCTCGCTTGCCGAGTGGTCCACCCTGTGGGAGAAGCTGGGCCGCCTCGCGGACGAGACGGAGCGGTTGAACCTCGACCGCAAGCAGGCCGTCCTGAGCAGCCTCGGGATGCTCTCGCTCCGCTGAAAGACGCAGCCATGGCCACGAGATACTTCACCACCCCGATCTATTACGTGAACGACCGGCCCCATATCGGCCATGCCTATACCTCGCTCGCCACCGACGTGATGGCGCGCTGGGCACGGCTCGCCGGCCATGAGGTCTTCTTCCTCACCGGCACGGACGAGCATGGGCAAAAGGTGGAAAAGGCGGCGCAGGATGCGGGGATGGACCCGCAGGCCTTCACCGACCGGGTGAGCCGGCATTTTCGCGACCTGGCCGCGACCATGGGCTTCTCCAACGACGACTTCATCCGCACCACCGAGCCGCGGCACAAGGCAACCTGCCAGGCGCTGTGGGAGGAGCTGGCCCGGCGCGACGAGATCTATCTCGGCCATTACGAGGGCTGGTACGCGGTGCGGGACGAGGCCTTCTACGGCCCGGACGAGATCGAGGAGCGGGATGGCAAGCGCTTCGCCCCGACCGGTGCGCCGGTCGAATGGGTGCGGGAGCCGAGCTACTTCTTCCGCCTCTCCAAATGGGGCCCCTGGCTGCTCGACTTCTACCGGGACAACCCGGACTTCATCGCGCCCGCCTCGCGCCGCAACGAGGTGATGCGCTTCGTCGAGGGCGGGCTGCAGGACCTCTCGATCAGCCGGACGAGCTTCACCTGGGGCATCCCGGTGCCGGGCGACCCGGCGCATGTGATGTATGTCTGGCTCGATGCGCTGGCCAACTACATCACGGCGGCCGGCTACCCCGACACCTCCGCCGAGCGGTGGCGGTTCTGGCCCGCGGACGTCCATGTCGTCGGCAAGGACATCGTCCGCTTCCATGCCATCTACTGGCCGGCCTTCCTCGTCGCGGCGGGGCTCGCGCCGCCGCGCCGGGTCTTCGCCCATGGCTGGTGGACCAACGAGGGGCAGAAGATCTCGAAGAGCCTCGGCAATGTCATCGACCCGGTGAAGCTGGTCGAGGAGTACGGGCTCGATCCGGTGCGTTATTTCCTCCTGCGCGAGGTGCCCTTCGGCAATGACGGCGACTTCTCCCGCGCCGCGCTGATCGGGCGGCTGAACGGGGAGCTGGCGGACACGCTCGGCAACCTGGCGAACCGGACCCTTTCGCTGATCCAGCGGAATTGCGGCGGCGCGTTGCCGGCGCCGGCCGGGGCGGCGGAGGGCGATGACGGGCTGCTCGCCGGCCTCGAGAGCCTGCCGGGGCGGGTCGGCGCGCATGTCGAGCGGCAGGAGTTCCACTTGGCGCTGGAGGCGATCCTCGCCGAGGCGCGTGCGGCGAACGGCTACGTCACCCTTCAGGCGCCCTGGGCGCTGAAGAAGACCGACCCCGTCCGCATGGCGGTGGTGCTGCGGCACCTGCATACCGCGCTCCGGGTCTTCGCTACGGTGCTGCAGCCCTTCATGCCGAGGACTACGGCGGCGATGCTCGACCAGCTCGGCGTGCCGGCGGAGGGCAGGGGGCTCGACGCCCTCGCCACGCCGCTGCCCGAGGGTACCCCGCTGCCGCCGCCCGCCCCGCTCTTCCGCAAGGTCGAAGCCTGAGCCATGCTCGTCGACAGCCATTGCCATCTCGACTACTTCACCGAAGCCGAGATCGAGGGGATCGTCGCCCGGGCCCGTGACGCGGGCGTCGGCATGTTGGTCACCATCGGCGTGCGGGTCGGGCAGGCGGCGGCGGTGAAGGCGCTTACCGAACGATTCCCGGATGTCTGGGGCACGGTCGGCGTCCATCCGCACAATGCCGGCGAGCCGGAGGGGCTGCCGACAGTCGACGAGATCTTAGAGTTGGCTGACCATCCGCGCATCATCGGCATCGGCGAGAGCGGGCTCGACTATTTCTATGACAAGTCGCCGCGCGGGATGCAGCAGGAGGGGTTTCGCCGGCACATCCGCGCCGCGCGCCTGGCCGGCCTGCCGCTCGCCATCCATGCCCGGCAGGCGGATGAGGACATCTTCCGCATCCTGCGCGAGGAGCGCGAGGCGGGCGGCGACTTCGACTTCCTGCTGCACTGCTTCTCTTCCGGCGTTGAGTTGGCGCGGCAGGCAGTGGCGATGGGCGGCTATTTGTCCTTCTCCGGCATCCTGACCTTCCCCAAATCGCCGGAAATCCGGGCGATCGCTGCGGAGCTCCCGGCCGACCGGCTGCTGGTGGAGACCGATAGCCCGTACCTCGCCCCGGTGCCGCTGCGCGGGAAGCGCTGCGAGCCGGCCTATGTGGCGCATACCGCCCGCGTCCTGGCCGAGGCCCGCGGCCTCACCAGCGCCGAGGTCGAGGCGCTGACCACGGCCAATTTCCGCCGCCTCTTCCGGCGGGTCGCCTAGGGCGTGCTCCGCGTCACCATCCTAGGCTGCGGCGGCTCCGGCGGGGTGCCGCTGATCGGCGGGGCGGGCGAGGGGGGCGAGTGGGGCGAGTGCGACCCCACCGAGCCGCGCAACCGCCGCACCCGCACCTCCGCCCTGATCGAGGCGCCGTCCGGCGGGCGGCTCCTGATCGATGCCGGGCCGGACCTCCGTCAGCAGCTTCTTGCGGTCGGCGCCGGACGGCTGGATGCGATCCTCTTCACCCATGCCCATGCCGATCACTGCCTCGGCATCGACGACCTGCGCCAGGTGAACCGCATCATGGGCCGGGCGCTCGACGCGTACGGAACAAGAACAACGCTGCAGAAACTGGATGACCGCTTCGACTACGCCTTCATCGGCCCGACTCCGCCGTTCTTCTACCGGCCAGCGCTCGAGGGCCGGCGCGTGGAGTATGGGGACCGCTTCGAGGTGGCCGGACTGGCGGTGGAGGTCTTCCGCCAGGACCATGGGGTGATGGACACGCTCGGGCTCCGCATCGGCCGCTTCGCCTATTCGACGGATGTGGTGATGCTGCCGGAGGAGAGCATGCCGCATCTCGAGGGGCTGGATACCTGGGTAGTCGGCTGCTTCCAGCGCGGTCCGCACAAGGTGCACGCCAATCTCGACCAGGTGCTGGATTGGGTCGCACGGCTCAAGCCGCGGCGGACGGTGCTGACGCATATGGGCACCGGCATGGACTACGCGACGCTGAAGCGGGATCTGCCGCCGGGCATCGAGCCGGCGCATGACGGCTTGGTGCTGGAGATCCCGCTGGACTGAGGCACTCGCGTCACAGCGTGCTGCGGGAAAACCACGGTCAACGGGCCGAACGCGCTGCCCACAGGCTTAGCCACAGACTTATCCCCAGCTCTTTTCTTTCCATAATATATCTTATCCAACAATCACGCTTGTGGACAAAGGCTGGGGCGGACAAGGCCGTTGGGATCTGCCGGGCCATTGCGCAGCGCCGCCCCTTCTGCGACGGGAGCCCCGAACCGACCGAGGAGCCGCGCCATGCCCGACCAGCCGAAGCCTGCCCCCGACGCCGCCCTGCTGCGCCTGCTCGGCATCATGGCCCGGCTTCGCGCGCCGGATGGCTGCTCCTGGGACCAGGTTCAGGACTTCGCCAGCATCGCGCCCTATACGATCGAGGAAGCCTATGAGGTGGCGGATGCGATCCGCCGCGGTCCGGACTATCCGGCCCTGCAGGATGAGCTGGGCGATCTGCTGTTCCAGGTCGTCTATCATGCCCAGATGGCCTCGGAGCTCGGCCGTTTCGGCTTCGCCGATGTGGCGGAGACCATCAGTGAGAAGATGGTCCGCCGCCATCCTCATGTCTTCGGCGAAGCCGCCGCGCGCGATGCCGCGGCCCAGACCGCCGCCTGGGAGGTGCAGAAGGCTGCAGAGCGGGCTGCGCGGGCCGAGACCGGGACGCTGGCCGGCGTGCCGCCCGGCCTCCCTGCCCTCACCCGCGCCGCCAAGCTGACCCGCCGCGCCGCCCGGGTCGGCTTCGACTGGCCGGACGCCGCCGCCGTGCTCGACAAGCTCGAGGAGGAGGCCGCGGAGCTCCGGGTGGAGCTTCCGGGCGCAGATCCGGCGCGTCTGGCCGATGAGGTGGGCGACCTGCTCTTTGTTCTCGCCAATCTCGCCCGGAAGCTGGAGCTCGACCCGGAGGAATGCCTGCGGGCAGCCAATGCCAAATTCGAGCGCCGCTTCCAGGGCGTCGAGACACGCCTGGCACAGCGCGGGCTGGCCCCGGCCGACGCCTCGCTCGAGGCGATGGAGGCCGAGTGGCAAGCGGTGAAAATCGAGGAAAAACAAAGTCTGTAAACGGCTTCACAACCGGCCTGGACTGGTCGCGGCCCGAGTGTGAAAGCTTTTCACAGTCGTTTGTCAAATATTCACATGTCGCAGTAAAGCCTTTCCACGCCGGATTGCCGGCGTTCAGGCAGCGGAGAATTTTTAGTGAACTAAGTGGGAACGCCAGCGCTCAGCTCGGCCTCGCTGCGCAGCAGCGCGTCCAGTTCCTCGACGCGGAAGGGCTTGCGGAGGACCGGCAGGCCCACCGCCTGCACCTCCTCCAGCCGTTCGCCATAGCCAGTGACCAGGATCACCGGCAGCGCAGGTCGGCGCGCCCGGATGGTCTGGGCGAGGTCCACCCCGCCCATCCCGCCAGGCATCATCACGTCGGTCACCACGGCGTCGATGCGCTGGCCGCTTTCCAGCGCCGCCAGCGCCGCCTCCGCCCCGGCGGCGTAAGTGACGCGATGGCCGAGCGCCTCGACCGACTCCGTCAGCAGCAGCGCCACATTGGCATCGTCCTCAACCAGCAGGACGGAAAGACCCTCGCCGGACGGCGCCTCGACGGCGGCTGGCTCGACACGCGCCCCGGGCGCCATCTCGCCGCCGCGAGGCAGCAGGAGCGTCACCACGGTCCCCTCACCCGGCCGGCTGGCGATCCGCACCGTCCCGCCGGACTGCCGGGCGAAGCCATAGACCTGGGCCAGGCCGAGCCCGGTCCCATGGCCGAGCGGCTTGGTGGTGAAGAAGGGCTCGAAGACGCGCACCATCACGTCCGGCGCCATGCCGGTGCCGGTATCCGTCACCTCGACCGCGACGAACTCCCCCCGCAGCCCATCGGCCAGCCCGGCCGGCTCCGCCAGGCGCCGCGCCTCGGCCCGCACCACGAACCGGCCGCCGCGGGGCATCGCATCCCGGGCATTCACGGCGAGGTTGAGCAGCGCCACCTCGAACTGCACGCTGTCCAGCTCCACCGGCAGCGTCTCGGCCGGCAGCTCCAGCCGCAGCTCGATATCCGGCCGCAAGGCGCCGGCGATCAGCGACCGCATGCCGCGCAGCTGCTCCGCCGCGTCCACCCGCTCCGACAGCAGGGCCTGGCGCCGGGCGAAGACCAGCAGCTGGCGGGATATGCGCGCCCCGCGGTCGAGCGCCTGGCGCATGGTCCGGCGGATCTCCTGTCGCCGCGCCTGGGGCGTCGTGTCCCGCTCCAGCAGGGAGAGTCCGGAGGACACGACCTGCAACAGGTTGTTGAAGTCATGAGCGATGCCGCCGGTCATCTGTCCGACCGCCTCGAGCTTCTGCGCCCGCAGCAGGGCTGCCTGGCTGCGCTCCAGCTCGGCCCGGGCCAGGGCCACCGCGCGGCGGAGAAAGAGGCTCAGCCCGCCCACCGCCAGCAGCACCAGACCAGCCGCCGCCAGCGCCCAAAGCAGCATCGCCCGCTGCCGCTCCCGGCGTTCCGCCTCCGTCCGCTGCGGGTCGTACAGGAAGTCACCGAGGTCGAGCGTCCCCTCCACCACCCCGGCGCGGCGGAGCTGGGCGAACATCCGCTCCCAGCGATCCGGGTTGGTATTGCCAAGCGCGACGATCGGGTAGAGCGTCAACTGCCGCACCCCCTCGGCCTGGAAGAGGTCGAAGCCGAGCCGGTCCTGCAACGGCAGGGTGCGCGGCAGCTCGGCCGAGATGCGCCGCGCGATCTCCTCCGGGTTATCCAGCGCATAGCGCCAGCCGCGCAGGCTCGCCTCGCGGAAGCGCCGGACCATCTCCGGCTCCCGCCGCACCAGGTCGGCGTGGGTGAAGAGGCTGTCGCCATAGAAGGCGATGCCGTAATCGGCCGGCCGCAGCTCGCCGAGCGCCATGCCGATCTCGCGCGCCTCCCAGGGTGCCGAGAGGCTGTAGCCGAAGACCATGTCGTAGGTGCCGGCGGCGAGCTCGGCGAGGACGCGGTTGGGCGGAAAGCGCACCACGGCGATTTGCTGCGGGTCGATTCCCTCGGCCGCGAGCATGGCCCGCAGCTCCACGTCCAGCAGCTCGTTGCCTTCGTTGCGGCCGAGCTTCAGCCGCACCAGGTCCGCCGGGCTCGAGATGGGCGTCTCGCGGCGGAAATAGAGGCGCGTGCCGCTCTGCTGGAAGACCGAGGCGACAACAGTCACCGGCCGCCCTGCGGCGCGGGCCAGCAGGATGCCCGCATTGCTGGTGCCGAACTGCGCCCGTCCCTCCGCCACTTCGGCGACCGGGTTGCGCAATGCGCCGCCCTCCGGCGGGAAGGCGCTGCGGATCTCGACCTGCTCGAACCCCGCCTCGCGGTAGTAGCCCTGCCAGAGCGCGGCATAGTAGCCGGCGAACTGGAACTGGTTGTCCCATTGCAGCTGGAGGACGACCGGCTGCGCCGCCGCCCCCGCCGGGAGGCCGAAACTCAGGAGCAGCAGGGACAGCCGCGCCCAGCCGGTCCTGCGCCGGCTCGGTCCTTTTTGCATACCTCCCGCTCCGCCTCCGACTCCCGCTGGCGCCCTCGGGATGCAATGTCGCGCGGATCGATCCAGTTTCGACATCACGGTGGGTTGAGGAGTGACGTCTCAGCCGCGCGCGCGTACCGTCTCCGGCAGCGGGATGAACTCGACCGAGTCGGTCGGCACCTTGGGGAAGCGGCCGGCCTGCCAATCCTCCTTCGCCTTCTGGATCCGCTCTTGCGACGAGGAGACGAAATTCCAGAAGACGTAGCGCGGCCCGTCCATCGCCGCCCCGCCGAGCAGCAGCAGCCGCGCCCCCTCCGGCCCCGCCCGCAGCGCCAGACCGGAGCGCGGGTGGAAGACCAGCATCCGACCCGCCTCGTACTGGTCGTCGCCGACCGTGACCGCGCCCTCGACCACATAGGCCGCGCGCTCCTCGTGCCCGTCGGGCATCGGCACCACGGCCCCGGGCGCCAGCACCGCATCGGCGTAGAAGAGCGGCGAGGAGACCGCGACGGGCGCGCGCATCCCCCAGCCCTCGCCCGCGATCAGGCGGAGCCGGAGCCCAGCCTCCTCCACCAGCGGCAGGGTCGCCGCGGGGTGATGGGCGAAGTCGGGCGTTGTCTCCTCGGCCTCCTTCGGCAGGGCGACCCAGGACTGGATGCCGGCCATTCGCCGCCGGGCCTGCCGGCTCTCCTCGCTGCTGCGCTCGGAATGGGTGATGCCCCGTCCGGCCGTCATCCAGTTCACGTCGCCCGGGACGATCGGCAGGTCGGAGCCGAGGCTGTCGCGGTGCTGGATCGAGCCCTCGAAGAGATAGGTCACGGTGGAGAGGCCGATATGCGGATGCGGCCGCACATCGAGCCCCTTGCCCTCGAGGAACTCCCCCGGCCCCATCTCGTCGAAGAAGATGAAGGGCCCGACCATCTGCCGCTCGCGGGCCGGCAGGGCACGGCGGACCTCGAAGCCGCCCACGTCGTGGGCGCGGGGCAGGATGACCAAAGCGGGCGCGGCGTCGGACATGGGATGGCTCTCCTCGGTTTCGGCCGGGAGACTAGGCTGCGGCGGCACTACTCCGCCAGCAGGGCCTCGCGCAGCTCCTCCCAGCCGGCGCGGTCGGGGGCGACGATCAGACCGCCAGTGATGGTGTGCGGCCCGTAGCGCGTGCCGTCGAAGCGGGCGGCATAGCCGCCGGCCTCGCGGTGCAGCAGCCAGCCGGGTGCATGGTCCCAGGGCATCAGCTTGTTGTAGACCAGCGCATGCGCATGGCCGCCGGCGGCAAGCCGGTACTCATGCGCGGCGCAGCGGAAATTCACCGCCGCCGCCAAACGCGGCAGGCGCGACGCGACGCGGCTCTTCAGCGGCTCGGGCATGTAGCCCCATGAGACCCCGGCAACCATCCGCGCGACCGGCGCCGGCGCCGCGACCCGGAGCGCGGCCCGGTGCCCGTCCGGCGCCTCGATCCAGGCGCCCCCCCCGCGCAGCGCCATGGCGGTGTCGTCGCCGAGCGGGTCATGGATCCAACTGGCGACAATCTCGCCGCGGATGATGGCCGCCGCCATGCAGCCGAAGACCGGCAGGCCGGCGGCGAAATTCGCCGTGCCGTCGATCGGGTCGACGACGAAGGCGAGATCGGCCCCGGCCAGCCGGCCGAGTACCGAAGGGTCGGCTGCCGTCGCCTCCTCGCCCACCACGACGCAGCCGGGGAAGCGCGCCTGGAGCCCGGCGGTGATGACCCGCTCCGCCGCCTCGTCGGCATCGGTGACGAGGTCGAGCGGCCCGCTCTTCGCCCTCACCGCGCCGGCGGCGAGGCGGCGGAAGCGCGGCAGGATCTCGGCCTGGCTCGCCTGGCGAAGCAGGGCGGCGACATCGGCCATCGCCCGGCCGTCGAGATGCAGGCTCACGGCGAGGGCTGCTCGAAGCGGGCGCGGTCGGTCGGCGAGAGGCGCACGGTCACCTGGACATCCTTCTCGGTATCGGCGCGCTCGATCACCTCGCCATGGCGGTAGAGCCAGGCGAGCCGCGCCCCATCCGCGGAGGGGATGGCATAGCGCACGGTCTCCATATTGGCCGAGAGCCGGGCATCGAGCGCCTCCAGCAACTGGGGCAGCCCCTCCCCGGTCAGGGCCGAGACGGCGACGGCGCCATCGGCCGATCCGCCGGGCACGGCGCCGACGCCGCCGAGCAGGTCGGCCTTGTTCAGCACCTCCAGCACCCGGCGCTGCCAGCCCTCGTCGAGCGGGGCATTGGCGCCCTCGGCCATCTCCTCCAGCACGGAGAGCACATCGGCCCGCTGCGCCGCTGTATCGGGATGGGCGACATCGCGCACGTGGAGGATGACGTCGGCCGCCGCGACCTCCTCGAGCGTCGCCCGGAAGGCCTCCACCAGCTGGGTGGGCAGCTCCGAGATGAAGCCCACGGTATCGGACAGGATCGCCCGCCGCCCCGAAGGCAGCCGGATGCCGCGCATCGTCGGGTCGAGCGTGGCGAAGAGCTGGTCCTGGGCATAGACGCCGGCGCCGGTCAGCGCGTTGAACAGCGTCGACTTGCCCGCATTGGTGTAGCCGACCAGGGCGATGACCGGGTAGGGCACCTTCTCCCGCTGGCGGCGGTGCAGGCCGCGGGTGCGGCGCACCTGCTCCAGCTCCTTCTTCAGCTTCACCATGCGGTCGGTGATGAGGCGCCGGTCGATCTCGATCTGCGACTCGCCGGGGCCGCCGAGGAAGCCGAAGCCGCCGCGCTGCCGCTCGAGATGGGTCCAGGACCGCACGAGCCGGGTGCGCTGGTAGTCGAGATGGGCGAGCTCGACCTGCAGCGAGCCCTCCTTGGTGCGCGCCCGCTCGCCGAAGATCTCGAGGATGAGCCCGGTCCGGTCGATGACCTTGCAGCGCCACTCGCGCTCCAGGTTGCGCTGCTGCACCGGCGAGAGCGCGGCATCGACGACGACCACCGCCACGCGCTGATCGTCGATCGCCTGCCGCGCTGCCGCGACCTGGCCCTCGCCCAGGTAGGTGCTGGGGCGGCGCTCGCGCAAGGGGAATATCGCCTGGTGGACGATGGTCACCCCGATGCTGGCGGCGAGGCCGACGGCCTCCGCCAGCCTGGCCTCCGCCGCCCGGGGCGCCGTGTCCTGCTGCGGGCCGAGCCCACGGGGGTGGCGCTCATGAGGCAGGATGACAGCGGCCCGGGTGGGCCCGGTCTCGCTGCCGTCGCCCCGGTCATTCGCTGGGGCCGGAAGGCCCGTTTCAATCTCCGCCGACAGGACTGGCCTCACGGTTCATGGTCAGGGTGGTGCCCTCGCGGCTCACGGAGGCCCCTTCACGGGCGGCCGCGGTGGCGTCGAAGAGCTGGATCGGCGCGCCCGGCATCACGGTGCTGATGGCGTGCTTGTAGACCAATTGGGTATGCCCGTCCCTGCGGAGAAGGACGGAGAAGTTGTCGAACCAGGTAATAATTCCCTGAAGCTTGACGCCGTTCACGAGGAAGATCGTGACCGGAGTCTTGCTCTTGCGAACGTGGTTCAGGAAGACATCCTGCACGTTCTGGGACTTCTCGGCTGCCACGGCTCTGTCCTTCTTGTTCTTGGCGGCCACTCTGATATGGCGGCGCGCCCGAGACGGGTCGCCCCGCCGGAGGCCGCACCATCCATCCTCATGTCGCCGTTTGCAAGGCGGGCCTGGCGGCGCATCCGCGCCCGGTGGCAGGCCCTGCTGCCGCCCCGGGCATCAGCCCTGGCGAGCGCCTCGGAGATAAGCAGCGAGCGCCGTCGCATCCGGAAAGGCGAGGTCCGGCGCCGCGGCTGCCGGCCCGCCGTCATGCGCCGCGTCGCCCAGCAGTACCGCGGTGCAGCCGGCCCGCCGCGCCGCCTCCATGTCGAGCGCGGTGTCGCCGACATACCAGACCGCCTCGGCCGGCAGGCCGAGCGCCGGCAGCGCCATGCGGAAGGGCGCCGGGTCCGGCTTGTCCGCCGCCGCATCGCCGGCGCCGAGCAGGATGCGGAAATGATCGCCCCAGCCGAGATGCGCCGCCTCCGCCCGCAGCAGCGGCCCCTGCTTGTTGCTGATCACCCCCTGCGGCAGGCCGAGCGCGGCGACGGCCGCCACCGCCCCGCCGGCCCCCGGCATCGGCGTCAGGACGCCGAGGTGGCGGGCGCGCACCTCGGCATAGAAGACGTCCCGCGCCGCCTCCCAATTCTCGCCGAACATCTCGGGGAAGCTCTCGCGCAGCGACCGGCGGACGCGGCCCCGCACCTCCTCGAGCGTCCAGCGCGGCAGTCCGAAGCGGTCGAAGGCGGCGTTGAGCCCGGCGGCGATGGCGAGCCAGCCATCGACCAGGGTGTTGTCCCAGTCCCAGAGGATGCCGCGCGGTGCCGTCACGCCGCGTTCCTCGGTGCGCCCTTCACATGGCGAGCGAAGAGGTCGAAGAGCCGCCGCACCACCGGCCCGACCTGCCCGTTGCCCACCGGACGGCCGTCCAGCGCCAGGATCGGCTTCACGAAGGAGGTCGCCGAGGTGAGGAAGGCCTCGCGGGCGCCCCTCGCCTCCTCCAGGCTGAATGCCCGCTCCTCGAAACGGAGCCCAGCCTGCGTCATCTCCGCCATCAGCGCCGCCCTCGTGCAGCCGGGCAGGATGACATGGTCGAGCTCGCGGGTGCGGATGACGCCCCCGGCATCGACGATCCAGAAGGTGGTCGCCGCCCCCTCCGTCACCATCCCCGTGGCCTCCTCATAAAGGATGGCCTCGATCGCCCCCTGCTCCCGCGCCGCCTGCCGGGCCAGGCAGTTGGGCAGCAGGTTGATCGACTTGATGTCCCGCCGCGCCCAGCGCAGGTCAGGCAGGGTGATGGCCTTGGCGCCCCAGCCCTCGACGCTGGCCGGATAGGGTGGGATGCGCTTCACCGTGACAACGAGGGCCGGCGGCACCGGCGGCTTCGGGAAGGCGTGGTCGCGCCGCGCCACGCCGCGCGTGACCTGCATGTAGAGCAGACCCTCCGTCACCCGGTTGCGCCGGGCGACCTCGGCCAGGACATGGCGGAGCGCCGCCCGCGGCATGGGCATCGGCAGGCGGATCTCGGCGAGGGAGCGCTCCAGCCGGGCCAGGTGGTGGTCCTCGTCGATGAAGCGGGCGCCATGGAGGTGGACGACCTCGTAGATGCCGTCGCCGAACTGGTAGCCGCGATCCTCGATATTCACCTCGGCGCGCCGCTGGTCGACATAGCGGCCGTTGACGTAAGCGATGCGCGACATGGAGGACCCCGGCTAGCCGTTCCGGCAGGATGTCACAGCGCCGGCCCGGCCGGCACGCGGTCCTCGGCATGGACGCCGAGGAATTTCAGCTTCCGGTGCAGCGCGCTCCGCTCCATGCCGACGAAATTGGCGGTGCGGCTGATATTGCCGCCGAAACGCAGCAGCTGCGCCTCCAGGTACTGCTTCTCGAACAGCTCCCGCGCCTCGCGCAGCGGCAGCGTCATGATCTCCGAGCTGCGGTCGAGCTTCAGCATGGCCGGCGCCGCGGAGCCCACCTCGGGCGGCAGCATCTCGGCGCGGATCGGCTCCCGCGCCTCGCCCGGCGCCATGATCAGCAGCCAATCGATCAGGTTCCGCAGCTGGCGGACGTTGCCCGGCCAGTCATAGGCTTGGAGCGCGGCCATGGCGTCCTCGGCCAGCTCCCGCGGCGGCATGCCGGAGGTCTCGCCGGAGCGGGCCATGAAGTGACGGGCGAGTGCCGGCACGTCCTCCCGCCGCTCGCGCAGCGCCGGGATCCGCAGCGGCACCACGGCGAGGCGGTAGAACAGGTCCTCGCGGAAGCGCCCGGCCGCGATCTCGCCCTGCAGGTCGCGGTTGGTGGTGGCGATGACGCGGACATCGACCTTCACCCGGGTCGCGCCGCCGATGCGCTCGAAGCCCTGCTCCTGCAGCGCCCGGACGATCTTGCCCTGGGTCTCGAGCGGCATGTCCGCCACCTCGTCCAGCAGCAGCGTGCCGCCATGGGCGCGCTCCAGCACGCCGGCGCGACGCGGCGCGGCCTGGGCATCCGCCCCGGCCTCGGTGCCGAACAGCTCCTCCTCGAAGCGGGCCGGGTTCAGCGTCGCGCAATTGAGCGCAACGAATGGCCCGTCGGCGCGGCGGGACCGGGCATGGATCATCCGCGCCGCCACCTCCTTCCCGGCGCCGGCCGGGCCAGCGATGAGCACGCGGCTGCCGGTCGGCGCCACCCGCTCGATCGAGGCGCGGAGCTGGGCGAGGCTCCCCGAGGTGCCGACCAGGTCGGTCTCCGGCCCGGCCCGGAGCCGGAGCTCCGAATTCTCCCGCCGCAGCCGCGCCGCCTCGAGCGCGCGCGCGACCACCAGCAGCAGCCGGTCGGAGTTGAAGGGCTTCTCGATGAAGTCGTAGGCACCCTGCTGGATCGCCCGCACCGCCGTCTCGATCGTCCCGTGGCCGGAGATCATGACGACCGGGATCTGCGGCTCCTCCTTGTGGAGCTCCGCCAGGATCCCGAGCCCGTCCAGCTTCGAGTTCTGCAGCCAGATGTCGAGCACCACCATGGACGGCCGGCGCTGCTTGAAGGCCGCCAGCGCCTGGTCGGAATTCGCCGCCTGCCGCGTCTCGTAGCCTTCGTCCGAGAGGATGCCCTCGATCAGCGCCCGGATGTCCGGCTCGTCGTCCACGATCAGGATTTCATGCGCCATGCGCGCGCCTCATGCTGCCATCCGGCCAGGGGTCCATCGTCTCGGTCTCCGTGCCGGCCGGGCGCTCCGCCATGCGGTCGGTGCCCGGTCGCCACGGCAGGGTGAGAACGGCCCGGGCCCCACCGCGCCCCGAGCCGGCCTCGCGGGGACGGTCCTCCAACCCCAGCCTGCCTCCATGGTCCTCCATGATCTTCTTCACGATGGCAAGGCCGAGGCCGGTTCCTTTCGGTTTATGCGTCACATAAGGCTCGGTCAGCCGGTCCCGCTCATCCCCCTGGGGCAGGCCGATTCCATCATCCTCGATGGCGATGGCGACGCTGTCCTCGCCCTGCTCGATGCGCACGGTGATGTGTCCGAAGGACTGGCCGGAGGCGGGGCCGGGAGCCTCGCCGGCCTCCCGCTCGGCCTGGGCACGCATCGTGACGGCGTCGGCCGCATTCATCAACAGGTTGGTCAGCGCCTGGCCGAGCAACCGGCGGTCGCAGGCGACGAGCGGGCCGCGCACCCCCTCGGGCAGGTCCACCTGGTAGCGGATGCCGGGATGGGCATCCCGCTGCAGCACCAGCGCCTCGCGCAGCACCTGGGAGAGGTCCTCCGGGCGAATCACCGGCTGGGGCATCCGGGCGAAGGCGGAAAACTCGTCCACCATCCGCCCGATATCGCCGACCTGGCGGACGATCGTGTCGGTGCAGGCGACGAAGGTTTCCGGGTCGTTGCTGATCTGCTTCAGGTAGCGCCGCTTCAGCCGCTCCGCCGAGAGCTGGATCGGGGTCAGCGGGTTCTTGATCTCATGGGCAATGCGCCGCGCCACATCGGCCCAGGCTGCCTTGCGCTGGGCCGAGAGCAGCTCGGTGATGTCGTCGAAGGTGAGGACGAAGCCGGCCAGCTCCCCCTGCCCGCCCGCCTGCCGCTCCTCGCCGATCTGGGCGAGGAGCGTCCGGCGGTTGCTCGGCGGGCCGATGCGGATCTCGGCCGTGCGCTCGGCGCCCCCGGCCAGGAGCGGGGCGAATTCCGGCACCACCTCCGCCATCGGCCGGCCGATGGCGGCGTCGAGATCGATGCCGAGCAGCTCGCTCGCGCGGCGATTCGGCAGGTTGATCCGCCCATCCGTCTCGAGGCCGATGACGCCGGCCGAGACGCCGGCCAGCACCGTCTCGGTGAAGCGCCGCCGCTCGTCGATCTGGCGGTAGGCCTGCAGCAACTCCGAGCGCTGCGCGGCCAGCTGGTTGGTCATGCGATTGAAGGCGCGGGCGAGGCTGGCGATCTCCTCGTCGGCCGCCCCTTCCTCGACGCGCGTGGCGAGGTCGCCCCCCCTCACCCGCTCGGCCGCGACGATCAGCCGCCCGATCGGCCGGGCCAGCTGGTTGGCCAGCACGAGGCCGATCAGCACCGCCGCCAGCAGCACCAGGAGCGCCGCGATGGCAAAGATCATGACGAAAGTGATCTGGAGCCCGGAGCGGTTGTTGTCGAGCTCGACATACTCGGCGACCGCCTTTTCGACGGAACGCTGATGGGCCAACACCGTGGCATCGAGCGGCCTGCCGATCAGCAGCATCCAGCCCTGGCCGAAATCGAGCGCGACCACGGCCCGCACCCGGTCCTCAGCCGGGAGGACGGCGACCTCGCCGAGCCGGGCCTGGGCGATCGCATCCTCCGGCGGCGGGTCGAGCACGAAGCTGGTCGTATAGCCGGCATGGGCGATCACCTGCTGCGTCGCCGGGTCAAAGACGACCGCCTCCGTCAGGTTGCGCAGCGCCGTATGCGTCGCCAGCACGCGGGCGAAGGCGAGGCCGTTGTCGGGCAGCAGGACGCGGGCGCGGGAGAGGTCGGCTGCCATGGCCAGCGCATCGCCGCGGATGGTGTTGCGGTGCTCCTCGAGATAGCCCCGGCTGGCCTGGAGGCTCGCCTCCAGTGCCGTCCGCACCCGGTCGCTGAACCAGGTCTCGATGCCGAGGTTGAAGAAGAGCGCGGCGAAGGCGGCGACCAGCATCGCTGGCACCACGGCGACCACGCCGAAGAGTAGGACGAGGCGCACATGCAGGCGGGACCCCGCCGAGCCGCGCCTGCGCTCCGCCCAGACCCGTACCAGCCTCCCCGCCAGCGAGGCCATGAGCAGCAGCAGCACCGCCGCGTTGACGAGCACCAAGCCGACCACGGCGCCAGGCTTGGTCGGCCCGAGCGGGCTGCCGTCCGACAGCACGGAGAAGGTGGCGATGCCGAGCAGCAGGGCGCTGACCGCGAGGCCGAGGGTCATCCCCCGGCCCAGCAGCACATCGGCGATCCGCCGGGGCAGGCCGCGCTGGTGCGGCTCGCCGGCCGCCATCAGCCGAGCCCGCGCACCACGGGCAGGTCGAGCTCGCGGATCTTCTTCCGAAGCGTATTCCGGTTGAGGCCGAGCATCGCCGCCGCCTTGATCTGGTTGCCGCGCGTGGCGCCGAGGACAAGGCGGAGCAGCGGTCGCTCCACCTCGGCCAGGACGCGGTCATAGAGGTCGCGCACCGGCAGCCCGTCCTTGTGCGCCGCAACGAAGGCCTTCAGGTGCCGCTCGACCGCCTGTTCCAGCGTCTCCGGGCGACTGAGGCCGGTCTCGGCCGGGGGCTCCGCCTCGGAGAGCTCGGAGGCGACGGCCTCGGCGTCGATCGTCTCCTGCGCGTAGAGGGCAGCGAGGCGGCGCATGAGGTTCTCGAGCTCGCGGGCGTTGCCGGGCCAGGCATGACCCTTCAGCCGCTCCAACGCCTCGGTGCTGAGCTGCTTCAGGGGCAGGCCGGAGGCGCGGGCGCGCTCGAGGAAGTGGCGGGCGAGCAGAGGGATGTCCTCCATCCGCTCGCGGAGTGGTGGCAGGCGGATGGGGACGACGTTGAGGCGGTAGAACAGGTCCTCGCGGAAGAGCCCCTGCCGGATCGACTGGCGCAGGTCGCGATGGGTGGCCGCCACGATGCGGACATTCGCCTTGATCGGGTTGCGGCCGCCGACCGTGGTGAACTCGCCCTCCTGCAGCACGCGCAGCAGGCGGGTCTGCGCCTCGGGCGGCATGTCGCCGATCTCGTCGAGGAAGAGCGTGCCGCCGGCCGCCTGCTCGAAGCGGCCGATGCCGCGGTTCAACGCGCCAGTGAAGGCGCCGCGCTCATGGCCGAAGAGCTCGCTCTCGATCAGCTCGCGCGGGATGGCCGCCATGTTGATGGCAACGAAGGGACCGCCGCGGCGGCGCCCGTAATCGTGCAGGGCGCGGGCCACCAGCTCTTTGCCGGTGCCTGACTCGCCAGTGATCATGACGGTCAGGTCGGTCGTCGTAAGCCGGGCGACGGTGCGGTAAATCTCCTGCATCGCAGGACTCCGGCCGACCAGCGGAAGGCGCTCCTCCGGCTCGTCCTCCTCGGCGGGCGCCGGGGCCTGGGGGGCGGCGAGCGCACGCTCGACGACCGCCAGCAGCTCCTTCAGGTCGAAGGGCTTGGGGAGGTACTCGAAGGCGCCTCGCTGGGCCGCCTTCAGCGCCGTCATGAAGGTCGACTGGGCCGACATCACCACGACGCGCATCTCCGGGCGGATGCGCTTGATGCGGGGGACGAGGTCGAGGCCGTTCTCGTCCGGCATGACCACGTCGGTGATGACGAGGTCGCCCTCGCCATCCTCCACCCAGCGCCAGAGCGTGGAGGCGGAGGAGGTGGCGCGCACCTGGTAGCCCGAGCGGCCGAGCGCCTGGCTGAGGACCGTGCGGATCGCCCGGTCGTCATCGGCGATGAGGATGGTGCGGCTATCGCTCATGGACGGTCCATCCGATTGGCATCGAGACGCGGCCCCGCCGGCGGCATGGCGAGCGACAGGCGGAACAGGGTGCGGCCCGGGCGGCTGTCGCATTCGATCAGCCCGCCCTGGTCGGCGACCAGCTTGGCGACGAGGGCGAGGCCGAGCCCCTGCCCGCCCCGCTTGGTGGTGACGAAGGGCTCGAAGAGGGTGGCGCGCACCGCCTCCGGGATGCCGGGGCCGTTGTCGCGCACGATCACCTGGAGCGGCACATGCACCCGCTCCTTGCTGCCGGGGACGGCGATGCGGACGCCGTGGTGGTAGGCGGTGGCGAGGATGATCTCGCCGGACAGCGGATCGACCGCCTCGGCGGCGTTCTTCACCAGGTTGAGCAGGATCTGCACCAGCTGGTCGCGGTTGCCCCAGACTGGCGGCAGCGAGGGGTCGTATTCCTCGACGATCCTGAGATGGGAGGCGAACCCGGTCTGCGCCACGCGCCGCACATGATCGAGCACCTGGTGGATGTTGACCGGGGCCAGCTCCACCGGCCGGTCGGAGAACATGTCCATCCGGTCGACCAGGTTGCGGATGCGGTCGGCCTCGTCCTGGATGAGCTGGCAGAGCTCCCGGTCGGACTCGGCGGCGCCCTGCTCCAGCAATTGGGCGGCGCCGCGGATGCCCGACAGCGGGTTCTTCACCTCATGGGCCAGCATCTCAGCCATGGCGGAGGTGCCGCGCGCCGCGCCGAGGAAGTTCAGCTGGCGGTTCATCATCTGCGCCGTGGAGCCGTCCTGCAAGGTCAGCACCACGGCGCCCGGCATCTCCGGCAGCGGGGCGCCATGGGCGGCGACGCCACGGCGGTTGAGGCGGGGGCTGTCGAGCGTCAGGTCATGGTCGGAGACCGGCGCTTCGTGCTGGCGGACCTGGGCGAGCAGGGCGAAGAGCCGGCTGTCGGGCGGCAGCAGGTCGCCGAGCCGCATCGCGGCGAGGGTGGAGAAGGAGAGCTGGAAGAACAGCTCCGCCGCCGGGTTGACGTAGCGGAAGCGGTCCTCGGCATCGAACACGACGGCCGGCATCGGGAGCGCAGCCAGGATCGCACCGAACTCCGGCAGCGGGGCGCTGCGGGCCGGCAGGGGCATGACCCGGGCTCGGGCGGCGACGGCACCGCTCATGCCGCGATCCGCTCCAGCCCCTGGGCGTGGAAGCGGCCGCGGGCGGCCTCCAGGCCGAGGTCCAGCAGCGGCCGGTAGAAGCCCTCGATCAACCGCATGACCTCCTCGGCCGTCTCCACCTGGTTGACCTGCGAGCGGAACTCGGCCGAGCCCGGCAGGCCCTTGGAATACCAGGCGATATGCTTGCGGGCGAGGCGGAGGCCGGTCTGCGTCCCGTGATGCGAGAGCATCTCTGCATAGTGCTCCAGCAGGATGGCGAGCTGCTCGGCAAGGCCGGGCTCGGCCGGCGTCTCGCCGGTGCGGAGGTAGTGGGCGACCTGGCGGGGGAGCCAGGGGCGGCCGTAGCAGCCGCGGCCGATCATCACCCCGTCGGCGCCGGAGAGGCGGAGGGCCTCGGCGGCGTGCTCCGGCGTCAGCATGTCGCCATTGGCGAGGACGGGGATGGAGACGGCCTCCTTCACCCCGCGGATGAAGGCCCAGTCGGCGCGGCCGGTGTAGAGCATCTGCCGGGTGCGACCGTGGATCGTGACGAGCCGGATGCCGCAGGCCTCGGCGATGCGAGCGAGATTTGGGGCGTTGAGCGAGGCATGGTCCCAGCCCATGCGCATCTTGAGAGTGACGGGCACCTGGACCGCCTTCACCACCGCCTCGAGGATGGCGGCGGCGCGGATCTCGTCGCGCATCAGGGCGCTGCCGGCCTGCTGGCCGACCGCCACCTTCTTCACCGGGCAGCCGAAATTGATGTCGATGATGGCGGCGCCGCGGTCGGCGGCGAGCCTCGCGGCCTCGGCCATCACCGCAGGCTCGCAGCCGGCGAGCTGGACGGCGGAGGGGGCGCCGAAGCCGTCCACCTCGGCCATCTTCAACGTCTGGCGGTTCTCCCGGACCATGGCCTGGGAGGCGATCATCTCGCTCACCACCATGCCCGTGCCGAGGCGGCGGGCGAGGCGGCGGAAGGGCAGATCCGTCACGCCAGACATGGGGGCGAGGTAGACGGGCGTGTCGATGCGCACCCCGCCGACGAGGATTGGCGGCAAGCCGCCTGCATCGGGAGCATTCGGCTCCGGGTGGGCCTGGGAGTCGGGCATGCTCGTGCTCATGATTTGGGCAAACTAGGCGAAGTGCTGCGTTTCGGCAACGCCCGCCTGGGCGGAAAGCCGAGAAACGTTCCAATTTTTCGGCGCGATTTCGTCCCCGACCGTTCTGCGATAGGGTCCGGCCATGAGCATCGCCGCCCTATTGATGGCCGCCGGCAGCGGCACGCGCTTCGGCGCCGCAGAGCCCAAGCAGTACCTGCCCCTGCTGGGGCGCCCCGTCATCCGCCATGCCGCCGAGGCGCTGCTCGCGGAAGGCCTGGTCGACATCCTGCTGCCCGTCTGCGCTGCCGGCGAGGAGGGGCGGATCGCGGTGCTGCTCGACGGGCTGCCGGTGCTGCCGGCGGTGGCGGGCGGGGCGACGCGGCAGGCGAGCGTCCGCGCCGGGCTGGAGGCGCTGGCGGAGCGGGCGCCCGAGGTGGTGCTGGTGCATGACGCGGCGCGGCCAGTGGTGCCGCGGGGGACCATTCCCGCAATTCTCGCGGCATTGAAGGGCGTGCCGGGGGCGATCCCCGCCCAGCCGGTGGCGGATACGCTGAAGCGGGGCGAAGGCTCGACGATCATCGAGACGGTGCCGCGGGCCGGCCTCTACCGGGCGCAGACGCCGCAGGGCTTCCGCTTCGACCCCCTGCTGGATGCGCATCGGGCGGCGGCGGGCGAGGCGACGGATGATGCGCAGCTCCTGGAGCTGGCGGGCGAGAGGGTGGTGCTGGTGGCGGGTTCGGAGACCAATGTGAAGATCACCTTCCCCGAGGATCTGGAGCGCGTGGCGGGACACATGCAGGCCCGGCTGCTGCCCCGCATCGGCACCGGCTTCGACGTCCACCGGACCGAGGTCGGGCGGCGGATGGTACTCTGCGGCGTCGTCGTGCCCTGCGAATTCGGGCTGGAGGGCCATTCGGATGCGGATGTCGGCATCCATGCGCTCTGCGACGCGATCTATGGGGCCCTGGCGGAGGGCGATATAGGGCGGTGGTTCCCGCCCTCCGAGATGAAGTGGAAGGATGCGGACAGCGCGCAGTTCCTCCGCCATGCCGCGGGGCGGGTGGCGGCCAGGGGCGGCGTCATCGCCAATGTGGACGTGACGATCCTCTGCGAGCGGCCGAAGATCGGACCGCACCGCGAGGCGATGCAGGCGAGGCTGGCGGAGCTGCTGGGCGTCGATCCGGGGATCGTCGGCGTGAAGGCGACGACGACGGAGAGGCTTGGCTTCACCGGGCGGGGCGAAGGGATCGCGGCGCAGGCGGCGGCGATGGTGCTGGTGCCGGCTTGAAGCGCTCCAAACGGCTTCGAACCAGCGTGCATTACGGGTGAGGGTTCTGCCGCAACTTCTTGTTTTTGAAGTATTTTTCCTCCGATGACTTCGGGAGTTGAGGCACCCTTCGCATGCCGGCCAGGGCCTTGGCACCGGCGGTGCCGAATGCGCTAGGCACGATGAGCGAAGGGCAAGGGCGACGCGGTGCCAACCCGCGCCCTGCCCCGCTCATGCGATCGCCTGGCGCTCGACGGCTTCCTCGGCAGCCTGGCGCAGCTCGACCACCTTGCCGGTGAGGGTGGACTCGGCGGTGAATTCCACTGCGCAGACGACCTGGGCGAGGTTCACCGTCGCCTCCACCGCGCCGGGGACCGGAGCGCCGAGATAGTGCTTCGACTGCCAGGCGACATCTGCCAGGGTCGGCACGCCGGCATGGTCGAGCAGCAGGTCGAGCAGGATGGTGCCGTCCTCCGAGATGTGCGCAGCGCGCAGCCCGGCAATCCGCAGCACGTCGCCGGTCGTCAGCAGCAGGCCGAAATGGCCCTCCGTCGCGCCGAGCATGCGCTGGACGAACCAGGCAGGGAGAAGCTCGGCATCGGTCGCGGGGTCGGCAACGCGGGTCCAGCGGGACATGGCGGATTCCTGAGAGGGGCCGGGTCGTAACGCCGGGGCGACGTGACTGTTCGCCGGGGAAGGCTTCTGGCAGGGCTCGGGGCTTGGGCGGAGTGAGGGCGATGCGGGAATTGACCGAGGCCGGGCAGCGGCAGGTGGCGGCGATCGCGGCGCAGCACGGGGTCGGTCGGGAGGCGGCGCTGGTGCTGCTGCATGCGCTGGCGGCCGGCGGCGGGGCCATGGCGCAGTTCAGCCATCCGGAGTTCGGCGGCATGGGCCAGTGGTCGCAAGGCGGGATGGTAATGGTCGGCGACATGTTCAATCACGGCCTCAAGGCGCGGGTGGATGCACTGTGCAGGGCACTGGCTACGGCGCTTCACGGGACGGAACCTGTCTTCGTCGAGGCCGCGCCCGGGGTCGTCTCGAGTGGATGGTGGCCGGCGGAGCTCGGCAGCCCGGCGGCGAGCGGGATGCAGAACGACATGGGCTACGCGCTCTTCCCGGCGGCCCGGCGGCTGGCGGTGCGGCAGGACGGGCGGGTGCGGATCTTCGACACCGGGGAGCACCGGATCGGCGGGGTGTCACAGCGGCAGGGTTCCGGGCAGGTGCTGGCCTTTGGCAGTGACCAGGGGGAGGTCCGGCTGGAGTCGCTGCGGGAGGTGGGGGGCGAGGCCGCTGCCGCATCCCGGGCGGCGCCTGCGGCGGAGGCTTCGCAGCCGACGGCCACCGGGGGCGATCCGGTTGCCATGATCCGGCGGATGGCGGAGCTGCACCGGGAGGGCGTGCTGACCGAGGCGGAGTTCCAGGCAAAGAAGACGGAGTTGCTGGGCCGGCTCTAGGGCTCAGCCTGGCCCGGCCTGTTCTCTGACCCAGGCGAGGAAGTCGGCATCACCCGTCGCGGCTGGCAGGGCGAGGATCGCGGGCAGGTCGTAGCTGTGCAGGGCGCGGATGCGGGCGCGGAGCCCCTCGAAGCGGCTCGCAGTGGTCTTGAGGATGAGGGCGGATTCCGCATCCTCCCTCACCTCGCCCTTCCACCGGTAGATGGCGGTGTGGCCGGGGAGGAGGTTGGCGCAGGCGGCCAGGCGCTCCTCCACCACCGTCCGGCCGATGCGGCGGGCCTCCTCCGCATCGGCCGCGGTGACCCAGATCCAGAGGACGGGATCGGCCGCCTCCATCCTCAGGCGCGTTCGAGGATGGAGACATAATTGGCGACGGCGGCGCCGCCCATGTTGAAGACGCCGCCGAGATCGGCCTTCGGCAGCTGCAGGTCGCCGGCGGTGCCGGTGAGCTGCATCGCCGTCAGCACATGCATGGAGACGCCGGTGGCGCCGATCGGGTGGCCCTTGGCTTTGAGGCCGCCGGAGCGGTTGACGGGAAGCTTGCCGTCGGCGGCGGTCCAGCCCTCGAGCACGGCGCGGGCGCCCTGCCCTTCCGGCGTCAGGCCCATCGCCTCGTATTCGATCAGCTCGGCAATGGTGAAGCAGTCATGCGTCTCGACGAAGGAGAGGTCGGTCGCGGCGCCGAGCCCGGCCTGGTCGAGGGCGCGGGACCAGGCCTCGCGCGGTCCCTCGAAGCGGATGATGTCGCGCGCGGCGATGGGCAGATAGTCGTTCACCTGCACGGCGGCGCGGAAGCGGACCGCCTTCTGCATCGACTTCGCAGTCTCGGCGTCGGTGATGATCATGGCGGCGGCGCCGTCGGAGACGAGGCTGCAATCGGTGCGCTTCAGCGGCGGGGCGACGAAGGGGTTCCTCTCCGACTCCGCGCGGCAGAAGGCGAAGCCGAGGTCCTTCCGCATCTGCGCCCACGGGTTGTCGACGCCGTTCCTGTGATTCTTAGCGGCGATGGCGGCGAGCGCGTCGGACTGGTCGCCATGGCGCTGGAAATAGGCCTCGGCGATGCGGCCGAAGACGCCGGCGAAGCCGCCGCGGATGTCCTGCTCGGTCTTGCGGTAGCTGGCGTTCAGCAGGATCTCGCCGACCTGGGGGCCGGGCGTCGCGGTCATCTTCTCGGCCCCCAGCACGAGGGCGAATCGGCCGCGCCTGGCGGCGAGGAAGTCGAGGGCGCCGTGGATGGCGGCGCTGCCCGTGGCGCAGGCGTTCTCGTAGCGGGTGATGGGCTTGAAGCGCAGCTCCGGGATGGACTGGAGCACCAGCGAGCTCGGGAAGCCCTGGTTGGTGAAGCCTTCGCCGAAGACGCCGAGGAAGCCGGCATCGATCTCGGCCGGCGAGATGCCGGCATCCTCGATGGCGGCGCTGCCGACCCGGGCGAGCAGGCTCTCGATATCCGGCTCCTCCAGCTTGCCGAAGGGGGTATGGGCCCAGCCCACGATGCAGGCGTCCAGCGTCTCGGCCATCAAGGTGCTCCGTTCCTCTCCCCGCGGAAGATAGGCGCGGCTAGCATCCGGGGAAAGGCACGGAGGGACGGATGAGCTGGCAGCCGGAGCTGGAGGACCTCGCCCGGCGCGAGGCACTGGCCCATGCGATGGGGGGGCCGGAGAAGGTGGCGCGGCAGCATGCCGGGGGTAGGCTCACGGTGCGCGAGCGGGTGGACCGGATGCTCGATGCGGGCTCCTTCCATGAGGTCGGGGCCATCGCGGGCAAGGCGCAGTACGGGGCGGATGGGGAGCTCAGCGCCTTCACGCCGTCCAACTGCGTGATGGGGCGGGGGCGGGTCGAGGGGCGGCCGGTGGTCGTCGTGGGGGACGACTTCACCGTGCGGGGCGGCAGCGCGGATGCGACGATCCGCGAGAAGCCGATCATGGCGGAGCGGATGGCGCGGGAGCTGCGGCTGCCGATCATCCGGATCATCGAGGGCTCGGGCGGCGGCGGGTCGGTCAAGACGATCGAGACCACCGGGCGGGCCAACCTGCCGGGCGGGATCGGCGGGGAGGCCATGTATCACCTGACGGGCGACAACCTCTCGGTGGTGCCGGTGGTGGGGCTGGGCTTGGGGTCCGTCGCGGGGCTCGGGGCGGCGCGGCTGGCGGCGACGCATTTCTCGGTGATGACCAAGGAAGGCTCGGCGATGTTCGTCGCCGGGCCGCCGGTGGTGAATGCGCTGGGGCCGCGGCAGTTCACCAAGCAGGAGCTCGGCGGATGGGAGACGCAGACGCGGGCCGGGTCGGTCGACCATGCCGTCGACAGCGAGGAGGAGGCCTTTGCGGCGGCGCGGCGGTTCCTGAGCTATCTGCCGAGCTCGGTGCATGAGCTGCCGGCGCGGACCGCCTGCGAGGATGACCCGGCGCGGGAAGAGGAGGGCTGGCTCTCGGCCATCCCGCGGGAGATCCGGAAGGCCTACCGGATCCGGCCGCTGATCGAGGGGCTGGTCGATGCGGGCAGCGTCTTCGAGATGGGGCGGTATTTCGGCCGCTCGGTCGTGACCGCGCTGGCGCGGCTCAATGGGCTGCCGGTGGCGGTCATCGCGGGCGACCCGATGTTCTATGCGGGATCCTGGACGGCGGATGCCTGCGCCAAGATCATCCGCTTCGTCGACCTCGCTGATACCTTCCATCTGCCCGTCGTGCACCTGATGGACTGCCCGGGCTTCATGATCGGGCTGGAGGCGGAGCAGCGGGGGACGATCCGCTGGGGGGTGCGGGCGATGGCGGCGATCAACCAGAGCCGGGTGCCGTGGTGCACGGTGATCCTGCGCAACGCCTTCGGCGTGGCGGGGGCGATCCACCAGCCGGCGGGGCGGTTCTCCATCCGCTACGCCTGGCCCTCGGCGCGCTGGGGGTCGCTGCCGCTGGAGGGCGGGATCGAGGCGGCCTACCGGGCGGATATCGAGGGTGCGGAGGATCCGGCCGCGAGGCTCGCCGAGATCGAGGCGCGGCTGCAGAAGCTCCGCAGCCCTCTCCGGACGGCGGAGGCCTTCTGGGCGGAGGAGATCATCGACCCGCGGTGGACGCGGCGGCTGCTCTGTGAATTCGCGGACTTTGCCGAGAAGCTGCGGGAGCCGGGGCGGATCGGGCGGGGGGTGCGGCCGTGACCTTCTCGCTGATCGGGCGCTGCGCGCGGACGGGGCAGATCGGGGCGGCGGTGGCGACCTCCTCCATTGCCGTCGGCAGCCGGGTGCCCTTCTGCGCGGCCGGCATCGGGGCGGTGCTGACGCAGCATCGGACGGACCCGGGCCTCGGCCCGCGGGGGCTCGACCTGCTGCGCTCGGGCTGCGGGGCGGAGGCGGTGGTGGCGGCGCTGGTGGCTTCGACGCCGCATCATGCCTGGCGGCAGATCGCCGTGCTCGATGCCTCGGGCTGGGCGGCGCATTTCCATGGGGCGAAGGTGAAGCCGGAGCTCGGCGCGGCGCAAGGCGACGGGGTTGTGGCGATCGGCAACATCCTCTCCACCGACCGGGTGCCGGGGGCGATGGTCGGGGCCTTCCTCGCCACGCCGGGGCTGCCGCTGGCGGAGCGGCTGATGCGGGGGCTGGAAGCGGGCGAGGCCGCCGGTGGCGAGCATGGGGCGGTGAGCTCGGCGAGCCTCATGGTGGTGTGGCGGCAAGCCTTCCCCCATGTCGACCTGCGCGTCGACAAGGCGGAGGCGCCGCTGCCGGCCCTGCGGGCGCTGTGGGAGGAGTACGCACCGATGGCGGATGGCTTCCTCGCTCGGGCGCTGGAGCCGGATGAGGCGCCGCTTATCTGATGAACCGAATGGGGCGCGGATCGTTGGGCCTCGAGAGTCCAGGGAGTGATCCGCATGAGTTGGTTCGGTCGAATTCTCGATAAGCTGAAGGGGCACGCCGAGGCAGCCCCCGCCTCGCAGGGCGGAATCGCGGGGGGGCCGCCGCAATCACCGGGGGCGGCCGACGACCTGCCCGCCTCGGGTGGGGCGGCCGCCGCGGCGCCGATCGACGTGACGGGCATCCTCGACGGCCTGGCGTCGCAGCAGCGGCAGCGGCTGGACTGGCGGCATTCCATCGTCGACCTGATGAAGCTGCTGGAGCTGGACAGCAGCCTCGAGAACCGGAAGGAGTTGGCGAGGGAGCTCAACTACACCGGGGATACGGGTGATTCGGCGGCGATGAACATCTGGCTGCATGGCCAAGTGATGCGGAAGCTTGCCGAAAATGGCGGCAAGGTGCCGGCCGACCTGAAGGGCTGACCGCGCTTCTGGACCCTTGTCGGGACTGGCGGCAGAGTGCGGCCAAGACCGGCAGGGGGACCAGCCCATGAAGACGCGCGCGGCAGTGGCCTGGGCGGCGGGAAAGCCGCTCAGCATCGAGACCATCGAGATCGAGAGGCCGAAGGCGGGGGAAGTGCTCGTCGAGGTCATGGCGACCGGCCTCTGCCATACCGACCAGTACACGCTGAGCGGGCGGGACCCGGAAGGGCTGTTCCCCGCCATCCTCGGGCATGAAGGGGCGGGCATCGTGCGCGAGGTGGGCGCCGGCGTCGCCAGCCTGAAGCCGGGCGACCATGTGATCCCGCTCTACACGCCGGAATGCCGGCAGTGCAAAACCTGCCTCAGCCAGCGGAGCAATCTCTGCACGGCGATCCGCGCGACCCAGGGCAAGGGGCTCATGCCGGACGGGACCAGCCGCTTCTCCTGCGAGGGGACGCAGGTGATGCACTACATGGGCTGCAGCACCTTCGCCAACTTCACCGTCCTGCCGGAGATCGCGCTGGCGAAGATCCGCGAGGACGCGCCCTTCGACAAGATCTGCTACATCGGCTGCGGCGTGACGACCGGTGTGGGCGCCGTCATCAACACGGCGAAGGTCTGGCCGGGGGCGAATGTCGCGGTCTTCGGGCTTGGCGGCATCGGGCTCAACGTGTTGCAGGGCGCACGGATGGTGGGCGCCGACAAGATCATCGGCGTCGACCTGAACCCGGCGCGCGAGGCGATGGCGCGGAAGTTCGGCATGACGCATTTCATCAACCCGAACGAGGTCGGCGCGGACAAGGTGGTGCAGGCAATCGTCGACCTGACGGGCGGTGGGGCCGACTTCTCCTTCGAATGCATCGGCAATACGAAGGTGATGCGCCAGGCGCTGGAATGCACCCATCGCGGCTGGGGCGAGAGCATCATCATCGGCGTCGCCGGGGCGGGCGAGGAGATCAGCACGCGGCCCTTCCAGCTCGTCACCGGGCGGAACTGGCGCGGCACGGCCTTCGGCGGAGCGCGCGGGCGGACGGACGTGCCGAAGATCGTCGACTGGTACATGGAGGGGAAGATCGACATCGACAGCCTCATTACCCACACCATGCCTCTCAAGCAGATCAACCATGGCTTCGAGCTGATGGAGCGGGGGGAGAGCATCCGCAGCGTCGTCATCTACTGACGCGGCAGCCAGGCCTCGTCGCCGGACGGCGGGGGACGATGCGGGAGCGGCGGTGGAGGGGGGTGCCCGCCATCCGGCGGCAGCTGGCGGACGGCCGGCCAAGGCGGAGCCGAGCGCGAGCCCCGAGGACTTCGCCCGCTTCGGCGCCAGGGAACGGGCGCAGGGCGCCGGTGGCCCACCGCGCAGGGATGCGGGTGGAGTCGGCCGGCCCCCTGCCCTATGCTCGCCGGGCAAAACGAAAAACGGGGAAACGTGCCATGGATCGTCGTACCCTTCTGCTCGCAGGCGCCGGGCTGGCCGCGCCGCGCCTCGGCCTTGCGCAGGCGCAGGGCCCCTACCCGTCCCGCCCGGTGCGGCTGGTCGTGCCCTGGCCGCCGGGCCAGGCGACCGACCTCATGGCGCGCGTCGTCGCGAACCAGCTCGCGGGGCAATGGGGACAGCCGGTCGTGCCCGACAACAGGGCCGGTGCCGCCGGGATGATCGGGACGGATACGGTCGCCAAGGCGGCGCCGGATGGCTACACCATCCTCGCCGCCTCGACCGGGCCGATCACCACCGCGCCGCTGGTGCAGCGCACGCCCTATGACCCGGAGAAGGATCTGGCGCCGGTCGCGATGATCGGCGTCTCACCCTATCTGCTGACGGTGACGAACAACTTCCCGGCCAAAGACACGGCGGAGTTCATCCGGGTGGTGAAGGCCAATCCGGGCAAGTTCACCTATGCCTCCTCGGGGACCGGCGCGGCGGCGCACCTCATCACCTTGATGTTCCTGAGCAAGACGGGGCTGACCGATGCCGTGCACGTGCCCTTCCAGGGTAGCGGGCCGGCGCTGACCTCGGTGGTGGCGGGGCAGGTGGATTTCGCCATCGACACGCTGGCGGCGACGGGGCCGCTGGTGCGGCAGGGAGCGCTGCGCTCGCTCGGCATCACCCTCGCGGCGGGGAGCCCGCTGGCGCCGGGCATCGCGCCGCTCGCCAGCGTGCCGGAGGCGGCTGGCTTCGATGTCGGGGCATTCGGCGGCTACATGATGCCGGCGGGGACGCCGCCGGAGATCATCGCGCGCCTCGCCGAGGAGACCGGGCGGGCGATGGCGACGGAAGAGGTGCGCTCGCGCCTCGCCGCGATTGGCTTCCAGCCGGAGCCGCGAGGGACGGCGGATTTCACGGCCTTCCTCAGGACGCATCGCGAGCAGTTCCGTCAGGTGATCGAGGCCAACAAGATCCGGGTCGAATGAGGGCGCCTCTCGCAGAATGGCCGGGGCGACCCGATCTTCTGCTGACCGCGACGGAAATGGATCAGAGAGATGCCCGATAGCGCTCCGCAGGCGACCCGCCGGGCCGATTACCGGCCGCCCGCCTTCCTCATCGACACGGTCGAGCTGGAGTTCCGGCTCGACCCGGCGGCGACGCTGGTGCGGGCGCGGCTCGGCTTCCGGCGCAACGGGCCGGGCGAGTTCCGGCTCGACGGGGACGGGCTCACGCTGCTCGAAGCGAAGCTCGACGGGGTGGCGCTGGCGGAGGGGCGGGCACGGCTCGGCGCTGATGGGTCGCTCACCATCGCCGATGCGCCGGAGGCGGGGCTGCTGGAGACGCTGGTGCGCATCGCGCCCGAGAAGAATACCGAGCTCTCGGGGCTCTACACCTCGGGGGGCAATTTCTACACGCAGTGCGAGGCGGAGGGGTTCCGGCGGATCACCTTCTTCCCGGACCGGCCGGATGTGATGGCGCGCTACACCGTCACCCTCCATGCCGAGCGGGCGCGCTGCCCGGTGCTGCTCTCCAACGGCAATCCGGCGGAGGCGGGGCATGGCGAGGACGGGACGCACTGGGTGCGCTGGGTCGATCCGCACCCGAAGCCGAGCTACCTCTTCGCCCTCGTTGCCGGCGACCTCGTCGACGTGCGCGACAGCTTCGTCACGAAATCCGGGCGGCGGGTGGCGCTCAACATCTGGGTGCGGCGTGGCGACGAGGACCGCTGCGGCCATGCGATGGACAGCCTCATCCGCTCCATGACGTGGGATGAGGAGGTCTTCGGACTCGAATACGACCTCGACGTGTTCAACATCGCCGCCGTCTCCGACTTCAACATGGGGGCGATGGAGAACAAGGGGCTCAACGTCTTCAACACCAAATACGTCCTCGCCAAGCCGGAGACGGCGACGGATGGCGACTACCAGGGCATCGAGACGGTCATCGCGCATGAGTATTTCCACAACTGGACGGGCAACCGCGTCACCTGCCGGGACTGGTTCCAGCTCTCGCTGAAGGAGGGGCTGACGGTCTTCCGCGACCAGGAGTTCAGCGCCGACCAGGGCAGCCGGGCGGTGAAGCGCATCCGCGACGTGCGGGGGCTCAGGGCGGCGCAGTTCCCGGAGGATGCGGGGCCGATGGCGCATCCCGTGCGGCCGGACAGCTATATCGAGATCGACAATTTCTACACGCCGACGGTCTACCAGAAGGGTGCCGAGGTGGTGCGGCTGATCCATACGCGGATTGGCGCGGCAGCCTTCCGGCGCGGGATGGATCTCTACATCGCGCGCTGCGACAACCAGGCGGTGACGATCGAGGATTTCGTCGCGGCGATGCAGCAGGCCTCGGGCGTCGACCTTTCCTCCTTTATGGGCTGGTACGACCAGGCGGGAACGCCGGAGCTCACCGCCGAGGACCGCTACGAGAAGGAGGCGCGGCGCTGGGTGCTGACCTTGCGGCAGCAGACACCGCCCACGCCGGGGCAGGCCGGGAAGCACCCGGTGCCGATCCCGGTCGCAATGGGCCTGCTCGATGCGGGCGGGCGGGAGGTGGCGACGCGGCTCGCCGGGGAGAATGAGGCGAAGCCGGGGACGCGGGTGCTGCTGCTCGAGGAGGGTGAGCAGGAGTTTGTCTTCGAGGATGTGGATGGGCCGCCCGTGCCGTCCCTGCTGCGCGGCTTCTCGGCGCCGGTGAAGCTGAAGGGCGTCGCGCCGGATCGGCTGCGCTTCCTCGCCGTGCACGACACGGATCCCTTCGTCCGCTGGGAGAGCGGGCTGCAATATGCCGCGGGGCTGATGCTGCAGATGGTGGCCGCCCATCTGCGCGGCGAGGCGCTCGGCTTCGACGCCGCGCTGGAGGAGGCGGTGCGCAGCACCCTGCGCGGGGCGGAGGCGGACCCGGCCTTCGCCGCGGAGGCGCTGGCGCTGCCGGGCGAGGGCTTCGTCGCCGACCAGATGGAGGTCGCCGAGCCGGCTGCGGTGCATGCGGTGCGGGAGCACCTGCGGCGCGAAGTCGGGCGGCGCTGCGGCAACGTGCTGCGCGAAACCTATGGCGCGCTGGCGGATGCGGGCGAATACCGCGTCGATGGCAGGAGTATCGGGCGGCGGGCGCTGCGTAATTCCTGCCTCGCCTATCTCGTCGCGGCCGGCGATGTCGGCCTCGCCGAGGCGCAGTACCGGGACGCGGGGAACATGACGGACAGGCTGGCGGCGCTCTCGCTGCTCGCCGATGCGGAAGGGCCGGCGCGGGAGCGGCCGCTCGCCGATTTCCATGCGCGCTGGCGGGGCGACGACCTGGTGCTCGACAAGTGGTTCTCGATCCAGGCGATGTCCTCGCGGACGGATTCGATGGAGGCGGTGCGGGCGCTCTATGGTCATGCGGATTTCGACCTGCGCAACCCGAACCGCGCGCGGTCGCTGGTCGGAGCCTTCGCGGCCGGGAACCCGCTGCATTTCCACCGCGAGGACGGCGAGGGCTACCGCTTCCTCGCCGATGGGGTGATTGCGCTCGACCCGATCAACGGCTCGATCGCGGCGCGGATGGTGGGTCCGCTCGGGCAGTGGCGGCGGCAGGCTCCGGCCCGCGCGGCGCTGATGCGGCGGGAGCTGCAGCGGGTGCTGGCGATGCCGAAGCTCAGCAAGGGGACCTTCGAGAAGGCGTCGAAGGGGCTGGCCTAGAGCGACGCGAGGATCGAGGTCGCCATGGCCACCAGCATCGCGGCCGAGACAAGGCGAATGGGCCGCTGCCAGGCCAGGGCGAAGCGCTGGCAGGCAGGCCTCGCCAGGAGCGTGGCGAGGCCGAGCGAGACCGCGAGGGCGGTGCCCGCCACCGCCAGGGGCAGCACCGGGATCAGGCCGTCTGCCAGGGCGAGTGGGCCGAGGAGCTGGGCTGCGAAGAAGGCAGCCGTGATCGGGTTGGTCAGCGCGGTGCAGAAGCCGGCGCCGAACTCCGCACCCTGGGCGCAGCGGACGGCGCGGCCGGCCCCGGGCGGGCGGGTGCGGCCGATGGCGAAGGCGACGACGAGCAGCAGTGTGGCCGCCGCCATCCTGCCGAGCCCGTTCCGGTCCGCCATGGCAACGGGGGCGGTGAGGAGCGTCGCCGCCAGCGCCGCATTCAGCGTGCCGGCGCCGAGCGCGATGCCGAGGCAGATCGGCAGGGCCCCGCGCAAGCCGCGCAGCGCGGCCACGCCGGCGATGACCAGAAGGTTCGGGCCGGGCGTGACCAGGATCGCCAGATAGGCCAGCAGGAAGTCACGCACGGGGATGGCTTCATTCGGCAACGGTGCAGGCCATGCCGAGGAGGAGAAGACCCTCGGTCGCCTGCTCCGGATCGGCGCTGGCGGGGCCGATGGCCATGGCGGCCGGCGCATAGACTGCGCGGCAATCGACCAGCGGCGGTTGAGGCAGGCTGACATCCGGCTGGATGGCGGCGGAGACCTGCGCCGGTCGCGGCGCGGTGGTCTCGCCTGCCGCGACGCCAGGGACCAAGGCGAGCGGGAGCACGGCCAGGGAAAGGCCGAATAATACATGTCCCATTGCGGAGGTGCCTCTTCTCGGAACCGCGCATATAGTCGCAGACCCTTCGGCCATTCCGAGTGTATAATTGAAATATGCCTCGGATGTGAGGGTTGTTTCATGGCGAATACTTAGTCATTCTCGCAAAGTAGAGCATCTCGCATGGCGTGGGATTCGGTTGGCCGACATCCCGCGTCGTGGGACGGACTTCAGCCCATGGCTCGGGCGGACATCCGGCGCTTTTCGTGTGACGGGCGGCGCCATCGGCGCAATGCTGGCGGGAACGCCGCCAGGGACGGGAGGGGAGGATGGTCATCCAGGCGCTCGGCTATGTCGGGATTGAGGCGAGCAGCCCGGAGGGCTGGGCGGGGTTCGCCACCAGGCTCCTCGGGCTGCAGCTTGCCGAGCGAAGCGGCGCGCAACTCACCTTCCGCATGGATGATCGCAGGCAGCGGCTGGTGGTCGTGCCCGGCTCGGGTGACGGGGGGCGCTTCTTCGGCTGGGAGGTAGCGGATGGGGCGGCGCTCGATGCCCTCGCCGGGCGGCTGGAGCGCAGGGGCATGCCGGTCGCGCGGGGGGATGCGGGGCTGGCGGAGCAAAGGCGGGTCGCCGGGCTGATCGTCACCGAGGATCCGGTCGGCAACCGGGTCGAGATCGTCCATGGGGCGGAGGTGACCGTCGAGCCCTTCCGGCCGGGGCGCTGCATCAGCGGCTTCCGCACCGGGCCGCTCGGCATGGGGCATGCGGTGCTGACGGTGCCGCGGATGGAGGCGGTGCTGCCCTTCTACCGCGATGTGCTGGAGTTCCGGGTCTCGGACTTCGTCACGCATCCCTTCAAGGCAGTTTTCCTGCACGTCAATCCGCGGCACCATTCGCTGGCGCTGATCGAGACCGGGCAGGCCGGGCTGCATCACCTTATGCTGGAACTGTTCAACCTCGACGATGTCGGCCAGGGCTATGACCTGGCGATGCAGGAGGAAGGGCGGGTCGGCACCAGCCTCGGGCGGCATACCAGCGACTTCATGACCAGCTTCTATGCGCGGACGCCAGGCGGCTTCATGGTCGAGTATGGCTGGGGCGGGCGGGTGATCGACCCTGGTTCCTGGCAGGCGGTGGAGATGACCTCGGGGCCGAGCCTCTGGGGGCATGAGCGGAGCTGGGGCTCGCCCGAGATGCGGGCGGAGGCGCGCCGGATGCGGCTGAAGGCGGCGGCAGATGGCGAGCGGGCGCCGGTGCAGGTGCTGCCGGGAAACCACACCGTCATGCCGGGGGAATGCGCCTGGTGGGATCAGCTGAAGGCGGCGGAGTGATGCGGCCGGAGCGTCGCCTCCCCTCCCCGCGCGCCATGGTCGTCGCGCCGCAGCCGGAGGCGGTGGAGGCCGGCGCTGCGATGCTCGCCGCCGGCGGCAACGCGCTGGACGCGGCGCTGGCCTGTGCGCTGACGCAGGGCGTGGTCGATCCGATGATGTGCGGCATCGGCGGGATCGCCACCCTGCAGGTCCTCGATCCCGCAAGCGGGACGCATGTGGTGCTTAACGGGCTCGGCACCTGCCCGGGCGCGGCGCGGGCCGATATGTGGGAGGCGGATTTCCTCGGCGAATGCCCCGACGGCTTTGGTTACCGGGTGCGGGGCTACGAGAACGAGTGCGGGGCGAAGGCGGTGACAGTGCCGGGGGCAGTGCGGGTCTTCGCCGATGCGCATGCCCGGCTTGGGCGAAAGCCCTGGGCGAGCCTGTTCGAGGCGGCGATCGGCTTCGCCGAGGATGGCTGGATCATCCGGCCGCATGTGCAGGCGATGTTCATCCTCGACGAGCAGCCCTATGGGCGGATGAGTTATCCGGAGAAGCTCGGCTACACCGAGGATGGGCGGCGCCTTTACCTCCGGGAGGACGGGACGCCGAAGCGGCTTGGGGAGGCTGTGCGCAATCCGGAACTGGCAGCAACGCTCCGGGTGCTGGCCGAGGGCGGCGCGGAGGAGTTCTACCGGGGGCGGATCGCACGGGCAATCGTCGCAGCAATGGAGGAGCGGGGCGGCCTGATCTCGGCCGCGGACCTTGAGGGGTTCCGGGTGGCGGAGGCGCCGCCGCTGCTCGTGCCCTATCGTGGCTGGGAGCTGGCCCTGCCGGAGCCGCCGGCCGGGGGTGTCGTCGTCGGCGAGATGCTGCGGATCCTGGAGCGGTTCGACCTCGTCGCGCTCGGGCACAACACGCCCGACTACATCGCGGTGGTGGCGGAGGCGATGAAGATTGCCGGCATCGACAAGGAGGCGCATGTTGGCGATCCATCCTTCCAGGACGTGCCGGTCGGGCGGCTGCTGTCCGATGCCTATGCCGATGAGTGCGCGGCACGCATCCGGCGGGGGGAGCGGGCCTCGCTGAACCGGGCGGGGAGCGATGCGCCGAACACCACCCATGTCTCCTGCGTCGACGCCGGGGGCATGATGGTCTCGATGACGCACACGCTGGCCGTGCCCTCCGGCCTCATCGTGCCGGGCATGGGGTTCATGTTGAATGGGGCGATGAACTGGATGGACCCGCGGCCGGGGCGGGCCGGGTCGATCGCGCCGGGGAAGCGGCGGTATTCCTCGATGACGCCGACGATCGTGCTGCGGGAGGGCCAACCAGTCGCAACACTCGGGGCGCCGGGCGGAGCCTGGATCACCGTCGCGGTCGCGCAGGTGCTCCTCAACCTGCTCGATTGGGGAATGGGAATGCAGGAGGCGGTGATGGCGCCGCGCTTCTCCGCAACGAGCGAGACCATCGATCTGTCGAACCGCATCCCCCGCGCGACGGAGCGAGCCTTGCAGACGATGGGCTACCCGACGAAGCGGAGCTACCAGAGCTATGCCTTCGCCGGCGTGCACGGGATCGCCGTTTGGGACGGCACCGCCGAGGGCGGCGCCGATCCGCAGCGGGATGGCTATGCGGCCGGCGTCTAGCGGTATCCCGGATCGCTGAGGTTGGTCAGCGGAAAGGCGCTGTGGACGTGCGGCGGCACGACCGGTGCGACGGGATGGAGGTAGCTGCCATCGAGCTGGCCGAAGCTGTTGACGCCGAGCAGGCCAAGGACCTCGTGGACCTCCTCCTGCAGGAGCTGGAACATGCGGACCACGCCGGACTCGCCTGCGGCGGCCAGGGCATAGCAATACATCCGGCCCATGCCGACCAGCTCGGCGCCGAGGATGATGGCCTTCACGATATCCGTGCCGCGGACGAAGCCGCCATCGACCCAGACCTTGGCGCGGCCCTCGACGGCCCTCACCACCTCGGGCAGCACGGCGATGGAGCCGCGGCCGTGGTCGAGCTGGCGGCCGCCGTGGTTGGACACATAGACCACCTCGACGCCATGCTCGACGGCGAGGACGGCATCCTCCGCGGTGGCGATTCCCTTGAGGGCGAGCGGGGTATTGGGGAAACGGTCCTTCCAGCGCTTGACATCGTCCCAGTTCAGCGCGGCCTGGAAGTGCTGCCCGGTGGCGCGCTGGCGCCAGGGCTTGACGAAGCGCTTGGCGATGTCGCGCTCGCGGCGGCTGTAGATCGCCGTGTCGACGGTGAGGCAGAAGGCGTCGTAGCCGGCATCGATGGCGCGCTGGCTGATCTCCTCGATCCAGGGCCAGTCGCCGCGAACGTAAAGCTGGAAGACCTTGGGCCCCTGCCCTGCCTTTGCCATCGGCTCCAGCCCCGGCATCGAGACGGAGGAGACCATGATGGGAACGCCGAAATCGGCCGCGGCGCGGGCGGCTGGGGCGCCACCCTCGGGATCGAAATTCTCGAGGCCGCCGACGGGGGCGAGCATCAGCGGCAGGGTGATGGGCTTGCCGAGGAAGCGGCCGGAGAGGTCGATGCTGGAGACGTCGCGCAGAACGCGGGGGCGGAAGGCCAGGCTGTCGATGGCGGCGCGGTTGCGCATCATCGTCGTCTCGGTCTCGGTGGCGCCGACCAGGTAGTCCCAATTGCCGGGGCTGAGGCGGCCCTTCGCCTCCTTGACGAATTCATGGAGGGTCTGGAAGGGGCTTTCCGCCGTATTCGACATCTCTAGTTTCCTCCAAGAAAGTCTTTCGTCCAGCGCTTGTAGTCGGCGTCGCGGGTGATGCGGGGCATGAGCTCGGCGCCCGGCAGGCCTGGCAGGTCGGCGGGCTGCACGCCGTCGCGGAGCGCCTTCAGCGTGGCGTAGACGGCCTGCTGCGCGGCCATGATCGGCTGGTGGCCCTGGAGGGCGATGCGGACGCCGCGGGCCGCGAGGTAGTCACGGTCCTTCAGTTCCGTGCCCTCGATGCCGCCGAGGATGATCGGCAGGGTTGCGACGGCAGCGACGGCGTCGAGCTCGGCACGGGTCCTGATGCCGGTGTAGAACAGGGCGTCGGCGCCGCTCGCCGTATAGGCCTTGGTCCGGGCGACGGCATCCTCCACCCCATTGACCGAGACGACGCCGCTGCGGGCGACGATGACGAAGGAGGGGTCGTCGCGGGCGGCGAGCGCCGCCTTCACCTTGCCCAGGCCTTCCTCCAGCGAGATCAGCGTGACCTTGCCATCGCCATGCGGGCGCGGGAGGACGGTGTCCTCCAGCGTCATGGCGGCGACGCCGGCATTCTCCAGCTCCTCCACCGTGCGCATGGCGTTCAGCGCATTGCCGTAGCCGTGGTCGGCATCGACCAGCACGGGCAGGGTGCGGACGGCGCGGCAGATGCGGCGGGCCTGCTCCGCGAATTCGCTCAGCGTCAGCACGATGAGGTCGGGGGCGCCGAGCACGGTCAGCGAGGCGGTGGAGCCGGCATACATGCCGACCTCGAAGCCGAGATCCTCGGTGATGCGGGCCGACATCGGATCGAAGACGGAGCCGGGATGGATGCAGGCGGGGCCGGCGAGGATGCCGCGGAAGCGGCGGCGGCGGTCGGTGACGCTGGACATGCGGCTCACTCCGGACGGTGCAGCGTGACGGGCTGGCGCGTCGCGCTGCGGCGGCCGCGCTTGAAGGCGGCGAGGACCGGCGCGACCTCGCGGATGGCCGCGACCGGGTCGGGCGCGTCGACCAGGGTGAGGTCGGCGGGGTTGCCCACTGCCATGCCGTAGCCGGGGCGGCGCATCAGCCTGGCTGACTCGGTGGTGAACATGGACCAGGTCTCGCGCAGGTCGTCCGGCATCGCGTGCTGGGTGACGTTGGCGTAGAGGTTGGCCATGCGGATGAGCTGGCCGTCGCCCATCGGGGTGAAGGCGTTGAGGATGTTGTTCGAGGAGAGCGAGCAGGTGACGCCGAGGCGGTGCAGGCGGTTGGCATCCGCCACGCTGCGCTCGATGCGGTGGTCCCGGTCGCGGCCGCCGAGATAGAGGTCGGTCGCGGGCAGGACGGTGAGCGCCACGCCGGCATCGGCCATTCGCCTCGCCATCTCGTCCAGCTCCGGCAAGGGCATGACGGAAAGCTTCGTCAGGTGGCCGCAGGCGACGCGGCCGCCCCAGCCATACTGCTCGGTCAGCTCGCAGACCAGGCGGGTGTCGAGATGGGCGGCCGACGACCCGCTGTCGACATGCATGTCGATATCGGCGTCGTATTCGCGGGCAAGCTCGAAGACGCGGCGGATCTGACCGGCGGGGTTGGTGTCGTAGGAGGGGGCGGCGCCGACGACGCGGGCGCCGTTGCGGAGCGCGGCGACCATCAGCTCGTCGGTGCCGGGGTTGTTGAGCAGGCCCTCCTGCGGCATCACGCAGATCTCGATGTCGATGGCCCATTTGTACTCTTCGACCAGGGCCTTGACGCCCTCGAAGCCGCGCAGGCCGACCTTCGGGTCCACCTCGGCATGGGTGCGCATCAGCGTGGTGCCGTGGCCGATGCACTTCTCCAGCGTGCGGCGGGCGCGGGAGGTGACGTCCTCCACGGTGAATGTGTGCTTGATGGCGCTGGTGCGTTCCATCGCGTGGTGCGGGAAGCGGCCGGTCTCGCAGGCGCAGCGGTCGATGGTGCAGGTCTTGTCGAGGTGGATATGCGTCTCGACGAAGCCGGGGGAGACGAGGCGGCCGGCGCAGTCGATCACCTCCGCCGCATCGGCTGCGAGGTCCGGCGCGAGGGCGGCGATGAGGCCGCCCGCGATGCCGATATCGGTGGCGGTGCCGTCGGCCAGGCGGGCGTCGCGGAGCAGCAGGTCGAGGGCCATCAGCGCTTCTCGACCGCCGTGGCGTAGGGGATGTTGCGGCCGCCATAGCGGCGGACGCGGATATTGGCCTGCTCGGCATGTCCTGCGAAGCCTTCGAGCATGCAGAGGCGGGAGCAGGCCTCGCCGATCATGGCACTCGCCTCGTCGGTGAGGACGCGCTGATAGGTGACGGTTTTCAGGAACTTCCCAACCCAGAGGCCGCCGGTGTAGCGCGCGGCCCGCTGCGTGGGCAGGGTGTGGTTGGTGCCGATGACCTTGTCGCCATAGGAGACGTTGGTGCGGGGGCCGAGGAAGAGGGCGCCGTAGTTCGTCATGTGGCGCAGGAAGTGGTCGTCGTCGCGGGTCATCACCTGGACATGCTCGGAGGCGATGCGGTCGGCTTCCCGCACCATCTCGTCGAGGCCGTCGCAGACGATCACCTCGCCATAATCCTCCCAGGCCTTGCGGGCGATCTCGGCGGTCGGGAGGATGGTCAGCAGGCGCTCGACCTCGGCCATGGTCTCGCGGGCGAGCTTCTCCGAGTCGGTCAGGAGGATGGCGGGGCTGGTCGGGCCGTGCTCGGCCTGGCCGAGGAGGTCGGTCGCGCAGAGCTCGGCATCGACGGTCTCGTCGGCGATGACGAGGGTCTCGGTCGGGCCGGCGAAGAGGTCGATGCCGACGCGGCCGAAGAGCTGGCGCTTGGCCTCGGCGACGAAGGCGTTGCCGGGGCCGACCAGCATGTCGACCGCGGCGATGCTCTCCGTCCCCAGCGCCATGGCGCCGACGGCCTGCACGCCGCCGAGGCAGTAGATCACGTCGGCGCCGGCCAGGTGCTGGGCGGCGACGATGGCAGGAGCCGGCTTGCCCTTGTAGGGGGGGGCGCAGGTGACGATGCGGGGGACGCCGGCGACCTTCGCCGTCACCACGGACATGTGGGCGGAGGCGAGCAACGGGTACTTGCCGCCCGGGACGTAGCAGCCGACCGAGTTCACCGGGATGTTCTTGTGGCCGAGGACGATGCCAGGCAGCGTCTCGACCTCGATATCCTTCAGTGCCGCCCGCTGGTGCTCGGCAAAATTGCGGACCTGGGCCTGGGCGAAACGGATATCCTCGAGGTCCTGGCCGGTGAGCTGATCCAAGCACTCGCGGATCTCGGCATCGGTCAGGCGGTAGTCGGCGCGGTCCCAGCCATCGAACTTCACCGAGTAGTCGCGCACGGCGGCGTCGCCGCGCTGCCCGATATCGGCGAGCAGGCCCTCGACGATGCCGCGGACCTTGGTATCGGCATCGGCCTTGTCGGCGGCAGGGATGCTTTGCTTGAGCCAGCGGGCCATGGTCGGACGTTTCCTTATTCGGCGGTCCAGCCGCCATCGATGAGCATTGCGGAGCCGGTCATCAGCGCGGAGGCGTCTGAGGCGAGGAAGACGACCGGGCCCATCAGGTCCTGCACCTGGCCGAGGCGGCCGAGCTTAATCTTGCTGAGCACCCAATCGGCGAATTCGGGGCGCTCGAAGAAGGGCCGGGTCATGGGCGTCTCGATGAAGGTGGGGCCGATGGTGTTGGCGCGGAGGCCCAAGGGGCCGAGCTCGATCGCCATCGCCTTGGTCCATCCCTCCATCGCCCATTTGCTGGCGCAGTAGACGCTGCGGTTGGGGCCGCCGACATGGCCCATCTGCGAGGAGATGTTGATGATGGAGCCGGGGATGCCCTCGGCCGCCATGCGGCGGGCGACCGCTTGCGCCGCGAAGAAGCAGCCGCGGAGGTTCAGCGCCAGCACGGCATCGAAATCGGCCTCCGTCACCTCGAGGAACGGGGCGTGGCGGGAGGTGCCGGCATTGTTGACGAAGGCGTGGAAGGCCGGGCGCGCCGCGATGGCGGCCTGGACGGCGGCGGTATCGGCGACATCGAGGGTCAGGGCCTCGGCCTGGCCGCCCCCGGCGCGGATGGCGGCGGCGGCGGCCTCCACCTCCTCCGCGCTGCGGGCCGCAAGCGTGACCGAGGCCCCTGCCCCGGCCAGCGCCGCCGCAGCCGCAAGGCCGATTCCGCGGCCGGCGCCGGTGACGAGGGCGCGCCGGCCGTCGAGGCGGAAGCTCGGGGTCTCGGGCAGGGCAATCATGCCCGGCAGGCTACACCGAGCGGCGGCGCGGTCCAGGCCCCCCTTGCCGCGGAGGCGGCAGTGGGACAGCCTTTCCCGCCATGGCCGCGGGATACGCGGCGGAGGGAGAACTCGTCATGCATCGCCTGTTCGCCGCGCTTGCCGGCGCGGCGCTTGGCCTGGTCGCGGCATCGGCCGCGGCGCAGACCCGCTGGGTGATGGCGACGCCCTATGCGGAGGCCAATTTCCACACCCGCAACGTGCGGGCCTTCCTCGCCGATATCGAGCAGGCGACGGCCGGCAGGCTAGCCGTGCAGGCGCATCCCAACGGCACGCTGCTGGCGATGCCGCAGATCAAGCGCGGGGTGCAGACCGGGCAGGTGCAGCTCGGCGAGATCCTGCTCTCGGCCTATGGCAACGAGGACCCGTTCTTCGAGGTCGACAGCGTGCCCTTCCTGGCCGACACGGTCGAGGCGGCGGCGGCGCTGCACCGGGCGACGGAGCCTTATATCCGAGCCCGGTTCGAGCGGCAGGGGCTGACCCTGCTCTACATGGTCAACTGGACCGGCCAGGGCTTCTACACGCGGGAGCCGCTGCAATCCGTCGAGGCGCTGAAGGGGACGAGGCTCCGAGCCTTCAACAACCTGACCTTCCGCTTCGCCGAGCTGCTCGGGGCGCAGCCGGTGACGGTTCAGGTGCCGGAGATCCCGCAGGCCTTCGCCACCAACGTGGTCAATGTGCTCTTCACCTCGGCACAAACGGGGGTGGATGCGAGCGCCTGGGACTTCTCGCGCCATTTCACCGATGTGGGCGGGATGCGGCCGCGCAATGCGGTCTTCGCCAATAGCCGCGCGCTGGCCGCACTCGACCCGGCGCTGAGGGCGGCGGTGACGGAGGCGGCGGGGCGGGCGGAGGCGCGCGGAGTGGAGTACTCGCGCGCGGCGGAGGTCGAAATGGTCGGGAAGCTGCGCAGCCACGGGGTCCAGGTGGTCGGTGCGACGTCCGCGATGCAGACGCAGCTCCGCGCCATCGGCGAGGCGCAGACGCGGGAATGGCTCGGCCGGGCCGGGAACGACGGCGGGCAGATGCTGGAGCGGTACCGGGCCCTCCTCAGCCGCTGAACCGGGCCGCATAGTGCGGCGCAGCATGAGCGGAGGACGGAAGCATGGTGGCCTTGGTGACGGGGGCGCAGCAGGGGATCGGGCGGGCCTGCGCGCTGGCGCTGGCGGCGGCGGGGCATGACGTGGCCATCAACTGGCTGGATGACCGGGAGGCGGCGGAGGCCGTCGCCGAGGGTGTGCGGGCGGCGGGGCGCAAGGCCGTACTCGTCCAGGGCGATGTCGGCGCAGGGGCCGCGGCCTGCGCGGCGCTGGTCGAGGAGGCCGCCGCCGGGATCGGGACCGTCGAGGTGCTGGTCAACAATGCGGGGATCTTTCCGCGGGCCGAATTCCTCGAGATGGAGGAGGGCCAGTGGGACCAGGTCTTCGCCGTGAACCTGAAGGGCAGCGTCTTCTGTGCCCAGGCAGCGGCCCGGGCGATGGTGGCGAAGGGGGTGAAGGGCTGCATCGTCAACCTCGCCTCCTCCGCAGTGCGGGGGACGCCGGTCGGGGTGCATTACAGCGCGACCAAGAACGGCGTGGTCGGCATCACCCGCTCCATGGCGCTGGCGCTGGCGCCGCATGGTATCCGGGTAAATGCGATCGCGCCGGGCCTCACCGATACGGCGCAGCCCCGCCATGGCAATACCGATGAGGAGGTGCGGGCGATGGGGGCGGCCCTGCCGCTCGGGCGGCTCGGTCGGCCGGAGGATATCGCCGACATGGCGGTGTTCCTGGCCTCGCCCGGGGCGGCCTGGATCACCGGGCAGGTCTATCACGTCAACGGCGGCGGTTATATGCCCTGATCATTCCAGAAGCAGGTCGCGGAGCCGGGCGAGGCGCGGGGCGGTGAGGCCGAGCCCGCGCTCGAGCAGCAGCGGCATGGCGCCGCCATGGGCCTCGACGGCGGCGTCGAGCGCGGCTTCCAGCAGCTCGGGATGGGTGGCGTAGAGCGCATCCGCCAGGGGCTTGGGCGTGCCGGGAGGCAGGGCAAGGTCGCGGCGCCAGATGCGGTCGGTGGCGCGGTAGTCCTCCATCACCGTCTCGCGGCTGGCGCCGAGGGCGGTGAGGATCAGCGCCGCGGCGAGGCCGGTGCGGTCCTTGCCGGCGGAGCAGTGGAAGAGCAGCGCGTGGCGGTCCGGCTCGAGGAGCAGGTCGAACAGGCTGCGATAGGCGCCGATGAAGCGGGTGCCGTAGTCGAGGTAGGCGCGGCGGAGGAGGTCGACGACATCCTCGCCGGTGGACAGCTCGCGCCGCATGAGGTCGGCAAGCGAGGCGCCGACGGTCGGCTCGATGGGGAGGTGGATGCGCTCGGCACCCTCGGGCAGGCGGGAGGGGCGGTGCGCGGCCTCCTCCACGCCACGGAGGTCGCAGACGGTCCGCAGGCCGAGGCCGGCGACGGTCTCCACGTCGCGCTCGGTCAGATGGGCCAGCGTCGCCGAGCGGTAGAGGCGGCCGCGGCGGAGGCGGCGGCCATCGGCCATCACCCAGCCGCCGAGGTCACGCAGGTTGGAGGCGCCGTCGAGGGGGATGGCAACGGGCAGGCTTTCGGTCATCTCGCGGCTCCTCGGCGGTGCAGGGGGATGGTTGTAGCAGGTTGACGCGGGGCGGAAGCGGCGGGGACACTTCCCTCAACAACCACTGAGGAACACCCCGATGCCCTCATCCCCGCTCTTCGATCTCAGCGGCAAGGTCGCCATCGTCACCGGCGGGTCGCGCGGCATCGGCCGGGCGATCGCCGAGCGGATGGCGGAGCACGGGGCGAAGGTGGTCGTCTCCTCCCGCAAGCTCGATGCCTGCCAAGTCGTGGTCGACGGCATCACGGCCAAGGGGGGCGAGGCGGTGGCCATGGCCTGCAATATCGGGCGGAAGCCGGAGCTGCAGGCGCTGGCGGACGAGACCATCGCGCGGTGGGGCGGGGTCGACATCCTGGTCTGCAACGCGGCGATCAACCCGCATTTCGGCCCGGCCATGGGCATCCCCGACGAGGTCTTCGACAAGATGATGGCGACCAACATCAAGTCGAACATGTGGCTGTCGCATATGTGCATCCCGAGCATGGAGGCGCGCGGGGGCGGGGCGATCGTCATCATTTCCTCGATCGGGGGGTACCGCGGCTCGGTCAATCTCGGCGCCTATGCGATCACCAAGGCGGCGGACCTGCAGCTGGCACGGAACCTGGCCTGCGAATGGGGCCCCAAGAACATCCGGGTGAACTGCATCGCGCCGGGGCTCGTCAGGACCGACTTCGCCCGGGCGCTCTGGGAGGATCCGGCGAACTACAAGAAGCGGACGCGGGACACGCCGCTGAAGCGGATCGGGGAGCCGGACGAGATCGCCGGGGCAGCCGTATTCCTCGCCTCGCCGGCGGGGAGCTTCATGACCGGGCAAAGCATCGTCATCGACGGCGGCGTCACCTGCGGCGTGCCGGCCAACGCGGAAGACTAGCCGCTGGCACAGGGATTGCCAGATAGTTGCAAGGCCATCCGCCGGCGCAATGGGCCGGCGGCTGCGCATGGTTACTGGCGTTGTGCAGCTCGGTATCGAAATGTGACAGCGAATGCGCAAGGCTTGGTGAATCGTGATTTCATGCCAGACATGTCCTGTCATGAAGTGTCACAGACCCAACGGCCCATGGTGATTTGCTACCGCGCCGCAGAGCGCTGCCCATGACTTGGAGCGGGCGCGCGCCAGCGGCCTGCGGAGGGCTCCTGCCCTGCCCTCCCCTTCCCGTGATTTGCAGTCTACAGGAGCGCGGTGCGCCGCAGCAATAAAAGTTTACCGCACTCGGCCGGCCCATTCCGCACACTGTCTGCGTTGCCATCTGACTGGCAGCGCTTGCAGGGGCGGCCGATGAACAGCATGCAGGACATCTTCGCCGATTACGCCAGGGCCTATGAATCCCGGCGCGAAACAGACATGTCCATTTCGGAATATCTGGAAGGCTGCCGGAAGGATCCAGGCTTCTACGCGAGTGCCCCGGAACGTATCCTCAAGGCCATTGGCGAGCCGATGGTCGTCGATACCGCCAAGGATGTCAGGCTTGGGCGGATCTTCCTGAACCGGACCATCCGCGTCTATCCGGCCTTCTCCGAATTCTACGGGATGGAGGAGACGATCGAGCGGATCGTCGGCTTCTTCCGTCATGCCGCGCAGGGGTTGGAAGAGCGCAAGCAGATCCTCTACCTGCTGGGGCCGGTGGGCGGCGGCAAGTCCTCGCTCGCCGAGCGGCTGAAGGCGCTGATGGAGGCCGAGCCGATTTATGTGCTGAAGGCGGGCGACGAGATGAGCCCGGTCTTCGAAAGCCCGCTTGGCCTGTTCGACCCGGAGCGGATGGGGCCGATGCTGGAGGAGCGCTACGGCATCCCCCGCCGGCGCCTCACCGGGCTGATGAGCCCCTGGGCACTGAAGCGCCTCGATGCCTTCGGCGGCGACATCTCGCAGTTCCGGGTGGTGAAGGTCAGGCCCTCCCGCCTCCGGCAGATCGCCATCGCCAAGACCGAGCCAGGCGACGAGAACAACCAGGACATCTCCTCCCTGGTCGGCAAGGTGGATATCCGCAAGCTCGAGATGTTCGGGCAGAACGATCCGGATGCCTACAGCTTCTCCGGCGGCCTGAACCGGGCGAACCAGGGCGTCCTTGAGTTCGTCGAGATGTTCAAGGCGCCGATCAAGATGCTGCACCCGCTGCTGACGGCGACGCAGGAGGGCAATTACATCGGCACCGAGAATATCGGCGCCCTGCCCTTCCAGGGCATCATCCTGGCCCATAGCAACGAGTCGGAGTGGCAGAGCTTCAAGAACAACAAGAACAACGAAGCCTTCATCGATCGCATCTACGTCATCAAGGTGCCCTACTGCCTCCGCGTTACCGAGGAGCAGAAGATCTACGAGAAGCTGGTTTCCTCCTCGGAGCTCTCGGCCGCGCCCTGCGCCCCGGCGACCTTGGAGATGCTGGCGCGGTTCACGGTGCTCTCGCGGCTGAAGAAGCACGAGAACTCCAACGTCTACGCCAAGATGCGGGTCTATGACGGCGAGTCGCTGAAGGAGACCGACCCGCGGGCGAAGAACCTGCAGGAGTACCGGGATGCGGCCGGGCCCGATGAGGGCATGGAGGGGGCTTCGACCCGCTTCGCCTTCAAGGTGCTGGCAGCGGCCTTCAACTACGACACGACCGAGATCGCGGCCGATCCCGTCCACCTGATGTATGTGCTGGAGCAGACCATCCGGCGCGAGCAGCTGCCGGACGAGACGGAGAAGCGCTACCTCGAATTCATCAAGGGCGAGCTGGCGCCGCGCTATGCCGAGTTCATCGGCAACGAGATCCAGAAGGCCTATCTCGAGTCGTACAACGACTACGGCCAGAACCTCTTCGACCGTTACGTCGCCTATGCCGACGCCTGGGTCGAGGACATGGACTTCAAGGATCCGGATACCGGCCAAATGATGAACCGGGAGCTGCTGAACCAGGAGCTCACCAAGGTCGAGAAGCCGGCCGGCATCGCCAATCCGAAGGACTTCCGCAACGAGGTGGTGAAATTCGCCCTCCGCGCCCGGGCCAACCGGGGTGGGCGCAACCCCTCCTGGACGTCCTACGAGAAGATCCGGGAGGTGATCGAGCGGCGCATGTTCAGCCAGGTGGAGGACCTGCTGCCGGTGATCTCCTTCGGCTCGAAGAAGGATGGCGAGAGCGAGAAGAAGCACGGGGAGTTCGTGCAACGCATGGTCTCAAGGGGCTATACCGAGAGACAGGTACGCCGGCTTGTCGAATGGTACATGCGCGTTAAGCAGGCCGGCTGACCCAGAACTGGACCGCGAGGCGCCTGCTCGATGCAGATCCTGGACCGCCGGCTGAACCCAAGCGGCCGTAGCCTGCCCAACCGGCAGCGTTTCCTGCGCCGGGCGAAAGCCTTGGTGCAGGAGGCGGTGCGGGACGCTTCGGCCAAACGGGACATCCGCAGCGCCGATGAGGGGGGCGAGGTCTCGATCCCCCTGCACGGCATCCGCGAGCCGAGCTTCCACCATGGCGCCGGCGGCCTGCGCGACCATGTGTTGCCGGGCAACAAGGAGTACCGCGAGGGGGACGAGATCCAGCGTCCGCCGAGCGGGGGCGGCGGGGGGGGCTCCGAAGGCTCGCCCGAGGGCGGCGGAGAGGATGCCTTTCGCTTCGTCCTGACGCGGGAGGAGTTCCTGTCGCTCTTCCTCGATGATCTGGAACTGCCGGACCTCGCCAAGCGGCGGCTGGTCGAGGGCGCGGACCCGGCCTGGCACCGGGCGGGGTATTCGGTGGCGGGGACACCAGCGAACCTTTCCCTCGCCCGGACCATGCGGAACAGCCTGTCGCGGCGGATCGCCCTGAGGCGGCCGAAGCCGGAAGCGGTTGCGGCGCTGGAGGCGGAGATCGCCAGCCTGGAGGGGCAGCCGGGGAGCGAGGAGAGGATCGCGGAGCTGAAGGCGGAGCTGGAGGTGCAGCTCAAGCGCAGCCAGCGCATTCCCTGGATCGACCCGATCGACGTGCGCTACCGACGGTTCGAGCCGGTGCCCCGCCCGGTGGCGCGGGCCGTCATGTTCTGCCTGATGGATGTCTCGGGCAGCATGACCGAGGACATGAAGGACCTCGCCAAGCGCTTCTATACGCTGCTCTATATCTTCCTGCAGCGACGCTACAAGCATGTGGACATCGTCTTCATCCGCCATACCCATGAGGCGGCGGAGGTCGACGAGGAGACCTTCTTCCACAGCCGGGAGACGGGCGGGACCCTGGTCTCGACCGCGCTCGAGGAGATGCGGAAGGTGGTCGCCGACCGCTACCCGCCGAGCGACTGGAACATCTATGCGGCCCAGGCCTCGGATGGCGACAATGCCGCGGGCGACAGCCAGCGCACGGCGCGGCTGCTGATCGACGAGGTCCTGCCGGCCTGCCAGTACTATGCCTATATCGAGGTCGGGCGCGACGGCGAGCATGGCATGCCGGGCTTCCCACGCGGGCCGACGGACCTGTGGCGGACCTATGAGCAGTTGGTCAGCGCCGGCGCACCGATGGCGATGAAGAAGGTGCGCAACCGGCGGGACATCTTCCCTGTCTTCCGCGAACTTTTCGCCAAGCGCGGATTGCTGGAGGAGGCCAAGGCATGAACGCGCCCGTATCCACGCCCGGCCTGCTCTACGAAGGGGCGGACTGGGACTTCGCCACCCTCATGCGCATCCACGATGCCTGCGAGGAGGTGGCGGTCCGCGACCTCGGCCTCGACTGCTATCCGAACCGGATCGAGATCATCAGCGCGGAGCAGATGCTGGATGCCTATGCCAGCACCGGCCTGCCGCTCTTCTACCGGCACTGGTCCTTCGGCAAGCAGTTCGCCCAGCACGAGGCGCTGTACCGCAAGGGGCTGCGGGGCCTAGCCTATGAGATCGTCATCAACTCCGATCCCTGCCTCTCCTATGTGATGGAGGAGAATACCGCGACGCTGCAGGCGCTGGTGATTGCGCATGCGGCCTTCGGGCACAACCACTTCTTCAAGAACAACCGCATCTTCCGCGAGTGGACGGATGCGAAGGGCATCCTCGACTACCTTGAATTCGCCAAGGCCTATATCGCGGACTGCGAGGACAAGTACGGCGAGATCGCGGTCGAGCGGGTGCTCGATTCGGCGCATGCGCTGATGAATTACGGCGTGCACCGGCATCACCGGCGGACCATCGACCTGCGCTCGGAGGAGCAGCGGGAGCGCGAGCGCCGGGCGCATGACGAGCAGATGTACAACGTGCTCTGGAGCACGCTGCCGGAGCGGGCCAACCAGGCCATCGGCGCCGACGAGGTCGAGAAGCGGCGGGCGATGCTGCAGCTGCCGCAGGAGAATGTCCTCTACTTCCTCGAGAAGTCGGCGCCGAGGCTGGCGCCCTGGCAGCGCGAGGTGATCCGCATCGTCCGCAACGTGGCGCAGTATTTCCACCCGCAGCGGCAGACCAAGATGATGAACGAGGGGTGCGCGACCTATGTGCACCACCGCATCCTCAACACGCTGCATGCGGAGGGGCAGCTGAGCGACGGGGCGCTGCTGGAGGCGCTGCACTCGCATACCAGCGTCATCATGCAGCCGGATTTCGACGATCCGCGCTATTCGGGCATCAACCCCTATGCGCTCGGCTTCGCCATGATGGAGGATATCGAGCGCATCTGCCGTGAGCCGACGGAGGAGGACCGCGAGTGGTTCCCCGATTTCGCCGGCTGCGGGGACCCGATGCCGGTGCTGCGGCATGGCTGGGCGGAGTTCCGGGACGAGAGCTTCATCCTGCAATTCCTCAGCCCGCACCTGATGCGGAAGATGAAGTTCTTCCACCTGAAGGACGATGCGGCGCAGCCTGTGCTGCGGGTCGATGCCATGCATGACGAGCGCGGCTACCGCCGGGTGCGGCGGGCGCTGGCGAAGCAGTACGACCCGGCCTGGATGGACCCGGACATCCAGGTGGTGGATGTCGACCTGGCGGGCGACCGGAGGCTGATCCTCGAGCATCGCGTGCAGGACGGGCGGCTGTTGGAGGAGCAGGAGGCGCGGCAGGTGCTGCGGCACCTCGCGAGCCTTTGGAGCTACGACGTGCTGCTGCGGGAGGTGGATCCGGCGACGGGGGCGAGCCTCCGGGAGCATGCGGTCTCGCCGCCGCGCTGAGCTGCGCATCCAACCTGCGATGGCGCTCGTAGTCCTTCCGCATGGATGCAGGAGGTTGCGATGCGGCGATTGCTGGTGCTGGCCCTGATGGCCTCGGCCTTGCCGGCCATGGCGCGGGAGCGGGATTTCGAGCGTTGGCCGCTGCTGACGCCGAGCTTCCCGAGCACCGGCGGCGGGGTGTGATCGGGGATTACCGGCCGGTCGTCTCCGGGGCGAGCTGCAGCACGGATTTCACCGCGACCATGCCGGACGGCGCGGTGTATCGGAACCATGTGGTCTTCGATGCCGTGCCGGTTGCCGGCGGGGTGCTCTGCACCAATGGCCGCTGGCGCTCCCTCGGGGGTGAGGCCAGCGGCACCACACCGCTTGAGGTCTTCCTCAAGGATGGCCTGGCCCGGCGCTCGCACTGATGTCCACGGGAATGCCACCGCGGCCCCGGGTACCGCGGGGTCTACTGCCGCTACTGAAGCGCGCTGTCCCTCCGCATGCCCCAGGCCTTCAGCCGGTCCAGCCTTCGGCGATCATGCTCCGAGCGTTGCAGCCATGAAGCCGTCGAGCTTCGTCTGGTCGACCCAGCGGAGCACGGCGGTGATCCCGGCCTCAGGATCGACCCAGGTGATGTTGCCGCCGGCGCCGGAGAAGCACCAGCTTCGCGCACTGGCCGAGGGCCAGCGGGTGCGGTCGGTGTTCAGCCACCAAAGCAGGCCGTAATGCGGGTTGAGGGCGCAGGGGGTGGCGCATTGCGCGACCCAGCCCTCGGGCAGCAGGCGGCGGCCCTCCCAGACGCCATCCTGCAGGGTGAGCTGGCCGATCAGGGCTTGGTCCTCGGCATGGATGAAGACGCCGCCGCCCCAGTGGCCGCCGCCGGAGACGCTCTGGACGCGGCGACCCTCGACCTCCACCCAGGAGGTCTCGTAGCCGAGCCAGCGCCAGTCCTGCGAGCCGCCGACCGGGCGCATGATGCGCTCGGCGAAGACCTCCGGCAGGGGGCGGCGGAAGACGCGGAGCAGGGCAAGGGAAAGGCGGTTGACCCGGACGTCGTTGTATTCCCAGTACTCGCCGGGCTTCTGGAGCGGGCGGAGGAGGCCTTTCCGCCCCTTCCCTTCCACCGTGAGGTTTCGGCCGCGGTCGATCAGGTCCGACTTGCCGAAGAGGTTGCCTTCCCACTCCGAGGTGTTGGTCAGCAGGTGGCGCCAGGTGACGGGCGCGTTCTGCGGGCTGTCGAAGCCGCCATCCTCGACCAGGGCGCAGACGGGCGCGTCGAGGTCCGGGATCAGGCGATCGCCATGGGCGATGCCGGCGAGGAGGGCGAGGTAGGATTTCGCCACCGAGAAGGTCATGTCGACGCGGCGCGTGTCGCCCCATTCGGCGACGCGGCGGCCGTGACGGAGGATCAGCCCATTGGGCGCGCCGCGCGGGGCGACGGGGCCGATGATGGCGTTGTCCGGCGGCGGCTCAAAGAAGCCGCCCTCCAGATGGGCGCGAATGTCCTCCGGCCAGGGTGATTCATGCGCCAGGGCGAAGTCGACGGCGGGGGCGAAGGCGGGAAGGGTCGGCATGCGGCGAAGCTACCACGCTGCACGGGAGACGGCGCCAGGGTACGCGAGACACGTTCCCACGGCTCCGTGATATCCTTTACATGGCGGCGCGCCGACTGAGGGCGCTCCCGGAGATGCCGCATGTCGCAGGGCCAGCTTGCCGCCCCCTCGAGTTCCCCTCTCACCCGTGTCGCGGAATGGCTGCGGCCGCGGCGGCGGCTGGTGCCGGTCACGCGGCTTGCCGGGCCGGCTGGGCCGGCGGAGGCGGCGGTGCGCGCCATGGCGCAGGCGGTGCCGATGGCGGGCGAGACGCTGCTCTGCCGCACCCTCGGGCGGCACAAGATGCTGGTCGATGCCGGCGATTTCACCCATGCGCCGCACCTTGCCATGGACGGGTTCTGGGAGTGGTGGACGACGCGCTTCCTGATCGAGCGGCTGAAGCCCGGGCAGGTCTTCGTCGATGGCGGGGCCTGCTACGGCTATTTCAGCCTGCTGGCGGCGGAGCTGGTAGGGCCGGCCGGGAAGATCCTCGCCTTCGAGCCGCATCCGCGCTCGGCGGCGTTGCTGCGACGGAACCTGGCGCTCAACGGCATGGAGGGACGCGCGCAGGTGGAGGAGCTGGCGCTGGCCGGGCCCGATTCGGGGCGGGTGATGCGGTTCGTCCTGCCGGAGGGAAGCCCTATGAACGCGCATCTGCTGCCGGAGGAACTGTCGGGTGGCGGCGGCGCGACGGAGACTCACAGCCCGGGGTTGGCGATGGTGGCGACGCGGCCGCTCGACCGGCATGCGGCGCTGAAGCCGGATGTGGTGAAGCTCGACCTCTGCGGCGCGGAGGAGGCGGCCTTCGCCGGGATGCAGGCGGTGATCGAGGCGAATCCGGCGGTACAGATCCTGCTCTGCTTCAACCCGGTGCGGTCGGCGGCGCCGGCGGATTTTCTTGCGCGGCTGGCCGGGCAGTTCGCGCTGCGGCGGCTGACGGCGCGCGGCGAGGCGCGGGACTGCATGCCCGCCGAGGCGATGGGCGGGGGGGACGTGATGCTCTACCTGGCGCGCTAGCGGCACCAGGCAGCCAGATCAGCTCGCGGCGGCCTGGCGGCCCGTGGCCGGCGCGGGCAGCTCGATCTCGATGGCGAGCGTCGACATGTCGCCGCCGCGGTCGAGGTCGAGCTTCACCTTGCCCGGGTCGATTGCCACGTAGCGGGCGACGACCGCCACCAGCTCCTGCTGGAGCTTCGGCAGGAAGTCCTCCCGCGTGCGGCCGATGCGCTCATGCGCGAGGACGATCTGCAGGCGCTCCTTGGCGGCGGAGGCGCTGGGCGGCGCCTCTTCCTTGCGCGTGGCGCGGAAATAATCGAGCCAGCTCATCACGCGGCCCTCCCCCCGAACAGGCGCCTGAACAGGCCGGGCTTCTTGTCCGGCTCGAGGAAGCGGTGCGGCAGGTCCTCGCCGAGGAAGCGGCCGACCGCGTCCTTGTAGGCCTGGCCGGCGACGCTCTCGGTATCCATGATCACCGGCGTGCCGGTGTTGGAGGCGCGCAGCACGCTCTCGTTCTCCGGGATGACGCCGAGCAGGGGGATGGCCAGGATCTCGCGCACGTCCTCGAGCTTCAGCATCTCGCCGCGCTCGACCCGGTTCGGGTCGTAGCGGGTGACGAGCAGGTGCTCCTTCACCTTGTCCTGCTTCTCCTCGGCGCGGCGCGACTTCGACTGCAGCACGCCGAGGATGCGGTCGCTGTCCCGGACGGAGGAGACCTCGGGGTTAGTGACGACCACCGCCTGGTCGGCGAAGTAGAGGGCGAGGAGGGCGCCCTTCTCGATGCCGGCCGGGCTGTCGCAGAGGATGTAGTCGAAGTCCTTCGACAGCTCCTCGATGATCGTCGCCACGCCCTCGCGGGTCAGCGCGTCCTTGTCACGGGTCTGGCTGGCGGGGAGGATCGCCAGCGTATCGACGCGCTTGTCGCGGATCAGCGCTTGGTTGAGGCGGGCCTCGCCCTGGATGACGTTGACGATGTCGAAGACCACGCGCCGCTCGACGCCCATGATGAGGTCGAGGTTCCGCAGCCCGACGTCGAAATCGATCACCACCGTCTTCTTGCCCCGCTGCGCGAGGCCGGTGGCGAAGGCAGCGCTGGTCGTGGTCTTGCCGACGCCCCCTTTGCCGGAGGTGACAACGATCACTTGCGCCATGGACGCTTCCCCTTCATCCCCAATCCCATTCCATCACCCGAGCGGCGCGAACCGCATCTCCTCGCCCTCAAGCCGCACCTGCGTCGGCTTGCCGATGGGCGCGTCGCCGAGCCCCTCGCGCACCGCGTAGTAACCGGCGATGGCGACGAGCTCCGGGTCGAAGTTCAGCGCGAAGATCCGCGCCGTCGCATCGTCCGCAGCACCGGCCACGGCGCGGCCGCGGAGTGCTCCGTATACGTGTATATTGCCGTCGGCAATGATCTCGGCACCCGCATTCACCGTGGCGGTGACGATGAGGTCCGCTCCCTGGGCATAGATTCGCTGGCCAGAGCGGACCGGCTCCGTCACGAGCATGGCGGCGCGGCCGGAGCCGGAGAAGTCGGGGCGCGGGGCGGCCTCTGCCGTGGCGGGCGGCGCGGGCGCGGTCTCGGCGGGCGGCGGGGCCGGCTCAGTCTCGGCGCCACCGACGGCGCGCAGCGGCGGGAGTCCGGCGGATTGCGCGGCCTGCTTCATCGCCTGGCTGCCGCCGGAGGTGCCGATCGGCACGATCTCCAGCTTGTGTAGCCCGTCGACCAGGGCGCGGAAATCGACCTCCTCCGGCGCCGCCTCGAGATCGGCGAGGCCGATGACGATGGGGGCGAAGCGCAGGAAGCCGGGCGCCCGTCGGAACTGGTCGCCGAGCGCGGGCAGCACAGCCTCCGGCCGCGGGTCCAGCAGGCGCAGGACGAGCAGGTTGAAATTGCCGGCGCGGAGGCGGAAGGCTTCTGGAAGCGTCTGGCTGCTCAAGGCGCTCTCGGACCTGGCTGCGGCGGTGGGGTTGCGACCCTATCGTCTATAGCCGCGCGGCGGCGGGGGGCGAAGCCCGAATACGCCGGAGCCTCACGGATTGGCGTGGCGGCTGGCCGGTCCATAATGCCAGGGCAACCGGGGAGCGTGACGTGCCGCCTTCTGACCTGACCCCAGCCCACCGACTCGGCGGGACCGTGGCATGAGCCGGCCGCCCGTTGGCACCCGCGCCGACTATCGCTGGTTCACCCCCATCCCGACCCGCTGGATGGACAACGACGTCTATGGGCATGTGAACAACGTCACCTATTACAGCTGGGTCGATACGGCGGTCGCGCAGTTCCTGATCGAGCAGGGGGTGCTCGACCTGGCGGCCAGCGCCGAGGTCGGGCTGGTGGTGGAGACGGGGTGCCGGTACGTCGCCCCCATCGCCTTCCCCAATATGGTGACCTGCGGGTTGCGGTGCGGGCGGCTCGGGACCTCCTCCATTCGCTACGAGGTCGGCATCTTCCGCAATTCGGAGGATCGGGCGAGCGCCGAGGCGCATTTCGTCCATGTCTATGTGGCGCGGGCCGAGCAGGGGCGGAGCGTGCCCCTCCCCGCCCGGCTGCGCGAGGCGGCGACGCGGCTGCTGCTGCCGCAGAACGGATGAGGGGGAGGTGTTTCCGATGCCTGGACTGAGCCGCCTGGCGATTCTCGACGACTACCAGGGCGTGGCGCTGACGCGGGGGCCGTGGGACCGGCTGCCGGACACGCACGCCATCGAGGTGTTCCGCGACACGCTGACCGAGCCGGAGGCGCTGGTGGCGCGGCTGGCGCCCTTCGACGCCATCCTGATGATGCGGGAGCGCACGCCTTTTCCGCGGGCGCTGCTGGAGCGGCTGCCGAACCTGCGGCTGCTGGTCACGACCGGGGCGCGGAACCGGAGCATCGACCTCGCCGCCGCGGCGGAGCGGGGCGTCACGGTCTGCGGGACGCCAGGCTTCGGCCACCCGACGGTCGACCTGACCTGGGGGCTGATCCTCTCGCTCCTGCGCCGCATCCCGGAGCAGCAGGCCTCGTTGCGGGCCGGTGGCTGGCAGGTGGCCCCGGGCGGGAGCGTCGGCTCGACGCTCGAGGGGAAGGTGCTCGGGGTGATGGGGCTCGGCAATCTCGGCAGCCGGGTCGCAAAGGTCGGGCAGGCCTTCGGGATGGAGGTGGTCGCCTGGAGCCAGAACCTGACCGCCGAGAAGGCGGAGGCGGCGGGGGCGCGGCTGGTCGAGAAGGCGCGGCTGATGGAGGAGGCGGATGTGGTCAGCCTCCACCTCATCCTCTCCGAGCGGTCGCGCGGGATCGTCGGCGCGGAGGAACTCGGGCGGATGAAGCGCTCCGCCTTCATCGTCAACACGAGCCGGGGGCCGCTGATTGACCAGGAGGCGCTGGTCGCGGCGCTGGCCGAGGGGCGGATCGCGGGGGCGGGCATCGATGTCTTCGACCGGGAGCCCCTGCCGGCCGGGCATCCGTTGCTGGCGGCGCCGAACACGGTGCTCACGCCTCATCTCGGCTACGTCACCGAAGAGAACTACGCGCAGTATTTCCTGGGTGCGGTGGAGGCGGTGGAAGCCTTCCTGGCGGGGCGGCCGATCCGGGAGCTGCGCGCGGGGTGAGCGGAGTGGCGCATTCAGCGGCAGTCCGGGCCGAAGCCGCGCCTTGAGGCGGCGCGCAAGGCCGGCATGGGCGTTGCATGGGTGGGCGAAACATCCCGTCCCTGGAGGATCGCCCCATGGCCATTGCCCGTCGCACGTTGCTCGGCGCCGCGTCCGCTGCCCTCGCTGCCCCGGCGCTGCATGCGCAGGGCGTCACGGTGAGGATGGGGGCGCTGCGGCTCATCCATTCCATCGCGCCCTATCTTTATGAGCGCTTCCAGCCGGCGGGGATGCGGATCGAGGTCATCCCCTTCGAGAGTCCGACCGAGGGGAAGAATGCCGTCGTCACGAAGTCGGTCGATTTCGGCGCCTTCGGCATCGCCGCCGGCATCCTCGGCGCCGCGGCGCGGGAGCCGGTGACGGTCATCGGCTCGTGCTGCGACCGCGGCATGGCAGTGGTGGCGAAGAAGGAGAGCGGTATCGAGAAGCTTGCCGACCTGCGCGGCAAGCGCGTCGGCATCTGGCCGGGCTCGACGCAGGAGGTCTTCATCCTCGAGCGGCTGCGGATGGAGGGGATGACCATCCGCGACGTGCAATCGGTGCGCGTCTCCTTCTCCGAGATGCCGATCGCCCTCGCCCGTGGCGATGTCGATGCCTATGTCGGGGCGGAGCCCGGGCCGGGGGTCTCCGTCGCTTCCGGGATCGGGAAGATCGTCGAGTATCCGTACTCCACGCCGATGGGCTCGCTGAACATGATCTTCGCCACACATCCGGACACCATCGCGCAGCGGCCCGAGCTGGTCCGGGCGATGCTGAGGGTGCATCGCCAGGCGAGCGAGTTCGGAATGGCCAGCCGCGCCGTCACCATCGAGACGGCGGTGGCGAAGCTCGGCATGCGGCGGGACGCGCTGGAGGTGAGCCTGCCGAATGTCGAGCTGAACTGGCAGATGACGCCTGAGATGGTGACTCGGGCGAAGACCTATGCCGAGCAGATGCTGAGCCTGAAGCAGATCCGCGCGCTGCCGGATTTCGCAACCTTCTTCGACGCCAGGTTCTCGGACGAGCTGGCGAAGTCGGCGGCATGACGGCGCTGGCGGCCCGTGCCGCCGCCTCGCGTCAGGCGCTGCTGGCGGTGGCGGCGCCGGTGCTCGGCCTCGCCGCCTGGCACATGGCGACGAGCGGGCCGGGCTATCACCTGATCCCGCCCCCCTGGGACGTCGCGGTGCAGTGGTGGGACCTCGCCTTCGGCGGCGTCTGGGACGACCTCTATTCGGCGACGCTCTGGACTCATGCGATGGCGAGCCTCGGCCGGGTCTATGGTGGCTTCGCGCTGGCCGCGCTCGTCGCGCTGCCGCTTGGGATGCTGATCGGGCGCATCCCGGTGGTGCGGGACCTCCTCGACCCCTCGCTGCAGATCCTGCGGCCGATCCCGGTGACGGCCTGGCTGCCGCTCGCCATGATCGTCTTCGGCATCGGGCCGCGGAGCGCCTTCTTCCTCGTCTTCCTCGGCGCCTTCTACCCGATCTTGCTCAACACGGTCTTCGGCGTGAGGAGCGTCGAGGGGCGGCTGTTCGAGGCGGCGGCGATGCTTGGCGTCGGGCGGCAGGCGGTGTTCTGGAAGGTGGTGCTGCCGGCCTCCCTGCCCTCCATCTTCACCGGGCTGCGGCTCGGGCTCGGCTTCGCCTGGGTGGTGATCGTCGTCGGCGAGATGACGGGGGTGCAGACCGGGCTCGGCGCCATCATCATGGAGGCGCGGCAGCTCTCCCGGACGGAGATCATCATCTCGGGAATGGTGACGATCGGGGTGCTCGGCTTCCTCTCCGACCGGGCCGTGCAGCTGCTCGGGCAGCGGCTGCTGCGCTGGAGTCCGCAACATGGATGACGTGCTGGCGAGGCCGAAGGCGGCGGCGGGGACGATGCTGCCGATCCTCGACATCCGACGGGTCGACAAGCGCTTCGCCTTCGGGGCGGAGTCGATCACGGCGCTCTCGGATGCAACGCTCAGGATCGAGAAGGGCGAGTTCATCTGCCTGATTGGGCCGTCGGGCTGCGGCAAGTCGACGCTGCTGCGGATGGTCGCGGGCTTCGAGGCGGTGAGCAGCGGCGCGCTGCTGATGTGGGGCAAGCCGGTCAGCGGGCCCGGGCCGGACCGGGGGATGGTGTTCCAGGATTACGGGCTCTTCCCCTGGCTGACGGTCAGCCAGAACATCGCCTTCGGGCCCGTAGCGCGCGGCCGGCCGAAGGCGGAGGCGGCGGCGACGGCCAGGCGCTTTGTCGAGATGGTGGGACTGCAGCGCTTCGCCGACGCCTATCCGCACCAGCTCTCGGGCGGGATGAAGCAGCGCGTCGCCATCGCGCGCGTCCTCGCCAATGACGCCGAGGTGGTGCTGATGGACGAGCCCTTCGGCGCGCTCGATGCGATGACCCGCGAGCGCCTGCAGGAGGAGCTGCTGGAGATCTGGGCCAAGGCGCGGCTCAGCATCATCTTCGTCACCCATGCAATCGAGGAGGCGATCCTGCTCGCCGACCGGGTGGTGGTGATGTCGCCGGGGCCGGGGCGGATCATCGCCGATGAGCGCATATCGCTGCCGCGGCCGCGCGACCCGACGGGGGTGGAGTTCAACGCGCTGCGGCGGCATCTTTCGCGGCTGCTCGGCAGCCATCACTGAGGATTCCGCCATGCCCTATGATCCGCTGCCGTCCTTCTGGGCCGGCGCCAGCAAGGCCGAGCGCAGCGCGGCCTATGACAACAGCGGCGCGGTCGCGGACAGCGCGGCGCTGATCGCGGCGCGGAATGCCGAGGCTGCACCCTTCCGGGCGGCGAGGCTAGCGCATCTGGACCTCCGCTACGGGGCGACGGAGCGGACGGCCTGGGACCTGTTTCTAGCTCGAGACCCCGCGACGCCCTGCCTCGTCTTCATCCATGGCGGCTACTGGCAGCGGAACCGGCGGGAGGATTTCTGCGCCGTCATGGCCGGCGCGCTGGAGCGGGGGTGGTCGGCGGCGCTGCCGGGCTACACGCTGGGGCCGGAGGCCTCGCTGACGCAGATCGTCGGCGAGATCAGGACGGCGCTGGACTGGCTGGCCACCCACGGCAGGGAGCATGGGATCGGGGGGAAAGTGGTGCTCTCCGGCTGGTCGGCGGGTGGGCATCTGACGGCGATGGCGCTCGACCATCCGCTGGTGGCGGCAGGCCTCGCCATCTCCGGCATCTTCGAGCTGGCGCCGATCCGGGATACCGACCTCGACGAGAAGCTCGGGCTCACCGAGGCGGAGCTCGCCGCGCTCTCGCCGATGCGGCTGCCGGTGGTACGGAAGCCGCTCGCCATCGCCTATGGCACCGGGGAGCTGCCGGAGCTCCGGCGGCAATCGCAGGAGTTCCATGGGCTCAGGGCCGAGGCGCACGCGCCGGGGGCGCTGATCCCGGTGAGCGGGGCGGATCACTTCCGCATCCTCGAGGCGCTGAAGGCGCCGGACGGGGAACTGCTCAGGGCGGCGGACGAGCTGCTGAGGTTCGGCTGATGGTGCCGGCAGCCTTCACCTTTACGGCGCTCGGCGGTTTTTACGCGAAGGGCGGCAGCCCGGTGACGGTCGCGGAGGCGGCGCTCGCCCGGATCGTGGCCTGGGACGACCCCGCGCTGTTCCTGGCGCGGGTGCCGGAGGATGACGTGCTGGCGCGGGCCGGGGCGCTGGCGGCGGAAGGGCCGCGCGGGCGGCCGCTCTACGGCCTGCCCTTCGTCGTTAAGGATAATGTCGATTGCGCGGGGCTGCCGACGACGGCGGCCTGCCCGGACTATGCCTATGCGCCCGCGGCGGATGCGCCCGCGGTCGCGCGGCTGCTGGCGGCGGGGGCGATCCTGCTCGGCAAGGCCAATCTCGACCAGTTCGCCACCGGCCTGAACGGCACGCGCAGCCCCCATGGCACGCCGCGCAACCCGGTGACGCCGGACTGCATCCCGGGCGGCTCCTCCTCCGGCTCGGCGGCGGCAGTGGCGGCGGGGATCGCGACCTTCTCGCTGGGCACGGATACGGCGGGGTCGGGGCGGGTGCCAGCCATGGCCTGCAATATCGTCGGGCTGAAGCCGAGCCTCGGGCTGGTGCCGACCTTGGGCGTCGTGCCGGCCTGCCGGTCGCTCGACTGCCTCTCGGTCTTCGCGCTCACGGTCGCGGATGCCTGCGCGGTGCTCGAAGTGATCGTCGGGGCCGCGGAGGGGGATCGATACTCGCGGCCGGCGCCTCCCGCATGGCGGGCTGCACCGGCAGTGCAGCCGGCCTGGCGCATTGCCGCGCCGCTCGCGGAGCAGCTCGTCTTCGACACGGCAGACGATGCGGCGCTCTACGAAGCGGCGCTGGCGCGGCTCGGGCCGGTGCGGCGGGTGGATGTCGCGCCCTTCCTCGAGGTCGCACGGCGGCTCTATGACGGGGCCTGGGTGGCGGAGCGGACGGCGGCGCTGCGGGACTTTCTCGCGGCACGGCCGGGCAGCGTGCATCCGGTGACGCGCGGCATCCTGGAGGCGGGATTCGGCAAGCTCACCCTCGATGCCTGGGAGGATTTCCATGCCGCGGCCGAGGCGCGGCGGCTGGCGCGGCTGCTCTTCGACGGCGTCGACGCGCTGGTGCTGCCGACGGCGCCGGGGGTGCCGAGCCTCGCCGATCTCGCCGCCGAGCCGGTGGCGGCGAACAGCCGGCTCGGGACCTACACCAACTTTGCCAATATCTGCGACCTGGCCGCGCTCGCCGTCCCGGCGGGGTTCCGCGGCAATGGGCGACCCTTCGGCGTGACGCTGGTGGGGCCGGCCTTCAGCGAGGCGCGGCTGGCGGGGCTGGGCGCGATGATGCATGCCGGGGCGGGCCTCGGCCTCGGGGCGCTCGGCGGGGCGGTGCCGGAGGCGCCCAAGCCCCCTGCCCTCGCGGCCACGGAGCTGCCGCTGCTGGCAATCGGGGCGCATATGGCGGGGCTGCCGCTCAATCCGCAGATCGTGCGGCATGGCGGGCGGTTCCTCGATGAGGCGCGGACGGCGCCGGTCTACCGGCTGCACGACCTGGGCGGGCGGCCGGGGATGGTGCGGGTCGGCGAGGGTGGCGTCGCGGTGGCGGGCGAGGTCTGGGCCGTGCCGGCGGCGGCGGCTGGACCGTTCCTGGCCGAGATCCCGCCGCCGCTCGGCTTCGGGCGGGTGGAGCTGGCGGATGGATCCCGGCCGCTCGGCTTCCTCTGCGAGGCGGCAGGCGCCGTGGGGATGCCGGACATCTCGGCGACGGGAGGGTGGCGGGCCTATCTGGCGGCGAAGGAGAGCGCGTGATGGAGGTCGACCTGCCGGAGGTGCTCGCCGAGATGCGGGCGGCCTTCGCCGAGTACGAGCGGGCGCTCGTCACGAACGACGTGCCGGTGCTGCAGGCGCTGTTCCGGCGGGATGCGCGGACGCTGCGCTACGGGCCGGCCGAATGCCTCTATGGTTGGGAGGCGATCGCGGCCTTCCGCAGCGCGCGCTCGCCGGCCGGGCTGGCGCGGGAGCTGGAGAACACCGTCATCACCACCTTCGAGCGCGACTTCGCCGTGGCCAACACGGAATTCGTCAGGGCGGGAAAGCGCGGGCGGCAAAGCCAGACATGGGTGCGCTTCCCCGACGAGGGCTGGCGAATCGTCGCCGCCCATGTGTCGCTGATGGGCTAGCCCTTGAGGTAGGTCTCGGCGGCGTCGGCAAGGATCTGGCAGCAGAGGGCCAGGTCCTCCTCCTTGGTGTCCTCCGCCCAATGGTGGCTGATGCCGCCGATGGAGGGGGTGAAGAGCATCGAGACGGGCATGACGCGGGCGATGTACTGCGCGTCGTGGCCGGCGCCGCTCGGCATGCGTTGCCAGAGGCCGGGGGCGTGACGCTCGGCGGCGGCGTCGAGGGCGGCCATCATGGCCGTGTTGCAGGGGGCGGGAAGCGACTTGCTGATGTTGGTCAGCGTCGCGGTGCAGCGCTCGCGGCGGTTGCTCTCCTGCACGCAGGCGCGGAGGCAGGCTTCCATCCGCTCCAGCGTAGCGACGTCGATGTCGCGGAACTGGAAGAGGATGTCGGCACGGCCGGGGATGATGCTTGGGGCGCCAGGCTCGACGGCGATGCGGCCGGTGGTCCAGGTGCTGCGGTCGCCGCAGGCCTTCGGCATCTCCTGGTCGAGCATGGCCAGCAGGCGGACGGCGGTGAGGCCGGCGTCGCGGCGCTCGGCCATGGTGGTTCCGCCGGCATGGTCCTGCATGCCCTCCACGGTGATGCGCCACTGCCAGATGGCGACGATGCCGGTGACGACGCCGGCGCGGAGGCCGGCGCGCTCGAGCTGCGTGCCCTGCTCGATATGCATCTCGAAGAAGCCCTTGTGGCGGCCGGGCTCCAGCTGCATCCGCGGCTTGCCTGCGAGGCCGGCGGCGGCAAGCGCCTCGCGGAGCGGCGTGCCGTCGTTGCGGCTGCGGCTGCGGTCGATCTCCGCCTCCGACAGCAGGCCGATGATGGACTTGCTGCCGAGGAAGCCGCCCTCGAAATGCCCCTCCTCGTCGGCGAAGGCGGCGACGTCGACGGGCAGGCCGGCGCGGGCCAGGGCGAGCGCGGCCGTCACGCCGAGCGCGCCGTCGAGCCAGCCGGCCTGGTTCTGGCTTTCGATATGGCTGCCCGCGAGGAGATGGGGGCCAGGGCCGCGATGCCGGCCATAGACATTGCCGATGCCGTCGATGCTCGGCTCAAGCCCGATCTCGGCCATGCGCTCCATCAGCCAGCGCCGGCTTTCCATGTCCTGCGGCGAGTAGGTCGGGCGGTGCACGCCGGTCCGGTACGCGCCGATCCGGCGGAGCTCGTTGAGGTCGCGGAGGAAGCGGTCGGCGTCGATCTGCGGCATGGTGGCCCCCGGTTGCGGCGCAGCATGCTTGCGCCGAAGCGGCGGCGGCGCAACGGGGGCCCGCCGTTACTCCTCGATGATGGCGACGGCCCGCGTCCAGCCGGCGGAGCCGCGATGCACCTTCACCGGAAAACAGACGACCTGGAAGCCATCCGCCGGCAGGGCTTCGAGGTTGTGCAGCTTCTCGAGATGCGAGTAGCCGATCTCGCGGCCGGCGCGGTGCCCTTCCCAGATCAGCGAGGGGTCGCCGCCCTCGGCGATCTTCCGCCGCGTGTGGCTGAACGGGGCGTCCCAGGACCAGGCATCGGTGCCGACCAGACGGATGCCGCGCTCCAGAAGCCAGAGCGTTGCCGCCTTCCCCATGCCGCAGCCGCGGTCGATGTAGTCCTCCTCGCCGTAGCGGGTGCCGGCGGCGGTGTTGACGACGACGATCTCGAGCGGCCTGAGCTCGTGGCCGATGCGCTTCAGCTCCGCCTCGACATCGCCGGGCTGGACGACATAGCCGTCCTCCATGTGGCGGAAGTCGAGCTTCACGCCGGGGTTGTGGCACCACTCCAGCGGCACCTCGTCGATGCGCCAGGACGGCTCGCCGCCGGGCACCAGGCGCTCGTTCATCCGGGAGAAGTAGTGGTAGGGCGCGTCGAGATGCGTGCCGTTATGGGTGCTGATCTCGACCCGCTCGACGGCGGCGTACTCGCCGTTCGGCAGGGCGGAGACGGGCACGCCCATATACGCCGCCATGCGCGGCGCGGACATGTGGTGGTCGACATACTCGATCTTCGGCAGCATCTCCGGTGGGTCCGAGCGGATTCCGGCCTTGAGGGGCACGGAGATGTCGATGAAGCGGCGAGACATGCTGGTCCTCCCTAGAAAAGCGAATAGCCGCCGTCGATGACGAAGCTGCCGCCGGTGTGGAAGGCGCTGGCGGCGCTCATCAGATAGACGGCGATGCCGCCGAAATCCTCGCCCGTGCCCCAACGGCGCATCGGCACGCGGGGGAGGACGTTGCCGGCGAACTTCGGGTCGGCGACGGAGCGGGCGGTCATCTCCGTCTCGATCCAGCCGGGGAGGATGGCATGCGCCCGGATGCCGTGGCGGGCGTGTTCGACGGCAAGCGCGCGGATCATCGAGACCATGCCGCCCTTGGAGGCGCCGTAATGCTCGTTGCGGGCAGCGCCCTCGATCGCGGCGAGCGAGGCTGTGCCGACGAGGACGCCGCCCTTGTCGCCCGCCTCGGCACGGGCGCGCATGTGGCGGACGGCGGCGCGGAAGGTGAGGAAGGCGCCGGTGAGGTTCACGCGAAGCACGCGGTCCCACTGCTCCCTCGTGCGTTCGACGAAGGGGCCGGAGCGGCCGCCTGAGATGCCGGCATTGGCGAAGCAGCCATCGACCCGGCCGAATTGCGCGAGGGTTTCGGCGAAGGCGGCCTCGACCTCTGCCTCCTCGCCGACGTCGCAGCGGAGTGCCAGGATGCGGCGGCCGGTGGCGGCGAGGCGGGCGCGGGCGGCCTCGTTCTTCGCCTCGTTGGTGCCCCAGATGGCGATGTCGGCCCCGGCCTGGGCCAGGGCTTCCGCCAGGCCGAGGCCGATGCCGCCATTGCCGCCGGTGACGAGCGCCACCTTGCCTGCGAGGTCGAAGGGCGCGTAGGCCATGCTGGTTCCTCCCCGGGATTTGGGTCGGCAGGTTGCACCCTCCGCCGGGGAGCGCCAAGGAGGGCCGCCTATGCCGCAGATCACCTTCCTCCTGCCCGACGGGGGCGCGCGGACCCTGGAGGCGGAGGATGCGCCGACGGTGATGCACCTGGCGATCCGCCACGACCTGCCGGGCATGCCGGCGGAATGCGGCGGGCAGCTCGCCTGCGCGACCTGCATGGTGGAGGTGGCGGAGAACTGGCGCGACCGGCTACCGGAGGCCTCGCCCGACGAGCGGGACATGATCGAGGACAGGATCGGTCGCCTGCCGGAGGGGCGGCGGCTTTGCTGCCAGATCGCGGTGACGCCGGCGCTCGACGGGCTGGTAGTCCGCATCCCCGAGCGGCAGGGCTGAAGGCGATGGCCGGTCAGCCGGAGATCGTCACCCTCGGGACCAGGCTGGTCTACGAGAATCGCTGGATGCGGGTGCGGGAGGATGCCATCCGCCGGCGGGATGGCTCCGAGGGCATCTATGGCGTCGTGGAGAAGGCGGATTTCGTCGCCATCCTGGCGCGGGAGGCGGATGGTGCGGTCCACCTGGTCGAGCAGTACCGCTACCCGATCGGGCGCCGCGTCTGGGAGCTGCCGCAGGGAGCCTGGGAGCAGGTGCCGGGCGCCGATCCGGCGGAGGTGGCGCGGGGCGAGCTGCGGGAGGAAACGGGCCTTGCCGCGGCACGGATGACCTATGCCGGGCACTTCTTCCAGGGCTACGGCTACTCGACCCAGGGCTGCCACGTCTTCCTTGCCGAGGGGCTGAGCCGCGGCGAGGCGGCGCTGGAAGCGGAGGAGCAGGGGCTGGTGACGCGCTGCGTCCCGGCCGCCGAATTCGAGCGGATGCTGAGCGAGGGCGAGATCGCCGATTCGACGACGCTCGCCGCGGTGGCGCTGCTGCGGGCGAAGCGGATGGTCTAGCGGAAGCCGGGCAGCAGCGCGCCGAGGTCGATGCTGTTCCCCATCGCCAGGTAGCCGGCGCGGTTGGGGTGGAGGCGGTCGCCCGGGCCGCCGGTGGTGCTGTCCGGCACCATTTCCGGGCGGATGCCGCCGGTCGCCGGGTCGAGCGTTGCGGCATCGAAGTCGATCACCGCGTCGAAAAGGCCACCCTGGCGGATGAAGTCGTTGAGGGCGCGCCGCTTCTCGTCCTGCTCGCGGAAGCCGTGGGGCTGGCCCTCGGTGCTCAGGGCAGAGGTGAGCGTCGCGCCGATCACCCGCACGCCGGGCAGGCCGGCGCGGAGCCGGGCAACGGTGTCGCGCATCGCGGCCTGCACCGTCTCGAGGCTGGCATTGCCGTTGCGGCTGAAGTCGTTGATGCCCTCGAGCCAGATCACCGTGGTGACTCCGGAGAGGGAGAGCACGTCGCGCTCCAGCCGCTGGATTGCGGCAGGCCCGCCGCGGAAGGGCTTCTGCGGCGAGTACTCGGTCGGGCCGGCAACCTGGTTGCCACCGATGCCGGCATTCACCACGGCGACGCGGTTGCCGAAGCGGGCGAGGAGGCGGCGGCCGAGCACGTCCGGCCAGCGGTCGTCGCCATTGAGGGTGCTGGCGGTGCCGTCGGTGATGCTGTCGCCGAAGCAGAGCACGACGGGCGTGCCGGCAGGCGCGCGGACATCGAGCGCGTCGAGGAAGAACCAGCTCGTCGTGCTGAAGGGAAAGGCCCCCTCGCCTTCCTCATGGCCGAGCGAGCCGGCGCCGGGCGGGGTGGCGTAGGAGGTCTGAAGAGCCTTCGCGTGCCAGGTCATCGGCCCGCTCTCGCCGGCGACATGCAGGCTGACGGCGAGCTTCCGGCCCTGCATGGTCCCAGGCCCGGCCTCGGGGACGAAGGCGAGGGTGACGGGGTCGCTCCAGGCGCCCTCGCCGGGGGGCAGGGTGAGCCGGTCGCGCCCGCCGAAGCGGACCGGCTGGTTGCTGCCGGGCGCGAGGGCGGCGCCGCCGAGGTGCAGGCCGATATGGATGCCGTCCAGCGTCAGCGGGCGGGTGCCGAAGGCGTTCGAAAAGCGAAGGCGCACCTCCCTTCCCCAAAGGCTCGGACGGAGGACGAGGCGGAGGGTCTGGTCGCTTGCGCCGCGCACCGGGTCGGGGAAGGCGAAGCGCTGGTCGGGCTGCGCGGAGGGGTTGCCGGAGGGATAGGGCCCCTGGACCGAGGCGGCCCAGCTGGTCGCCCAGCCGGTCGATATGCCCTGCGCCATGGCAGGCATGGCAAGGCTCATGGCGACGAGAAGTGCGGCGACGAGGCGCATCCGGATCCCTCCTGGGCACGACTTACGATGACCGGCTCATGGATCGCGCTCATGCCTGTTGTCGTGTCGCAGGCTTCACGCCTCCGGCCGGCGGAGACCCTGTGCTGGCGTTCGCGCCGGTCCACAGGTCGGGCGGAGGCGCGTCCGCTCATGCGGGGAGGCGGCCGAAGACGGTCTCGGCCTCGATCTGCGCCACGTTCTCCGGGCGGGGAAAGGGCGCGGGCGGCGGCTCGCCCTCGCTGCGCGGGCGGCCGATGCGGGCGAAGAAGGTCTCGAGCCCGCCGGGGAGGATCAGCCAGACCAGGGTGAGCGGTCCCTGCCCCGTATTCTGGAAGCTGTGCGGGAGGTTGCGGGGCAGGAAGAGGCAGGTGCCGGGGCGCATGGGGTGGGGCTCGCCGGCGAGACGGGCCTCGCCCTCGCCTTCCTGGACAAGGATTACCTCTTCATGCGCGTTGTGCAGGTGCTCGCGGATATGGCAGCCGGGGTCGACCGTCTGGGTCCCCATGGCGAAGGGCGTCTCGGCGCTGGTCGCAGCCGGGTCGAGCAGGCAGCGGACGAAGCCCTTGGCGGGGACGGGCTGCCAGAAGCTCGGCGCCTCGCCAGGCTGGCGGATGACGAGGCGGGCATCGGTCTCGGGCATGGCGGGGATCCTCCCTCGCCATGATCCCGGCGCCAGGGGCGGGCGTCCAGCGGTTCAGCGCCAGCCGCGGTAGTATCCACCGCCATAGCCGCCGCCGTAATACCCACGGTTGTACCCGCGGTTATAGCCGCCGTAGTAGCCGCGGTCGTAGCCGCCGCCATAGGCGTAGCGGGAAGGCCCGCCATAGCCATAGGCGCCCTGGCGGTAGCCGCCAGTATAGGCGACGCAGCCGCCGAGGCTGGCGGTGACGGTCAGCAGGGCCAGGATCTTGAGCAGCCGGCGGGGCATGGCGACCTCCTTGGAGGAGCGGCGGTTGGGGGCGGGCCTTCCTCCTCCGACAAGAAAAGCCCGGCACTAAGGCCCCAGCGCGGCCGGGCGGTGCCGGTTTCGGGGCAGCACGGCCTTGTTTCCGCCTTACCTCCGAGGTCATGGCGGGGCGCTGGGCCCCCGGCTAGCCTCAAGGAATGGAGACGCAGCGGAATTTCGGGCGGATGCTGAAGGATTGGCGCCGGGCGCGGCGGCGCAGCCAGCTCGACCTGGCGCTGGATGCCGAGATCTCGGCGCGGCATCTGAGCTTCATCGAGACCGGGCGGGCGAGGCCGAGCCGGGAGATGGTGCTGCGCCTCGCCGAGCAGCTGGAGATGCCGCTGCGCGAGCGGAACCTGCTGCTGCTGGCAGCGGGCTTCGCCCCGGTCTTCCCCGAGCGGGGCTATGGGGACCCGGCGCTCGGCCCGGTGCGGGCGATGGTGGAGCGGGTGCTGGCGGGGCATGCGCCCTTCCCCGCCGTCGCCATCGACCGGCATTGGACCCTGCTGGCGGCGAATGCGGCGGTCGGGCCGCTGCTTGCCGGCTGCGATGCGGCGCTGCTGCAGCCCCCCGTCAACGTGCTGCGGCTCAGCCTGCATGAGCGGGGGCTGGCGCCGCGCATCGCCAATCTGCCGGAATGGCGGGCGCATCTGCTGGCGCGGCTCAGGCGGCAACTGGCGGAGACGGCGGATCCGGTTCTGGCGGCCCTGCTGGAGGAATTGGCCGCCTATCCCGCGCCGAGCACCGACCGGCGCGCGGGGGAGTCGGCCGACATCGCGGTGCCCTTCCAGCTGGCGACGCAGGCAGGGGTGCTGAGCTTCCTCAGCACGACGATGGTCTTCGGCACGCCGCGCGACATCCTGCTCTCGGAACTGGCAGTCGAGGCCTTCCTGCCGGCGGACGACTTCACCTTGGCGGCCTTGTCCCGCGGGCCCTAGGTCAGGCGCGGCCGAGCAGGCCGGCGGCGGTGACGGCGAGGCGGTCCGCGACGCCGCGGGTCGGTGGAATGGGCTGGCCCCGGGCGAGGCGGCGCAGGTCGCGGCGGGCGAGCACCAGCGGCAAGGCGGCGGCGATGGCGCCGCGCGGCGGCCGGGGGCGGAGGCTGCGGGCCCGCTCGAGGCCGCGGCCTGCGAGGGTGGCGATGACGGGCGCGGCGCTGGCCGGATCGGCGATGACGGCCTCAGCGGCGAGGCCCTCGGCGGCAAGGGCCTCGGCGGGCAGGAGGCAACGGCCCTGGCTGGCCAGGGCTGTGGTGCTGCGGAGAACTCCCGCCAGGCCGAAGGCGGCGCCCGCCTCCTGCAACGCCGCCAGGCCGGGGCCCGTGGCGCCGAGCAGGCGGCCGGCAGCGACGGCGAAGCCTCCCGCGCTCGCCCGCAGATAGGTGGCGAAGGCGGCATCGGTCGGGATGCCCTCCTCCTCCGCCTCGGCCTCCCGGGCATCCGCCATGGCATGCAGGTCGGCCGCATCGAGCAGGCCGGCCTTGATCGCCGCGTGCAACGGCCCGGCGACCTCGTGGCGGCGCGGCGGCTTGCCGGTCGTCGCCTCCTCCACCGCATCGCGCCACCATTGCAGGCGGATGAGCGCGATCATCGGCGTGCGGGCGGCCTCGCGGGCGCGGGCCAGCTCATGGTTGAAGGCGATCAGGGTGAAGAGCGCCTCGCGCCGCTCCGCCGGCGCGAAGAGCGCGCAGAGGAAGCGGTCAGGGTCGTGCGTACGGGCGAAGGCGCCGATGGGGGAGAGGGTGCTGGGCATCGGAGGCTTCATGCCCGCTTGCTTGACGGGCGGGAAGCCGCCGCCTAGCTCTCGCCCTAGCTCCCGGGCTTGCCGGGTGCCGACCCCACCATAACGGGAGAGATCCAATGGCCTTCAGCCTGCCGCCGCTGCCATACGACACCAGCGCGCTCGCCGCCCAGGGCATGTGCCAGGAGACGCTCGAGCTGCACCATGGCAAGCACCACAACGCCTATGTCACCGCGCTGAACGGGCTGATCGAGAGCAAGGGCCTCGCCGGCAAGTCGCTCGAGGACATCGTCGCCGAGGCGGGCAAGGCCGGGGCCGATGGGCTGCCGGTGCTCAACCAGGCGGGCCAGCACTGGAACCACATCCTGTTCTGGCAGGTGATGTCGCCGAAGGGCGGCGGGGACAAGCTGCCCTCGACGCTCGCGGGGAAGATCGACCAGGATCTCGGCGGCTTCGCCCAGTTCAAGGAGGCCTTCAAGCAGGCCGGCGTGACCCAGTTCGGCTCCGGCTGGGCCTGGCTGATCGTCGCCGCCGACGGCAAGCTGAAAGTGACGAAGACTCCGAACGGCTCCAACCCGGTCGCCACCGGCGAGGGCACGCCCATCCTCGGCGTCGACGTGTGGGAGCACGCCTATTATCTCGACTTCCGCAACGTGCGGCCGAACTACCTCGACAACTTCCTCAACAAGCTCGTCGATTGGGAGGTGGTCGAGACGCTGCTGAAGAATGGCGGGCTGAAGTCCGGCCAGTCGGCCTGATCCGGACGACGACGCTGCGCCTTGCGGCGGGAGGCCCGATGGTCAAGGGACTCCCGCCCGGCGGGTCACCTCCCGCGGCGAGGCTGCGGGGGGTTCTCAGCGCAGTGCCGAGACCGGAACCACCACGGCAAAGCGGTCGGCCAGCTCGGCGAGCGCGATGCGGTGGATCTCGGCGCCGCTGAGGGCGGGGCCACCCATCGGGTCCGGCAGGGCCCGCGTCGCCGCGGCATCAGCCGCGATCGTCACCCGATAGCCGAGATCGAGCGCCGCGCGGGCGGTGCTGCTGATGCACATATGCGTCTGGAAGCCGGCGAGGACCAGCTCCTTCCGGCCAATCGCGGCGAGCGCCTCGGCGAGGCCTGTCTGGGCGAAGGCGTTCGGCAGCGGCTTCTCGATCACCGTCTCGCTGCCCTGCGGCGCGGCCTCGGCGACGATCGCGCCGCCCTCCGCCTCGCGGTCGAAGAGGCTGCCGGGGCGGCCCTTGTGAGCGATGTGGATGACCGGCGTGCCGGCGGCGCGGGCGGCCTGGAGCAGGGCGGCAAGGCGCTCAAGGGCGGGCTCGACCCCCTCGAGCGGCAGCTTGCCGGTGCGGTACTCGCCCTGGGCATCGACCACCACGAGCACGGCTTCCGCGAGCGGCGGCGGGGCGAGCGGGGCGCCGGCCATCTGCAACAGGGTCTTCGGGTCGGACATCGGCTGTTCCTCTAATCCGCGAAACGGGGATGGCTGGCGAGACCGGGGGCGAAGCGGGCGAAGGGCTCGGCCAGGGCCTCGGGCCAGGGAGCCTGGCGGCCGGGAGCGAGGTGGACCGGGCCGCCATCGACGAGCAGCAGGAGGAAGAGCTGCTCGGCCCGCCAGTCGAAGGCGAGGAAGAGGCCGCGATCCCCGTCCCGGCCCCAGCCGACCAGCCAGCGTTCCGCGACCAGCGCGACCGGCGGCCCTGGCAGGCGCAGACCCTCGTAGACCGATTGCTGGCGGCCGCGGGCGGCGCCGCGGAGCGGCAGCGACACGGCTGGCTCGGCGGCGAGCTGCACGAGGCTGCCGCCCTCGGCGCGGCGGGTGTCCGGCTCGGCCGCGAGCGCCGGGGCGGGCAGCAGCAGCGCCGCCAGCGCCCGGCGGGGGATCACTCCCGGCTCATCCCTTGGCGGCCGGGGCCTCGGCCCCGATCGGCTTCAGCACGTCGCCGATGGTCTGGCGCAGCACGCTGACGCGGACATTGGGGGCGATCTCCACCTCCACCTCGTCCACGCCCTCCTTCACGGTCACGACCTTTGCGATGATGCCGCCGGCGGTCAGCACGCGGTCGCCGCGCTTGAGGGAGGCGAGCAGGGCGCGGTGCTCGCGCTGCTTCTTCTGCTGTGGGCGGATCAGCAGGAAGTAGAAGACGCCGAAGATCAGCAGCAGCGGCGCGATCTGCGTGATGAGCGCGGCGGCGCCGCCGGCGTCCTGGGCGTAGGCGGGGGAGATCAGCATCCCGGGCAATTTCCTTGTTGGGCCGGCTTGCCGTATGCGGCGAGCGCAACCTAGCTTTCGCCCCCCGCCCGTCAAGCCTCCCCCGTATCGGAAGACCGCATGGACACCGCACTGCTGACCCGCATCGCCGAGGCGCTGGAGCGCCTGGCGCCGCCGCCGCCGCCGCCGCCCTCGCCGGAGGGGGCCGATGCCTTCGTCTGGCACCCGGAGCCGGTGGCGCGGCTGGCCCCGGTGCCCAAGGTGGCGCGGGTGGAGATCGGCCTGCTGCAGGGAGTCGACCGGCAGAAGGGCATCCTGCTCGAGAACACGCTACGCTTCGCCCGCGGCGTGCCGGCCAACAACGTGATGCTCTGGGGCGCCCGGGGGATGGGCAAGTCCTCGCTGGTGAAGGCCGCCCATGCCGCGGCGCTGGCGGAGCGGGCGGGGAGCCTGGCGCTCATCGAGATCCAGCGGGAGGACATCCGCAGCCTGCCGGCGCTGCTCAACATCCTGCGCGCCCAGCCGCGGCGGTGCCTCGTCTTCTGCGACGACCTCTCCTTCGAGCGGGAGGATGCCGACTACAAGGCGCTGAAGAGCGTGCTCGACGGCGGGATCGAGGGGCGGCCTGCCAATGTGCTGTTCTACGCGACCAGCAACCGGCGCCACCTGATGTCGCGCGACATGATCGAGAATGAGCGGAGCACCGCCATCAACCCGGGCGAGGCGGTGGAGGAGAAGGTCTCGCTCAGCGACCGCTTCGGGCTGTGGCTCGGCTTCCACAATTGCGACCAGCCGACCTACTTCGCCATGGTCGAGGGCTATGCACGGGCGCTGGGGCTGGAGATCGAGGCGGAAGAGCTGAAGCGGCAGGCGAATGAGTGGTCCGTCACGCGCGGCGGCCGGTCGGGGCGCGTGGCCTGGCAGTTCATCCAGGACCTCGCAGGGCGGATGGGCGTGGCGGCCTGACCATCCCGGTCAGGCGATCCGCTCCAGCCCGCCCATCCAGGGGCGCAGGACCTCGGGCACCAGGATGCTGCCGTCCGCCTGCTGGTGCGTCTCCATCACCGCGATGAGGGCGCGGCCGACGGCGACGCCGCTGCCGTTCAACGTGTGCAGGAAGACATTCCCCTTGCCCTCGGCAGGCTTCATCCGCGCGTTCATCCGGCGGGCCTGGAAGTCGCGACAGTTGGAGCAGGAGGAGATCTCCCGCCACGCCCCCTGCCCCGGTAGCCATACCTCAAGGTCATAGGTCTTGGCCGCGCTGAAGCCCGTGTCGCCGGCGCAGAGCACGACCCGGCGCCAGGTAAGGCCGAGCTCGGTCAGCACCCGCTCGGCGCAGCCCGTCATCCGCTCATGCTCGGCGGCGCTGTCCTCGGGGCGGGTGACGGAGACCATCTCCACCTTGTGGAACTGGTGCTGGCGGAGCATGCCCCGCGTGTCGCGCCCGGCGCTGCCGGCCTCGGAGCGGAAGCTCGGCGAGAGCGCGGTGTAGCGGAAGGGCAGTGCCGCCTCGGGGACGATCTCGTCGCGGACCAGGTTGGTCAGCGGCACCTCGGCGGTCGGGATGAGGTAGCGGCCATCCGTGGTCTTGAAGAGGTCCTCCTCGAATTTCGGCAGCTGGCCGGTGCCGTACATGCTGGCGGCGTTGACCAGATAGGGCACCGCCGTCTCCGTGTAGCCGTGCTCGGTGGCGTGGAGCGTCAGCATCCACTGCCCGAGCGCGCGCTCCAGCCGGGCAAGCGCTCCGCGCAGCACGGTGAAGCGGGCGCCGGCCAGCCTGGTCGCGGCGGCGAAATCCATCAGGCCAAGAGCCTCGCCCAGCTCGAAATGCTGCTTTGGGGCGAAGTTCGAACGTGGCGGCTCGCCATGCTGGTGGAGGACGACGTTGTCGGCCTCATCGTGGCCATCGGGGACGTCGGGGTCGAGGATGTTGGGAAGTGATTCGAGCCGAGCCTTACGACGCCGCTCGTATTCAGGAACCTCCTCGAGCTCAGCCATTTCTGCCATCGTCCGAAGACGAACGGCTTCGGTTTCCAGATCTGCGGTGTCGCCGCCCTGCTTCTTCAGCTGGCCGATTTGCTTCGCCAGCTTATTGCGGTCGGCTTGAATCTTCTGCAGATCGTTCTGCAGCCCACGCAGTTTCGCGTCGATTGACAAGACTTCAGCGGCAACGGCAGGCAGTCCTCGCCGCGCAATGGCGGCATCGAAAGCCTCGGGTTCCTCACGAATTCGCCGGATATCATGCATGGGTCAGGTCTTCGTCCCGCCATCCTTCTTCCGCCCCATCCAGGTCGCGGCGAGGATCGAGATTTCGTAGAGGCCGATCATCGGCACGGCGAGGCCGATCTGGCTGATGACGTCGGGCGGCGTGATTATGGCGGCGAAGACGAACATCCCGACGATGGCGTAGCGGCGGCCCTTCTTCAGCGTCTCCACGCTGAGGATGCCGACCCGGCACAGCAGCGTCAGCAGCACCGGCAGCTGGAAGGCGACGCCGAAGGCCAGGATCATCTGCATGACCAGCGAGAGGTATTCGCTGACCTTGGCCTCGAGCTGGATCGGCAGCGCGCCCTCGCCGGGCGGCGTCTCGAAGGTGATGAAGAAGTGCCAGGCGAGCGGGAAGATGAAGTAGTAGGCGAGCGCCGCGCCCAGGACGAAGAGGAAGGGCGAGGCGACGAGGAAGGGCGTGATCGCTCGCTTCTCGCTGCGGTAGAGGCCCGGGGCGACGAAGAGCCAGAGCTGCGTCGCCCACATCGGGAAGCTGAAGAACACGGCGCCGAAGAAGGCGACCTTCAGATAGGTGAAGAAGGCCTCGTAGAGCGCGGTGAAGATCATCCGCCGCTCACCGCCACCCTGGTTCTGCAGGATGTCGGCCAGCGGCCGGGCGAGGAAGCCGTATATCTGCGCGGAGAAGTAGTAGCAGATGGCGAAGGCGATGGCGAAGGCGCCGACCGACCAGAGGAGCCGCGTGCGCAGCTCCATCAGGTGGTCGAGCAGCGGCATCGGCTTGTCGTCGATGGGATCGTCCTGGTCGCGCGGCACGGGTGCGGGTGCTCAGCTCTGTTGGGTCGGTTGGGCCGGGGCCGGCTCGGCCGGCGGCGCGAGGGCAGACGGCGCCGGCGGCGCGGCGCCCGGCGGGATGAAGGCGGGGGCGGCCGGCCGCGGCGGCTCGGGCGCCGGCGGGCCGAAGCTCTCCGTCGCGGGCATGGCGGCCGGGGTGGCGGGCGGCGTGTAGTCCGGCTTCAGCGGGTCCTCGGTGAAGGTCTTCCGGATCGAGCCGTCCTCGTCCACCGCCCGGGTAATTTCGTCGCGGACGTTGAAGCGGCGGATCTCGTTGATCGACTGCCGCACCTCGTCGAGATTGGCCTCGCGGACCAGCTCGTCGGCCTGGCCCTGGAACTCGCTGGCCATGCGGCGCAGCTTGGCGATGCCGCGGGCGACGCCGCGGATGGCTTCGGGCAGGTCCTTCGGGCCGATGACGACAAGCGCCACCACGCCGATCAGGGCAATCTCGGACCAGGCTAGATCGAACATCGTGTCTCCGGCTCCGCATCGTCGCGCGGGCTGCTTCCGTTAGAGCAAACCCCGCCCGGATGGAATCATCCGGTTCGAGTAATTTGGTCGCTCGAACAAAAGACTAGCGCGGCTTCCGTAAGCCAAGGCGAACGGAGGACGCTCTAGCAGGATAGACCGCCTGCGCCAATCTAGGGAGCGGGGGCCGGGAATACGAAGGCCCGTTCGGGATCCAACGCGACCTTCACCTGGTCTCCACGTCGGAGCGGCAGGCCGGGCGGAAGCCTCGCATGCAGATGGATCGTCCCGCCCGTGCCGTCCGGCAGGGCGAGATGGGCGATGCTGGTGGCGCCGAGCAGACGGCAGGCCTCGACGCGGGCGGTCGGGCCCTCGGCCACGCCGAGGCGGAGGCCCTCAGGGCGGAGCAGCAACTCGGCAAGGCCGTCGGGCAGGGCGCAGGGCAGCGCGCCGAGCGGCGTCTCGGCCCGGCCGGCGCGGATGCGGGCCGGCAGGCGGTTCACCTCGCCGAGGAAGCTGGCGACGAAGGGGCTCGCGGGGCGGAGATAGAGGTCCTCCGGCGTGCCGAGCTGGACCACCCTGCCCTCCTGCAGCAGGGCGATCCGGTCGGCGAGGAACATCGCCTCCTCCGCGTCATGGGTGACGATGAGGGCGGGGATGCCTGCCGATTGCAGCACATGGAGCGTGTCGTCCCGCACCTGCTCGCGCAGCCGGGCATCGAGGCTGGCGAAGGCCTCGTCCAGCAGCAGGGCGCGCGGCCGGGGTGCCAGGGCGCGGGCCAGCGCCACCCGCTGCTGCTGGCCGCCGGAGAGGGTGTGCGGATAGGCGTTCGCCAAGGCCTCCAACCCAACCCGGGCCAGGGCCTCGGCCACCTGCCAGGCGCGCTCGCCGCGCGGGGCGCCGCCGAGGCCGAAGGCGACGTTGCCGGCGACGGTCAGGTGGGGGAAGAGCGCGTAGTCCTGGAAGACGAAGCCGATCCGCCGCGCCTCGGGCGGCAGCTCGCGGCCGGGCTCGGCCAGCGGGGCGTTGTCAAGCTCGATGCGGCCGGCCTGGAGCGGCTCGAGCCCGGCGACCAGGCGCAGCAGCGTCGTCTTGCCGTCGCCCGAGGGGCCGAGGAGGCAGAGGATCTCGCCCGGCGCGACCTCGAGGTCGATGCCGCGCAGGATCTCCCGCGCCCCATAGGCGTGGCGGATGCCGCAGAGGCGGAGGCTCATGCAGAGAGCGGGGAGGCCGGCTCGCTCACCAATTCCTCGCGGCGCGGCAGGTCGGTCAGCGCCTTCAGGCCGAATTGCTCGAGGAAGCGCGGGGTGGTGCCCCAGAGGCTCGGGCGGCCGGGGACTTCCTTGCGGCCGCGGGGGGCAATGAGGCCCATCTCCAGCAGGGCCTCGAGGGTCGACTGGGAGAGGGAGGCGCCGCGGATCTCCTCGATCTCGGCCCGCGTGACCGGCTGGTGGTAGGCGATGATGGCGAGCGTCTCCATCGCCACCCGCGGCAGGCGCCGTGGGACCTCGACCACCCGGGTGATGGCGGGCGCCAGATCAGGCGCGGTGCGGAAGGCGACGCCGCCGGCGACCTCGACCAGCTCCACCGGGCGGCCGGCCGTGGTCGCCATCAGCGCGGTGACGACGGCGCGGGGGTCGATGCCGGGTGGCAGGGCCTGCGCGAGCCTTGCGGGTGCGATCGGCCGGTCGCTGGCGAAGATCAGCGCCTCGGCAATGCGCAGCGCATGGGCGAAGAGCGCCGGATCCGCCTCGGCAGCGGGCTCGCCCGCCGGGTCAGGCAGGGTTTCGGCGGGATCATGCGGCTCGGGCATCGGGCATCGCTTCGGTCGGGGCGGCGCGGCGGACCAGGATGGGGCCGAAGGCCCGGTCCTGCTGGAGCTCGATGGCGCCGCCGCGGGCGGTCTCGAGGGCGGCGATCAGGGTGCTAGCCAGCGCCGCGCGCTGCTCCACCGGGTCGGTCAGGCCCTCGGGGAGGAAGCGGTGCAGCACCGCCCAGTCCGGCAGGGCGCCGATCAGCCGGCCAAGCCGGGCCAACGCATCCTGCACGGTCCAAAGCTTGCGGTGCTTCGGGGTGTAGGGCCGGCGGGCGAGCGCGCGGCGGCGGGCGCCGGCATAGGCCTGGAGCAGCGCGGGCAGGTCGGCATGGAGGCCGCTGCGATCCTCGACGCGGAGCTGCTCGGCGGCGCCGCGGCCGAAGACCTCGCGGCCGAGCTGGCAGCGCCCTGTCAGGCAGGCGGCGGCAAGGCGCATCCGCTCCAGCTCGGCGAGACGGTCGGTGAGCGCGGAGGCAAGGGCCTCGGCATCCACCTCCTCCTCGGGGTCGGGCGGGACGAGCAGGCGGGATTTCAGCCAGGCGAGCCAGGCAGCCATCACCAGCCAGTCGGCGGCGAGCTCCAGGCGGACCCGGCGGGCCTGCTCCAGCACCGCGAGGAACTGGTCGACGAGGCCGATGATGGAGATCTTCTCGAGATCGACCTTCTGCGCCCGCGCCAAGTCGAGCAGCAGGTCGAGCGGACCCTCGAAGCCGTCGAGGCGGAGATGCAGGACCGGCTGGGTCATTCGCGCCCTCCCCCATTGCCCGTGAGCAGCAGCACGAGGTCGAAGGCCTGGGCGATGACGTTGCGCAACGCCCAGCCGACCGGGTCATAGCCCTCCGCGACTCGCGGCAGGAGGATGACGACCAAGATTACGATGAGGATGCCCCAGCGCTCCAGCCGCATGTAGGGCAGCGCCAGCGCCCGGGGAAGCAGGCCGGTGACGATCCGCCCGCCATCGAGCGGCGGGATGGGCAGCAGGTTGAACAGGCCGAGGACCAAGTTGGCGAGGATCGCGTACTGGACGAAGCGGAGCCCCGCGAAGAGCAGGTCGCGCGGCGCCGTGCCGTCGAGCGCGACCAGGGGGTGGACCAGCAGGCCGGCGATCAGAGCCAGGGCGAAATTCATCGCCGGGCCGGCGGCGGCGACCAGCATCATCCCCTGGCGCGGGTGCCGCAGCGCGAGGATGTTCACCGGCACCGGCTTCGCCCAGCCGAACATGAACTCGACGCGGCCGAGGGTCAGCAGCTGGCCGATCAGCAGGATTCCTGGCAGCAGCACGGTGCCGACCGGGTCTACATGGCGGAGCGGGTTGAGGCTGAGGCGGCCGGCGAGCTTGGCCGTCGGGTCGCCGAGGGCGAGCGCCGCATAGCCATGCGCCGCCTCGTGCAGGGTGATCGCCACGACCGAGGCGAGCACCGCGGCGACGAGGTCCGGCAGCCAGCCGAAGCCCTCCGTCACGCGGCGGCCGTGAGCCGGGCGTCCCGGAGGGCGAGCAGGACGGCGGGGTCGAGCGCCTCGCGGGCGGACTGCACCCGGACGCGGGTCTCGGCCAGCCGAGCCTCGGCGGCATCGGACAGGGCGGGGCAGCCGGCGAGGACGGCGGCGCTGTCCTCGAGCACGCCGTTGCAGTGGAGGACGAGGTCGCAGCCGGCGGCGATGGCGGATGCGGCGAGCTCGCCCGGCTCGCCCTCAAGCGCCTTCATGCAGAGGTCGTCGCTGACGAGCACACCCTGGAAGCCGATCGCGCGGCGGATCACCTGGCGGATGACGAGCGGCGAGAGGGTAGCCGGGCGCTCCGGGTCCAGCTCCTCATAGACGATATGGGCGGTCATGGCCCAGGCGGCGATATCGGCCAGGGCGGCGAAGGGGCCGCAATCCTCGACCAGCATCTCGCGCGGGGCGGTGACGCGGGGCAGCTCGTAATGGCTGTCGACCATCGCCCGGCCATGGCCGGGGATGTGCTTCACCACCGGGACGCAGCCGGCCTGCTGGAGGCCCTCGGCCCAGGCGAGGCCGAGGCGGGCGACCTCCTCAGGGTCGTCGCTGAAGGCGCGGTCACCGATGATGCCATGGGCGCCGGGCATCCGCAGGTCGAGCACCGGGGCGCAGACGACATCGAAACCGGCCTCGCGGCAGAGGAGGCCATGGAGCGCGGCATTGGCGCGGGCGGCCTCGGCCGGGGCGCCCTCGAAGCGGGCGGCGGGCGGGAAGTTCGGCCAGTGCGGGGCACGGAGGCGGGCGACGCGGCCCCCCTCCTGGTCGACCAGGAGGGGGGCGGCCTCGCCCAGCTCCTCGCGGATGGAGGCGGTCAGCGCGCCGAGCTGCGCCGGGCTGGCGATGTTGCGGGCGAAGAGGATCACGCCGAGCGGAGGCGTCGCGCGCAGCAGCGCCCGCTCCTCCTCGGTCAGCGCATGGCCCGAGAGGCCGATGATGGCGGCACGCGGCTGGGTCATTCCGGGTTCAGCCCCCGACCGGGTTGCAGGGGGCGGCCTTGGCCTGCACCGCGGCGCAGAGGGCACGGGCGGCGGCGGCATTGGCAAGGCCGCCGGCGCGAAGGCGGTACAGCGGCGGCTTCCCCTCGCGTTCGAAGCGGGAAATCACCGGCTGGAATGCGGCCAGCTCCGGGATGCGCTGCTGCAGGCGCTCCCACTCGCCGCGGGCCGATTCCTCGGAACTGAGGGCGGCGAGCTGGACCATCGCCTTGCCGCTGGCGACCGGGGCGGTGGCGGGGTTGGCCGGGGCCGTGACGGGCAGCGGGCGCGGCGGGGCGGCGACCGGGGCGGCGAGCGCGATGGGCGGCAGGGCCGGCTCCGGCGCCAGGGGCGCCGCGGCCTGGGGAGCGGGTGCGGGCGCCGGTACGGGCGCCGGTGCGGGCGGGGCGGCCTGCTGGCGGAGCAGGTCGAGGGCCGGGCTCTCCGGCCCGCGGTCGAGCCTTGCCGTCGCGGTGACGTTGCGCTCGGCGGCGCGGCGGACCGAAGGTGGCTCCAGCACCAGCTGGTCCTGGTTCGGCACGACGAGGCCGCCCGGCGCCTCGGGACGGATCTTCAGCGGGCGGGCGTCCGCCTCGATGGTCGGCACGACACGGGGCCCCATGCGCGAGACGCCCCAGTAGACCGCGCCACCCACGGCCAAGGTGCCGAGCAGGCCGCCAGCGACCGCCAGCATACGCCAATTCGGCCCCGGCTCGGCCGGCCGGGCGCGCCAGGATGGAACCGTGATATCGCTCACCGCATCTCCTCGACGGGCGTGACCCCCATCACCCTGAGGCCCGAGCGGATGACCGTTGCCGTCGCGGCAACCAGCGCGAGCCTCGCCCGCGTCGCCTCCGGCTCATCCCCCCGGATGAAGCGGAGGGTCGTGTCCTCTCGTCCCCTGTTCCACAATACGTGAAAATCGCCCGCCAAGTCATGGAGAAAGAAGGCGATGCGGTGCGGCTCGCGGGCCAGCGCCGCGGCTTCCACCGTCCGCGGCCAGGTGGCCAGGCGGCGGATCAGGGCCAGCTCGGCTGGATCCGACAGCGAATCGAGCGGGGCCGAGGGGAGGTCCGTGGGCTCGCCGGCGCTGCGGAGGACGCTGCGGCAGCGGGCATGGGCATATTGCACGTAGAAGACCGGATTCTCGCGCGACTGCTCGACCACCTTGTCGAGGTCGAACTCCATCTGCGCATCGGCCTTGCGGGTCAGCATGGTGAAACGGACGGCGTCGCGCCCGACCTCCTCGATCAGGTCGGCGAGGGTCACGTAGGTGCCGGCGCGCTTGCTCATCCGCACCGGCTCGCCCCCCTTCATCACCTTGACGATCTGGGTCAGCACGACGTCGAGCGGCACCGGGCGGTCGGCCGAGAGGGCGGATACCGCCGCCTGCATGCGCCTGACGTAGCCGCCATGGTCGGCGCCCCAGACATGGACCAGCTCGTCGAAGCCGCGGGCGAGCTTGTCGGCATGGTTGCCGATGTCGTTGGCGAAATAGGTGTTGCTGCCGTCCGACTTGCGGAGCGGGCGGTCCACGTCATCGCCGAAGCGGGTGGAGGCGAAGAGGGTCTGGGGGCGCGGCTCCCAGTCGTCCGGCGTCTTGCCCTTGGGGGGTTCGAGCACGCCCTCATAGACCAGGCCGCGCTCGGCGAGGGTGGCGATGGCGCGGTCGGCGACGCCGGCGCGGACCAGCTCCGCCTCGCTGATGAAGACGTCGTGGCGTACCCCGAGCGCGGCAAGGTCCCGGCGGATCTCGGCCATCATCGCATCGACCGTGAAGGGACGGACGGTGTCGAGCCAGAGCGCCGGGTCGGCCGGGAGAGCACCGGGGGCGAGGGCGTCGCCGTAGCGCGCCTTCAGCGCCGCGCCGACGGGGACGAGGTACTCGCCGCGGTACTGCAGGCCGCCGGGGGTATTGGCCGCGTATTCCTCCTCGGTCAGCGCCGTGCCGAGGGCCTGGAGGTAGCGCCAGTACGCAGCCCAGGCGAGGGCCTGCACCTGCGCCCCGGCATCGTTGATGTAATACTCCTTGGTCACCGCCCAGCCGGCCTTGTCGAGCAGGTTGGCGAGCGCATCGCCCACGACGGCGCCGCGGCAATGGCCGACATGCATGGGGCCCGTTGGATTGGCGGAGACGTATTCGACATCGACCCTGCGGCCGGCGCCGATCGCGCTGTCGCCATAGGCCTCGGCGGCTTCCAGGATCACCGGGATCTGGGCGCGGAGGAAATCCTCCCGCAGGCGGAGGTTGACGAAGCCGGGGCCGGCGGGGGCGGCGGACTCGACCTCGGGCAGGGCAGCGAGGCGCTCGGCCAGGGCGGCGGCGAGCTTCGGCGGCGGCTGGCGGGCGGGCTTGGCGACGACCAGCGCGGCGTTGGTCGCCATGTCGCCATGCGTCGGGTCGCGCGGCGGCTCCATCTGCACCTTGGCGAAGGCCTCGGCGGGCAGCTCGGGCAGGAGCTCCTGCAGGGCGGCGATGGCGCGGGCGCGGAGGGCCGCGAAGATGTCGGTGCTGGTCATGCTGCGCTGCGGTTTAGCGCGGGGCGGGCCAGGTTGCCATGCGCCTCGGGAGATCAGCCCGGGATATTGGGGTCTGTCAGCCGCCGGTGTTCCTCGAGCGCATAGCGGTCGGTCATGCCGGCGATGTAGTCACAGACGACGCGGGCGCAGGTCGGGCTGCCCGCCTCCCCTGCCCTCGCCCGCCAATCATCGGGCAGCATCTGCGGGCCACCATGGAGGAGCTGGAACAGGAGCTGGCTCACCCGCTTCGACTTCTGCATCGCCCGGTTCACCCGCCAATGGCGGTACATGCGGGTGAAGAGGAAGTCGCGGATCCCCTGGTTCGCCTCCGCCATGGGGCGGGAGAAGGCGATGACCGGCTCGGCGGCGGCGCGGATGTCATCGGCGCTTCGCGGGGCGAGGGCGGCGATGCGGCGGCTGGCCTCGTCCACCACGTCCTGGATCATCAGGTTGATGACGCGACGCACGGTCTCCGTCACCAGCCGGTCACGGGCGAGGCCGGGATGGAGGGCAAGGACCTGCCGATAGGCCTCGCCGACCAGGGGAAGCTCGGCAATGTCGTCGAGGGTGAGGATGCGGGCGCGGATGCCGTCGTCGAGGTCGTGGTTGTTGTAGGCGATGTCGTCGGAGAGGGCGGCGACCTGCGCCTCGGCGGAGGCATGGGTCGTCAGGTCGAGCGGGTGGCGGCGGTCGTAGTCGGCGATGAAGGCGGAGGGGCGGCGGAGCGGGCCATTGTGCTTGGCGAGGCCCTCCAGCGTCTCCCAGGACAGGTTGAGGCCGTCGAAGCTGGCGTAGCGGGCCTCGAGGGTGGTCACGACCTTCAGCGACTGGGCATTGTGGTCGAAGCCGCCATAGGGGCGCATCTGGCTGTCGAGCGCCTCCTCCCCGGCATGGCCGAAGGGGGGGTGGCCGAGATCGTGGGCAAGGGCCAGGGCTTCCGCCAGGTCCTCGTCGAGGCGGAGGCGGCGGGCCAGGCTGCGGGCGATCTGCGCGACCTCGATGCTATGGGTCAGGCGGGTGCGGAAATAGTCGCCTTCATGGAAAATGAAGACCTGGGTCTTGTACTGCAGGCGGCGGAATGCGCCGGTGTGGATGATGCGGTCCCGGTCGCGCTGCCAGGGGGAGCGGGCATCGGCCGGCTCCGGATGCAGCCGGCCGCGGGAGCGGCTGGGGTCGACGGCCCAGGCGGCGCGGGGTTCGTGGGACATGCCGTTGCCTAGCATGGGCAGGGGCGAGGTTGGAAATCAGGGCGCGGCGACCTTATCTTGGTGATCAAGCTGATCGAGATCCTGCCATGCCCGATGGTGCCGACCTGCCCCGTTTCCGTGTGACCCCGCGTGCCGCCGCCCAGGTGGCGGAGATCGCGCGCCGTGAGGGACAGCCGGAGGCCGGCCTCCGCGTCTCGGTGAGTGCCGGCGGATGCTCCGGCTTCCAGTACGGCTTCGCGCTGGAGCCCAGCGCGACCGAGGACGACCTGGTCGTGGAGGCCGAGGGCGCCCGGGTCTTCGTCGACAGCGTGTCGCTCGACCTGCTGGCGGGGTCGGAGCTGGACTGGAACGACGCGCTGATCGGCGCGCATTTCGTCGTGCGCAACCCGCAGGCGGTCTCGGGCTGCGGTTGCGGCGTGAGCTTCGCGGTAGGGTAAGCGCCCTTCCCCACTGTCCAAGCCAGCCGCTTCCGGCGATGGTGGGGCCATGCTTCGCCTCGCCAGCTTCAACGTGAACTCGATTCGCCGCCGGGCGCCGCATGTGCGGCGCTTCCTCGATCGGCACCAGCCGGACCTGCTCTTCCTGCAGGAGCTGAAGTGTAAGTCCGAGGAATTCCCCCATGGGGAGTTCGAGGGGAGCGGCTACCGCATCCAGGCAATCGGGCAGCCGGGCGGGCGGAACGGCGTCGCCGTGCTCGGCCGGGTGGAGTTCGAGGTGACGGGTGATGCCCTGCCGGGAGAGGCGGAGGATGATCACGCCCGCTTCGTCGCCGTCCGCGCGGCGGGGATGGAAGCGGCGGGGATCTATCTGCCGAACGGGAATTCCGGGGGTGAGGCGGGTTTCCAGTACAAACTGCGCTGGATGGAGCGGCTGCGGGACTGGGTGGCGGCGAGGATCGATGCCTTCGTGCCGGTGGCGGTGCTCGGCGACTTCAATGTCTGCCCGACCGAGGCGGACCTCTCGCCCGGGGCGCTGCCCGCGACGGATGCGCTGGCGCACCCGGAGAGCCGGGCGCGGTTCCGGGCGATTACCCATCTCGGGATGACGGATTCGCTGCGGGCGCTGCACCCGCTGGACGCTCCCTTTACCTACTGGGATTACGGCCCGGCCTTCAACATGAACCGGGGGCTGCGCATCGACCACGCGCTCCTCAGCCCGGAACTGGCTGAACGGCTTGCGGGCTGTGGGGTGGACACGGTCGCCCGGTCGGAGGACCAGCCGAGCGACCATGCGCCGGTCTGGGTCGAGTTGCGGTAGCGGCCCTGCCGCCAGCCGCCGGGGCTCAGGCGGGGCCGCGGCGTCTGGAAGCGTCAGGCGGTGCCGGTCAGGACCGCCGCCGGGGCGGCAACGAGGACAGTGAGGCGCCAGGCGGCCATGGTCCCCTGTCCTTTCTCACCAGCGGCGCCAGCCATGGCCGTAGCCATAGGGACGGCCGTAATAAACGGCAGGCGGGGGCGGGGGCGGCGCATAATAGGGCCGGCCATAATAGGGGCGAGCCGGTGCGACCACGCAGCCCGAAAGCAGGGTGAACGCCGGCAGCAGGAGCAGCGGCAGCAGGAAACGCTTCATTGCGATCACTCCTCGTGACAGGCGCCAATAGAAACCGGGGCTCTGTGACGAAAGCAGGGCATGGCCCGTGGAACCCCCTGCCCTCCATGAGTTCCGCTGGCCGGATCACGCGCTATTGGTCGGCGTAGCAATGCGTCTCAGCGGCGCCGCCCGGATGGGTGACGGCGCCGAGATGGGCAGGGCCGACGAGCTGGGCGTATTTCCAGAGAGCACCGGCATTGTAGTCGGTCGGGCGGGGCTTCCATTCCGCGCGGCGGTGGGCGAGTTCCGCCTCCTCGACCTGCATGTCGATCGTCCCCATCTCTGCGTCGATGACAATACGGTCGCCGTTCCGCAGCAGGGCGATCGGGCCGCCGACCGCCGCCTCCGGCCCGACATGGCCGATGCAGAAGCCGCGCGTGGCGCCGCTGAAGCGCCCATCGGTGATCAGCGCGACGCTCTCGCCCATCCCCTGGCCGTAGATGGCGGCCGTGGTGGAGAGCATCTCGCGCATCCCCGGCCCGCCCTTCGGTCCCTCGTAGCGGATGACGATGACGTCGCCCGGCTTGTAGGCGCGCTGCTCGACGGCCTGGAAGGCCTCCTCTTCGCTGTCGAAGCAGAGGGCGCTGCCCTCGAAGCGGAGGGTCTTCATGCCGGCAACCTTCACGATGGCGCCGTCCGGCGCCAGGTTGCCCTTGAGGCCGACGACGCCGCCGGTGGGCGAAAGCGCCTGGCTTACCGGGTAGATGACGTCCTGCCCGGTGGGGAAGGCGACGCTCTCGTGGTTCTCGGCGAGGGTCCGGCCGGTGACGGTCATGCAGTCGCCATGCAGCAGCCCGGCATCCAGCAGCGCCTTGATGATGACGGGGATGCCGCCGACCTTGTGGACATCGTAGGCGACGTATTTCCCGCCCGGCTTCAGGTCGGCGATGTAGGGCGTGCGGCGCATGATGGCGACGACATCATCCATGGTGAAGCGGAGGCCGGACTCATGCGCGATCGCCGGGAGGTGGAGGCCCGCATTGGTGCTGCCGCCCGTCGCGCCGACGATGACGGCGGCATTCTCCAGCGACTTCAGCGTGACGATGTCGCGCGGGCGGAGGTTGCGGCGAACCAGCTCCATCACGGCGCGGCCCGATTCCGCCGCCCAGCGGTCGCGCTCCTCGAAGGGGGCGGGCGTGCCCGCGGAGCCGGGAAGCGCGAGGCCGATCGCCTCCGAGACGGTCGCCATGGTGTTGGCGGTGAATTGGCCGCCGCAGGCGCCGGCGCTCGGGCAGGCGACGCATTCGAGCTCGTGCAGCTCCTCGTCGGAGAGGTTGCCGGCAGCATGCTGGCCGACGGCCTCGAAGACGTCGACCACGGTGACGTCGCGGCCCTTGTAGGTGCCGGGGAGGATGGAGCCGCCATACATGAAAACCGAGGGGATGTTCAGGCGCAGCATCGCCATCATCATCCCCGGCAGCGACTTGTCGCAGCCGGCGAGGCCTACCAGCGCGTCGTAGCAATGGCCGCGCACCGTCAGCTCCACCGTGTCGGCGATGGCGTCGCGCGAGGCGAGCGAGGACTTCATCCCCTGATGGCCCATGGCGATGCCGTCGGTCACGGTGATGGTGGTGAACTCGCGCGGCGTGCCGCCGCCGGCCTTGACCCCCTTCTTGACGCTCTGCGCCTGGCGGGAGAGGTCGATGTTGCAGGGGGCGGCCTCGTTCCAGCAGGTGGCGACGCCGACGAAGGGCTGGGCGATCTCGGCCTCGGTGAGGCCCATGGCGTAGTAGTAGCTGCGGTGCGGGGCGCGCTCGGGGCCGACCGTGGTGTGGCGGCTGGGGAGCTTCGACTTGTCCCATTCGGTCATGGCGGCCTTCCTCCTCGGTTGGCCCGAGGCTGGCATAGGATGCCATGGGACACCACCGGCCAGGGCGTCCCGCGACGGAGCCCGGGCTCGGCCGGCCCTGCCGCCGCGGGCCGGTGCGGCGAGGCTAGCCCGCCAGCCGCGCCATCGCAGCGTCCAGGCGGGCCATCTCGGCCTGGAAATTGGCCAGGCGCTCGCGGTTCTCCTCGACCACCTCCTCCTTGGCGCGGGCGACGAAATCGGCGTTGGCGAGCTTCGCCTCCACCTTCCTCGCCTCGGCCTCGGCCTTGGCGCGGTCCTTGGCGAGACGGGCGCGCTCGGCGGCGAGGTCGATGACGCCGGCGAGCGGCAGGACCAGCGTCGCCTCGCCGAGCACGGCCTGGGCGACGCCCTTCGGCACCTCCCCTTCCAGCGGCACGATCTCGGTGACGCGGCCGAGGCGGCGCACGGCCTCGATCCACCGGGCGGCGCGGGCGAGGTTTTCCGGCGCGGCGTCCTTCACCAGCAGCGGCGTGGTGATGGAGGGGGCGATGTTCACCTCGGCGCGAACGGCGCGGAGCTCGGAGATGAGGCGGACGATCCAGTCGAGCTCCTCCCGCGCCGCGGCAGCCTCGGCCACCGGCGCCGCCTCCGGCCAGGGCGCGCGGATCAGGCTGCACTCCGGGCCGTAGCCGAAGCGGTCCCACAGCTCCTCGGTGACAAAGGGCATCGCCGGATGGAGCAGGCGGAGGATCAGGCCGAGGACGTGCTGCGCGGCGCCCTTCACCTCGTCCTTCTCGGCGCCGTCCGGACCGTTGAAGACGGGCTTGGCGAATTCCAGGAACCAATCGCAGAAGCCGCCCCAGACGAAGCGGTAGCTGGCGGCGGCATAGTCGTCGAAGCGATAGGCCTCGAGCGCGGCGGTGGCCTCGGCGACCGCCGTGTTGGCGGCATCGAGCATCCATCGGGCGAGCGGCGTCTGCGCGGTGGCCGGTTCCCAGCCGGGCTGCGGCGCGATGCCGTTCATCTCGCAGAAGCGGGCGGCGTTCCACAGCTTGGTGGCGAAGCTGCGGTAGTCCTCGACGCGCTTGCGGCCGAGCTTCACGTCGCGGCCAGGGCCGGTCAGCGCGCAGATGGTGAAGCGGAGCGCGTCGGCGCCATAGGCGTCGATCAGCTCCAGGGGGTCCATGACGTTCCCCTTCGACTTCGACATCTTCTGGCCGCGCTCGTCGCGAACCAGGCCATGGATGTAGACGTGGCGGAAGGGGACATCGCCCATGAAGTGGTGGCCCATCATCATCATCCGGGCGACCCAGAAGAAGATGATGTCGAAGCCGGTGACCAGCACGTCGCCCGGGTAGTAGCGGTCGAGCTCGGGCGTCCTGTCGGGCCAGCCGAGCGTGCTGAAGGGCCAGAGGGCGCTGCTGAACCAGGTGTCGAGCACGTCCGGGTCGCGCTCCAGCGCGACGTCCTCGCCGAAATGCGCATGGGCGGCGGCCCTCGCCTCGTACTCGGTCCGTTCGACGAAAACTGTGCCGTCGGGGGCGTACCAGGCGGGGATCTGGTGGCCCCACCAGAGCTGGCGGGAGACGCACCAGGGCTGGATGTCGCGCATCCAGGCGAAGAAGGTGTTCTCCCACTGCTTCGGGACGAACTGGGTGCGGCCGGTCTCGACCGCCTCGATGGCGGGCTTCGCCAGGGTCGCGGCATCGGCGTACCACTGGATGGTGAGGCGCGGCTCCAGCGGGACGCCGCCGCGGTCGCCATGCGGGACCTGGTGGGTGTGCGGCTCGGTCTGGACCAGGAGGCCGAGCTCCTCGAGCTTCGCCACGATCGCCTTGCGGGCAGCGAAGCGGTCCATGCCCTGGAGCGTGTCGAGGAAGGCGAGGTCGGCCTCGGCGGCGAGGTCGGGGCGGAGCTCGGCGAGGTCGATCCGTGCCTCGGCGTCGAGGACGGAGGGCATCGGCAGGCCGTGGCGGCGGCCGACCTCAAAGTCGTTGAAGTCGTGCGCCGGGGTGATCTTCACCGCACCGGTGCCCTTCTCCGGGTCCGAGTATTCGTCGGCGAGGATGGGGATGCGGCGGCCGGTTAGCGGCAGGACGACCTGCCTGCCGAGGAGCGCCGCGAAGCGCGCGTCTTCCGGATGGACGGCGACGGCGGTGTCGCCGAGCATGGTCTCCGGCCGGGTCGTGGCGACGACGATCTCGCCGCCTCCCTCGACCGGGTAGCGGATATGCCAAAGGCTGCCCTTCACCTCGCGGCTCTCCACCTCGAGGTCGGAGATGGCCGTCTGCAGCTTCGGGTCCCAATTCACCAGGCGGCGGTCGCGGTAGATCAATCCCTGCTTGTGCAGGGTGACGAAGACCTCGCGGACGGCCTTCGACAGGCCCTCATCCATGGTGAATCGCTCGCGCGGCCAGTCGAGGCTGGCCCCGAGCCGGCGGAGCTGGCGGGTGATGGTGCCACCCGACTCCGCCTTCCATTGCCAGACGCGGTCGAGGAAGCCGGCACGGCCGAGGCTGCGGCGGTCCTGCTTGCCCTCGGCGGCCAGCAGCCGCTCGACCACCATCTGGGTTGCGATGCCGGCATGGTCGGTGCCGGGCTGCCAGAGCGCGTCCCTGCCCTGCATGCGGCGCCAGCGGACCAGCGTGTCCTGGATGGTGAAGGTCAGCGCATGACCCATGTGCAGGCTGCCGGTGACGTTCGGCGGCGGGATCATGATGGTGTAGGGCGCGGCGTTCGAGGCCGGGTTGCAGGCGAAGGCGCCTGAACTCTCCCAGCCTTCATAGAGGCGGGTCTCGAAACTGCCCGGGGCGAGGGTCTTGTCCAGCATGGGCGCATCCGTCCCCTGCCGGCTGGCCGCAGTCAAGGGGCGAGGCGGTTCAGCCCAGGGCGCGGCCGACGACGCGCTCGATCTCGGCGCGGACCAGGCGCTCGACGAGGCCCGGGAGGTGCTGGTCGAGCCAGTCCTTCAGCAGGGGGCGGAGCTCCTCCCGCACCACATCCTCGATGCTCGGACCGCCGCGGGTGACGGCGGCGCCGCGGTCCTGCGAGACGGCACGGAGCAGGTTGCCGATGGCGGCGGTGGCGGCGGCGGCGACGGCGGGTGCGATCAGCGCCTCGGTCGGAAGTTCGGGGGCGGGGTCCGGCTCGGGCGGCGGCGCGGCGGCGACGGCCGCCGCCTCAGGCTCAGGCGCGGCCGCGGGGGGCGGCTCGGGCGGAGGCGCCGGCGGGGCGTAGGTCGGCTCCTGCACCAGCATCTCCTCGGTCAGGTTCAGCGGCTCGGCGGGCGCCGGCGCGACCGCTGCGCCGGGCTCCTCCTCATTCAGGATGCGGCGGATGGAGGCAAGGATGTCCTCCATGCTCGGATCGGCCGGGGCAGTCCCTGGGGCAGTCCCTGGGGCAGTTCCCGGCGCCGCCGGCCGCTCCTCCGCCATCAGCGGCGCTCCGCCACGCCGGAATAGTCGCCGTAGCCGGCCCAGCGGTTGCGCACCTCGTTGTAATAGGCGCGCATATCGTAGGGCTCGACGGCGAGCCCGAGGTCGGTCGCGGTCAGCCGGCCGATGGTCGCGGCCAGCGCGTAGGATTGCTGAACGACGGTGGAAAGGGCCTGGACCAGGCTCGTGCGGGCGTTCAACAGCTCCTGCTCGGCATTCAGCACGTCGAGGGTGGTGCGGCTGCCGACGATCGCCTCGCGCTGGACGCCGTCGAGGGCGATCTCGGCGGCGCGGATCTGGGCGCGGACGCTGTCGACCTGCGCCTTGGAGCTTTGCAGCTGCTCCCAGGCCTGGGTTGCCTGCTGGACGACGGTGCGGCGCTGTTCATCGACCGTCTGGCGGGCCTGCTGGGCGCTCTGCCGCGCCTGGCGGACGGCCGAGAACTCGGCACCGCCCTGGTAGAGCGGCACCGTCAGGTTGGCGGTGACCTGGGCCGCGGTGATGCGCTGGTGCTGAGTGAGGGTGTTGTCGTTCCGCGACGCCTGGGTGGTGAGGTTGAGCGTCGGCAGCAGGGCGGCGGTCTGGATGTTGACGTTGTCCCGGGCGCCGGCCTCGTCGAACAGCGCGGCGACGACATTCGGGTTGTTGGCGGCCGCGGCCTGGGCCACGTCCCTGCCCGTCTGGAGCGGTACGCGGAGCGGCTGCGGCGCCACCAGATTGCCGGGCGGCAGGCCGACCAGGCGCTGGAAGGTGGCGCGGGAGATCTGCAGGTTTCCTTCGGCCTGGGCGCGCTGCGAGCGGGCCCCAGCGAGGCGCGATTCGGCCTGGGCGACATCGGTGCGGGTGATCTCGCCGACGCGGAAGCGCTCATTGGTCGCGCGCAGCTGCTCGGTCAGCACCTGCTCGTTGTTGATGTTGAGGCGCAGCAGCTCCTGGTCGCGGATGACGCCGACATAGGCCGTCACCGTGTCCTGCATCACCTGCTGCTCGGTCGCCAGCAGGCGGGCACGCTGGGCGAGCACCTGGTTCTCCGCGCGGCGGGTGGCGGCGACGGTGCGGCCGCCGCGGAAGATCGGCTGGGTCAGGGTGATGGCGTTGCTGATCGGTGTGCGGTCGTTGTGCACGCTCACGCCGACCTGCCGGCGCGGATCTGCTGGGTCGACCCCCGTGGCCAGACTCCGTGCCCGACCATCGGTATAGCCGAAGCTGCTCGTGACGGAGACGGTCGGCCGCCAGCCGGCCAGAGCCTGGGGCACGTTCTCGTCGACCGCGCGCAGCTGGGCGCGCGCGGCCAGCAGCGTCGGGTTGTTGGCATAGGCCTGGGCCAGGGCATCCGCCAGCGTCTGCGCCTGGGCTTGCGGCGCCAGCGCCACGACAGCGGCCGGGGCGAGCAGAGCGGCGGTCAGCACCGTAAAGGGGCGGGTCCACTTCATCGTAACCTGATCCTTGCGGAGCGATATTAACAAGGTCCTACAGCACCCGCATTATCGTTGCGAGAATGTTGGACCTCAGAAGACGAAGCCGGGGCGGCGGGCGAAGGCCGGCAGGGGGGCCGTCGCGCAGTCGAAGGCGGTGACGGTGCTGAAGCTGCCGCCCAGCTTCTGCCCGAGCACCGCCTTGCCCTGGCGCCGGCCGATGCCGATGACGGCGACGAGGCGCCCGCCCTCGGCGAGCTGCTCGGCGAAGACGGGCGGGATCTCGGGCACCTCGCCCTCGATCAGCACGACGTCGTAGGGCGCGGCGGCGGCGAAGCCCTGGGTGGGGTCGACTGCCTCGAGCCGGACGGCGCCGGCGGGCAGGCAGGCCGGCAGGGCGGCGCGGGCGATCTCGAGCAGCGGGGCGTCAGCCTCGAGGGCGGTGACGCGCGCGCCCATCCGGGCGAGGACGGCGGCGCCGAAGCCGGTGCCGGCCCCGGCCACGAGGACGCGGTCGCCGGGGCGGGGGGCTGCGAGCTGGACGAGGCGGGCGAGCACCATCGGCTCGATCATCGCCCTTCCGCCGGGCAACGGGATGTCCTCGTCGGTATAGGCCCGGGCCGTCGCGGCGCGGGGGAGGAAGCGCTCGCGCGGCAGGTCGCGCATCGCCTCGAGCAGGCGGGGATCGGTCACCTTGTTGGGGCGAAGCTGTCCGTCCACCATGCGCTTGCGCGCATCCGCGTAGTCCATGAGGCGCAATCTCCAGCCGCCGGCAGACGGGCGGTCCTTCCGGTCGAGGGGGTTATACGGGGCGCGTCCCCCCGCCGCCAAGCGGCCGTGTTGCGGCGCACGCTTGACCTGCCGCCGCCGTGGCCCCAAAGAGGCACGACGCATGGGGCTTGCCTCGGCGGTCCGGTGGCCGAGTGGTCAGGCACAGGTCTGCAAAACCTGCTACGGCGGTTCAATTCCGCCCCGGACCTCCAACGCTTCCATCGTGGGGGCTTTCATCACCGGCGGTGCCCTGCTATAGGCGCCGCCCATTGGCTGATCCGGCGTGGCGCAGCGGTAGCGCAGCGGACTGTTAATCCGTTGGTCGTTGGTTCGAATCCAACCGCCGGAGCCATCCTTTTGATTTCGCGTGATTTTTTCGGCCCTCGCCGACCAGCGAGGCATCCTTGCGCGCGACTCCCCCACCACGCCCCCACCATCATTCCGCCCCGCATCTGACCCGTAAGCGCAATGGTATCTTCTACTGGCGGCGGCGTCTGCCCGGCCAGAGGCGCGGCGCCGAGATGGCGATCAGCTTGGGAACGCGGCGCTACCGGGAAGCCGAACATCTGGCAGTGGTCGCCGATGAGGCGTTCGAGAAGGCGTTCCTGACGATGATGGAGACGGCGCAGCCATCCCGGCTCGCGGAACTCATGGCGCGGCTGACCATGGGGCAGACGGCCGCGGAGATAGCAGCCGAGTTGGAGGCCGCCGTGGCGGTGGTCGAGTCGCGGGCGCGCATGGATGGGCCGGGAACCGGGGCGGCGATTCGGCGTGCGCTAGCGCTGGAACGAGCCTTCGGGGGCGATGCGGCACCACGGACGCGACTCCTCCGGGCCGCCTCTCCCGAATTAACGATCTCGGCCGAGCGGGCGATGGCGTTTCTGGCCGGAGAGATGTTCCCGGCGGCGGCCAAAGCGGCGACGGAACCCGTTCCGGTCAAGTCGGTGCAGGCGGCCGTGCCGCCCTCCCCTGTGGCGCCCTCTCCCGTGACGGCAACGAGGGAGGCCATCCGCGCTACGGCGCCGGAGGTCGTCCCAACGATGGCGGCGCAGGAGTCTGTTCCCGCCAAGGAGGCAGAGGCGGCGCCCTCCCCCGCCGAGCCGCTGGCGTCGGCGGTTCTTGTGGAGTTCAAGGCCCACCGCGAGAAGAAGGGGCATCCCCTCAGGATGGCGGATCAGGCGTGCAGCACGGCGCGTCGCTTCATCGCGGTGGCCGGGGACAGGCCGCTCCGCTCCTACGAGCGCGGCGACATCCTGGGCTTCACCGACGCGCTCCGGCGCCTCCCGAAGCACCACGGCAAGCCGCCGAACGAGCGCGACCGGACGCCCGCCGACCTCATCAAGAAGGCGGACGACAAGGCGGAGAGGACGGGCAAGGCCGTGCCGAGGTTGAAGGAGGTCACGGTCCAGCGGCAGGTGTCGGAGTTGTCCGCGTTCTTCCTGTTCGGGGTCAATCACCGGCCGCAACTCCTCCACCTCGCTGATCACGACGAGATGTTCAAGCGGCACGAATTCGGGGAGGTCGAGGGCGAGCGCGATCAGCGCGAACCCTGGCCGGACGCCGATTTGAAGGCGCTGTCCATGTCGCCGCTCTACCAGGGCTGCGATCCCCGGCACCGCTGGCGACCGGGGAAGCAAATCCTCCGCGACGCGCTGTTCTGGCTGCCACTGATGGAGCAGTTCGGGGGCGCCCGCTTGGAGGAGATGGCGGACCTCTACGCGAGGGACATCAAGGATGACCACGGGCCTCCCTACTTCGACATCCGCGAGCACCACGAGCGGGCGGACGGCCACAAGCGGCGGCTCAAGACCAAGCCCTCCAAGCGGAAGGTGCCGGTCCACCCGGAACTGCTGCGGTTGGGCTTCCTCGAATACGTGCGGTGGCGAGCGCCGAACCCGGGCGATCCGGTGTTTCCGGACCTGCTGCCGCAAGGCCGCGACGGCAGGCGGGGGCCACGCTTCACCAGCGCGTTCCGCTACTATCGGCGCCGCATCGGCCTCTACCGCGAAGGCATGGATGGCCATGCGCTCCGCCATAACGCTAACACGCGGCTGCGCGGCGTCATCACAGACAAGCAGCAGCAGCGCCATGTCAACTATATGTTTGGCTGGGGTGGCGGCGGCATGGAGCAGGAGGAGAAGAATGGCGGCGGCGAGGGCGAGCGGCGCTACGACCAGGGGCCGCCGCCGCGCGAGGCGGTCAAAACGCTGGCGCTGCTGCGTTATCCCGGGATCGACTTCTCCCACCTCTACGGTTGGAACCCACCTAGCGTCGGGTAGCACCGGGCTGCGGGCCAGCCGTCTGCGTGGCCGTAGCGGCGGTCGGCCCCGTGCCCTTGACCAGACCAAGCTGACGATCGCGCAGACCCTCATGGTCAACGGCAACCTGTCGATGGCGAAGATGGCCCGACAGGTCGGCTGCGCGCCCTCCACCCTCTACAGGTCGCTGCCGGGTGGTCGGCCGGGATCGACGACGGTCGTAGCCGGCAGACAGACCATGGAGATGTCAGCGACGGCCTGACCGACCATGGTTCTCTATTATCGGAAACGCGGTGAGGTCTGGCACTGCCGCGGCAAGGTGCGGGTTGGCCGGCAAGCATTCAAGGTGGCGGAGTTCTCGACCGGCTTTCGCACCAGGGCCGAGGCCGAGGCGGCCGGCGCAGCCGAGGAGGCTCGCATCCGGCGGATCAGCACCCGGAACCCCGACGACCCTCATCCCAAGCACATCATTGTTCCCGACCGCCGCACGGCCGGGTTCATTCATGAGCAGTTCCCAAGCTGCCCCGTGCCGGAGCCTCTTGGCGGGTCGGTGTTGGGCGCCAGCAAGGGGAAGCCGGGTCGGCAGCGCGTCCATACCAGCAATGCGGAGAAGCCGGCGGCGTATCGGCGTCGGAAGCGGGAGGAGCGGGAAGTCGCCGCCGCGATGGTGAACGGTCGCTTGGCCGACACCCTGGGACCCGACCAGCAAAGCATCGCTGACAAGCTCCTAGCAACGACGCCAGAACTCCAGGGCGCGATGACCCTTGATGTGCCAGCGCCTAGCTCCACCATATATGCTGACATATGGGCCAAGGAGCCGCTGGGTCAGCGTCCATCGCTGTGAGGATGGCCCCCCAATTGTGCCCGGGTCTGGGTGCTTAAGGCCGGCAACGCCGCTGGCATCCTACCCATCCCGGACCTTGGCGAGCTTTTCCCGGATGCCCTGTAGGGTGCCGATCAGAAGGTACCGGGCTCGCTGTCGTTCAACTGGGCGATCTGCCGCATCAAGGCTTCGGCCCGCTGATTGAAGGCGCGGGTGCCATGCTTTGCCGAAGTGCAGAGCGCGAACGGCGCAGCCCAGGCAGCGCGGGTCATTCGGTAGAATGAATAACCGGTCCGCGGATCGACTATGAAGGTATCCATGCAGGCCAGCAGGCTTGCTTGAACTGCGAAAGCTGCGAGCCCCCCCTCCCCGGCGCAATGCGCCTTGTGGTTAGAACTGCGCTGGGCTTGGTCAGTCTTCTCCACGACCTTCGCCGTGGAGATCACGAGCAGCTAACAATAACGGTGCCGCTCGTGCCGCGCTCTTTGGAGGGCGCAGGATTGGTGGGCGCCCCCTGGGCTCACCGACATGGAGCGCGGGAAAACCCCCTTATGACCGAGCTCGTCTACAAACTCGTGGACCTTGTGGGTACCTCTGGTACCAGCGTCTCCGATGCGATTCAGAACGCGATCACGCGGGTCACCACCACTGTTCGCAACGTCAAGTGGTTCGAGGTGGTCCGAGTCCGCGGCGAGGTGAAGGACGGGAAGGTCGAGCACTACCAAGTGACGCTCAAGATCGGCTTCACGCTCGACGACAGGTAGCCCGTCAGCCCACGGCGGTTTGAATAGTCCGCCTCACTGCTGCCGAAGAACATCCGAGATGGACGAGGTAACGGTCGTCTCGATCGATCCTCGTCAGAAGCCGGACATCTTGCCGGTTCTCCCTGGCCTGCTCAAACTCTGCAAAGTCAGCTTGATCGAGGATGACATCGGCGACGAATGGGTGGCTGGCGATAGTGGCTGGGCGTTGTACGATTTCGTGGTAGCGCATGGGACATCCTCGAAGATGACTCTCGGCTTATCTGCCGAGACAGGTATTTAGCCGTCCCGTTGTCCGAGCCGGGTTGCTAACAATCAGGCGAATGCCGCCGGCATCGTCCTCAGCATGGCCCAAGCATCAGCCCCGGCATTGCCCCAAGCATCGATCCCGTACACGCGACCGGCGTGGATCACCCCTGGCTGCTAACCATCTAGGTAGGCGTTGAAAGCTAGATGGGAAGGAGTGTGCAGTGGAGGGCACCCCAGAGGTTAGGTCTGTTCCAGGGATGACGACTCGATCTTCGTCTCCTGCCATTGTTTGTAGGTCTGCCCGGTGCCCTTTAGCCGCCACGCCTCACGTCCGTTTTGGTTACCTGTGTAGACCACCGTGGCCGCGGCGCTCGGGCTGTCGAACGGCACGTCCTCGGCGAGCCGGAGTGCATTAAGCTGGTCTCCTGGCGCGAGCTTGCCGTCAGCGACCAGCTTGTCGCGCAGCCCCTTGTAGTTGTCCCACGAAGGCTGGACGCGCAAACGCGCGTCCGATGATCTCGGCATACGGCCTCGCCCCATAGGTCGCCAACATGTCGGCTTCGCCGCTCCGCGATCATGGCCTGTCAGGTAGTGAGGCTGCGCCTCGACCTTCGGTCTCGACGCATCCTGCGTAGCGGGCTTCGGCATGGCCGCGAGGGCCACGCCTGCGCTCCACTCCGCGTGGTGGGAGAGATAGAGGCCGCGACCAAGCGATGTCATGACCTGATCGGCTTCGCCGCGACAAATCGGTCATGACACAAGGGATGAGGAGGCTGCGCCTCGGCCTTCGGTCTCGACGCAGCCTGCGAGATGCCAGCCGTGGCGGGCACGAGGCCCACGTCGTCATGCACCCCGCGATTCCGCCGCGATGCAAGCATGTCAGGTCGTGTCATGCACTGTGATGTCGGCACGTCAGATCGGATTGCATTTCGCCGCGACAGTGAATGGCGCCCGCGCGTTCCGCACCGCCGATCTGCTGCGCGGCGGCTGTATATGGCACAAGTGCGCTTCCCGTTCGAACCTGAATTTCAAACAAACAATGTTGTTCCTTTCAAGTGAACCGCTCGCTATACGAAGCCGCACCGGAGCGCAGCCGCTTCCGCCAACGACCGAAGCGCAGTCGCTTCGCCCCTCGACGCCGCCAGCGAACTTCTAGCCAGCGAGCAACACATGATTCTCCGTTTTCCCATCACCCCCGAAAGCCTTGCGGCGGCGGGGAATGAGGGCTGGTCCCTCGTTCCCGTCTCTGACATTTGGGAGGCAGAGTTGCTGCCTCTCCTCCGCCGGTATCGCTCCGTTCGTCGGCCGTGGCAGCAGGCGGTGACCGACATCGTGGAGGATACCAGCGCGACCGCGCGGTTCGATCCCTTTAAGGAACCCGCCTTCTACGCCCTCACCTCCCCGGCCGCACGGCGCGAGCATTTGCGCCTCTCCATGGAGGCAACCGATACCCTGCGGCACTACGATGCCGTCCGCTGCATCCTCGACGGGCCTGATCTCCTCCCTCGTACCAAGGCGGATTTGATCCGCCTCGCTTTCCGCATGCTGCGGGATCACACCATGACGCTCAAGCAGCCGCGCTGGTGGGTTGTCCCTCAGTGCTGCCATCAGATGATCAACGCCGCGCATGCTCTGGCAACCGCATGGGCGCCTACCACCATGTGGGAAGTCTACCACGGTGCATCATATGGCCGGCAGCACTCTGCCCTGTTCGATCTCAGGCAGCGCCGCATCTTCGACATCATGAATCTGAACGACATGGAGGACAAGCAGACCGCGCGGGACATCTACGAATTCTGTCTGGCGGTGGAGCAACCGGAGCCGGTGGTGGCGGTGCCGGCGGGGATGCCCTCCAACGTCACCGATTTTTCCCCTAGGACGATGGGAGCTTAGGTCATGACCGACACCATCACTCCTTTGGAGCGTACGCAGCATCGCATCGCTTTCATCGACGCCTTCGTAGAGTTAGGCAACCCGGCGCTGCGGAACGGCATGTCGGACGATGAAAAGATGAAGCGGGTTGATGCCCTGGTCACTGCATCGCAGTGGACCATCGCGCACGACATGGAATGGCTCGCCGAGTTCATCGCCCGCCAGGACAATCCCGGCGCGACGATCACCACCGATCAGATCAAGCGCATCATCGCCCGCATCCAAGCCCCTGTTGAGGACACAACATGAAGGACTAGACCATATATTTCGTCGTTATGGATCGCGGCGAAAAGGGGTTCGACCTCGTGCTGATCAAAGGCCGCGCCACCGTGGAGGAGGCTTTCCATCAGACTGAGAACCGCTTGCCTGACGGCATCCCTGCTTCGAAGGGGCCGAAGTGGGGTCGAGCCCTCTATATCATCGAGGGTACAGGCGACACGCGGTTCGCTGTCGCAGACGACATCCGCAAGGCCATCACCAAGAACAAGGACACCAAGGTATGAACGAGAACGTCAGCTTCCCCAACCGGCCTACCAGCCGCAAGGCACGCATCGAGCGGATTCTGCTGGAGGAGAATGGCCACCTTATGAGGCCGGCGGAGGCATACGCGGAGGCACTGGACACCTTCGCCACCCATTACTACGCGGCAGTGGAGGCTGCCAACGTGCTGCGGTGGGCAGATGAAGAGCTTAACGAGGAAGGGGAGCGGATGTCCTCCACGACTTCGCGGATGATCCCGAATGCTGGACGCTGATCAGGGATGCACGGGACCTGATCTCCCGCCAGGATGGTGCGGCGGAGGTGAAGGCATGACTCAGAACAAGATCAACGTGGTCGTCCCGGCCCGCGAGATGCTTGCATCCTTGAGTGCGGCATCATCGGCAACATGCGCCACCTGCTGCACGATCTTGAGCAAATGGGCACCGACATAACGAAGCTGCCGGAGTCAGTTAAGGAGTTCGTAGCCGTCGAATGGTAATACCCCGGTGTCAGTTAGCCGGTAACGGTAGACTCTTTCCGATGCCTTGTCTCCAAATCGAAGAATGCGGCCGTCCGGACGATGGCAGGAGGATGAAGATGTCTGCCATAGCGCGCGGCCGTAGCTGGTGCATTTGGGAGCTTGGTCGCGTCGATACACAGTTGCCCGTGTTGACCGCGCTTTGCATGACGGACGCAGCAATAGTCTCGCACCTCACCCAGCGGGGCACCACGGAGGTGAGCCGCAAGCTCACCATCCCGGTCGGGGTGATCGGCGTGTGCATGCTCGGGGACAAGCAGGGTAGGCGCAGGTTCAGGGTTTACTATAATGAGCGCCCGCCGTACGGGTGGATGATCGAGATTGATAAAGCGCTGCTTGGTGTCCGCCCTGGCGCATTGCGGTCGAACGTTCGCGCGTGGCTTCGTCAGAACGCCCAACAACCGACGCAACTAGGCTGGCGGTGGCTCGACACCGACCGGCTGACGCTCGACAATTGGCTAACGCCGCGGCGGGCGAATGTCCTCTGGTTCGAAGATCAGGGTGACGCCGCCATGTTTCGGCTTTGGTGGTGCTGACTAGCGAAATCCGAATGACAAGCAGCAACTCCCCCACCGCGCCGGGAATTTTCAGCGGTGGCATCGTCTCCCGAGAGAACCGGCAGAGAGTCCTTCGAGATGAGCGCCCCGCAGTCTACGACACTGGGCCGCGTTGGGCATCCGGACCGACGCCGGAGCGGTGGTCGGGACGCGGGGAGGGCTGGCGGGCAGCGTTGGGTCATGACGATCCGAGGCGATGTATGCGGCACAGATATCAGGTTGGTTTACGACCACTGCCGATCGGAAACGCGATGGAGGCAGCGGCCGACCTGATGGCTCGGTACTTCCTGTCGTTGGCGCGCCGGACCTATGGCGAGGCGGCAGAGCCGCAGGAAAGGCGCAACGCCAAGACGCTGGCCCGCTGGGTGCTAAAAGCGCAGCCCGAGGTGATCACCGTCAGCCGCATCCGGGACAAACTCGCGCTCGACGGCCTCGGCACCACGGCCGATGTAAAAGCAGCGCTCGCCTACCTCGTCGGCTCGAACTGGTTGGCGACGCCCGATCGGGAGGGTCGGACCGGACGCCCGCCGTTGGTCTGGGTCGTCAACCAGAGCGTGTTTAAGACGCGTCACTAGCGGGGCGGAATGAAAACGCGTTTTTTCGGAGGGTACCCCCCAGAGCTACCTAGAAAAAAATAGTTAGCCGCCAAAAGTGGTTGAAAGTCTGGGGATGAGATATTCAACCACTTCTGGCGTTTAACTACTTTAGCGCTAGGCTCCGGAGGGTACCCTTCGAAAAAGCGCATTCTTGCCCCTTCAACTCGCGGTTGTGAAAAATCGGTTCGAAGGAGGAGGCACCATGATCGTTAAGAACTATCCGCATCCAACAGTTCAAGCGCTGCACCGCGTGCAGCGACACATCCACAGGCGAAGGAAGGAAGCGCTGGCCGATCTCGGCTGAGCCAGGACGAAGCAAGACAAGCCCCATCTCGCCGGGCAGGTGCTCGCGCTCGACCGGCTCGTCACCGACCTCGACTTGCTGGCCGTTGAAGAACCCGAGGGGTAAAAGAATCCTCAAAGGAGGCTTCCTGATGCCGCAGCCCCGGCCGCCGATCCCGCCAGCCCTATTGGATATGCTCAAGGAGGTCTGGAAAGTGAACCCAAGCTACTCCGCCTGGGCCTCCATCCGGGAGATGTCGGACCGGAGGGCAGACCCGAGCTACTGTATCTTGTGCCCCGGAGCCGACCCGGAGATGACGACCATCACCCACGCGGAAGCGGTCGCGCTGATGGACAGCGGGTTCTTCAACGGTCTCGCCAAGGTTCAGTCCGAAGGCAAGGTCGCGGTGAAAGAGCACGCCGTGGATGCCATCAGCGATTTCGCATCCGAGACTTATGCCGCTTGGGAGAAGCTTCGGGTCCGCCTCGATGAAGCCCGGGTCACAGGGCAAGCCTCCTGCGGATGAGCGCCTCATAGTCCGGGTTCAATTCCACCAGCGTCGCCTCGCGCCCCATCTGCTGGGCGACCATCCCGGTGGTTCCGCTCCCGCCAAAAGGGTCGAGCACCCAATCGCCGACGCGGGACCCGGCGGCGAGGCACCTCCTCGCCATCTCGGGCGGCACGACGGCGAAATGGCCACCACGGAAATGGCCTGGAGCAAATGACCAGACGCTCCGGATATTCCGGGTCTGCCCATTGCCTCTGACGATGCCAGTGCGAATGCCGTCCCAGCGCGTCGCATCGGCCTTCTGTCCGCAGGGCTTCGCCGAAGGGCCAACGGTTGAGGTTTTGAGGGCCATCCTCGACGCCTTCAAAAGTCACAACTTAAATGCCGTGATGGGCTGCTTTACCAAGGATTGCATTTTGGGAATGCCGCACGGCTCCACCCCGTGGAACAGCCGCCACGAGGGCTCCGCTGCCGTCCGGACGGTACCTCGGTCGCCTGCATCCTTGGCCCCGGCGGTTGCCGCCTCAATACACGCTTCGTGCCTTCCCTTCGGCTTCCCAAATAATGCCCTGCCATGTTCGGCTTTGGGGCTGCGGCAGAGAGCCGGTGAACCGTTAGGGTCCCTATGCTTCGGCACCCATAGCGAGTTCCCGTACCACCTCACCCGCCGCTTGCACCCTGGTCACCCCGCTGACCGACTCTCCGGCCCACAGCGCCATCGCTGCAATCGCCCCCGTCACTGTCTGATCCACAACCGCAGTTCCGAAGCGGAGGATCGGCATTGGCGTTCCGTCGAGCCGCACAGCCTCACCAACCACATCGCCTTGGAACGCCTCCGCCGCAGTGATGCAGGACCGCAGAACGCGGTGCGGCGCGTCGGGCCAGCCTAGGTGAAAGGCTCCCGTGTACACGGTATCCTCCGCCCGCGCGGCAATCAGGGCCGCCACATACTCTGGATGTGCCCCCGCCTCGTGGGTGGCCACAAAGCGGGTTCCCACCCGCACGCCATCGGCCCCGACGGCCAGTGCGGCCGCTACAGCCCTTGCTGTGCCAATACCGCCTGCGGCTAGCACAGGTACCCCGACGGCTTCCAGCACATCCCCGAGCAGTGGGAAGGTACCCACAGTGCCCCGAACGTGGCCACCCGCGCCGATCCCCTGAGCCACTACGAAGTCGCAGCCTGCCGCTTCTGCTGCCATGGCTTCCTCCCGGGAGCCTACCTGCCAAACAGCCAAGGCCCCTCCCGCATGGACCATATCGACCAGCCGAGGGTCCGGCTCGCCATAGAAGAACTCCACTACCCTCGCTGCGCGGGCGGCGATCTCAATGCAGTGGAGATCAAGCGGTGGTCGATTGGGTCCACCCCGGAGGTGTAGCGGGGAGACAATGAAGTTGACCCCAAACGGCTTGGAGGTCAGCCTATTCAGGCGGTCGAGCATGGCCTCAAGTGTTGCCGCACTTAACCCGCCACGGGCAGTGCCCAACATGCCGAGGCCACCCGCCTCCGACACAGCCGCGGCCAGTTCGGGCGGCGCCAGCGAGCCCATTCCGGCTTGCTGGATCGGCACCGTACAGCCAACCAGTTTGGTGAACCTTGTGGCGGTCATGATTATGCCTCCGGCCGGTTCGATAAGGCTCGTTCGTCACAGGTGAAATCGTCAACGGCATAATGGTGGTAGCTGCCTCTACCTGTCCGTATCGACATCGCAAGAGCGTGACCCCGATTTCATTGTCAGATTTCGATTTTCGGCTACGCAAGATGCATGACCGACGTAAGCGACGAGCCTCCGCGTGAACGCGCTCCTCTCTTGCTTGCTTTCGGCGAGCATGCAGGCCGAATGGCTGCCCTGATCCGGGTGAAGCCAATCCTCATCGCTCGGCTGATCGTTGCCCCCCGCGAGGCCGTGCATTCGGTCGAGGCGTTCCTCCATCTTGCACCTAACGCGTGCCGGCCGGATGGCGAGGTTGCCGGCGTGATCAATGACAGCAACCCGCGCGATCTCCTCGCCGCTGCGTTGCCGGGGTGTCCGTCGCGCCTCTACCGAGCGCTCGACCGTGCGGGAGATCGTGTTCGCGGCCAGGAGTTTTACAGAAGGGTTGGTAAAGTCGCCGCCGGTCCGTTCGCCGATGCCATGCTCGAAGCCAAGGCGATCGACGATGCATGCCTTACCTACTGCGAAGCGCTATCCGGAATGGACCCTGAGCTCGACTTTGGCCATTCGCGGAGGGTGAGGCGGCGGAGCGAGTGACTGGCTAAGCTGGGGCGTCCCGGCCAAAGGACGTCCGCCATGCCACGCCTGCCGGCCCGCTTCACTGCGCTGATCCTATTCTTCGCACCACTCTTTCAGCAACGGAGTTGGCGGCATGCCGAGGTGCTGCTGATCGGGGCTATCCTGGCACCGGGCCAGCGTACGGTGGCCAGCATACTTCGGATCACTGGGATGGTGGCGACGGCTTCAACATCCTCTACTACTCGGGGCGGCGCGCCGAGTATGTGATCGGGGATGCGCATAGCGGCTACGTCACGATCGCCGACAGCGTGGCCGGGCGGGATGGTAGAGACTGGTCTCGTCTATGGCAGCGATGCTGGCAAATCCCTGTCTGGTTCGTCCGCCAATGACGCCATCATCGGCAATAGCGGCAACGATACCATCACGGGATTTCTCGGCAATGACTACATCAATGGCAGGACGGGCGATGACACGGTGGTCTACCACGCTACGCGCCACGGCTTCACCGCGTCGGCAATGTGGCGGGGACCGGCACCCTCGCGGGGCGCGGGACAATCGACCAACTGAGCGGCATCGAGCATGTCCGGATGATCGATGGCTCCTGGGAGACCTCCGCGACCTCGCATGCCGGGATGGTGTGGCGGATGTACAATGCCACCTTGGGCCGGGACGCCGAGCCCGCCGGATTGCGCGGCTGGGTGGATGCACTCGACCATGGGTTATCGCTCCGGAGCATGGCCAGCCTTTTCGTGACCTCGTTCGAATTCCAGTCCCGCTACGGTGCGACAACCGACCGGCAGTTCGTCGAACTCCTCTATCGCAACGTGCTGGGCCGTGAGGGTGAGGCCGCGGGGTTCAGGGCTGCACCGACGCGCTCCGCGGCGACTGGACCCGCGAGACGGTGGTCCTCGGCTTCTCCGAATCGCAGGAGAACATCAATAACTCCGAGGCCGAGATCAACCGCGGCCTGTGGGTCGGCGATACGCAGGCCGCCGTGGTCGCGCGGATGTATGACACCGTGTTCGACCGGGCACCCGACGAGGGTGGCTTGGCGGGCTGGACCGCGCACATGCATAACGGCATGGCAATCAGCCAACTGGCCGACTACTTCATCGGCTCGGCGGAATTCCAGGCCCGATATGGCGCCCTGGACAATGGCAACTTCGTTGAGCGGCTGTACAACAACGTCCTCAACCGGCCCTCCGAACCGGCAGGCTTCCAGGGTTGGAAAGCCGTCCTCGATAACTAATGGCTGTCGCGCGCCGAGGTGGTGATCGCCTTCTCGGAGTGCGCGGAGCACGTCGCGCTGATGGCCCCGCAGATCGACAACGGCATCTGGGTCGTCTGACTAACTGATCGGCCGCGGCGGTTCGCTGCCGCGGCTCCCCTCGGAACATGGACGGCTCCAGCCTCCCCAGCACACGCGCGACGCACACTCAGATTCGGACTGGACATCTGCGATCGTAAGTGACGGTTCACAAGGAAGTTGCTCTGCTCGACAAGTTTGCAGTGCAAGTCTACACGATTGGCAAACTTTGCAATGCGGTATATTGGAATGATCAAGCCAACTGCGGCTCATATTAGGGTTGCGCATTTCAGCCGTACATGATCGGCAGCGAAGAAAGTTCGTATGCTTGACAGGCGCGACGCGCTCTCGCTAGGCAGGGAGTGCGCGACACAGACCAACGCGCATAGTTGCATCACAGTCGGGAGAATCGATTTGGCTGATTTCCATGAGAGCTTTGACAACGGCGTCGGCAAACTGAACCACGCGTGGGGGAACATCGACACCAGTGTTGATGGTCAGGTCACGCTCCGCGGTTACACGGGGATCATGGAGCGACCGTACGGCGCCGCTGCCGGTCATGGATATGGCACCTACGAGATTACTGCGGCGCTCAAGGGCAATGAGGCAGGCTCCGCGGCGCTGCTGTGGCCGGGCAATGACCAGTGGCCCGGTCAGGAACTCGATTTCGTCGAGATCAGGAACGGCAAGCCCTATGGGGCAGCCCACCACGAGAAGAGCAACGGTGGCGATGGCTATCGCATCGTGAACTACAACATCGATGAATCTGATGTCCACACCTACAAGATCGAGTGGGAGCCGGGCAAGATCACCTACTCGGTGGACGGCCGCAAGTATGCGGAGTTCAACAAGAACGTCACACCCGACCATGCGAATGGCGGTGTCGATCTGGTCTTCGGGGCGCTGAACAACAACCCCGACACCTCGATCACCGTCTACGACGTGAAGTACACCGACGACGTGTGGGGCTAAGACCGGGGGCGGCCATTAGGCCGCCCCAACCCTCCGCTGCAACTCGGCGAAGGGGATGGTGTGGAACCGCGGCGGGACGGTGCTCTCGCTGCGGTCGAGGAGTTGGATGGCGTCGCCTGCCAACAGGCTGCGCATCGCTGGCGTGCTGACCAGCTTGTCGAACATGGTGTTGGCCGCGAAGAGCACCGGCCTGCGGCCCTCCGGCGTGTTCTCCACCCGCAGGGTCATGCGGTTGGTGCCATGGCGATTGGGATCGCCCACCAGCGGCGCGACATCGAAGTGGTTGGCGTAGCCGCCATCCCACCAGAACGACGTGTCGTCAACCAGCAACCCGCGGACTTGCTGCTCAGCCGCGGCGTTCAGGAACTTGACGAGTTGTGGCGGCGCGGGGTTGCGCAACACCGGTAGCTTGCGGCCATAGATCCTGATCTGATCAACGGCCTCGACGAGAGTCACGCCCTCGATGATGTCGATCAGATGCCGCATGGATGCGATGCGGCTCATAGCTGCTCCTAGTCATAGTCATTATCGCAGGCAAACCGCATTCGTTTCAAGAAGGCGTCCATGCGTTCATCGTCACTGACGTAGATGCGATCGAGCCCGATGGGGGTCTTGGTGAAGGGCTTGCGATGATCGATCAGGTACTCGCCGTCGCTCCCCAGGGAGCAGACCTTGAACTGGTGCCGCCGGTTGCCCATCAGCCGCGTGGAGAGGCTGCCACGCATCAGGAAGGCGGGTGACACCGCCGGGTTGGCGAAGTGGGCACACAGCCCTCCTTGCGCGATCCCCATCAGATAGCGATCCGCGTTGTTGATCTGGTAGAGGGCGCGCTCGAACTGCGGCATCTCCAGCACACAACCGCGGGGGTCGTCCAGATGGCGGCGCACGCGGAAGGCGCAGATACCGTCCTCGCTGCGCTTGTTGCCGGTGGCAACAGCCCACTCACTGGGACTATCCTCGCTCCCGGCCTTGTCCATGCCGAAGATCGACGCACCGTTGCGGTTGACATCGCCAAAGCGCAGGAAGGTCCAGTTGTCCATCTGGTGTTCGAAGGGGCTGATCTAGCTCTGGAAGGTGCGGCCATCGCGGTCCTGATCGTCCCAGAACCGGTCCTCCATCTCGCGCTCATCCTCGTCATTGGGGATGCCGTAATCCATCGGGTTGCTGTGCCGTTCTGAGTCGCGACGGACGATCTCCCGATAGGGCATGTGCGGCAGGGCATACCACTCCCGCATGCCGAGCATGTTGTCGCCCGCGGCACGGGCCAGGGCGGAGAGGTAGTGGGACACCATCCGGGCTTCGGTGTGGAGATCGTAGGGGAGGCTGACGATGCCCCGGTAGCTCTGGCCCTTCTCCGGGCCGATCTCCCATGTACCCGTCCCCCACTCGATCTCATTGTGGTGGGCATCGAGCATCTTCTGAAACACCGCCATGCCGATCGCAGAGGGCGGCACACCACTGAAGACATCGCAGTAGACCCATTCGAGCTTGTTGACGAAGCCGAAGTTGGTGCGTCCGGCGCCCTCGCAGAGCGGCAGGCGGCGGATGATGTCGATGAACTTGCGCCTCACCAATTTAGCCGATCAGGAACGAATACCCCTCACGACCGTCGATCAACTGCTTGATCTCCTCCTCCAGGCGCTCGAAGTCGGCCTGCGCCTCGGTCTTGAGGGCAGCGCCATTGAGCGTCACGCCACCCTGAGGACCGGCGATCGACTGGAACTTGGAGCGGGCCTGCCCCAGCATCTCCTTGCAGGTCGCGGTGGCGTAGTCGCGCAGCCAGGGCTTGGCGTACGGGTTGCTGAGCAGAATGCTCTCCGGGCGGATGTTGAATGCGTGCAGCATCACCTGCTCCTCCGCGGCGACGTTGCGGTGGATGGTCAGGCGAGCGCGGGCTGCACTGGCTAAGCTCGACTTTGGCCATTCAGGCGGCGTGGCAGAGGGCGTAGGCGATGCTTTCGCGGAGCGCCGGCGGAAGTTTCGCGGCGTCGACCGACTGCCGGGACATGGCGAAACCCTGCTCGCTCCAGA
>JAESFM010000017.1_pt1 | contig 141105 bp, 135 predicted proteins | sample 9266171 | NCBI WGS metagenome assembly JAESFM01 (sample SAMN14505069, study PRJNA617099) | algae metagenome | isolation source: Hassallia sp. WJT32-NPBG1 and co-occurring heterotrophs from well developed... | place: USA: Mojave Desert, Joshua Tree National Park, California | collected 2006-06-22 | reverse complement strand
CTGACGGGGCTGGCTTCTACAAAAGCATCAAATATAGCAGATAGCATAACCGCTTAACTGCTGTTTTAGTCTTACCTTCTTAAAAACTCACATACTGTACTATTTGTCAATATTGAGAGGGCTGGTAAGGTTATTTACTTTACCTACATTTTTTGAGTTGTGAGCTAGGCGATCGCTTATTTTTCAGTATTAATCTAATTCTCATTTAATTTGCAAAACTTAGTATCGCAGTCTTACCAAAATTTAGTATAATCGAAATCATTATTATGACAATTTTTAAGTAAGTTGCCGATCACAGCAAAAAGCTAAAATCAAGCAAATAGATGATTGTATATTTCTGTTGCTGCTACCAATAAAAAATCTTTTTGAATATGGATCGTCGTAAGTTTCTTCATTATGCGACTTTATCAGGGGCTAGCTTTACCTTTGCTGGCTGTACTGGCAGAAAATCCAATCAACAGGGTGAGGTGTCTAGTGTGGCATCGCCTTTAGCGGCAAATGAAGCTCTCAAGGTAGGATTTATATATGTTGGACCTGTAAACGATTTTGGCTGGACTTATGCCCATGATTTAGGTCGTAGAGAATTGCAGGCTAATTTACAGAATAAGGTGAAAACTACCTTTGTAGAAAATGTCAGCGAAGGTGCTGATGCTGAAAGGGTAATTCGTCAATTGGCTTTAGACGGAAACAAGTTGATTTTTACAACTTCTTTTGGGTTCATGAACCCGACAATAAAAGTCGCAAAAGACTTTCCGAAAGTTTTTTTTGAACATTGTACCGGATACAAACGCGCGGCAAATGTCGGCACTTATCTAGGACGTTTTGAAGAAACGCGATATTTAACTGGAATGATTGCCGGCAAGATGACAAAATCTAATATCATCGGTTTTGTCGGTGCATATCCAATTCCAGAAGTAATTCGCGGGATAGGTGCTTTCACTCAAGGACTGCGGGCAACAAATCCCAAAGCACAAGTTAAAGTAATTTGGGTGCAAAGTTGGTTTGAACCGGCGAAAGAAAGGGAAGCAGCGCAAGCTTTGGTAAATTTGGGTGCGGATGTTTTATCACAGCATACTGACTCGGCTGCTGCGATTCAGCTAGCAGAAGAAAAGGGTATTTATGCTTTTGGTTACAACACCGATATGAGTAAGTTTGGAACTAAATCACATTTAACATCAGCAATTAATAAGTGGGGCAAGTTTTATACTGATAAAGCTTTGTCTGTCATCAATGGAACTTGGAAATCTCAAGAAGTTTGGTATGGTATTAGTCAAGAAATGGTAGATATTTCGCCGATGAATCAGGTGATTCCTGGTGATGTTCAGCAATTGGTAAATGCAAAGCGTGATGAGTTTATTAAGGGTGCGGCACATCCTTTTGATGGTCCGGTGAAAGACCAACAAGGTGTGGTGCGAGTTCCACAGGGTAAGGTGTTGGATGATAAGGGACAATTGGCTATGAATTGGTATGTTGAAGGTATTGAGGGGACGCTTCCGAACGAGAGGTCTTGAGAAGTTAAAAATGTCGTAGTAAGCATTAAAGCGCTTACTACGAAATGAAAAAACAAACCGCGAAGGATGCGTCCGTTATTGAGAAGGAAGAGGGATGAACGAGGCTTATCGTTTACAGGTAAGAAATATTAGTAAGTCCTATGCTGGTTCTTTGGCAAATAATCAGATAAATTTGACGATTCAGCCGGGTGAAACTCATGCTTTGTTGGGAGAAAACGGAGCGGGTAAGAGTACTTTGATGAAGATTATTTACGGGTTGGTAAGCCCGGATGCAGGAGAAATTTTTTGGCAGGGGGAAAAAGTTAATTTTAATAGTCCGGCACAGGCAAGAATGCTTGGTGTGGGTATGGTGTTTCAGCACTTTTCTTTGTTTGAAACTTTGACTGCGACTGAAAATATTGCTTTGGCACTTCCGAAGACGGAAAAATGGGATTTATCACGAGTTGATAGAAGAATTCGCATTCTATCTAATGAATATGGTTTAAGCGTTAATCCAGACCGTCCGATTCATACGTTGGCTGTAGGTGAAAGACAACGAGTAGAAATTATCCGTTGTGTTTTTCAAACTACGAAGTTGTTGATTTTAGATGAACCTACGGCGGTTCTTACTCCCGAAGAAATAGAAAAGCTGTTTGCAATTTTACGGCAAATTGCTGCTACGGGTTGCAGTATTTTATTCAGCAGTCACAAGTTAAAAGAGGTGCAATCTCTATGCAGTCATGCTACGGTGCTGCGGAATGGTGCGGTTGTGCAAGAGTGTAATCCTCAAGAAGAGACGGCTGCAAGTTTGGCGCGGATGATGATTGGTTCTGATGTGCCATCCAGCAAACAACGTCAATATCAACCACCAGGTCCGATGTGTCTGCATGTTCAGGATTTGTGTCTAAAAGCGAAAAATCCTTTTGGTACGGCGTTGCAGCACATCAACTTGCAACTTCACATCGGCGAAATCGTGGGGATTGCAGGTGTTGCTGGCAACGGACAAACAGAATTATCATCAGCTTTAAGTGGTGAAGTCATCTGTCGGCAGGCAGAGATGATTATGTTGGGTGAGATGCCGATCGCTCGTTATGATGTTGCTCAACGTCGCCGTTTGGGATTAGCATACGCCCCAGAAGACCGTTTGTCTAAGGGTGTAGTGCCAAACTTAAGTTTACAGGAAAATGCTTTGCTGACGGCTTACGGGCAAGGACTTGTGCGTCGGGGAATGATTCGCTTTGGGAAGTTGAAAAACTGGACTGTGAGAATTTGTGCTGCTTTTAATGTCAAACAAGCGGGGGTAAATTCGACTGCCGGGAGTTTATCGGGTGGGAATTTACAAAAGTTTATCATGGGGCGGGAAATTAACCAAAATCCAGCAGTGTTAATTGCAGCGCATCCGACTTGGGGTGTGGATGTCAACGCAACTGCAAGTATTCATGAAGCGTTGATTGAGATGCGGGATAATGGTGCTGCGGTGTTAGTGATTTCTGAAGATTTGGATGAGTTGTTTGGTTTATGCGATCGCATTGGGGTAATCTACAAAGGGCAACTTTCTCCCCTAAAGTCGATACAAGATACTAACCGAGATGAAATTGGGCGATTAATGGGCGGAATTGGCTTTGATAATTCCACAAAAGGTGGAAGTATGCGAGTTAACTAATTCCACCCAAATGCCATTACTTTATCCTTAATCCTCGTATTTTCCTATTATGTAAGAAGCTGATTCCAGCCATCCACAATTAGATTTCTTATGACGTGCGTCTTTTTTGTTGCGTTCCATCTTTTTCAGTTTTAACTGACTCAATAGCAGAGTTAACCCAATCAGCAAAATCAGGACAATAATTAATCGCATTTATAAATACTTTAATAAATTATTTCTTTTAAATCATTTTAGCGAATAAAAATGATGCTTAGTAAAAAATTGTATGATTATTATTTAAATTATTAGTAAATTTATGACTAAGTAACTCTGTGTACAAATATTAATAGATGTAAAGATAAATACGGAGAATACATCTACCGAAGTAACTAGACGATATGGGGGCTCGTTTAACGGTATTTTTGATACGCGCACGCAAGACAAAACCCTGCTAAACCTAAGAAGTGTCCATGTACCACAGAAAGTTAAAGACCGAGCAGAGGTAATGCTTGTTAAATGCCTGGATGTTCAGCAGTTATGGTCAAAGTGATAAAACGTATTTAAATAATAAGTAAAATGACGAACCAAATAAATTAAGTGACAAATAAATTTTTAGGGAATATCCTGCAACTGCAACCTCGTAATGCCCCATCAAAAACCTGGCAAGTGTTGTCACCCCTAGTTGCACTGCTAGCAACGGTGATTGTCGGAATTTTGCTATTTAGTTTATTGGGTAAGTCACCTGTTGCTGCTTTAGAAACTTTATTTATTGCACCTTTAACCAGCTTTTATGGATTGACAGAATTAACGGTGAAAGCTGCACCAATTTTGTTAATTGCTGTTGGTTTGGCGGTGTGCTTTCAAGCAAAGGTGTGGAATATTGGCGCAGAAGGGCAATTCACGATTGGGGCGATTTTTGGTAGTGTGGTTGCTTTGGCATTTCCTGATGTCAATAATTATGGAATACTATTACTTAGTTTGATTGCTGGTGTGTTGGGTGGTGCGATTTGGGGCAGTATTCCCGCTTTCTTGAAGGTGCGATTTAATGCCAACGAAATACTCACCAGCTTGATGTTAAATTATGTTGCAATTTCTTTTTTAAATTACCTGGTGCGGGGACAGTTAAAAGACCCACAAGGATTTAACTTTCCGGAATCTGCGCCTTTTAGTGAATTTGCCAGCTTACCATCATTAATTGCGGGTACGCGGTTGCATTGGGGTGTGATTTTCGCTCTTTTTGCGGCTGTATTGATTTGGTTTGTGTTGCGGCTGACATTTTTTGGCTTCAGCGTGCGGGTAGTTGGTTCAAGTGCGAGCGCAGCGGAGTATGCTGGCATCAAAGGCGATCGCATAATTTGGCTGAGTCTACTTTTGGCTGGTGGATTAGCAGGTTTAGCTGGTGCGTGCGAAGTCCTTGGTCCAATTGGTCAACTACGCCCTACCATTTCTCCCGGTTACGGTTATACTGCCATCATCGCCGCATTTATCGGACGGTTAAACCCCTTAGGGATCATTTTATCTAGTTTGTTGATGGCGCTTCTTTACGTAGGTGGCGAATTATTGCAGATTAAACTTGCACTTTCCAACGCAATAGCAAGTTTGTTTCAAGGAATTTTATTTTTCTTTCTTTTGGCGGCAGATATGCTAATTTATAACCGACTGCAAATTAGACGATAGGGTTAGTGGATAGTAGTTAGTCGTAAGTGGCAACTTTTGACAACTAACAACCAATTAATTCTGAGGAGATTTAAGTGCCCGCTAAGAAATTATCTAAAGTTGTACTAAGCGGTTACAGATGAACATCCAAACCTTCAGCCCAATAATTAGTGATACTTTGCGGGCAGCTACACCCCTGATTTTAGCGGCATTAGGCGAATTAGTAACGGAAAAATCAGGGGTGTTAAATCTTGGCGTTGAGGGGATGATGTTAATTGGCGCTGTGGCTGGTTTTATTGTCACCGTCGTTACAGGTAACATTTATTTAGGATTATTAATAGCATCAATATCGGGAATAGCGATCGCTTTAATTCATGCTGTCCTAACAATTACCATAGGTGCGAATCAAGTCGCTACGGGTTTAGCCCTGACTATTTTTGCTTCGGGACTCAGTGCTTTTGTCGGTGCTGACTATGTAGGCAAAACAATTACCGGACTGCAACCGCTAAAGATTCCTATTCTCAAATCAATACCTCTGTTTAACCAGGATATCATAGTATATTCCTCAGTCATCTTGGTAATTTTAGTATGGTGGTTTTTGCGGAAAACACGGTTAGGTTTGGTGCTGCGGAGTGTGGGTGAATCTCCGGAAGCAGCAGATGCTTTGGGCTTGCCTGTTGTGAGAGTGCGCTATTTTGCGGTAATGTTTGGTGGAGCAATGGCTGGGTTAGCGGGGGGTTATCTCTCGCTTGCGTATACGCCGTTGTGGGCGGAAAATATGACAGGAGGACGAGGATGGATTGCGATCGCTCTCGTAGTTTTTGCCACCTGGAAACCGATTAGAATTCTCTGGGGTGCTTACTTATTTGGTGGTGTGAGTGCGATACAGTTGATTATGCAAGGACTAGGAGTTAATATTTCTCCTTATCTTTTATCTTCGTTGCCGTACTTAGCTACAATTTTGGTATTAGTGATTATCTCACGAGATGCCACACGCATTCAATTAGGCGCACCTGGATCTTTGGGAGAACCTTTTCGTCCTAGTCATTAAAATACAGCAGGAGTCAGGAGTCAGGAGTCAGAAGTAAAATTTGCTCTATATCTGGCTTTTGAGTTCAAAATCTGCACCTCATGAAGTTGGAATCTGCTGTAGGTTTCATTTGTAGACGCAGAGAAGATTAATCTGGGTTATAAGTTTTTAATAAATAGTTATCCATTGGCTAATCTCAAATTCCAACCCTGATACACGCGGATATAACAAACAAATATCCGCGTTCATCTGCTACAGGGTGCGGTTCTAAATTAAAAGCTATTTTTTCCTTTTTAAATCCGAATAATTCATAGATTAGTCAGATTTAAACTAGACTATCTCAAACTCCAACTGATGACTCTTTAAAAAATTATGAGTGAAATGATCCACCACATTCGTATCGCTCAATTCTAAATTATAAAAATCTACAAACTCATGTTCAAAATATGGTCCTGCGTGCCAAGTTCCCACCTCTAACTTAATAAAACAATTTCCCGGAATGCGAAAAGCTGCTATCTCTGACAAAAGAGGTTCATCAATATTCTTATCAGGAGGACAAACCGCAATTAACCAATCTTTTCCTAACAAAGAACCCAAACATTGAGTGCATTGCATATGGCGAGTAATTGTATGAAACTTCCGCCCTCGGCGTTGCAAGCGCATAATATAAAAGCGGGGAATTCCATTTTGCAGGTTTAACAAGGCATCTTGAGTATCGTAAGCTTTGCCGTCTTTACTTGCAGAAATAACTTGCCCATAACGACGAAAATTTTCTGGTGTTATCCATTCTGCCTGCAATTGTTGTACTGTGTTTGCTGTACTCATATTAAACCTGCTTGTACCCTAATTATTTTAGTGCTGAAACCCTCTTTTTTAAGACTGACCCTTATCAACATCTTTAAATCATTGGTTGTGAAGTATCCGCTCTGGGACTGAAGTCTTAGTCTAATAGCGCACATTGGGATAAATTCGACTCTAATGATTTAATAGTCCGTTAAAACGGACTTATGCTATTAGCCTCAGACTTAAGTCTAAGGCAGGACAAAGCTTTAAATAATGTTGGTAATGACAACCCTTTTAGGAGAGGTTTAAAAAAAGTTTGTCAGTCAACTAACTCTTAGTATTCTAGTTCTTTAGGAATAAGAGACTTGGGAATAATTGAAGCTTGTTTTTCTCGATCTGAAGGTTTTGTATACCACCAAGCCCAAGCGATAAAAACCGCCTGAAAGGGAAGTCTTATCGCTTGTAACAAGTTTGAATCTGGTACATGGTCAATTTTAATGTGATTAACCGCCATGTTAATATTAGCCGGGTAAACTGCAATAAAAAGAGCAATTAAACCCCAAGCAGCAGGTTGACTTAGAGGTGGAACTAATAAACCGATACCACCCAAAATTTCATAAAAACCACTCAGATAAACTAATCCTAAAGGATTGGGTAGTTGCGGCGGTACAATTCTTACATATTGATCGGCAACGGTAAAGTGCGTTATTCCGACTATGATGATAGCTACTGCAAGGATGACACGTAAGAGTTCTTTGTTGTTTTTTATGTATTGCATTTGAGTATATGTTTGAGTTTACTATTTCAGTTTCCTTGCTGTATGTCACAATGTCTTCAGTCAACAGTCGGAAAATTCGCGTTTGCCTGCGCGGACTTTGACGTTGATTATCTTTTACATTGATTAACTAACAGAACTATTATCTCAGGGCTAGTGTATGGCGGTATTAAATCGGCGTCAATTTGTATATAGTTCAGTTGCCTTTAGCACGAGTTTACTGCTGAAGGCTTGCAGTAACAACCAAACAACGACATCCACCGCAGGTGGTGGTGAAGGATTTAAGATAGCGATCGCACTTCCTGGTACCATCACTGACAAAGCCTGGAATCAATCTGGTTATGAAGGTGTCAACCTCGCCAAACAAAAGCTAGGTGCAGAAGTTAACTTTGTCGAAAAGGTAGCGCAAGCAGATCAAGCAGAAACCCTAACAGATTTCGCTCGTAGGGGCTACAATGTAATATTTGCCCACGGTGGACAATTTGACGCATCTGTAGAACAAATCGCCGCTCAATTTCCCAACACATTTTTTGTCTGCGTCAATGGTAATCTTAAAGGAGAAAACATTGCCGCTTTGCGAATAGATCATCTGCAAGCCAGCTATTTGTGTGGAATTATTGGCGCTTCTTTGACTAAATCTAATAAAATGGCTTACATTGCTGGAGAGAAATTTCCTGCTACAGAAGATGAATTACGCGGATTTGAATTAGGGGCAAAATCAGTTAAGCCAAATATACAAATTATCCCTACTTTTACAGGTGATTGGAATGATGTTGCTAAGGGTAAAGAAGCTACTTTAGCATTGATTTCTGCTGGCGCTGATGTCATCTATCAATGGTTAGATAATTCCTCTCCTGCCGTGTTACAAACAGCAGCAGACAAAGGCGTTTATGCTTTTGGTAATACCAAAGATCAACTACAAGTAGCGCCAAAAGCCGTTTTAACCAGTGCTGTGAAGCGAATGGATTTAGCGATCGCATATCTAGCAGAATTAGCGAAACAGAAACAGTTAAAAGGGCAAATATATACAATTGGTTTAGAAAGACCAGATATTTTAAACTTGGGAAACTTTAACCAAATTGTTCCAGCAGCAGTTAAGCAAAAGGCATTAAATACAAAACAGGAAATTATTGATAAAAAAATCACATTGCCTTAAATTTAACTTTGTTTCACAAAAAGCAATGTCATATTTACGTTTAGAAAAAATCACCAAACGCTTTGGCTCATTTATCGCTAACGATAACATTAGCCTAAGTATTGAACCTGGAATTCATGCAATTTTAGGTGAAAATGGTGCTGGTAAAACTACTTTAATGAACATTCTTAGTGGTTTATACCAACCTGACGAAGGTCAAATCTATCTCCAAGAAAAAGCAGTAAATTTTGCATCTTCAAAAGACGCAATTAATCAAGGTATCGGCATGATTCACCAACACTTCATGCTTGTACCTCAGTTAACAGTCACCGAAAATATCATTCTGGGAACTGAGAAACGTTGGCGTTTAAATCTGCGACAAAAACAACAGGAAATCGCCGCTTTATCCCAAACTTCTAAATTAGAAATTGACCCAAACGCAAAAATAGCAGATTTACCAGTAGGAACGCAACAGCGTGTAGAAATCCTCAAAGTTCTTTATCGCCAAGCAAAGTTGTTGATTTTGGATGAACCGACAGCAGTATTAACACCGCCAGAAGTGAAATATTTAATTGCTATTCTCCGCCAACTTGCAGCAAATGGAAACACAATTATTTTTATCAGTCACAAGCTTGATGAAGTGATGAATTTATGCGATACAGTAACGGTATTGCGACGGGGAAAGGTAGTAGCAAATACAAATACTAAGCAAGCTACACCTCAACAATTAGCAGAATTGATGGTGGGACGGGAAGTTGTTTTACAGTTAAATAAATCAGATGTTTCACCTGGTAAAGTTGTCTTATCGGTGCAGAATTTGCAAGTTGCGGATGAGCGAAATATTACGGCTGTGCGTGATGTTTCATTTCAACTTCGGGGGGGAGAAATTTTAGGAATTGCGGGTGTAGATGGCAATGGACAGCGAGAATTAGCTGATGCGATCGCCAATTTGCAAAGTGTTAAAAGCGGTCAAATTAACTTTGCAGGGAAAAATATCGGTTACATTCCCGAAGATAGGCAAAAAATGGGTTTGGTGTTGCAATTTAGTATTGCCCAAAACCTGATTTTGAAGACCTTTAAAAAGTTGCCTTTTTGTCGTCGCTTTTTGTTGCAGGGGGAAGTAATTCAAAATCACGCTAAATCTGCAATGCAAGAGTTTGATATTCGGGCAACGGGGGAAGATGTGAAGGTAACTCACTTGTCGGGAGGAAATCAACAAAAGGTGGTGCTAGCGCGAGAATTGACGGGGGAACCGATGTTAATTGTCGCAATGCAACCGACGCGGGGATTAGATGTGGGGGCAACTCAAGCAGTGCATTCTCGCTTGTTGGCAGAAAGAAAGCGCGGTGCGGCAATTTTGTATATTTCTACTGAGTTAGAGGAAGTGATGGCAATGAGCGATCGCATTGCCGTTATCTACAGAGGTGAGTTTCTCGATATTTTAGATGCAGCGACTGCGACAGTCGAGGAAATTGGTTTGTTGATGGCTGGGGGAAGAGGAGGGGGAGAGGGGGAGAGGGGGGGACAAGGGGAGTAATAACTCCTAAGCCTATATATATAGATTAAATTTGGAGGCAAATCAATGACTGAAGAAGAAATGAGAACCTTGCACAGTCAAATTAACGCTGGAGTAAAAGCAGCAATTGCAGAAGCAATTGAAAGACATCGCAAGCTTGGTCAATCTATTAGTATTATGCAAGATGGGAAGGTCGTTACTTTAACTGCTGAGGAGATACCAACAATTCAGGTTTCACAACACCTTGAAGACAAAGGTTAATGAGTGCGATCGCATTGCGGTTTGTAGAGGCTTTACCAAAGATTACAGAAGAAGGTTTCAGGAAAAGATTTAATCAAGCAGTTATGTTAAACCCTGATATATATTCAACGCTTTGGTGGGAAGAGGAAGTATTTGAAGATTTCCAAGATATCAAAAATAAAATTAGAGAATATTACCAAGATGTTGCTACAAAAGGTAATGCTATGTTGCTATGGTTTAGCTGACTTGTACTATGTCCCGCAATGACTGCAACTAAACGTATCCAATTGCTACCAATTATCTCACCGCTAATCGCGATCGCATCTTCTCTCATCGTCGGGGCAATTCTCATCATACTCGCCGGGGCTAACCCGATCGCTGCATACGCCGCACTTTTTCAAGAATCTCTCTCAACTTACTTTGGCTTTGGTAACACGCTTACGAAAATGGCACCGCTATTATTAACTAGTTTGGGTGTATTGGTAGCTTTGCGTGCCGGTCAATTTAATATTGGTGGTGAAGGACAAATTTATCTCGGTGCTTTAGGAAGTGCTTTGATAGGGTTGTATGTGCAAAATTTACCCGCATTCATTCACATACCTTTGGCGCTTTTAGCGGGGTTTCTCTTTGGTGCGGTTTGGGGTTGGATTCCCGGTTATCTGAAAGCGGTGCGCGGGGTGAATGAGGTAATCACCACGTTGCTGCTAAACTACATTGCAATGAACTTAGTAAGCTATCTGGTGCAGAATCCGTTGAAAGCAGCAAACGCGCCTAGTCCTTATTCGCCATTAATAGCCAAATCTGCACAGTTACCGATTATTTTACCAGGAAGTTTGGCACATGCGGGAATTTTGTTGGGGTTAATGGCGGCGGGGATATTGTGGGCATTGTTGATGCGATCGCCTTTAGGATACCAAATCACCGCCGTCGGATTCAACCCCATCGCCGCCCGTTACGCTGGTATTTCTGTCGAACGCACTATTATGCTGGTAATGGCGTTAGCGGGTGGTTTAGGTGGGTTAGCGGGTGCTTCTGAGGTGATGGGGTTGAAGTATCGCTTGTTTGAACAAGTATCATCAGGTTATGGATTTGATGCGATCGCGATCGCTTTCCTCAGTCGCGGTAGTGTTTTCGGTGTAATATTAACTTCTCTGTTTTTCGCTGCCCTACGTAGTGGTGCGAATGTCATGCAACGCAGCGCAGGTGTCCCCGTGACTGTGGTTTATGCTATTCAAGGTTTGACTGTGTTATTTATTGCCATTAGTTTGGCGATGGAAAGAGTAATTAAAACGCAGAGAGACACAGAGGTTTAACGCAGAGAAACGCAAAAGAATTGCTCCTTTGAACCTTTGCGCTTGCCTCGGCGATACTCTGCGTTTAAAGTGAAAATAATGAATAACAATCTCAATTTCTTCTCAGATTACCTAGCTGCTACCCTGCGTTTAGCCGTTCCCCTCGCATTTGCCGCTTTGGGAGGACTTTATTCTGAACGTTCAGGAGTGCTAAATATTGCCTTAGAAGGAATGTTACTTACAGGTGCTTTCACAAGTGCCGCTGCTACCTTTTACACTGGTAACCCTTGGATTGGTGTAATTGCCGCTTTGATTGCTGGGGGACTGGTGGGTTTACTTCATGCTTTTTTGTGCGTAACTTTGCGCGTCGATCAGCTAGTATCTGGGTTAGCAATTAATCTTGTCGCATCTGGGTTCACATCTTTTTTAGCAAGGCTAATATTTAGTGGTGGTAGCGCTCAACAATTGCCCGGAATTGTACCAATTATTATTCCCGGTTTTGCCAATATTCCCCTGATTGGCGCTTTGTTACAGCAAGATATTTTCGTATATTTACTATTAATAATCGTTCCTTTAACTACATACATTTTGTTTGATACTAGCTTTGGTTTAGCTTTGCGAGCTGTAGGAGAATATCCACAAGCAGCGGATACGGCTGGTGTTTCAGTGCAAACTGTGCGTTACACTGCTGTGATAATCAGTGGATGTCTTGCTAGTTTGGGAGGAGCTTATTTAACTTTAGTACAGATAAAGTTTTTTGCTGAAGGGATGAGCGCTGGCAAAGGATTTATTGCGATCGCTGCTTTAATTTTTGGCAGATGGCATCCTGTAGGTACTGCCTTAGCTTGTTTATTGTTTGGGGCGACAGAAGCTTTACAATTAAGAATACAGGCATTGGGTGCGAATATTCCTTACCAATTTTTGGTAATGTTACCGTATGCGATCGCCTTATTCGCTCTCGTTAGCAAAAAAGGCAAATCGACACCACCAGCAGCTAATGGTGTCGCTTATTTTCCAGACAATCGCTAGCGTCAGAAAATTTCTTCTTCTACCATTTACTAACAGCAAGACTCTCTCAATCCCAAATCAGCGCATTTTATTAGTCGGCTATACTCTTCAAGTCAACTTTGGGAATAGATTCTGGATTGCGAACCGCAGGGGACTGCTCCAAAATAGCAATGATACCAGTCCGATTGGTTGCTAAACTAGAATTGCTAATCACGTCTATTACATTTCTGTCAATAATTTCCTCAATCAAATGTTTAATTTGAGGTTTAATTATTTTATTTAAACTCACTCGAACTTCGTCGGCTAACTTCTTATAATTACCATCAACAAGAGCTTGCTCAACTAGGGTAACAGAATCTTCTAAAGTAATGACAATTTCTTTATCAAAGCAATGACAAATAACTTTACTAGGACGTAGCCCAAGTTGAGTACTATATAAAGAACTAATAGCCTGTGATATTTCTCGTTCTAATTGTCCAACCGTTGGTCTAGCCATAAAGAATTTACTCATTTTACAGAACTCTCGTTGAGAAAGATAAAGTTATTAGTAAACAATTAAAACATTACAATTATCGCAGAATAAATTGTATGTGAAATTAGGGATGGAGAAATAACTTTAACATACCCATTAAATGATTGATTTGGTGTTTACAATGCTTGTGTAATAAACCCCACCTAAATTGCTAAACTATTGAATTGACGAATTTTGACTTCATTTTTAATATTAACTATGAATACTATTCATCAAGCTTTATTGCGAAATAAGAATATAACAATATCATGGAAGGCTAAGATAACATTTAGCCTCCCCCAATAGACACATCTCAAAAAATCATAAAAAAGGAAGAAGACAAAATGTACTTTTTATCTTTTACCTTTTTTTATCTGACTATTGGCTTACTTTGTGCCAAACAAGCGATCGCCTGCATCTCCCAAACCAGGTATAATATAACCGTGTTCATCCAAATGGTCATCAATTGCTGCCGTATATAAAGGTACATCAGGGTGTACCGCGCAGAAATGCTCAATGCCTTCCGGTGCAGCAAGTAAGCACACAAACCTAATAGAGATGGGATTAGTTGATTTGAGTCTTTCCACCGCTGCCACCGCTGAATTCCCAGTAGCTAACATCGGATCAACCACCAGCATATCTCGCTTATCCACGTCATCGGGAACCTTAAAATAATACTCAACAGGAATCAAGGTTTTTGGATCGCGATATAAACCAACATGTCCCACCCTAACCGATGGCATTAACTCCAGCATTCCATCTAAAATGCCCTGTCCTGCCCGCATAATCGAAACTAACACCAGCTTTTTTTCCGGTGCCAGCACTGGTGCATTCATTGGCGCTAATGGCGTTTTTATGACTTCATATTTCAGCGGGAAATCCCGCGTAACTTCATAAGCCAACAACAAGCTAATTTCTTTCAGGAGGACGCGAAATTTCGCCGTGCTGGTTTCAACTTTACGCATCAGCGTTAATTTGTGCTGAATCAATGGATGGTCAATTAACGTTACTTTTGCCATATTTTTTGAATATATAAAATGGGTAATAGCAATACCTTCGCCAAAATAAAGAGGGCTTTTCTTAGTAGAGTTATTGTTGACCACAACTACAACTTTAGGACGTATCCACCCAGTCAGTCCCTTTTCTACCACTTCTTAAATTTTGCCAAGGTATTGTTCAACATTCACCTTTTCTTATTCCCCAATATCACAAACCAACCTTTGAAACAAAGATACAGAAATAATAGTAGTCTTCACTAAAGTTTGAGCTTCCGTAAAATCAAAATCTCCAGTAATCAAAAAATCAGCATCCCCAGCCATAGCACAAGTCAAAAATTTGGCATCCTTCCTATCTCTAGGAAAATCAATCTCCACATTCACATTAATAATAGTCGGAAATGTATCGATAATTTCAAACCATTCGGCTTTTACTTCATCTATAAACTTAAATTTTTTCCGATTCAAAACCTCCTTGTATTCTGCTAAAATTTCTGTCGATACAATCCACTCAAATTCTGAATTATCAATAATAAACTGAATAACTGCTCTTGGTTCTCTACCTCTAAGGACAGCAGAAACTAAAACGTTTGTATCAATTATAACTTTCATCCGCCGCGACGGTAAGCTTCAATTTCGGCTGCAATTTCTTCTTCTGTAATTTCTTTTACTCCCGGAATTTCTTGTGTTCTATCAAATAATTTTTTGACTTTTTGACTAATTTCTGCTCTGGGATTCTCTTCTGCCAAAATAATTATTTCCACCCGTTGTCCTGATTTAAAAGGTAAACCTGATAAAACTACATTATTTGGATCTTCTATAGTGATATATTTTTTGTAAGCATTCATAGTTATTTCTCCTGATACCAATTTTGTTCTAAAGCGTTGCTTTCATAAACTATAGATAGCGATCGCTATCTTCAGATGACAATTGACATTATGTAAACAATCGTTAAGAATAAGACGCTCCTTAATTCAAGCTGACTGTAACTACTTACAGTTAGAATACGGTGCCATCGCTTTCTATTTGTATAGGGGGGACACCACCTGTTCTGAGTTCAGCGGCAATTTTTCGCCCTGCTGTCCAAGTTCCACCTTGGAGAATTTTCACCAGTGGAAGTTCCGAAGCACTCATACCCAACTTTTCGCGCACTGTAACGGCGATGCGATCCAACAAAATCACAGTCAAAGCACGCCATTCAACTATAATTTCTGATGATACTGGATGAGACGATCGCAAAATCTGCGAATCTTTGACGTTGAGAAGTCCCAAATCGAGACATAACCCCCCATTGCGATATTCTGGCAATCCAGTCAGCGCATCTAAATTAGTAATTTCTAAACCGAGTTCCTGTAATGGTTCCAACAGAGAATAGGTAAGCCATTGAGACAGTTTATGAAATGGCACCAAATTATCATCAGCAACAGCCGAGTGAAACCAGACATCCCCCAAGTTAACTCCAGCAACTTCAACTCGTCCAGACCAAATATCACTCAGTCCTTCAAAAACTGCATCGAAAACTGTTGTTGCAGCGATCGCCTGATTTTCAGATTTTCCCATTAAGTAATTTACCATATTTCCGGGACGCGGATTTTCTGACCCAAATAAATCAGGAGAAGATACTATTGCTTGTCCTAATTTCTGCAACAACTTTAACCGCCCAGAAACCCCCACCAAAGGATTTTCGGCATTTACCTGAAAGCCATTCGCCAATTCTTCTTCTGTTAACAATTGCAATTTTTGAGCATCTGCTTTTAAGGATTGTTTTTGCTCACTTGAAAAAGCACCTTGACAAAACATCTGGAAACTAGCAACAGCCAAACCTTCACTTCGCCGAAAACCTAAACCAGTCTCATGCTCATAATAATGCCAACTGTTCCCCGCTCCCGCATCCAACAAAACACTAATAATCGCCAAATCAAACTTCGCCATTGCTTTTTGCAGCGGTGTCATTCCCAGCAACTTCTCATCCAACTGAGTTAAACGTCGCACACCTCCAGCTTCAAAATGTCGCCAACGACTGTGAAACGGAATATCTAAATTTGGGTACTCACCCCGCATCACCTCAAGCACATAATCTGCTACTTTTTCCAACTGCATCAAATCACAACCAAAATTTGGCAACTTATCTTCAGTCGCCAATGTAAACAATTGCCCACAACGTTCCCGAATAGCGATCGGCGAACGAAGATATGCAATCAACTCCTTTCCCTCTTTCCTTAGCGTTCTTGGCATCTTAGCGGTTCGTATCTCCTTTCAAAAATAGTGGGAATGGGGCATTGGGCATCGGGCATCGGGCATGGAAGGAATCCTATTAGAATAGAACGCGCATCAAAAATCGAGCGTCTTTAATTCCCATTGCCCCCTTCTCTTCGAGACGCTACGCGAACGGGGTTCGCCAGTCGCTCATGGGGGAGACCCCCTTGGCGCTAGCCTCTCCCTTTGGGAGAAGACCGCGCTGGCTCACCATTGCCCATTGCCCATTGCCCAGTTCAACTTACTCCAAAGAGCGTCCCTTGATGTCAGCTAAACTATTTGCATCTAACACATCCCCTGTGGTAAAATAACCAGCGGCTTTCTTCGCTTCCATTTCCACCCGCGCATCTTGAGGAATCAAATCATCTGGAATGGCAATTCGTTCCACAATCTCAATTCCCGACTGAGTTATGGCATCGAACTTCATATTACTCATAGATACCATGCGGTCAATGCGGGTAATACCCAACCAATGCAGCACATCCGGCATTAGTTCTTGGAAACGCATATCTTGGACACCTGCCACACATTCAGTACGCTCAAAGTAGGCATCAGCGCGATCGCCTCCTTCTTGACGCTTGCGAGCATTGTAAACCAAGAATTTCGTAACCTCACCAAGGGCGCGACCCTCTTTGCGACAATAAACAATTACCCCAGCACCACCTTCTTGTGCTGTTTGCACACACACCTCAATGCCATGTACCAGATAAGGACGACAAGTGCAGATATCCGAACCGAAGACATCCGAACCGTTGCACTCATCATGTACCCTGACTGCTAGAGGTTTATTCGGATCGGCGATCGCTTCTAAATCACCGATAATATACACTGTCAAACCTCCAATTGGCGGCAAAAATACCTCCAAATCCGATCTAGTCACCAATTCTGGAAACATTCCCCCAGTTTGTTCAAATAAAGCGCGACGCAATTCGCCTTCAGTGATATTAAACCGCTTGGCAAGTCCTGGTAAATACCAAACCGGCTCAATTGCCGCTTTAGTCACCACCAAATCGCCACCCGCTTTCATAATTTTGCCATCAACTTGCAAGCGTCCTTTGGCGATCGCTTCTTGCAGTTCGGGCATATTGATGTGAGCTTTGGTGATGGCGATCGTCGGACGGATATCATATCCCTGTTCGTAGTAGGATGCAAACACCTCAGAGGCGATCGCTCCATAAGGGTCAAGAGAAACAATTTTATCAGGGTCAGACCAGCTTGGATATGGTCCAATACGCTGTGTTGGAGACGTGTTGGTTAAATCTGCTATGTGATCTGATTGCAGCGCTCCGCTAGCCACTGCTAAAGCGCGATAAACCGCATAACCACCCGAATGAGTGCCTATGACATTGCGGTGCGCGGACTTTGTTAATGTAGCAATCACTGGACCTCGTTGCATCGGGTCAGCTGCTCCCCAGTTAATCGCGGTCGGTTTAGGACCAGAACGACTGGGGTGAGAAGTCAGAACAATATGCCGAGAAACGCTGTTTTGTTTTGGCATAGTCATTGTCATTTATTTTTTGTTATCTTTTTATCAACTATTATTTACTAGGGATTTGTCAACTGCCAAGACACCCTTTTCCCTTTTATAAAGTTTGTGCTAATGAATTGATATTTTGCGTAAACACACTAACAGTATTACTGAGTACAACAAATAGCATGATAATTGCCTAACTTGCAATTGTCGTAATTTAAAGATGCCTTTAAATGTGACTTAATTAGATAGTTTTGTGCGAAATTACTAATATACAATCTAAAACCTCAAATTCATGGATTCTTTATCAATCAATTCCTTACTTGAAGACTTGAAAAATCCTGACGAAACAGTGCGCGAATATGCTACTAGGAAACTTTGGCGCATCTGGTTCAAGCAAAAAGGAATTTATGGGCTGGAAACCATTGACCGCAGTCAAAAGTTACTAGACGCTGGGGAACTAGACGAAGCCGAAACAGTGCTGAACCAACTGATTGGGGAACAACCAGATTTTGCTGAAGCTTGGAATCGTCGCGCTTTTCTCTATTACAGCAGCCGTAAGTATCATAAGTCGCTAGCAGACTGTCAGAAAGTTGTGGAAATAATACCAGTACATTTTGGCGCACTTCACGGTATGGGCTTGTGTTACGCTGCACTTGGCGAGTACGGTGAAGCAATCAAAGCTTTTCAACGCGCTTTAGAAATTCAACCATATTCTTTGGTAAATCAAAAGTTAATTTTAGAATGTACACTGCGAATCAGCTAAAAATCTAGGCGCTGTAATTTTTCTTTTGGAGTGCCTTATATAACTTTATATTAAATAAATGGCATGAAAGCGCCTGAACATCAAAATCCAAACCACCGATAAACACAGTTGAACATAAATAAAAATCATCTGTCTTTATCGGTGTGCATCTGTAGTTCATATTCTATCAATTTTAGAATTTACTTTGTAACTATGACAACAAAATCATTCGATTTAGATAGGCTAATTAATACTCTTGGAAGTATAGAAACTATCACCAAACCTTCAGAAGTTGCGAAATTATCCCAGGATTATCACACCTTTAGCCCTATTCTCGTGCCAAAACTGGCAGGGAAAGTTGGGGATTTAGTTGTGCGTCCGGCAAATGAAGCAGAAGTGTTAAAAGTTGCCGCTGCTTGCGTAAAATACCGCGTGCCGGTAACAGTGCGGGGTGCGGGTACGGGAAATTATGGACAATGCGTACCCCTACATGGTGGTGTCATTGTCGATATGACGAAGATGCAAGAGATTCTCTATGTTAAACCGGGAGTAGCGCGAGTTGAAGCTGGGGTAAAGTTAGCAGCGTTGGATAAAAAAGCCCATGATATCGGTTGGGAAATGCGGATGGCTCCTTCAACTTACCGCACTGCAACGATTGGCGGATTTATTGCTGGTGGTAGTGGGGGGATTGGTTCGATACAATATGGATTGTTAGGCGATCGCGGTAATCTTTTAGCTTTAAAAGTCGTCACATTAGAAGATGAACCGCGTGTTATTGAATTGCGCGGTGACGATGTGCAAAAGGTGAATCATGCTTGGGGTATTAACGGCATCATCACCGAATTAGAAATTCCCTTAGCATCGGCTTATCCTTGGGCAGAATTGATTGTCACCTTTGACGACTTTATAACAACGGTAAAGTTTGGGCAAGCCTTAGCCAATGCCGACGGCATAATTAAGAAAGAAATAGGCATCTTTGCATCACCGATTCCCCAATATTTTACCGCTTTACGGCAATACATTCCTGATGGTAGTCATGCAGCTTTATTGATAATTGCCGAACCCAACTTAGAATCGTTGTCTGGATTGTTGCAGCAATATGGCGGCAAAATTACTTATAAAAAACCAGCAGAAGAAGCCGGAAAAGGCGTTAATTTAGGAGAATTTACTTGGAACCACACCACCTTACACGCTAGAAGTGAAGATAGTTCTATTACATACTTGCAAAGCATCTTCCCGAATGATAATTTGCAAACAATTGAACACATGTATCACCACTTTGGAGATGAGGTGATGATGCACTTAGAATTTATTCGTGCCAATGGTGCTGTAGCGAATCCAGGTTTGCAGTTGGTGCGCTTCACCACCGAAGAACGCCTGAATGAGATTATACGCTATCACGAAGAGAAAGGCGTATTTATTGCCAATCCCCATTCCTATTTTATAGAAGAAGGTTGGAAAAGAGCGATCGCTCCCGAACATCTAAGATTTAAGGAAATGGTTGACCCCTATAATTTGATGAATCCTGGTAAGAGCAAGATGCTTCAATTAAAAATTCCAAATTAGGAAAACATACCCAAAAAGGACAAGGAGATTGCATAACAATGACTCAAGCGTTAAGCAAACTAGTAACCTTTGAAGAATTTATCGCTTGGAAACCTGAAGACGGACATTACGAACTGCACGATGGGATAATTGTCAAAATGGCTCAACCACTAGGAGGTCATGAAGATATTGTCGGTTTTTTGGCAGCAGAAATAACTCTAGAATATCGGAGGTTGAATCTCCCCTACTCTATCCCCAAAACTGCATTAGTCAAACCACCTGAAAGAGATTCAGGCTACTCACCGGATGTGTTGTTATTAAATCGTGACAACCTTGCCTCGGAGCCATTATGGAAAAAGGAATCGACCGTTACCCAAGGTGCATCAATTCCTTTAGTCATCGAAGTTGTGAGCACCAACTGGCGGGATGATTACCACAAAAAGTATGCTGATTATGTTCGCGTAGCGTCTCGAAGAGAGGAAATAGGTATTCCAGAATACTGGGTTGTCGATTACCTCGGTCTTGGCGCTAAAAAGTTTACTGGAAACCCCAAACTCCCTACTATCTCGATTTATCAGCTAATTGATGAAGAGTATCAGGTAACTCAGTTTAGAGGTACTAATCAGATTATATCTCGCAACTTTCCTGAATTGAAGCTAACTGCTCAACAGATTTTTGATGCTGCGCTCTAGGCATATTTATTGTCAAGATAAATAGCGATCGCTCCCGAACATCTAAAATTTAAGGAAATGGTTGACCCCTACAATTTGATGAACCCTGGTAAGAGCAAGATGCTTCAATTAAAAATTAGGAACTAATCAGCCTAATCTAAGATTTTCTGGAGAATAATTAACTATGAGTGCCTTAACTTTACAGTTACCCCCAAATCTCAAATTTACAGACGAGCAATTTGAACAAGTTGTTATTTTTAACAAAGAATTACGTCTCGAATTAACGCGATATGGAGAATTAGTTATTATGTCACCCACTGGGGGAGAAACCGGAAACCGTAACTTTGATTTATTAGGTCAAATATGGTTTTGGAGTCGCCAAAATAATCTCGGAAAAGCTTTTGACTCATCTACAGGTTTTAAACTACCAAATGGTGCAACTCGTTCCCCCGATGCCTCTTGGATAAAGATGGAAAGATGGGATGCACTCACTTCAAGTCAACGAAAGAAATTTTTACCTTTGTGTCCTGATTTTGCAGTGGAATTAGTATCTGAAAGTGATGATTTAGAAGATACTCAAGCAAAAATGCGCGAATATATAGAAAATGGTTTGCGTTTGGGTTGGTTGATTAATCCTAAAGATAAACAAGTGGAAATTTATCGACCTTTGGTAGAGGTGGAAGTTTTACAATCCCCTACTAGTTTATCTGGTGAGGATGTTCTTCCTGGTTTTGTATTAGATTTACAGTTAATTTTTGCATAGCACTTTACCGCTTTACTCTCCTAACTTGCAAAGCAAAAAGCAGACAACAAGAGCAATAATTCTTATTGCTTAACAGTATGACAAACTATTTCTACACATTGTCACCTTGTAGTACTACAATAATACAAAGTTATTGTACAAGGGCATGATTGAAATTGACGGTTCCTATGGAGAGGGAGGTGGACAAGTTCTCCGCACTTCCTTGAGTCTCGCTGCCATTACTGGTGAACCCATACGCATTTACAACATTCGCGCTAAACGCAAAAAGCCGGGATTAGCAGCACAACACTTGACATCTGTTCGTGCTGCTGCGGCAATTTGTCATGCCAAACTGCGGGGTGATGCTTTCGGTTCAATGATGCTAGAATTCACTCCCGGTAGTTCCGTGCAAGCGGGAAATTACACCTTTGATGTCAGCGAAGCACGAGAAGGGGGTTCTGCTGGTGCTGTTACTTTAGTATTGCAGACTGTCCTGTTACCTCTGGCGCTAGCTGATGGTGATTCCCAATTGACGCTACGAGGTGGAACTCACGTTGCTTTTAGCCCTTCAACGACGTACATTGAGCAAGTCTATCTGCCAATGTTACAGCAAATGGGCGTGGAGGCTCAAGTAAAGCTTGGCGCTTGGGGATGGTATCCTCAAGGTGGGGGAGAACTGCAATTGCACGTAAGTGGTGGTAATAAACCCACTGGTATCAACTTGCTAGAACGTGGTGATTTACAAAAAATACAGGGACTAGCGGTGGTAACAGAATTACCTGCAAACATTCCCCAAAGAATGGCAAATCGCGCTCAGAATTTATTACAAGAAGCCAAATTAAAAGTTACTGTGCAAGCATTGCGAGAAAAGGGTATTGCACCAGGTGCGGGTTTGTTTCTCACCGCTAAATATAAGAATAGTTTAGCTGGCTTTGCTGGGTTGGGAGAGAAGCGGTTGTCATCAGAAAAAGTTGCCGAAATCGCTTGTGAGGAACTGCTGAAGTTTCATCAAACAAGCGCACCTGTAGATGAACATTTGGCGGATCAGTTATTGCTACCAGCTGCTTTAGCTAGTGAGAAAAGTGAGTATCGCGTGGCTGAGGTCAGTCTGCATTTGACGACAAATGCGGCAATAATTGAACAGTTTGCATTAGCGCGGGTAATGGTGGATGATGTGGAGAAGATAGTGGTAGTGGAACCTTTGGGAAGTTGAAAGGACGGTACTTCGAGATATTCGGTAAAATATTTAGTGTTGAGTATTTAGCTGACAAGAATATTGTGATAAGGGAAAACTTAAAATTTAGTGCTGAATTAATATTTGAGACAGAGAAACTAGAAAATATTCCTTGCGAAGTAGTTTTTCCTAAAAGACAAGATGAAAAAGTGGTTCTCAAAGCTCAATTCAAGGCGAACAGGTTTTCTCCTTCAGAAATCCCTTTTGTATTTTCATTGAACGGCACTATTTCTAATCAGAGAGGCAACTTATTAGAAATTTTTGCCAAAAAAGTCTACAACTTAGCTATAGAAACATCCTACTTCGCTACAAACCAGGAATTGAGCATCCTGAAGGCAGAGGTAGTTGATCTTAAGATTCGAGAGTTTATTCAACAATCTGGTAGTCAGGAAAATCAAAAAACTTTTTATTTTTGGCTAACTCAGAGTGTGCAACTTTCTCCTTTTTTCTCTTCTGAGCTTCATTACAACGGTAATGTATCCGTCAAAACCCATAGGAGCAAGTCTTTTGAAATGATAGAGGGGTTAAAATTTAATTTTATTAATTACTATTTTCACCATAATGACCCAGAAAGAAAAAATACTCGAATATCAGAATCAGTTTTAGCCGCTGAATTTGTTGGCGTGACAGAACATGAACTAGGTGAGAGTCTTTTTCCAGAGATCGAAATTTTTCTAAAACTAGTGTCGTTTTCAGAGCGTATAAGAGTTGTTTGCTACGGCTATAAAGGTTTCTTAAGTGGTGAAATAGTTGATTTTTATAGAGGCGATATTTCTATCCCTAAAGAAGATTTTAACCATTCGTTCAATGAAACTTTGATAGATATTCGAGACTTTGAAGAATTTATATCACAGGCTCTGTCGTCTGGTATAAGTTGCATCTTTAAACAACATTTATTCGACGCAATTGGAAAGGCTGCATATCGTGAATACTCGTCACTAGAAAGCGAATACCTAAGTTATTACTCTGCATTAGAGAATTTAGTAAATGGTTATCGCGATACTTATAATTTTAACTACATATTAGAAGGTGATGACTGGAAAATATTTTCAAATAATTTAAGAGGTTTTATCAAGCAACATGATTTCTTTAAGGGTAAAGAACATAACCAAAGCAGAAAGAGGCAATTCATCTATGAGAAAATTTCCGAACTAAACAGAGTATCCTTTGGTACTGCATTCAAGTCATTTTGTGATTTTTACAACATTGATATCAGCGATTTATGGTCTTTAGGAGGTGGAAGAGTTTCTACATCATTATCAACAATAAGAAATAGACTGATTCATGGTGGAAGATTTGAAAGAGAAGAATATGACGCAGTGATATGTGCTAAAAGTCATCTAAAGTGGACATTAGAACGCTGCATTTTACGTGTTTTAGATTGGGAAATAGAAAGATCCAAAGTGCGACCTCTGTTTCTAAAGCAATGTATTCATTACAACGACTGGAAAGAAAAGATGACTTTCTTAAAGAGCTAGTAAGTTCATGCCTCAGCCGATGGCTCGGTCAGGTTTGCTGCTTATTTTCGCAGTCACAAACATTAGATTTATATTATATTTCCGCTTAAATAATAGTCACAATCGCAATTGAAATTGCTGACATTGTAATATCTGAGATAATACCTAACGCTATGAGCGGTAAACCGCTGACTACGATTCAGGAGGTTAGACATGCGAAAACTGAAGTATTACATGGCTTGCACTGTTAATGGGTTTATTGCCCACGAAGACGGCTCATTTGGCGGTTTTATTTTTGAAGGTGAGCATGTGCCTGATTATTTGGAGTCTTTCAAGTGGTTTGATGCCGTTTTGATGGGACGCAAGACATACGAGCTGGGGCTAAAAGAAGGTGTAACCAATCCTTACCCAACCATGAAACAGTATGTTATCTCGCGCACGATGAAGGAAAGTCCGGATGAGAATGTGGCGATCGTTTCCGAGAAGGTTGTTGAATTCGTTAGAGGGTTGAAGGATGAAACTGGCAAAGACATATACCTGTGCGGTGGTGCTGATTTAGCCACAACGCTATTTGCCGAGAACTTGATTGACGAGATAATCTTGAAGTTGAATCCTTTAGTGTTGGGTTCAGGGATTCCACTTTTTTCCGGAGTTGTCAAGCAGACTGATCTCGAACTTACCGACAGCAAGATTTACAAAAACGGTGTTGTGTTGCTTTTTTATCGCGTGAAAAATTAGGTAGTTTAGGGAGTTGCTTTATTTGCACACTATCGAGGCAACATAACACGATCGCACTCTAAGTAGGTAGGCGCAAATAAACCTAACTATGTAACGAAACGTAAAACGCTCGAAACCCTTGCGATTGCTTCACTGCGCTTCGCTCCGTTCGCAATGACATACTTATAAATTTTCCTGCCTACCTACTTACAATAACAAACGTGCGATCGCCTGTTCACCCAAAAGCTAAAACAGCCTACACATCATTGTTATTGCCCCACCCACCGAGAAACGCTGCAAGACCCAAAGCTGCAACCGCTAAAGCACCCCATTTAACCGGCGGGTTCATATCGAACCAATCTAAGAAACTTGGGATTTCCAGCTTGCCAAAGTCTCCCTTAACTTTGTTATAACCTTCAATCGGTTCAAAAACATTGTTTGGTGCGTCTTCTGACTTCGGTTCGTTGGTATGCTGTCCGGGAATACCAATTGCCGTCAACACTGAATCCACTAAAGGAGGCGAAACTCTTTGTAGCACATCTAACACTCTACCCACATCCCCAACGATAAAATCACGAGTTGGATGTTCCGCAACATAAAGAATCGCTTTAGCAACAAGGCTAGGATCGTAATATGGTGGTATCCCTGTCGGTTTCACACCTAATTTGGTGCGAACTTTATTATAGTAAGGTGTGTTAATCACCGAAGGCAGTATTGACGTCACGCTGATGGGCAACTTTTCATGCTGCAACTCTACCCGCAAAGCTTCTAAGAAACCTTCTAAACCATGCTTTGCCGCAGAGTAGGGACTTTGCAAGGGTAAAGCACGTTTACCTTCCACTGAAGAAATATGAATTAATGCCCCGCGTCCTTCTTGTTTCAGATATGGTAATGCTGCCATTGCACCGTGAACCTGTCCCATCAAAGTTACATCAATAACTCGTTGAAACTCTTGCGGTGTAATTTGCTCAAAACGTGCGAGTATACCCGTAGCAGCGGCATGAACCCAAGTATCAAGCCGTCCGTATTGTGCCACAGTTTTGTCAGCGATCGCCTTTACCTGTTCAAAGTCACTTACATCTGCAACAACAGCGATCGCTTCACCACCAAAGCTTTGAATATCATTTACCAAGGAATTTAACCCTGATTCACTCCGCGCTGCTACCGTCACCTTTGCGCCACGTCGCGCAAATAAAAGCGCTGTTTCGCGCCCAATTCCACTGGAAGCCCCAACGATGGCTACCACTTGCTGATTTATTGGCTTCAATTGCATAGTTAATTATCCTTACCCTCTCCTTTCAATTAATAAGTTTTATTAAGCCTGGCGACATCTTTCGCAAGACTGAGTAAGGGGGGGAGTGGGGGAGTGGGGGAGTGGGGGAGTGGCGATAAATGCCTGATGCCCAACAACTAACATTCTACAGACGCGATTAATCGCGTCTCTACCACCAACAATTGTTAATCTCGCCACAAAGCAATTCCACCGAGTAACCCAGTAATATTTGGGATGAGTTTGACATTCTCAGGTAGCTGAATTGTTACCCTTGTAGCTTCACCACCGCCGATATAAAGGTAATTGTAATTGAACAGACTTTGCAAAGAAGCGATCGCCTTTTCTAAGCGTCTGTTCCATTTACTATCACCAACCTTTTCTAAAGCTGCACGTCCCAATTGTTGCTCATAAGTTTCTCCTTTTCTAAACTCATGATGCCCCATTTCCAAATTCGGCACTAATTTACCATCTACAAACAAAGCCGAACCAAACCCAGTACCCAAAGTTACTACTAATTCTACACCCTTACCTACAATTGCTCCCAAACCTTGCATATCAGCATCATTAATTACCCGCACAGGTTTGTTTAAACGCTGTGACAATTCTTTTGCCAAATTAAACTTAATCCAATCTGGATGCAAATTTACCGCTGTTTCTGTCACTCCATCACGCACCACACCAGGAAAACCTACCGAAACCCGAGCAAACTCACCTTGAGTTGCTGCTAACTCAACAATTGCATTGATCACAGGTTCAGGTTTAGCTGGTTGCGGTGTTTCTTTTCGCGCTCTTTTATCTAAAGCATTACCCGTACTATCCAAAAGCATAACCTTGACACCACTGCCGCCAATATCAACAGATAAAGTGCGGATATTATTATCTTCAGTCATTGTGGTTTATCTCCTCAATAAATATTAGTATCTCTTTTTACATACAGTTAATTGATTAGGTTGATGAAACCACCTCAATAAGCGTACATTGCGCGTATGCCATTGCCTGCTCAACCCCAGCAATACATTAGCATTACTTAATTGTGCTTGTAGTGCCGAAGTTTGTCCGGAATCATGCACCTAATGGTAAAGATTTTTATTACTTCACTTACAAACTCTTTAGACCTGACTATCCCTCTCCAACACCTTAAAAAGCGATAAATTTATAAATCCATAACTTACGCATTATACAAAACTGCATAAGTTGATTTTGCTTACTCCAATTAAGAATGTATAAGCAAAGATATTTTGCCCTAAACATTTAACAAAGTAGGTACTCAATAATGCTACTCAACTACAAAAAATAGTTCTTAAACTCTAATTATTCAGCGATTACAAGCATTGAAATTGAAGGTTTGTCCCAGCAGGTAACAAACAACAATCTCAAGTCCAATACAAATAACTACAACAAAAATCGCCTAAGCGCCAAATGGTAAATTGAAGGTGGTAAGTTAGTTTGCAAATGGTTAATTAACTAAATGCAACAAAGATTAATTTTATTGTGCGTTCTAAAATATCATTCTGGGAGCAAACCGAAGTGTAGAATATAGCAAGATTGGCTTCACTTTGTTCTTCTTAAGTATAATACCTTTACCAAAAGCTTAGTCTTACCTAATAATATGCACAGCTTTATTCCTCCAAAGCGCTTTTTTCCATACCTTTCTTGGACTGACATTCAAGCAATGCCAGATAAGGAAAACGTAGTCGTTATCCAGCCAGTAGGGGCAATTGAACAACATGGTCCTCATTTACCGCTGATTGTTGATGCTGCGATCGGTGTGGGGGTACTGGGAAAAGCCCTGGAAAAACTTGATGCAGATATTCCGGCATACGCTTTACCAACTCTATATTACGGCAAGTCGAACGAACACTGGCACTTTCCCGGTACGATTACCCTAAGTACGGAAACTCTCATGGCTACTATTATGGAAGTAGGAGAGAGTATTTACCGCGCTGGGTTTAGAAAACTGGTGTTGATGAATTCCCACGGGGGACAACCGCAAGTAATGCAAATGGCAGCGCGGGATTTGCATGTAAAATATGATGACTTTTTGGTTTTTCCGTTGTTTACTTGGCGTGTGCCTCATATTACTAAAGAATTAATTACTCCTAAAGAAGGACAATTAGGAATGCACGCTGGAGATGCTGAAACTAGCATTATGCTGGCGATTTTACCTGAACAAGTGAAGATGGAAAAAGCTGTTGCTGAGTATCCGCCAGAACAATCAGAAGGGAGTTTACTGAGTTTAGAAGGTAAGTTACCTGTGGCTTGGGTAACACGGGATATCAGTAAAAGTGGAGTGATAGGAGACGCAACAACTGCAACTAAAGAAAAAGGCGATCGCATTCTCGAATCTGTCTCCAACGGTTGGGTACAAGTCATTCAAGATATCTACAAATATCGCCTACCGCAAGTGAATTACTAATTTTGAGATGTCGCTATATTTTCTCGTGGAACTTATCTGGAAAGTTCGGGCTAGAAATTGTAGATATTAATTATGAGCGCTTTCTTGCTCGCAGTTAATTTAACATTACAAAAGGTGTTATTTTATTATGATTCATCATATTTCTATTTCTGCTCACAACCCCGAACATGTCGCTCAAGTTCTAGCTGAAGTTTTGAATGGAGAAGCTGTCGAGTTTTTTCCTAATCCAGGTAGCTATATGGTTTTTCCTATGGATGAATACGGGACAGGAATTGAAATTTATCCATTAGACACCAAGCTAATACCTGGTGAAGGTGATGAGCAAGGCAAGTTTGTACATATTGCTAACTCTTCTAACTTTATAGCTACTCATGCAGCTATTTCTGTTACAAAGACTCAGGAAGAAATAGAAGAGATTGGAAAACGTGAAGGTTGGCGGACGGTACGTTGTAATCGTGACTCTTTCTTCGATGTGATGGAGTTTTGGTTAGAAAACCAAGTTATGTTAGAACTGCTTACTCCAGAAATGGCAGCTCAATATTTGGCAGCGACACACCCAAAAAATCTGAAAAAAATCTTTTCTAGTGATGTTGCGGCTTTAAGTTCTCGATAATTAATCCCTGCATAGCGATCGCTCTATGATAAATTGTTGTGCGGATGGCATAAAAACCGTACCCACAGCACCATTTATATTTGCTAGCCTAGGGATAATGAAAATAATCCTGATGGTAGTAGGGTAAGTATCGAAGCTTTGAGAGGAGCAGACCTCGGCTCAAACTTCTCGCTGAATATCAATCGGGTAACAAAACTTTATTAAAAGTAATACAAGAGACAGAATTATGACAGCTTCTGAATCTAAAGTCACCCGTTTCTATAACCAAGAAGATGTACAGCAAATTCTTCATTTAGCGATCGCTCGTCACGCAAACGACAAAGAGAAAGAATTTTCTTACGAACAACTCTTAGAAATCGCTGCTGAGTTAGAAATTCCTCCAGAATCTTTAAAACTAGCAGAACGCGATTGGTTGACCAAGCAGGGAGAAATGCAACAGCGGGAAGCTTTTAATCTCTACCGCCAAAGAAGATTCAAGAAGCGTTTTGGCAACTATGGAATTGTCAATACTGTTTTGACATTAGTTGATTTGGTTGGTGGTGGTGGTCTTTCGTGGTCGCTTTACATTTTGCTATTCTGGGGACTAGGAGTAGCATTTGATGCTTGCAATACTTATCAAACTAACACCGAAGAATACGAAATTGCCTTCCAAAAATGGCATCGCAAACATCAAATAAAAGAAACTTTTAACACAGTTTGGAATAAGTTTTTTATCAAAGCGTAAATTTAGTTGGGGAATAGGGAATTGGGTATTGGTGATTACGTACTGGGAGAAGAATTTTCCCAATCCCCAATCGCCAATACCTAACCCCTGATTCAGATTTTGACAGCTTTGCTGGCTAAGGTTTGTTTTTTCTTGTGCTTTTTCAATTGCCAGCCTATAGTTAAAGCACCAAGCGCCAAAGCACCCAACGCCGATGAAGGTTCAGGAACGGCGGTAGTGTAATAACTACTTACACTAATCGGTCCATCTCGATCGGTGATTTCGGCAGGTATTGCTGGAATTATCCCCGCACCTGGTATGAGATTGGGCTGGGTTCTGAATAGATTGTAAAACACAGTGCCGTCCGGTATAACGCCACCACTAAAAGTGATGGTGTCACCTGCGAGGGTGACATCTTTAAATATATCCTGGGGACCTGAGAGATTAGAGAAACCAATCTTCCCATCTCCATCTACATCTCCCCACTGCACCGGCTCGTTATTAAACGCTGGAGTCGAATTGGGATTACTATAAGACAGCGTTTCTAATGTAAAGACCAAGCTGCCGATATTTTGCCCAGTCGCGTTTAGTAAGTTGTTAGCTACATCGGGGACACCATATTCTATTACTTGCCCAGGTTGTAATTCTGGTCCAAGCCTTCTTGGGTTTCTCCCCGTATTTATGATGTCCTGATTCTGCGTCGTCACAATCGGTTCTACGAAGATGACGGCACTAGCTGGTGCCAAAGACAAAAGACTAATTCCTGCTGCTCCTAGAACAGAAAATGCTATTTTGGTTGCTATTGTAGTCATGCTAAATTCTCCTGTTGTTGATTGAGAGAAAGCTAACTTACTGCTCCCGGTGAGATCAAACAGCAAAGACTCACGCTTCAACCTTTGTCTACCTGGGAGGTATTTTTGGTTGATGTGTGTCACTTCACTTGATGCCTTTAGCCGAGGTGTAAAAAAGTAAGCTTTTGATAAGCATTGAGTATACTGGTGACAGAAAAAATCGCCATACTCGCCGTCAAGGGTGTAAGTAAGGCGAAAGCTGCACCTAGTTACGTTGCTCTTAACAGAACCTTCATAAATTACCTACTAAATGTAAAAATATTGCAAAGTTTAGTACTTCACACTATCCGTAATATTACCATCCACAAGAGTTCCGCGCTCGCGGATATTATATTATTTGTATTAAGACTGTTGAAACACGAACTATTGCTTACTCAAATTCGTGCTAAATCAAGCATAATAAACTTTGGCTTGGTGGTTAATTATTGCGAGTCTCCCCTTCCTGGCTGCTCCTTCAATTTCCAAAGCAGGACTAGCCAAAGATGCCGCCATGAATTTTCACTCTTAGGATGAGGGGAACAAGGGGTACACGCGTTTTTTGAATATTGTTTTGTATATAAACGAAAGTTTGAAGAACCTCTCCCCAACCCCTCTCCGTATCGGAGAGGGGCATAGAATTTAATTGTAGTACTAACGCGAACAATTGGGATTATTGTCGGTTGGGCTTTTTCACCAAGTAGTTACAGCTTGAGCGATCGCTTTTTGAGCTTGAGTAAGCGACTGTTCGCGCACATCATCACCCGCACTTAGGTTTTCCAGATGGATGAAAGAAACGTCCGTAATTCCTAGCAAGCCAAAAACCGCCTTCAGATAAGGTTCTTGAAAATCGTATGGCGCAGCGGGGCTTCCTTGAGTAAAACTACCACCACGAGCTGTAACAATCAGCATCTTCTTTCCGGTAACTAAGCCCTGAAAAGCACCTTGTTCGGTGACAGCGAAAGTACGACCGACGCGAACAATTTGGTCAATATAAGCTTTCAAGGTAGATGGTACATTAAAGTTGTACATTGGCACACCGAAAACATAGCGATCAGCCGCGAGAAACTCATCTACCAATTCATCGGAAATTTTAATCGCTTGATTGAGTTCCGGGGTACGTGCTTGCGGTGGTGTAAAAGCTCCAGCAATCCACGATTCGTCTACATGGGGAACGGGATTGTGACCCAAATCGCGGTAAGTGAGTGTATCATCAGGATGAGCGGTTTTCCAGGATGTGATGAACTCATAAGAAAGCTTGCGGGAAAAAGAGCGATGGCCACGAGGACTAGAATCTATATGCAGGATATGTGCCATTAATTAATTTCCTCAAAAATTTGAAGGCATTTTTGCCCTTTGCAACGATGCTGCCGATCAATTTAGGCTTTCACCCTCATATACACAAAAAGCATCCGTATAGACTTTAAACCATGTAAAGCTAATATAAACAGTAGGCACTTAAAAGTAAGATACTTACCTAAAAGTAACTATGAAAGCTGAAGCAGAAAACTATAGCAGGCTGACTTGTGAAGTAGAAACTACGCTAAAGGTGATTGGTGGACGCTGGAAGGTATTAATTATTAAAGAACTAATGCCTGGAGTTAAACGCTTCGGTGAATTGCAAAGAGCTTTATCTGGAATTACTCAAAAAATGCTGACTCAACAACTTAGAGAAATGGAGGAAGATGGTATTATTCATCGAGAAATTTACCCACAAATTCCTCCAAAGGTAGAGTATTCACTCACACCTTTAGGAGAAAGTCTCCAACCAATTCTTTATGCAATGCATGAATGGGCAGTGGAGCATTATTCAGGTCAAAAATCAAGTCAAATTAAGAGCCTAGATGCATAGTGGCAAATTGTAAGGCATTGCCTTCATCAAGATAAACTCAAATATAAGAGTTTCACCTTTATCTAACCATTATTAAAAAGTTTATTCATTTGTTTGTAAATATTCAATCGCTGCTTCTAACTTTGAGGGATAACTTTCAGCAAACCTTTCAAACCAAAATCCTTCGGGTGAGAATGGATCTAACTTGTCAAGCCAATCTTTAGCTTTCTTCTGCAACACCTCCAATTGTTGAGCTTTCAGTTGTTCTTGTTTAATTTGCTCTTGTTCTAATTCTTGCCGTCTTCTTAACTCTTGGGCAGTATCTTTCTCAACAAAATCAGCTTTAACTTCCGCCAAAAGGTTATCTATTAAAGATGTCGATTTTGGCGGTGGTTGGATGAATGTTTTTCTTTGTGGTGGTGGCTGTTGGGGTGTTGCTGGTTCAGTATATTCAGCTTTAAGTTCAGCCAACAGCTTATCAATGGAATCCATCTTTTAAATCCTGTAAAACGGATATTTAGTCATTAATGGCATTGAGCAGCACTTCCGATAAACTCATATCCTCCATATCGTCCATTGTGATTGTGTCACAAATATCAAATTTTGCTCCAGCACTTTGGAGTTCATCATCTAAAACTTTGAGAAAGCGGGTAGCTTGAGCATCTTTCCCAACTTGAATGAAAGAAATAGCTAATTCTTCATCGCGATCCATTTGCCTTGAAGCTTCGATAATCACCTTCATTACCGCTTTGCGATCATCGGGTTCACCATCAGTAATAACTAAAATTGTCTCACCATTTGCTTTAGTTTCACCAGAAGACTTTCGCTGAAAATAGTTATCAAGTGCGTGTTTTAAGACAGTAGCCAAGTCAGTTGTGCCAGAAGGATCGTTTTCTTGGAAAATTTGTGTTACCTTACTTGCTGTCACATTTTCGTAACGCTTAAATCTGCCAGAAAATACATAAACAGTGATACCATCTGGATCGAATTGATCGCATTTACTAGCTAAGGCGAAAGTAGATTCTTGTGCAGTTGCCCATCTGGTTTTGCTACCCTTTTGATCTGGGGTCGCCATACTGCCGCTTTTGTCGATAATTAAGGTGTAATCACGATTATCTAACATTTGGTGATTCTCCTGGTAGCGTTAATAGTCAAGGGTGAATAGTGAACAGTCAAAATATCTTTTATTTTCGACTTTTGAATTTGGACTTTGGATTTATTAATCAGTAATTGCATTCATTAATATATCTGCCAAACTCATATCTTCCATATCATCTAAGGTGATGGTGTCGCAAATATCAAATTTTGCACCGACACTTTGCAGCTGGTCATCTAAAGCTTTCAAGAATTTAGTAGCTTGGGCATCTGAACCAACTTGAATCATCGAAATTGCTAATTCTTCATCGCGATCCATCTGTCTGGTAGCGTTGATGATGACCTCAAATACCGCTTTGCGATCGTCTGGTTCACCATCAGTAACAACTAAAATTGTCTCACCATTCAGTTTAGTTTTGCCGGCAGCTTTGCGCTGAAAGTAATTATCAAGTGCGTTTTGAAGTACACCTGCTAAATTTGTAGTGCCTGCGGGATCGTTTTCTAAAAATATCTGTGCGACTTTGGCGCTTGTTACATCATCGTAGCGTTTAAATCTGCCAGAAAATACATAAACAGTAAGTCCATCTGGGTCAAACTGTTCACATTTTCTTGCTAAAGCGAGAGTAGATTCTTGAGCTATATCCCATCTACTTCTACCACCCGCTTGGTCAGGGGTAGACATACTACCACTTTTGTCAAGAATTAATGTGTAGTCGCGATCGCTCATCATATATTCCTTTAATTATTACCTGATGGTTATAGTCTAGCTGTTGCGTAATTGTCACGACAGCTGTTGAGAAGGCTTTGTAATAATGATTTAAGTAGTCGTTATGAACTGCGTACACTAACAACGCATGAAAAAGTTACTGCACTTATACCTGTGCATCTAAGTTGTATCTCAAGTAACTGCATGTTAACTTTGTCACTTAGGCGCAACAATGCCCAGTGCCGATGACGCATCCTTGATTGTTACCATAAGCGTCATTGACGCGACAGGCGAAGAGATAAAACCGCATTTTTCGTAAAATTGCTTTGCTTCCTCGTTCAGTGCGTGTACAAGAATCGCCCTGATTCCGGCAATTGTTGCCGCTTGCAATGTGCGAAGTACGGCATCACGTAGTAATGCACGCCCGATTCCTTGAGATTGCCAGTTATAATCTACAGCAAGCCGTCCAATTACCATCACAGGAATGGGATCTGGCATATTGCGTCTGACTCGGCTTGGCGCACTGGTGTTGACTACACTACCGTTAGCTAGACAGTAATAGGCGATAACTTTTTGCTCGACAGTTACAACATATGTTCGCGAAGCACCGCTATCTTCATTTTTGAGCGCACGTTTTCTTAACCAATCATCTAATTCAAGATTACCTGAATCAAAATCTCTCAGATCATGCTCTGGTTTTATGGGTTGAGGAGGCTGCATCTACCACTCTCAATCCCACGGTGCTTTAGTGAAAAGCAATTTACGCAGATTCTCATTGTCAGATGGCGGTGCATCAAGGAGATCCATAAATTGCTTGAATTTCTCATCGTCGAGCATAAACAATCGGCGATCTAGTAAAATCGCTTCTGCTTCTCGGCAAGCTGTTTCTAGCATAAAATCCGAGCGGTTCTTGCCAACAGCTTCTGCTGCACGATCTATTAAATCACGTTGCGCTTGGTGTACCCGGATGTTGATGGTTACATCACGGTTTCGATTCACCGATTCACCTGATTGCTTTTGCATCAATTTTCGCTTGTGTCCATACAATGAGTATACACATTTGTATATACAATGTCAACACAGAAACCGGCGATACCTTACGGCAAGTCGCTACGCGTCTACGCTATTAATTTCGAGAATATTGCTTGCAGCGGTTTCTTTCTGCTTCAAAACCGCTGCAACGCCAGTTTTCTAGCTCATTCCCAAGACACTACCAAGCGATCGCGCCATATTTTTTGGTTGCATTGCATCCATTGCAGCGGTTGGTTCATAACCGCAGTGAACCATGCAATCTACACATTTAGGATTGCCACTTTTATGACCGTATTCACTCCAATCTGTTTTTTCTAGCAATTCTTTGAAGGTGGTGTAATAACCTTCATTCAGCAGATAACAAGGTTTTTGCCAACCGAGGACGCTGTAACTAGGACTACCCCAAGGTGTACATTCGTAGTCTTTTTCCCCTGTGAGAAAATCGAGAAAAAGCGGGTTGTGATTGAAGTCCCATTTTTTCTCACCTGCTTTGAAGGGTGCGAGTATTTCGCGGAAAAGAGCGCGTGTTTGTTCGCGTCCAAGAAAATGCTCTTGATCTGGCGCCCACTCGTAGCTGTAACCTGGAGAAATTGTCATCCCGTCAATATTCAACGTGCCCAGAAAGTCAAAGAACTCCTGCGTTTGTTTGGGATCGACACCTTCAAAGATAGTCGTGTTAGTCGCAACACGAAATCCTTTAGCTTTAGCTGCTTTGATTGCTTTTACAGCGGTATCAAAAACACCTTTGCGATCAACACATTGATCGTGCCATTCTCGCAATCCATCTAGATGTACAGTGAAGGTTAAGTAAGGGGAAGGTTGAAATTTATCCAGGCTCTTTTCTAACAACAAGCCATTAGTACACAGATAAATATACTTTTTGCGCTCAACTAACCCGCGCACAATCTCATCGATTTGCGGATGTAGCAGCGGTTCACCCCCAGGAATTGAGACAACCGGCGCACCGCATTCTTCTACTGCTTTAAAACATTGTTCGGGGGTGAGGTTTTGCTTGAGTATATCTGTGGGATGCTGGATTTTACCGCAACCTGTACAAGCTAAGTTGCAACGAAATAGAGGTTCTAACATCAAGACCAAAGGAAAGCGTTTACGTCCTAAGAGACGCTGAGTAACTAGATACTTCCCGATATCTATCGCTTGTTGTAAATTTATTGCCATTTCTCGTATCACTCCTCGGATAAAAATATTACCGTAGTAAGCACAAAGCGTGCTTACTACGAGCTTTTATAAATTGACGTATTTGTGAGAGACAAACCAGTCTACAGCATCTTTGAGTGCGGTATTCAAAGATGATTGAGGTAAATTTAATTCTCGTACTGCCTTTGATGCATTGTAGTACATGCGTTGCTTTGCCATGCGGACACCATCGAGGGGAACGGAAGGCTGTTTACCTAAGGGTGCGAGAATTTTTTCATCAATCCAGGCGACACTTAAAGGTAGCCAAGCAGGTACAGTGCGTTGAGGTGCGCTTAAACCTGTGATTGATTCTAGTTGGTCAAGTAGTTGTTTTAAAGAGAGGTTTTGATGTCCTAAGATGTAGCGATCGCCTGATTTTCCCTTCTCTAATGCGAGTAGGTGTCCCCATGCTACATCGCGCACATCAATAAAATTTAAACCTGTATCTAAATATGCCGGCATTTGTCGCCGTAAAAACCGTAGGATAATATCTCCTGTTGGCGTTGGTTTGATATCCAATGGTCCAATCGGACTACTAGGATTGACTACAACCACCTCCTGACCTCTACTAGCTGCAAGCATCGCTTCTTGTTCAGCTAGAAACTTAGACTTCTTGTAGTCCCCAACAAGTTCCTCTACAGGACTTTGATAAGTTTCATCTACAACTTTATCAAATTTTCCCGCGCCGATCGCCGCCACGGAACTTGTATAAACAGTACGCTCAATACCTGCTTTTTGCGCTGCTGCTAAAACGTTGCGCGTACCTAATACATTATTCTGGTATAATGCTTCTCTATCTTTTTGCCAAAGTGAATAATGAGCGGCGACATGAAAAAGATACTGACAACCGCGCATTTGTTGCCATAAATTCAAGTCGTTTAAATCACCTTTGACAATTTCTAATTCTAGCTCTTTGAGATTTCCCAAATTGCTGTCAGGACGCACCAGTGCTTTAACAGAGTATCCCTCTTGTAGCAGCAACCGCACCAAATTGGCGCCGATAAAACCCGTCCCACCTGTAACAAAAACACTTTTAGATTTTGGATTTTGCATTTTTAACCGCAGATGAACGCAGATAAACGCAGATCATTCTCTAAATATTATCCGTGTTTATCCCTCTTTATCTGCGGTTGCAATTTGAAATTTTTTGCGGGGAAACAAATCATCCATCAGTGTATAAAGCACCGGCACAACAATCAAACTTAATATAGTTGAACTAATTAACCCACCGGCGATCGCAACAGCCATTGGCGATCGCAATTCTGAACCTGCTCCTAATCCTAAGGCGATCGGTGCCATCCCTAAAATCGTCGAAGCAGTGGTCATCATAATTGGTCTAAGGCGCACCGGTCCAGCTTGGAGGATCGCGGCTGTGCGGTCTAAACCCGCAGCACGTAGTTGGTTAATGTAATCTACAATCAGGATGGCATTTTTATTGCTGATTCCCAGTAAAAATACAAAGCCGATTAGCGAAATCATCCCAAAATCGCTTTTAGTTATAAGTAGCGCCAATAAAGCACCCACAATTGCTAACGGTAAAGAAACCCCAATTACCAACGGATCTACCCAGCCTTTAAACAGCCAAATCAATACCACGATAATGCACAACGCAGACAAGGAAAGAGTCGTGCCGAAACTGCTAATAACTGTGTTAACGCTTGCAGAATCTCCTCCCAAATCTAAGGTCACACCTGGAGGAATCACGGCTTTAGCTGTCGCTACCAATTTATCGGTAGCATCACCCAAAGATAATTCTTGACCCAGATTCGCGCTGATATAAGTTACCCGCTGATTATTCAAACGCTCAATTTGAAAGATTGTATCCTGCGGATTTGTTTCACCTGTTACCGTGACATCAGCGAATCCAGGTATTTTTACTAACCTATCTTTAATCGCTTTTGCCGCTGTATTCAAAGCTTGCAAATCATTACCTTGTAATGCGACTTGTAGCGGTTTTTGCCCACCGCTATCGACAAATGGAATATCTTCCACGCTGGTAGTGACACCGGAAAGATTTGGCAAAGAGGTACGGAATTGCTCTTGCAATTCTAAAGTTGTGATTGTGCGCTTCTCTTTCAGTTTTACATAAAGTGTACCTTTATTCGGCTCACCTCCACGGGAACCGACTGTAGTAAATACCGTTTCCACTGCTGGAGATTTTCTGACTACTTCTTCTAGTTTCTTGGCAACTTCGAGAGAATCATTTAAAGGGTTGGAAATTGCCGATCGCGAATCAAAAACTGGAGATTCTTCTCCACCTAACAAGCTTCCTAACAGTGCGTTTCCTTGCTTTTCTAATTCTGATATATTCGGCAAAGGAGCAGTATAAACAATATTAAACTCGCCGCGATCTAGTTTGGGAATAAATCCTTTGGGAATTAGGGGAATCAACGCGATCCCTGCAATCAAGCTGAATACAGCTAAACCCATAACAAACAGACGATGGCTCAAAGACCAGCTGAGTAAATCGCGGTATAATCGGTTAAAGCCTGCGCCGATGTTGCTAGTTTGGCGAGGATGACGCGAAGGAGTCGGTTTTAGCCAGTAAAGAGCTAAAACTGGCGATAAAGTACGCGCTACCAACATAGAAGTGAGCATCGCTGCGGAGACAGTGATACCAAAAGGTTTGAAAAATTGACCGATTGCTCCACCCATCAAACCTATGGGGAGAAAAACTGCTACAGCTGTGAAAGTGGCAGCGGTGACTGTCAAACCAATTTCATTTGTGGCTAAAAGCGCTGCTTGACGAGGACTTTCGCCATCTTGGATGTGTCGCATGATGTTTTCCACATCGACGATCGCATCATCAACTATACTGCCAATCACCAAAGCTAAAGCTAGCAGTGTAATCGTTTCTAAGTTGAAGCCAAACAAAGCCATAACAATAAACGTTCCCAACATTGAGACGGGAATCGCTAATGCCGATATGAAAGTAGCTTGCCAATTCCATAAAAAAGGAAATATCACAACTACCGATAAAGCGATCGCTTCAATTAACGCATCTATTGTTGATTGAGTCGCGTTGCGGATATACTCTGCTTGGGTGGCTGCTAAGGTAAGTTTGACATCTTTAAAACTAGATTGCAGTTTTTGGACTTCTTTTTCTACCCGACTGACAACTTCTAAAGTATTGGCATCACCGCGTTTGATGACTTGAAATGCTAAAGCGTCCTTACCATTAAACCTAATTAATGTTGCTCCCCCTGTTGGTATTGATGCTTCTGGAGTAACATCAACAGGTGCGCCTAATAAAGAGACTTTTAGGACTCCTGGTATGCGAGCGATCGCCGGCACAATTTGCTCTTTAGTAAGCTGACTTAAATCCGTTAAATTGCGCGAGTCACTTTCAACGGCATAACTAATCGCTGCCGACTCATTCAAATTTAAAGGTATAATTTTATAACTTGATCCCTCAGTCAGACTTACCTGCTTCAGTCTAGTTTCGACTTCGCTAGTCGATTTTTCCAAATTCGTACCGACAGCAAAAGACAAGCTCACCACACTTTGACCAGGATATGACGATGAGCGAATATCATCAAGACCGGGAAGCTCACGTAAGCGCATTTCCACAGGTTGAGTTAACTTTGCTTCCGTATCCAAAGCCGTTGTTAACGGTGCAGAGGCATTTACCACAACCACCGGAAAGGTAACATCAGGAAACAAAGCATATTTGAGAGAACTGAAAGCCAATAATCCAGCTACCGTTACCGCAATCCAAAACGAGAGCGTCACCCACGAAAATTGAATCGCTAACTTAGAGATATTAAACCGCTCTCGTGCGGATTTTGAGTTATTAGGCTTCACCATCTGGGAAAATCATCATACAGGCGAATTATTAGTCATGGTACATTAATCATCTCAGGAATGCGAATTCAGCTTATCCGCGATTGGGGATAAGCGATTAAAAATTAGGGATTAGTAGTTGAAAATTATTTTCCCATGCTCAATGCCCCATGCCCAATGCCCAATGACCCATTTCCCATAATTCTCGTTCCTCAAGGAGCTGAGTATAAAGCTGTGTGTCGCGGTTTAAGTCGTATCACTACCGCAAAACCTACTGTAATACCAATTCCTATAGGTAGTCAGGCTTTAACCACGTATTTGAAAGCTTGTCAAGATGAATTGTGGAACGCTCCTGATGCAAAAGTTCTGGTGATGGGTTTATGTGGCAGCTTGCGCGATCGCTTCAAAGTCGGGGATATTGTGTTATACGAAGAATGTGTATATGAAACGCAAGTACAACAGTGCGATCGCTCTTTCACAGCAGAACTTTACGCGCATCTTCAAGATAAGGTTTCTTTGGTGAAGGGGATGAGTTGCGATCGCGTAGTTTGTTCGGCTAAAGAAAAACTGCATTTGAGCGAAATATCCAAAGCTGATGTTGTTGACATGGAAGGCTTTGCAACTTTAGAGTTTTTTCAGCAAGCAGGTGTAGAAGTCGCAATGTTGCGAGTAGTCAGCGATGACTCTGGGCACGATATACCTGATTTGACATCAGCAATCAATTCTGATGGTTCGCTTCAACCTTTGCCTTTAGCTATAACTATGATTCGTCAACCTATTGCTGCAACTCGCTTAATTAGAGGTTCCCTGCAAGCATTGAAAGTATTGGAAGAAGTTACAGCATTTGTGTTTGCTAGATAAAAATTATAGCCTCCTATAACCTTCCTTGGAGGCTCTGCGTCCAAAAAGGCATTCCCACGCAAAGCATGGGAACGAAGAATGAGTCTTTTAACCTCATTAATGAGTGTTGGAACCTCATTAATGAGTATCAGAACCTCTTTAATGAGTCATTGAGAGAGATTCATCAGTCATTGAGAGAGATTCATCAGTCATTGAGAGAGATTCATCAGTCTTTGAGAGAGATTCATCAGTCTTTGAGGGAGATTCATCAGTCTTTGAGAGAGATTCATCAGTCTTTGAGGGAGATTCATCAGTCTTTGAGAGAGATTCATCAGTCTTTGAGAGAGATTCATCAGTCTTTGAGAGAGATTCATCAGTCTTTGAGGGAGATTCATCAGTCTTTGAGGGAGATGAATGAGTATCTGAACTGCATTAAGGAGGGGTTTCTTTTTTCCCCTCACCCTAAATAATCTGTTTTACAACTGCCAGAAAGCGTTCCATATCAGCAGCGGTAATCGCTCCCATTGTCGAGACTCGAAAGATAGATTTTGCTAAATCCCCTTGTCCAAAATAAATCACATAGCCTTGTGCTTTCAATTTATCGTGAAACTCGTCATAACTAAAGCCGTCTGGCAGATAATAGGCACTCAGTACAACAGATGAATTTTCTGAAGGAAGTAACGGTTCAATTCCCATTTCTCCTAAACCGTTTCTAACCAAGTTGGCGAGTTTGGTATAATGTGCATGTCTTGCACGCCAACCTCCTGCTTCTTCCATTTCTTGCAGAGCTTCAGCTAAAGCGTAAAATGTCTGTATCGATTGAGTGAAAGGAGTACTACCGCGATCCTGTTGGTGACAATAAGTTGCCAAATCTAAATATAAAGTGCGCTGAATTGTGTCTATGGCTGTCAGTGCATCCCGTCGCACGATAACAAAAGCGGTTCCGGGAACACCATGCAGACATTTATTCGCTGTCGCAGCACAAGCAGTGATTCCCCAATCGGCAAAGTTTATTTCTTCAGCACCGAAACTGCTAACCGCATCTACCAAAAGTTGGATGTTGCGTTGCTGACAAATTGCCGCAACTTCAGCCAAATTATTCAAGCGACCGGTTGTGGTTTCGTGATGGACGACAGCAAGGTGGGTTACATCGTCAGTTTCATTCAAAAGTGCTAGCAAAGCTTTGATATCTATTTCCCCACCCCAAGGATGCTGGAGTCTAGTGTAATTAATCCTGTAGATTTTCGCAATTTTGGCGATTCGTTCGCCATACGCACCGTTTTCAATCACCAGCAACTTGCCGTCTTGTGGTACTAAGCTTGTTACCATCGCTTCCATCGCTGCTGTACCGGAACCAGTGAGCAAAACTGCGGCAAAGCGATCGCTCTCCAACTGATAAACTTGAAGTAATTGTTCGCGGATTCTGCTTTGAAGTTGGGAAAATTCAACTTCACGGTGACATAAATCAGGACGCAACAGCGCATTTCTGACGCGATCGCTAAGATTAACCGGACCTGGATTGAGTAAAATCATTGGGAGTTAGGAGTTAGGAGTTAGGAGTTAGGAGTTAGGAGACAGGAGTTAGGAGTCAGGAGAGATTATAGAGCATGTTTCTTATGCGTAGACGAAACACTCATTTTGCAATAGGTAGGAACAAATTTCCTAAATTCTGAATCCTGACTTTTGACTTTTGACTTTTGACTTTTGACTTCTGACTCCTAAATTCTGACTCCTGACTCCCGACTTGTGTGTCCTGAATTCTATTTCCACGTCAACTTGGCACGACTTTTGCAACGTCAACAGCGATCGCTACGAGCTTTCCATCTTTAGTTAACTGCAATCGTTGCCCTCGCCATTCAATTGTGCTACCAAAAAAGCCATTGCACCAAATCACAAAGGTGATAATATCTCGTAAAGGCACCAACCACAAAAACTTTTTGGCAACTGGATCTTTGAGACTCTTGACTCCAACGACCCATGCCATGATTAATCTGATGCTTAAGGTTAAAAGAGCGATCGCCCAACCGAAAATTGACCCGGCTGTAGCTATTAAGAATAATAAACTCATCGCTGTGCCGTGGGTAAAAATTAGCCCTAGATAACCCCAAGGTCGAGAAACTCGCGTGCAGCAATTCCAGCGTGTCTGACGATGAATTAAATCAAGAAAACTTTCTGTTGCGATCGCATGATCAATAACATAGTCAGAAAGCACCACCTTGTAGCCGACTTGTGTAGGTAAATAGCCAAGTTGAAAATCATCTGCTAAATAATCGGCAATTGCTACAAATCCGCCGATCGCTTCTAAAACACTTTTACGAATGGCGATTGTTGGACCGAGAGCAAAGTTCATTCCTTCCAACGATCTGGCGACTAAAATACTAGCATGGTACTCAGTCGATATACCCACAGCTTCGAGAATAGCCACCCACCCGCGAACAAAGGGACGATACAAACAGGTAACAACACCCACCTCAGGATCGCGCATCGGCTGGATGACTCTTTGCAAATAATCTCGTTCGACGCGAACATCGCTATCTGCAAGCAACAACAGCGAATACTTAGCTTCAACTTCAGCGTTAGCTAAATTACTAACTTTTAAATTAGTGCCAATTGTGCGATCGTTTATGACGAGACTAATATCAATTTCTGGGAAGTCCTCGATAATTTTCTTGACAAGTTGCACACTAGGGTCTTTTTCATCGCGTACACCAAAGATGATTTGGTACTCTGGGTAATCTTGTTTACAGAATGAGGCGAAGTTTTCGTAAGTATCGATATCCAGACCGCAAATCGGCTTGAGGATAGTAATAGGTGGGTGGAAGTCGGGATCAATCTCGGTTGGATGGGAAAAAAACTCAATTGCTGCATAGATCCCATAGCAGTAATAGCAAATTGCTGCGAGGCACAGAATCAGCAATAGCAAGTTGATCCCTAAGGCGATCGCAGCCAAATAATCTGATAGCATTCTATATTTGGGATTTTAGACTCAAAAAGCCTTTTTATTCACTCTTATGCACCATATTTTCAGAGGGGGAAAGGGGTCTGAGATGAGCGGTTTACCGCTCACGACGAAAAAGTATATTTTACGTTTAATTTCGCCCACCTACTTAGAAGCAACTACTGATTGCGTTTTCCCAGTTCCTTGGCTGCGACGGTCTTTTAGATAAGAGAAAAACTCACGTCCCTCACGCAGACGACGTATTAACATTTGAGGGTCAGTCAGCATTTCACCGACAATCGGGATGATGGCTTGAGGACGAAAGTAAAAGCGACGATACATCCGTTCAACTGCATCTTCAATTTCCGCACCGGCGAGGTTTGGATATTGCAGTGTTGACATTTGAATTCCTGAGTTGGCAACTAGGGAAGTGTCGCTAAACCAATTATTTTCCTGCGCTTGCTGGTAAAGTTCTGTCCCAGGATAGGGGGCAGCAATTGAAACTTGGATGGTATGAGGACTAATATCGCAAGCGAAGCGAATCGTTTCTTCAATTGTCTGCTGGTTTTCGTTGGGCAAACCAATGATAAATGTACCGTGTACGGTAATGCCGAGTTTATGGCAATTTTCCATAAACTTCCGGGCTACTTCCAGCTTAATACCTTTCTTTATACCGTCTAATATTTGCTGATTGCCTGATTCAAATCCGACTAATAGTAGGCGCAAGCCGTTGTCACGCAGTTGTTTGAGAGTATCATAATCTAAGTTAGCACGGGCGTTGCAACTCCAAGTCAGCTTGAGTCGCTTCATGTGTTCGCTAATAGCGATCGCTCGTTGCTTGTCAATTGTAAAAGTATCGTCATCGAACATATATTCACGCACCTTGTCGCCAAATATAGCTTTGGCTTCATCCATCTCGCGTCCAACTGCTTCCGGGCTTTTAGTGCGGTACAAGTGTCCACCAATCGTCTGAGGCCAAAGGCAAAAGGTGCATTTTGCCGGACACCCGCGCCCAGTGTAAAAGGAAATGTAGGGATGTAGCAGATAACCGATAAAATATTTTGTAATATCCAGATCCCGTGCGTAAACAGGCAAAACACTGGGCATACAATCCCAATCGTGAATCAATGCGCGGTCTTCGTTGTGATGGATATTACCGTTATTGTCGCGGTAGCTTAGACCCTTGATTTCATCCCAAGATTTACCTTCCGCTAGTTCTTTACAGGTGTAGTCAAATTCGTGGCGACACACAAAGTCGATAATTGGATTTTCAGCTAGTGTCGGTTCTGGTAATACTGCTACGTGTGCCCCAATCAAGCCAATCTGTGTATCAGGCTTTTGCGCTTTAATTGCCTCAGCACACTTCACGTCATTAAGCAGCGAAGGCGTGCTGGTGTGCATGATAATTAACTCGTAATCTAAAGCAATTTTCAGCACATCTTCGACAGTTTGATCATGTGGGGGTGCATCTACAAGCTTGCTACCCGGTACAAGGGCAGCAGGTTGAGCCAGCCATGTAGGATACCAAAAGGAGGTAATTTCTCGCTTTGCTTGGTATCGAGAACCTGCACCACCGTCAAACCCATCGAAGGAAGGAGGGCTGAGAAACAAAGTTTTCTTCACAGAAATATCTCCTTATATAATTGAGACTTTTTACTTAAGACTTGTGATTCTGTATTCAGAGCTTTGTAGTTAGCTATTAATTTTGGTGCGTAATTTCTGAGAATAAAATGAGGCAGATTCTTCACCTCTGGTACACTCTTGGGCAAATTTAATTAGATGATGTCCGACTAGCCCCACATGAATCAAGTCTTCTATACTACCTGTTTTCAGTGCTGGCTTTGCCATTTTCCAAAAAGTCGAGCGATAGTTACCAAACACACCTACCCGCAATAAAATATTGCTGAAATAAGTTAAACCTTTGCGGATATTTGCCCAACTAGTTCGAGCCGGACTATTAGGAAGTTTGATACGGTTGGGGTACGTATGCACCATGTTATAAGCAAACCGTTCATATAAAAATTCCGGTTCATATGCCGTAGAAATACAGCGCTGCCACATTTCTAGTACTTGTTCATAAGGCATTAAATACTCAATATTCGATTCTCGATTTTCATCAAAAACTAGTCTTTTTTCTTGTTCTAACCTACGCCACAAAGGTGTTTTTGGCAACGCATGAAGCAGATTAATTGTCAATACAGGAATTTGTGAAATCCGAATAAATTCGATAATTCTGTCTGCGGTTTCTGGTGTATCTGTATCAAAGCCGATGATGATCCCTGATACAACTTCCATCCCATAACTATTTAAAACTTTCACCGCTTCCAAAATCGGCATACTCAAATTATGCGTTTTAGAAATAGCTTGCAAAGCGTCAGTTTCTGGTGTTTCAATGCCACAGAAAACTGTGCAAAAATAAGCTTCGCGCATCATTTCTAAAAGCTTGGGACTTTGAGCCAGATTCAGTGTAGCTTCACAAGCAAATTGCAGCGGATAGCCATTGCGCTTTTGCCAGTCTATCAGGTGAGGTAATAACTTCATGGCGGCGCGGCGATCGCCTACAAAGTTATCATCGACAAAATACACCGATCCCGGATTACCAGATTGCAACATCGTATCCAATTCGGCGATCACTTGCTCTGGCGTTTTCATCCGGGGATCGCTTCCATACAATTCCGGAATATCACAAAACTCGCAGCGATAAGGACAACCACTAGAGAATTGCACATTTGCTAAAAAATAATCATTGAGATTCAGCAGGTGATAAGCTGGGGTAGGAAAGTCGCTCAGGGGCAAACGTTCCTTCGTTTCAAAACGGATTTGCTCATTCGGGCGATCGCTGTTTTGGTCGAGATATTCAATCATGCGATCGCTTGCATCCCCTAATTCACCCAGATGCAAAATATCAAAATCTGGATAATATTCTGGGCAACCAGAAACTGAAGGTCCCCCCACAACTGTGATTTTGCCTTCTTTATGGGCAAGTTCATTAATCTTATTAATATGTGGTCGCTGGATGTGCATTCCGCTGACAATCACCACATCTGCCCACTGATAATCACTCTTGTTTGCACAAGTGATATTTTCATCAATAAAGCGCACATCCCACTTTTCGGGCAAATAAGAAGCCACAATTAAAATACCTTGGGGCGGCATAAAAGCCTTAACATTACCCATAAGCGGGTAAGCGTGATGAAAAGTACCAAATGAGCGGCTGTACTTGGGAAATATACAGAGGATATTTCGATGGTGCAAGGGAACGTAGGAAGTTCTCTTAGTAGTCGCGGATGGCAACTCCCCTACAGAAATTAGCTTTTCTTCATATTTGAGATTAGCAGTCATCGCAAATTTTTCCCCACAATACTCTTCAGCTTACTTACTGTGCTTTTGCCGAATTATGATCTAATTTGCACTAGCTTACCGCTTTCAGAGAATATAGAACCATAAGTAAAGAAGTATCAAGCTTCCTTTTGCCTTATCTTTCCCGACTCCTGACTCCCGACCCCTGACTCCCGACTCCCGACTCCTGCCTTGTTTATGAATTTGATTTCCTTTCTTCTGCGCTCTTCTTGGGGAATGGTAGCGATTGCCATCACCACCGGCTTACTGAGTGGAGGTAGCAGTGCTAGCCTGATTGCCTTAATTAGCCGTGCTACCAGTAATGATGCCACATCCCGCCTCACATCGATAGCTTGGGGTTTTGTCGGGCTGGCGATGGTTGCTTTGATTACCAGTATCATTTCCCAAGTGATGCTGATTCGCTTATCTGAAAATGCAGTTTTGCAATTACGGATGAGTTTGGGTCGCCAAATTCTCGCTTCCGAGTTGAATCATCTAGAAAAGCTGGGAAATCCGCGATTATTAGCAACGCTCACCGAGGATGTTCAAGGAGTTGCAAATGCTGTTCAAAAGCTTCCTTTTTTCTGCATTGATATTGCCATAGTTGTGGGTTGCTTGCTATACATAACTTGGCTTTCGTGGCAAGTATTGCTGATGGTTGTCGTATTTTCAATTTTAGCGATCGCTAGTTGTCAATGGCTGTTACAAAGAGGAAGACATTTTCTTGCCCTTGCCCGTGACGATCAAGATTTGCTATTTAAACATTTGGGAACCATCATGCAAGGAATCAAAGAACTCAAATTGCACTATAACCGGCGTCAAGTCTTCCTAACCCAACAACTCGAATCAACAGCTACCACATTTCGTAACCATAATATTCGCGGTTTGACTTTTTTCGCCACAACTTCCAGTTGGGGGAGACTGCTGTTTTTTTTCTCAATTGGTTTTATTCTGTTCGCGCTTCCCAATCTTTTTACCATCAGTCCGCAAACACTATCTGGCTACATCTTGACTTTCACATATTTGATGTTGCCAATGGAAAATATCATCAACAATCTTCCTTTATTAAGTAAAGCTAGCATTGCCTTACAAAAGATAGAATCTCTCGGTTTATTTTTAACTAATCAAGCGGAAATCTCAACAGTTCCACCTGCAATAAACTCTGATTGGCGTAGCTTAGAATTTATCGGTGTTACCCACACTTTCCGCACAGACATTGAAGATAGCAACTTTACCCTTGGTCCGATTAATCTAGAATTTTATCCGCAAGAATTAGTATTTATTGTTGGCGGTAATGGTAGCGGTAAATCGACTTTAGCCAAGCTTATCACCGGACTCTACATCCCCGAAGCCGGGGAAATTGTTTTAGATGGTGAGTTAATCAACGAACAGAATCGAGAGTGGTATCGCCAACATTTTTCTGTCGTGTTCTCCGACTTCTACTTATTCGACACGCTTTTAGGGTTAGAAAATATTAACCTCGATATTCAAGCGCAAGAATATTTGAAGCTATTGCAACTCGACCACAAAGTAAAAATTGAAAATGGTAAACTTTCTACCACAAATCTTTCTCAAGGACAGCGGAAAAGACTAGCTTTGCTGACAGCATACTTGGAAGATAGACCGATTTATCTGTTTGATGAATGGGCAGCCGATCAAGACCCACTATTCAAAGAAATATTCTACACACAACTATTACAAAAACTCAAGGGTAGAGGCAAAACAGTATTAGTAATTAGCCATGACGATCGCTATTTTAATTTGGCAGACCGAATCATCAAACTTGACTACGGTAAGGTGGAATATGACAAGCCCTATTGATACGCACCAGGCTAATTTAGGGGTTGTTCCAAGATAAATCTAATTATCTTATTAATTAGAGTAGATGCACAATCCGGACATGTTATCCCTATATTATCTGAGAATAATTCAGAAGTCACGAGCCATTCGCGAGCGTATAAATTATGTGCCACTGCTGGATGCATATAGGATTTTATACCACGCATCGTCCGGTTTTCTTAAATCAAGTGTTGGTATAAAACCACGCCATTATTATTCTGACTCCTGACTTCTGAATTCTGACTTCTGACTTCTGACTCCTGAATTGTGTTTTATCTATCACTCTTAATTTCTATTTAATTGTTCTATCTTTTTTGTCTACGCTTCAGCACAGAAACTGCTCCCACAGTTCCCAAAAATAACAGACCTACTGTTGAACTTGTTTCCGGAACAGCTTGCACCCTATCAACAAGTAACCCGGAAATAACTGTTGGGTCACCTACATCGACAACTCCCAACCCTAAAGTATATTCTCCATCAGTTGGCAGAGTGTAGGAAAAAGTTTTAAATCCCGTTTCTTCAAATAAGCTAGTTTGGGAACCGTTAGCTAAAAAGTTTGTGGTCGTATCAGCTAGTTTGAAAAACGAGTTTTGAGAGTTATTACTAAGGGTTGCAAAAGCAAAATCATTAAAATCAGGATTAGCATTAGTGCCAACCGACTCATCAGTAAGGAAGTTCCAACCAAACGATAAGGTTTGTCCTGCGCGTCCCGTAAAGCTTTGCTTAATAGCAGAACCCTCAATTGCTTCTGCTAGAGAGTCATTTCCAAAAAATTGCGATACTCCGAAAAATCCTTCTAAAGAATTTTCAGCAACGCCACTAATAAAAGTGGCAGGAGCTGCATTTCCTCCTTCAATTTCGTTTCCATTTATATCAACCCCAATAACTTCATTGAAAGCAGTTGATAGAAAAGCTTGAGCATTTCCTTCTACTGTCCCGCTGCCAAAAGCTGAAGTTTCTAATCTGTAGTCGCCTAATGTTTGCCAATTGTCAAAGCCATTTTCAAAGCCGCCATTGATAATTGCAGCTTGAGCAGTAGTAGGGAAAGCCAAACTTGCAAAGACGCTAACAGCAGTGTAAAAAACTTTCTTCATTCAGTTACTCCTTATTCTTTTACTTTAAATGTTACGGTTTTAAAGACTATCTACCTTAATTTGTTTATAGATAAAAATATCCTTTTATTTTGAGATATTTTCAATTAGATAATACTTAGATTAACAAGATATTAATAAATAGATAAGGTTAGGTAAATCTTAGGTATTTTCCTAGAGAGTAAGTTATAAAATACGTTTAGAGATGATATATTTAAAAATCGAACAAAGTACTAAAGGGGCATAACCTATCCTTAATCTTGATCGTATATGTATGTGTATTTTGAAATGCAGATTAACTACCATATTTGACGGTATATCTGCTAGTAAAAATTGAAATTATTGATAGCAAAAATGGTTTTTAGGCTAATGATTCTATCTATTCGTATTAAGAGGCAGTCCAATGTCTAAATTTACACGTAGGCAGCTACTGGCTTTTTTTGGAGCGAGTGCTGGTGCAGCTGTGCTAGCTCCTGCTTTTGGGAAAAAACCATTTGGCAGCAATCTTGGCATTGCTGGTGCGGTTGAACCCCTGAAATTTACCCCCGTGCGTTTGCCCCATCCTTTACCGATTTACACACAGCAAAAGAGCTACTTACCAACAGGAGTTGAGCAGGGAGACGTATTAGAAGCGTCTGCCGATGCACGGTTAACTAGCTATACCGTACTTGATGATGTTGTAGTACCACCGGAATATGAACGGTATGTGATTGTGGGTTGGGGCGATCGCGTGTTCCCCAACCAAGAAGATTACTTTGGCTACAACAGCGACTACACCAGCTTTATTCCCATCAATGGCAGAAGTCCCAACGACGGCTACCTTTGGAACAATCACGAATACATCTCTTACCCATTTTCTACGACTGTACCCGGTTTCACAACTGATAGTGGTTTAGGGGGATTTCCCACAAGTTACCCCACAGTAATTGGACGAAATCTACCAGAAGACAGAACTAGTATCGAACTTTTGGGTGAATTCATGTACAACATAGGCGGTTCTGTCGTGCGGATTGCCCGCCAAAACCGCGCTGGACGCTTTGCGGTTGTCCGTGACTCCAAGAATCGACGCATTCACGGGCTTTCCGGTTTAGGGATCAACAGCCAACGTAATGATGCTTATAAAAACGTCACCTCCTGGGGTTCTTTGAGCTACCAGAAAGGAGACGATAATTATCTGATTGGCACTGGACCAGCTGCGACCCAAGTCTTCAATCTAAGTTCTGACGGATTGGGTAACAGAATCATCGGCACTGGATTCAACTGTTCTGGTGGCACAACTCCTTGGGGAACCATCTTAACTGCTGAGGAGAACTTCCAAGCGAGTACAAGCTCTTTCGTTGGAGTTCAGGAAACTGTAAACCCCAACGGTACCCAAACAAGTTACATCCAAGGCACCACGGGGGCTGCATTTGGCTTAGTTGGCGAAAAATACGGCTGGATGGTGGAAATCGATCCAGCTGATCCGAATTTCCGCCCTCGCAAACACACTGCATTGGGTCGCTACCGCCATGAAAATATTGCCATGCGGGTGGAATCTGGAAAACCATTAGTTGGCTACTTGGGTGATGACCGACGCGGGGGTCATACTTGGAAGTTTGTCAGCTCTGGTAGAGTCACCAATCCCACTGATAAAAACAACAGCCGCTTATTTGAAGAAGGCACTCTGTATGTCGCCCGTTACAATGCTGACGGTACGGGTGAGTGGATTCCCCTAAATTTAGATACCCCCACCAATCCAATTCCACCATCAACTCTTGCGTCAGTGGAACTTGCAGCATTAGGCAGGGCTTCTAATGGAGGTAATACCCGTTTCCCAAGGCGCAGTGGTATTGCAGGACAAACTGCAAATGGTGGATCAATTGTTGTCACAATCACCCAGGTGACTAATTCAACAACTGGGGCTGTTACTTCTTACGGTGAGGCTGTAGCTTTACCTGCCTACCAGGGTAAGAAGTTGTCAGATTTCTACACCAGTCAAGGTGCCCTTCTGGTTGATGCTTTTTTAGCTGCCAATCTCGCCGGAGCAACACCGACTGCTCGTCCTGAGGATATTGAAATCAACCCCAGGAATGCTAATGAAGTGTTTATCGCCTACACAGACGGTGCTCCATCAGGAGATGGATATCCGGATTCTCGAATCTTTATCGTTTCCAAGTACAGTTCAAACGTCAACGCTGCCCAGCCTTCAGGAGAACTTTTTAAGATTACCGAAGATAGCGCTGATAGCACTGGTACAACCTTCCGTTGGGAGCGATTTGCTAAAGGTGGAGAAGCAGGGGCAGAACCCGGAAGTGGCTTTGCTAACGTGGATAACTTGGCATTTGATAGCCAAGGAAACATTTGGGGCGTGACTGATATGTCTACTGAAGCTCACAATGGTTTCCCCACAGGTGCTAACCCAGAACCATTACGTATAGACCATAGGGTTGTGGGTGCTAACTCGCCCAGTCAGGATGATTCTAATTTCAATGTTGCGACTTCTAGCCTGATTGGAGTTTTTGGCAATAACTGGCTGTTCTACATTCCTACCAGTGGTCCTGATGCTGGGGAAATCGTACCTTTTGCTTATGGACCACCACGCTGCGAGTTAACCGGACCTACTTTCGTCGGGGATACGCTGATTATTTCCGTGCAGCACCCAGGTGAAGAGGTTCCATTCACCCCTCAGCAAACCCTGAGCCGAGATATTGAGATGTTGAACTTGGATGGCACTCTGTTCACTCAAAAACGCAGTCTACCCCGTGGTAGTAATTGGCCCAGTAATCTTGAGGGCAATCCTCAGGGACCACCGCGTCCAGGCGTGATTGGGATTAGACGTAAACAGTCGAGCGGTCGTTTTGTTTAGTTTCGCATTGTAGCAATCCTAAATCATTGGTGAGGAACGAGAAGCCCGATTTTTCTTATAAATCGGGCTTCTGGCGTTTTCTATGCTTGGAGTCAGAAGTCTGGAGTCGGAAGTCAGAATATAAAGTTCTCCACCAATTCTGGCTTCTGATACCATTTCAGGAAATTCCTGATATAAATAATTCTTTTTCCTCCTCTCCCCCTGCTTCCCCTGCCTCCCCTGCCTCCCCTGCTTGCTCATATCTATCAACCTTAAAGTGAAACGGTATGACTCCCCAATAACCCTTGCGTATTGCACCCAACTGAGAACCGCTATATATATCTTTTTTATATCTAATATATGTATTAACTATGAGTATTTTCCTTGGCAAGAAAGCTGAGTTCTTTGATATAGCCGAATAATTTTACACTGCTTGTCAGGGGATCGCCATATTGACACCAAGTATTAATAAAAACTTATCTCCCAAATCATTCTGTATATATACAGGTTGTTAAAAAATATTAAGAAATACTTATTAAAAAATATTGCAGCTACTTGATTTAGTTGTTAAGGTGTGTGAAGCAACGATTTTGGTGAATGCTCGTATTTAGGAGAAGGTAACCTATGAGCTATATCCATGCTTAGGAATGAAAACGAGTAAATTCTGGCTTGAATGGTAATTATGAGGTATGACAACAAATTAGCGCCTGATTTATCTCGTTTCTAAGAACTTAGTTACTTTCATATTTCAATCAAGAATTGATTGTTTGTCTTACCTGTCAAGAAACTCAGGAGTTTTGATGTTTGTTTCTCGACAATAAATCCTGTAAGACCAAAAATTTGGAGATGAAAAAATGATGAATATACAAGGAAAGGTAGCTCTAATTACAGGGGCTTCCCGCGGAATTGGGCGGGCGATCGCACTACAATTAGCACAACAAGGCATGAAGCGGCTGATACTGATGGCACGCGATCGCTCAAAATTAGCTGAACTAGCCGAAGAAATTGAAACAATGGGTGTCAGCGCGGTAATTGTACCGATAGACTTAACCAAACCCACAGCTGTAAATATTGCCGTTGCTCAACTTTGGCGCAATCATGGTCCGATTCATTTGCTAGTTAATTGTGCAGGCATAGCTTACCAAAACTCATTTCTGCAAGCTAAACTACCGCAGGTTCAAGAAGAAATTTCTCTGAATTTATTGGGAACCTACACCCTAACTCATTTGGTAGCGCGACGCATGGCAAGCCAAAGACAAGGGACAATCATTAATGTCTCAAGCTTAATGGGGAAAATTGCTGCACCGACGATGGCGACTTATTCAGCTACCAAGTTCGCCATTTTAGGTTTTACCCAAGCACTGCGCCAAGAACTCGCGCAATACAATATTGAAGTAAAAGCATTATTGCCTTCTCTGACAGACACAGACATGGTGCGCGACATGCGGTTATTTCGCTGGGTGATCCCCATGACTCCCCAACAAGTAGCGCAAGTACTCGTTGCCGGATTGTCAAAAAATTCACCAGAAATCTTAGTTGGTTGGCAAAGTCATTTGGCTGTTTGGTGTCAACGTCTTGCACCTTGGCTGCTGGAGTTTATTTTAAAGATGGCAACTCCGCCGAAGCAAGTACCCACAAGGCATCAGCTTTATCAAAAACGGGTAGGACTAATGCAGAGATTGAGTTTGTGGACAAAACGCCATCGTTTCAGCGATCGCTTTTTGTCGAGAGACATGTTTATTTGATGTCTGCGCGTAAAGCCTGATACAGCGGTAGAGACGTTCTACTCCTTACGAGCCGTGATGCTTATATCCCCAGACTTTAGTCTGGGGATAACGCTCGTTGAATTTATTCAACTGTTGCTATAATAGTAGTGGCACTGCGTTCATCCGCCTCGATAGCCAATATTGGGTACTCCCCAGCTACGTGATCAGCGTTTAGCGACATAGGTAGGAAAGAGGAAATAACAGCTAGCTTGAATATTTAAACGCGGTCGGGCAGCCCGTGTAAGTTTGTTGAGGGTTAAGTCATTGGACTCCCCGTGAAACAAGAATCCTCGTCTTTTTAAAGCGAGGAGTGTCAAGTCTCTACTTGATTGTGATTCATTAAGATATAAGCTGTTTGGTTAGAAAAAGAGTGCAAGATACAAGATATTAAATATATCTCCTGAAAGGAGCTAGCCATAAATGCCTTCCCCAACAACTAGCCTCACGACTTTACCGGAAATCATTGATGGTTTGCCCAATATTTCTGGTTGGGAAACAGAGGTGCTTGATGTAGTTAACCGCGATGCACCTGTCTTTTTACCAACAACAAACCTCCGGTTAGAAGATATAACCGCAACTTTTGCGATCGCACTCCACATGCATCAGCCAACTATCCCCGCAGGACATGATGGCGGATTCATCAGCAATCTGCAACATATGTTTGAACATCCAAACGTTGGGGATAATCATAATGCAGCGCCTTTTGCGTATTGTTACAGCCGCATGGGCGATTTTATTCCCGAACTTGTAAGCCAAGGTTGCAATCCTCGCATTATGCTAGATTATTCTGGCAATTTGTTGTGGGGACTGCGACAAATGGGACGTGAGGATATTTTAAATAACCTCAAACGGATAACATGCGATCGCACTTATCAACCTTATGTAGAATGGCTGGGTACAATGTGGAGCCATGCTGTAGTTCCTTCCACACCTATCCCAGATATTAAGCTGCATATTTTAGGATGGCAACATCACTTTGCGGCGATTTTTGGTTGGGAAGCATTGGCGCGGGTCAAAGGATTTTCACCACCAGAAATGCACCTACCAAATCACCCAGATACTCTCTTTGAATTTGTCAAAGCGCTGAAAGAATGCGGTTATCGTTGGCTATTAGTTCAAGAACATTCTGTAGAAACTCTTGATGGTCAATCTCTAGCTTACAAACATTTACCACATTGCCTTGTCGCTCGCAATTCTCAAGGGGAAACAATTAGTATCACAGCTTTGATTAAAACCCAAGGTTCTGATACTAAATTAGTTGCTCAAATGCAACCTTATTATGAAGCAAAAACTTTATCTAAACAACAATTGGGTAGTGTAAATGTCCCGCCAATAGTTAGTCAAATAGGCGATGGTGAAAATGGCGGTGTCATGATGAATGAATTTCCCAGTGCTTTTAAACAAGCTTGGCATCAAATCGGAAAAACAGACGTTGTTGGTGTAACAGGAACAGAATATTTAGAATTAATTGAAGCTGCTGGTTGCAAAATTGAAGATTATCCAACTTGTCAGCCAGTGGGACAACATCAAATTTGGCAACGAGTTTCATCCGAGAATATTCAACCGGGAGAAGTAGAAAAAGCAATTCAAGAAATTAAGGAAATTAACTCAAATTTTCACATGGATGGAGCTTCTTGGACTAATCATATCAGTTGGGTGAATGGATATGAAAATGTTTTAAGTCCGATGAATCAACTAAGCAGTTTATTTCATCAAAAAGTTGATTCCAGCCTTACCAGAGATTCTCACTATCGTAACGCATTGCTACATAACTTATTGCTACAAACAAGCTGTTTTCGTTATTGGGGACAAGGTGCTTGGACTGATTATGCGCGTGAAATTTATCAACGTGGCGAAAAGTTGCTGTAAACAAGATTTTCATCGTAAGTAAGCGCTTCACCGCTTTCTTAGTCAGCACTGAATAGGAAATTATTTTTGGCGATCGCTCTTGTTGTACTATGCGGCTTAAGTCACTATTTTCTATATCGAACCACAGATATAGAAAGTTCAAATCCCCGACTTCTGGCTCGAAGTCGAGGATCTTATTTTTCCATGCCTAAGGTGTTAATTATCAACTAGTACACGGGGCGCGGAAATAAAGCTACCGTTCCAAATCAACGAAAAGCTTAGATTATAAGCTTTTTGAATGCGTGAATGCGTGAATGCGTGACTTCCGCGCAGCGGTACTAGGCAATGCCCAGAATAACCCTAACTCTAATTAACGAGTGGCTACCATCTTCTGAGCCATTTGCAGATGTTGGGCAACTACCGGCTCAATCTTACTTGCAAAAGCCCTTAACTGTGGATCTTGTCCCTGGGCGAGATATTTTTGATACTCAGCCTGAGTTCTGGTATGAGCTTGAACCTGTCCTTGCATGTAAGCTTGGTCAAACTGTGAACCATTTACCTTTCTCAAGCTTGTTAGCAAAGCTGTATTCTCAGGACCAATATTAGTTGGCAGGGTAACTCTTTTAGACTGCGCGATCGGCTTGAGTTGTCTGCTCGATTCGGTATGGTGTTGAATCATCATCTGGGCAAAGTCTCTCACAGATTTGTTTCTAGACTTTTGCAGTGCTAGCTGACTTGTCTGGATTTCAGTCATGTCACTTTGCGCCGCTTTGGTGATAAATTCTGCGTCGAGGCTACTAGCTGAAGGATTAGAATTTCTAGTAGGAGCAGACATAGAACCGCCAGGAGGAGTAGAATTTCCAGGAGGAGTAGAATTTCCAGGAGGAGTAGAATTTCCAGGAGGGGCAGACATAGAGCCGCCAGGAGAACTCATCTGGGCGACAATAGACTGCTTGGAAGTGTTTGCTTGTGCCAGCGCTGGTACAATGAAGACACTAGCGCCAGCAATTCCTAATAAGCCGCCAACAATTTTTTGAATCGTCTTTGTGTGATTTTGCATTTTCATTGATACCTGTTTGAATCTTTGTGAAATGGTTATGTTTTGAAAACTAGCTTTTAGTTGCACCCAATAAAAGGGTAGATATTACAGTTTGTTATAACTTCTACCCTTGGATAGCCTGCCGTTCCATCTCTAGAGATACTTTGGGTATATTGGACATAAACTACGCGCTCATTTTACAAAGCTAATTTTTAAGTGCTTTTAAAGCTGCTTCTGCCAATATCCGATGACCCGCAGTTGTTGGATGAATGGCATCCCAGAATAAAAACTTGTCTGGATTATCGCAGACAGCAACATTATTTAGACAAGCGTTGGTTACATTTGTGAAACCAAATTTTGCTGGCTCGGTAATAGCTTCGCGGTATAAAGAATTAACGTCAAGTTCGATAATTTGGGTATCATGACCTAACTTATCGTTCAGCACTTCAAATGACTTAGCCAAACTTTGATTATGAGCGATCGCGCTTTGACTAAGGCTATTAGAATTTGCAGTGTAACGTGTGCTTGGAAGCTTTCCTAAATCAGGTATATTAGCAACGAGAATTTTTTTAGCACCTCTTGTAGAGAGTAACTGAATTGCTTTAGATAAATTCTCAATTGGCATCGTTGAATTGCTAGTACCATAAAGATAATCATTAGCACCAGCCCAGAGAACATAAAGCGCATTTGGATTTATATCCGGATGAGCTTTTGTAAAATTATCAACTTGCGCTAACAATCCAGGAATTCCATTCATACCGCTGCTTCCGGTGGTTGCACCACCAAAAGCAAAATTGGTGCGTTGTTCGGAAGTTAACTTCAGCCCAGAGGCAAGATATTCTACCCAAACTAAACCATTAGAATAACGTCCTTGAAAATACGGAGGGCTAGAGGGATAGACACCTCCGGTAGCACGGTAAATATTGCCAGTATCCGAAAGGCTATCGCCAAAAATATAGAGTTGATTGATTTTCTGAACACTGAGAATTGAAGGTGCAAATACAGCCATAACAAAAGATAAAAGAGCAATAATTGCTAGTGAAAGAATATTTTTTTTCATCAATTTATTCGCAGCCAAAATCCCTGCTTTGTTAGCAGATAGATATTAATAGCGATTCTTCTTATTTTTCTAAGCAGACCTCTCTTTTATGAGAAAAGAGACTTTGATTTCTCCCCCTTCTTTGGTAGGGAAGGGGGCTGGGGGGTTAGGTCTGACGTTCATGGCTCAATTGAAAATCGTTATAAATAAACTAAATATTTGCAACAAATGTCTTAGTATTTGGCGTAAAATTGTTGCGTTTTTAAACGCACAGAGAAGTCTGAGCGGAGGAAACCTCCGTTCATAACTTCTCCTATCGGAGACGCTAGCCTGCGGCAACGCCTGCCGTAGGATGCCCAAAGGGCTGTAGGGCAACGCGAACGGTGGGTACGCAGAGTAAGCGCACTTGTTTCGCCAAGTTTTCTGAATTTAATTCGTTATGAACTTGTGCAATGTTGTAGTTAGTATTGTTGACTTTTTACTAACAATTAAGTACGTGTAAAATGACTATTAACTATTAATAAATCGTGCTTGCGTTTGCTTAACACTTCTTTAATGTAACAAGCTGCAAGCAAAACAAACAAAGGACAACCGTAATTTTCGGTTGTGATTTTACTACATTCTGTGCGTGGAGTGCGAGGTTTGCGATCGCTTACCAAAATGCACCAATGCCGACAACCGCCACAGGTTATAAACCTAGTCGCGTAACGGTTCTAGAGACGTTCCGCCGAAACGTCTCTAGAATATGTGCGATCTGCCAGACATGATGTTACATCATCAAGTGCGATCGCCAATTATATATGTATTTATTACCAGTTAAAAATAAGCACCTTTAGAAAAACATCGATTTAATCAATCGATAACCTCCTGCCTTGAGTCCTAACCAGGAGTGGAAAATCGTAAATATAACTACTATAGGAATAGTTGCAAAGTGAACTACTCGCAAAGCTTGCCAGCTACCGAAAATGCTAACTATCCAATGAAACTGAGCAGGTTTATACATACCGATGCCGCTGAGTATAGCTAGCAAAAGAATCGGAATGATAACAGTGTAGATTAATCGATGCCAGACATAGATTTTGCGTTTTGGGTTTTGACTCGTTTGCAGTGCTTTCAGGTCATTAGCAGCAACAAAGCGACGCTTCCAGCGTTGCGTAATAAAAATGTATAGCCCATACCAAATTAAATTCAGCGCAAACAGCCACATAGCTGCAAAATGCCAGTGTCTACCCCCACCTAACCATCCTCCTAGCAAAAACAGAGATGGAAAATGCCAACCCCCACGTCCACCAAAAACCGGATTAGCATTATAAATCTGTAGTCCACTGGTAATCATTAACAACAAAGCAATGATATTGACCCAGTGAAATATTTTAGCTAAGAGAGCCTGATTTGGTTGGGGTTTAGGTCGTGACTTTTTGGAAGCAGTAGAGGCAGTCATAGGTATTTTCTCTTTTGGTAAATTTTTATAGTGGTAAAGGGGGAAAAAATGGAGCTAGCCAAAGTTGCACTTGCACATCCCAACCCAAAAGAATAGCGATCGCACTAGCAGCGATCATTACTCCACCTACTCTTTGCAAAATCATACTATGCGATCGCATCTTCCTCAGCAGCCTTTGACTTAAACGGCGACCACCATAAGCGAGTGCAATCATTGGTAATGCTGCGCCGACTCCATAAACAAGAAGCAAAACAAAGGCATCTGCAATCTGATGTTTAACCGCTGCCAAAACTAAAATACTTCCTAAAACTGGTCCAGCACAAGGTGCCCACAGCAAGCCAAGCTGGGTTCCCAGCAAAAACTCACCTTTTAATCCCACCTGTCCAGGCTTTCTCGTACTTTTACCTAGTTTGATGTAACTGAATAAACGGTAACTCCATTTAGGGAAAACTGAGAGAATCCCCATTACTAAAAGCAAGAAAATCGCTACACTTCTTAGCCCACTAGCTAACCCTGTTAACCAGCTTGCCGTCACTCCCAAAAGACTGCCAGCTACAGCAAATCCACTTACCAACCCTGCAACCAAAGCCACCGGACCATATTTATGAGACTCAAGCGATCGACCTACTAGCACTGGCAGAATAGGTAGAACACAAGGCGACATTACAGTTAAAAATCCCCCCAGCAGTGCCAAACCCGCCGTAGATAAACTAGAAATAGCCACATTCCTTATCCTAATAACTGACGGATTGTCTGCTCGGTTTTATCGTAAGCTCCTTCCCCAATGCGGTCATATTGCAGGAACCCCTGACGGTCTGCCAAAAATATATGAGGCCAATACTGGTTGTTGTAGGCGCTCCAAGTTTTATAATCGTTATCTATGGGAACCGGATAGGTAATTTTGTGTTGTTTCAATGCTCGTTTGACATTGTTTACATCCCGCTCGTATCCAAACTCAGGAGTATGAACTCCTATAACCTTGAGTCCTTGACTAGCATATTGTTCATGCCAACGAACAACGTAAGGAATAGTTCGCTGACAATTGATGCACGCAAAAGTCCAAATGTGAATTAATACAACTTTCCCTTTCAGGTCTTGAGTCGTTAAAGGAGCAGAATTCAGCCATTGACTTATGCCCTGAAATTCTGGTAAAGCCTTGCTTGAAGACTGTGCAGCAACAACATTTGCCGGAGGTAGGTTACTCGAAGTATTCGTTAAAGAAGTAGAACTATCAGTTTTTTTAAAAGCTAGATCAAGAATTGGTTTTGCACTTGCTAACATAGCTCCAATCCCTACGTAATAAAGCATCTGGCGTCGTCGTAACAATTTATTATTCATGGCAAATTCGATAAAACTAAGAGGGTATTTTACAAAACTTTATTATCCGGTCGGGTTGCGATGTCACCAGGTTTCGATACTCAAACGCTAACTAATACTTCACTTAAGAGAATTTTTGTAAAATTGATTTTTTTTTAACTGATGTATTCGTTACTTAATAATATAGAGCTAGTTTTTGAACCCAATATTAAAAATAGATGATAAATTTCCTGAGAAAATGCTGAGAAATAATTTTTGGTGCTAACTAAGTGCTTACTAGCTTTAAGGGGGTGCATTGATGATGAGAATAGGCGAGACACAAAGCAGCAGTGCAGCGTTGCGCGTACAAAGTCTGCGCTCGTCTGCCTGAAATTATTTGACTGATTCTTAATTTTTACTTTATAATTTTTAGTTCCCTCTTCAGGGTATTTATGCAAATCTTTTCGACTAGTGAGGCGATCGCGTAGAGGAAAAAATCCCGCTTCCGTTTAAAAACTGTAAATTACTGATGAAAATACGTCTTATTTAACACTCAATCTAAGCCAATTACTGTAAGTGTTTAAAGATGCATTATAAAAAATTATGCTTTTAGGTAGTTGCGCCTAGAATGGGAACCATTTTTCAAGTCGAGCAATCTAGCACAACTATAAACCTCGTAAATAAACTGACTCAGCTAAAAATCACTACCTTGGATGAGGGCAATGGGCATTAGGCATGGAAAGAATCCTAATTAGAACGCGCATCATAAATTGAGCGTCTTTAATTGCTATTGCGAGCGTGCCTATTGCCCAATCTCCAATTCCTAACTTTTTTTAAGTAATCTTTAATGATTTCTATCTGTTTTTGATCCCCATTTCGATAAAATGGCTGGGGATCACCTGAAAACTCACACCGCTTTGATCAGCGACACACATGAATCAACTGAACAATGGTTTCACCCTATTTCTTAGTCTGTTAGTAGAGGCGATACCGTTTTTATTACTAGGGGTATTGTTTTCCAGTTTGCTGCTATTGTTTGTCGATGAGCGCAAATTGGTGGCAATAATGCCGAAAAATCCGCTGCTGGGTGCGTTTGCCGGGAGTTTGATCGGCTTTTTGTTTCCGGTATGTGAGTGCGGCAACGTGCCGGTCGCGCGGCGATTTCTGATGCAAGGAGTACCTACGCCAGTGGCAATTGGTTTTTTGCTGGCAGCACCAACTATTAACCCGATTGTGATTTGGGCAACTTGGACGGCGTTTCGAGATCAGCCAGAAATAGTGGTGTTACGAGTCGTATTTTCGCTATTAATCGCGACGATTATCGGGTTTGTCTTTAGTTTTCAAAAGGATTTGAGTCCGATTGTGCAACCAGCGATCGCTCGTTATCTGAAGTTTAACCCACCACGCAAACCAGAACCCAAACGGCGAACTAATCGTTCCCAGGCAGGAAAAGAAGCAACAACATCTGGTTTATTACAGTCAGGGACTTATTTTTTAGGAGGAAAAGCGGGTTCAAGTATTAGGATAGATAGTAATTTAATGCAGACGACTGAGCCAATTTCTAGCGCCAGCAAACCGCTAAAAGATAAACTGCGGCTATTGCTAGATAATACCGTCCAAGAATTGCGAGAATTGGGCGCAGTGATGGTTATCGGCAGTGCGATCGCAGCATCTATTCAAGTCTTAGCCCCCCGTGACTTAATACTCAGTCTGGGTGCGGGTCCTATTAGCTCAATCACTACCATGCTGATATTAGCGGCTGTTGTGTCAATTTGTTCCACAGTCGATTCATTCTTTGCCCTGTCTTTTGCCTCTACATTTACTAGTGGTTCTTTATTAGCATTCCTCGTATATGGTCCCATGATTGACATTAAAGGCGTTGGTTTGATGTTGACAATTTTCAAGCCACGAACTGTATTTTACATATTTGGCTTGGCAGGACTATTGACATTTTTACTTACACTTTTCATCAACTTGCACGTAATTTAAGAAATTTGATAGTTGTTAAGTTGATAGTTGTTGGTGGTTAGTAGATAGTGGATAATGGTTAAGAGTAATTTGTCATAACTAACAATTAACAACTATCAACTAACCCATTACCAATGCCCAATGACAAATGACCACCCAAAACCGAAAACCTAGAAAACCAAATTTGTTACTTCCTTGGCTGGATGTTATAGCAATTGCAGCTTGGGGAGTTTTATTGTTGAAATACTGGTTGACTGGCAAGCTAAATTTGTTGATTCATCCAAATTACTTTGGGTTAGTGATCGCCAGTGGTATCAGCTTACTAATTGTCGCTTTTTTCAGAACACAACAACTTTGGCGGCGACGACGGCGTGATATTGTAGCCAATGCCGAGCATATAAATTTCTTTCCCCCTGGCTGGGGTAGTGCTTTGCTGTTGACAGCAGCAATTCTCGGATTAATTTTTACACCGCGAGTCTTTGCTAGTGACAAAGCACTCCAACGCGATGTTGGTGATTTGTTGGGAACTGCCCGCATCAAACCTCAACAATTTCGTGCTTCTACTCCTCCAGAGAAGCGATCGCTTGTAGACTGGGTACGCGAACTCAATGTTTATCCAGAGCCAGATAGATATTCAGGGCAAAAAGCCAAAGTCCAAGGATTTGTGATTCATCCGCCAAATTTACAAAAAGATTATTTTTTCTTGGGTAAATTTGTTCTGACTTGTTGTGCCGCAGACGCTTATCCTGTAGGATTACCCGTCAAATTAACTCCAAATAGCGAACAATACACAGCTGATACTTGGCTAGAAGTAGAAGGACAAATGGCGACAGAAATACTGTCTGGCAAACGCCAACTCACCATCACTGCCAGTTCCATAAAAAAAATTCCCCAACCAAAAGATCCGTATAGTTATTAGTTATTTGTCCAATGCCCAATGCCCAAAATGACCAATTTTAAAGCCTCTATCCAACCGCTAGATCGTGCGGCGATCGCCCTAATGCTCGTGCTCTGTTTCGTGATAGGAGTAATGATATTGCAAGGTGACGTGGTAACATCTCGTGTGCGAGACTTTACCTGGCAACATCAAGAAACTGAGACAAAAGATTTATCTTTAACTAATTCCAATTGGGAGAATCAAAAAATTGGGGCAGAATATAACCGTTTTGCTCTCTCTTTTAGTCGCCCAATGGATACAAAAAGTGTTGAGCAAAACTTGAAAATTGATCCTCCCCTAGCAGGCAAATTTAGTTGGGCAGGGCGGAAAATGTTTTATACGCTTTTGACACCAGCGCCTTATGGTACAACTTATAAAGTGCAGTTACAAGGTGCAAAAGATAAGTTTGCGTTTGCGGAAAAAGAACCAAAAAAACGGACCAATGTACCTTTTGTAGGTAACTTTCGCACGCGCGATCGCGTCATGCTTTATATAGGAGCAGACAAAGAAGAAAAGGGACGATTAGTTCTCTATAACTTGACTCAAGACCAAAATAAAATACTGACTCCCAAAGATTTGGTCGTGATGGACTATAAGCCATTTCCAGAAGGAGACAAAATTATATTTTCGGCTCGCACATCATCAAATCAAGACTTACTTTCGGCGCAGTTATATACAGTAACCACAGGCATTTATTTACAATCGGAAAAACAAGCTGAACCAGCAGGTAAAGTTGACCTAATATTAGATAATAAAGACTTTCAAAACTTAAAATTTGACATATCTCAGGATGGACAAACAATTGCCATTCAGCGAGGAAATAAAGCTAGTCCTGGTGACTTTGGGCTGTGGTTTATGCCCGCAAACACTAACAGGCTCGAAAAACCTAACCTGAAACGCGTGCAAAGTCCGCCAGGGGGAGATTTTACAATCACCCCAGATAGTCAATCTGTAGCAGTTGCCCAAGGAGAGGGCACAGCGATTTTACCTCTAAAAACAGATAGTAGTAAACCCCTAGCTTTTTTCCCACAATTTGGCTTGGTGCAGGCTTTTTCTAAAGATGGTTCTCAAGCGGCAATGGTCAAGTTTAATAAAGATTACACGCGAGATTTGTTTTTAGTTACAAATCAAGGTGTCAACAAACTGCTGTTAAAAACTACAGGTTCAATTGTTCAGTGTCAGTTTGATACTGCCTCACCCACTTTATATTGCTTGGTAACACAGCTATTACAAGGAGGAGAACTATATCAAGAACAGCCATATTTAGTTGCAATTGACATAAAAACGGGGCAACAGAAACCACTGCTAGTCTTACCTCCCGCTCAACGAAATGTAGAAATGAGTTTAGCACCGGATGGTTTAGGGTTGTTATTTGACCAAGTAGTACCTGAAGATCCGAACACTCCCCCATCATCGACAAACACTTTGAGAAGCGATGATGGAGAAGCGATCGCCACTAGTAGTTTATGGTTAATGCCTCTTTTACCCATGAGCGACGCTGGAACAACTGCCGAAATCAAACCAGAACAACTTCCCTTAATTGGATTTCACCCCAGCTGGCTACCTTGAAGTAGAGACGTTCCGCGGGAACGTCTTTACAATATGTCAGGCAGGATGTCTCTTAAATATTCTTAATAATATTATTTTATTTAATTGCGCCTAGAACAGGTATGCTGCCAAGCGATCGCAAGCTGCAATTATTAATAATTTTCCATCTCTAATTCAAAATGTTATAACGTCATCAGCCCCCTCATACGGGAAAATAAATAACACGGATTCATGACAAATGGCTCGTGTTTGGGAGAGCTGCACTTTTCTTCTAAAGTAAACTTGGATCAGACCGTATACATGAGTAATTATACTGTGTTAGTGCTGAACAGTTTGAAGCTGCTGGGTGGTGGAGAGTAATGAATCAAGCGGACAACATAAATAACGAAACTTTTATTGAACCAGAAAATTTGACAAATTCGCCACAATCAGATCCGGGGAATTGTCCTTTTGATTCAGTTTTGCCCAATAACAACATGGCAATCATGAAATTGCCACTTTTGATGCCAGCAGTAGACAAGTTACGCGAAGCCAAAGTCAGCCTAGCGCCGGATTCTGTAGCATCCACTCCCTCGCAAGATTGGGTGGCAGAACCTGACAGTGACAAACAAGCACTTATTGATGACGAATTCAACAAGCTGCTGGAATTGAATCAAGAATTGTGTTCGGCTAACACCAACCTGTACGAGCAAGTCGAGGTGTTAAAAGGTGACTTATCTGAGTCAGAAAAAGCATTGCAGTGGCAGAAAAAGCGGTCAAGCGTTGCCGAGTCGATGCTTGGGCAACAAACTCAGGAGCTAGCCGCAGCAGGTGAGCAAATCAACTCTTTATTTCAACAGTTAGAAACTGCTGTCCAAACTGTTCAACGTCAGGAAAGTTTAATAGAAAAGTATAAATCACAGCTAGAAATTAGCCAACAACGGCTTGCCCAGTTAGAGCGGGAGTGTGCCAAAGTTCAAACTAGCTACAACGAACAGTCTCACCAGATATTACAATCAGAAACTACTTGTCGAGAGCTACGTAGTCGGTTAATGCGACAACAGCGCCAGACTCTGCAATTTAAAGCAGCTTTGGAAAAATGTCTGGAAAGCCCTGTCCCCAGCTATGATTCTTTAGATGATAGCGCGAATAAGTCAGACGACATCAACATCTGCCAACCTAGAAACTTTAAACAAGCTTCGTCTTCATTTTCTAACGCCGAGCCGATAAAACCTTGGTCGGCACAGATAGATTCTTTGCCTAACGAGCTAAATTATCCGTGGGGAGAATCTTTATTATCACGCCCAAACACAAGCGTAGACCCGGATGGGCTTGTCGCCAGACATCTGTCTGATTCTACTGGTTCATCTACCTGGGAATTCTCAACTTCAGACACAGCAACACCAGCCCAAGACATCGACTCGCCAGAATCGCACCTAATTGATCATGAACCGATACCTACGGTAAGCTACGCTAACGCACCAAAAAACGCACCTTCATCAAATAATATAGACGAGCAGTTGGATGATGTAATCCAAATGTTTTTTGCGGGAAAACCTGCTGATAAAAAAGATATAGAAAAAAATCAGCCGATTACACCGATATGGGAAGCGATCGCCACACCGATTTCAAATGAGGAAAAAACAATAAATCCCCAAGATGCCTTTGAAGAAAGACATTCTCCGCTTCGGGATGCATCACCAATGTCATCAAGTTTGCCCCTCACGGAAACGACGGCTGAAGAGCCAGAAGATTACTGGTCAGAAGTAACGCCATTTAACTCATTGGAATTACAGACAAATAATTTTTCCCAAGAACCATTACAAACAAACTACACCGCTGATGTCTCGCCCTCACCAATAGTCTATCCCCAGCGTCCATCCAAAGGGCGAAAGTCATTAGCATCTGTTGAACTACCCAATTTCCTTCACAATAAAAAATAGTTATTTAGGTAGTGAGCGATAAATCGCTCAATTTCAAGGGCTTCAGCCCTGAGGTGCAAACTTTCACAATTTATCAAAATAAATGATATAAACTACCAAAACATCCTAGAAGTTGAGAGCCACCCTGCTTTTGCGTCGGGAAGAAAACGATGGAAAGGATTTATCCTTTCGTATCTAGAATACTCCTATGAAATGATGTATCATTTCATAGGAGGTAAGCACAAGTGCTAAATCTGACATACGAGTACAAAATAATCCCAACGCCAGAGCAAGTTCAGATGATTGAACATACCTTAACGGTGTGCCGGAAAGTCTGGAACTTTGCTCTGCGTGAACGCAAGGATTGGATAAATTCGCGAAAGTGTCAGATTAACGCTTGTTCCATCTCAGGAGAGTACATCATTCCAGCCGATGCTCCCTATCCCAACTATGCGACTCAGTGCAAATCACTAACCAAGGCGAAAATTGAAGTTTCAGAACTTACAACTGTTAATGCACAAGCGTTGCAGCAAGTTTTAAAGAAACTAGAAGCCGCTTTCGTTGACATGAAGCGCAAAGGGTTGGGTTTCCCTCGGTTCAAAAACCGATATCGGATGCGGTCATTCGTGTATCCGCAATTGGGAAAAGGTCAGATCTTGAGAGGAAACCAGATTAAGTTGCCTCAACTGGGATGGCTTGAGTATGTTAAATCACGAGAGATCCCAGATGGGTTTGTAGTCAAGCAAGCTCGGATTGTCCGCAAAGCATCTGGATATTTTGTGATGATGGCTTTGGAGTGTGATGTCTCTGTTCCTGATGTTATGCCCCACGGTCATCCAGTGGGAATTGACCTGGGATTAGATAAGTTTGTTGCAACATCTGATGGATCTGTGATTGATAGACCTAGATTCTTAAACTCATTGCACCGGAAGCTGAAATTGCTCCAACGGAGATTGAGGAATAAGTCATATAAGTCTAATAATTGTCACAAGCTCAACCGAAAGATTGCGCGACTGCATCAACGTATCAGTGATACTCGCTCATACTGGCACTTTAAATTAGCTCACAAGTTGTGTGACGGTGCTGGGATGGTATTTGTTGAGGATATCGACTTTCGGGTATGGGCAAGGGGAATGTTCTCAAAACACACCCTTGATGCTGGGTTTGGGCAATTCATCAGCATTTTGCAATGGGTATGCTGGAAGCGTGGCGTTTATTTTGCCAAGGTGGATAAAGATTACACCTCGCAAGTCTGCCCTCAATGCGATAGCTATACTGGAAAGAAAGAACTCAGCGTCAGAGTACACTCTTGCCCTGAATGCGGATACACCGTTCACCGCGATGTAGCTGCGGCTCAAATTGTCCGCAATCGCGGAATATCTGGGGTGGGACGCATCCTGGATACAAAAGAAAATGCCTGTGGAGATGGTCTAACGGGGACGGGCAACCGTCTAGTCAAGAATCCAAGAAACAGGAAGAAAGGTGGAGAGGCATCTCTTAAGAGTGTCTCGTAACATCCTTTTAAGAATCCCCTTCTTTTCAAAAAGGGGAGTACGTCAATAATCCTCAGTCCAAGCGTTCCCAGTATGGATTCTAATCCAGCGTTGTGTGAAATTATCAGCTCGCGCATTGCCTCAAGTCCCCAACGGCGAATTACTTTTGCCGAATACATGGACATAGCGCTATATCATCCAGAATACGGCTATTATTCCACCAAAGCTGTGAACCTGGGAAAGCAAGGAGATTTTTTCACTTCTGTTCACCTTGGTGGTGACTTTGGTGAATTGCTCGCTGAACAATTTGTCCAGATGTGGGAGATTTTAGAGCGACCAAAACCATTTACTCTAGTAGAAATGGGAGCCGGTCAAGGATTGTTAGCAGCAGATATTCTTAACTATTTACAACGGCAATACCTTGATTTTTTTGCCTCATTAGAGTATGTAATTGTAGAGAAGTCTCTCGCGTTAAGACAAGAACAACAGCAACGCTTGCAAGATTTTCCCCTACGGTGGTGCAATTTAGAGGATATACCACCTAAATCAATTACTGGTTGCTTTTTTTCTAACGAGTTAGTAGATGCCTTGCCAGTGCATCAGTTTACCTTAGAGGCAGGGCAGCTACGAGAAATTTATGTAACAACGCGGGGAGAGGGGAAGAGTGGGGGAGACAAGGAGACAAGGAGACAAGGAGACAAGGAGAATAATTTTTCTTTCCCCCCATCCCCCCCTCTTTCCCTCTCCCCTTTTGTCGAGGTAATCGGCGAACTATCATCTGAGAAGATAGCTGAATATTTTGATTTATTGGGAATAGATTTTGCCCAAAGTGGTTATGCAGATGGCTACCGTAGTGAAATTAATTTAGCGGCTGTAGACTGGCTGAGTATAGTGGCAGACCGATTAAACCGCGGGTATCTGTTAACAATAGATTATGGCTATCCTGCCAATCGTTACTATAACCCCAGGCGATCGCAAGGAACTTTACAATGCTACTATCAGCATCGACACCATGACGACCCTTATATAAACATTGGGCGACAAGACATCACGGCTCATGTTGATTTTACCGCTTTGGAAAAATGGGGCGATCGCTCCCGATTGCAAAAAGTTGGTTTTACTCAGCAGGGATTGTTTTTAATGGCGTTAGGTTTAGGTTTACGCATCGCTAACCTTTCTCATCAACAGCAACCCATCTCCCAGATGCTGCAACAGCGAGATGCACTACACCAGCTTCTAGATCCTATGGGCTTGGGTGGTTTTGGTGTCTTAGTTCAAAGCAAAGGACTCAAAGAAGCAGAAATTTCTCAACCGCTCAAAGGATTTCTCGTGCCAGAATGAAGGGACTAAGGACTGGGAATTTGAAAAGAGGAAAAGGGAAAAGGAAAAGAATTATTATCAATGCCCCATGCCCATTGCCCAATGCCCTAATAAATCTAAAAGTTAAAACTATATTAATACTGCCTTTGGTATGGTTAGTCTACCATAACAATGATTACAGTTAAGACAAAAACATTCGAGAAGTAAAAATTATGTCTACTCATGACTTGTTAATGCTAGTGACACTACTCACCCCCGGTATTTTACTTTCAGTTTTGATTATGGCGACTTTTGCTGCTGGTGGTTAATTATCTTAACTGAAGAGAGAAGATACTGAAATTATCAGGAAATCAGCTAATAGCAAATAGCTATTAGCTTTCCTACATTTTTAAAAGCGATCGCGTGTGCGAAAGGAAGAATAATAATGAAGGTAGCATTTCTGGGAACTGGATTAATGGGACTACCGATGGCTCAAAGGTTATTAGCAGCAAATATACAGCTAATTGCCTACAACCGCACCCCAGAAAAATTAGCACCATTACAAGCAGCTGGCGCTGAAATTGCAGCGCATCCCCGCCACGCAATTCGCGCTGCTGATTGTATAATTCTCATGCTCACCAATGCTGGAGCAATTTACAGTGTACTGCTTTCGGATACTTCTTGGCGAACTCTGGCTGGGCGTACCGTCATTCAAATGGGGACAATTACTCCTTCTGAAAGCAAAGAAATTAGGGATTCGGTAGTTAACGCAGGTGGTGAGTATTTAGAAGCACCAGTTTTAGGTAGCATTCCCGAAGCAACAGATGGCAAACTGATTGTCATGGTAGGTGCTTACCGCGAACAATATCAACGCTATTTAGAGTTATTGCAACATTTTGGTTCGCAACCTATACATGTAGGTGCGGTGGGAACCGCTTCTGCACTGAAATTGGCGCTAAATCAACTAATTGCTTCTTTAACTACCAGCTTTGCTCTTAGTCTGGGTTTCGTTCAGCGTCATAATATCGATGTGGACTTGTTTATGCAAATACTGCGAGACAGTTCGCTTTACGCACCGACATTTGACAAAAAGCTTCAACGGATGCTAGATGGCAATTATGCCAATCCGAATTTTCCGACAAAACACTTGCTCAAAGACACAGATTTATTTATCGATGAAGCAAAATCAGTCGGTTTGAATGTCAGCAGTATCGAAGGTGTGCGGGAAATTTTGCAAATGGCGATGAAAATGTCATTGGCTCAAGCTGATTATTCATCACTATTTTCTGCTATTAATTCAGATAGTAATGAAGAATGGGAAACTGGGAGTGGTTAGCTGTTAGTTAGAGCGTTGTTAATTGCTAGTGGTATCATTAATATAAGGTTGAGGAGCCTGATTTGATCTAACTCCTCCTAACAATTAAGAAGTAAGTCAAATTCCAAATTACAACTAAGCAGTAAGAAGTAACCACTAACAAAAATTACAATTTTGATAAAATTTCTGGTAATAACTGACCTGGGACTTTAGATAAGGCAAGATTTTGTCCTTCTATCCCTAATTCATTGTGGAATGCGCGAACTGTTTTCACCACGTAATTAAAGGTTATTTGATAAGCCTCTGGTTGTTTGCTCAAGTTATTTAAAGCTTGCAAATGATTATCTAATGCTGCTTCTAGATGTTGAGAACGAACTGCTTTGTCGCAAGGGAAATACTGATCTGTTGCTAGTTGATAATGTGCTAGTCCTAGGTTATTGTGAGTAGCAAAGACATCAAAAGTTAAAGGTACACCATTAAGTGAATGAGCAAGCGCAAGAGCTTCTTCGTATGCGGTGATGCAAAGTTCAAGAAACTTGTGCCGCGCTTCCCTGGTTGTTTGAGATAGATTTGCCAAATGCCAATAAGCAGTACCAAGATTATTTTGTGTAGCAGCGCAGGCGGTGGGAACGTTAGCGGGTGTACGATATTTTAAAGCTTCGTTGTAGGCATTGATCGCTTGCTGCAAATTTTCCGCCGGATTTTCGTATTGTGCGAGATTCCAGTTAGCAGTGCCGATGTTATTTTGAATCATGCCATATTTGAGCGGTTCCTTGTCGCTGCTGTAGAGAGCTAGCGCTTCGTTGTAAGATGCGATCGCCTTCTTCAAATGCACCATCGGTTGATTATATTGCGCCAAATGCCAGTAAGCAGTACCTAAATTGTTCTGACAAGCAGCATACTTCAACGGCTCCATTTCAGCGGTACGATAGCGCAAAGCCTCGCTGTAAGCTGAAACTGCTTGCATCCAGCTTTCTGAGGGATTAGAAAAACGAGCTAAATCACCATAAGCTGTCCCCAAATTATTTTGCACCCGCGCATAAGTATCCGGGTGTGTCTGAGGCGCAATCATGTTTAAAGCTAACTGATAAAATTTAATTCCTTGTTCTATATAAGCTTGTCCCTCCTCAGAATTGGGAGGTGTGCGGTACAACATCCAGTAAAGTGTACCTAAGTCATTTAAAATATCTGGTACTTGGGGTGAGGTTTCGTCATGAGTAACAGCCTCCTGATAAGCAAGAATTGCTATCATCAAGTTTTCTAGTGTTGACTGTCCTTGCTCAATGCGAATCCGATATAAATTTCCTAGGCGATGATAAGCTGCTGCTAGTTCTTCATTCGCTTCTGGTCGTGAGTGTAATTCCTCAATTTCCAAAAGCATTTGCTGAGGTTGCGAGCTATCATCTTCTTCAGCGGTTTTATTATTAATTGTTGCCAGTACTAACTCGCTTAACTCTTTGCTAACATGAGGCAAACTCGGCAGCAATGGCATATCACTCTGGCTGGATGTAGCAGTCTCTTTTTGTGGTGGGGGAGTGATGAATAATTCAGATTTTGGCTCAGGAACTTCTGGCGGTTTGTGTCCGCGAACAACTGGGGTTTCAGTCTGGAAATCAAAATCTTCCCCGAAATTTAAATTGCTAGAAGCTGCTTCTGTGATTTCTCTTTGTGTAACTGATTCTTCAAGAATCGCATCCTCAAAACTGACTAAATCCAAATTTCTCGAACTGGATAAACGTTCTGGAGAAGTTTGATTTTGCGTCGTCGGGGTGGGTTCGCCGGCGAACATAAATACACCAGTACGACAACGCCAAAACTGCGGTGCTGATTGCTGAATAGCGTGTAACCAAGGACGCGGTACCCATAACAACAAGCTCGATTCTAAGAATCGATTCGATTCTTGGAGAGATAAATGCTGCTCAGTTAAGCGCAAATAGTGTAAAAATAAACGTTGTATTGCTACTGGTTGCCTGGTTAACTGCTCTATTCCAACAATTTGAAATGTGGGAATTGGCAAAGGTCGCCCAGGTGAGTCTTTTGACGCTCCAAAAATTGGCGGTGGATAATTAGTTAACCATTGATTTATTTGCGCGATCGGATTGGGGTCGCTCAAATTTAACCGCAACGTCACTAATCGCGGATAAGCTGGTGTGCTGTTTTCTTGCCAATCTGATGGCTGATACAATACTTGTCCAACCGGATAAGCCAAAGTTGAATGCAAACGAGCCGCAACCTGATTTCTCAGGTTTAAATCATCACAAACCGCCAAAAAGATTTGTCGTCGCAAGCGAAGACTGAGGGCAAGTTTCAGACGGTGATATACTTGCCGATTCCAGGCAGAATTATTGGAGTGTGGAGTATCATTCACGCTCATGGGGGCGTCATAGCCAAAACATAGTTTACATCACAGACAGTTCCTTGCGGCAAAGATCGTACTTAGCACTTTCCCCCTAACAAAAAGGAGTTTATGCAAGCAGCCTAAAAGTCTAGCTATGACTATGATTTTCAAGTGGTTGTCATACTGTTCAGGATAAATCGGGGGACTGGGGATTGGGGACTGCGGACTCTTTACTGGGGACTAGAAAAAGAATTATTACCGATGCGTTCTACACAATCGGAAAAAAATCACAGTATAAAATTATATTTACTAATTTTGTTAGTGCTGTTTCTCAATGCATTACTTTATCACTCTGTTAATGCGTAAGTCCTATTTAGATAAAAAACCAGGTTCCTCAAAAATTGGGAACCCGAAAAAGCGTAAAAATTAAGTTTTAGAAAAAATAGGATTGCGACTTCATTCATCCAAGCTCTGAGAGTGCATTCCCCATCGCTTTTACCGTCTTTCCTTCTCCCTCGTAGAGAGACGCTTTGCCAACGGTGTGCGGTACTCCGCATCGCTCGAGTCACAACCCAAGGTTTTTTAAATGAGCGAATTCAACACGCACGATACTACTATCAAAAAAACTGTTTATTCTTATGCGACATTGGAAACAGAGAAGGCTACAAAAATTAAGCCCGCAACCAAAACTGTAGCGGCAATTCCCAGGAAAATATAGTTGCGCTTTTGTCCGTCGTTGGGAGGTTCCGCTTGATATATCTTTGGTTCGCGGGCAAAATTATTGAGACGACCGCCTTCTTCTGTTGTGTACGGCATGAATCGATTCCTTAGTTCTGTTTGTTTATCTTATGTTACAGAAACTTGAGATTTTACTTTACACTGAGGATATAAATCTTTACATTTCTTAATAATTATTATTTTTCTTGGACTTATGAGTTTTACATTCTTGTGGGGCAAGGGAAATTAATTTGTCTCTCCCCAACCCAAGCGTACAAGCGTGCCTAGCTAGTAATTGTCCCCTGAAGGGGTGAACTTGCGCTGGCATAATTTTTCATGGGCATTCTGCCGGCAAGATATGCCAAACGACCGGCGACTGCGGCTAAACTCATCGCATAAGCCATTGCTGGGGAGTTTTGCGACATAGCGATCGCGCTATTAATTAATAAAGCATCTGCGCCCAATTCCATCGCTTGCGCTGCTTCTGATGGCGATCCAATTCCCGCATCCACCACCACCGGCACACCAGCATTTTCAATAATGATCTGAATATTCGCCGTTGTTTTTAACCCTTGTCCAGATCCAATCGGCGAAGCCAAAGGCATCACAGTCGCACAGCCGACTTCTTCCAAACGTTTCGCTAACATTGGGTCAGCGTTAATATAAGGCAACACAGCAAAACCTTCTTTCACCAGTTGTTCTGCTGCTTGCAACGTCCCAATCGGATCTGGAAGTAAATATTTTGCATCAGGTATCACTTCCAACTTGACAAAATTATTATCTTCTTGTCCTAATAGCTTTGCCATTTCCCGTCCCAAACGGGCAACGCGAATCGCTTCTTCAGCTGTTTGACAACCTGCGGTATTGGGCAACATCCAGATTTTTGTCCAATCGAGTGCTTCAGCTAAATTTTCATGTCCTGGCGCTTTATTTTGTACTCGTCGCACCGCGACAGTCACAATTTGGCAACCGCTAGCGATGATACTTTGCTGCATTTCCTCAGTACTGCGATATTTACCAGTTCCCGTCATCAACCGAGATTGGAAAGTCTTGCCAGCAATAATCAGGGGTGAATCCTGTAAGGGCAACGTTTCCCCGCGCATATTGGCTAACACGGTTTTCTCGCCTATATTGCCCACAGCAGAAAAATTTGCAGAATGAGTAAGCATTGAAGTCGTAGTAGATGACTTAGCAAAAAATCGCGAATAGTTGAATTGAGTTAGCAGCGAGTCTGATTTTTGCTCACAAACTAAATCGGCTATCAATGCCGCAGTTATCGGGGCAAGCAAAATTCCATTACGATAATGACCAGTAGCTAAAGTTAAATTTTTACAGTGACTGGTGCCAAGAATAGGTAATTCATCGGGGGTAGCAGGGCGAAATCCCCACCATAATTCCTCAATCGGATAATCTTGTAATTGCGGATATAGGCGGATGGCTGATTGTAGCAACTTTTGAATGCCGGCTGGGGTATTGTGGGGAGTAAAGCCAACATCTTCGCTAGTTGCGCCTATGATAATCCGTCTGTCGCGCCTTGGTACAATGTAAATATCCTGTCCATACAAAATCCGTTTTAAAGGCAATTCCGGCACAAATTCCGGCACTCGCAAACTAAGCATTTGCCCTTTTTTGGGACGCACGGGTAAGGGTAACAATTCATTCGACCAAGCACCCCCCGCTAAAACATAGTGTTCAGCACGAATCAGCCCAGCGTTAGTTTGCACGCCTAAAACTTGTCCCTGCTGCTGTTCAATGGCTTCTACTGTAATGCCTTCTTTGAGTTCAACGCCGAGGGACTCTGCTGCTGTCCACAATACCCGCGCTAAAGCCCGATTATCTACTTGTCCATCTTCAGGATACCACCAGCCAGCAACTACATCATCTGCTAATCCCGGCTGATATTGATGAATTGCTTCTTTATCTAACCAGTAAGCCGACGAGGAGGGGGAGTCGGGAGTAGAGACGCGATTAATGAGCCAGCGCGTTGCGGAGGTTTCCGAGGCAGCGCGTTGCGCGGGTTCCCCGCGTTGTAGCGACTGCCGTTCCGTTGTAGCGTCTGGCGTCGCGTCTGTACAAAAGTCGGGGGATAAACCAGATGAAGAAGTAGCAATAATTCCTCCTTGTCTTCCCAGTCCCAAGTCCCCAGTACCCAGTCTCCCTTCTTCATAAATCGGTGCTAAAATGCCGCAAGACGAGTAACCAGTATTTAAACCTGTAAGGTCTTCTAGTTTGCGTGTCCAGTCGGGATATAAGCGACGCGATCGCCAACACAATGAACGCATCGCCTCACCTGGGATATTTTCGGCATCTGGTGCTAACATCCCGGCTGCGGCGTGGGTTGCGGCGGCGCTGAAGTCCCGACAAAGTACGGTAACATTGCTTGAGCGCAATTTTAATTCAATGGCGATCGCTAAACCAATAACGCCGCCACCAATAATTAAAACGTCATTATTCATTAGTTATTAATCATTAGTTATTAGTTCTTAGATCCTAACAACTCATAACTCTGAATAAACACAAAGAAGGGGGAATGGGGAATAGGGCATCGGGCAATGGGCATCGGGCTTTTCCCATGAGTCCCTTTTACCTTTGCCCTTTCCCTTTCTTCAAATCGCCATGCCCAATTCCCAATGCCCCATGTCCAATTCCCAAATCTAACCCATAGTTCCTACCACAAAGCGCGAACTGGTCCGCCGGAATTTGGATCAGTTGATTGATTGTCGCCTGATTCAGTATTATCAGTGGCTGGGTCTGGAGTGTTATCGGTTTGCTCTTGATTATTTTCGCTAGTTGACTCTTGAGTGTTATTCTGAGCAACGCTATTGCGATTTTCGCCACTGCTTCTGGTAGCAGTACTATTAACATTAATATTGGCTGGCAAGACTTGCGATCTACCCCTGACAGGTGGAACACTTGCATTTTGCCCACCCATTGGAAAGTTTATGCCTAGCAATGTACCTAGCAAAATTGCCAAGCCTCCAGCCATAAGAATAAGCGGTGTCCATCTACCCATGTTTTTATCTCCTTTTTAACCTTCTGGTGTCCACACTATTTGAGAACCTTGTCCCCAAAACCCATCAAATTTTGTCACTTTCACATTGCCTAAAACCTGAGTTTGGCAGGCTAAACGTAGGTTTGATGTAGGAGAATGGGGAGGAAGCGATCTTCGCGCAACGTCACGCCAATTAGCCGCTGACACTTCTCCTTCTACCTTGACAGCACAAGTACCACAACTGCCAATGCCCCGACAGTTTATGAATAACGCGCTGCCATTGTAGAGGTCAATACCATTGTGCAGCAAAACTTTGCGTAAGTTTGCTCGCTCATCGCACTCAATTGTTTTACCTTCAGCTAGTACCTTAGGCATTTAAATTTCCGAACTGGCTTTTTGTTGTATATTGGCACATCGCTTTGAAAGTTGTCTCTAACCTACTTTTATGACCGAAAATCCCTCACCCCCACTTTGGATCTATGACACCACGCTACGGGATGGCACTCAGCGTGAAGGGCTATCAGTGTCTATAGAAGATAAACTACGCATTGCTCGCAGGCTGGATCGGCTGGGTGTACCCTTTATTGAAGGAGGATGGCCCGGAGCAAATCCTAAGGATGTACAGTTTTTCTGGCAATTACAAGAAGATCCGCTGAAAGTTGCAGAAATTGTTGCTTTTTGCTCGACCAGAAGACCAAACACCAATGCGGCAGATGAGCCAATGCTGCAAGCTATTCTTGCTGCTGGTACTCGCTGGGTGACAATTTTTGGTAAGTCTTGGGATTTACACGTCACAGAAGGTCTGAAGACAAGTTTAGCAGAAAATTTGGCGATGATCTGCGACACCATTGAGTATCTTCGCGCTTCTGGTCGTCGCGTTATATACGATGCGGAACACTGGTTTGATGGCTACAAACACAATCGGGATTATGCTTTACAGACATTAGAGGCAGCAGCTACGGCAGGTGCTGAATGGCTCGTCCTCTGCGATACTAATGGCGGAACTTTACCACACGAAATTAGCCAAGTTGTCACAGATGTCAATAGTCATTTGTCAAAAGTCATTTGTCAAGAACAAATGACAACTCCTAAAATTGGTATTCACACTCATAACGATTCAGATACGGCAGTTGCTAACGCCTTAGCTGCTGTTATGGCAGGGGCAAGGATGGTGCAAGGTACAATTAATGGTTATGGTGAACGCTGCGGCAATGCTAATTTGTGTTCTTTGATTCCCAATTTGCAACTTAAGCTAGGTTATAGCTGTATAGAAGAAAACCAGCTATCTCAAATTACAGAAGCCAGTCGCTTTGTCAGCGAAGTTGTCAATCTTGCGCCTGATGAACATGCGCCCTTTGTCGGGCGATCGGCATTTGCCCATAAAGGCGGTATCCATGTTTCAGCGGTAGAACGCAATCCCTTAACTTACGAACACATTCAGCCAGAACAAATCGGTAATCGTCGCCGCATTGTCATTTCCGAACAAGCCGGACTCAGTAACGTTTTGGCAAAAGCCCGCAGTTTTGGACTTGAACTAGATAAGCAAAATCCAGAAGCGCGGCAAATTCTCCAACGCTTGAAAGATTTGGAAAGTGAAGGATATCAATTTGAGGCAGCGGAGGCAAGTTTTGAGTTGCTGATGCGCGAAGGTTTGGGAAAACGTCCTTTATTTTTTGAAATTAAAGGGTTTCAAGTCCACTGTGACTTAGTGGAAGGAAAAGAAACTACCAGCGCTTTGGCGACTGTGAAAGTAACTGTCAACGGTAAGGATATTCTTGAAGCTGCGGAAGGTAACGGACCGGTTGCGGCTTTGGATGCGGCGTTACGCAAAGCTTTGGTGAACTTCTATCCGCAAATTGCCACTTTTGAATTGACTGATTACAAAGTGCGGATTCTTAATGGACATACGGGTACAGCGGCGAAAACCCGCGTTTTAGTAGAATCGCGCAATAGTCATCAACGCTGGACGACGGTAGGAGTTTCTACCAATATTTTGGAGGCTTCCTATCACGCGGTGGTGGAGGGGTTGGAATATGGTTTGCTATTGCATTCACAAGCTGAAGTGGCGCTGAATGCTTCTAGTCGTTCGTCGCATTAGTTTGATTTGTAGTCGGCGCTATTGTGCCAGAAGCCGCTTTTCTTGTCAATCGCACTCCTACGCTCTGCGAAAGCGTCTACATCGCTCTCTGCGCCGACTACAAAATCATCACATCAATTTTGTATAGTTTTTCGGCGAATTTTGACTTTTATTTAAGCTGTACGGTAGCCAAATTGCCAATCCCAGACAAACTTTTGACACTCCCACACCCACGACTGGGAAACGGCAATTTGGTAAAAGGCGCACCATAGCGACAGCGTAACTACTAAAATTTTTAACATCGGTGAATAAATCGGCAAGCGCTATCTTTTAAGAGATAGTTTCCCAAGCTTGGGCGACCACTTGACTCAACCAACGTCGTTGTTGCTTATCTAGCATTTGGTCATCTGCTAACACCTGAGCTGTTAATTCTTCCAAAGATTGACCTTGAGAGCGGACAATTTTAATTACTCCGGCGATCGCAGCGGCAACCAATTCTTCATCAACAGGGTTTTGTCGTAAGTTAACAATTTCTTGGGGACTGTGTGGGATGGGATAATTCATGGCGTGCGTTTACAGATAATTACAAAATGAAGAATGAATTTGACAAACTATTAAAGTTTCTTCACTGAATCTTTATTCGACCAATAGGGCGGAGTTTACCTTAATTGCTCGCTTTGTTAAATCTGTCTTAATGAGTAGATTCATCGGAAATGTCAGAAAAATGAAACAAATACTTTATTTAGAAATCCCCACTCCGGATACAATCGCTGTACGCGAGTGGTTGCAAGCAAATTTTGAATCAGATACTGGGGAAAAAGTACTCACTCCGGAAGGTTTCCGTTTAAAGATTCCAAAAACTACAACGGATGAGGCGACAATTTCCCAAAAATTACCTACAGAAATTTCTGTATTTGTCTGGTCAGTACAGCGAACCACGTATTTAAAAGCTTTCCGTTGGGGAGACAAACCTTTCCCTAATGAAAGGAAAATCTTACAAAGCCTGACTACTCAAATCAGAAGCCGGTTTCCACACCATTACCCGGAACCACCAGCAATTGATTTATCTAAACAATCTATTTTTGAAGCGCTAGCGCCTTATTATCCTCTGACCGTCAAGTATTTCCAGAAAATGCCCAAAGGTGAATATGACCTGCAACGCGCTTACTGGTGGGAACAACGATGGCGTGAAGGTGTACGTAATCCCCAGCAGCCGCGTCAGGTAATCTTCGAGAAGGAGACAAGGGGACAAGGAGGACAAGGGCACAATGAGAAAGATAGTAATTCTTTCTCCCCCTCCCCCCCTCTCCCCCTCTCCCACACCTATGATTTGATCTACATCGGCGGTGCCTTAGGGGCGATTCATGCGGCGGTGATGGCGCAACTAGGGTATAAGGTGCTGTTAGTGGAGAGATTGCCTTTTGGAAGGATGAATCGGGAATGGAATATTTCGCGTGATGAGATTCAAAGCTTGATTAACTTGGGTTTGGTGACTCCTGCTGAGGTGGAATCTATTATTGCGCGGGAGTACAAAGACGGATTTAATAAGTTTTTTGATGGTAATAATCCTGCTAAATTGCGATCGCCTATATTGCACACTCCCACAGTGCTAAATGTGGCGTTGGATTCCGATAAGTGGCTGCAACTATGCGGGCAAAAACTAAAAGCCGCAGGCGGTGAAATCTGGGATGAGACAGAGTTTATTCGTGCAGATATTGAGTATATACAAGTGTCAATAAATGTCAAGCATTTGCCCAGTCAAATTGAGAAGCAAGTAAGTGGGCGAGTGTTGGTGGATGCGATGGGCACAGCTTCGCCGATCGCTTGGCAATTAAATGGCGGTCGGGCTTTTGACAGTGTTTGTCCAACGGTGGGAGCAGTGATTGAAAGTGGATTTGAGCCAGGAGCGTGGGATTCGCAGTATGGCGATGTTCTCAACAGCCACGGAGATATTTCGCGAGGAAGGCAGTTGATTTGGGAATTATTTCCCGGAGCAGATGAAGAACTGACAATTTATCTATTTCATTACCACGAAGTAAATCGGCAAAATCCCGGTTCGCTGCTGGAAATGTACGAGGACTTTTTCACGATTTTGCCAGAGTATCGACGCTGCGATATGGACAAGCTGGTGTGGAAAAAGCCGACATTTGGATATATACCGGGATATTTTAGTATTGGGAATGGCGATCGCAAAGTTGCCTTTGATCGATTATTAGCGATCGGTGACGCCGCTTCTCTCCAATCTCCCCTTGTCTTTACTGGCTTTGGTTCCCTTGTTCGCAACTTGGAACGCTTAACAACTCTTTTAGATGTAGCCCTCAAGCATGATTTGCTCAGTTTCCAACACCTGAACCAAATTAGCGCCTACCAAAGTAATGTTTCGGTAACTTGGCTATTTTCCAAAGGAATGATGGTTCCCACAGGGAAATTTTTACCACCTCAACGGATTAATTCGATGCTGAATACCTTCTTTGGGTTATTAGCAGATGAACCCCTAGAAGTGGCAGATAATTTCATCAAAGATAGATGTGATTGGTTCACCTTTAACCGTTTAGCACTGAAAGCAGCTCGCACAAATCCGGCATTGTTGCTGTGGATTTGGCAACTTGCAGGACCAAGGGATTTAATGCGGTGGTTGGGTAACTACTTTAACTTTGGTCGTTACGCCCTAAATAGCGCTTTACTCATTCGATGGTTTCCCCGCTTCCTCAAGCAAATCCAGCCTTGGTTAGAAACCCGCAATCCTGCATTGTGGTTGAGGTTGTTGGCACTTAACTATGCCCTCACCATTGGCAAACCGCGTGCTCAAAATCAGATAGCAAAAGTTACCCCGGAAGCGAGAATTCAAATTAGCCATTAGTCATTGGGAATTGGGAATTGGGAATTGGGCATGGGGCATTGGGCATGGGGCATGGGCATTGGGCATAGGTAATAATTCTTTTTCTAGTCCCTAGTCCCTAGTGCCTAGTCCCCATTACCCACTAACCAAAGATACAAGCACACCATTTGGATCGCGCACACGAGCGATTGTGTGTCCTCCGGGCTGGGTTTTTGGTGCATCTAGCCCTTTTGCGCCGACACCTATGGCTCTCATATAAGCGGTACCAACGTCAGGGGTAACCAATGATATCTGAATTGATGCTGGAGGTTGGGCGGAATTGTTAGGATGACAGCCACCAGGAAATAACTTCTGCGCTTCGTTGCTTGATGAGAAAGCAAGCGTGGTGCTACCCGTTTCTAATTCTCCCCAGATAGACTCGCCGGTCTCCCGCAGAGTGCGACGAACCAAACCAAAGGCTTTTTCATAAAACTCGACGGTTTTAACTACGTCATCTACCCAAATAACTGTGTAACCAAATTTCATGGCTTTGCTCCCTGTATGCGTGCGATCGCAAATCAATCCTACCCCAATAGCTCAAAACAAAAACTTGTAAAGTAATTTAACATGTTTTTCTTCTCGCGTTTTTTACTATTAATCTACTTAATTCTGCTTACTGGGTGTTTAAATTTTGCTAATAACTATAGTTCCAAAACCGCACAATCTCGACCTGTGGAAGAAATTGGTAAGTGGCTGGGTGCGCGTTTGCCTAACACTTATGTAAATTTACAGTATTAATGATACTCCCGACCCACAGGCGCGAATTGCTGTCAATGTGCCAAAAGACTATTTTCAAATGCTAATTAAAAACCAAAACTTAGTTAAATATGACGACTTAAAAAATAAGTTACCCGATGATTTCAAACCCAGAGAATGGGAAAATGGCAATCATCCGAAAGATTTTATCAAAAAACCACTTTCAAATACAACAATATGGATTACGAAAGATAATTTTTATCCTAAATATTACTGGTATGAGAACTCAACACTTTATATGGTTTATTCCTCAAGATAGTCCCTATACAATGCAATCTATAACGCAAGCTACATATGCATTTATATACGAAAGATAGTATAAAAATAGACTTTTTATAATCCACCATGCCCAATGCGAGCGTGCCCTATTTAACTTTCTAGAATACAAGAAGCTGTGGCGAGAGTTTGTGCTTTTTCTTGCATCGCTTCAATATCTGATGCTAACCAAGAGCGAGATGCTTGACAGTGATGAGCTATTAGCAATCCCCATAAACCTCTAGGAATCAAAACTGGTACAACTAGGTTAGCGCGAACTTGTAAATTGCGGAGAAAATCGCGGTGACAAGGCTGGATTGCTTCTAATTCTATATCAGCGATCGCTCTTACTCTTCCTGCTAAATACATCTCAGCATACTCATTGTTAAAACAATCATCAGGTCCAGTTGAACCTAAAATTGACAATTCCTCATTACCCAAAGATTCAAACGTTACTTGCCCTTCCCACTGGGTGTAAAAATAATACAAAACCACACGATCAACCTGGAGTAACTCTCTGAGTTGGTTCGTTGTTTGTCTAACTAACGCATCCCGTTCAATTGTTTTACGCAGGCGATCGAGTACTCTTTGTAAACCCCTTTCATGATGTTTATTTGAACTGGGGTCAAATTCTTGATGGGAATGAATTTGCACAGGTCGTAAATGACTACTGAGTAAAGATTATTGAATTTATATGGTAACTTATCAGACCTCTGTCTAAATAAATCCTTAACTCACATAGGGATTAATTTATTACAGAAAAGATTGCCAGTCAAGCTTTTTGGTAAATTCAAAATAAAAAATTAATAATTTACAATTTTTAACTTTACATTAGCGACAAAGGTAAAATATAAATAAAATTTAAAAAATAATAGTATATTCCTAAAAATATGTTTCTATTTTCTCTAAATTTAAGTCATAAATACTGTTTATAATTGTTAGGAAATAATAAGTTTAACTGTATTTAAAATTACATTTATTTTTAAGTACTATAATGACAATAATTTGGTAATATTGATACCTTACAGTTTTTTTTAAACTTCCGAGGCACCAGCCCCTATAATTGCGTTCCCAGGCTCAAGCCTGGGAACGAGAAACCAGAAAGAGGCGGCGTTGCCTATCTATCTACTGACCCCATGATGATGTCAATACTGCCGAGAATGACGACAATATCTGCTAACTTCACGCCTCGCAGTAAATGAGGTAGAATTTGCACGTTGTTGAAATCTGCGGCGCGAATTTTCCAGCGCCAGGGGAAGGGGTTATCATCGCCAATAAGATAAATTCCCAGTTCACCTTTACCACTTTCGACGCGGGAGTAAATTTCTCCCTTGGGAACTTTGAAGGTCGGAGCAATTTTCTTACCGATGTATTGGTAATCAAAAGCATCCCACTCAGATTTTTTACCCGCAGCCATGCGCTTGGCTTCTAAGTTCTCAAAAGGTCCACCAGGAAGACCAGCGATCGCTTGGCGAATAATCTTCACCGACTCGCGCATTTCCCGCATCCGCACGACGTAACGAGCGAAGCAATCACCAGCAGTTTCCCAATGCACATCCCAGTCGAAGTCGTCGTAACATTCGTAGTGGTCAACTTTCCGCAAATCCCACTGCACCCCAGAAGAGCGTAACATGGGACCAGAAAGTCCCCAGTTAATTGCTTCTTCGCGAGTAATAGTACCAATACCTTCCACACGACGGCGGAAAATCGGGTTATCGGTAACTAAGCGTTCGTACTCGTCAACTTTGGGGAGGAAGTAGTCGCAAAAGTCCAAGCATTTATCTATCCAACCGTAGGGTAAATCAGCCGCTACACCGCCAATCCGGAAGTAGTTGTGATTTACCATCCGATAACCTGCAACGGCTTCCCACAAGTCGTAAATCATCTCCCGTTCGCGGAACTGATAGAAAAACGGAGTTTGTGCGCCGACATCAGCCATGAATGGACCAAACCACAGCAAGTGGTTGGCGATGCGGTTCAATTCCAACATGATGACGCGGATGTAGCTAGCGCGTTTGGGGACGGGAATACCAGCTAATTTCTCTGGAGCGTTGACGGTGACGGCTTCATTAAACATCCCCGCTGCATAGTCCCACCGACTGACGTAGGGGACATACATAATATTGGTGCGGTTCTCGGCAATTTTTTCCATCCCCCGATGTAGGTAGCCGATGACCGGTTCACAGTCGATGACATCTTCGCCATCTAGTGTGACAATTAACCGCATAACCCCGTGCATTGAGGGATGGTGAGGTCCCATGTTTAGCACCATCGGTTCTGTGCGGGTTTCGATTCTTGCCATAAATTTAGTGTTCTCCCGATGCGTGAAAATTTAAATAGAACCGCGTAAGTACCAAGTACAAGCTAGGGAAGGAATGTCGTGGTTTGTAGTAACGACTTCAGTCGTTAAATTGAGCGATTCATCGCTCACTACAACACAGAGCTTTTCCAGTTCCTGTGAAAAGTTAGCTACAAAGGTAAGTTAGAGAGGGTGGCGTCGGTTTTTATTTGATGTTTAGTTTTGTTGCACATATTCAATTATATGGATCTTCAGATTGAGAAAATGGCGGCGCAAGAATTTTTTCATGTGCCAGTTTTAAGTCGAGAGGTAGTTGAGGGTTTGGCGGTGCATCCTGGTGGGCATTATTTAGATGCAACTGTAGGCGGTGGCGGTCACAGTCGGTTAATATTGAAGGCTGCAACAGATGTACGGCTGACGGCAATTGACCAAGATGAGGATGCTTTGGCGGCAGCCAGAAAGGAATTAGGGTTTGACGATCGCGTAGAATTCATTAAAAGCAATTTTGCCGCTTACAAGTTTCCTCCAAGCACTTTCTCTGGTATTATCGCCGATTTGGGGGTTAGTTCTCACCATCTCGATACAGCGGAACGGGGTTTTAGTTTTCGCTCCAGCGCTCCTTTAGATATGCGGATGGATCAAGGACAATCGTTAACGGCTGCTGATGTGATTAATGACTGGGATGAAGCGGAGTTAGCAAATATTTTCTTTACATACGGTGAAGAACGACTTTCGCGGCGAATTGCGAGGCGAATTGTGGAAAAACGTCCGTTTCACACAACTACGGAATTAGCTGAGGCGATCGCTTATTCTGTCCCCCCCAAATACCGGTATGGCAGAATTCACCCAGCTACTCGTGTGTTTCAAGCTTTACGCATTGTCGTTAATGATGAGTTAAAGTCTTTAGAAACGTTTATAGAAAAAGCCCCAGAAGCGCTTTTACCCGGTGGGAGAATCGTCATTATCAGTTTTCATAGTTTGGAAGACCGACTGGTGAAACACGGTTTAAGAAATTCACCGTTGTTACGGGTATTGACAAAAAAGCCAATTACTGCTCAAGAAGATGAACTTGCGAATAATCCGCGATCGCGCTCTGCTAAGTTGAGGATAGCAGAGAGGAAAGAGTGAGGGAGAGGGGGAGAGGGGGATACGTCCTGCCGAATCAATCATCCAGAGGGCAAATTTTCCATCTCATCGGCAATTAGGGTCTGAAAATCATCGTCACAGTGAGTCTGTAGATGAACAGCAGCAGCTAGCAGTTCTGCGAGAATTTCTAGTTGTTGGTTAGCAGTCAAACTTGGTAATTGTAGTTGGTTGATTAAGGCTTGTACTTGAGCGCATTCTGTGCCTAATTCAGCAATCAAGGTCTTAAGAGTGGAATTAGTTAGGGGTAAAGAGCGATCGCGTTGCTTTGCATATTTTATTGTCCTAATCTTTTACGCGCTTGTTGAATTGCTTTTTCAAAAGCACGAATTTCTTTTTCCCAATGATTAATTAAACCTTCGTCTTGGAAATCTTTCTCTAATTCAAGTCTAATTTTTTCTTGATGTTCAGCAATTCCTTAAGTCAAGCTGTGAATCGCTTTTTTGTGGTTTTTCTTGCCCATTACCTCGAACGATAGGCAATGCGGAGACTTTGGACTAAGATGACGAGGGATGCGATCGCCATTAATCCGCCCCAAAACCAATAAGGTAATAATAAGCGCTGTTGTATTTGTGCTGTATCTGAAAGCCCTAAGGGACCTGCACTATAGCTAAATAAATAGTCAAGTTGATGGTAAGTACTTATACAAGCTTGTACACCGAGAAATTGAATGACAAATCCTTGTAGCCAACGGGGAGCTTTTAAGGCGATCGCCAGGATAATTAAACCTAGTAGGGGAATTGCGATTAATCCAAAAAGCGATCGCACCCAAATTAATGTTGAAAGCAGTAAAAAACCACCTAAAATTTTTAAACTGAGCGTTGCCGTTTTGAAACTACGAGAAGCCAAAATTAAAGCAGATCCAGCGATTGGCGGTCCCATTGGTCCTGCGGCTGCAACTAGTGCCGGTCCAATTGGTGCCAAAGATAAGGACATGGCATAAGTTGCTACACCGGAACCGTCGCCAAAAATTTCTAATTTACGAAATTGTCCTCCCAAAAGCAGTGCCATCAAGCCGTGGCTCATTTCGTGAAACCAAGTTGCCAAGATGGTAAATGGGTATAAAATGTAAGCGCCTCCTGGGAATTGCCACAAGACAATCGTGGCGATCGCCGCTGCAATTAGCCAGGTAAGCCCCATACGGTCAACAGCAGACGGGGCTTCATTTTTGAGCAAGGGATCAAAATCTTTCCAACGTTCGCTCATGGGTCAACTGAAGTGTATAAGTGTAAGGGATGAAGTATAAAATCAAGACCCTACGGCTAAACCGTTAGTTTGGATCTTGAATGATATTGCAATTGTGGCTTTTGACCAGAAATAATGGTGTTAGTACCGGGATAAAGGATAAAAGTTTGATCCTTTATCCTTTGTTCGGTCACTTTCCTTAACGTAATTACCGCAATTGCGTTAATCTACTTTCATCCATGCTAATGTCTTGACAGGTGTTTTGACTTTTTATAGCACTTACGCAACTGACATTGAATTTTTCGTAGTAAGCGTTTTAATGCTTTGTTGGGCAATAAATTGCCCACTACGAAGCTCTACCAGAAGTCCTAAAAGATTGGAACTTTACACCAGAATGGGCAGATCGCGTCTTTGGAAAGTGTCCAATATTAATGAGCGAGCCTAAGATATTTGAAATAGGAATGTTACCATGTCTCCTTTACCCAGGCTAATGCGATCGCCTGGTCGCAGCCGATGTCGATTGCCTGGTAACAATGGCGAATTGTTAATGTAAGTGCCATTAGAACTGCCTACATCTTCGATATAGTGAGCGTCTCCCTCAACACGAATATCTGCATGAATGCGTGAGATAACTTCCGAATTTGTAAAGCCTGATACGTCTATATCCGGAGGAATACGGTCATTTGGTTTGCCGATATGAATCACAGAGAGACTTTGCGGCAATTCAATTTGTCTATCGCTTTGGACGTGAACTAACCGCGCCGTTACTTGCTGTAATTGGGTTTTGGCGACAGTTACCCGGGGTGCAACAGGTTCTGGGGCGGCTGCGATAGGTTCTGGGGCGGCTGCAACAGGTTCTGGGGCGGCTGCAACAGGTTCCGGGGCGGCTGCAACAGGTTCTGGTGGGGTGCTGCTTTCTGGAGGTGTTGCTACCGCTGTGGGTGGTAAAGACGAGGAAGCAGCAGGTTCGGGGTTGGGAGTTCCGCCGATTCCTAAGGGATCTGGTTGTAAAAGTTCTAACAGTGGATCAGGCGTGGCTGACGGCTGTACTTGAAAGGGAATTTCCGGCGCGACAGTTGGTGGAACTGCTGCGGCTGCGGTGGCGTGCAGGTTGTAGCCGCACTGACCGCAGAAAGCGGCATCTGCTTGCACGGATGCTCCACAGCTGGGACAGTTACTTGTCGCTGGTAACGGAGTGTAACAAGCTTCACATTGCACAGCGCCGTCAGGGTTGGGGTGATTGCAGTTAGGGCAGACGATCATCGATTTAAGCCTTTGTTCAAGATCATCGTAAAACAATGCTGGTAAGCAGAGAAAAATCCGCTCTCAAGTTCACGAAAAAAGCGATAGCTTCTGATTTTACCAATTACTTACTGAAGGATGAAGTATTAGCAAAATAGTATAAAACAACACGAATGTTATTTTATCAAGAATTGAGTTTTTCAGGAGCCAGAATAATCGTATGAACTCGTGCGTAGCCGCGAATTGATAAGTTTAAGATACTTCCCCATACAAGTAATTTATGTAACTCACTATAAGATGTACTTAAACGCATTCTGAAGGGCTGAAAAGACTGAATTGTGTTTCATCCTTCTCAAGCACGGAGACGCACTCGCGTTCATCCTTTATTCTTCATCCTTGTTTTAGTTCACTACCTGCTGCCGCATCGAGGAGCCACCATAGTTCTCCTTGGGGTTGAATTAAGCGAGATGGATAAGTAAAGTCCGAAGCATTGGGTGCGAAGACTTGAGCTAAAGCTGGACGTTTATTAGCGCCAGCGACCACAAACATAACGCAGTGAGCAGCATTAATGAATGGGTATGTGAAGGTTATGCGGGGGTTTCCGTCTTTGTTGCCCACAGTAATCAAGCGATCGCTTACTTTTAACGCTTCTGTATGCGGAAATAAAGATGCAGTATGTGCATCATCACCCATTCCTAGCAATATTACATCTAAGGAAGGAAATTCTCCGGGCGAAGCCTGAAAAAATTCTTGGAGATGCTTTTCATACTTAGCTGCTGACACTGCTGGATCGCCATCCATAGTAGGGGTAGCGTGAATATTCGCTCCTGGGATATCAACGCGATCTAGCCACGCACGACGCGCCATCAGCTCGTTGCTATCGGGGTGATCTGATGGTACATAACGTTCATCTCCCCAAAAGACATGAATTTTATCCCAAGGAAGTTTTGATGAGGCGATCGCTTCGTACAACGGCTTAGGTGTACTACCGCCAGATAAAGCGATCGTAAATCGTCCCCGCTCTTGAATAGCAGTTTCCAGCTTAGATAAAATCAATTCGAGCGATCGCGTAATTAACGCCGCTTGATCCGATAGAACTTCAATTTTTTTGCTCATGACTTCATCCTCACGTTGCCGGCTTCCAGCAATACAATAGCGAAATTCTGACAATCCTCCTTTTTACCTTTTGAAACTCTTAACATCATGACGGGGGTATGGGGCATTGGGCACGCTCGCAATGGGCAATGGGCATTGGGCACGCTCGCAATGGGAATTGGAAATAAAAAGAAGTTTCAGAATTTCACTTAAACCATGCCCCATGCCCTATGCCCATTGCCCTAACAAAGTTTTCCAGTCGGCGATCGCTTCTCGTTGGGCGATTAATAATTCCTGAATTCCTTTTTCGGCGAAATCTAGCAGATCATTTAACTGGATACGGCTAAAGCTGTTTTCTTCGGCTGTTCCCTGGATTTCGATTATGCCCATGTCTTGATTCATAACGACGTTGAAATCCACATCAGCGGCTACGTCTTCGAGGTAGTTTAGATCCAAGAATGGCTCGGATTGCAATAACCCGACGGAAACTGCTGCTACTTGTCCAACCAAAGGCGATCGCTCTAACGTTCCTTGCTGCAATAATTTAGAAATGGCATGAGCTAACGCCACAAAGGAGCCTGTAATCGCTGTTGTTCTAGTTCCTGCGTCTGCTTGCAACACATCAGCATCTATAGTCAGCGTTCGTTCTCCTAACACCTCAAAATCGACCGCTGCCCTTAAGCTGCGTCCTATCAAACGTTGAATTTCTTGCGTTCGTCCAGACAATTTCATTAATTCCCGTTCTTGCCGTTGCTGCGTAGCTCCTGGCAGCATTCGATACTCCGCAGTCAGCCAACCTTTGCCAGTTCCTTTCAAAAACTTGGGCACTCCTTCAGCTACACTGACTGTACAAAGTACCTGAGTGTCACCGCATTTTGTAAGCACCGAACCGGGTGCAAAGCGAGTGAATCCCGCATCAAAGCTGATGGGACGAAGTTGGTAAGGTTGCCGACCGTCTGGACGCTGCCAAGCCATTTAAGTTGCCTCAGAACTTTTATATAGAATACAGTAGACCAGTCTTGAAAATGGGGAATTGGGCATGGGGCATTGGGCAATAGGAAAGAAATTCCCCCTTGTCCCCCTTGTCTCCCCCTCCCATCCCTTCTAAGGCACACAGAGGAGAGTGAGAATATTTTGCTCTACCATCTCTGGGAACTGATCGCCGTTAATAGTTAATAGGCGGCGACGGCGATCGTAATATTCTAAGATGTTCATAGTGCGATCATAGAATATCTCAATGCGGCGCTGAACGATTTCTGGTTGGTCATCCGGAAGCGATCGCCCTAAAGACCGAGTAACCATAACCGCTTCTGGTACTTGTAAATAAATTGCCCAATCTAACTTTTGCTGTAAATCGTCCAATAAAAAATCCAATTCTTCAGCTTGGAAAGCCGTGCGGGGATAACCTTCTAACACCCAACCACTGTTGAGATCATCATTGTTCAGCCGAGTTCGGATCAACTCGATCATTATTTCATCTGGGACTAACTCTCCTTTTTCTACATATGGCTGCACATGGAGACCTAAACTGCTAAGATTAGCGTTCGTGCAGCGTGAGCTTTGCGACTTTAAAGCTTCCCTTAAAATTTCGCCTGTGGAAATTAACGGAATATCAAAGTGTCTGCAAAGCCTTTGCGCTTGAGTGCTTTTTCCGGAACCTGAACCTCCTAAAATGACAAATCTCACAAATACCCACTCCTCATATTGTCAAATTAATAACCAACGATAATCTGTTTTGCCCAAACCAACAGGCAATCTAACATTTAGTAATTTTCAGCTATAGTTATAGCTTTTTTAATTGCTTTAAGCTTGAGGATACCTGTTCTCATTTTTACAATTAATTTCAGACAACAAGCAATAATAGAAATCTTAACTAGTCTTGACTTCAGCGCAAACGTAGTGATTGACTAAGAATCGAGTTGGCAAATACAGCAAACTTTATTAAAAATAGCTTGATTGCGTAAGCAGATTTGTCAGACAAAAACCTCAGTAAAAGCGCTGAATTGACTTGTATTTTATTTAAAATTACATCATGGTTGCCCAGTTAGAATCCAAGAACGTAAATTCGACCCTTAACTTACCATATCCAGTTGAAGGACTAGTGCAAGTTTTCACTAGCTCGTATCGTAACTTTTTTACTAGCGTTATGGCTCAAGCACTGAGAATTGCCGGTCAAGGCACACCAGTGTTAGTAGTGCAATTCCTCAAAGGTGGTATTAATCAAGGACACCAGCACCCCATGCAGCTGGGACAAAACTTAGATTGGATTCGCTGTGATTTGCCGCGTTGTATCGATACACCACATTTAGAAGATACTGAAATCCAATCATTACAAGATTTGTGGCAACATACACAAAAAGTCGTCTTTGAAGGTAAGTATTCTCTGGTTGTCTTAGATGAGTTAAGTTTGGCGATTAACTTTAACTTAATTCCCGAAATCGAAGTTTTAGCGTTTATGACAAAACGCCCTGCCAATGTCGATATCATTCTCACAGGACCAGAGATGCCAAAATCTCTTTTGGATGTGGCAGATCAAATCACAGAGATTCGTCGCAGTCATCGACCATAAAACAGTTAGTCCAGTTCACGGTATGCTAGTAAGTCGATTTGAATTAGCTGTGAACTTGTGATTAAGAACGATCTCTGGATTACTGAAATGGCTCAAAAGGGTATGATTTCGCCTTTTGAGCCAAGCTTAATCCGAAAAGTACAAAAAGACCCATCTATGGGGTTACAACCTGTTATCAGCTACGGTCTTTCTTCCTATGGCTACGATATACGTTTATCAAGTGCTGAATTTCGCATTTTTCGCCACATTCCCGGAACTGTAGTTGATCCCAAAAAGTTTAATCCTCAGAATCTGGAACCCACACCACTACATACAGATGCATCGGGTAGTTACTTTATCTTACCTGCTCATTCTTACGGGCTTGGCGTTGCTCTAGAAAAGCTAAAGGTTCCAGATAATATTACAGTAATTTGCATCGGTAAAAGTACGTATGCGCGTTGCGGCATAATTGCAAATTTAACACCCGCTGAGGCTGCATGGCGGGGTCATTTAACTCTAGAGTTTTCCAATTCTTCCAGCGCTGATTGTCGCATCTACGCTAACGAAGGTGTGGTGCAGTTATTATTTTTAGAAGGCGAACCCTGCGCCATCAGTTACGAAGCTCGTCAAGGTAAGTATCAAGACCAGCTAGAAATTGTGACTCTGGCTAAAGTCTAAGTAATTCAAACAAAATAAAACAGAGTTATATATGACTATTCTAAGTAACGTAGATATAGAAAAAGAAATTGGATTCAGTATAGCGATTTACCCCTTCTATAAGCAAAACTTAAGAGAGGCTAAGTAATAAGAAATAAAAAAGGTATTTAAGTTTACCTTTTTTATTTTTAATGATTGGATCGAGATGAATATCTAGCAAAGTTATTTACTTACCTTAAACTGAGACCAATAGCCTACTTAGTCGCTTTATTCCAGAGTAAATTGTGTCAGCTTTCCATATTAAGAAGGCTGATAAACCAATATCTTGCTTAGGAATTAAGGTGCTAATCTTGCCTTGCCCAGACGCTGCTTTTCATACCATTGTGCGATCGCTGGTGCCCATTCTTCAAAATGAATCCACATCATTTCACACAGCTTTTGAATTTCAAGTTGAGCGTCTTTCTTATTTCTCAAGTCACAAAAATGCAAGAAAGACCTCAAATTGAAACTAACTACAAAATGCTGGCGATAATCAAAGGGCATTTTTCCTCTTATGTGTTCCTCAGACATCCCAGCCTCAAAATCAGCTTTATATCGCGAAGCCGCATCTTTACACCACTCTAAATCTGCTGCTCTTTGCTCTGGTGAATAATAGTATTTTTTGCCTTGTCTATCAGTGTAGTAATCAACAGGACGCAGGTAGAAAACATCTTCTATATCTTTCTTTCCTTGGACTACATCAATGAACTGGTTGCCAGTGTATCTAAAAGATTGAACATCAAATGATAGACCAACTCTATGAGTACGAGCTTGCTGCATGACACTGTGGGGAAAGTAGCCACAGTTGAAGACTATTTGGGGATGTTCTAAAGGTCCATAATGTCCCCTCTCACCGGCTAAAAGTCGTTTAACAATAATTTCACCGCATTCTGATTCAGAGGGCCATGAGTCGCGCGATTCATACACGAACCCGTCTGTATAGTCTTGGTGCATGGCAGCGTAAATCACCTGCTGCGGGTTTGCTGTTTTGGCAATAACCTCTACTCGGAATCGATGCATAATTCTGTTGGCAACTTGATTTGTAACTGAGAGCGTGATGAGTTTAATCGATCCATCATCATATCTGTGTCTGGTACTTCATCCTCAGCAGATTAATCTAGTTTACAAAAATTAATAATTCTGTTACATTTATTTACATAAACAGGAAAACAGAGGAAAATCCAATGCGTACAAACGGTGGTATTGTTGACGATCAGGGTCTAATGAACAACTTTGCGGTAGAGCCAAAGGTTTATGTAGACGAGCAAGGCGATCGCACTGGATTTACTCCCTATGCAGAACTGCTCAACGGTCGTTTAGCAATGATTGGTTTTGTTTCTCTGATAGCATTGGAAGTAGCCACAGGACACGGCATGTTTGGTCTTTTGGCAAATCTGTAAAAACTGATTTTAAGTTTTAAAGACGCAACTCTTGGCAAAGATTGATATATAAGAGTTGCGTTTAATTATTTGTGGAACATTTAATGGTATGTTTGAAAATAACTGATAGTCAAAGCAGTTTTTCAGATAAAGGCATCAAATAATTTATGGCTTTAACTGCTTCAACCATGTTGCCGTTAGGCACTCAAGCCCCAGATTTTCATCTACCGGATGTAGTATCTGGCAAATCAATATCGCTTGCGACCTTTGCAGAGAAAAAAGCGCTATTGGTAATGTTTATTTGTCAGCATTGCCCATTTGTCAAGCATATAAAAGCAGAATTAACGCAGTTGGGAAAAGATTACATTCCCCGTGAATTGGGAATTGTGGCAGTTAGCGCCAATGATATTAATAAATATCCAGCTGATGCACCTGAGTCGTTGAAAGAAATGGCAATAGAACTTGGGTTTAATTTTCCTTTATGTTATGACGAAACTCAGGAAACTGCAAAAGCATATACAGCAGCTTGCACACCTGATTTCTTTATATTTGATGCAGAGCGAAAACTCGTATATCGAGGACAATTAGACGATAGCCGCCCAAGTAATGGGAAACCCGTAACAGGTGCAGATTTACGCGCAGCAATTGAAGGGGTGCTAGCAGGTAAACCAGTTGTAGGTGAGCAAAAGCCGAGTATCGGTTGCAATATTAAATGGAAACCTGGGAACGAGCCGAATTATTTTAATTAGTGGTTAGTGGTTAGTAGTTGTTGGTTACTAAAAAATTGAATTATCAACCAACAACTATCAACCAAGAACTAACAATTAATATCCAACATCAATGCTTTATTTCCAAATTGAGGATATAACATCCCAGTTGGATTTTATCTGCCCACAATTCGTATTCTACCCGCAAATGCTCAGGCAAAGGGTGTCCCGTGAGAGTCAGGCTGCGAGTAAAATTGCGTAAGCGAATAGGTTCGTGAGGATGCAATGACTCTGTAGGCAACCAATAACGAGTAATACCATAAACGCCTTGTTCCCAGAAGTGACGGTAACTTAACTGAGCGTTACCTTGCATAGTCATAATCACCCGGTAAGGTGAAATTTCCATCCATAAGATCCTGGGACTGCTAGGAGGTTGAGCCTTATACTGTCCTGGGTGAGGGGTGTCTTCTGGACTTGGGGGAGTCGCCACTTCGCAACTAATTAAGGGTGGTGCAGTCAATAATAAATGGAACCGGTCACTATCTTTTTGATACAATGTCCCGGCTGTTTCAAGAACAGACCAAACAGGGAGGTCTGTAGAAATGAGTGATAAGCACACGGGCTTGCGGTGATGGGTCAGCATGGGAGCGATAAGGGCACTACTTAAGCAATTGAACAAAAAGAAATCAATATCAGGCGTAGCAGGTCAGGGTAAGCAACTGAATAAAACATGCTTAATATTAACTGAATCTGCTGATTTGGTAAGCTAGACAAATCAGGATAAAAACAGCTTAAATTTCCATTTAAAAAGCAAAAATAACGCTTTTAGGCGCGAAAGCTAGTGTACAGCAAGCTTTGCTTGTGAAGACTTTCGGGTAACAGCTATCAGACAGTGAGAGTCTTGTAAGTGAGAAATACATATCAAATTCGCTTTATTGCGATTTCAGTAACTTTTATACAGCAGAAAGCGATAGGATACTACGAAGGAAGTAACCTGCGGCGGCATTAGCTTTGCCAAATTGTCAACTTCCGATGCAGTTAAAAGCCAGTTTATCCTAATGTCGGCTTCAGTTATAACCGTAGAAACTAAAGAAAACGCTTCTCAAAACTTAATTATCCAGCGACCCCCTGCCGGTTTATCTTTACAGGGTCGCATCCGAGTTCCGGGAGATAAATCTATTTCCCATCGTGCTCTGATGTTAGGCGCACTATCTCAAGGTGAAACCGAGATTCAAGGACTTCTTCTCGGAGAAGATCCCCGCAGCACTGCTAGCTGTTTTCAAGCTATGGGTGCAGAAATTTCGGAACTAAATACAGAATTAGTGCGGGTTAAGGGTATTGGTTTAGGGAATTTGCTTGAACCAGTTGATGTGTTAAATGCCGGCAACTCTGGTACGACACTGCGACTGATGTTGGGAATTTTAGCTTCTCATCCGGGGGGCTTTTTTACTGTAACGGGTGATAGTTCTTTGCGATCGCGTCCCATGTCTCGTGTTGTCAAACCTTTACAACAAATGGGAGCGCAAATTTGGGGACGTAAAAATAATTCTTTAGCACCTCTAGCAATTGCAGGAGTTGCACTCAAACCGATTCACTATCAATCGCCCATCGCTTCTGCACAAGTTAAATCCTGCGTTCTTTTGGCGGGTTTAATGACCGAGGGACAAACTACTGTCACCGAACCAGCACTTTCGCGCGACCACAGCGAACGAATGTTAAGAGCGTTTGGCGCAGAACTTAGCGTTGACCCAGACACCAATAGCGTTACTGTTACGGGTCCTGCTCAACTGTATGGGCAAAAAGTAATTGTACCTGGGGATATAAGTTCCGCTGCCTTTTGGTTGGTGGCTGGGGCTATTGTACCCGATTCTAATTTGGTGGTGGAAAATGTCGGCGTTAATCCTACGCGCACAGGTATTTTAGAAGCTTTGGCGATGATGGGAGCTGATATCCAACTGGAAAATCAGCGCGAAGTTGCTGGGGAACCCGTAGCCGATTTACGAGTGCGTTCCAGCCGTTTGCAAAGCTGCACGATTCAAGGGGATCTCATACCCAGATTGATTGATGAAATTCCGGTTTTGGCTGTAGCGGCAGTATTTGCCGAGGGTACAACAGTAATTAAAGATGCAGAAGAATTACGGGTTAAAGAAAGCGATCGCATTGCGGTAATGGCACAGCAACTCAATAAAATGGGTGCAAAAGTTACCGAATTACCCGATGGTATGGAAATTACAGGCGGTACTCCTTTAGTGGGCACTGATGTAGATAGTCATACAGATCATAGAATTGCCATGAGTTTAGCGATCGCCTCTCTAGTTGCCACTGGTACCACTACCATTCAACGCGCAGAAGCTGCCGCTATTTCTTACCCAAACTTCACTGCTACCCTGCAACAAGTCTGCCGGTAATAGGGAATTGGGCATTGGGCATTCGGCATGGGGCATGGAAGGAATCTCTCATTACCAATTCCCAATGCCCCCAATCGAGCGTGCCCATTGCCCATTGCCCAATCCCCAGTCCCCAGTTCTATTTATAAAATTACAGGTTTTCTTTAGTAGTTTTTTCCTTAGCTATCTGTATTTTGTATAATGTGGCTCCCAAAAGTTAGAAAACTTGTGCTATTGCCTTAGCATTAGTACTAATGTTCTGATGATTAGGTTTATTGTGTTAGCCAAAATTTTCTGTGTAAATCAAAAGAGGAACATTTAATTATGGGTTGGTTACAAAGACTTTTTGGTATGGAAAAACCGGATGATGCTCAAGTCAATCCGGAATCAGTTGCTGTTGATGATTCAGGGGAAGATATTCCACTAGAGCGAGTGGGATTAAATGGAGAATATGACCAAAGTGGTTTAGCAAAACGAGTCGCGCTTGCTTTTGACGAAGACTCGCAGTTTGATGAAATTGATTCGGTATACGTTGCTCAAACAGGGAGTACAGTTGTTTTAAAAGGGCAAGTCCCCAGTCAAGAAATTTTAGATGAAATGGTGGCGATCGCAAGCTCGGTTAGCGGTGCTACTGATGTCAACACAGACCAAGTTACGATCGGCTAGACTATTTGTCCTACATGAACAATCGACTCAAACCTCGTCAATCTACTATCGGGCTTTTGTTGTTAGCCGTTTTAATGCTCACAAGCTGTGGTAAAAAGGCTGAAACACCCGATGTAGGGGCTACTGCGAGTCCCACCACGACACCTGCAAGTTCAACTTCTGATGATTCAGCCGAGTCAGGAAGTAGCGCTTCTATTCCCGCTGAAGCAGCAAAGCTTGGAGTAAAACCTACAAATGCAACTACTTGTCCTAATAATGCACTTGTTAAGGGCAAGGTAACAAAGAAGCGAGGCAATATATACCACATTGCCAAGTCGCTTGATTATGACAAAGTTAAGCCCGATATCTGCTTTAAAGATACGCTAACAGCAGAAAAAGCTGGCTTTAAAGCGCCTCAGTAACTTGGTAATGGGGCATTGGGCACGTTTGCATTGGGCATGGCGCATAGAAAGAATTTTTCATACAATCATGCATAAATGCTTACGGGATGCAAATAACCTTTTATTCAATTCCAATCCCCAATGCCCAATTATTCTTTCAAACTTTAATGGCAACGCCACTTTCTATTTCAACAAGTTCTACTGGCAATTTTGTTTGTAAAGTTGCTATCGAAGGTCTTGGTTTGCAGGCAAGTTGAGGAGATAAAGCGATCGCCTTCTTAGACGAGTACTCAAAATTTGGCATTTCTTGCCGACAGTGGGAACAAAACCAGTAAACATTATGCTGGCGAATATGGCGTAGCAATTTCTGGGAGCAACAAGGACAACTATTCATATTTCGCTGCCGAGTTGAAAAGATGTTTATCGGCATTTCTAATATAATTGCCAGAGCGGGGATCGCTCATCTATCCTAGGGGATCGCTCATTCATCCTAAAGTTAGACTCACAGGAGAAAAGCCTGGAAATACGTAGAACAGTTCATAAAAAGTGACAATTCAAAAGTCATTATTCATGATTATCTAGAACTAACAAACAATCACTACAGCAAGTTTTTACTAATTCTCAACTTATTTGAGCAGATTTAGAAAGTGAAAAATTACATACTTTGACACTAAAAAAACGCTTTCTTAACAATTCTTAATATAAACCGGGTTTTTGGTTTTTTAATTGTTACCGCTAAGGGGTAAGAGAAAATAAACAGCGATCGCCTGATATCATCTTCAATAAATCACGCATATTGTAGAGACGTTCCGACGGAACGTCTCTACGACGGTTGCTGCATCACATGATACGATTCAGAAAAAAATATTAGTATCAAACTTTAGCAAACACACCCGTCAAGCGATCGCGGTTATGTGGTGCATCAAAATCAATCCTTGGTCCTTTAGGCACAATCCCGGTTGGGTTAACATTGGGATGGCTGATATAATAATGCCGTTTAATGTGGTCAAGGTTGCAAGTTTCTCTAACTCCCGGCTGTTGGTAAAGGTCTTTGAGATAATTCCACAAATTGGGATAATCGACAATCCGCTGTAAATTACATTTGAAGTGAACATAGTACACAGCATCGAAGCGAAACAGAGTAGTAAACATACACCAATCCGCTTCCGTGATTTGATCCCCGCAGAGATAACGTTGCTTCCCTAAAACTTTTTCCCAGTGGTCAAGTTCTGTAAATAATTCCGTCACGGCTTCATCGTAAGCTGACTGAGAAGTGGCAAATCCCGCTCGATACACACCGTTATTGATTGGTTGGTAAATTGCATCAATTGTCTCGTCAATAACTTTTTGCAAAGCTTCTGGATAAAAGTTTATATCTCGTTTGGCAAAGGCATTAAATTCTGTATCCAACATCCGTATAATTTCACGGGACTCGTTATTGACAATCGTCCCAGTTTGTATATCCCATAAAACTGGGACTGTCACTCGTCCACTGTAATTAGAATCAGCTTTGAGATAAATTTGCCACAGATAGTTCGTCCCGTTGACTGTATCGGGAATGCTTCCTGGTTCATCTGAGAATTCCCAACTGTTTTCGTGAATTTCCGCAGCAACTACCGACAAACCGATCGCATCTTCTAACCCTTTCAAAGAGCGTAGAATAGCGGTGCGACAAGCCCAAGGACAAGCCCAAGAAATATATAAATGATAGCGTCCAGTTTCAGCTTTAAACCCACTCGAACCATCCGCAGTAATTTTATTGCGGAAAGTAGTTGAAGGACGGACAAATTTACCTTCTGAGTCTTCTTGCTCCCTTTGTGATATCCACTTACCATCTTTGAGGATTCCCAAACCCATAAACTCTCTGCTTTGATAGTTGATAGTTATTAGTTATTAGTTCTCATTTGTAAGCCTCCTCACCCTGCAAGGGTGGACGGCAGTCGATTCAACGGGGGACGCCACATGTTTCTCCTGTCGGAGACCAAGGCGAACAACGTTCGTGACCTCCGCAACGCAGCGGCTTAGGAAAATACGCACAGCGCTGCCTCGGCTATACATGCAGAGCTTACCTGTGTGGGCTAAACAAAATCAAGAGTTTCATAGCCCGCGTAGGCGGTGAGTCCAGCGCTGCGGGAGGGGAGCCACTGCGTTGGTGAGGCAGCGCGGTCTTGGGGGTTTCCCCCATGAGCGACTGCCGAAAGGGTTCCCCGGCTTGAAGCATGTGGCGTTTTCCCTCCGCAGGCGACTGGCGAACCCGAAGGGGCTTTGTTCTTATAGCCCTAGCCTTCGCTTGGTAGGTGCAAGATATAAGTAAGAGTACTTTTTTACAACCAAGACCCAACAACTAACTATTCAGCATTCATAATTTTTGGTACTTTGAAAAATTCGCCTTCTTGTTGCGGCGCACTGTTGAGAATCGCTTCTCTGTCAGAATAGGGCTGCAATTTATCTTCTCGCGTTACGTTGCTGACATCAATAGCGCGTGTTGTTGGTGCAACATCAGTGACATCAAGTTCACTTAACTGTTGCACATAATCAAGAATATTTCCCAACTGGGTGGTGAATTGCTCTTCTTCTTCTGGTGTCAATTCTAAACGAGCGAGAAGGGCTACTTTACGAACTTGCTCACGGTCAATCATATTTTTTTAGTTAGGAGGAGCGGAGTTAGGAGTTAAGAGCGATATTGGCATAACTCCTAACTCTTGAGTAGGGCGGGAAAACCCCGCCCCTTGATTCGTAACTTTTAGAAGAAGACATCAATTTGCGATCGCCCGGTGGTTTTCAGCCAGTTTTGGGCTTCGATGTAGTTATTGGGAGCCAAACGAATGGCTCTAACCCAATAATCACAGGCTTGATCAAACAGTGCTTCGCCACCGTCGTGATCGCCAGATTCTTTAGCTTTTTCACCTTTAAAGTGATAAATCACGGCGATGTTGTTTAAGGCTTGGGGTAAGCGTGGGTTTAACTCAATTGCTTGATGATACAAGTCCAAAGCCTTGTCATGGTCGCCGTTACTGGCATAAATTAGCCCCATATTGTAGAGGATATAACTGCGATCGTAGGAATCTTCCTCTAATGTTAGGGCTTCTTCATAATAATCTAGGGCTTCGGCATATTCACCATCTGCCTGTGCTGACATTCCATCTCGGTAATAAACAAAAGCTTCTTTGGCTTTTTTGTTGGTTGGCAGGATCTTTAAGATGATATCTGCCATTACTGTAAAGGACTTGTCAATAAAATTATCGTTCTTCTGGGTTCTTGGCATATAGTAACGAACGCTTTGGTTGCAGCTAATAAAGGAAAAGTTGTAATTCTTATGATGGCTTCTATCCCTCATTAGTTAATTTAACTGATTGCTGAGGTAATTCTCCTACCGAATTGAATTTATACAATCTGCATTATTGTATTTGGGGTTGTTTACCAAAGTGCTAACGGGATAGGCAGTCATAGCGCTAGCCGGGTAGGGGTGCAATACTTCTTTTAGTGATTCCGGCTTTTGTATTTGTGGATCTAGCCACAAATCGTAATATTTTTTATCAAGAACCACAGGCATCCGATCATGGATTGGTTTTAATACTTCGTTAGCTTCGGTTGTCAAAATTGTACACGAGACTATTTTCTCTTTTTCTGGCGATTCCCATTGCTCCCACAAGCCAGCGAAGCAAAAAGGTTGCCCATCTTGCAGACCAAAGTAGAAAGGCTGCTTTTTGCCGTCTATACGTTGCCATTCATAAAAGCCATCCGCTAGCACCAAACAACGTCGGTGTTTGAAAGCTGAACGAAAAGCCGGTTTTCCTGCCACAGTTTCTGCCCTAGCGTTGATCAGCTTTGCCCCCATGCTCATGTCTTTTGCCCATGAAGGAATTAACCCCCAACGTAAGAGGTGAAATTCCCGCTTGTCGCTTTCTGGGTTACTTAACACTGTTGCCACCATTTGCGTAGGTGCAATGTTATATTGCGCTGACAATTCTGGCAGTTTTTCTACATCAAAAGTTTGGTTACTAGACGAGGCAGAAGCCAGCACAGCGGCAATTGCTTCTGCTGGCTGCTTCAAAGTAAATCTTCCACACATACTTTTATTTTCAAGCGCTGATTAAAATTTAACAACTAAATACTATAAACAAATAATACTTTCGCTTTTTTGTTTTTTCAGAGAATTCTATATCGAGTATAAAGAGCAAATATTATTTCAATTTTGTCCGGTTTTTTTTGAAAGAATTTGATAAGATATTCTATTCCAATCTAAGAATTCTCTACATTTTCCTTACAATATTATTTGGACATGGAAACACTCCATTTGTACGATTTTTTACCTTCTGGCAGTGGCTATAAGATACGTCTTTTATTGACACAACTTGGCATTCCCTTTGAGAGAGTAGAGGTTAACATCACTAAAGGCGAGACGCGATCGCCAGAATTTTTAAGTAAAAACCCAAACGGCAAGATTCCCGTTTTGGAAATTGAACCAGGAAAATATTTAGCAGAATCAAATGCTATTATGGTTTACCTGAGCGAAGGAACAGAGTTTTTGCCTTACGATCGCTTTTCGCGAGCGCAAGTACTACAGTGGTTATTTTTTGAACAATACAGCCATGAACCTTTTATTGCTACCCCCAGATATTGGATTTCTGTTTTAGGTAAAGCCGAAGAATATAAAGATGCCTTAGAAGAAAAGCATAAAGCTGGATACGCAGCACTTAGCTTGATGGAGGAACATTTAAAGTCTCATACCTTCTTGGTTGCCGAACGTTATACCATTGCTGATATGTGTTTATTTGCATACACTCATGTAGCTCATGAAGGTGGATTTGATCTGTCAAGATTCCCCCATATCAAAGCTTGGATAGAACGAGTCAAAGCTGAACCAGGACACATCAGCATTACTCAGGAATTATAATCATTATTTCTCTCTGATTCCCTGGCTCTGCCAAGGAAGGGCTTATATCAGGTGCATCACTTTCAACAACAAAATTTATCATTTACCAGGAAGTAACCCTTTGAAAAGCTTTACTAGCCAGTGCCTAGTAACAAGATAAAAGTGTGCCTTATTAGACTGAACTTAGTAACCAGATGTTTCTTAATCAAGCCACCTAGATTAAGAACTAAAATCCAAATCTTAACTTTCCATATCAATTTCAACTAACTTTTGTCGAGAGGATAAACCCGACTTAATTGTGATGTGGCATTTTGGCACATCAAACTTCTCTGATAACAGTTTAATTAACTCTTCATTCGCCTTACCATCTACAGGCGGTGATTTTAAATGTACGATAAGACTGCCGTCAGGTTGTTCTTCAATTTTTTGCTGTTTGGAATTAGGTTTAACTTTGATTTTTTTTTGCATAGCCTATTTTTTGTAATTGTCGTAGCCACAACCCACCTAAAACACAACCTAACAAATAATGAGGAAAATCCCACCAAGCAAAGGTAGTTCCAAGTAACCATTTACCTATTAAAGTGGCGCGAATTTCTGTCAATAAAGGTGGATGCCAAAGCTGTAAGAGTTCTAGGATACAGGTAATAATAAAAACCCATAGAGGAATTTGTTGTATAAATAGGCGACTTCTAGCGAAGAAAAACGCAAATAAGCACCAAAATATTTCATACAATACTGCGGCTCCGTAATCATTAAACCATTTATGACCAAGACCCCTGTAGTACTTAAATAAAAAGCCCATCGGTACAACGATGAGCAAAGAAAGGATGATGAATATTGTTTGTTTACGGTTTTCTGGCATCTTCTCAAGGCGAAAGTATAAAGGGTGAATTCAACTTCATCTTTTATACTTCATTTCGGTTAAGGGTATCTTCTACTACCAGCACCGACAACACCGATTTTGTGGCGATATGAAAGTTCAGCACCAAACCAGCCAGAAACACTAGTCAGCGTACCGACAACAAGCGAGATTAACAATCCCCAAGGTAATATTCTGGCGTCAGCATCGCCCCAACGCAGCAGGAAATTGACAAGTGTTAAAACTAGAATGGCAACGTTAAGTGTCATATGTATCCAGCCTGCGTTGCGCTTGCGGACTCTTTCAATTTTCAAAAAGTCGCTCATACCGGTCGCAGCTGCTAAGAGACCTGCACCTAATCCGAGTCCGATTAGCCATATTGAGGCTCTAGCCCAGAAAAAATCACGAGTTAACCAATAACCGAAATCGGTTCCTAAGGCTAAAGCTAAAAAAGCGATAGGGAAGATGACAGTCAAAGGGTGCAAAGGATGTCCGGCGATCGCTACTGTGCTGGGCACACCAGTATCCAGATACTCTGTGTCGTTACTTTCAATAATTGGTGGAATGTTGGGGAAAGGTGTAGAAGCTCTTTCGTTTGTTTCTGTAGTTTCCATTATTATCCTGAATTTATTAGTTTTTAACCGGAGGGAATTTGCTCTACATAAGCTTCAGCTTGCAGAGTTAATTTACCTGCTTCTACTTTTAGTTGCTTGACTCGCAGAGTCATTCCTTCTAAATCGAAGTTACTCAAATTCAAAATTTCGCTGGTTTGTTCTACCAAAGCTTTGGTTAATTCTGGCGATGCTTCCTCACTATCGCCATACTCGACGTTTTCGAGAGAAACACTTTGCCCGTTAGCACTTACGCGAGGTGTTGCTGTAAAGGCAACTTCCTGGGTTTGACTTGTTTCTTTTAACAAGATACTGCCATTTAATGCTACTTTTTCCGTTTCTAGTAGGCGAAAATCTACATGTTGAGGGTCAATTGTCATCAGTTGCCCATTAACATGTATTTTCTGACTTTGGAGTTGCGATCGCACATATTCAGAATTGAAAGCGCGATTGATATCAGCTTCAGTTAATACAACCCGTGTACTGGCTTGAGTCGGTTGGGTGAGTTCAATTTTGCCAAAAGCAACACTTAGAGGATTGATGGCAACGCTACTCATATGCATTTCTAGTTCCTCCATGCGGAGGTCTTTTTGCATTACCAAACCTTCACCCTCAATCGTGACTTCATCCACCTGTCCTTGAATCAGTTTGAGCGGATCGGTTTTGATATCTACATCTAAATTTTTGACTTCATCTAATTGGCTAGATAACCCTATTTCTGCGGCTTTATTTAGTGCCTGCTCTCCCAGTCCAGGACTGTCTGGCATTCTGACTTTATCTCCGGTGCGACTATCCTTGAGTCAATCTAGAAAATTGGCTGAAAAAATTTATCTATCTGGCGATGGAGTGAAGATAAGACTGTTATCTGTCTAAAAGTAGAAACATAATAATTATTAAAAAAAATCTCATTTTTATAACTTTAGTTTTGTAAGCATCGCTCAAAAGAAAGATGGAATCATCCAACACCCTATGGCAACGTAGTGTTAACACTGATTTAAAGAGTTTTTGAAAGGAGAACAAAAAATGGTAGCGACTTTAGATGATACCAAGCGCTCTGCGATCGCCACGAAATTGGCAGACATGAAAGCGCTACAACAATTGTTGATTCAAAACGAGCAATTGTTTTTGAAACAAATCAATGATTCGGAAATGAGCAAGCGTTTCCAAGACATGCTCAATGATGACCAAAAAAACCTGGGCATTTTGGAAACTGTAATTGTCCAGTATGGCGTACATGGCGAACCCAAAGACACCATTCAACAAATGGTTCAAAAGCTTGGGCAGTTGATGCAAGGTTCAGAATTGAGCTTGTATGAAAAAGTATTTCAGCACGAATTATTGAAGCACCAACAAGTAATGTCTGGCTTGACTATTCACAAAGCTAGTCAAAAAGTTGGTGCAGACGTGATGGCAGCAATTGGACCTTTGAACACAATTAACTTTGAGAACCGCGCTCACCAAGAGCAACTCAAAGGTGTTCTCGAAATTTTGGGTGTCCGCGAACTGACCGGACAAGAAGCAGACCAAGGTATTTGGGCACGAGTTCAAGACGGTATGGCAGCAGTCAGCGGTGTTGTCGGTAGTGTTCTTACCCAAAACACCGACAAGCAAGATATGAACATCCAGGATATTATCCGGATGGATCACGCTAAGGTAAATACTCTGTTCACCGAACTGCTGCAAAGCAACGATCCCCAAAAAATCCAAGAATACTTTGGTCAAATCTACAAGGATCTATCAGCTCACGCTCAAGCAGAAGAAGAAGTCGTTTATCCAAGAGTACGTTCTTTCTACGGTCAAAACGACACCCAAGAGTTGTATGACGAGCAAGCTGAAATGAAGCAACTCTTAGACCAAATCAAGGCTATAGATCCATCTTCGCCTCAATTTAAAGAGAGAAACAAACAGCTGATGGATATTGTTAACGACCACGTTCGTCAAGAAGAAAGCACAATGTTTGCTGCTATTCGCAACAACTTAAGCAGCCAAGAAACCGAACAATTGGCTACACAATTTAAAGCCGCTAAGAGCAAAATTCAAGAGCAATTTGCCAAGTAAAAGCCAACAATAATGGGTGGGGCAATCCCACCCTTGCAGCAGCCGAGTAAGAGAAGTTTTCATCTCTACTACCTCTCTGAAAAAGAGTAGATCGGCAGTAAGTATAAAAGGTAAAAGTTTTCTCCTTCTTTCTTTTTCCTTTTAGCTTCCCTCGGTGCTGACAGTAGATCTAATTTGCTAAAAATCAATGATGTGGGTTTAAATTTGTAACTTCTAGCGCTTATGTGTTAGGAGTTTTTATCTAATATTATGTATGCGTTTATTAACAGTAATAAAAAACCCACAACCTTTGTAGAGACGGAACAGTGGAACGTCTCTACAATATAATGTGATTTACCAAAGATAATATAATGGCATTTAATTTAAAAATAAATCTAAAAATTATCCGAGATTTGTGATTTAAAAATATCGACTCAATGAATTGAGTTGCTTTAACAACCCAATTCACTATTTAACTTTTAAGCATGCATCCAGTATTTATAAGCGCTATATGCCATAGTCACAACTCCGGTGATAATGGCAGATTCATCAACTTCAAATTGGGGATGGTGCAATGGGTGATTAATAGTTCTATCTTTGTAGCCTACACCTAAGCGAAACATCGAACCAGGGGCATGTTCTAAATAAACAGAAAAATCTTCAGCACCTAGAGAGGGTTCGGGTAATACTTGAATGCGATCGCTCGAAAATGCTTCTTCGGCAGCTGATTGCAATAACTGTGTTAAAGCATAATCATTTTGCACGCTGGGCACACCTTGGCGATAATTGACTTGATAACGTGCCCCGTATGAATTGCAGACATTTGCGACGATTTTTTCAATCCATTCTGGCAGATTAGTACGGGTTTCGGGATGAAGCGATCGCACGGTTCCCAACAACTGCACATGATCTGCAATCACATTCGGCGCTCTACCACCATTAATTTTCCCTATACTTAATACCACAGGACGCAACGGATTCTGCGTCCGACTAATCGCTTGTTGCAGTGTAGTAATTACTTGCGAAGCAATCCAGATCGCATCAATCGCCTCATGAGGGCGAGCACCATGTCCAGATTCACCGATAATAATAATCTCTAAATCGTCAGCCGCAGCCGTCAACGCACCATAACGCACACCAATTGAACCTGCGGGTATCGAAGGGAAAACATGAATCCCTAAAACAGCTGAGACATCTTTCATTGCCCCATCTGCTACCATCCAGTTTGCCCCTTGAGCAATTTCCTCTGCTGGCTGAAATAAAAATCGTATCTTACCAGGCAACTCCTCTGCTACTTGGGACAATACCATTGCCGTTCCCAAACCAACTGTAGTGTGGACATCATGACCGCAAGCGTGCATTATACCTTGTTGACGAGAGGCATATTCTAAACCAGTACGTTCTTGGATTGGCAAAGCGTCCATATCTGTACGTATTGCCAATAAACGATCATCATTGCCAGTTCCTTTCAATTCTCCAATGACACCAGTTTTACCAATACCCTCTTGCACATGAACACCAGTAGAAGATAAAACACCAGCAACAAAAGCTGCTGTTTGGTATTCCTGACCGCTGAGTTCGGGGTGAGAGTGAATATGGCGGCGAATTTCAATTAAACGAGGCGCTAGTTTTATTGCTAAGTCTTTAATACGGGTAAGCATCGAGCAACTAATATACAGGCTTGTTTTCCATAATAAAGAAACGTTACAAAAATAACGAACTAGCGGAAGGGGGAGTGGGGGAGTGGGGGAGTGGGGGAGTGGGGGAAGCAGGGGAAGCAGGGGAAGCAGGGGAAGCAGGGGAGGCAGGGGAAGCAGGGGAGGCAGGGGGAGATGAAAAATTAATTCCTTTCCCTTTCCCCCTCAACAAAATTGCCCAATGCCCCATGCCCCATGCCCAATTCCCTATTTCTTTTTAGATTCCCGTGGTTTGTTTTTCGGGTCTTCTGTGCCTTCTTGCAATGACCACCCATAGGGTTTGTCAGATGTGACGGTGCCTTGTTGCAAAGTTGTCAGTCGGAAGTATGCCCCCCGGAAATTGGTAAACTGCAATTTAGCATTTTTGAAGTTAGCTGCTTCTAAATTGGCGCTGATCAAACCCGCAAAACTCAAATCGGCATTTTCCAGCGATGCTGATTTTAAATTAGTACCCGTCATGGAAGCACCATACAGATTGGTAGAATTCATTACGGCAGCTTCCAGATTTGCACTTGTTAAATCCGCATTTTTGAGATTAGCGCCAGATAAAGTCGCACCTTTTAAGTTAGCTTCTCGTAAATTTGCTCCAGCTAGGTTAGCTTGAGTTAAGTCAGCACCACTCAAATCGCATCGTGGACAAGACCTTGTTGCTTTCAACTGATCCATGTCTTGCTGGTTGAATGCAAAGGCTTGCTCTGTAAACCCTAAACAAGCTAACAGCGTTACGGTAGCGACAATCTTAAATTTAATATTTTTTTGCATAGAGTTAGTTCACAAGTAGCCGAAATTAGGCTTTGAATCTATTGTTATACTTATATATACGACTTATTGGGTAGGCGATCGGCATGAAGAAGTGGTAAAGAAGCCATAAAAGTACTGTAAATTATGAGATTTAGGCTAGTCAACAAAAAACATGCTGTATAGAATGGATTCGTCAGGAAATATACAGAAACTCTATAGCCTACTCCTTATAAGATCCCCCCACGCCTGAAGTAAAAAAGCGGTTTGGGGGGATCTTTATTTATGTGGGGCATGGGGCATGGGGAATTGGGCATGGGGAATTGGGCATTGGGGAGCCTGGTATCTAAGGCGATCGCTCTCTGTTTTACCAAGATATATGAACAATTGATAAAACAATTGTTAAATTAAAATGAATCATGTTATAAGTACTAGTCAAAAGTAGATAGAGACTCTACAATAGAAATATCAAGAACTATACTGAAACTCTATAACCCACTCTTTATGAAATTCCCCTAGCCGCACTATAAAAGCGGCTAGGGGAATTTTGATTAATGGGGCATTGGGCATGGGGCATGGGGCATTGGGCATGGGGCAAAATTTCTCTCCCCCTGCTCCCCTGCTCCTCTGCCCCCATTCCCCTCAACGCCAGCCGAAAAAGCGCAATCCCGGTACGATGAGATAGTGACTCACCGCTAACCAGAAGCTAACAAACAAGCCGGCGAGACTAAAAAACAGAATAGTTAGCAGTAAACTCCACTTGTTGGGTGTAGTGTGAAAGAGAAATGCGGTGGGTGAAAATCCGAAACTGATCAAAAGGGCAAAGACGATCGCCGTGCCAAAAGAAGCGATCGCCGCGTAAACTATTTGATGGCTGCGTAGCCCTAAACCAAGCGTGAGAAGAAAAACAGCTATCAAAATCGAGATTGCTGAAGCTTCAATTCCATCTTGGGGTGTAATTAATTGCAACATTAACCAGCTAAACCCGTAGCCCATTAGACCCATCAGCGAGGCGACAAAAAACCGCCGCTGTTGACCAAAACCCCCGGCAGCGGTTAGTCCCCATGCGGTTCCTAAACCAGCGGTGGCAAATAAAAGAATCTCAGAACCGAAAAAATGGTTAGTATTTGGAATTAATCCGAGTAGCCGAGAAGATACAATTGCGCCAACGCGATCGCCTAAAATTGTGTGATACGCCAAAATATAACCGACAATCGTACCTACACCAGCGCCGATGCAGCTTAAAACCATTGTCCAAATGGTTATCAGACAAGCACCGAAGACTCTAAATATCGTCTGGATGATGAAAAGAGTAGTTTTATTTAATGCTTGCATAAATCCGGCGATCGCTTGCCGAATAGCTTGCATAATTTTGGCGAAAAAGTCTGGTTTTGGAGGTTGATAAATTTTCGCCAAACGTTTTAAAATGATCGTCGAAGATGCTGGACGCGATCGCACATCTTCCTGTACCATCTCCGAAAGCAAATCTGCCAATTGCACGTTGATATTAATTCCATTACGCCAGCGCAACTCCCCAGTTTGCGGATCTTCCAACTTTGGCGGATACTTACCCGTAAGTAATTCAATCATCGTCCGACCGAGGGCATAAAAATCAGTAGCCGGTCCAACATTACCCCCAATAATTTGTTCTGGTGGACTGTAACCAGAAGAAAATAACCTCGTTGAACCAGATTCTTGCCGAAGCTTTGCATTATTAAATTGCTTCGCACCACCAAAATCAATCAGCACCAAGCGACTTTCTCCACCTCCCCCCTTATTTAAAATTGTCGTAGCTGGAAAAGTCCGCAGCATTAAATTACTCGGTTTAATATCGCGGTGAAGAATTTGGCGTTTGTGCAACTCCTGTAAAATTTCCACCGCTTGGGTAAGCCAGCTTAAGACCAATTTTTCAGGACACCCTTGAGGATACTGTTCGAGAATTTCCTCCAGAGTCAACCCATCAATTTTTTCCATCACCAGACAAGCTAGTTGGCGTGGTTGTGGATTCAACAAATTTATTTTAAAATTCCCATCGTTATCGACTTTGGGAACGCCAGGATGCCGCAAACTAGCTAATACAGCAGCTTCTTGAGTAAACAACTCTAGTGCTTTGGGTGAATTTTCTACCAACACTTTCAGCACTTTCTCGGTTTCGGTCTTTTCATCCCAAAGCGTATAAATATGGGCAAATCCTCCAGAACCCAAACGCTGAAGAGGGATATAACGGTCTAGAAGCTGTAACGGTGCGCCACAGCTATTACAAAACTTTTGTCCCCAAAGCTGGGGACAAGGACGTTGACAGTCAGGATTTATGCAGTGAACCGCACTCTTGTTGATGTGGGACACAACCGCTTAAACGCAAAGGCTTAGTTGATTGTATCAACAAGGGACTAGGGACTGGGGACTGGGGACAAGGAGACAGGGGGACAGGGGGACAGGGGGACAGGGGGACAGGGGGAGAAATATTTCTTCTTTCTTAGCATGAGTCCCTTTTCCCCTCCTCAAATTGCCCAATGCCCTATGCCCTAAAAGCTATACCCATCCCAAGTGGTGGCGAAAGCGTAATCTGAGAATGAGGAAAAATCGCTTTTGCTGGTGCGGGTTTCTTCGTCTAGGACTTTGACAACTTTGTTATAAATTTCTTCGGCTTGTTGGGGAGAATCTCCGATACAGGTTAATCCCAATTTGCCAAATTGAGAAAGACATCCCATCAAATGAAATACTGTGCCTATCTCGGTTCCGCTATCAAAGTGCAGTCTGTGATGGGCGATAATATCCATCAAATCGTTGGGTAACAATCCTCGATAGCGGTCTTTTTGCAAATTGTCGGTAGCCATGTAGTATTTCGGTCGCCCTTGCTGACTGTAAAATAATCCTGTGGAGAGGTCATAGCGTCCGTTGGTTAATAACTTTAAGGTCATGAAGGGGTGGGTAGTGCCACCTTTACGCAAGTTGATTTCGATCGCCTGAATATCCCACTGATTATTTCCTTTGTCAACGGCGATAAAATCTACTCCAAATCTCTCTAATGCGCCTTTTTCCGCCAGCTTTCTGCCAACTTTTATTCCTAATTGTTGCAATTCCAGTCGGTAAGCTTCGTCAGCGGGAAATCGACAACCAAGATAAATTTGACCGTCTGGACCTCCGAGAATTTGGTCGTGAGTTGAGAGAATTTCTACTTCACCATTGGGTGTGATGCGTCCTTGAACACTAGGCGATCGCTTAATTTCTCCTTCGACAAATGCTTCAACAATCGCTCCTAACTCGCTGATTCTCCCGGAAAAGTTCTCCCAAGTTTCTTTTTTCGCTTGAAAGCGCAGAACTGAGAAGCGATCGCTTATTGCTGCTACTCTTTCGGCATGAGAACTTTCTGGTGGTGCTAATTCGGCGATCGGTCTTAAATCTAATAATGCATTTCCTTCTCCGGAAATGCCCTCATTAAGTTTCACCACCATTCTTTGTAAACTTGGCTGACGTTCCCACAAATCCGCTGCTGCTTCTGCTAAATCTGTGCTATTCCAAACAAGATCGCTACCATCGGGAAGCGGAACTCCGCTTTCAGCAAAGATTTCCCGACTGCCGCTTTTACTTCCCCAAATCTGCAAGTTAGGCGCAGCTGCGTACAGGGGTACATTCAATTTAAGAGATAATTCGCCTTCCCATGATGCGGAATTATAACATATCATGAATGATTTTTCTAGCCTTAAAGCTTGGCGAATTCGATCTAGCAAACGGGGACGTTCTAAAATCTTTTGGCTGAGAGATTTGAGCGAAGAATCGTAAGTAGAAAGTAGCAGCAAGCGATTGCGAGCATGTGAAAAGGGAATTCCCGGCAATAATTGTAAATAATAATCAATAATACTGGGATGCAGCGGCATTGATGTTACATAAATTAGCCTGGTGCGGGGATTCCGCAAACGCATCAAAGAAAATAGCAATCGTTCTTCATAATGTTCGCACCCTTCGATTTTCTGAAGTTCGCGCTGGTCGATACTGAGAGAAGGAATAACTAAAATATCAGCATCACTATTGTCAAATAGCTCGATAGTTTTCCAGCGTTCGCGTAAAGTTGATTGCAGTTCCCGAAATTGATCGGCTTGATCTAACTCAGAAACATTCAGCGTTACCATAATTTTTATCCTATATTGATCCCAATACTGGGTTATTTCTCTGGTATATCTTAGGAAACAACGAGATGGGCTTTATTCGCAACACTTCTTTGATATATGTCTATGGGAATGGGCAAGGGGTAAGGGGCAAGGGGCAATGGGCAATTCGGAAGAAATAATTGTCTTTTGGGGGTTGCGGAATTGAAATATGAAACTTAAAAATCAAGCATCTCAAACTCTTACTCTCTGTGACTCTCTCTTGGAAAGTTCTGATCGGAGGTTTCCTCCGCTCAGACTTTCCGCTGCTCCTCTGCGTGAGACAAATTCATATTTTTAATCAGCAACGCCTGAAACCGCGTATCATTACGGATGCGATCAAAATCAGCGTCGGTTTTCGCGATTTCTCGATATTTAGCGTCTAAATTAATCGCGGTTTGCAGGTTTTCTATGGCTTTATCAACATCACCTAAATTACCATAAGCACAAGCGCGATTGTACCAAGCACTTGCAGAGTCAGATTTTATTTCTATTGCTTGGTCGTAAGATTTAATTGCGTCTGGTAATTTTCCCTGTTTATATAAAGCATATCCGCGATTATCCCAAGCTTCATGTTTATCAGGTTTAATTTTTACAGCTTCTTCAAAAGATGCGATCGCGCTTTCAAACCGTCCCAAATTCAAGAGCGCAATACCTAGGTTGTACCAAGCTTCGTGGAAATCAGGTTTAATTTTCACAGCTTCATCGTAAGATGTAACAGCTTCTTCAACCCGTCCCAAATAACGCAGCGCATAACCCCGGTTGTTCCAAGCTTGGTGGTAATCAGGTTTAATTTTCACAGCTTCATCGTAAGATGTAACAGCTTCTTCAACCCGTCCCAAATAACGCAGCGCATAACCCCGGTTGTTCCAAGCTTGGTGGTAATCAGGTTTAATTTTCACAGCTTCATCGTAAGATGCAACAGCTTCTTCAACCCGTCCCAAATCATCGAGCGCAATACCCCGGTAGTTCCAAGCTTCGTGGTCATCAGGTTTAATTTTCAGAGCTTCATCAAAAGATGCAACAGCTTCTTCAAACCGTCCCAAATCATCGAGCGCAATACCCCGGTAGTTCCAAGCTTCGTGGAAATCAGGTTTAATTTTCAGAACTTCATCAAAAGATGCAACAGCTTCTTCAATCCGTCCCAAATTACGCAGCGCATAACCCCGGTTGTACCAAGCTTGGTAATAATCAGGTTTAATTTTCACAGCTTCATCGTAAGATGCAACAGCTTCTTCAACCCGTCCCAAATAACGCAGCGCATAACCCCGGTTGTTCCAAGCTTGGTGGTAATCAGGTTTAATTTTCACAGCTTCTTCAAAAGATGCAACAGCTTCTTCAATCCGTCCCAAATCATCGAGCGCAATACCCCGGTAGTTCCAAGCTTCGTGGTCATCAGGTTTAATTTTCAGAGCTTCATCAAAAGATGCAACAGCTTCTTCAAACTGTCCCAAATTAACCAGCAGAAGACCTCGTATGTACCAAGCCTGGTGGTAATCAGGTTTAATTTTCAAAGCTTCATCGTAAGATGCGATCGCGCTTATCATATCTTGTCCAGCAAAAAACAAATTTCCCTGCTCAAACAAAATACTTGCTTTTTGCTCTGGGGAAAGCTGCTCAGTTTCTAGAAGCATCTCAAACCCTAAAAGTTTTTGAGTTTGTTCTTCTGGGGTGAGATTGAAATATTCAGAAACTTCTCCTTGTATTAACTTTTCATAGGATTGTTCTATAAATTCTCGCTTGTCGGGAAACTCAAATACTCCCGAACTCCAATCAAAAAAATCTGGAGCGCGACGAATAAAAAATTTAATGGCAAACAACGGTAAAATCAGAACAAAGCAAATATTACTAAAGTTGTCTCGAAAACCTTCTCGTCTCTGATTTAAGTGACTAAGAATTTTCGGAACAGTATTCAGGTTGTAATATTCTCCCTCACCACCATATCCCGGTTTAATATAAGGCTCAAGAGACTTTTCCAAACCTTGAATAAACAGAATATTTAAATCATGACAATCAGAACGATTTGCAACCAAATCGTATAAATTATCAATTGCCTCAGTTAACTTCAAAACACCAATCCGTTTTTGTGGTAAGTCTTTCTCCACTTTGCGAATCAAACTTATAGCTTCTGCGGGGGAACATTGCACAAACACAATCCCAAACCCTTTTTTTAGCCGTAGCGATCGCAAAAGGGTTTTGTAGACTTCTTCCCTTGAAGGTACAGCATCTTCAGACGAATTAGTGGTACTCATATCATCCAGAATATAGTGTACTAATTTCTAATATAATTAGCCTGCGTAGGCAGGCTTTGTTCGTATAGCCCTAGGCTTCCAGCCTAAGGGAGATTAAGCGCAACATCACAAATAATTGATACAAGTACAGTATTTCATCAATGCGATCGCGAATTAAATTTCGCAATACCCTGCAATGTTAATGCAGAGCGATGTTATGTCAATGCAGAGGGATGTTATGCCAATGCAGAGGGATGTTATGCCAATGCAGAGGGATGTTATGTCAATGCAGAGCGATGTTATGTTAATGCAGAGCGATGTTATGCCAATGCAGCGCGATGTTATGTTAATGCAGAGCGATGTTATGTTAATGCAGAGCGATGTTATGTTAATGCAGAGCGATGCAATGCTTCATTGGCAATGACGTTGTGTAATTAATTTTGTCCGACTGCTTACTTTCTCTCAAACCTAACCCCCAACCCCTTCCCTCGTAGGGCTACGGTGTACACACAAGTTATCGAATTACCCCACCCTAACCCTCCCCTTGGAAAGGGGAGGGAACTAGATTTTCTTGTTTCCCCCCTTTCTAAGGGGGGATTAAGGGGGGTAAAACCCGGATCTCAAAGTAACTCCGATTTGTGTGTACACGGTAGCCCTGTGGGGGAGAGATTTAGAGAGAGGTTCCGGTTACAGATTGAATTTTGCTAAGTGCATCTTTAAACTTGGGAGTTCCCTCAATCAATGGGTGAACATCACACCAAATCTGTAGCGAATCGTTTTCATCATAATAGCGATATTCCAGCAGCGAGCGATTTCTGAGCAAACGTAAATGTTCCTTGTCGTCTTTCTTATCTTTACAGCTATTAGCTTCAGCCAAAATATCCCAATGATGTTCTTGAACACCTTTGCGGTAAGTTTCACGCGCTTTCTCAATCGCTAATTTTACAGCTTTGGATGTAATCGGTAGTTGATCAACTTGCTCAATAGCGCTTTGAATCAACTTCATCAAATCCCGCATATGTCCACCACTCATCAAGCAGAGTTGTTTGAGTGTTTCTGGACTATCAAACACAGCTGGTAAATCTAAACCCTTGACTTTGCCCTCTAATGTTTTTTCCAGTTTTGGCTCAATTAATCTAACTCGCTGACAAATCAATTCTCGCAGTTTTTTCAGCCCAGTTTCGTTAGCATCGCCATTAGGATTTCGTACCATCATCATCGGCACTACTTCAAGATTGTGGTAACTAGTGTCAAAATTAGTTGCCAAATCTGAATATACAACATCGATGGGCACAGTGTAGAGAACATGGCACTTCAAACCCCGCAACATTTCACTACGATTTAGGTAAATTTCCTCATAATTGCTCGGTCTTCCTTCTTCCTTAATCTCTACAATGCGGTCAAGATTATCAACAATTATCACTAACCCGTTATTTTTACCTTTTGGTAAAGATTTTTGAGCTTGTAAAATAAAGTCATTGAGCGCTTTAACCAACGAAGGTGTATTCGCATTAATCTTTTGCCTTATTTCCCGTCGCATATCCGGGACAGCTTTGATTGTTGCGGTAATTTTGGAAAATTGAGAAATTTGCTGTTCCAAGTTCAGCTTTTCAAAAGATACCTCCATCTGCATCAAGTCATTGAAGGATTCCCAGCGTGATTTCATCCATTCGAGCAGTGGATTATGCTGTTCTATCTTGACTGCTTCCACCAAATGCCGAGTGCAAGCCATTAATATATCAGCATATTCCACATCTTCCGGTTCAATATCTTGATCGTCTACCGCAAAATAGACAACAAAATATCCCTTGTGTTCTAAGTTTTCTTTCAAACGCAATAACTCAGTGGATTTACCCGTACCCCGATGCCCGGAACATAGCTGACAGGTAGCGTGGTTTGAAAGTACAACTTTCTTTCCCAACTCTTGATATACTTCCCAATTACCACGCACCTCTCGACAATCGACATATGCCTCTTTTGATGCAGTCTCAAAGGGGTTAAAAGAATTGTATATTTCAGCTAGTAAATCCATTTATTTTTACACGCTACCTTAGTCAATACACGTATTTGCTGTATGGTAGCAGATTTACTAAACCAGGAATATTAATACCAATTCTACGTGAGGTTGCACATTATAGCCTTTAGGCTGTAAGCCTGGGTCGTGTTTTCAAACTTTAAAAGCCTTGCGCCGAGCGCACGCTATACGAACAGGCTGGAAGCCTGAGGCTATACGAACAAAGCCTGCCTCCGCAGGCTAAAAAGCTTATTTTTTCATAGTGCGCGCAGGCGGACTTGGTTCGTATAGCCGCACCCTTCCAGGGTGTCGGCAGTTTGAAAACATTTGGCTTGTTTAATAAATTAAATTAGGTTTATGCAGAAGCTCTGGTTTGATAATTGTTGGTTATTTTCTACTACGTCTTTAGGCTGATAGAAATTAACTTTGTTTACATCCAAAGATTGATAAATTTCTACAACACAATAGATAACTTAAAGGCAGGTGAGTAGGAGAAATCCTTCCTCAATTGAGAGTTGTCAAGTTGTATCCTTTGTTATATCAATAGCACGTGGACGGTGTGGGGAGAAATAATGTAAGTCGCGCTGTACTAAAAATCAGTACGGTTGGCTATACGGGGTAGCAATGCCTAAGCTTCTAAGAAAAGCAAGTAAAGCCAAAGGAAAAAACTAACCTTGGGTTGAATTTTCGATCCAGGGTTTGTTTTTAGGAATTGAGAATTAAGAATTGAGAATTGGGAATTGGGCAACGGGCATTGGGAAAATGAGAGATTCTTTCCATGCCCAATGTCCGATGCCCATAGTAAGTAAATATTCAGTAAATTTTCAGGGAGAACTCTATGCCAGAAGAATCTTTACAACCAGCACAGCAACAGAAACCACCAGGTAAAGAATCAGAAATGACGCCGAAACCCAAGGCAGAAGATCCAAATTATCAAGGAAGTGGTAAGTTAAAAGATAAAGTTGCTTTGATTACTGGTGGGGATAGTGGAATTGGTCGTGCGGTAGCGATCGCCTATGCTAAAGAAGGTGCAGATGTGGCGATCGTTTATTTGAATGAACACGACGACGCTAAAGAAACCATGAATTTAGTCGAAAAACATGGGCGTCGTGCCGTAGCGATCGCTGGTGATATTGGTGATGAAAGCTTTTGTCAGCAAGCTGTACAACAAACTGTAGATGAACTTGGCAAACTTGATATTCTCGTTAACAATGCTGCGGAACAGCATCCGCAAGACAGTATAGAAGATATTACCTCTGAGCAGCTAGAGCGCACCTTCCGTACTAATATTTTCTCAATGTTTTTCATGACCAAAGCGGCGATGAAGCACTTGCATGAAGGCAGCGCCATCGTTAATACTACATCAGTAACCGCTTATAAAGGTAGTCCCCAACTACTTGATTATTCTTCTACAAAAGGTGCGATCGTTGCCTTCACTCGTTCCTTATCACAAAATTTGGTAGAAAAAGGAATTCGTGTTAACGCTGTTGCACCAGGTCCGATTTGGACACCTTTAATTCCCTCAACTTTCCCAGAAGAGAAAGTTGAAACATTTGGCAAACAAGCACCAATGCAAAGAGCGGGACAACCTGAAGAAGTTGCACCCAGCTTTGTATTTTTAGCCTCCGATGACAGTTCTTATTTCTCCGGTCAAGTATTGCATCCCAATGGTGGAGCAGTAGTTAACGGATAAAGCTACTCATGTAAAAGGAAAAAGGTAAAAAATTTTGCTTTTCCTTTTTCCTTACTTTGGAGAGATGACTCAATACGGAAAACCAGATATTTTGGTGAAGAACACTTAATACATAAAAATTACGGTTATGGCGTCCCCAACACGATTGCAAGGCACAGAGCTAGTAGATTGTGCTAGAGCGAATGCCAAACAGGGAATTGAAACTGCCGCTCATCAATGTGGATATGGTGACGACCTCAACACATTTGCGCGTGAATTACGGCAAGCTTGTGAAGAAATGAATTTGCAAGTCAAAGAACTCAATGAATTGATTACTGACCAGGACATGATATTACAAATTGGTACTGGCGAAGTGGTTGCCCCAGATACGGCTTCGGAACTTTAATTAGTGGTTAGTTGATAGTGGTTAGTTGATAGTGGTTAGTTGATAGTCGTGCATTTTAACAACGCTCCAACGGTGCAACCAACAATTAACAACTATCCACTAACTCTTAACCATTAACAACTAACTATATCTTTAAAATTACTCGCGCCAAATTGAAGTAAATTAAAACACCCGCTACATCGACTGCGGTAGTAATAAATGGTGCTGACATTAATGCTGGATCTAAGCGAAGTAAGCGGAATAAAAACGGCAGTGCTGAACCGGAGATAGAAGCCAAAATAGAAATTGCTACGAGACTGACGCCGACAGCGATCGCCACTGATAAATTATTTTGCAGAAAGTATGCCCACACTGTAGCTACCGCACCTAACATCACTCCTAGCAAAGCGCCGGCGATCGCTTCTCTGCCAATCACCTGCAATGCTCCCATTGACCGTATTTCATCGGTGTTCATCCCGCGAATTACTACCGTAGAAGATTGAGCGCCTACATTTCCACCAGTGCCTGTCAGTAAAGGGATAAACGCCGTCAGTACCACCACTTTACTTAAAATATCTTCTTGGGATTTAATAATAGTTCCGGTAATCGTATTAGTAAAAAGTAAGACAAACAACCAGACAACCCGCTTGCGGGCAACTGTCAGCAAATCTGTTTGAAAATAATTGTCGCCTCCCGACTGCACACCACCACCCAAAGCGTAGATATCCTCAGTGGTTTCTTCTTGGAGGATGTCAATCACATCATCAACAGTGACAATTCCCACTAAACGCTGTTCTCGATCCACCACAGGCACGGCGAGAAAGTCGTATCTTTGTATTAATCTTGCAACTTCTTCCTGGTCTGTATCTGTGTAAACATAGACGACATCGCGAGTCATCATATCCCCAACTCTTTGCTCTGGCTGAGATGTCACCAAATCGCGCAACGACAACATCCCTGTTAAGCACCTAGCCTCATCAGTGATATAGAGGTAATAAATCATCTCACTAGCATTAGCTAGCCTGCGAATTCTGTCTAAAGCTTGAGCGATGCTTAAATTTTCTTTCAGCGAGATTAACTCTGGGGTCATAATTCGCCCAGCAGTACCGCTTTCATAACCCAATAGTTGCGAGGTGAATTCCCGTTCTGCTGGACTGAGTTGTTCTAGCAAGCGGTTGACGATTTTGGCGGGTAATTCATCAAATAACCTCGCTCGGTCATCTGGCGACATTTTATCAACAATGTCGTGAATTTCCTGGCTTCTCAGTTCTTGGATGAGCAGTTCTTGAACGCTGTAGTCGAGATATTCATAAACCTCAATTGCCTCATGCTTGGAAAGCAAGCGAAAAGCCAAAGCGTGCATTTTTTCTGGCAACCCTTCAATCGCATCAGCAATATCCGCAGGCTGCACAGGTACAAGAATCGCTTTTGCTGCTTGCAAATCTCCCGCTTCCAGGAGCATTTCCAACTGAGTTCGCACTAAATCACTCAATTCCCGGCGCGAGACATTCTGGATAGAGATTGAATTATTGGCTTCTGTCACACTTCACCACCGGAGCCAGTTTGAACAAGGTTACTGCCCCTAGTTTAAGGGAAAGTGGGAACATAGAACGTAAAACCTGCTATTTTTAACTCTTTGGATTGATTTTTATTAAATATCTAGCCAGAGATTTTTCCCCTCGTGCATTTTCTTTCCCCTTTCCCCCTCTTCCTTGTTTTTTCAATGTCTGCAAAAGTCATTATTAAATGGTCGAGTTTTTCAATCTGCATTTTCTACTCTTGGTATATCTAAAAGTGTAATTTAGGCTTGACTTTGAGCGCACTGTAACTTGTAAGCTATGGATTGTAGAACAAAAATCAAGCACAATCTATGTTTGGTTTTCTTCTCATTAGAAAAAGGCGATCGCTAACTAAATTATTATTCGCCTAACTGAACAAGAAAAACAGACAAGCTACATTTAACCTCAGGAGTAACTTATGACATCACAACCAGTCGAAAATAAAGTTGCACTCATTACGGGGGCAAACAAAGGCATCGGGCTAGAAATTGCACGTCAATTAGGAGTGCAAGGAATTACAGTTTTGATTGGCGCACGAGATGAAAAACGAGGTCAAGAAGCTGCCGATAAGTTAAATGCTGAACATAATATTGATGCACGCGCCGTGCAGCTTGATGTGACAGATAATAGCACTATTGAGGCAGCGGCAAAACATATCGAAAGTGAGTTTGGTAAGCTCGATATTTTGGTCAACAATGCGGGAATTGCCCTTGACAGAATACCACCTAGCCAACTTGACATCGAAGTTTTGCGTCGCACCTACGACACTAACTTTTTTGGTGTTTTCGCTGTCATCAAAGCGATGTTGCCTTTGCTGCGGAAGTCCGAGGCTGGACGTATTGTAAATATGTCTAGCGGTTTGGCATCGTTGGCACAGAATACTGACCCCAATTATGAATACGCTCAAATGAAACTGCTGGCTTATAACTCGTCGAAAACAGCACTCAATGCGATGACAATCCAATTCGCGCACGAACTCAAAGATACGCCAATCAAGGTTAATTCTGCCGATCCAGGTTACGTCGCTACTGACATCAATGCTAACAGCGGTCCACGTACTGTAGAACAGGGTGCAACCGCTCCAGTGCGCTTGGCAACATTACCATCTGACGGTCCAACAGGCGGGTTTTTTGACGAAAACGGTGTCGTACCCTGGTAAAGTACTAAATCTGTTTAATAAGCGAGCGATCGCATCCTCAAGAAAGCTTTGTCAAAAATCCTAATAATGCTTTTGTTCTCGGTGTCAGCAGCGTGCGACGATAAGCATCAGCCGCTTTCTTAATGCCTTCCGCTTGGGTTGGATAAGGATGAATCACGCTGCTTAACTTGCTCAAACCGATTTTATTGACAATTGCCGTGGTTACTTCGGAAATCATCTCACCTGCATGAGCAGCAACAATAGTTGCACCAATAATTTCATCAGAACCTTTTTTGTGATGAATTTTAACAAAACCAGATTCTTCACCGTCGGCGATCGCTCGATCTACACTACTCAAAGGAATATTTATTGTCTCCACATCAATTCCCTTTTCCTGCGCTTCTTTTTCATACATCCCTACATGAGCAATTTCTGGGTTAGTATATGTCACCCAAGGCATTACCAGACTGCTAAGTTTAGAGCGTCCCAAACCAAAAGGCGAAAACAGCGTATTTTTGATCACAATTCGCGCTGCCGCATCAGCAGCATGAGTGAATTTCCAATTCATGCAGATATCGCCAGCTGCATAAATATTGCGATTCGTCGTCTGAAGATAATCATTCACCTTTACACCATGACGCTGGTCGTATTCCACCCCAACCGCTTCTAAATTGAGCTTTTCCACATTCGGAGCGCGTCCCGCACCTGCTAAAATTTCATCTACAGTCACCGAATCTCGATGACCTCTAGAAGAAAAGTAAAGTCGCTTACCATCGCTTACAGTTGCTACTTCTTCCAACTCGCAATTTAGCACTAAGCGAATACCTTCCTTCTTTAAAACTTGTTGGAGAATCTTCGCTGCATCAGCATCCTCTTTATTTAGGATGTGCGAACCACGATGTAAAAGTGTCACCTCACAACCCAAACGTCGAAAAGCCTGTGCCATTTCGGAACCAATTGGACCACCACCAATCACTGCTAAACGTTCTGGTCGTTGGATGAGAGAAAAAACTGTTTCATTAGTCAAATAACCCGCTTCTTCAATTCCTCTAATTGCAGGACGTACTGCTCTTGCTCCCGTTGCAATTACAGCTTTTTTAAACTTGAGAATTTTGCCGTCAACTTCTACCGTATTGCTACTCGCAAATTTACCGCTACCCAAGAAGACATCAACTCCCAGCTTTTGAAAACGCGCTGCTGAATCGTGATGGCTTATACCCGCTCTCACCCGTCGCATCCGTGCCATCACTGCCGGGAAATCAATATCAATATGTTTGGGAATATTGATTCCCAGTTCTTGAGCATTCCACATTTCCCCAACCAAACGCGAAGACCTAATTACACATTTGGATGGTACGCAACCAACATTTAAGCAATCTCCACCCATGAGATGCTTTTCAATTAATGCGACTTTCAAATTCAAATCCAAACCCGCTGCACCCGCTGCTACAACTAAGCCGGCTGTACCAGCGCCAATTACTACTAAGTCGTAACAATGGGCAGGTTCAGGATTTACCCAATTTGCTGGATGCACATTAGAAACTAATGTTTGATTATACTCATCAATTGGGCGGACTGTAACTTGAAAAGATTCTGGATTTGACATAATTACTTCCTTTTTAAGCGCGTGTAAATGCTGTTTGATCCCTAGTTATTTCTCGTTCCCAGCCTCAGACTGGGAATGCATTCTTAGGAGGCTCTGCCTCCTGTGCATAAACGGAAGGCAGAGCCTTCTGTAATGCGTTCCCACGCGGAGCATGGGAACAAGAATAAAGCTACAAAACCTCTTGGTCTAAAGCTTTTTTGGCGATGCGGGTGACATAAATGGTCACAGTGACTGTGGCAATAAAACCAATGATGCGAATTGCCCATTGTACAGTAGGGTTAGTAGGTTGATCTGTGCCGATTCTGGCAAGACTACCAGCCAGAGAACCAATGTAAACGTACATGATTGTTCCCGGAATCATGCCGACTGAGCCGATAAAGTAATCTTTAAGAGAAACTCCCGTAATGCCAAAAGCGTAGTTTAATAAGTTGAAGGGAAATATAGGGGAAAGTCGTGTTAAAAGCACTATTTTTAATCCTTCTCTGCCGACTGCTCGATCAATAGCGGCGAATTTTTTGTTGCCTTCAATTTTACGGGCAACCCAACTTCTTGCTAAATAACGTCCAACTATAAAAGCGGCAGTTGCTCCTAGAGTAGCACCAATGAAGACGTACAGTGAACCCCAAACCACACCAAAGACAACACCAGCACCTAAAGTGAGGATTGAGCCTGGTAAAAAAGCTACAGTCGCAATAATATAAAGTGCAATAAAAGCAAATGCTCCCACCGAACCAAGGTTATCAATAGACTGCAAAGCATTTCTGAAAATGTCTTGGGGATTAAAAGATTCTTGCGCTAATACTGGATGTGTATTCAGTAATAAATTAATGCCAACTGCAAGCAAGGTTAAAACACTTAACTTAAAAAACTTTTCCTTTGTTATAAATTTACTGTTCATACCTTTTAAATTATTTAACGTAGTAAGCGCTTCAACGCTTAACCTTATTTATCTCATCCGTAATATCTACTGCCAGCATACTTTCATTTAAAGCTTTTTGAGCAATTTTTGTAATATATACAGTCACAGCAACCGTGGCAATTAACCCAACTGCTTGCATTACCCATTGCCCAATTTGAGTTTCAAAATTGCTTGGCTGATTAGATATGTTCATCGTTGCCAAATCACCAGCAAGAGAACCTAGATAAACATACATGACAGTACCGGGAATGATGCCAAGAGAACCTAAAACATAATCTTTCAAAGAAACTTGTGTAACACCAAAAGCATAATTTAACAAATTGAATGGAAACAGAGGAGAAAGGCGAGTCAGGAGTACAATTTTCCAACCCTCTTTAGCAACGGCTCGATCAATTGCTTTAAATTTCGGATTTTTTTCCATTTGTCGGCAAACCCAATCTCGTGATAAATAACGTCCAACTAAAAATGCGAAGGTTGCTCCCACAAGTGCTGCAATTAAAACATAAACGGAACCCCAAAATACACCAAACAAACAACCACCTTTTAATGTCAGTAGAGAACCCGGTATAAATAGTAATGTAGCTAAGTTATAAATTATCATGAAGGCAATTGGACCAAAGAAACCAAGACTTTTAACCCACATGATTGAAGTCAGCAAAAGTCCGTGAATGTCGATGTGTTTGGCGGCTATTATTAAGCAGGGAACCAGACACATTAATAGTAGTAGTTTGAGTTTAAATTTCAGTCGGCGCTGATTCATTTTTATAAGTTTGGCTAGTTATCGTTGTTTGAAAATGAGTATCGGGGATTGGGCAATGAGTGGCTGTAGACTTCTGTCGCTACTGGGCTGCTGCCTTGTAACGCAAGTCGGGAGGCAGAGCCTCCTTTACTGCATTCCCAGCCTGAGGCTGGGAACGAGTCAAACCTGAACTTTGAGCCTTTGAGGGTGAACTTTCAACTTAAAAGGCTCAAAAGCCTACTTTCTATTTAATAATTCATCATCTTCAATAAGTATTTATCACCAAAATATGCTATCTAAATGAAAATGAGCTTAAATCTTCCTAAATTTTCCATGCCGATACCAGCAAAGGATTCGTTGCGGTGGTACGCGCAATAAATAAGCAATAATTACAAGTTGATTAATTAGGGTGGTTTTCCAAATTCCTTTTTGCAACCATCGACGTGCTGAGGTAATAACTGGCACGGGGATTATAATAATTCGTCCAATGCGTTTTAAACGACGCATGATTTCAAAGTCTTCCATGAAGGGCAATTCTGGGAAATTGCCTATTTTGTTAAATGTCTCTTTGGTTAAAAAAATTGCTTGATCCCCATAAGGCATTTGCCAAAAACGCGATCGCATATTCACTCCCCATTCCACCAACCGCAGACTTGCCACTTCTGCATCGATTCGCAAGGCAAAAGCACCAGCTACTGTCCCATTTGTTTTTAATACTGTGCGAATCATTACATCAAATCCTGGCGGCAACCGTGTATCTGCATGAAGAAACAGCAGAATCTCACCATTGGCAAGCATTGCGCCTTTGTTCATTTGCGTCGCTCGACCTGGGAGAGAAGAAGTAATTGTTACATTTAAATCAGAAGCAATCCTATAAGTGTCATCTTGTGAACTGCCATCTACGACGATTACTTCTATATTTGTACTCGGTTGAGTACAAGCGATCGCTTGTTTGATATTTTCCGCTTCATTCAGAACCGGAATAATAATAGAAATTTTGGCAGTGCCAATATTCTGACTCATCATCTAGTCTCCCCCCTTCTCCCACTCTCCCATTCCCCCACTCCTCCTTTCTCTACCTCCACAATCTCGCTAAAATCACGCCTAACTGAACGCTGATAATTCCCAGTATTGCACTGCCAGCCCAATAGAATGTTGCTGTTAACATTGTGCTATTACGTAATAAACCGACTGTATCCAAACCGTAAGTTGAGAAAGTTGTGTAAGCGCCTAAAAACCCTGTTGCAACTAATAAACGCACTTCCGGAGAGATAATTGCCACATGATTTAAGGCAAAAGTGGCGAAGAATCCCATAGCAAAACAACCGCTGATATTGATAAAAAACGTTCCATAGGGAAAATTGACTCCAAAGCGATCGCTAAACCATAAAGTTAGATAATATCGACTTAAAGCTCCGGCGATCGCTCCTAAACTAATCGCGATTGGATTGCGAATTTCCGCTTGTATCATTCTCAGTTTCTCATCAAATCATCATATTTTAAAGTTTAATTCTCTAGATAGATGCTCTATTTGATTATTTATTGTCAAGATATAGTATTAATCAGCCTTAAGCCAATTTAGATGATGAATTGCAAACATAAGTAGGAAAACCGTACTTTTGTGATAGGTTTTCTCGACTAGAAATCTGAGTTGAGGTGGATAAAATCAAACTACGACTTAAGTCATGCTGTTGTCTAGAAAGTTCAAAAATCAATACAGCATACTTTGAGAGAGCGAAAATATGAGAAATATATTGAAAACGGCTACTTTACTAGCTGCGCTCAGTGGCATTTTGATTGCAATTAGTTACTGGGTAATTGGGGGTACTAGTGGCGTAATTATCGGCATTGCCATAGCAGCAGTCACAAATCTATTTTCCTGGTATCAATCAGATAAGATTGCGCTAGCAGCTTACCGTGCCCAGCCAGTATCACGACAGCAAGTGCCAGAATTATATCAAATGGTGCAGAGATTGAGCGAACGCGCTAATCTTCCCATGCCCAGCATCTACATTGTTCCTGGTGCAGCGGCTAACGCATTCGCTACAGGACGAGATCCAGAACATGCTGCTGTCGCAGTCACCGAAGGCATTTTAAACTTATTGCCAGAGGACGAACTTGAAGCCGTTATCGCTCACGAACTCACCCACGTTGCGAATCGCGACACCTTAACCCAAGCCGTTGCAGCTACAATTGCGGGTGCGATTTCCTTCTTATCCCAGATGTTGAGCTATAGTTTATGGTTTGGCGGATCGGGATCGCGAGATGGAAATAGAGGCGCAAATCCTTTAGGATTGCTGTTTACAGTATTTCTTGCACCGTTAGCAGCTACCGTAATTCAGCTTGCAATTTCCCGCACGCGAGAGTTCTCTGCCGATGCCGGTTCTGCCAGATTAACTGGTAATCCCCGCGCTTTAGCCCGTGCGCTGCAACGTTTAGAAGCGACAGCACGGCAAATACCAATGGCAGGAAATCCCGCATTTGAACCTTTATTAATTACAAATGCTTTCTCTGGGCAGTTTCTCAGCAGGTTGTTCTCAAGTCACCCCTCCACCGAAGCGCGAGTTGAAGCATTGTTGAAATTAGAGCAGCAATTGCCCACCTTGCAAAGAGCGTGATGAGGAGTCGGGAGCAGGGGAGCTTTCTTGAGCAGGGGAGGCAGGGGCAGCTTTCTTGAGCAGGGGAGGCAGGGGCAGCAAGATAATTCTTTTTTCCCAATGCCCAATGCCCCAAGCCAATATTTAAACTTTGAAAAGGAGATATAACCATGAATTCCGATCCCAACAAGAATATCGAAGTAATCGTTGAAGTCAGCCCACAAACCAATGAAATGGTAGAAAGAGAAATGGCTGGTGAAACAGATGATCTCAAGGACGAAACCAAAGCCTTAATCGAAGCGTTGAAAAGACGCGCTCAAGCTGAAGCGGAATCAGCAGGTACTCTCACCCGCGAGACATATTTAAATGCGATACGTAAAGCGCGGGAAGCGGTGGAAGGTGAAAGAGTGATTGAACGCGATCGCATTGAACGCTCTTGGGCGACAATTCAAGAAGAAGCTGAGAGAAACTGGCAATCGCTATTGAAAGAAGTATCAACATTAGGCGATCGCTTTCAAGATGCTGCCAAAGCCGCTTGGGATGCCTTTAACGCCCCTCGTCTGTAAAGAGGAGTGGAGGAGGGGGGGAGTGGGAGAGTGGGAGAGTGGGGGACAAGGGGACAATTCTTTCTCCCCCTTCGGGTTCGCCAGTCGCACGCCAGGTGCTACAACGGAGGGAACCTCCCTTCTCCTTCGGAGACGCTCCGCGAACGGGTGACGCTCCTGCGTCGCTAACGCTTCCGCAAAGCGGACGCTTACGCGAACGCTAACGCCACTTCGACGGGACGGTACAGGCAACCGCCGAGTGGACTCACCGCAACGCACTGGCTCCTCAACGCTCTTAACCCGCGCACGGTGAGCCAGCGCTGCGGGAGGGTTTCCCTCCGCAGGCGACTGGCGAACCCCGAAGGGGCGCTGGACTCACCATCCCCCCCTCTTCCCCTCCCCCCCTCTTCCCCTCCCCCCCTCTCCCCCTCTCCCCCTCACCCCAACCCCAGAAAACCGGAAATCAGCGGCAACAATTTACCACACGCTTCAACCAATGTTGCCGCAGTGGGTAAGCCAGCTATTGTCCCTTTTAAAATCTTCATAGCCGTTTTAGCTTCTTTTTGCTTCTCTCCTTCTTTAGGATTTTTCCCAGCTTCTGCTAAAGCCTTGACTTGTTCTAAAGCCTCAGCTTTATCTTCCTCGTCTAGATTAGTATCAGCTTCAATTGCTGTTTGCAATTGCGTCAATAATTCCTTAATTCCCGGTTTCTCAGGTTCGTCAGATTTTGGTAACTCGTTGATGGTGTTTGTTACCGTACCGCTGATTTCACCTAAATTCAAAGCTTGTCCGCTAGCATTAAAATCTCCGCCGACACTGCCAATATTGATTTTGCGGCTGGCATCATTGCTGTTAGTCATATTTTTATTTTCTAGTTTGTTGTCAACTTGAACATTTATAGGTTTATTCGCTAACAAGCTTATAATCTCTTTCATATCTCCGCTTTGTTGGCGATAGATGACTATTTGCTCATCTTTTGCTTGTAGTACTGCTTTATATTTTTCTTCTACGGCTTGCAGTGCTAATTGATAATTTTGCGTAAAATCACTATGAATCTTTTCTTTATCAGCATCAAGAGGCACGCCGACTTTAACAACGACAACCCCATCGCCTTTATTTTCAATACTCTGGATAGCTAGCTCTGTGTCTCCATTTTCAACTTGCACTTTTTTGAAGGCATTAACAAAAGCTTTCCAGTCGATGCCGTTGCGGAAAATTAAATCAACTGTATTTAAAACCTCTTCAAACAGCTTGGTAAATTCTCCTGGTTGAAATTCGCCACTACTCGGACGGCGTTCGCGGTCATCGGTTTCTGGCTTGGGATATTCTAGAAGATAGACAAAGCGACAATCTACATTATCTAACTTAGTTGTACTTTCAATATTCCACGCTTCCACACAAGCGTCGGTCATTTGGGCGCTGGTAAAATCAGTACCAACAGCTTGAGTTAGAGTCAGGTTTGCCCTTTCTAAACAAGCTCTTTGAAAGGTGGCTTCATTAATATCAGCGTCTTTGAGATTAGCTTCTTTCAAATCTGCACCTATCAGGTTAGCGCCTTTGAGGTTAGCGCCAGCATAAGATTTTCCTCGACCATTGCCAGTGACGAGTAATTTTAGAACAGATAATTTAGTTAATATGGTGTCGCCTACTCTGGCAAAGTCAAGTTTTTTTGCTTCATAAAAACGGGTGCGTGTCAAGTTTGCTTTTCTCAAATCTGTGTTTTTCAGGGTTGCGCCCGTAAAATCAGCATCGGTTAAATCGGCATTGCGAAAGCTGGTTCCACCTGTAGCAGCAAAGGCAAGAGCGAATGAGCGAACCCAAGCATCTTTTTCATTTCCAGCTAAACTACGCCAGCCAATGTAAGCGCTAAATAGTGTCAAGGCGAAGGCTCCGGCGAAGGCTCCGGCGAAGGCTCCGGCGAAGGCTCCGGCTCCGGCGAAGGCTACGGCGAAGGCTCCGGCGAAGGCTACGGCGAAGGCTCCGGCTCCGGCGAAGGCTACGGCGAAGGCTACGGCGAAGGCTCCTAAACCAGCTGTTAAACCTTTGCGGCTAGTGATAATAAAAAAGACTACTATCACAACCAGGGAGACTATCCCAGTAACGAATTTTTCAGTGTTTTTGGGGTTGAGAATATATGCTACCAATGCACAAATAGTAATTGAGAAAAATCCTGATAGTGCCGACAGCAGGAACACGACTATAAGCAACCCAATTACCCAACGTCGCTGTAGTCCAGCCTTAGCACCTTTGAAGTCAGCATCTTTGAGAATAGCATTGCTAAAATTTGCCCCTCTAATATCTGCCTTGCTAAAGTTTGCCCCTGTCAGGTTTTGACCTTTAAAAGAGCGACCTCGGAGATTTTGACCGGAGTAGTCTGGCGGCATAACTGGGTCATTATCAGGTTATTGCTGAGATTGTATACAACTTTGCTGGGCAATATTCCGGCTTTTGGCAAAATAAAGAAAATACAAAAATTTTGGATGCAAGACGCGGTATAAGAGCATAAGTGTGCGTCCTTAGTTTTGAATGCTTAGGAATATGGATTTAATAAAATACAAAACCTCACCCCGATAAAGCTGTGCTTTGTCTCCCCTCTCCGCGAGTTCGCAGAGGGGTAGGGGAGCCAGTGCGTTGCGGGGGTTCCCTCCGTTGTAGCACCTGGCGTGGTGGGGTAGATCTCAGGAAATGGCATATTAGATATTTTGCACTCATTCCCTAACACCCCACCCCTTAATCCCCTCCCCTTACTAAGGGGAGGGGAGACAAAGCTACGCTTTGGCGGGGTGGGGTAGATCTCAGGAAATGGCATATTAGATATTTTGCACTCATTCCCTAACACCCCACCCCTTAATCCCCTCCCCTTACTAAGGGGAGGGGAACAAAGCTACGCTTTGGCGGGGTGGGGTAGATCTCAGGAAATGACATATTAGATATCTTGCGAAACTCCCTAACACCCCACCCCTTAATCCCCTCCCCTTACTAAGGGGAGGGGAGACAAAGCCTGCGAAGGGAGGCTATATGAGTCCTAGAGCCTGCGAAGGCAGGCTTTGTTTGTGTAGCCCCAGGCTTATAGCCTGAGGGCTTTTTGCAAAATTGGGATATTCCACAACTTACGGGAACGGTTCCCCAACTTACGGGAGCGGTTCCCGAACTTACGGGAGCTCCTCCCGAACTTATGGGAGCTCCTCCCAAACTTATGGGAGCAGTTCCCGAACTTATGGGAGCAGCTCCCGAACTTATGGGAGCAGCTCCCGAACTTATGGGAGCAGCTCCCGAACTTATGGGAGCTCCTCCCAAACTTATGGGAGCTCCTCCCGAACTTATGGGAGCTCCTCCCGAACTTATGGGAGCTCCTCCCGAACTTATGGGAACGGTTAAGGCAAGAGACGCGATAAATCGCCGTCTCTACAAAGGACTGATTATTGTAAAGACGGCGATTTATCGCGTCTTTGAAGCATCCAAAATCCTTGTAGAGACGCGAAATTGAACTTCGTCCCGCTTCGCTAACGCGTCTCTACAGATTGTTCATACCTGGATTCAGCAACGCCAAAACGAAAAACTCGCCAACTTCCCTCTTTTTAATCTCCATCTTCTAATTTGGCGATTTGCTTATTGCATCTTTATGACTACAATTACTATTGATGCTAGATAATGGGAAAGCTTTGACATAAACTAGTGCAGCGTGGCTGAAATAACTACGCAGTTGATAAAAGCCTACTATCACAAGCTTTCTTTCCTTCTGCCTTTTGCCTAGCCTCCGGCAACGGCTTCGCCGAACTGCCTTCTGCCTTTTTACACTAGCCCCTCTAGCTCCAGAAATAAGTACTAAGACCTATGCGAACTCACTATTGCGGCGCACTCCGTTCCTCACATATTGGAGAAACTGTCACCTTATACGGATGGGTAGACCGTCGCCGCGATCATGGGGGTGTGATATTTTTAGATTTACGCGATCGCTCTGGCATTGTCCAAATAGTCAGCGATCCCCAACGTACCCCAGATTCTTACGAACCAGCAAACGCTCTGCGTAATGAATACGTCGTGGAAATCACAGGTAGGGTGACGCAGCGTCCCGAAGAATCGCTAAATACCCGCATCCCCACAGGCGAAGTTGAAATCTACGCTGATAAAATCGAATTGCTGAACGCTGTTCGCAAACAGTTACCTTTTCAAGTTTCCACCGCAGACAGCGAGAATGTGCGGGAAGATTTACGGCTGAAATATCGTTATTTAGATTTGCGACGCGATCGCATGGCGCGTAATTTACAATTACGTCATCAAGTTGTCAAAACTATGCGTCGCTATCTCGAAGACGTAGAAAACTTCATCGAAGTTGAAACCCCCATCTTAACTCGTTCCACCCCCGAAGGCGCACGCGATTACATCTTACCCAGTCGCGTCAACCCTAACGAATGGTTTGCACTTCCGCAATCACCGCAGCTATTCAAACAGATATTGATGGTGGCAGGATGCGATCGCTATTATCAAATTGCTCGTTGTTTCCGCGACGAAGATTTACGCGCAGACAGACAACCAGAATTTACGCAATTGGACATGGAAATGAGCTTCATGTCCCAAGAAGAAATTATCGAACTTAACGAAAAGTTAGTTTCGCATATTTTCAAAACTGTTAAAGGTATCGAATTACAACTTCCCTTCCCACGTCTCACCTACGCTGAGGCAATGGAACGCTACGGCAGTGATAAACCTGATACCCGTTACGGGCTGGAACTAGTCAATGTCTCGGATATATTGAAAGACTCTGGTTTCAAAGTCTTTCGTGAAGCCGTTGCCAATGGCGGGATTGTGAAAATATTGCCGATTCCCAACGGGAATGATACAATCTCTAACGTCCGTATTAAACCGGGTGGCGACTTATTCAAAGAAGCTGCTGAAGCCGGTGCCAAAGGTTTAGCATACATCCGCGTCAGAGAAGATGGGGAAATCGACACCATCGGCGCGATTAAAGACAACTTGACAGCAGAACAAAAGCAAGAAATTTTGCGCCGCACCGATGCCAAACCCGGACATCTGTTATTATTTGCGGCTGCTGATGCGGCAACTGTCAATAAGACTTTAGATAGATTGCGGCAAGCGATCGCCAGAGAATTTCAATTAATCGATCCGGAAAAAATCAACTTGCTTTGGGTGGTAGATTTCCCGATGTTTGAGTGGAATGCTGACGAAAAACGCTTGGAAGCATTGCACCATCCATTTACAGCACCGCATCCTGATGACTTGTCCGACTTGAAAACCGCACGCGCTCAAGCGTATGATTTAGTATTTAACGGCTTTGAAGTTGGTGGTGGTAGTTTGCGAATTTATCAGCGGCAAATTCAAGAAGAGGTATTTGAAGCGATCGGTTTATCTCCGGAAGAAGCACAAAGTAAATTTGGCTTTCTTTTAGAAGCGTTTGAATATGGTACACCACCGCATGGTGGTATCGCCTACGGTTTAGATCGCTTAGTGATGTTGTTAGCTGGGGAAGAATCAATTCGCGATGTAATTGCTTTTCCGAAGACGCAACAAGCGCGTTGTTTGTTAACAGATGCACCTTCAAGTGTGGATGCAAAGCAGTTGAAAGAATTGCATGTTGCATCAACTTATAAGCCCAAATCTTAGAGGATGTTTGAAAAGTCTCACATAACACATCAACTTTGACGTTACCCCCCAACCCCCCTTGTAAAGGGGGGCTTTAAGAGTCTATTTGCCCAACCTTGGAAAGGGGGGCTTGGGGGGGTATTAAATACTTTTGGTAACAAAAATAGCTTTTCAAACATCCTCTAAATGATAAGTCTTTAACCGGACACGATATTATAACTATTTGCTTAATTTCCAAAGACTAAGATTTTCCGGATAAATGTTTTTTTCTATCTTATATTTCTGCTTGTTCTCAAGCTTATCTATGAATGCCTGCGGAATACGATTGTTGTAAGGATTGTATAAAAATACATCACTAAAACTATTACTGAAATTATCAGAAATTTTCGCCACATTTGACTCATTCACCAACCGAAGCCGCACTTTTGGATCGAGCACATAACTGAGAGACAGTGGATCACCTATAGACGAGCTTCCCTGACAGGGAACAATTAAAAGTGGGTTGGCAGTTTGGTTGATAATGCTAACCATTTGAGGAGTATAAATGTTAAGAGCTTTCAGCCACCAAGTTTCGGCTTGAGAACTGATCGCACAAGAGATGACTCCGGCTGAAATTAGCGTAACCATGACAACTTGCCAAAGCTTTCGTTTCCAGTTGTTAACAGTAGAGATAATTTGAGTTGCCAGCAGATATGCAACAGCAAGCTGAATACCCAAATACATAGGAATGAGATACCGAGAAGCTTGCGATCGCACTCCTCCCAAAATTAAATCAGGCATTGCTAGAGGTAGCGCTGTAACCGCAATCAATGTTAATACAAAAAACCAAATTCGCTTAGGAGTATTACGACAAAGAAAATAAATCGAATAGATTACAAAAATGAAGATAATAGGAACCAAAAATTTCGCGATCAATTTCAATACAGAGTAATTATAAACACTCCTCAAATCGTAGTTAAAATCAATGAAAAAATAGCTCAAGTTAACAAGCCAAGACTTAATCAAACTTAACTTGGGGATCTTATTAGATGTCCAGCTTGTTGTTTGATGAACTTTCCCTAAACGAGTAATAATAATTACTAGCCAAGGTGTGAAAGCGATCAGCCCCAATAAAGATGCCAGCAAATAAGCAATAACCCTGTGAGTGAATCGAAAGCGTTCAATTACAAATACATAAACACCATGAGCCATCATTACTAGTACAGAAAAGAGAAATGTATACAGCCCTAATGCCGTAGATAGTGCATACATTAACCAACTAAGCTTTGTTTTTAGTCGCATTGCCCGTAGCAGTGTTGCGCTTGATAGCAAAATTGTCACAGTCCACAAACTATACTCCCGCGCTTCCTGTGCGTACAAAACATGAAATGGTGACACAGCTATCAGTGCAACTGCAACCGATGCCACGAGGGACGAGTTAAATAATTCCAGACATAGCCAATAGATGCAGGGGAATACTAGCAAGCTAATGATGGCAGACAAACTTCTTATTACCGCAACTGAACTGCCAAACCATTGTGCCCAAAATCGCGCCAGTACATAATATAGTGGCGGATGTTGAGCGTTTTCTACTACAAAAGAGTTAATAGTATCTGCTAGAGTTCTTTCAGGAGTAAGACGTTGATATTTCTGTAAATCTTTAACCCCAATTTCTTGACCAGTGCAGACTTGCCCAACTGTTTCTGACATTGTGTAGCCAGAAATCCGTAATGAGGTAAGAGTCTCGTCAAACCAGTAGACTTTTCGGTCAATATTGACGAAGCGAAAAAAGATACCTAATGCTAATAAAACAATTACTAAAAATCGTAACCCTTTCCGAGGAAATACCCAAACAGACGGTAATTCGCTGTTCATATACTAAACGTGTCTACAAAATGTGTAATTTGCCGCCTATAATCTAGCCAGTTCGACCAAGATAACTCAGCATTACATCAAATTGTTTTGACCCCTAAATTCTAACTATTTAATTAGTTTCCAAAGACCCAGCTTTTTAGGGTAAATGTTTTCCTCTATCTTGTATTTCTGCTCTTTCTCAAGGTTGTATCGCAATTCTTTCAATAAAGGATAGGTAGCTGGCAGCATTATATAAGAATACATCAGTGAAACTACTAGAAATTGACGGCACTTTTGAACCACTTACCAACTGAAGCCGCACTTTTGGATCGAGTAGACAACTCAAAGGTAGTTCATCACCTAAAGGCCAAGTTCCGCCACAAAAACTAATTACAAGTGGGCGGCTAGTTGCATTAATGATGCGAACTATCTGAGGAGTATATAAGTTAAGGCTTTTCAACCACCAAGTTTCTGCTTGAGAACTGATGGCACAGGATATAATGCCACTTGATAGCAAAGTTGTCAGAGTCCACAAACTATACTCCCGCGCTTATTGTGCGTACAACACATGAAATGGCGTCACAGCAAGCAGTGCAACTGCAACCGATGCGACGAGGGACGAGTTAAATAATTCCAGACATAGCCAATAGATGCAGGGTAATGGCAACGCGCTAAACAGTGCCGTCTTTTTATTACCTCTTTTGGCTGAAAATACGAAAGAGAATTGCTAACTTTAATTTTTTGTAAAAAATATTACTTTTTGTATACGCCTTTTGGTAGAAAATTTTTAAGATTAATTCTGTATACCCTTCCTCAAGCATAATTACTAACAACACCGTTTCCCCCATATAGTCATTTCTGCATGAGTATCATTGAACCTGATTCACTTTTGTCAGTGCCAACTGGTGCATTACAGATTCCTGAATTACCTCCAAGTAGTGTGAATGCAGGTAGTGAAAACATCCTTTTGTCTTTGGTGATTCCGACTTACAAAGAACGAGACAATATCAGCAATGTTGTCAGGATATTGAGCCAACTACTAGATGAGTCTATCCCTGGAGACTACGAGTTGATTGTAGTGGACGATGATAGTCCAGATCGCACTTGGGAAGTTGCCGAGTCTCTGAGGCGAGAATATCGGCAATTACAGGTGATGCGTCGTCAAAATGAGCGGGGGCTTTCAAGCGCAGTGATTCGTGGCTGGCAAGCCGCAAGGGGACGTGTTTTAGGAGTAATTGATGGGGATTTGCAGCATCCGCCAGAAGTGCTGACCCAATTGTTACGCGCCATTCAAAAAGGTGCAGACATGGCAGTAGCTAGTCGTCACGTAGACGGTGGTGGTGTAAGTAGCTGGAGTTTTGTCAGGCGTTTCTTGTCTCGTGGCGCTCAGTTATTAGGGTTAATTATTTTACCTGATGTACTGGGTAGGGTATCTGACCCGATGAGTGGTTATTTTATGGTACGTCGAAGTTCCATAGCTGGTGCAACGCTCAATCCAGTAGGATACAAAATTCTCCTTGAGGTGATTGGACGGGGTAAGGTGCGCGAAATTGCCGAAGTTGGCTATGTGTTTTGCGAGCGTGTTCAGGGTGAAAGTAAAGTCACGAGTAAGCAATATATCGACTACATACACCACCTTGTACGGTTAAGGCTGGCAACAGGAAGGTTGGGAAAAATCAGTCAACGCATCAATTTCCCTGTTGGTCGATTTCTCCGTTTTGGCTTGGTGGGACTCAGTGGAGTATTTGTAGATATGACACTGCTTTACTTGCTCAGTGACCCAAGTACCTTGGCTTTGCCTTTAACTCGCAGTAAAATCATTGCTGGTGAAATTGCAATTATCAATAATTTTTTGTGGAATGATGCTTGGACCTTTGCTGATGTCTCAACTGAGCAGCACGGATGGCGTCAACGCATGAAGCGATTTTTGAAATTCAACATTATTTGCCTTGCTGGTTTGGTGTTGAATGTGCTGGTCTTGAATATTGTGTTTAATTTTATTATACAAAACCGCTATATCGCAAATTTGATTGCGATCGCTGTTGCTACTGTCTGGAACTTCTGGGTTAATCTCAAGCTCAGTTGGCGAGTCACGCAAGTCAAATAAAAGATGAAGGATGAAGGATGAAGTAAGACTTTGGCTACAAGCACCTAAATTTCTTTATGGTGCAGAGAAAAAACATAAGATATTTCAATCCTTATGATTTATCCGTGGACTCTTACTTTATACTTCATCCTTCAGATGATATATCCGGAAATACTTATAAGACTCACGAATGCGCGAACTTTCTACAACCAATTTATCAATATTTACCGGAATTTAATCAAGTTAAGCAGTATCAACAAGAGTGACACCGCACAACAATCAATGGCTAATTGATTTTCAAGCCTCAGTTTAGCCAGAGCTTGTGTACTTCTGATTTGATACCAGGGTGAAGAATAAAAAATGATTAGACATCGACCGGATTTAATGCATGACCCCTCTCCAAACCTCTCTCCTAAGCAGAGAAAGGCTTTAATTCTCCCTTCCCTCTCTTCTCCTGTCGCAGACGCGCAAGGGACGAGACGCCCAAGGGACATCGGGAAAGGGGGTAGGGGGGTAGAGAGTGCGCGTAAATTTACGCTTTCTAAATCTTTTCCGGAGATGTCTATTGGCTTTCTCGTCAATTGCTTAGTTTTCGTTATCGACAAGCTATATAAAAAACGTCCATACGCGCGTTTTTACGTTTTGGAAACGGTAGCGCGTGTTCCTTATTTTTCTTACCTATCAGTACTGCACTTATACGAAACTTTGGGGATATGGCGCAAAGCTGATCGGCTCAAAGTCCACTTTGCACAAGCTTGGAATGAACACCATCACTTGCTGATTATGGAATCTCTAGGCGGAAATCGCCGCTTTATTGACAGATTTCTTGCCCGTTTTACAGCCTTGATTTACTACTGGGTGATTGTGCTTTTATACATGCTTTCACCGCGTCACGCTTACTACTTCAGTCAATTAGTAGAAGAACACGCTTATCATACTTATGATAACTTTGTGCGTAGAAATGCAGCTAAACTGAAACAGTTACCCGCGCCGATAGTTGCAATCAACTACTACCGCGATGGCGGCTTGTATATGTTCGACGAATTTCAAACATCCCGTCGCCCTTATAAACACCGCCCAACGATCAATAACTTGTATGATGTCTTTGTCTGCATCCGCGACGACGAGGCAGAACACGTTACCACTATGATCGCTTGCCAACACCCAGAAGCGCAAACAACTTTCACTTCTTCCTCACACCGCTTATAGAACCCATTTGGGATCTATCCATTCGCCAACCGCTTGAGCATCAGTCGAATGAAACACAGATTGAGTTTTGCTGTCGCATGACTTAAGGTGCGCTCAAAGTTTTTGACTAGGCTCTTACAG
>JAESFM010000016.1_pt1 | contig 148090 bp, 140 predicted proteins | sample 9266171 | NCBI WGS metagenome assembly JAESFM01 (sample SAMN14505069, study PRJNA617099) | algae metagenome | isolation source: Hassallia sp. WJT32-NPBG1 and co-occurring heterotrophs from well developed... | place: USA: Mojave Desert, Joshua Tree National Park, California | collected 2006-06-22 | reverse complement strand
TTTGCCCGTCGGCTGAAGACCCTGCGCGGCCTCACCCCTTACAAAGCCATCTGCAAAAGCTGGACGGAAGAGCCGTTTAGATGCATCCAGAACCCGCACCACAAAATCCCGGGACCAAACAGCTAGCGGATCAGGATGTAGCGCATCGTGAAGTCGATGGTCACGCCGTTCGGGTCCGCCCCGGGCGGGAAGGCCGGTAGCGTCGCGCCGCGGAACATCGAGACCAGCCCCGCATCGAGCCAGACCGAGCCCGAGGGGCCGATCAGCCGCACCGACCTCACCTTGCCATTCGGCTCGGCGATGACCTGCACCCGGCTGCGGCCCTGATGGCCAGCCTCCACGGCACTGGCCGGGTAGCGCTTGTTCTCGTCCACCCAGCGGCGGAAGGCGTTGCGCCAGTCCGGCCCGACCTGGGCGCCGCGGACATCGGCCTCGGCCTCCGCCGAATTGCGCCCGAGGGTCGCCAGCGGGCCGGGTGACAGGTCCAGCCGCGAGCGCGGCGCGCCCGGCGGCGCGGAGGGCGTCGCGGGCGCGAGGTTCCGTGCTTCGGGCATCCAGACCCCGGGCAGGCGCTGGGCGGGCGCGGCCGGGCGGGCCGCGGTCTGCGGCGGCGCAGGGGGCGGCGGTTCCGGGCGTGGCACCTCGCGCGGGAGGGGGATGGGCGGCGGCGGGGGAGGTAGCGGCAGCGCCTCGGCCAGGGCCGGGGGTGGCGGCGGGGTGGGCGGCGCCAGGGCTGGCTCGGCGAACTGGGTGCGCGGCGGCGCCGGCGGGGGCGGGGCTGGGGGCAGCGGCAGGGGCGGCGCCGGCGGGGCAGTCGCCTCCGGCATCGGCGGCGGCTGGGCCGGCTGCGGGATGGAGGGCGGCAGCTCCGGGGCGGGGGGCGGCGCCTCCTGCTCCGGCTGCTGGATGCCCTGCTCGTCGCCGGGGCGGCCAGGGGCGCCGGATTGGTACTCAACCTCGAAGGAGGGCGGCGGTAGCGGCTCCGGCGGCTTCTCCCGCGTCATCACCGCCAGCACCACCAGGCCGAGGAAGCCGAGATGCAGCAGGAGCGAGCCGATGACACCTGGCCGCAGCCGCCGCCAGGGGCGCTGCGAGCGGGGGATGCGGCGGCGGCCCGGCCGGAGCGCCGGTTCCGCCCGGAGGGCCGGGGCGGTCACGCGGCGGGGTCAGCCCTGGCTGCCAGGCCCCTTGCCGCCCGCCATCGGCGTAAACAGGCGGAAGAGGCCGGCCATGGCGTCTCGCATCTGCTCCGGCGTCTGCGGGGCGAGCGGCATCCAGGTCCGCAGCAGCGCCTCGGGCGAAAGGGCGTCCACGGCGCCCAGCATCTGCTGCTGCATCTTCGCCAGCACCGCATCCTGCATCGGCCGCAGATCGGGCAGGCCCAGGAAGGCCCGGGCCTCCTCGGGCGTGCAATCGACCTCGACGTTGATCTTCATCGATTCAGGGACTCCGCGCGGCCCTGCCCATATGGACCGGTCATGCCGCTCGCGCCAGCGCGGTTACGCTTTGTTGGCGAGGCTCAACGTCGGAGCAGGATGGGCGGGACGGTAAAGCGACACCTCGTCGCCGGGAGCCGGAGGGCGGTGCGCACACCATCGGTGGGCCTGTCCGGCTCGGGCCGATGCCGCCGGAACCCGGGCCGCGCGTGGCGGCGTAGCGCCGGGGCCCCTGGGCCCCGGCGCCGCCCGGCGGTCAGCTCGAGGAGCGGCCGCCGTGGCTGTTCTGGCCGCCCTTGCGGCCCGCCTCGGCCGCCTTCTCGCGGTCATTGGCGAAGTTGCCGGGGTTGTTTTCCTTGCCCTGGCTGGTGCCGCCCATATGGCCGGCCTCACGTGCCTTCTCGCGGTCATTGGCGAAATTGCCGGGATTGCCCTTGCCGCTGCCGCCGGAGCCCTGTTGCTTCGCCATCGGTCGTTTCCCTCTTCCTTGTGGTGGGGGCGGGGTTACCCTTCCGCCCATCGCCATAACGCGGAAGGTGGCTCCCGTTTCCCGCAGGCGTTGAGCAACTCCTGAGGCACCGTCAACGAGGTTCTCCAATGGCCGATGCATCCCCGCCTGCGATTCTCGAGGGGCTCTGGCGCTCGGCGGGGCTGGCGCCGGGCCTGTTGCCGGAGCTTCGGCTGGCGGGCGAGGAGCCGGCGCTGCCCTCCTCCTTCCGCATCGGCGCGGCGGCGCAGGCGAGCATCGGCGCGGCAACGGCGGCGGTCGCGGCGCTGCACCGGGCGCGTGGCGGGGCGGCGCAGGCGGTGACGGTCGGGATGCAGCATGCGGCGCTGGCCTTCCTTTCGGAGCGTTACCTGGCGCTGGAGGGCGGCGACGCAGGGGCGAGGTGGGACGATATCGCGGGCACCTATCGCTGCGGGGATGGACGCTACGTGCGGCTGCACACGAATTTCCCGCACCACCGGGCAGGGACGCTACGGCTGCTCGGCTGCGTGGGCAGCCGGGCGGCGGTCGGGGCGGCGCTCGCCGGCTGGGAGGCTCTCCGCTTCGAGCAGGCGGCCGCGGGGGCCGGGCTGTGTGTCGCCGCCATGCGGAGCTTCGCGGAATGGGATGCGCATCCGCAGGGACAGGCGGTGGCCGCCCTGCCGCCCGTGCGGCTGGAGAAGATCGGCGAGGCGCCTCCGCAATCCCTGCCGCCGGCGGGGGCACGGCCGCTCGAGGGCATCCGCGTGCTGGAGCTGACGCGGGTGATCGCGGGGCCGGTCTGCGGGCGGATGCTGGCGGCGCATGGGGCGGATGTGCTGCATGTGAGCGCGGCGCACCTGCCGAGCTTCGACGAGCTGATCGTCGATACCGGGCGAGGGAAGCGGACGGCCTCGCTCGACCTGCGCGGCGCCGAGGGGCGAGAGCGGCTGCGGGAGCTGGCGGCTTCGGCGGATGTCTTCCTCCAGGGCTACCGGCCGGGGGCGGTGGCGGGGCATGGCTTCGCGCCGGAGGCGCTGGCGGCGCTCCGGCCGGGGATCGTCTGCACTTCGCTCTCAGCCTATGGCGAGGCGGGGCCCTGGGGCGGTCGGCGGGGCTTCGACTCGCTGGTGCAGACGACGAGCGGGTTCAACCATGCTGAGGCGGAGGCGGCAGGCAGCCTCCCGGAGCCGAGGGTGCTGCCCTGCCAGGCGCTCGACCATGCCTCGGGCTACCTGCTCGCCTTCGGGACGTTGGCGGCGCTGCTGCGGCGGGCGGCGGAGGGCGGGTCCTGGCGGGTAGCGGTCTCGCTCGCCGGGACGGCGGCCTGGCTGCGGGGGCTTGGGCGTATCGAGGGCGGGTTCGGCGTGGCGATTCCGGCGATGGCGGAACTCGGGGAGCTGCTGGAGGAGAGCGGGAGCGGCTTCGGACGGCTGACGGCGCTTCGGGAGCCGGGGCGCCTGGAAGCGACGCCGCCCTACTGGGCGCTGCCCTCGGTGCCGCTCGGGACGCATCGGGCGGAGTGGGCCTGAGGTGTTCAGGCCTGGCCTTGCCCGATCACGCCGGGCGGTGAGCGGGGTCCCGCTTGAGGACGGGCCGTTGCTTGCCCACGGGCGCCGGAGCGACGACAGCGCGGCCATGAGCCAGCCGACCCCGCCCCGCTGCGCCGCCCGCCGACTTCAGGCGGGCTCCCGGCAACGCTCCAGCCGCCGCGCCAGCATGTCCTCCAGGATCACGTTGAAGCTCTCCGCCGCCTCATAGGCAACCCAATGGCCGGCGCCGGGAATCAGGCCGGTCCAGGCCCCGGGCTGGACCTCGCGCAGGGCGGCGAAGCGGCGTTCTATCTCGGGGAAGGCGATGGCATCGCGCTCGCCATAGAGCAAGGCAACCGGGGCGCGGGCGGCGGCGATCGCATCCTTCAGGCTGGTCGTGCTGGCGAAGCCGCGGCTGCGGAAGCGGGCGGCGACCGTGTTCGCCTCCTGGATCTCGAGGGCGAGCGGGTCGATGCGGCCAGCGTCGGCGAACATCAGCGTCGCCAGGTTGTGGCGATGGGCGGCGAGGCGGGCCTCGCCGGTCTCGCTACGGACCTTCTGCAGGGGCGTGATCTGGCGGGGCAGGCCGAGGGCGCCAGCGCCGACCAGGGTGACGCTGCGGAGCTCGCCTCCGGCCTGGGCGGCGAGGTGGCCCGCCAGGAGGGCACCGAAGGAGAAGCCGCACAGGTCGTAGTGCCGCGGGCCGAGGATGCCGGCGAGGCCGGCGCGGAGGATGCCGGCGACGGGGGCGGGGCTGTCGGCGGGCGGCGGCATGGCGCTGTCGCCGAGGCCCGGGAGGTCCGGGCAGATGATTTGCCGGTTGCGGGAGAGCGGCTCGATGTTGCGGGCCCAGTGGCGCCAGGAACCGGAGCCGCCATGCAGCAGGACGAGGGGCGTGGCCGCGCCCGGCTCGCCCCAGAGGCGCCAGACCATGCGGCCCTCGCCGCAGGGCGTCTCGATGCGCCGGGCCTTGGCCTCGAGCCGGGCTAGGAGTTCCGCCATGCCGGTGGTGTTCCCTCGCTGCCGCGGCCCAGGATCGGGCGCGGGAGGAGCCGTGTCCAGGCTGGGACAGGCGCCGATCGGGAGGCCCCGTCTAGGATGCCGGGCGCCTGGGCGAGCACGCCGCACCTGCTCAGAACGACCGTGACATCGGAGCCGGCCCGTCGCCGGGGATCCCGCGGCGGCGGGCTCCGACCGGGATCTGCTTCGGGAAGGAACGACCGGTTCGAGCCCGTGGGCCGCTGCAGGCGCAACCGGCCGGTCAGGCCCTGCGGTTGGTGAAGCGGGCGTTGCCCAGGCCGGTGCCGATGGTGAGCACGCCCCAGTGCTTCACATCGCCCATCCAGGGCACCTGGCTGAGGCCCTGCACCACCGCGTCGTTGTGCATGGCGATCACCGTCGCATGGCCGCCGATCTCAGGCAGGGCGGCGTGCAGGCGGGCGGGCAGGTTGAAGCGCTCGCTCTCCCAATTGCCGGGAAGATTCTGGGCGCCGTGGGCGATGCTCCCATCCTCCTCGACATGGCCGGGGCAGCCGATGCCGATGAAGGGGGCGACGGCGCGGCCGCGCTTCTCGGCCTTGTTCAGCATCTCGTGCAGCATGGCGATCAGCCGGTCGATGGCGGCCTCGCGGCTGGGCTTGTCGTCGCGGTGGCGCCAGATGGCGCTCTCCCAGAGGCAGGCGGCGGAGAGGTCGGCCGCCTTGCGGAGATGCGGGCGGACCAGCCCGACGCGGATGTTCGAGCCGCCGATATCGACGGCGAGCAGCGCGTCATGACCGAGGAAGATCCAGGGCGGGGCGAGCTGGGTGGCGCCGATCAGCCCGGCCTCGTCCGGGTCATGACGGATGGGGGTGAGGTCGACCACGACCTCCTCGCCCTTCAGCAGCATGGCGGTGCGGCCGATCGCCAGCTCCCCGACCCGGCTGCCGCGCATGCCGCCGCCGATGACGATGCGCTCGGTGCCATGCCAGCCCTTCAGCTTGAGCAGGCGCTTGACCACGGTGGCGAGGGACTGGGCGAATTCCTCGACGACGCCATGGACTAAGCCCGCCATCTCCGGATCGCCCTCGGCGAGGAGCTTGTCGAGTTGACGGCGAGATATGGCCTCTGGCGCGGCCTCGCCGAAGGGGTCCTCCTTGTCGATGGCCGTCAGCCGCTCCCGCCAGGCGGCGAGGATGCTGCGGAAGGCGGTGCTGCTGGCACGGTCGCCGAGGAAGCCGTCCGGCGTGCGGAGGGTGGCGTTGGCCGTGTCCACCGTGACGGCGGGGAGCTCCGTCGCGCCATGGATGGGGAAGCCAGGAGGGTTGGGCCGGCGGGCCTGTTCGGTCATGCGGGGGAAACGCCGGCGGCGAGCGGATGTTGCGGTCACGTCTCCGGATAGCGGATGGCGACGACCTCCAGCATCTCCACCCCCTGCGGGGTGCGGAGGCGGACCGCATCGCCGATTCCGGCGCCGAGCAGGGCTCGGGCGACGGGGGAGACCCAAGAGATGCGGCCCTGCGCCGTATCCGCCTCGTCGATGCCGACGATCGTGACCGTCACCTCGCGGTCATCCTCCCGGGCGTAGGTGACGGTCGCGCCGAAGAAAGCGCGGTCGCGGCGGGGCTGGGCGGCCGGGTCGACCACCTGGACGCGCTCCAGCCGCTTGCGGAGGAAGCGGACCCGGCGGTCGATCTCGCGCAGGCGGCGCTTGCCGTACTGATAATCGGCATTCTCGGAGCGGTCGCCGAGGCCCGCGGCCCAGGAGACGACCTCCACGACCTTCGGGCGCTCCTCGGTCCAGAGGCGGTGGAGCTCGGCCTGGAGCGCAGCATGGCCCGCGGGGGTCATGTAGAAGGACGAACCGGGCGGGAGGCCGGGCGGGGCGTCCTCCTCCTCGTCACCCTCGGGCGGGGTCATGCGCGGAAGCGGGTCCAGCCGGGGAGGCTGGCGGCAAGGTCGACCTCGCGCCATTTCGGGTGGCGCGGCGGGCGGAGGAAGGCCGGGAACCTCGCCTCGAAGGCGGCGGCGAAGCGGGCGAGCTTGCGGTGGCGCTCCGTCCCCGGGGTCCAGGCATAGCAGGCCATGACGGCGCCGACGGCGATGGTCTCGACCGGCCCCCCCTCGATGAGCGCAGGGTAGTCGGCGGGGGCGAGGACGCCGGGGAGGTAGGTCTCCAGCAGGCGCGGGGTCATCGGGATCGGGAGGAAGCGGAGCGGGGTGCCGGAGGGCAGGCCGCTGAACAGGCGGGCCGGCTTGCCGGTGACATAGACCAGCGCCGCGATCTCGCCGCGGCGGAGCTGCTCAAGCGCTGCGTCCTGCGGGGCATGGCGGGGCTCGATGGGGATGCCCTCGAAGAGCAGGCTCGCGGTCATCGCGGTGCCGCTGCCCGGGAGGTCGATGTTGACGGCCTTGCCGGCGAGGTCGTGCAGGCTGGCGATGCCGGGGGCGGCAACGATATGGACCTCCTCGTCATAGAGCTTGGCGACGTACTGGATCAGCGAGTCGAGGCCCGGGAGCAGGCGCTGGCGGCGGGCAAAGGCGAGGACGTCCGACTGGACGATGCCCGACATCGACGCCGCGCAGGACCAGGATGTCGCTGATGTTCTGCAGCGAGCCGCGGCCGAGGATGGTGAGGATGCGGAGCGCGTCGCCATCGTCGAGCACGACGGCGAGGTCGGCGGCGATACGGACATAGGTGCCGTCGATGCCGCCGGTGACGATGCCGATGGTGCCGGCATTGGCCCGGGCGGCGAGGCTGTTCAGCGACTGGACGAGGGTTTGCGCGGCCGCCGGCTGGGCGGTGGCGGCGAGGGCGGCGGTGAGCAGCGTGCGGCGGGCGGGCATCGGCAGGGCTTAGCCCGGCGGCGTCCCGGAGGCCAGCAGGCGGCGGAGGCCGAGGCCGATCGGGACCATGTCGGGGATGACCGTGCGGGTGAAGGCCTCGATCGGGGCCAGGGCGCGCGGGTCGGGAAGCGGGCCGGGGATGGCGAGCATGGGGCGGATGGCATCGGCCTCGGTCTCGGCGAGGCGGAGGGTGGTGGCGCGGGCGGCCCGGATGGCGGTGGGGTCGAGAAGAGAAGCAGCGCGGTCCGGGAGGGTGGCGAGGAAATCCGGCCAGTGGGCGAGGTGGAGGTAGAGGCTCGGCACCACGCCGTTGCCATGGCGGGCGGCGAGGGCGTTGACCAGGGCGGCCGTCCCGGCCGGAAGCGCGTCGAGGCGGGGGAGAGGTGGCGGGACGGGGAGCATCGCCTCCGCGGCGAGTCGGGGCGGAGGTGGGGCGGGGAGCGGCGGGTCTTCGGCCAGGGCGCGGCGCAGGGCGGTCAGCAGGATCAGGTTGGTGAGGTTGCCCCGATTGTAGACCTCGACCACGGCGGCGATGGTCGGGTCGGCCGGAATCGGCTCGAGCAGTGGGAGGGGGATGGCCGCGGCGAGGCGGGCGCGGGCGCCGGCGAGGCTGCCATCCTCCAGGGCTGGGCGGATGGCGTGCCAGAGCCAGGGCAGCACGCCGTCCAGCGTCGCCAGGTGGCGGTGGATGAGATTGACGAGCGGGACGCCGCTGGCCGTGCGCAGCTTGCCGTAGAGCGCCGCGATCGCGGGCGGCGCATCGGCTTCGCGGAGCTCGGCCAGCGGCATGGGCGCGTCAGAGCACCGTCACGTTGACCGGTGCCGGATACCAGTCGAAGCCCTCGCCCGCCTTGCCGACATGGCCGAGGCCGGGCCAGGGGAAGTGGTAGGAAATCACCGGGTGCTTGTCCGTCGCCAGGCGCGTCAGCATCTTGAACCGCGACTGCGCCGAGAGCTTGGGGTCGGTGTCGAAGGAGAATTCCCAGAGCGGCTTCTTCAGCAGCAGGACCTGATGATGCGCCAGGTCGCCGGTGTTGACCACGGTGTTGCTGCCGTCGGAGATGAAATAGACCATGTGCCCGACCGTGTGGCCCGGCGTTGCGAAGGCGGTGACGCCGGGCGTGACCTCCTTGCCGTCCTGCACCATCACCATCCGGTCGCGATAGGCCGAAAGGTTCTTCTTGGCACCGTCGATGAAGGGCACCATGAAGTCGGGGCCCTTCTTGTTGGCGTCGTCGGTCCAGAAGCGGAGATCCGCCTCGCTTACCGCCACCTGGGCATTGGGGAAGTTGCGGTTGCCATTGGCGTCGACCAGCGCCCAGCAATGGTCGCAATGCGCATGGGTCAGGATGACCATGTCGATCTGCGCGGGATCGATGCCGGCGGCCTTCATGTTGCGCAGCAGGCGGCCGGTAGTCGGGCCGAACATCTGGCTCGCCGCGCCCATGCTCTCGCCCATGCCGGTATCGAAGAGGATGAGCTGGCGGCCGGTGTTCAGCACCAGCGCGTTCTGCTCGAGCGTCGCCGAAGCGGGGTCGAGGAAATTGCTGGTCAGCAGGTTGCGGATTTCATCGGGCGGCGAGGCGGGGAAGGCGGGCTCCGGCTTGCCAAGGGGGAGGGAGCCATCGGAGATGATGGTCAGCTCATAGCTGCCGAGCTTGAAGCGGTGCCAGGCGGGCGGCAATTCGTTGCGGAAGGGCGCCGCGGCGCGGGCGGCGCCCGCGACGAGCGCAGGTGCGGCGAGCGTTGTCGCGGCCGCGCCCCAGAAGGTACGGCGGCTGATCTGGATCATCTTGGTCCTCCCCAATCCGGTGCCGCAGCGTGGCGCGGCGCGGCGCGATGGCACAGGCCATGCGGGCTGCATCGAGCAAAAATGTGCGTGTGCCCTGCGCGGTTGACGGCGGGGCGCGGCTGCCGCCACCCTTCCCGCAACAGGAGGGACGGATGCCGCAATTGGCCCACTGGGCGGAACGCCAGCCGGAAAAGCCTGCCGCGATCTTTCCCGATACCGGGGTTACCCTCAGCTATGCTGCGTTGCAGGCGCGGGGCCGGCGCGCGGCGCATTGGCTGCTGCGGCTTGGGCTCGCACCGGGCGACGGCATCGCGGTGCTGCTCGACAACCGGCCGGAATTCCTCGAGCTCGCGGAGGCTGCGCGGTTGGCGGGGCTCTACATCACGCCGCTCTCCATCCATCTGCGGCCGCATGAGGTGGCCTATGTGCTGAGCGACAGCGGGGCGAAGCTCGTCGTCGTCAGTCCGGAGTTGGAGGGGCTGGCGGCGGCGCTGGTCGCCGAGGGCGCGTTCGGCGCGCGGCCGCGCTATGCGCTCGGCGAGGGCATCGCCGGCCATGAGGGTTACGAGGCGGCGCTGGCGGCGGAGGACCCGGCGGCGCCGCTGCCCGAGCGGCCGCTCGGGCGGGAGTTCCTGTATTCCTCGGGGACGACGGGGCTGCCGAAGGGTATCCGCCGGCCGATGCTGCCGCATGACCAGCGCGATGCGCCGATGTGGGACATGACGTGGAAGTCGCTCTACGGCTTCGACGAGGGCACGGTCTACCTCTCGCCGGCGCCGCTCTACCATGCGGCGCCTTTCGGCTATGTGGGCCGGACGCTGCTGGAGGGCGGCACGGCCGTGATCCTCCGCAAATTCGATGCGGCGCGGTGCCTCGAGGCGATCGAGCGCCATCGCATCACGCATAGCCAGTGGGTGCCGACGATGTTCGTGCGCCTGCTCGCGCTGCCGGAGGAGGTGAGGCGGCGGCACGACCTCTCCTCGCATCGCTGCGCCATCCATGCGGCGGCACCATGCCCGGTTTCGGTGAAGCGGGCGATGATCGATTGGTGGGGGCCGATCCTCAACGAGTACTATGCCGGCTCGGAGGGAATCGGGACGACGGTGATCGACAGCGCGACCTGGCTCAGGAAGCCGGGCTCGGTCGGGCGGCCGGTGAACGGCGTCACGCTTCACATCACCGGGGAGGACGGGCGGGAGCTGCCGCCGGGGGAGACAGGCACCATCCGCTTCGAGGGCGGGCCGCGCTTCGCCTATCACAACGCACCGGAGAAGACGGCGGCCTGCTATGACGAACGCGGCTGGGCGACGCTCGGCGATCTGGGCTGGATGGATGAGGAGGGCTTCCTCTTCCTCTCCAACCGGCGGGCGGATCTCATCCTCTCGGGCGGCGTGAATATCTACCCGGCCGAGATCGAGGCAGCGCTGGCGCAGCATCCTGCCGTCGGCGAGGTGGCGGTGGTCGGCGTGCCGCATGACGAGATGGGGGAGCAGGTGCATGCGGTGATCGTGCCGCGGGCGGCCGTCGAACCCGCGGAACTCGATGCGTGGTGCCGGGAGCGCCTCTCCAGCATCAAGCGGCCGAAGAGCTATGAATTCGTCGACGAGCTGCCGCGCTCCGAGGCGGGCAAGCTGCTGCGGCGGATCCTGAAGGAGCGCTATCTGACGGCGGCAGGCTGAGGGCGCCGCCGTCGGGGCGCATCAGCCCGTGCTGAGGCCGAGGCGCTTCACCCGCGCCTCCTCCTCGTCGATCGTCGTAGCCATGTTGCGGGCGTAGTCGGCGCTGTTCATGTAGAGAAGCGGCTGGTCGAGCCTCGCCAGCACGGCGAGGTGCGCCGGGTCGTGCAGGGCGCGGCGGAAGCCCTCATGCAGGGCGGCGGTGATCTCCGGATCGAGGCCGGCGGGGGCAACGAGGCCGTAGGGCGAGGTGATGACCATGCCCTGGTAGCCGAGTTCGAGCAACGTCGGGACCTCGGGGAAGCCGGGGCGGCGCTCGGGTGTCCAGACATTCAGCAGGCGGAGCTTGCCCTCCTTGATCAGCTCGTAGAGGCCGGTGCCGGCCGCGGTCGCCTCGATATGGCCGCCGAGCAGGGCGGGCACCGCATCCGCCTCGCCGCGGAAGGGGACGTGGACGACATCGATCTTCTCCCGCTCGACGATGTCGACCATCGCCAGATGCGGCGTGCCGTTGGCGCCCGTATTGCCCCAGCGGTGGCGGCCGGGGTTGCGGCGGGCATCCTCGACGACCTCCTTCCAGGTTTTCCAGGGGCTTTCGGCGCGGACGACGACGCCGAAGGTGTAGCCGGTGAGGTGGATGATGGGCGTGAAGTCGCGCCGCGGGTCATAGGCCATGCGCTGCATGAAGGGCAGGCGGAGGGCGGGCAGCGTCATCTGCGAGACGAGGTAGCCATCGGGCCTGGCGCGGGCGACGCTGGCGGCGCCGAGGGTGCTGCCGGCGCCGGGGCGGTTCTCGGTGACGACGGTCTGGCCGAAGGCGCGGGTGGCGGCCTCGGCGAGGGCGCGCATCTGCACGTCCGTCGCGCCGCCGGCGGGGAAGGGGACGAGGAGGATGATCGGGCGCTCGGGGAAGCGCGCCTGGGCGTGGGACCGGGAGGGGAGGAGGGCAGGCGCCGCGAGGGCGGCGCCGAGCAGGGCGCGGCGGTGGAGCGGCATCTTGGATGGTTCCCCGGTTCGTTTGGTTGCGGGGATGATAGGGGAAGCGGGTGGCGGACGCTACAGCGTCCGCCCGATGATCTCCCGCATGATCTCGCTGCTGCCGCCATAGATGCGCCCGACCCGGGCATCGGCCCAGGCGCGGCCGATCTCGTACTCGGCCATGTAGCCGTAGCCGCCGTGGATCTGCAGGAAATCGTCGAAGAGGCGGTTCTGCAGCTCGGCGCCGAGGAGCTTGGCGGTCGCCGCCAGCTCGACGGTCAGTTCGCCGCGCAGGTGGAGGGCGAGGCAGTGGTCGGCGAAGACGCGGAACATCGTCGCCTGCGCCTTGGCATCGGCCAGCTTGAAGCGGTTGTGCTGGAAGTCGATCACCGGCTGGCCGAAGGCCTGGCGTTCCTTGGCATACTCCACGGTCTTCTCCAGCATCACCTCCATCCCCATCGCGGCGCGGACGGCGATGACCAGGCGCTCCTGGGGGAGGTTGCGGATGAGGTAGGAGAAGCCCTTGTTCTCCTCGCCGAGCAGGTTGCCGACGGGAACGCGGACATCCTCGAAGAAGAGCTCCGAGGTGTCCTGGGCGTGCAGGCCGATCTTTTCGAGATTGCGGCCCTTGGTGAAGCCGGGGGTGCCGGCGGGGACGCAGATCAGCGAGATGCCCTTCCGGCCGGCGGCCGGGTCGGTCTTGGCGCAGAGGATGACGAGGTCGGCGAGCTGGCCATTGCTGATGAAGGTCTTCGAGCCGTTGATGACGTATTCGTCCCCCTCGCGCCGCGCCGTGGTGCGCATCGCCTTGAGGTCGCTGCCCATGCCGGGCTCGGTCATGGCGATGGCGCCGATGATCTCGCCGCGCGCCATGCGCGGCAGCCACTCGCGCTTGCGCTCGTCGCTGGCGAGGTCGGCGATGTAGGGGACGACGATGTCGGAATGCAGCGGGAAGCCGGGGCCGGTGCAATTGGTCCGGGCAATCTCCTCGATGATGATGGCGCTGTAGCCGAAATCGGCGCCGGCGCCGCCGTATTCCTCCGACAGCATGGGGCAGAGCAGGCCGGCGGCGCCGGCCTCGAGCCAGACGGAGCGGGGGACGATGCCGTCGCGCTCCCATTGCCGGTGGAAGGGGACGATGTGCTTCTCGAAGAAGCGGCGCACCTGATCGCGGAACATCTCGTGGTCGGAGGTGTAGACGGTGCGCGGGCCAGCGAGGCTGCGGCCGGGCAGGGCGGGGTTGGTGTCCATGGTCCTGTCTCTTCCCTGGATCAGATGGCGTTGGCGGCGCGGAGGGCGGCGATTTCCTCGCCGGTGAAGCCGCAATCGGCGAGGATGTCCTCCGTCGCCGGCCGGGCAGGCGGGCCGGGCTCTGCCTGGGTGCGGCTGAAGCGGGGCGCGGGGGCAGGCTGCACGACGCCGTCGCGGACGAGGAAGGTATGGCGGGCCTGGTTGTGCGGGTGGCGCGGCGCCTCGTCCATGTCGAGGACGGGGGCGATGCAGGCATCCGTCCCCTCGAAGAGCGCCGCCCAGTCGTCGCGGGTGCGGCTGCGGAAGATGGCGATCAGCTCGCCCTTCAGCGCGGGCCAGGCCGAGGGCGACATGCGGTCCGGGAAGCGGCCGGCATCGAGGCCAAGCTTCTCGCACATGAGGGCGAAGAATTGCGGCTCGATGGGGCCGACCGCGATGCTGCGGCCATCGGCGCATTCATAGGTGTCGTACCAGGGGGCGCCGCCGTCGAGCATGTTGGTGCCGCGCTCGCCGGACCAGCGGCCACGGGCCTTCATCGCGTAGATGGGCGCCATCAGCAGCGCGGCGCCATCGACCATGGCGGCGTCGACGACTTGGCCGCGGCCGCTCCCCTTCGCCTCGAGCATGGCGGCGAGGAGGCCGAGGGCGAGGAGCATGCCGCCGCCGCCATAGTCGCCGACGAGGTTGAGCGGCGGGACGGGGCGCTCGCCCGGGCGGCCGATGGCGTGCAGCGCGCCGGTGAGGGCGATGTAGTCGATGTCGTGGCCGGCGGACTGGGCGAGCGGGCCCTCCTGGCCCCAGCCGGTCATGCGGCCATAGGCGAGGCGCGGGTTGCGGGCGAGGCAGGCATCAGGGCCGAGGCCGAGGCGTTCCATCACGCCGGGACGGAAGCCTTCGATCAGGGCATCGGCGGATTCCACGAGGCGGAGCGCGGCCTCGACGGCGGCGGGCGACTTAAGGTCGAGGGCGAGGCTACGGCGGCCGCGGAGGACGAAATCCTCGGGTGCCGGCGCGGGGGCGCCCCTGCGGTCGAGGCGGATGACCTCGGCGCCGAGATCGGCCAGCACCATGCCGCAGAAGGGGCCGGGGCCGATGCCGGCGAATTCCAGGACGCGCAGGCCCTTCAACGGTCCCATAGGGCTTCCTCCGCTCTGGCGGGGAAGCCTAGCAGGCTATGCGAATTCCGGAAGAAAAAAGGGGCCGGCATCGCTGCCGGCCCCACCATCGCGTCAGGTGATCCGCTTAGCTGCGGCCGCCCTTCTTGCCGGCCTCGCTGGCCTTCTCGCGGTCCTGGGCGAAGTTGCCGGAGTTGCCCTGCGAGCCGCCACCGCCATGGCTGGCCTGCCCGCCCGCGCGGCCCGCCTCGGCGGCCTTCTCACGGTCATTGGCGAAATTCGCCGGGTTGTTCTCCTTGCCTTGGCTCTGGCCGCCGATGCGGCCCGCCTCGGCGGCCTTTTTGGGGTCATTGGCGAAGTTCGCCGGGTTGTTCTCCTTGCCCTGGTGCTGGCCGCCGATGCGGCCTGCCTCGGCGGCCTTCTCGCGGTCGTTGGCGAAGTTGCCCGGGTTGTTCTCGGCGCCCTGTTTGGTGCCGCCGGCCTGGCCGGCGCGCGAGGCCTTCTCGCGGTCGTTGGCGAAGTTGCCGGGATTGCTGTTGCCGCTATTGGCCATGGTGTTCATCCCCGTTCCGTTGACTGCGTGGCCGCCTTGTCCGCGGCTTGCGGCGAAAGAACGTGGAACGGTGCGCCTGGATGCGGCACGACCCGCACAAAGCCGAGAAAAAACAGTTAGAAATCAATATTATAAACCATCGAAGGCGGCATGGAGCAGGGCCTTTGCAGGCCTCTCCAAGGCGGCTGCCGGGCCGGTCCCGCAATATCCCCAGAGGAGTAACCGAGGTGTTTCTTTGCGCTCAGCGCGAGCGGGAGCGGCCAGCGAGGATGGTGCTGCCGATGATGGTCAGCACTAGGGTGACGAGGAGAAGGAGGAAGGCGAGCGCCGCGCCGAAGGGCCAGTTGGTGCCCCGCACGAACTGGTCGTAGACGGCGGGCGCCATCATCTTGAACTGCGGGCCGCCGAGGAGGACAGGCGTCGCATAGGCGTTCATGCAGAGGATGAAGACGAGGACGCAGCCGGCGGCGACGCCGGGCAGGGCGAGCGGCAACACGACGCGGCGGAAGATGGCGAGCGGCCCGGCGCCGAGATTGGCCGCTGCCTCCTCGACGCTGCGGGGGATGCCCTCGATCACCGCGGCCAGCGTCAGGATCATGTAGGGGGCGACGACGGCGAGGATGCCGACGATGACGGCGCCGGTGGTGTAGAGCATCGGCCAGGGCTCGGCGACGAGGCCAAGGCCGAGCAGGCCAGCATTGATGGCGCCGTCGCGGCCGAGGAGCGCCATCCACCCGGCGGCGCGGACGACATTGCCGACGAGGAGCGGGAAGAGCGTCAGGATGGTGGCGAGGCTCTTCCAGCGGCTCTCCATGCGCGCCAGCCAGTAGGCGGCGGGGAAGCCGATCAGCAGGGCGAGCAGGGTGCAGGAGAGGGCGACGCCGAGAGTCGTCCCCAGCACCTCGCGGTAATAGGGGTCGGCGAGGGCGCGGAGGTAGTTCTCCGCGCTCAGCGCCTCCCGCATCATCTGCGCGGCGTCGTACTGGTTCAGGCTGATGCGGAACAGCATCGCCATGGGCGCGACCAGCAGGCCGAGCACCAGCAGCGTCGCGGGGAGGAGAAGGGCGGCCATCGCCCCCTTACCGCTTGAACTCCTTGTTCCAGAAATCGATGAGCGCGACCTGGTTCTTGGCGATGTACTCGTAGTCAGGCGTGCGGAGCTTGGCCTGCTGCTCGGGCGTCAGGCTGATCTGCTTCGCCAGCTCCGCGGGGAGCTGGGCGTCGGTGACGGTCGGCGCATAACCCATGCGGTCGGCGAAGGCGGTCTGAGCGCGGGCGTCGAGCGCGGCGTCGAGATAGGCCATGGCGCCGTCGCGGTTGCGGGCGTTCTTCGGCACGGCCATCTCGAAGCAGATGCTGGTGGCGCCCTCGCTCGGCACCGCATGCTCGACGGGGATGCCGGATTTCTTCCACATGAAGCCGCGGGCGAGCCACATGATGGTCAGCCAGACCTCCTCCGACTTCAGCGCGGCCGCCAGCGCCTCGTTCGAGGGGTAGATCTTCACGTCGAGGCTGCGGAGCTCCATCAGCTTCTTCTTGCCGGGCTCGTAGTCGTGCTCGGTGCCGCCGGCGACCAGCGACGCGGCCTCCATGTTCTGCAGGTGGAGGATGTCTACCAGGCCGACGCGGCCGCGATATTTCGGGTCCCAGAGATCGGCATAGGACTGGGGCGGCGCCGAGACCTTCGACGGGTTGTAGAGCACGATCTTGGCCGAGTAGATGTGCGGCGCGGAATAGGGGCGCTTCAGCGAGGGGATGGCCTTGCCGAGATTGGGGACGCGGCTGGCCTCGATGCTCTCGAAGACGCCCTGCTGCGCCATGGTGAACATGTCGACATCGGAAAGGCAGCAGACATCCATGCTGCCGCGGCGCGAGGCGCGCTCGGCGATCAGCTTGGTCTTGCGCGGGTCCTGCGGGCCGACATCCTGCAGGACCTCGATCCCCTTCGGGGCGAGGAGCGGCTTGTCGATGTTGGAGGCGAGCAGGTCCCCGTAGTCGCCGCCCCAGGTGCCGACGACGACCTGGCCGGAGCCTTGGGCAGCGGCGAAGCCCGGAAGGCCGGCGGTGAGCGTGGCGGCGAGGGCGCTGCGGCGTGTGAGCATCATGCTTGCGTCTCCTGGGGTTCAGGCCTGGTCGTCGAGGAGGTCGCCGGGCTCGGCCGGCAGAAGGCGGGCCTCGGCCGGATCCCAATGGGCGAGCACGGCATCGCCGGGAGCGAGGCCGCGGCGAGGGTCGCCCTCGGCCGGCGTCGGCGCGACGGCGACGAGGCGGGTGCCGGCGAGATCGAGATGGTACTCGGTCTGGGCGCCGAGATAGGTGACGGCGGCGAGGCGGGCAGGGAGGCCGTCGCCCGCGGCCCTGAGGGCAATGCGCTCCGGGCGGAGGGCGAGGATGTCGCCAGGGCGGGCCGGCTGCGGCAGGCAAGGCAGCAGGGCGCCGCTCACGGTGCGGAACTGGCCGGGCGCCTCCGGCGTGCCGCGCAGCAGGTTGCAGCGGCCGATGAAGCCGGCGACGAAGGCATCGGCCGGGCGCTCGTAGAGCGCCTCCGCCGTGCCGATCTGGCGGACGCGGCCGCGCTCCATCACCACCAGCCGGTCGGCCATGGTCAGCGCCTCCTCCTGGTCATGGGTGACGAAGAGGGTGGTGAGGCCGAGGCGCTGCTGCAGCGCGCGGATCTCGATGCGGACCTCAGCGCGGAGCTTGGCGTCGAGGTTGGAGAGCGGCTCGTCGAGCAGGAAGACGGCGGGATTGACGACGAGGGCGCGGGCGAGGGCCACACGCTGCTGCTGGCCGCCGGAGAGCTGGCGGGGGAGGCGGTCGCCCAGGCCATCCAGGCGGGCGAGGCGGAGGACCTCGCGGACGCGGGCGTCGCGCTCGGCGCGGGCGACCTTCCGCATCTCGAGGCCGAAGGCGACATTCTCCCCGACGGTCATGTGCGGGAAGAGGGCGTAGGACTGGAAAACCATGCCCGTGTCGCGGCCATGCGGTGGCGTGTGCGTCACGTCGCGGCCGGCGATCAGGATGCGGCCGCTGCTCGGCGCGACGAAGCCGGCGACCATCCGCAACGTCGTCGTCTTGCCGCAGCCGGAGGGGCCGAGGAGGGCGACGAACTCGCCCTCTGCCACCTCGAGGTCGACGCGCTCGACGGCGATGGTGCTGGCGAAGCGGCGGCTTAGGCCGTCGAGGGTAAGGGTGCCCATGCTCAGACGACGCGGCTCAGCGAGACGAAGCGGTCGGTGATCAGCATCAGCGCGCCGACGAGGGCGATCTGCACGGTGGCGACGGCGGCGAGCGTCGGGTCGACGCGGAATTCCAGATAGTTCAGCATGGCAACTGGGAGGGTGGTGCGGCCGGGGCCGACCAGGAGCAGCGTCAATTCGAGATTCTCGAAGCTCTGGATGAAGCTGAAGAGGCAGGCGGCGACGACGCCTGGGCGGAGCATCGGCAGGGTGATGCGGCGGAAGACGGTGAAGGCCCGGGCGCCGAGATTGGCCGCCGCCTCCTCCGCCGCACGGTCGAGGCCTTGGAGCGAGGCGAGGACGAGGCGGACGGTCCAGGGGATGGTCAGCAGCACATGGGCAGCGACCAGCCCGGGGAGGGTGCCCTTGATGTCGTCATCGATCCAGAACTCGGCACGGACGTAAAAGAGGTAGAGGGCGGTGCCGGCGACGACGCCGGGCACGGCAAGCGGGCCGAGCAGCAGCGTGTTCAGCCCGCCGCGGAGTCGGCCGAGGCGCGCGCGCGACAGGGCCAGCGCGGCTGCAGTGCCGAGTGGGACGCCGATGGCGGTGGCGCCGAGGGCCAGCTGCAGCGAGGTGAGGAAGCCGCGGGCGAATTCCCGGCGCTCCCACGCATTGGCGTACCAGGCTAGGGTGACGCCCGAGGGCGGGAAGGAGACGATCTCCTGGGCGAAGACGCTGATCACGATCACGGCGAGGACCGGCGCCAGGATCAGCCCATAGGCCCCCGTCACCGCCACGCCGAATGCCGCCCTGTGCAGGCGCGACCCTGCCATCTGGCCCCCTATCGTCTCCCGCGGCGCACCGTGATGCGGGGATAGGCAAGGGTCAAGCGCTGGTGCGGCCAGCGCAACAGCTCGCCTCGGCGAAGGGATGGAGGATGGGTTTGACGGGGTGGGGGGGCTTCGGTATGAAGCACCTTGCATACGTCGTGAGCCGTGCTGCACCTGCGGAGGGGTGGCCGAGTGGCTGAAGGCGACGGTTTGCTAAACCGTTATAGGGGGTCAACCTCTATCGTGGGTTCGAATCCCATCCCCTCCGCCACCGACCTTCCCTGAGGTAAAGGGCTCGGCGCCCCTCCTCCCTGGTCAGCGGGCGACGGCCGGCCTTGCCGAGGCAGCCGTCTCGAGATGCGTGCTGACCTTCAGCGTGATGGCGACGATGCCACCGACCAGGGTGCAGCCGCCGAGGACCAGCAGCCCCGCCGTGAAGTTGCCCGTCGCATCCTTCAGGTAGCCCATCATGTAGGGGCCGGCGAAGCCCGAGAGGTTGCCGATGGCGTTGATCACGGCGATGCCGGCCGCGGCAGAGGTGCCGGTGAGGAAGGCGCTTGGGATCGGCCAGAGCAGGGGCGGCGTCGCGGAGACGCCGATCTGGCTGAGGCAGAGCAGCCCGAGCACCAGCACCGGGGAGGAAACGAGTCCCGCCCCGGCGACTCCGACCGCGGCCAGGATCATGGCGAAGCACACATGCTCGCGCCGCTTCAGCGTCCGGTCCGAGCTGCGGCCGAGCAGCACCATGCCGATGGCGCCGAAGACGAAGGGCAGCGCGGCCAGCAGGCCCGTCTGGAAGTTGCTGACGCCGAAGCCCTTCACGATGGTGGGGAGGAAGAAGGCGACGCCGTAACTCGCCGCATTCAGGCAAAAATAGACGAAGGCGCAGGCGAGGACGCGCGAATCGCTGAACGCCTTGCCGATGCTGATATGCTCCGCCGCCTGCTTGTGCTCGTGCTCCGCATCGAGGCGCCCCTGCAGCCAGCTGCGCTCGTCCTCGGTGAGCCAGCGTGCCTGGGCCGGCCGGTCGGTCAGGTAGAAGACCACGCCGAAGGCCATCAGGATGGAGGGGATCGCCTCTAGGATGAAGAGCCACTGCCAGCCATCGAGCCCACCGCCGGAGAGGTTCAGCAGCGCGCCGGAGACGGGGGCGCCGACGATCGAGGAGAAGGGGATCGCCAGCATGAAGAGGGCGACCACGCGGGCGCGGTAGACCGAGGGGAACCAGAGCGTCAAGTAGAAGATGATGCCGGGGAAGAAGCCCGCCTCTGCCGCGCCGAGCACGAAGCGCAGGATGTAGAAGACCCATTCGTTGGAGAGGCCGGTCATCGCCGAGATCGGTGCGATGAAGGCGAAGAGGGCGGAGACTAGGCCCCAGGTGAACATGATCCGGGCGATCCAGAGCCGCGCCCCGAAGCGGTCGAGGGCGAGGTTCGAAGGGACCTCGAGCAGGAAGTAAGAGATGAAGAAGAGGCCGGCGCCGAGCCCGTAGGCGGCCTCCGAGAGGCCGAGGGCCGCATTCATTTGCAGCTTGGCGAAGCCGACATTCACCCGGTCGAGATAGGCGACGAAGTAGCAGACGAAGAGGAAGGGCATCAGCCGCCACATGACCTTGCCGATCGTGCGCTTCTCGATGTCGTCCATGGCGCCGGGTCCTCCCTTGGGGTTGGTTGCCGGAGGAAGCGTGAGCTGGCGGGGATGGTTCCAGGAATCAGATAAGGCGGATTGCGTGGCGGGCGGTGAGGTTGGCGCATTGGCGTGGGGCGTCATTGGAGGGATGCTGCCGCATCACCGGGGAGGAGGGGCCGATGGATCCGAGATGGCGGGCGCTGCTCGTGCTGACTGCGGCGCGGTGCAGCCTCGGCTTCCAGTTCCAGTCGGTCGCCTCGGTCTCGCCGATGCTGGTGGAGGAGATGGGGCTGAGCGGGGCCGATCTCGGCGCGCTGATCGGCCTCTACTTCCTGCCCGGGCTGGTGCTGGCCCTGCCGGGCGGGGCTCTCGGCCGGCGTTTCGGCGACATGCGGGTGGTGGCGGCGGGGCTGGTTCTCATGGCCCTCGGCGGCGTCCTCTCCAGCCTGGCCACGGGCTTCGCGGGGCTGGCGGCGGGGCGGTTGCTCGGCGGGGTGGGCGCGGTGCTGCTCAACGTGCTGATGGCGAAGATGGTGACGGACTGGTTCGCCAGGCAGCGCGACATCGTGCTCGCCATGGCGATCTTCGTGAACTCCTTCCCGATCGGCATCGGGCTGGCGCAGCTTGGGCTCGGGCCGCTTGCCGCCGCGGCGGGCTGGGCGACGGGATTTGCCGCGACCGGGGGGCTGGCGCTGGCGGCGCTGCTGCTGCTGCGGCTCGGCTATCGCCCGCACCCGAATGATGGCGCGGGCGGCGCGGTGGCGGCGGGACGCCTCTCGCGGCGGGAGGTAGCGTTGGTTTCCCTCGCCGGTGCGCTTTGGGGCGGGCTCAATGGCGGCTTCGCTGTGACGATCGGCTTCGCGCCGACCTTCCTCGTTCAGGGCGGGCTGTCGCCGGGTCAGACGGGGCTGGTGGTGGGGGCGGCGACCTGGCTCTCGGTCGCCTCGGTGCAGGCGGGCGGCATGCTGGCGCAGCGGCGGGTCTCGCCGGCAATGCTGCTGGCGGGCGGATGCCTGGTCTGGGCGGGCTGCCTTGCGGCAATGGGGCTCGGGCTCGGGGCCGTGGCGCTGCTGGGGGCGGGGCTCGCCATGGGGCTGCCGGTCGGAGTGATCATGGCACTGCCGGCCGAGGCGCTGCGACCCGAGAACCGGGCCATCGGCTTGGGGCTGTTCTACACCTGGCTCTATGTCGGCCACGCCGGGCTGCCGCCCCTGGCCGGTTGGGTGAAGGATGCGACGGGTGTGCCAGCCGCACCGCTGCTCGCCGCGGCGGGCTTCGTTGCTGCGCTACCGGTGATCCATGCGGGCTTCCGGCTGCTGGCGGGGCGGCGCCCGAGCCGATAGCGCGGCACACGCGCCGGTTGCGCTGGTCGTATACTCCCGCATAGGCTTCTCCCAACCGGGCCGGAGGTCCGGAGATCGAGGGAGAAAGTCCATGCCCATGCACCGCATCGCCCTGGCGGCGTTGCTGGCCGGCGCCGTCGCCGGCGTGGCCTCCGCCCAGGGCCTGACGCCGGAGCGCATCCGTGCCGCGACGGGTGCCGTCGACCAGCAGAGCATCATCGCCAATGCCGCCACGGGTCGGGACTGGCCGAGCTATGGCCTGAACTACTCCGAAAACCGGTTCAGCCCGCTGCGCGCGGTCAATGCCGAGAATGTCGGCCGGCTGGGGCTGGCCTGGTCCTACGACCTTGGCTCGCGGCGTGGCGTGCAGGCGACGCCGGTCGTCATCGGCGGGGTGATGTATGTCACCGGCTCTTGGAGCATCGTCCATGCGGTCGATGCGAAGACCGGCCAGCCGCTCTGGACCTTCGACCCGGAGGTGCCGCGCGAGTATGGAGAGCGGGGTTGCTGCGACGTGGTGAACCGCGGCGTCGCCGTCCACCAGGGCAAGGTCTTCGTCGCCTCCTATGACGGGCGGCTCTTCGCCCTCGATGCGGCGACGGGGCATAAGCTCTGGGAGCGGGACACGATCATCGACCGCAGCCGGGCTTATACGATCACCGGCGCGCCGCGGGTCTTCGGCGGCAAGGTCATCATCGGCAATGGCGGCGCGGAATACGGCGTGCGCGGCTACCTCACCGCCTATGACGCGGCGACGGGCGACCAGAAGTGGCGCTGGTTCTCCGTCCCCGGCGACCCGTCGAAGCCGCCGGAGGATGAGAGCATGGCGCGGGCCATGCGCACCTGGGACCCGGCCGGGCGCTGGTGGGAAGCGGGTGGCGGCGGGACGATGTGGGACACGATGGCCTACGACCCCGAGCTGAACCTCATGTATGTCGGCACCGGCAACGGCTCGCCCTGGAACCGCAACCTGCGCAGCCCGGCCGGCGGCGACAACCTCTATCTCAGCTCGATCGTCGCGCTGAACCCGGAGACGGGCCAGTATGTCTGGCACTACCAGGAGACGCCGGGCGACCATTGGGACTTCACCTCCACACAGCCGATGATCCTCGCCGACCTCACCATCGACGGGCGGCTGCGGAAGGTGGTGATGCATGCGCCGAAGAACGGCTTCTTCTTCGTCATCGACCGGCAGACCGGCGAGTTCATCTCGGCGCGCAACTTCACCGCGGTGAATTGGGCGACGGGCTATGACAACGAGGGGCGGCCGATGGAGAACCCGGCGGCGCGCAGCATCGACCAGCCCTTCGAAGCCATCCCGACTGCCTATGGCGCGCGGAACTGGCACCCGATGTCCTTCAACCCGCAGACCGGCCTGGTCTACATGCCGGTGCATGGCGTGCCGCTGACTCTCTCGCCCGACCAGGGCTGGCGGATGAACGCCTCCTCGCCGATGCGCTTCCAGAGCGCCTCGGGCTGGAATCTCGGCTTCTACCTCAATGCCGTCGACCCGAAGGCAAAGGCCTTCGGCCGGCTCGTCGCCTGGGACCCGGTGCGGCAGATGGAGGCCTGGGGCGTCGACTATACCGGGCCATGGAACGGCGGCACGCTGACGACCGCAGGCAACCTCGTCTTCCAGGGCACCGCCGACGGGCGCTTCATCGCCTATGACGCGCGGGACGGGAAGCAGCTCTGGGAGGTGCCGGTCGGCTCCGGCGTCGTCGCCGCGCCCTCCACCTACGAGGTCGATGGCGAGCAGTATGTCTCGATTGCGGTCGGCTGGGGCGGGGTCTACGGCATCGTCCAGCGGGCGACGGACCGGGTGACGCCCGGGCGGGTCTATACCTTCCGGGTCGGCGGCACGACTCCGATGCCGGCGGTGGTGCAGGCGGAGCGGCGGCCATTGGTCAGCGGCATCGCCTACAAGGCCGAGGATGTGCCGGTTGGGGCCGGGCTCTATGTGCAGAACTGCGCCGGCTGCCATGGGGCGCCCGGCGTGAACAGCGGCGGCAACGTGCCCAATCTCGGCTATGCTCACCGCGAGTTGCTGCAGAACCTGCCGAAGCTGGTGCTCGAGGGCGCCTTCCTCGGCGGCGGGATGCCGAGCTTCGCAGGACGGCTGGATGAGGCCCAGGTGCTGCAGATCAGGGCCTTCATCCTCAGCTCGGCGGATGCGGCGCGGCGCCCGTGACCGGCGGCCAGCGCAGGCCATGAACAGGGGCCGGCCCGCAGTCGTGGGCCGGCCGGGGAGGCCTCAGGCCTCGTCCTCTTCCTCGTCGCCCTCGGCATCCACCTCGACGAGCAGGACGGCGTAGCTGTCCGGGTCGAACTGGGCGGAATCGCCGCTCGACTTCGCCTCGGCGAGGCCCTGGTCCCAGATGGCGCTCTCTTTCTCGTTGGCGGGGCGGACAGAGAGGGGCTCCTCGCCGTCCCAGAGCGGCTCGCCATCCTCCTCGAAATCCTGCAGGTCCGGGCCGATCGTCTCGGTGGCGAGCTCCTCGGCGGCCTCGCTGGTCTTCTCGGGGAAGACGAGGAGGGCACGGCCGGCGACCTCGATGGTGAAGAGCGTCATACATTTCCTCCGTATGGCAGGTGTGGATCCGTGTTGGTCCGTCAGGGCTGGTCGGGCAAGGGGCTCGGCTGGCCATGCTCATCCATGGCGACGAAGGTGAAGATGCCTTCGGTGACCCTCTCGGGCCGACGCCCCTGCCCTCGGCCACGCGCCCAGGTCTCCACCTTGACGGTGACCGAGGTCTCGCCGGTGCGGACCGCGCTGCAAAAGCAACTGACCTCGTCGCCGACGAAGATGGGACGGAGGAAGCGCATGGCCTCGATGGCGATCGTGGCGACCCGGCCATGCGCCCGCTCCGCTGCATAGCCTGCGCCAGCCAGGTCCATCTGCGACAGCGTCCAGCCGCCGAAGATGTCGCCCGACGCATTGGCGTCTCGCGGCATGGCGATGGTCCGCAGCTGCGGGCCGTCTGGCAGTACCTGGGGTTGGTCCGACATCGGCGTGCGGCTCCTTCGATTCACCTCCCTAACCCGGGGGCCAGGGTTGCGTTCGCGGTCGTCGCGCAGGCAGTTGGAACTTCCGCTTGGCCTCGCGTTGCCGTGCCATAGGGGCGGAGGGTGACATTGGAACGCGAGGCGGAGAGGCTGGATGCACTGATCATCGGCGGCGGGCCCGCGGGGCTGACGGCGGCGCTCTATCTCGCGCGCTTCGGCCGGCGCCTGTCGGTGGTCGATGCAGGGGAACCGCGGGCGGCTTGGATTCCGGCGAGCCACAATATTCCTTTCTTCGCCGAGGGCATTCCGGGAACGGAGATCCTCGACCGGCAGCGGGACCACTTGGCACGCTATGGCATTCACCCCGTAGCGGGACGGGTGACAGGGCTCGCTCGGAGCGAGGGCCGTTTCACCGCCGTGCTCGAAGCGGCGGGGGGTGGGGAGCGTCTGCTCGAGGCAAGGCGGGTGCTGCTGGCAACCGGGGCCGTCGATGTGGAGCCCGACCTGCCCGACCTGCCGGATGCGGTGCGGCGCGGCTTGGTGCGCTACTGCCCGATCTGCGACGGGCATGAGTCGCGCGGTCGGCGCATCGCCGTCATCGGCCATGGCGCGCATGGGCTGGGCGAGGCCGCCTTCATCGCCCGCACCTATTCGGATAACGTAACGCTGCTCACGCTGGGCCAGCGCCTGACGCTCGGGCCGGAGGAGCGGCAAGTGGCGGCGCGGCACCACATCCGTCTCGTCGAGGAGCCGGTGACGGGGCTCGAGATCCGCGACGGGCGGATTGCGGCGCTGCGCAGCGGCGGGGCCGAGCATCGGTTCGAGGTGCTCTATTCGGCGCTCGGCCTCCATTACCGCTCGGAGCTGGCGCTCGGGCTGGGCGCGGAGCAGGACGCGTCCGGCGCCCTGCTGGTCGACGAGCATGCGCAGACGACGGTGCGCGGCCTCTATGCGGCGGGCGACATTGTGCGGGGGCTCGACCAGATCGTGGTCGGCATGGGGCATGCGGCGGTCGCGGCGACGCATATCCACAATCGCTGCGAGATGCCGACGGAGGACGAGCCGGACGGCACCTGAGCGCGGCCGCTGCGGGCTGGAACGGCTGGAGGCGTGTATCGCGCGACCAGGTCGCCTCAGGACTCGAAGAAGGGCGTCTCCTCCGCCAGGCTGCCGCGGAGGCGGATGTCGAGGCGGTAGCCGCCGTCATTGTCAGGGCAGGCGACGAGGCGGGGGCGGAGCGGCGGCGGCAGCAGGTTCAGCACCGGGTCCGCGGTGTTGGCCTCGGCGAATTGCGGAAAGAAGAGCGCGGTCGCCACCGGCTGCATGAGGCCGGAGGCCATCACCAGCAGGTTCACATGCGGCGCGCGGTCGAGGAAGGCGCCGGGCAGCAGGGTGTGGAATTCGTAGTAGCCCTCGGGATCCGTCCAGGCGCGGCCCCAGCCCAGGAAGTCAGGGTCGGCCCGCGCCCAGTCCGGGTCGGCAGGGTGGCGGAAGCGGCCTGCGGCATCGGCCTGCCAGGCCTCGAGGATGGCGTTGATGCATGGCAGGCCGCCCTCGCGCAGCACGCGGCCATGCAGGCGGATCGGCGTGCCGCGGCGCGAGGGCGGCGCGCCGGGAGCGACACGCGTGAGGTCGTTGTCGCCGTCACGGAAGAAGGTTTTCGGGAAGAAAGGGCCGATGGTGTGGGAGGAAAGCGGCCTCATGGCAGCCCAGGTGTTGCCCGGCGGCCGCGCAGCACGATGTCGTGCCGGTAGCCGAGCCAGCCGGAGCCGACCTCCGCCGGCGGCAGGGCGCGGGCGACCAGATGTCCGCGGGCAGCATCGTCGGGCACGGCCATGAAGATGTGGTCGAGCGCATTCAGCGGGTCGCCAGGGAAGAACATCTGCGTCACCAGCCGCGCGAGGCTCGACGGCCCGAGCACGGAAAAATGGACATGCGGCGGGCGCCACCATACCGCATCGCCAGGCACGGGATAGGCGCCGGGGCGGATGGTGAAGAAGCCATAGCGTCCCTCGGCATCCGTCCGCACCCGGCCACTGCCGATGAAGTGCGGATCGAGCGGGGCGGAGCGTGCATCGTTCGGGTGGGCGTAGCGGCCGGCGGCATTGGCCTGCCAGAGCTCCACCACCGCGTCCGCGACGGGCCGACCATCCTCGTCGAGCACCTGGCCTTCGATATGGATGAGCTGGCCCAGGGCAGGGCGGCCGGGGACGGGCTCGGCGAGGTTGGCCTCGCCGCAGGGCAGCTTGCGGTGGAGGGCGAGCGGGCCGGTGATCTCACCGCGGCCGGGCGGGCGCCGGAAGGGCGGTTGGCTCGGCGTGTGGGTGAAGGTCGCGGGATAGCCAGGGGTCGGGACGATGGGGGATATGCCGGCGGGCAGCGGGTCGAAGCGGGTCGGCGGCGCGTCGTCTGGCATCGTGTCCTCCTCGCTGTTGCCGCGAAGCATGCCCGAGCGGATGCTGCCGGGAAAGCAGCGGGAGGGGGCGATGGAGCGGGGTGTCGCCGGGCATGGCGCGGCGCGGATCGCGTGGCAGGCGGAGGGCGAGGGATCCGCGGTGCTGCTGCTGCCCTCGCTCGGGCGCGGGGTGGAGGATTTTGATGCGGTCGCGCCGCTGGTCGCAGCGGCCGGGTTCCGGGTGGTGCGGGCGGAGCCGCGAGGCATCGGCGGCTCCACCGGGCCGATGGAGGGGCTGACGCTCTACGACCTCGCCGGGGATGCCGCGGCAGCGTTGGCGGCGGCCGGTACCGGCGGGCCGGCGGTGGTGGCGGGGCATGCCTTCGGCAATTGGGTGGCGCGCGCGATGGCGATGGTGCGCCCGCCGCTGGTGCACGGCGTCGCGCTGCTGGCGGCCTCCATCGACACGGTGCTCGACCTGGCGACCCGCGCCTCGATCGATGGCAGCTTCGACCCGGCGCTCGGGGAGGCGGAGCGCCTTGGCCATCTGCAACGGGGCTATTTCGCGCCAGGGCATGATGCGCGGGCCTGGCTCACCGGCTGGCATGCGCCGGTGGCGCGGATGCAGCGCGCGGCGACGGCGGCGACGGATGCGGCCTGGAAGCGCGTCGCCGAGCGGGTGCCGGCGCTCTATGTCGCAGCGGCTGAGGATAGGATCGCGCCGGTGCCGACGGAGGCACGGCTGCGCGAGGCGCTCGGGCCGCAGGTGGAGCGGGTGGTGGTGCAGCGGGCAGGGCATGCGCTGCTGCCGGAGCAGCCGGAAGCAGTGGCGTCGGCACTCATCAGCTTCGCGCGGAGGCTTGCCGGCACCGGTTGAGCCTGCGGCAGGATGCACCGCATAGCCCCGGCGAGAAGGCCACGCCTATCTCGGAGCCTAAGCCGCTGCTGGAGATCGCCGGCCTTCGCTCCGGCTAAGTTAGGATCGCGGTGCGGCATGGCATTGGCCTCCATACCGGCGCCGGCGAGCTGGTGTTGCTGCTCGAGCCGAACGGCGCCGGGAAGACGACGCTGCCCCGCGCGGTCCTCGGGTTGCAGCCGCTGAGCGCCGGGGGCGTGCGCTTTGGCGGGGGTTGGGAAGCTTGCAGGCGGCGACCTGCGCGGCGGCGCGGCAGGGGCTGGTGCATGCCGACGAGGGGCACCGGGTCTTCACCCAGATCCCGGTCACCGACAACCTGCTGCTCCCCGATTACGACCTGCCGCGGGCGGAGCGGATGCGGCGGGTGGAGGAGGCGCTCGACACCTTCGCCGGATTCGCAGCGAAGCGACAGGAGAAGGGCAGGGCGCCGAACGGCGGGTAGCTGCAGACGCTGGGACTGGCGCAGGGTCTGGTGCAGCGGCCGCGCCTGCTTATGCTAGGCGATCCCTCGGCCGGGCTGTCGCCGGTGCTGGTCGACCAGCACCGGCGTGGTGCGGGCGCTGAAGGCGCAAGGCACGGCGGTGCCGCTGGTGGAGAGCTGATCGAGAGGCCCTCGCGGTCCCCGATCAAATTGTGACGATGGCGCAAGGGCGTCTCGTGCTGGAGGCCCGTGGCGACGAGCCTTACCCGCGGCAGCGACTGGAGCTGGCCTACTTCGGCCAGGAGGTTCCCTCCGCCCTGCACGGCTGCCCTCGGGGATTCCAAGGACCTCGGGACCGCACTGCATAGGGAAGCGCGCTCCTTGATCCCCCGCTGCGCTGGCCACGCTGCTCCGCGTCAGCCTCGGCTGCGCAACATCGCCTCCACGGCGGCGCGGTCGGGCGTTTCGCCGTCCCGGGCACGGAGGGCGCCTGCGGCGGAGGCGAAGCGCATCGCTTCCGGCAGCGCCATACCCTCGGCGATGGCAAGGGCATAGGCACCGTGAAAGACATCGCCGGCGCCGGCGGTGTTGGTCGCCTCCACCTGGAAGGCGGGCGTCTCCCGCGGCGCCTCCATCCCCTTGGTCAGCCAGAGCGTGCCGTGCTCGCCGCGGGTGACGGCGGCAAGCCGGGCGCCGGCGGCGAGCGCGCGGTGCAGCCCCTCGGCTGGCGCGACGCCAGGGGCGAAGATCTGCAACCCGGGCTGGGAGAAGATGGCGTGATCCACCAGGGGGACGAGCTGGGCGAGCAGGCGGGCCTCGCTCTTCTCGGCATCGAGAACGCTGGGAATGCCGAGGCGGCGGGCGGTGCGCAGCGCGGCCTCGGCGGCGCGCGGCCAGCGCGGGTCGCAGAGCAGGGCGCCGGCCTCGCCGAGCGTTTCCAGCGGCAGGATGTTCGGGTCGAGGTCGAGGCCCTCGCCGCGGAAGGCGATGATCACCCGCTCGCCCACCGGGTCGAGCAGTACGGCGGAAACCGGCGTGCGGGCGCCGGGGATGATGCGGATGGCGCTGGCATCGACGCCGAATCCGGTCAACTCCTCGGCTAGCGGGGCGCCGTTTCGGTCATCGCCGACGCGGCCCCAGAAGCGGACGCGTCCGCCGAGCCGGGCAACGGCAATGGCCGCATTCGCTGCAAGACCGCCGACACCGAGTCGGTAGCGTCGGGCCACCTGCTTCGCCGGGGGTTGGGGGACATCCTCCACCCAGAAGCTGTGATCGGCGACGAGATGGCCGAGGCAGATGACAAGGGGCATGGCGCCCGACTGTACCAGCGGCAGCGCCATTCCACCCGGACATTCGCCACGCTTGGAGCGCCCCCCGGCCGCGCCATCGAGGAAGTGGGCGATGGGCGTCACGGGTGCATGGGCGGCTGCCGGTTCCGCGGCAGGGCAGATGTCCCGACGTGGCGTGAACCTTTCGCTTATCTGGGATGGGACATTCGCCCACTTCCCGGTTTGGATCGCGCTGTCGGTCGGAGACGCCTTGCATCGTGATGCCGTGAGGGGGGTACCACACGGAAATCGGCGCCGGGGTGATTCCCTCAGATCGGAGATTGCTCTAAGCACGCGGCATGGAACTGACTTCCGAGCAGATCGCCGCGGCGCGGGCCCGCGGCTGCACCTTCCTGCCGGCGACCGAGGAACAGGTCGCCCGGCTGACCATGCAGCGGCGCATCTTCACCATCGGCGGGCAGCCGCATGTCGCCGTCCGGCAGGATGAGGCGGTGAAGGAGACCCATGGTGCCGTCGCCCTGCTGATTGAGGGCGGCACGCCGCGCTCGGACGAGACCAGCCAGCAGGCTGCCGCGGCGGAGGCCGAGGTGACGCTGGAACTGGCGGGCGAGACGGCTGCCGGGCGCGGTGGTGCGCAGGTGATGCGCCGCGCCAGCCGCCCTCGGGCCCCCTGGCGCGGCGACAAGCGCGGCGCCTGACCTCGGGAGGGCAGGAACCCTCCCTTCGATGCGGCCTTGATGCGGCGAGCCCCCGTGCAACGGCGAGGCTTGCCCCCTCGGGTTCGCATTGCCCCCCGAGCCGGGCGCATCGTCCCGCCGCGGGGCATCGATGCCTGACCTGTCCCTCTTGCGCTCCGACCCAGCCTCCTCGGGATGCCCACGGCCTGCCGTGGCGTCCGGCCGCCATGTCGGAGATGATCCTCGACAGGGCGGCCTCGGCCGGGCTGCTGGTCAGCGGGCCTGGAGCAGCTCCGGCACGCGGAGCAGGATCAGCTCGTTGTCGTCGGCCCGGGTCGGGTGGCGGCCCGCGCTGAAGGGCAGGTTGTTGTCATTGCCGACGATGATGTGCTCGCCATCCACCGCCGCGACACTCTCGATGGTGAAGAAGGGGAAGGTGAAGCGGTCGCGCGGCTCGGTCGGGGCGCGGTCGCTCTGGGTGCGGGCGAGGCCCTCCGGGTCGCGGATCGCCATCAGATCGACATAGCCGAGCTTTCTGACGAAGCCTTGCTCGTCCACCGCGCCGAGATCGACGACGTAGATGCGCTTCAGCCGCGCCGGCGTGGCGAAGCAGCCAGGCGGGTTGGCGCCGGCGGCGCAGGCGAGCGAGGGGTCGCCCTCGCCGTCGTCGCGCTCGATGATGAGGGCGCGGCGGTCGTCGATCATGTTGAAGTCGCCAATGGCGGTGGTGCCCTCCTCGATGCGGTAGCGCAGCACCCGGCCGGTCCAGGCACCGCGCGCAGCGTCCAATTCGGCGATGCGGAGGAAGCGGCCCTCGGGCTGGCCGCTGACGAGCAGCGGCTTTTCGAGCAGGGCGTAAATACGCCGGCCATCCGGGCTCTGCGCCATGCCCTCGAAGCCGCTGCTCCGCTGCGACTCGAAGGCGGTTGCGGGAACTTGGAGCGCAGGGTTGTCGGGGCTGCGGATCGGGCGGCCGTCGATCACCGTCTCCACCACCCGGCTGACGCGGCCCTCGAGATCGACCTCGATGAGGAAGGGGCCGAACTCGTCGCCGAGCCAGAAGCCGTCGGCCGTCGGCTGGATGCTCTCGATGTCGAAGTCGCCGCCCGTCAGGTAGCGGCGCTCGGTTCCCTCATAGGCGATGCGGAAGGGGATGCGGCGATCCGGGTCGGAGAGGAAGATGGTCTGCTCGAGCGCCACCTGGCCGCTCAGCCAGTCGGGGCGGATGCGGTGGAGCATCAGCATGGCGTCCGGGCTGTTGCGCTTGTTGCCGAAGCCGTTGTCGCTCAGCACCCAATAGGCGCCCGAAGAGCGGCCATCCGCTCCGGCGGCGGGCGCGATGCCGGAGAAGCCCTGCACGGGCTGGCCGATGAAGGGGAGGCTGATGCCGGTCGGCCGCCCGGCGGGGGCGGGGCCGGTGGTGCCGGCGATGCTGCCCGGCCGGTCGGTGCGCCGGTTGCTCGGGCCGGCGAACTTGCCGGAGACAAGCGCGTCGCGCGGCGCATCGGCGGGCGGCACCGCCATGGTGAAGGCCGGGAGGATGGCATGGCCGGCCAGGCTCGCCTCGAAGCGCGGCTGGGCGAGGGCCGGGCCGGCGAGCAGGAGGGCGGTGGTCGTGAGAAGCAGTCGGCGCATGCGGGCATCCCCCTGATTGGTCCGGGGGCGCTCCTAGCCGGCGCGGGTTGCGCCGGCTTGGCAGTTCCGTGTCAGCCCCGTTGCAGCGGGCGGTAGCGCCAGACGCTGGCCGGCGGGAAGTTCTTCGGCGTCCAGGTCTCCCGGCGCGCCGAGAGGCCGAGCTTTCGATACGGGAGCGGCGAGGTGATGCAGTAGGTGTAGAGCAGGAAGCCGAGGCCGGGGGCGACGCGCTCGACGCCCTCGATGAAGAGGCGCTGGCGCTCGATCGGCAGCAGCACCAGCGGGATGCCGCAGATCACGCTGGTGATGCGCCCGGCGAAGCGCTCCGGCAGGTGCTGCGGCAGGGCGAAGGCGTCGGCGCAGAGCACGCTGGTCCCCGGCAGGCTTTCGCGTAGGTGGTCCGCCATGTCGGGCACGATCTCCACCAGGATGAGGCGCTCGGGCGCGATGCCCGCATCCAGCATGGCGCGGGAGATCACGCCGGTGCCGGCCCCGATCTCGAGCACCGCACCATCGCCATCCGCTGCGGCGAGGTTGGCGATGCGGCTCGACAGGGTGCGCGAGGAGGGCACGATGGAGCCCATCTGCAACGGGTCCGCCAGCCACCGGCGGAAGAAGAGCGGCAGGTTGGCAATCGGATGGGCGGCGTCGTGCCGCCGGAGGGTGCTGCTCGACATGCTTTGTCCTCTTTGTCCGGCGCTGTTTCAGCTATTGAACCGGACCAGGGTTTCGCGAAATTGCGCCATCGAGACCTCCCATGAGAAGGCTTCCGCATGAGCGCGCGCAGCCTCCCGGCTGCATTCCAGCGCCGCCAGGCAGGCGGCACGGAGGTCCTCGTCCAGTACGCCGACGCGTGGATCGGTCACCACGTCGAGGGGACCGGTGACGGGAAAGGCGGCAACCGGCGTGCCGCTGGCGAGGGCCTCCAGCAGCACGAGGCCGAATGTGTCGGTACGCGACGGGAATACGAAGACATCGGCGCCGGCATAGGAGCGGGCGAGCAGGCCGTTGTCGCGGTAGCCAAGGAAATGCGCTCCGGGGAAGCGCGCCTGCAATTCGGCGCGCTGCGGCCCCTCGCCGATGACGACCTTGCTGCCAGGCAGGCCGAGGCTGAGGAAGGCCACGATGTTCTTCTCGACGGCGATGCGGCCGGCATAGAGGAAAATGGGGCGCGGCAGCCCCTCGAAGGCCTCGCGCGGCTCCGGCCGGAAGCGGGAGAGGTCGACGCCGCGGGTCCAGGGCCGGACCCTGGTGAAGCCCCTTGCCGCGAGGTCGCGGCGGAGGCTTGGCGTCGCCGCCATCACTGCCCGGGCGGGGGCGTGGAAGTGACGCAGCACGCGCCAGGACCAGGCGGCGGGGATGCGGGCGCGCGCCTCCATGTACTCGGCGAATTTCGTGTGGAAGGCAGTGGTGAAGGGCCATTTGCGGCGGAGGCAGATGCGGCGCATCGCCCAGCCGAGCGGACCCTCCGTGGCGATATGCACGGCGCAGGGCATGTAGGCATCGACCAGCGCCGCCAGCTTGCGGCGCGGTGCGATGGCGAGGCGGATCTCGCTGTAGCCGGGCGTCGGGATGCTGCGGAACCGGTCGGGTCCGATCACCTCGACGGTGTCGCCATGCGCGCGCAGCATCTCGGCCATGGTGCCGAGCGTGCGCACGACGCCGTTGACCTGCGGAGCCCAGGCATCGGTGACGATGAGCAGGCGGAGCGGGGCATCCGTCGCCGGCACCGCCGCGAGGGGCATTGGCTGGTCAGGCACGGGCGATCGCCAGCGGGTCGGAAGCGGCCTGCCGCTCGGTGCGCAGGCGCATCTCGCGAACCCAGTCGATCAGCTCGAAGCGGCCATCGGCATGCTCGACGAGGGCGGTGCAGCTCTCCACCCAGTCGCCGTCGTTCATGTAGGTGATGCCGTGGACCTCGCGCATCTCGGCATGGTGGATATGGCCGCAGATGACGCCGTCCAGCCCGCGGCGGCCGGCCTCGTTGGCCAGCGCCAGCTCGAAGCGGTCGATCGCCTTCACCGCCTCCTTCACCTGGCGCTTGAGCCATTGCGAGAGCGACCAGTAGGGGTAGCCGAGCTTGCGGCGGGCGGCGTTGAACCAGCGGTTCAGCGTGAGCGCCATGTCATAGGCCCAGTCGCCGAGATGGGCGATCAGCTTGGCATAGCGGATGACGCCATCGAATTCGTCGCCATGAATGACGAGGAAGCGGCGGCCGTCGGCGGACTCGTGCACCGCCTCGCGCATGAGGCGGATGCCCGCGACCTCGAGCCCCTGGCCCAGCCAGTTGCGGAACATCTCGTCGTGGTTGCCTGGGATGTAGAGGACCTCCGTGCCGGAGCGGGCGAGCTTCAGCAGGATGCGCAGCACGTCGTCATGGTCGCTGTCCCAGTACCAGGACTTGCGGAGACGCCAGCCATCGACGATGTCGCCGACCAGATAAAGCCGGTCGCAGTCGGTGCGGTGGAGAAAGTCGGCCAGGTAGTCGGCGCGGCAGCCGCGCATGCCGAGATGCGTGTCGGAGAGGAAGACGCTGCGGTAACGGGTCCTGGCCTCGACGGCTTGCATGATCCTGCCCTCGCGCTTGCCGGGGCGGTGCAACCGATTCCCCGAACACAATCATCGGCAGGCGGGTAACGCGGGAGCGGCAATCCTGTCGTGAACCCTTCATGAAACCATGCAGTAACGGGCCGCACGAGTTTGCGACATGACGTGGCGATGACAGGTGCGCGGCCAAATTGTGGAGGTTGTAAAGCCCCTGAAAACGGCATGACCCGGAAGCGTCATCCTTTGCTGCGATAAGCCCGCCATGTTGATCATCTTCAACCCCACAGCCGGGCAGCGGCGCCGGCAACGGCTGGAGCGCGCGCTGGCGGTGCTGCGGGGGCTCGGGCGGGACTTCACCCTGGTCGAGACCGGGCATCCGGGCCACGCGGAGCAGCTGGCGCGCGAGGCGGCCAGGGAAGGGCGGCAGGTCGTCGTCGCCGCTGGCGGGGATGGGACGATCGCCGAGGTGGCGGCGGGGCTCGCCGGCGGGCGGGCGGCGCTCGGCGTGCTGCCGCTCGGCACGGCCAATGTCTTCGCCTGGGAACTCGGCATCCCGGTTCGGCCGGAAGCCTCGGCGCGGCTGCTGGCGGAGGGGGCAGCGCGGTGCGTGCATCCCGGGCAGGCGCGATTCGCGGATGGGGCGGCGCGGCTCTTCGTGCAGATGCTGGGGGCGGGGTTCGATGCCGCCGTCGTCGCTAATCTCGATCTCGGGCTGAAGCAGCGGATCGGGCGCGGCGCCTATGTCTGGCAGACGGTGCGCGAGCTGGGGCGCTACCGCTTCCCACCGCTGCGGGTCGTCTTCGAGGAGGGCGAGGTGCAGGTGAGCTCGGTGATCGTCAGCAAGGGGCGGCTCTATGCCGGGCGGCACCTGCTGGCGCCGGCGGCCGAGATGGCGCGGCCGGGCTTCCAGGTGGCGCTGTTCCGCGGCTCCGGGCCGGTGGCGGCGGCGGTCTACGGCGCGGCGCTGCCGCTCAACCTGCTGCCGCGCATGCCGGGCCTCGTGCTGCGGCATGCGACCTGGCTCAGGATCGAGGGCGAGGGCGTCGCCGTGCAAGCGGATGGGGACCCGGCCGGACGCCTGCCGGTGGAGGTGCAGGTCGCGCCGGCGCCGCTCCGCGTCCTGCTGCCGCGGGTGGCGGGGGTCGCGCTGGCGGCTTAGGCTTCAGCCTCAGCAGGGAGGAGAGGCCGATGAAGCCCATTCGTGTTGCGACCTTCGACGGGCCGGGCGCGCCGCCGGTCATCCGCGAGGTGCCCTGGCCGAAGGTCGGGCGGAAATCGGCGCTGATCCAGATCGGCGCCTGCGGAGTTTGCGGGACGGACCTGCACATCCTCAAGGGCCATTGGCCGAAGCCGCTGCCTTGGCCTTTCACCCTCGGCCATGAGATGACCGGGATCGTCCGCGAGATCGGGCCGGAACTCAAGACGGATTGGATGGACCTGCCGATCGGCCTTGGGTCCAAGATCATGATCCCGCCCTTCATGCCCTGCGGCGACTGCTACTACTGCCGGCATTACCCGGAGAATTCCAACCGCTGCCAGACGCCGGTCTATTACGGCCGCTATCTCGGCTTCGACCGGCCGCCGCACCTTTGGGGCGGTTGGGCCGAGTATGTCTATGTCGACCTCGAGGCGTTGCCGGGAACCAAGATCTACAAGCTGCCCGATACCATGCCGCTCCGCCTCGGGGCGCTGTCGGAGCCGCTGACCTCGTGCATCCGCGGCTTCGCGCGCGCGCAGAAGATGGGGCTGTTCCGCTGGGGCGACACTGTCGTCATCCAGGGGAGCGGGCCGATCGGCATCCTCGCCATCGCCGCGGCGCGGGAGATGGGGGCCGGGCGGGTGATCTGCGTCGGTGCGCCGGAGGAGCCGCGGCTTGCGCTGGCCCGGCGCTTCGGGGCGGAGGCGACTGTGGATATCGAAGCCTACCCGACCTCCGAGGCACGGGTGGCGCGCGTCCGTGAGATCGTCGGCGGCTACGGCGCTGATCTGGTGATGGACTGCACCGGGCATCCCGCCGCGGGGCCGGAAGGGGTCGAGATGCTGCGCGACGGCGCGGCGCTGATCGAGATGGGGCAGTTCACCGATGCGGGGAGCATCGCCACCAACTGGCACCGCTTCGTCGCCAAGGATGTGGTGATCATCGGCTCCTGGGCCTTCACCGAGAACGACCTCGCCCTCGGCATCCGCATGCTCGACCATGCCCGCGACCGCTACCCCTGGTACGAGATGCAGACCATCTACCCCTTCGACCAGGACGGGGTGGAACGGGCCGTCGCCGATGCCATGGCGATGCGCACGGTGAAGAGCACCATCGTGCCGTTCCCAGAGTTGCTGGAGGCCTGACTACTCGGCTGCGGCGAGGATGCGGTCCATCGCCTCCGTCCGGCCGAGGGCGGCGAGGACCGCATCGATCGGCGGGCTCTGGGTGCTGCCGCTGAGGGCGATGCGGAGGGGCTGGGCGACCTGGCCGAGCTTCATCCCCTTCACATCGGCATAGTCGCGAAGCCAGTTCATGATCTCCGCCCGCTCCCAGGGCGTGTCGGTGAGGAAGCGGGCGAGGTCAGTAAGAAGGGCCTTGGCCTCGGGCGTGAGCTGGGCCGCGGCCTTCGGGTCCATCGCGGGCGGACCTTCCTGGGCGGCGAAGGCGGCGGCGGCGGTCAGGTCCTCAAGGGTCTTCGCCCGCTCCTTCAGCACCGGCATCAGGGCGCGGACGCGGTCGCCGCCCAGGGTGCCGTAGTCGATGCCGCGATGGGCGAGGCGCCTCAGCACATCCTCGGTCAGGCGGGCGTCCTCGGCGGCCCGGAGATAGACGCCGTTGAGATGCGTCAGCTTGGCGTAGTCCATGCGGGAGGCGGCGCGGCCGACATCCTTCAGGTCGAAGAGCGCAATGGCGCGGTCACGCGGGATGAGCTCCTCGTCGCCATGGCCCCAGCCGAGGCGGAGCAGATAGTTGCAGACGGCCTCGGGGAGGAAGCCCTGGGCCTCGAACTCCATCACGCCGACGGCGCCGTGACGCTTTGAGAGCTTGGCGCCATCCGCGCCGTGGATCAGCGGGATATGGGCGAAATGCGGGCGGCGCCAGCCCATGGCGTCGTAGACCATGCACTGACGGAATGTGTTGGTCAGGTGGTCGTCGCCGCGGATGACATGGGTGATGCCCATGTCGTGGTCGTCCACCACCACGGCATGCAGGTAGGTCGGCGTGCCATCCGAGCGGAGGATGATCATGTCGTCCAGCTCGGTGTTCCGGACTTCGACGCGCCCCTGGACCAAATCCTCGACCACGGTGGAGCCCTCGCGCGGGGCCTTGAGGCGGATGGCGGGCTTCCGGTCGGCGGGGGCCTCCGCGGGGTTGAGGCCGATCCAGCGCGAGCCGTCATACTTGAAGGGGCGCTTGGCGGCCTCCGCCTCCGCACGCATCGCAGCCAGCTCCTCCGGCGTGTCGTAGGCGAGGTAGGCGGCGCCGCGGGTCAGAAGTTCCCGCGCCACCTCGGCATGACGGACCTCGCGGCTGCTTTGCAGGACCGGCGGCTCATCCGGGCCGAGGCCGAGCCAGGCGAGGCTGTCGAGGATCTGCTGCACGGCGGCTTCCGTGCTGCGCGCCCTGTCGGTGTCCTCGATGCGCAGGAGGTACTGGCCGCCATGATGGCGGGCGAAGAGGAAGTTGAAGAGGGCGGTGCGCGCCCCGCCGATATGGAGGAAGCCGGTCGGCGAGGGGGCGAAGCGGGTGCGGACGGTCATGACCTGCCTGGGTGATGGCGGCGCCAGCAGGCCCGACATGCTTGCTGCGTCGCAATGAAGGGCAGGCCAGGGGCCAGTGTCGGGGCGGGGCGTGGAAACCCCTCCACCCGAGAATAGACCGGGCGGCGGAGCTTGGGAAATGGGCCTCTCCACACGGTTGCCGGGCCGAATCGGAGGCAGTTGCAACCAGAGTGCGCTGCTTATCATTGACAAAGAGGCGTCAACCTAAGCTGACATCCTAAGATACGACTTTAAGGTCCGTTCATTTATTCACTTCACGTAATGGTTGTAATTATGGTTCGGAGCCGTAGTATTCTCGTCGCAAATGTCCTCATCTGTCGCCCAGTCAGCCTCCCGATGGCCCGACAGGCTCGTATCGACGGTCGCACGGAATAACCTCCTCGCGGATGAGCGCCCCAGGCTCTCCTTGTGGCTTTCCGTGGCTCTCGGTGTGGGCGTGCTGGCCTATTTCGCCTGGCCGTCGGAACCCCCACCGGCGGCCAGGTGGCTCGCGCCGCCCCTTTTGCTTCTTGCGCTCGGGATCGGGGCGCGCCGGCCCATGGCGGGTCTGCTGCTCGGCCTGACGGCGGCCGGGGCGGCCGGCTTCGCCCTGGCGAGCTGGCAGGGATCGCGAATGGCTCCGCCGCAGGAGCCGCCGCGACTGGCAACCATCCTCGCCGGCGAGGTTGCGGAGGTGGAACTGCTGCCGGAGGGGCGGCGGGTGACGCTGCGGGCGGCGCGGTTCGACGCCGGGCCCGTGGAGGAGCGGCTGGTGCGGGTCCGGCTGAAATCCGCGGACCCGTCGCGGCCACAACCGGGCGACCGGCTGAAGGTCCGCGCCATGGTTCGGCCGCCGGGGGCGCCGTCGCATCCCGGTGGATGGGATTTCCAGCGGGCGGCCTATTTTTCCGGCCTCGGCGGCAGCGGCTATGCGCTTGGCATGGCTGAGGTGGCGCCGGGCGAGGTGCAGCCACTTTTCGCCGCGCTGCGGGTGAGGATCGAGGAGCAGGTGACGGCGGCGCTGCCGGGGACGGTGGGGGCCATCGCCGCTGCTCTGATCACCGGAGGGCAGAGTGCCATTCCGACAGATGACCTCAACGCCATGCGGGATTCGGGGCTGGCGCACCTGATGTCCGTCTCCGGGCTGCACATCGCCGCGGTGATGGGCCTCGCCTTCGCCCTGGTGCGCTGCGGGCTCGCCTTCGCCATGCGGCTACCGGGGAAGGCGATCGCGGCCGTGGCGGCGCTGGTCGTCGGGGCGGGCTATCTGTTGCTCAGCGGGTCGCAGGTGCCCATGCAGCGGAGCTTCGCCATGGCTGCCGTCACGACCCTGGCACTGCTCTGCGGGCGGCGGGCGCTCAGCCTGCGGGTGCTGGCGCTGGCGGCGGCGACGGTGATCGTAGTGCAGCCGGCAGCGTTGCTGGGGGCGAGCTTCCAGATGAGCTTCGCCGCGGTGCTGGCGCTCATCGCCGGCTGGGAGTGGCTGCGACCGCGGCTTCCGCAGGCCGGGCGGCGGACCGCCTGGCAGAGGCGGGCGGTGCTGGCGCTGTTCGGCATCGTGGCAACCTCGGTGCTGGCGGGGCTCGCCACCATGCCCTTCGCCCTCCACCATTTCGGCCGGGTGCAGTTCTATGGCGTGGTGGCGAATGCCGTGGCCGTGCCGATCACCTCGCTGCTGGTGATGCCTTCGGCGATGGCGGCAGTGCTGCTGATGCCGCTCGGGCTGGAGGGCCTGGCCCTGGCGCCGATGGGCTGGGGGGTGGACGCAATCCTCGGTTTGGCGCGGCTGGTTTCCTCCTGGCCCGGGGCGGCGCTGGCGGTGCAGCCGATCCCGGCCTGGGGGCTCGGACTCTGCACCTTCGGCCTGCTCTGGCTCTGCCTGTGGCGGACGGGCTGGCGGCTGGCGGGCGTGCCTTTGCTGACGATGGGGCTGCTCAGCGGCGCTTTGGACCGGCCGCCAGACCTGCTCATCTCGGGCGATGGGCGGCTGATCGCGCTGCGGGCGGGGGACTCGCTCTTCCTGCAGCGCCAATCTGGCGCTTCGGCGTTCATCCGCGAGAATTGGCAGCGGGTCCATGCGGTCGCCGGCACCGAGGCCTTGCCGCGCGAGGGCGAGCTGGCAGATGGCATGCTGCGCTGCCGGGCCGGGGCCTGCGCACTACGGCCCGATCCCGCAGGGGCGGAGGCGGTGCTGCTGCGGGGCGAGGCGCCGCAAGCGGCCTGCGTCACCGCCGCCGTGGTGGTCTCGGCTGAGCCGGTGCGGGAAGCATGCCTCGCGCAGGTGGTCGACCGGTTCGCGGTCTGGCGGGACGGGCCGCATGCCATCTGGCTGGAGCGCGACGGGGCGCGGGTGGTCAGCGACCGGGCCTGGCGAGGCGACCGCCCCTGGATGCCGCCGGTGCCGGCGCCGCGAGGCATCGCCTCGACGGCACCGGTCGCGGTGGCCGAGTAACTCAGTAGCGGCGGAGCAGGCCGATCAGGCGACCCTGAACCTTCACCCGGTCCGGGCCGAAGATGCGGGTCTCGTAGCGTGGATTGGCCGGCTCGAGGGCGATGGAATTGCCCTTGCGACGCAGGCGCTTGAGCGTGACCTCGTTCTCATCGACGAGCGCTACGACGATGGCGCCGTTATCGGCGATGTCGCCGCGGCGGATGATGACCGTGTCGCCGTCGAGGATGCCGGCCTCGACCATGGAGTCGCCGGCGACCTCGAGCGCGTAGTGCTCGCCATTGGTCAGCAGGGCGGCGGGGACTTCGACGCTGCTGCCGCTGTCGCGCAGCGCCTCGATGGGCAGGCCGGCGGCGATGCGGCCGTAGAGCGGGAGCTGGACGGCCGCCGCCTCATTCGCTGCGCGCTGGACGCCGGCGAGGTTCGGAGCGAAGCGGCCATGGATGACATTGGGTGAGAAGGCTGCGGCGGCCGGGGCCGGGGCAGCCGGTGCGGGCTCGGGCGCGCGGCGCGGTGCGATGTTCTCCGGCAGGCGGATGACCTCGAGCGCGCGGGCGCGATGGGCGCGCCGCTTGAGGAAACCGCGCTCCTCGAGGGCGGTGATCAGGCGGTGGATGCCGGACTTCGACTTCAGCTTCAGCGCGTCCTTCATCTCCTCGAACGAGGGGGAGAAACCGGTCGCGCGCAAATGCTTGTCGATGAAGATCAGCAGCTCATGCTGCTTGCGGGTAAGCATCATCCCCTCCGTGGGCTGGCCCTGCGCGTGGCTGGCGAACAAACCACGAATCGCAGGGATGTTCTACGGAAGTTCCATCAGCCGGTCAACTGTATCGTATCAGAGACCGAGATCGCCAAGTGGGATGACCTCCACCGGGGCCCCGGCGGGGAGGGCCGGGGCATTCGGCGCCCGGAGGATGAGGGCCTCGGCGCGGGCCAGGGTCTTCATCATCGAGCTGTCCTGCGCGGGGAATGGCGTCGCCAGGGGGGTGCCGTCCGCGCTGGGCTCCAGCGTGGCGCGGAGATGGTCGAAACGGCGGTCGTTCTCCGGCAGGTCGGTGCCGGCGAGCGCGCGGATGGTGCGCGGCGCGGCGCCCGGCAGGCCTGAGAGGCGATCGAGGGCAGGCACCAGGAAGAGCACGCTGCAGACCAGGGCGGAGACCGGGTTGCCGGGCAGGCCGAGAACCGGCGTCGGGCCGAGCCTTCCCCAGATCAGCGGCTTGCCGGGCCGCATGGCGATCTTCCAGAAGTCGAGGGTGAAGCCCTGTGGGGCGAGGGCGCTCTGCACCAGGTCATGGTCGCCGACGCTGGCGCCGCCACTCGTCACCAGCAGGTCGCAGGCGCGGGCGGCGCGGGCGGCCTCGGCGATGGCCTGGCTGTCGTCGGGGGCGATGGGGAGGACGAGCGGCTCGCCGCCGCCGGCGCGGACCAGGGCCGCCAAGGCGTGGGCGTTGCTGCTGACGATGCCGCCGGGCGGAATCGGGTCGCCAGGGAGGGCGATCTCGTCGCCGGTCGCCAGGATGCCGATGCGGGGCGCGCGGTGGACCGTCAGCCAGGGCGTGTTGGCGGCGGCGGCGAGGCCGATATCGCGGGCGGTCAGACGCCGGCCGGCCGGGAGCAATTCCTCGCCCTCAGCGAAATCGAGGCCTCGGCGCCGGATCCAGCGGCCGGGGCGGACGGTCTCCTTCACCAGTACGGAGGTGCCGGCAGCCTCGGCATCCTCTTGGAGGAGGATGGCGTCGGCACCAGGCGGGACCACGCCTCCGGTGAAGATGCGGACCGCCTGGCCGGGGCCAACCTCCCCGGCGAAAGGATGGCCGGCGGGGGCCGTACCGATGACGCCGAGGCGGGCGCCCTCCGCAGCCTCCGCGGCGCGGACCGCATAGCCATCCATGGCCGAGACATCGGCGGGGGGCTGGGTCAGTCGGGCGAGGACGGGGCGGGCGAGGACGCGGCCCCATCCGGCGGGGAGGGGCACGGTCTCGGCCGGGGTGGCGGCGAGGGCTTCCAGGATGCGCGTCCGGGCTTCCTCGACCGAGATCATCACTCCGCCTCGTAAGTGCCGGACTTGCCGCCGGATTTGTGGGCAAGCCGCACCGCCTCGATGCGCATGCCCCGATCGATCGCCTTGCACATGTCGTAGACGGTCAGCGCTGCGACGGTGAGGGCGGTCAGCGCCTCCATCTCGACGCCGGTGCGGCCGGTCAGTGCGACGGTCGCTTCGATCTCCACGGCATCGGGCGGGGCGGGGGTGAGGTCGACCACGACCTTGGTCAGCATCAGCGGGTGGCAGAGCGGGATGAGGTCCGCCGTGCGCTTCGCCGCCATGATGCCGGCGAGGCGGGCCACGGCGAGGACGTCGCCCTTGGCCATCTGGCCCTCGACGATGCGGGCGAGGGTGGCCGGGTCCATCACCACGCGGCCGCGGGCGATGGCCTGACGCTGCGTCTCCGCCTTGCCCCCCACATCGACCATGGCGGCGCGACCTTCCGCGTCGAAATGGGTGAGGGGAGGCGCCTCGGCCATCAGAGGGCCTGGACGAGCGCGGCGGCGGCGGCAGTGACGTCCGGCTGCCGCATCAGGCTCTCGCCGACCAGGATGCAACGGGCGCCGGCATCGGCCATTCGCCGGACATCGGCAGGGTTGCGGATGCCGCTCTCGGCAATCGGGATGCGGTCGGCGGGGACCAGCGGCGCAAGCTCGTCCGAGGTCGCAAGATCAGTCTGCAAGGTCTTGAGATTGCGGTTGTTGATTCCGATCAGCCGGGTCTGGAGGCCGAGGGCGCGCTCGAGCTCGGTACGGTCATGCACCTCGGCGAGGACACCCATGTCGAGGCTGCGGGCGATATCCTCCAGCTCCTCCGCCTGCTGGTCGGAGAGGGCGGCCATGATGAGCAGGACGCAATCGGCTCCCATCGCCCGGGCCTCGAAGACCTGCCAGGGATGGACCATGAAGTCCTTCCGCAGCACCGGCAGGCTGCAGGCGGCGCGGGCGGCCTTCAGGTGGTCGGCATGGCCCTGGAACCAGGGAGCGTCGGTCAGCACCGAGAGGCAGGTGGCGCCCGCCCGGGCGTAATCCTCGGCGAGCCTCGCCGGCTCGAAGGGGTCGCGGATCAGCCCGCCGGAGGGGGAGGCGCGCTTGATCTCGGCGATGAGGCCGACGCGGCCGTCGGCCACCGCGTCGCAGAGGGCGGTGACGAAGTTGCGCGGCCGCTCTGCGGCGCGCGCCTGCCGCTCAATCTCGCTGAGCGGCGTCGCGGCGGAGCGGCTGCGGACCTCCTCGTACTTGTCCGCAAGGATACGGGAGAGGGTGTCCGGCACCGTCTGCGGGTCGGGGAGGATGACATGGGGGGCGTTCATGCTGCAGTGGCGTCCTTCAGGCGGGCCAGTACGGCAGAGGCGGCCCCGCTGTCGATGGCCGCCGCGGCCCGCGCCGCGCCGGATGCAAGATCGGTATCGCGCCGCGCAACGACCAGGGCCGCGGCCGCATTCAGCAACACGATGTCGCGGTAGGGGCCTGGGGCGCCGTCCAGCAACGCGGCGAGGGCGATGGCGTTCTCCGCCGGCTCGCCGCCGCGGATGGCTTCGGGCGGGGCGCGGCGGAGGCCGGCATCCTCCGGGGCAATGCTGAATTCGCGGATGGCGCCGTCCTGCAGGGCGACGACCCGCGTCTCGCCGGAGAGGGCGATCTCGTCGAGGCCTTGGCCGTGGACGAGCCAGGCGGACTCGGTGCCGAGGCGGGCAAGCGTTTCCGCCATGGGGCGCAGCCAGGCGGCGTCATAGGCGCCGGTGAGCTGGCGGCGGACGCGGGCCGGGTTCGCCATCGGGCCGAGCAGGTTGAAGATGGTCCGGGTGCCGAGCTCGACGCGGGGACCGGCGGCGTGGCGCAACGCGGCGTGGTGGCGCGGCGCCATCAGGAACACCATGCCGGCGGTCCGGAGCACCGTCTCCAGCCGATCCAGCGGCACGTCGAGGTCGACCCCGAGCGCGGCCAGCGCATCTGCGGCGCCGGAGCGGGAGGAGAGGGCGCGGTTGCCGTGCTTGGCGACGGGCACGCCGCAGCCGGCGACGACCAGTGCCGTCGCCGTCGAGATGTTGAGGCTGCCCGAGGCATCGCCGCCGGTGCCGACGATGTCGATGGCACCGGGCGGTGCCTCGATCGCCGCCATGCGGGCGCGCATGGCGCGGACCGCACCGGTCATCTCGGGCACCGTCTCGCCGCGGACGCGCATCGCCATCAGCAGGCCGGCGATCTGCGCGGGCGTCGCCTCGCCGGCCATGATGATGCCGAAGGCGGCCTCGGCCTCGCTCTCCGCCAGGCGCTCGCCGGCGGCGAGGCGGGCGAGGACCGGCTTCAGCGTGTTCACGCCGGCACCCGCGCCTTGGCGAGCAGCAGGAAGTTCCGCAGCAGGTCGTGGCCATGCTGGGACGCGATGCTCTCCGGGTGGAACTGCACGCCCCAGATCGGCAGGCTGCGATGGGCGAGGCCCATGACGAGGCCGTCCTCGGTCCAGGCGGTCGCCTCGAGCTCGGGCGGCAGGTCGTCGCGGCGGACGACGAGGGAGTGGTAGCGCGTGGCGCGCACCGGGCTCGGCAGTTCGGCGAAGAGGTCGGTGCCGCGGTGATGTACGTCCCAGACCTTGCCATGGACCGGGTCGGGCGCGCGGATGACGGTGCCGCCGAAGGCCTGGCCGATCGCCTGGTGGCCGAGGCAGACACCCATCAGCGGGATCCCGGCCGAGGCGGCGGCGCCGATCAGCGGCAGGCAGATGCCGGCCTCGTTCGGAGTGCAGGGGCCGGGGGAGAGCAGGATCGCCTCCGGCTGCATGGCCAGCGCTTCCTGGCTGGTGAGCGCATCATTGCGCCGCACCTCGATCTCCACTCCAAGGTCGCCGAGGAAGTGGTAGAGGTTGAAGGTAAAGCTGTCGTAGTTGTCGATCAGCAGGATCATGGCTTCGGACTTTCGGGCCGGCTCGCGGCGGGGTCAAGCGCGGGCGGCGGCGGGGCCGGGGGCGCGGGCGGCCGCACCGGTGGCAGGGCCGGGCCACTGATGACGTCGAAGTCGAAATCGCTGCGCTGCATGGGGCCTCCTGAGGGGTTCGGGGGCCGGCACCGCTGGCGTGGGGTGCGAAGACGAAAAAGCCGCCAGCGGGTGGCGGCTTCTGAGGTCTGCGAGGGTGCGCTGATCCTTAGGCCGCCGGTTTGTACCAGCGGTACCAAAATCGCGTTGCGGGGATCGCGCGCTGCACCATGACGGAAGTCGTGCCATGGCGCGGCGCGCGGTGCAAGCGTGATCAGAAGCCGTAGAGCCGCGCCGGATTGTCGACGAGAATGGCCTGGCGCTGCGCCGGCTCGATCACCCAGTCGCCGAGCGCGTCCATCAGCACGCCGTCATCCGGCACCTCCTCCGGCGAGGCAAGGGAGGGGTGGGGCCAGTCGGTGCCCCAGACGCAGCGCTCGGGCGCGGCCTCGATCATGGCGCGGGCCGTGGCGGCAACATCCCGGTAGGGCGCGCCGGCGGCGGAGGAGCGGTAGCCACAGAGCTTGGCCCAGGCGCCGCCGCGCAGCAGGCGGAGCAGCGCCTGGAAGGCCGGGTGGCCGGCGCCCTGCTGGTCCGACTTCACGCCGCCCATATGGTCGATCACCAGCGGGCAGGGCAGGCGGGCGAGGACGGGCTCGAGCGCCAGCAGCTCGGCAGGATGGGCATAGACCTGCAGGTGCCAGCCAAGCTCGGCGAGACGGGCGCCAAGGGCTTCGAGCCGGGTCAGCAGGACGTTGCTGCCGCTCACCGCGTTGATGCGGACGCCGCAGGCGCCGCGGGCCGCCATGGCGTGGAGCGCGGAAATGTCGAAGCCCTCGTCGATGACGACGACGGCGCGGGTGCGGTCGCGGCCGAGGGCGTCCACGGCGTCGAGCGTGACCGCATTGTCGGTGCCGTAGATGCTTGGCTGGACGATGACGGTGCGCTCGATGCCGATGGCGTCGCACATCACCCGGTAGGCGGGGATGGACGCCTCGGGCGGCGTGTAGGAGCGGCCGGGGGAGAGCGGGTAGCGCTCATAGGGGCCGAAGATGTGCATATGGCAGTCGGTCGCGCGGGCGGGCGGCTGCCAGCGGGGGCGGCTGGTCACGGTGCGAGCGCCGGGGCAGGGGCGAGTCATTGGCGGCGGCCAGCGGCGAAGCGGACGGCCTCCTCCGCCGCGCGGAACAGCGCGCGGGCCTTCTGCTGCGTCTCCTCGTACTCGGCGACCGGGTCGCTGTCGGCGACGACCCCGGCGCCGGCCTGGACATGCATAACCCCGTCCTTCACCAGCGCGGTGCGGAGGCCGATGCAGGTGTCCATGCCGCCATCGGCGCCGAAATAGCCGAAGCCGCCGGCATAGATGCCACGCCGCGAGGGTTCCAGCTCCTCGATGATCTGCATGGCGCGGACCTTGGGCGCGCCGGTCAGCGTGCCGGCCGGGAAGCCGCCCGCCAGCGCATCCAGCGCCGATAGGCCGGGGCGGAGGCGGCCGCGGACCTCGGAGCCGATATGCATCACCTGCGAGTAACGCTCGATCTGGAACTGGCTCGGGACGCGGACGGTGCCGATGGCGGAGACGCGGCCGACATCGTTGCGGCCGAGATCGAGCAGCATCAGGTGCTCGGCGCGCTCCTTCGGGTCGGCGAGGAGCTCGGCCTCGAGCGCCTTGTCCTCCTCCGGCGTCGCGCCGCGGCGGCGGGTGCCGGCGAGCGGGCGGATCGTCACCTCGCCGTCGCGCAGGCGCACCAGGATCTCGGGCGAGGCGCCGACCGCGGCGAAGCCCGCGAAGTCGAAGAAGAAGAGGAAAGGTGCCGGGTTGATCCGCCGCAGCGCGCGGTAAAGGGCGAAGGGCGGCAGGGCGAAGGGCACCGAGAAGCGCTGGCTCGGGACGACCTGGAAGCAGTCGCCGGCGCGGATATAGTCCTTCGCCCGCTCCACCGCGGCGACGAAGCCCTCGCGGGTGAAGTTGCTGGAGGGCTCGGGCAGCCGCGGCAGGCTGACCGGCGCCGCGGGGCGGGGCAGCGGGCGGTCGAGCGCGGCCTCGGCCTCGTCGAGCCGGGCCTGGGCGGCGTCCCAGGCGGCCTGCAGATCCTGGCCCGGCTGCGGCCAAGCGGTGGAGAAGAGGCTCAGCGCATCGCGGACATGGTCGAAAACGGCGACCAGGGTCGGGCGGACGAGCACCGCCTCGGGGATGCCGAGCACATCGGGCGCGGTCGCCGGCAGGCGCTCGATCAGCCGCACCATGTCATAGCCCAGATAGCCGAAGAGGCCCACGGCGATGGGCGGCAGGCCGGGCGGCAGGGCCATCTGCGCGGCGGCGATGGCGGCGCGGAGGCTCTCCAGCGCATCCTCGCCCGCCGGCTCGAAGGCATGCGGGGCGGCCAGCGCGTGGCGGTTCAGCTCGGCCTGGCCGTTGCGGCAGCGCCAGATCAGGTCCGGCTCCAGCCCGACCGCGGAGTAGCGGCCGCGGGCGGCGCCGCCCTCGATGCTTTCCAACAAGAAGCTGTTCGGCCTGCCGGAGGCGAGCTTGAGGAAGACCCCGACCGGCGTATCCAGGTCCGCCACCCGCTCCCGCCACAGCACCTGGGCCTGCCCGGCGGCAAGACCAGCGCTGAAGGCGGCGAAATCGGGGGAGGGCATGGTGCGTGCTCCGGGTTCAGGGTTGGGCGAGAGTATCGAGCAGCCGGGGATTGATTCGCACATCCGCGCGGTTGCGCAGCGCGGCGACGTACTCCGTCTCGAAATCGCCGGCCATGGCCTGGCTGGCCTCGGTCTTGACGCGGATGATAGCGGCCGGGTCGGCGGCGGGGTCGGGGCGGGCCACCTCCAGCAGCTGGGCGACGGCGAAGCCGTCCCGAGTCCGCGCCATGGTGGGCTCGTTCGCCTTCAACTCGAAGAGCGGCGCGAGGATCTCGGCCGGCACCGGCCCGTCGCGCTGGTCGCGGGTGATGGCGCCGACCTCGCGGACGCCGAATCCCGCCTCGCGCGCGGCATCGGCCAGCGTCTTGCCGCCCCTCACCGCGGCGAGGAGGGCGGCGGCGCGCTCCTCCATCTCGCGGCGCTTGGCCTCGGCGATGAAGGCCTCGCGGACCTGGGGCTCCACCCGCTCGAAGGGGCGGAGGGCAGGGGGCGTCACCTCCTTCACATCGACGGCGACGAACCCGGCCTCGGTCTCGGCGAGGCGGGGCGCCGCGCCCTTCTCCGTGCTGAAGATGGCGCGGAGCAGCGGGGCGCGGGCGGCCTCGATCACGGGAAGCTCCACCGCCTTCCCCTCCGGGTCGAGGCCGTTGCCATCGGTGCGGAGGGTGGCGAAGCCGAGGTTGAAGCGCTGGGCGGCCTCGGCGAGGGTCGCACCGCCGGCCAGCGCATCCTCCACCTGGTTGGCGCGCTCGAAGGCGAGGTCGGCGGCCTTCTCGGCAGTGAGCTCCTGGCGGAGCTGGTCGCGCACCTCGGCCAGCGAGCGGGTGGCGCCGGGCTCGACGCCCTCAACCTTGAGGACATGCCAGCCGAAATCCGTCCTTACCGGGGCGGTGACGGTGCCGGGCGCGGCGGTGAACGCGGCCTCAGCCAGTTGCGGGAAGGGCAGGCCGGCGCGGTCGATGGCGCCGAGCTCCACGGCCTGGCCGCCGGCGGCCTCGGCCTCCCGCGTCACCGTGGCGAAATCGGCCCCGCCCGACCAGGCGGCGGCGATGGCCTTGGCCTTCTCCTCGTCCTGAACGAGGACCTGCTCGAGCCTGCGGCGCTCTGGCGTCTCATACTGGCCGCGGCGGGAGTCGTAGGCGGCGGCGAGGTCGGCGTCGGAGACCTCTACCTCGCGGCTGATGCGCTCGGCGGTCAGCACGGCGACGCCCGCCTCGCGGTATTCGGGGCTTGAGAAGCGGTCCGGGTTGTTCTCGTGGTAGCGGCGGAGCTGCGCCTCCTCTGGGGCTGGCGGCTCGGGCGCGGCGGTGAGGGGGAGGGTGACGAGGCTGGCGCTGCGCTGCTCCTGCTGCCACTGCACCAGCGGGCCGGCCAGGGTATCGGGGACGGCGGCCCCGGCGCGGACGGCCAGCACCAGCTGCTGCCGGGCCAGATCGGCGCGGACCAGGGCGAGGAAGGCGGCCTCGGTCAGGTCGTTGCTGCGGAGGAAGTTCTCGAAGACCGGGCGCTCGAACTGGCCGCTGAGGCCGCGGAAGCCCTGGATCGAGAAGATGAAGTCGCGCACCGCCGCATCCGGCACGGCGATGCCGAGGCTGGCCGCCTCGGCCCGGAGGACGCGGTCGAGGACCAGCTGCTCGATCGCCTGCTGGGCGACGGCGCGACGGATACGCGGGTCGTTGTCGAACTGGCCGCCGAGCTGGCGGGAGAGGCGCTGCATCTCCCGGCGGATGGCGGCCTGCGCCTCCTCGATCTCGATCGGCGCGCCATTGACCCGCGCGACGGCATTGTCCCGGCCAAAATCGCGGATGGTGTCGCCGATGCCCCATACGGCGAAGGAGGCGATCAGCAGCACGAAGAGCAGCTTGGCGACCCAGGTGGAGGCGAGCCGGCGGAATGCGGTGAGCATGATGGTCCGTCTGTGATCCGGGCCGGGTGCATAGCGGAGGCGTCGGCCGTTGCCAAACCTGTTGGTCGCGGATACCCGATTTCGGCCAACAGATAGGAAGCCGCCATGACCCCCGGAGTGCGCCCGCTGATCGCCGGCAATTGGAAGATGCACGGCACCCTGCGCGAGGCCGCGGCGCTGGCCGAGGGGGTGCGGGCCGGCGCTGCAGCCGCGCGGGCGGAGCTGCTGATCTGCCCGCCCTTTCCCCATCTGGTGCCAGTCGCCGGCGCACTCGGGGATGGCGTCCGGCTCGGCGGGCAGGACTGCCATGCGGCGGCGAGGGGCGCCCATACCGGCGATGTGGCGGCGGCGATGCTCCGGGATGTCGGCGCGACTTACGTCATCCTCGGCCATTCCGAGCGGCGGGCCGACCATGGCGAGACGGATGCGCTGGTGCGGGCAAAAGCGGAGGCGGCGCTGGCGGCGGGCCTTGTCCCGATCGCCTGCGTCGGCGAGAGCGAGGCGCAGCGGCTGGCGGGCGCGGCGGAGGCGGTCGTGACAGGTCAGCTCGATGGCAGCCTGCCGGATGGCTTCGCGGCGGCCGGGGGCGTTGTCGCCTATGAGCCGGTCTGGGCCATCGGCACCGGGCGGACGCCGACCGAGGCGGAGATCGCGGCCATCCATGCGGCGATCCGGGCCAATCTGGAGGGACGGTTCGGCGAGGCGGGGGCTGGGCTCCGCATCCTCTATGGCGGCTCGGTGAAGCCGGGCAATGCGAAGGGCATCCTCGCCCTGCCGCATGTGGACGGGGCGCTGATCGGCGGGGCAAGCCTGGTCGCAGCGGATTTCCTGGCGATCGCCGCAGGGGTGCCGGACGCCGCGTGACGCCGCTGCTCATCGGCTCGGAGATCTACCGGCATTCCTCCTACGGACCGAAGCATCCGCTGGCCATACCCCGGGTCTCGACCGCGCTCGACCTGATCGAGGCGCTGGGCTGGCTGCCGCCGGGCGGGTGGATCGAGGCGCCGATGGCGACGCCGGCGGAGCTCGCGCGGTTCCATGCGCCCGACTACATCGCGGCGCTGCAAAGGGCTGAGGCGACGCAGCGGGCGGCGCCGGAGGACCAGGCGCGCTATCATATCGGCGCCCATGGCAATCCGGTCTACCGCGAGGTCTTCTCCCGGCCGGCGACCAGCGCGGGGGGGTGCATGCTGGCCGCACGGCTCACGGCCGGGGGCGGCGTGGTCTATTGCCCGGGTGGCGGGACGCATCATGGGCGGCCCGACCGGGCGAGCGGCTTCTGCTACCTCAACGACCCAGTGCTCGGGGTCCTGAGCTGGCTCGATGCCGGGCTGGAGAACGTCCTTTACATCGATATCGACGCGCATCACGGCGACGGGGTGCAGGACGCCTTCCGGGACGACCCGCGCGTCTTCACCCTCTCGGTCCATGAGGCGGGGCGGTGGCCGCAGACCGGGGCGGCGGAGGACCGGGCGGGCGGCGCGGCGCGCAACCTGCCGGTGCCGCCCGGCTTCAACGATTCCGAGATGCTCTGGGTGCTGCACCAGGCGATCCTGCCGATCGCGCGGCGGCTGCGACCACAGGCGATCATGCTGCAATGCGGGGCGGATGCGCTGGAGGAGGATCCGCTCTCGAAGCTTTCTCTCTCGAACAACGCGCACTGGGGCGTGGTGAGGGCGCTGGTGGGGCTGGCGCCGCGGCTGCTGGTGCTCGGGGGCGGGGGGTACAATCCCTGGACGGTTGGCCGGTGCTGGGCGGGGGTCTGGGCGACGCTCAACGGCTTCGCCATCCCGGAGCGGCTGCCGCCAGCGGCGGAGCAGGTGCTGCGAGCGCTGCAATTCGGGCGGGCAGCCGGGCAGAATCCGCCGGAGCACTGGTTCAACACGCTGCGGGATGCGCCGCGGCCGGGGGTGGTGCGGGCAGCGGTGCAGCGGGTGGCGGCGGTGGTGGTGCAGGACCTGGACACCATCGCGCCTCCGGGACGTTGAGGGTCCGTTCCCTGCAACAGGATCCGCCATGCCGCGACTCAACCCCCGCCTGATCGATACCGGCAGCCCGCCCATTCCCGAAATCCAGGCCTGGGGCCGGCGCTACGACGGGCGCCATGGGCCGCTGGTCAATCTTTGCCAAGCGGTGCCCGCCTATCCACCGCCGCCGGAGATGCTGGAGAGGCTCGCCGCAGCGGCCGGGAGCGCCGAGGCGGCCGCCTATGGGCCGATCCAGGGCGATGCGGCACTGCGGGAGGTCTATGCCGCGCATCTCCGCGGCCTCTACGGCGGAGGCTGCACGGCCGGGCATGTCGCCATCACCGCCGGCTGCAACCAGGCCTATTTCGCTGCCATGATGGCGCTCGCCGGGCGGGGCGATGCGGTCATCGTGCCGACGCCCTGGTACTTCAACCATGCGATGACGCTTGACATGCTCGGCATCGAGGCGCGGGGCCTGCCTTGTGGTCCTGGTTTCCTGCCGGAGCCGGAGGCGGCGGAGGCGCTGATCGACGGACGGGTCCGGGCGATCGTGCTGGTGACGCCAAACAATCCGACCGGGGCCGTCTATCCGCCCTAGCTGGTCGCGCGCTTCCACGCGCTGTGCCGGCGGCGGGGGATCTGGCTGGTGCTCGACGAAACCTATCGGGACTTCCTGCCGCCCGGGCATGGCGCGCCGCATGGGCTGCTGGGACGGGAGGAATGGCCGGAGAACCTCATCCAGCTCTACAGCTTCTCCAAATCCTTCGCCATTCCGGGGCACCGGCTTGGGGCGTTGGCGGCGCCTGAGGTGCTGTTGCCGCAGCTCGGCAAGGTGATGGACTGCATGCAGATCTGCGCCAACCGGCCCGCGCAGGCGGCGGTGACCTGGGGAATCGAGGCGCTTGCGGGCTGGCGTGAGGCCAAACGGGCGGAGCTGGATGCGCGGGTGCGCGCGGTGCGGGACGCCTTCACCCGGCTGCCGGGTTGGCGAGTCGAGGCGCTCGGAGCCTATTTCGCTTATGTGCAGCATCCATTCGGCCAGGCCTCGGCCTGGGATGTGGTGCGGCACATGGCGACCGAGCACGGGCTGATGGCGCTGCCTGGCCCGGCCTTCGCGGGGACGGAGCGGCACCTCCGGATCGCTTTCGCCAATGTCGAGCTCGAGGGCGTAGCGGCGCTGGAAGAGCGGTTGCGGCTTGTGGCCGAGGAGCGGCCGGTCCTCGCCGCAGCGGGGTGACGGCTCAGGCTGCGGGCAGGTCGAGCACGGCGCGGGCGAAGGCCTCCGGTGCTTCCTGCGGGAGGTTGTGGCCGATGCCGGGCAGGACGCGGCGCTCGTAAGGTCCGGTAAAGTAGCGGTGGTGGCTTGCGGAGGCCTCGGCGGGGCCGACGCCGTCGGCACCCCCATGCGGAGCTATTGTGGGCACGGCGATGCGGGGCTGGCGGGCGAGGGCGGCCTCGACCGGCTCGAGCGCCGGGTCCCCCTCGGCATAGCCGAAGCGGTGGCGGTAGGACTGGATGACGACCGGGACGAAATCCGGATTGTCGAAGGCGGCGGCGCTGGCATCGAAGGTCGCCGCGTCGAATCGCCATTTCGGGGACCAGAGGCGCCAGAGCAGGCGGGCGATGCCGCTTCGATCGGCTTCCAGCCCGGCGCGGCCCCGCTCGGTGTGGAAGTAGTACTGGTACCAGAGCCGGTGCTCCTGCTCGGGCGCCACGGGCCGCACCGAGCCGGCGATGTCCTGGATATTGTAGCCGGTGCAGGAGACCAGCCCGGCGACCCGCTCCGGCCAGAGCGCGGCGACGATGCAGGCAGCGCGGCCGCCCCAGTCGTAGCCGGCCAGGGCCGCGCGGGGGATGGCGAGCGCGTCGAGCAGGTCGAGCAGGTCCTGGCCGAGCGCGGCCTGCTGGCCGGAGCGGGGCGTCTCCGGCGAGAGGAAGCGGGTCGGGCCATAGCCGCGCAGATAGGGGGTGATGCAGCGCCGGCCGGCGGCGGCGAGGCGAGGGACGACCTCCGCATAGGCCTGCGGCGTGTAGGGAAAGCCGTGCAGGAGGAGGACGGGCAGGCCATCGGGCGGGCCAGCTTCCGCATAGGCGATCTCGAGCCTCGGGGTGCGAAGGGTGCGGAGGGCGTCCATCCGGGGAGTATGGTCGGCGGGCTGCCGCGGTGCCAAGCTGGGCGCCATGCTTCGACGCTCGCTGCTCGGCCTCGCCGGCCTCGCTCTCGCCACCGCCGCCCGCGCGCAGAACAACCCGCAGCCGCGGCTGCCCGAGGAGAGGCTCGCCATCGTCACGCGCGACGGCAAGCGGCACGAGTTTCGGGTGGAGATGGCGCTGACGCCCGAACAGCAAATGGTCGGGCTGATGTTCCGCCCGAGCGTCGGGCCGGATGAGGGAATGCTCTTCGACTGGGGGCAGCCGCGCGAATCCAGCATGTGGATGCGCAACACCATCACCTCGCTCGACATGGTGTTCATCACCGCCGATGGGCGCATCCACCGCATCGCGGAGCGGACGGTGCCCTATTCGCTCGCCGCCATCGACAGCCGCGGGCCGGTGCGGGCGACGCTCGAACTGGCGGCGGGGACGGCGGAGCGGCTCGGGCTGCGCGTCGGCGACCGGGTGGTCCAGCGGATCTTCAACAACGCCGACTAGAGCGGTTCCCGTTCGACCTGCCTCACGGTACTCGCTCCGGCCTGTTGCTTGCTTCAGGCTTCCGATGAGACCGCCTCGCGGCTTTGCCCCGGGCGGGCGCTTGCCCGGCTCCATAGTCTCGCTGCCCTTCCGCGGAAGGGCAGCGAGCATGTGTCCGTCCCGACAGCTGTCTTCAGAGGCGTGGCGGCAGCATTGCCATGCGGCCGGCAAGTGGGATGGGCGCGGCGCGATAGGCCGAGAGGCCGCGGCCGCTGCCTGGGTTCGCGTTGGCCAGGACAGGGGCGCGGTCGGCGCCGTTCGAGAGCATGAAGCCGCCGCCCGGCTGGGCAGGCCGGAAGACCGGCAGCGCGACCTGGGGTGCCAGGGGTGCGGGACGAGCCTGCTCCTGCGACCAGGCGGCGGCAATCCGGGCGCGGTAGGGTTCGGCATGTTCGGGTGTCTGGGAGTGGTAGGCGGCAGCGGCGGCCATCCAGTCGGCGCGGGTCGACTTCAACTCGTTGAGGAAGCGCGCGGCGTAGCGGGCATTGGCAAGCGGGTCGAAAGCCTCCTCCAGGCTGGCGAAGGCGTTCGGGTGGTAGCGCAGGTTGATCTGCATGCAGCCGATATCGATGGACCGCATGCCCTGGGCCTGAAGCGACCTGACGGCGGCAATTGCTGCCGCCTTGTCCGGGAAGAAGCTGCCGCGGCCCTCGGCATTGATGGTCCAGGGCCATGGCTCGACGGTGCCGGTGGCCGGGTCGCGACGGCCGGACTCGACGCGGGCGATGGCGGCGAGGAGGCGGGATGGCAGGCCAGCCTCCCGCTCCACAGTCGCGATGGCCGCTTCGCAAGGACCTGCGGTGGCGGGGAGGGCGCGCAGCAGGAGCGCAAGGAGAAGGCGGCAGGGCATCGCGTGGCATCCCGCGCCCGCGCGATGCAGGCGGCTGGGAGTGTCAGCGCAAGGGACGTGCCAGCCCGCGATCCGGCATCATGGCCGAAGCCCGGGAGGGAGGCCCGAGCATGCCCATCGAACCGATCATCCAGCCCGGCTTGCCACCACCGCTGGCGCCTTACAGCCCGGGCACCGAGGCGGCGGGCTTCATCGACGCCTCCGGCACGCCTGGCGATCGGGCCGAAGGGCGGGACGGTCGGAACCGGCGATGCGGCGGCGCAGACGCGGCACGTCCTGAAATTGATCAAGCCAGTGCTCGAGGCCGTGAACGGCAGCCTCCGAAGCGTCGTCTTCAACCAGATCTTCCTGAAAGACCTGGTGGACCATGCGGCGAGGAACGCAGTCTGCAGCGAATACTTCTCTGAGGCGCCGCCCGCCCGCTATTGCATTCAGGTGCTCCCGGTAGGCCCGCAATCCCTGATCGAGATAGCGACAACCGCCTGTGTCGACCCCTGACACAAAGGATCCAGGGGCCCGTCAACGCTTGGCGGGGCCAACCTTGGGAGCGGCAAGGCCCCTCCCGGTAGTCAGGCAGTCGCCAACACCTGGCTGCGGCGCGTCCACCCCCGCGGCACCGGGTCGATCGCCGCTTCCGGCCGGCGGGCGTTGCGGGCGGTCTCGACCGCGGCCTGGCTCGGCTCGAAGGCGACGTAGCCGCGGCCCCAGACGGTGCGGATCATCTCCGCCGCGCCGCAATCGGCGAGCTTGCGGCGCAGCTTGCAGACGAAGACGTCGACGATCTTTGAGTCGGGCGCCATGCCGTCGGCATAGAGGCTGCTCATGAAGCGCTCCTTGGTGAGGAGCACGCCCTTGTGCAGCATCAGCGTCTCGAGGAAGTCAAACTCGCGGGCCGTCAGGTTGACGCGGCGGCCATCGACTACGGCGGCGTGCTGCGCCTGGTCGAGCGTGACATTGCCGCAGACGAGCCGGGCGCTGGAATGGCCGCGGGCCCGGCGGGCGAGGGCCTGGAGACGGGCGGCCAGCACCCGGAGATGGATGGGGTTGGCGAGCACGTCGTCGGCGCCGGCATGCAGCAGCGCCTCCTCCTCGGCCGGCTGCGGCATGCGGCCGCAGAGCACGGCGACGGGCAGGTTGAGGCCCCGCCGGCGGAGATCGGCGATGGCGGCCTGGGCCTCGCGGACGGTGCCGTCGATGCGCAGGATGAGCCCGTCATAGGGGCCGCTCAGCGCCAGGGCGGAGGGCAGGTCGTCCAGGACATTGATGTCGTCGCAGCGGAGGCCGAGATTGGCAAGGCCGGCGACGAGCGTCGCCGCGTTGGCCGAAGGGGAGGCTAGGAGGATGTGCATGCGCTGCTCCGCCGGTGGGTCGTCTTGGAGGCCGTTGGCGATCACAGGATAGTGTGCAGGATATGGAATACAATCCAATTCGCGTGATGCGTGTGCTGGTAACCCTTGCTGTGGCCCTGGCGAAACACCTGTGCGATGCCAAATCAGGCATGCCGCGACGCGGCCTGTCCTCGCCCTAGGAGTATGGAGATGTTCATTCGCAGGCGCCGTGGCTGGGAGATCCCGGAAAGCGCGGCGACGCCGGAGGCCCTGGTCTTCGGGAGGCGGGCCGCGCTGAAGGCGGCGGGGCTGGCCTCCATCGGCCTGCCCGGGCTGGCGCAGGCGGCGGATTTCCCGGCGGCGGCGCGGAATGCCCGGTTCGAGCCGGGCCGCGCCATCACCCCTGAGCGAGAGGCAACCACCTACAACAACTTCTACGAGTTCGGCACCGACAAGGGCATCTACCGGCCCGCGCAGAAGCTGCCGCTCTCGCCCTGGAGGGTGAAGGTGGATGGGCTGGTCGACCGTCCGCGCGAGTTTTCGGTCGGGGACCTGATCAAGGCGATGCCGGTGGAGGAGCGGGTCTACCGGCTGCGCTGCGTCGAGGCCTGGTCGATGGTGGTGCCCTGGACGGGCTTTCCGCTCCCGGCGCTGCTCGCAGCCGTCGGCGTGCAGTCGGGCGCGAAATACGTGCGCTTCGAGACGGCGGCGCTGCCGGCGGTGATGCCGGGGCTGCGGCAGTCGTGGTATCCGTGGCCCTATGTCGAGGCGTGCACCATCGAGGAGGCAGGAAACGACCTCTCCTTCCTCGTGGTCGGCGCTTATGGCAAGCCGCTGCTGGCGCAGAATGGCGGACCGATCCGCTTCCATCAGCCGTGGAAATACGGCTTCAAGGCCGGCAAGTCGCTGACGCGGATCAGCCTCGTTGCGGAGCGGCCGAAGAGCTTCTGGGAAGCGATCCAGCCGCAGGAGTATGGCTTTTGGGCCAATATCAACCCTGAAGTGCCGCATCCGCGCTGGAGCCAGGCCAGCGAGCGGGTGCTCGGGACGGGCGAGCGGGTGCCGACGCAGCTCTTCAACGGCTATGGCGAGTTCGTCGGCGGGCTTTACGGCAACCTGCAGCGGGAGAGGCTCTGGGGCTAATCCAGCTGGGCGCCTGAGATCTCCACCAGGCGCTTCCAGCGCGGCGTCTCGGCGCGGATGCGGGCGGCAAGCGCGTCAGGCGTCTCACTTGTAAGGACCTGGTAGCCGAGAGGGCGGAGGCGCTCGACGAAGGCGGGGTCGGCGGCGATCCGGCGCACCGCCTCATTGAGCTGGAGCAGCACCGGGGTGGGCGTGCCGCTGGCCGCCATCACCGCGTTCCAACTCTGGATGTCGAGGTCGCCGAGGCCGAGGGCGGCGAGGTCCCTCATCCCCGGCACATCGGGGAGGAAAGGCAGGCGCCCTGCGCTGCTGACGGCGAGCGGCTTGAACCGCCCGGCTTCCACATGCGGCATCAGGGCGGGCATCACGTCGAACATCATGTCGATGGTGCCCGAGAGCAGGTCGGAGATGGCCGGGCCGCCGCCGCGGTAGGGCACATGAGTGATGCGCGCGCCGGTCGCCTGGTTCACCGCGGCGATGGTCAGGTGGCTGGTGGTGCCGGTGCCGGAGGAGCCCATGGTCACCCGCTCCGGATTGGCCCTGGCCCAGGTGATGAGGGCGGCGAAGTCGCTCCAGCCGCGCTTCACGGCCGTCTCGGCGTTCACCACGCAGAGCACCGGGCCGGTGGTGATGGCGCTGACCGGGGCGAGGTCCCGCTGCGGGTCGAAGGCGAGCATGTGGTAGAGGAAGGGCGCGGCGCAGAGGGTGGAGGCGCCGACCAGGCCGAGGGTGGAGCCGTCGGGCGCGGATTTCGCCAACGCGTCCGTGCCGATGTTGCCGCCGGCGCCGCCGCGGTTCTCGACCACGACGGTCTGTCCGAGCGCGGGGCCGAGGCGTTCGGCGACCAGCCGGCCGAGGATGTCGACGGCCCCGCCGGGCGGGAAGGGCACGATCAGCCGCAATGGACGGCCGCCGGCGAGAGGCTGCGCCCGGGCAGGGCCGGCGAGCAGCGTGGCGCCCGCGGCGAGGAAGCGGCGACGTCCCGGCATGGATGGCCTCCTGTTTCCGGGGAGCCTACAGCCGTTGGCGGGCCTCGGCGATAACCCTGAGCACGTCGGGCGTCAGGTCATAGGCAGGGAGTTCCTCCGGCAGCGCCCAGGCGATGGCGGAGACGTCGTCGCCGGGGCGGCCCTCGCCGCCCGCGCGGCGGCCGCAGAAATCGATGATGGTGTAGTGGTAGCGGGTGGCGCCGCTGGCATCGGTGGTGATTGCATCGACCACGGCCGCGAGTTGCAGCGGGCCGGCCTCGATGCCCGTCTCCTCGAAGAGCTCGCGCCTGGCTGCAGCCTCCGCCCGCTCGCCGAGATGCTGGGCGCCGCCGGGGAGGGACCAGCTGCCGACCCGGGGCGGCTTGCCGCGGCGGGCGAGCAGCACCCGTTCGCCGTCGAAGACCACGATGCCGATGCCGACCCAGGGGCGGTCCGGATATTCGCGGGCGGTCATTGGGTGGGCTGCGGGGGCGGCGCGGCGCGGGGCAGCAGGTCCTCGAAGCGGGGGATGAAGGCTTTCTCCTTCCAGACGCCGACCTGATAGACCCAGGGCCGCCAGCGCGCATTGAACGGCGCGCTTCCCGGCCCCTCGGCGGCGAGGCGGATCCAGACGGTCTCGCCGTCATGGCTCGGGGCGACGGTGACGGCCATGCCGTCGATGAGGTCGAAGCGCGTCTCGCCAAGGGCGGTGCCGGGGGTTTCGGCGGCGGGCTTCACATCGAGGAAGGTGAGAAATTCGAAGCTGCGACCGATCTCGTCGAGCGAGACCTCGTCGAGCGGGCGAGGGTCGATCGGCTGCTCGAGGCGAAGCTTTGCCTCCACCTCATCGCCGCGGGCGAGCACGAGCTCAGGCTCGCCGCCCCGGCGGATGGTGACGCGCCGGATGCGATCCGCGGCGATGTTGGCGATGTCGCGATCGGGCCAGAGCTGCGCGTCGGAGTCGGCGGGCAGGCGGCCCTCGGCGAGCCAGGCCTGGCTCTCGGCCGGGCGGCGGACATAGACGCTCTCCGGGACATTGCCCTGGGTGCGGACGCGGCGCCGGCCGATGACCAGCTCGGCGATCGGCTGGTCGCCGGCGGCAAGCACCCGCAGCAGCAGGCCGGTGCTGCCGGGGCGGGAGGGATCGTCGACGCCAAGCCGGTCATGCTGGCCGGGATCGGCGGTGCGGGCCTCCACCAGGCGGAGCTCGGTGAGGCCGACCAGCAGCTCCCGCACCCGCTCCGGGCGCACGGGGTAGTTGCCCTTGCCGGGCAGCACCCAGGCTTCGCCCTGGCGGAGCAGGGTGAGCACCGTGTCCTGCTTGCGGATCTCGATCCGCGCCGCATCCGCGAGGCGGGCGGCAAGGCCCGGGAAGGCGAGGTTGGCTGCGGGCGGGGCGACCTGCTGCTGGAGGGCCTGGGGGGTGAGGAGCAGGGCGGCGCCCACCGTGACGATGGCGCCGCCGCCGAGCAGCAGGAGGGTCCGGCGTTGCATGCGTGCCTCCTCAGGCCCGGGCCGCGGCGCGGCGGCGCTGCCGCACCACGGCGAGGCCGATGGCGAAGAGCGTCAGCAGCGTCGGCACCAGGGCGATGTCGACCAGGCGGAGCGTCGTCTCCAGCCCCTCGATGTCGCGCCGGAGCTCCAGCTGCACGGCGCGGAGCTGGCGGCGAGTGGCGATGATCTCCTCGCGGGCGCGGTCGATCTCGGCGCGCTGCTCGGGGGTGATGACGGACTGGTTGGCGTTGCGCTCGGCGCCGGGGGCGGTCGGCGTGCCCTGGCGCAGCTCGCGCAGGCGGCGCTCCGTCTCCTCCAGCTTCTGGGTGAGCTGCCGCTCGGTCTGGCGGTATTCCGCATCGGCGTTGCGGCGGATGTTCTCGACCAGCTCGAAGGGGCGGAGGCTCTCGCCGCGGGAGCGGAGCGAGATCAGCGCGTCGGAGCCGCCGAGCGTATCGGCGATGTTGGCGACGAGGGCGCCGTTGCCGCTGATCGGCGTCGCCACGGGCTGGCCGAAGAAGTCCTGGATGCGGACCCAGAAGCGGTCCTCCAGGATGTCGCTGTCATTGATGACGACGAGATTGGCCGGGCCCTGGCTGCGGGGGAGGTGGGCCGGAGAACTCTCCGGGCGCTGCTGGCCCTCGGCGGGCGGCGGCGGGCCGTCCGGGAAGGCGGAGGGCAGCTCGCCGCGCAGCCGGGCAGCGATGACGTGGCGGGTGCCGTCGGCGCGGAAATCGGCGAGCAGCCGGGCTGGGCTTGGGTCCTGCGTGACGCGGGCGGCGTCCACTACCATGCTCTGCGTGGAGGAGGTCAGCAGCGGGGTGAACTCCACCGTGCTGCCCTCGCGCTTCCGCAGCTCGCCGGCGGAGGCGACGGTGACCTGCTCGAGCTGGGCGATGGAGACCTCGGCGCGGTTCAGGCTGTCGCCCTGGAGGTTGTACCAGGCGAGGTAGTCGACGGCCTGCACGCGGTCGCCCGGCCCGGCGCGGACGCGCCAGGCGCCGCGCAGGTCGAGCACCACCTTGTCGGAGGGCGCCTCGATGCCCCAGGCATTCAGCAGCCGGTCGAGGGAGGAGGCGGTGTTGGTCGGCGGCTGGCCGGTCGGGCCGGGGCGGGCGGCCTGGCTCTCCGAATGCGGGTCGACCAGCAGGAAGAGCTTGCCGCCGCGCATGACGAACTGGTCGACGGCATATTGCGCCGCGTCGGGGAGCCCCTGCGGATGGGCGAGGATGAGGACCTGGATCTCGGGCTCGATCACCTGCGCATCGAGCGGGACGTCCTTCACTGTGAAGAACTGGCGGAGCTGCGTCATCACCGCGGCCGGCTGGCCGAGCTGGGGCTGGCGCAGCATCAGCGCGCGCGGGTCGCCGTTCAGCGGCAGGGGCGACATGACGCCGATGGTCGGGCGGCGCGGGTTGGAGAGCTCGTAGACCAGGCGCGTCAGGTCGGCCTCGAGGAAGCGCTCGCGGTCCGGCTGGAAGAAGGCGAGGACGCGCTCGTCATCGACGAGGTTGGTGCCGGCGAGGCCGAAATAGACCTGCTCGCCAGACTGGTCGACGGGCACGCCCTGCAGGCCATAGGCCATGGCGCGGTCCTCGATCTCGGAGAAGGGCTCGGGGTCGAAGACCTCGAGCTTCACCTTGCCCTTGGAGAGCGAGACGTATTCGGCCAGCATCTCCCGCACCCGGTCGGCATAGGCGCCGTACATCGGGATCTCGGCACCGAGGCGCCGCGAGTAGAAGAGGCGCAGCGTGATCGGGTCCTGCAGCCCGCCGAGGATCTGCTTCGTCCCGCCGGAGAGGGTGTAGAGGCCCTGGCTCGTCAGGTCGATGCGCGCGCGCGGCAGCAGCCGGTCGGCCAGCATGTTGACGCCGATGGCCAGCACGGCGGCGGCGAGCAGGCCAAGCGCGGAGGTTCCGAGGCGGCGGCTGCCGCGGCGCGGGGTGGTCTCGCTCATGGGACTAGTCAGCCTTCCGATGGTCGAGCACGACGGCATTCACGAAGAGGAAGAAGCCGATGAAGCTTGCGAAATAGATGATGTCCCGCGCCGCGATGACGCCGCGGGTGAAGCCGCCGAAGCGATCGGCGACCGAGAGGCCGCGGGCGATCTCGGCCAGCACCGGCATGCGGGTGTTCAGGAATTCGGTGACTACGGGGCTGCCGGCAGCGGCGAAGAGGAAGCAGAGCGCGACGGCAAGGACGAAGGCGATCACCTGGTTCCGCGTCAGCGCCGAGACCGCGGCGCCCAGCGCGAGATAGGCGCCGGCGACCAGCAGGCAGCCGACATAGCCGGAGAGGATCACGCCGTTATCGGGCGAGCCGAGGATGTTCACCGTGATCACCAGGGGGAAGGTCAGTGCCAGCGCGATGCCGCAGAAGGCCCAGGCGGCGAGGAATTTGCCGATCACCGCCGCCCATTGCGGCAGGGGGAGGGTCAGCAGCAGCTCGATGGTGCCGAGGCGGCGCTCCTCCGCCCAGAGTCGCATGGTCAGCGCCGGGACGAGGAAGAGGAAGAGCCAGGGCACGAAGGAGAAGAAGGGGATGAGGTCGGCCTGGCCGCGGTCGAAGAAATTGCCCAGCGTGAAGGTCAGCGCGCCCGCAAGGACCAGGAAGATGACGATGAAAACGGTGGCGACGGGGGTGGCGAAGTAGCCGGAAAGCTCCCGTCGGGCGACGATGAGGGCGGCACGCATCAGGCGGCCTCCTGCCCGAGGGTGAGACGGCGGAAGACGTCGTCGAGGCTGCTGCCCTGCTCTTCCAGCACCGAGGGCGGCGCATCCACCACCAGACGCCCGCGGGCGATGATGATGGCGCGGGTGCAGACGGCGCCGACCTCCTCCAGGATGTGAGTGCTGATGACGATGGCCTTCTCGGGCGCCATGCGGCGGATCAGCTCGCGGACCTCATGCTTCTGGTTGGGGTCGAGGCCGTCGGTCGGCTCGTCGAGGACCAGGACGGGCGGGTTGTGCAGCAGGGCCTGGGCCAGGCCGACGCGGCGCTTGAAGCCCTTGGACAGGGTCTCGATCGGCTGCAGGCGCACGCCCTCGAGCTGGGTGAGGGCCATCGCATGGGCGGTGCGATCGCCGAGCTCGCTGCCGCGGAAGCCGCGGATGCGGCCGGTGAAGGCGAGGAAGCCGGCGACGGTCATTTCCGGGTAGGTCGGCGCGCCCTCCGGCAGGAAGCCGAGATTGCGCTTCGCCTGGACGGGCTGGTCGACCACATCGGCGCCGCAAATGCGGGCGGTGCCGGCGGTGGGCGGCATGAAGCCGGCCAGCATGCGCATGGTGGTCGACTTCCCGGCACCGTTCGGGCCAAGGAAGCCGAGCACCTCGCCCCGCGCGACGCTGAAGGAGATGTCGTCCACCGCGGTGAAGCCGGCGAAGCGTTTCGTCAGGCGCTCGATCTCGATCAGCGCGGCCAAAGGCGGAACCCCCCAACGATGCAGTCCGGCCGCGGGACTTACCGGGAAGCGCCGGCTTTGCAAGACCCCCAGGCGAGACCCCGATGCAAGACCCATCGGCGGTCAACCCGCCCGCAAGGTCTCCATGGCGGCTTCCCTGCCGAACAGGCGAAGCAGGAGGCGGATGGCCTGGCCGCGGGGAGCGGTGAGCGCCGGGTCCTTCTCCAGCAGCAAGGCGGCGTCGCGGTTGGCCATGGTGACGAGGCCGTCCTGCGCCTCGGCCTCCGGCAGGCCGAGGCGGAAGACGGGGGCGCCGGATTGCCGGGTGCCGAGCGCCTCCCCGCCGCCGCGCAGGCGGAAATCGGCATCGGCGATGGCGAAGCCGTCCTCCGTGTCGCGCAGGATCAGCAGCCGCTCGCGCGAGGCGAGGCCGAGCGCCTCGTCATAGAGCAGCATGCAGTAGCTGGCCTCGGCGCCGCGGCCGACCCGACCGCGGAGCTGGTGGAGCTGGGCGAGGCCGAAATGGTCGGCATGCTCGACCACCATCACCGTGGCCTCCGGCACGTCGACGCCGACCTCGATGACGGTGGTGGCGACCAGCAGCTTCGTGCGGCCAGCGGCGAAGTCGCGGATGGCCCGCTCTCGGATCTCGGGGTCGAGGCGGCCATGGGCGAGGCCGACCTGGCCGGGGAAGCGCTCGGAGAGCTCGGCGAAGCGGGTCTCGGCGGCAGCCATGTTCACCAGCTCCGATTCGGCGACATGGGGGACGACCCAGTAGACCCGGGCGCCGCGTTCCATCGCCCTTCCGATGCCGGCGACCACCTCGGGCAGGCTGCGGAGGCCGTGCAGGGTGGTGGTGATGGGCTGCCGCCCGGCCGGCTTGCCGGCGAGGCGGGAGACGGCCATCTCGCCCCACTGGGTCAGGAGCAAGGTGCGGGGGATGGGGGTTGCCGTCATCACCAGCATGTCGGCCTCGCCGCCCTTCTCGGCGAGCAGCAGGCGCTGGGCGACGCCGAAGCGGTGCTGCTCGTCGACCACCGCCAACCCGAGGTCGCGGAACGCGACGCCCTCCTGAAACAGCGCATGGGTGCCGATGGCGATCTGGACGGAGCCGCTGGCGAGGCCGGAGAGGACCCGCTTGCGCTGGGCGCCCTTCACGCTGCCGGCCAGCAGCTCCACCCGCACGCCGGCGGGGGTGCAGAGCCGGCTCAGGGTGCGGGTGTGCTGGCGGGCGAGGAGCTCGGTCGGCGCCATCAGCGCGGCCTGGGTGCCGGCCTCGACGGCGCGGAGCATGGCGAGTGCGGCGACCAGGGTCTTGCCGGCACCGACATCGCCCTGGAGCAGGCGGAGCATGCGGTGGGGCGCGGCGAGGTCGGCATCGATCTCGCGGAGCGCATGGGCCTGGGACGGGGTGAGGGGGTGGCCGAAGGCGGCGAGCGCCTGGGCGCGGAGATGGCCATCGCCTTCGAGCGCCCGGCCTGGGCGCTGGCGGACGCGGCGGCGGACCAAGGCGAGGGCGACCTGTCCGGCCAGGGCTTCGTCATAGGCAAGGCGGGTGCGGTGGACGGGCGGCGGCGGGGCCTCGGGCGCCTGTAGGGTCCTGAGGGCCAGGGCGAAGCCGGGCCAGCCCTCGCGGCGCAGCAGGGCCGGGTCGTGCCATTCCGGCAGGGACGGGATGCGGTCGAGCGCCGGCGCCATGGCCTTGGCGATCTGGGCCGTGCGGAGGCCCTGGACGAGCGGCCAGACCGGCTCCAGCTCCGGCAGGCCTTCGGGGCCGGTGGCGCTCAGCGGGTTGATCATGGAATAGGCGCCTGCCTCGGCCTTCACCTTGCCGGCGAAGAGGCGCTCCGTGCCCGGCGGCAGGAGCTGGCGCAGCCATTCCAGCCTGCCGTTGATGAAGCGGATCAGGAGGGGCTTGCCCGCGGCCTCGGCGCGGACCTCCACATAGCCCCGGCCGGTGCGGGAGCGGGCGGCGCGGTGGCCGACGATCAGGGCGGGCAGGATGACCTCCGCGTCGGCGGGCGCCTCGGCCGGGCTCTCGATGCGGGTGCGGGTGGCGTAGCGCTCCGGCAGGTGGAACAGGAGATCGAGCACGCGCGGGCCGGCGACCGCCTCGGCCATACGCTTGGCGATGATCGGCCCCACCCCGGGCAGGCTGCCAAGCGGCGCGAAGACCGGGGTAAGGTCGGCATGCTCCGGATTCATCGCACGGAACCGCAGATGCGGCCGCCGCGTCGGGCTGACAGGATTCCCATAGGGCCTTATATGCCAGCCCCCAGGCCAGACAGCGACATGCCCAGCGATCACTCCGCTCCCGACCCGACCGAGCTCGACCCGCGCCGCCGGCGCCTGCTTTTCCGCGCCCGCCATCGCGGCACGAAGGAGGCCGACCTGATGATCGGTGCCTTTGTCGAGCGCCTGGTCGGCTGCTTTTCCGAGGCCGAGCTGGAGGAGCTGGAGGCGGTGCTGGAATACCCGGATGTCGACCTGTCCGACTGGCTGACCGGCCGCCGGCCCATCCCGCCCGAGTGCCGGACGCCGATGCTCGACCGCATGGCCATCGAATGCGCCGCCCCCGGCGCCGGCCTGCCCGAGGCCCTGCGCCGGCCATGAGCGAGGCCGAGACGGCAACCCGCGGCCTCACCGTCCATGGCGCGCCGGAAGGCTTCGATGCGCTGCTGCTGGCGCGGCGGCGCGCAGAATCCGCGGTGCCGATCCTGCATGTCTGCCGGGATGATGCGCGCACGGCACGCCTGATCGAGGCGCTGGCCTTCTTCGCCCCCGAGGTGGAGGTGCTGCGTTTCCCGGCCTGGGACTGCCTGCCCTATGACCGGGTCTCGCCGAACCCGGAGATCGTTGCCGAGCGGGTCTCGACCCTGACCCGGCTGCTGGAGCAGGGCGAACGGCCGCGCATCCTCGTCACCACCGTCAATGCCCTGGTGCAGAAGGTGCCGCCGCGGGAGGCCTTTGCCGGCTCGACGCTGCAGCTCCGGCGCGGCGGGCGGGTGAAGCCGGAGGCGCTCACCGCATTCCTCGAGGCCAATGGCTATGGCCGCACCGGCACCGTCATGGAGCCAGGCGAGTATGCGGTGCGTGGCGGCATCATCGACCTCTTCCCGGCCGGAGAGGCGGACCCGATCCGGCTCGATCTGTTCGGCGACGAGATCGAGAGCCTGCGGCGCTTCGACACCGGCACGCAGCGGAGCGGCGAGGCGCTGACCGTGCTCTGGCTGCGCCCGGTGGGCGAGGTCTTCCTCGATGCCGAGTCGATCAGCCGGTTCCGCGCGGCCTGGCGCGACCTCTACGGCAATGCGGCGGCCGAGGACCCGCTCTACGTCTCGGTCAGCGCCGGGCGGAAGCATCCGGGCATGGAGCACTGGGCCGGGCTCTTCCATGAGCGGATGGAGACGCTGCTCGACTACCTGCCCGAGGCCTCGGTCAGCCTTGACCACCAGGCGGAGGACGTGCTGGCGGCGCGGCTTGAGATGATCGCCGATCATTACGAGGCGCGGCGGGCGCCGGTCCGGACCAATGAGGGCGAGGTGCCCTACCGGCCGGCGCCGCCGGCGACGCTCTACCTCACCCGGCGCGGTTGGGATGGGATGCTGGCCGAGGGGCCGCTGCTGCGCTTCTCACCATTCGCCCAGGCCGACGGGGCGGCGGGGATCGAGGCCGGCGGGCGGCCGGGGCGGCTTTTCACCGAGGCGCGGGCGGCAGGCCAGAATGTCTTTGCGAGTTATGCCGAGCATGCCGAGGCCATGGTCCAGCAGGGCCGCCGGCCGGTGGTCGCGGCTTGGACACGCGGCTCGCGGGAGCGGCTCGGCAACCTGCTGCGGGAGAACCGCGTCGCCGCCGAGCCGGTGGAGAGCCTGGCGGAGCTCGCCAAGCTGCCGAAGGGCGTCGTCGGGCTCGCCGTGGTCGGGCTGGAGCGGGGCTTCCTCGCCCCCGCCACGGCGACGGGACTGGGTTTCGGCCTCTCGGTCGTCGGCGAGCAGGATCTGCTCGGCGAGCGCATCGCCCGGCCGCCGCGGCGGCGGAAGCGCGCCGACCAGTTCATCGCCGATGCGACGGGGATCGAGCAGGGCGACCTCGTCGTCCACCAGGACCACGGCATCGGCCGGTATGACGGGCTCTCGACCATCGAGGTGAACGGGGCGCCGCATGACTGCCTCCGGCTGGTCTACGACGGCGGCGACAAGCTTTTCGTGCCGGTCGAGAACATCGAGGTGCTGTCGCGCTTCGGGACGGAGACGGCGGGGGTCGCGCTCGACAAGCTCGGCGGCTCCTCCTGGCAGTCGCGCAAGGCCCGCGCCAAGCAGCGCATCCAGGACATGGCCGGACAGCTCATCCGCATCGCCGCCGAGCGGCAGCTGCGCGAGGGCGTGCTGGCGACGCCGCCGGAGGGCGCCTGGGACGAGTTCTGCGCCCGCTTCCCCTTCGCCGAGACCGAGGACCAGCAGCGCGCCATCGGGGACGTGCTGGAGGATCTGGCGAGCGGCCGGCCGATGGACCGGCTGATCTGCGGCGATGTCGGCTTTGGCAAGACCGAGGTGGCGCTGCGGGCGGCTTTCGTCGTCGCCATGTCCGGCGTGCAGGTGGCGGTCGTCGTGCCGACGACGCTGCTGGCGCGGCAGCATTATCGCAGCTTCTCGGCGCGCTTCAGCGGGCTGCCGGTGAACGTGGCGCAGCTTTCGCGCATGGTGACGCCGAAGGAGGCGGCCAAGGTGAAGGAGGGGCTGAAGGACGGCACCATCAACATCGTCATCGGCACCCATGCGCTGCTGGCAAAGGGGGTGGAGTTCGCCGACCTCGGCCTCGTCGTCGTTGACGAGGAGCAGCATTTCGGCGTCGCCCACAAGGAGCGGCTGAAGAACCTCAAGACCGACGTTCATGTGCTGACGCTCACGGCGACGCCGATCCCGCGCACGCTGCAGCTGGCGCTGACCGGCGTGCGGGAGATGAGCCTGATCGCTACGCCGCCGGTGGACCGGCTCGCCGTGCGCACCTTCATCATGCCCTGGGACGGCGTGGTGCTGCGTGAGGCGATCCAGCGCGAGCGCTTCCGCGGCGGGCAGATCTTCTGCGTGGTTCCCCGCCTCGAGGACATGGCGAAGGTCTCCGACCGGATGCGGGAGATCGTGCCCGAGGCGCGCATCGTCGAGGCGCATGGTCAGATGGCGCCGACCCGGCTCGAGCAGGTGATGACCGAATTCGGGGACGGCAAGCACGACATCCTGCTTTCGACCAACATCGTCGAGAGCGGGCTCGACATGCCGGCGGTGAACACGCTCATCATCCATCGGGCGGACATGTTCGGCCTCGGACAGCTCTACCAGCTGCGCGGGCGGGTCGGGCGCGGCAAGCAGCGGGGCTATGCCTATCTCACCTGGCCGCCCTCGCACCGGCTTTCGGCCGCGGCGCAGAAGCGGCTGGAGGTGATGCAGACGCTCGACAACCTCGGCGCCGGCTTCACCCTCGCCTCGCACGACCTTGACCTACGTGGCGCCGGTAACCTGCTGGGCGACGAACAGAGCGGGCATATCCGCGAGGTCGGCATCGAGCTCTACCAGCAGATGCTGGAGGATGCCGTCGCCGACCTGAAGGCCGGGCAGGGGCGGAAGAAGAAGGCCGAGGGCGACTACGCCCGCGAGTTCACCCCGAACATCAATCTCGGCCTGCCGGTGCTGATCCCGGAGGAATACGTGCGGGACCTGCCGGTGCGGCTCGGCCTCTACCGGCGCATCGGCTCGCTGGCGGGCGAGGCGGAGGTGGAGGCGATGGCGGCCGAGCTCGCCGACCGCTTCGGGCCGCTGCCGGCGGAGGTGGAGAACCTGCTGCAGGTGGTCGCCATCAAGTCGCTCTGCCGCGCGGCCGGCGTCGAGAAGCTGGATGCGGGGCCGAAAGGCGTGGTGCTCAGCTTCCATCGCAACCAATTCCGCAATCCGGGCGGCCTGATCGCCTGGGTGACGGCGCAGAAGGGGCTGGTGAAGCTGCGGCCGGACCACAAGCTGGCCCTGCTGCGGGAGATGGAGCTGCCGCAGCGCATCCGCGTGGCGAAGGAGTTGCTCGGGGCTCTGGTGAAGGTGGTCGCGCAGGCGAAGGCCGCCTAGGCGGGGGCGGACAGCCCGGCGCAGAGGAAGGGCAGGATTTCCACCACAGCGCGCTCGAAATCGCCGCTGTCGCATGCGCCGCCGGACATGGTCTCCAGCCGGCCGGTGCGGAGCAGGGTGTAGCGATAGGCGCCCATCATGAAGTAGAGGCGCCAGCACAGCACCTCATGCGGCAGGTGGGGCAGGATGCGGGCGAACTCCGCCACATAGGCGAGCGTCGTGTCGTCATATACCGTGCTCAGCACCTCCTTGGCGATGTCGTCCGGCTCGGTATGCAGGCGGGCATGCATGCGCATGGTGGCGCGGCCCTCCAGCGTCCGACCGTTCAGCATGAAGGGGGTGACGAAGCTGCAGACCAGCGCCTCCAGCGGGATCGGCGCCGCGCCGTGCTGCGCCCTGGCCTCGGCGAGGGCGCGGCGGCGGGCCTCGGTCACCTGCTCGGCGCCGCGGTGATAGGCGGCTTTGAACAGCTCCCGCTTTGCGCCGAAATGGTAGTGGAGCTGGGCGAGGTTGACCCCGGCCGCATGGGCGATCGCGCGGGTGGAGGCGGCGGCATAGCCATGTTCGGCGAAGAGCGCCTGCGCCATGTCGAGGATGCGCTCCCGCGCGCTGGGGGCGGCGTCCGCAGGCTTCGGCTTCTCGGTCAACGCCGTCCCTCTTCTCCGCTGGCCCGCCTTGACAGGGGCGGCGCCGGGTATCGAGATATGGTCGAACGACCGACTGCCTGGCAAGGGAGGGGCGCCATGCCGCTGCACGGGCTGAACCACTACACCATCCGGGCCGCCGACCTGGAGCGGACCAAGGATTTCTACGTGGATGTCCTCGGCCTCGAGATCGGCTACCGGCCGCCGCTCGGCTTCGAGGGCTATTGGCTCTATTGCGGCGGAGAGCCCACCGTCCACATCATCGGGCCGCGGGAGCGGGATGCGCACCTGGCCCGCGAGCCGGGGCCGACGGGGCTGCTCGACCACATCGCCTTCTCCTGCACCGGCCTTGCCGAGATGAAGGCGCGGCTCGCCGCCCGGGAGATCGAGCATGAGGAGCGGGTGATCCCGCGTGACCGGCAGACCCAGCTCTTCCTCTTCGATCCGGATGGCGTGGCGGTCGAGCTCAACTACCCGCCGAGCGAGACGGTCTGAGCGGCATGGAGCGGGCTTGGCACCAGGTCGCCCTCGATGTGCTGAAGGCGAACGAGGTCCGCCTTATCCCCTATGTGCCGGACAATGTGCTGAAGCCGCTGATTGCCGCTCTTCATGCCGACCCCTTCTTCCACGCCTTCACTGTGGCGCGGGAAGAGGAGGCGGTCGGCATCGTCGCCGGGGCCTGGATGGCGGGCACCAAGGGCATGGTGCTGATGCAGACGAGCGGCTTCGCAACGCTCGCCAATGTGCTGGCGAGCCTGCCCTGCGCCTTCCAGATCCCGGTGCTGCTGATGATCAGCGAGCGGGGGACAATGGGCGAGTTCAATCTCGGCCAGGCGGCGGTGTGGCGGACGATGCGGCCGACGCTGGAGGCGCTCGGGATGGAGCACCACTTGGTCACCCGGCTCGACGAGTGCGAGTTCGTCATGGACCGCACCATCCGCCAGGCGCATCTGACGCAGATGCCGGCGGCGCTGATCCTCTCGCCGCTGCTGACCGGCGGCAAGGCGGTGACGCGGCAGGTGCTCGCATGACGCCGGCGCATAATGCCAAGCGGATGTACCGCTTCGACCTCATGCAGCGGCTGGTGGCGCGGCTTGAGCATGAGGAGGCGGTGATCGGCGGGATCGGCAACACCAATTTCGATCTCTGGTCCGCCGGGCACCGGCCGCAGAATTTCTACATGCTTGGCAGCATGGGGCTTGCGGTGCCGATCGCCCTTGGCGTGGCACTGGCGCAGCCGCAGAGGAAGGTCTTCGCGGTGGAGGGCGACGGCTCGCTGCTGATGCAGCTCGGCTGCCTCGCCACCGCCGCTACCCTGGCGCCGAGGAACCTGACGATCCTCGTCATGGACAACGGCATGTACCAGATCACCGGCGGGCAGGAGACGCCGGCGGCGCGGGCCGATTTTGCCGCCATCGCCCGGGGCTGCGGCCTGGCCGGCGCGGCCTGGGCTGCGGATGAGGCGGATTTCGAGCGGCTGGTCGGGCAATGCCTTGCGACCGATGGGCCGCACTTCATCGCGGCGAAGCTCGATGATCAGCCGCCGGTGACGCAGACGGAGCGCGATCCCCCGCAGATCCGCGACCGGTTCATGCGGGGGATGGGGGCGAAGCGGAGCCGGCTGCCGGGCTAGGCCCGCTTCCGCTTCTTCACCGGCGCAGCCTGGGCCAGCAGCGGCGCGAGGAAGCGGCCGGTGTGGCTCTCCTCCGTCGCTGCCACATCCTCCGGCGTGCCGGCCGCGACGATGCGGCCGCCGCCGTCGCCGCCCTCGGGGCCGAGGTCAAGCAGCCAGTCGGCAGTCTTGATGACCTCGAGGTTGTGCTCGATCACCACCACCGTGTTGCCGGCATCGACCAGTTGGTGCAGCAGCTCCAGCAGCTTCCGCACGTCCTCGAAATGCAGGCCCGTGGTCGGCTCGTCGAGGATGTAGAGGGTGCGGCCGGTGGCGCGGCGCGACAGCTCCTTCGAGAGTTTGATGCGCTGCGCCTCGCCGCCCGAGAGCGTCGTCGCCTGCTGTCCGAGATGGATGTAGCCGAGGCCGACCTCGCGCAGCACCTTCAGCTTCTCATGGATGGCGGGGACGGCGGAGAAGAACTCGCAACCCTCGTCCACCGTCATCTCGAGCACGTCGGCGATGGACTTGCCCCGGAACTTCACCTCCAGCGTCTCGCGGTTGTAGCGCTTGCCCTTGCATGCGTCGCAGGTGACGTAGACGTCGGGCAGGAAGTGCATCTCGATCTTGACGAGGCCGTCGCCGCAGCACGCCTCGCAGCGGCCGCCCTTCACGTTGAAGCTGAAGCGGCCGGGCTTGTAGCCGCGGGCGCGGCTCTCCGGCAGCTCGGAGAACCAGTCGCGGATCGGGGCGAAAAGGCCTGTATAGGTCGCCGGGTTGGAGCGCGGCGTGCGGCCGATCGGCGACTGGTCGATGTCGATGATCTTGTCGAGTTGCTCCAGCCCCTCGATCTTCTCATGCGGGCCGGGGACGGTGCCGGCGCCCATCAGCCGGCGGGCGGCCGCCTTGTAGAGCGTCTCGATCACCAGCGTCGACTTGCCGCCGCCGGAGACGCCGGTGATGCAGGTGAAGGTGCCGAGCGGGAATTCCGCCGAGACGTTCTTCAGGTTGTTGCCGCTAGCGCCGACGACCTTCACCGCGCGCTTGCGGTCGATCTTGCGGCGCGTCGGCGGCACCTCGATCCGGCGCCGGCCGGCGAGGTAGTCGCCGGTCAGGCTGGCGGGGTTAGCGGCCACCTCGGCGGGCGTGCCCTGCGCGATGACGCGGCCGCCGCCGGCGCCAGCGGCGGGGCCAATATCAACCAGGTGGTCGGCGGCGCGGATGGCATCCTCATCATGCTCGACGACGAGGACGGTGTTGCCGATGTCGCGCAGGCGGCGGAGCGTCGTCAGCAGGCGCTCATTGTCGCGTTGATGGAGGCCGATGCTCGGCTCGTCCAGCACGTAGAGCACGCCGGTGAGGCCGCTGCCGATCTGCGAGGCAAGGCGGATGCGCTGGCTCTCGCCACCCGAGAGCGTCGCCGAGGAGCGGCTGAGGGAGAGATAGTCGAGGCCGACATCGACGAGGAATTTCAGCCGCTCGGAGATTTCCTTCAGGATGCGGCGGGCGATCTCCTGGCGCTGCGGCGTCAGCGTGTCGAAGACGGTGCCGAACCAGTGCTCACAGTCGCGGATGGAGAGGCGCGCGACCTCGCCGATATGCTTCCCCGCGATCTTCACCGAAAGCGCTTCCGGCTTCAGCCGGTGGCCGTTGCAGGCGGGGCAGGGCTTGGCGGCCTGGTAGCGAGAAAGGTCCTCGCGGACCCAGGGGTTGTCCGTTTCGCGGTACCGCCGCTCGAGGTTCGGCAGCACGCCCTCGAAAGGCTTCTTGACGTCGTAGCTGCGCAGCCCGTCCTTGTAGCGGAGCGTAACGACCTCCTCGCCGGTTCCGCGCAGGATGGCGTCGCGGGTCCTGGCCGGCAGGTCACCCCAGGGGGTCGCGGTCGAGACCTTGTAGTGCCGGGCGAGGCTTTCCAGCGTCTGGTCGTAATAGGGCGACTGCGCACCGGACCAGGGGGCGACGGCGCCCTCGGCCAATGTCCTCAGGTCGTCGGGGACGACCAGCATCGGGTCGAAAAAGGTCTGCGTGCCGAGTCCGTCGCAGGTCGGGCAGGCGCCCTGCGGGCTGTTGAACGAAAAGAGCCGGGGCTCGATCTCCTCGATGGTGAAGCCGGACTCGGGGCAAGCAAATTTGGCGCTGAAGACGGTGCGCTCGGCGGTGTCCGCGTTCTCGGCATAGGCGATGCCGTCGGCAAGGGCGAGCGCGGTCTCGAAGCTGTCGGCGAGCCGCGGCGCGATGCCATCGCGGACCACGATGCGGTCCACCACCACCTCGATGTCATGCTTCAGCTTCTTGCTGAGCGCCGGCACCTCGGCGATTTGGTAGAGCGTGCCGTTGACCTTCACCCGCTCGAAGCCGCGGCGCTGGAACTCCGCCAGCTCCTTCTTGTACTCGCCCTTCTTGCCGCGGACGGCAGGCGCCAGCAGCAGCAGCCGCGTGCCCTCGGGCATCGCCATGACGCGGTCCACCATCTGGGAGACAGTCTGCGCCTCGATCGGCATGCCGGTCGCCGGGCTGTAGGGCACGCCGACGCGGGCCCAGAGCAGGCGCATGTAGTCGTGGATCTCGGTGACGGTGCCGACGGTCGAGCGCGGGTTGTGGCTCGTTGTCTTCTGCTCGATGGAGATGGCTGGGCTCAGCCCCTCGATGCTGTCGACATCCGGCTTCTGCATGAGCTGGAGGAACTGCCGCGCATAGGCGGAGAGCGACTCCACATAGCGCCGCTGGCCCTCGGCATAGATCGTATCGAAGGCGAGCGAGGACTTACCGGAGCCAGAGAGGCCGGTGATGACCGTCAGCGTGCCGCGCGGGATGTCGAGGTCGAGGTTCTTGAGGTTGTGGGTGCGGGCACCGCGGATGCGGAGGAAGCCGGCGCCGGTGATGGGGGAGGGGGTGGCCATGCGGGGTCGTGCTCCACGGGGCGCGCGGCCCGCGTTCGCCTTGTGTTCTGGCAGTGATGACATTATATGGGGCTGGCGGGAAGGGCTTTCGGCAGGCATGGTCCTCCCGTTTCAGCTTCCAGGGATTCGGACGGCATGGCCGGCAGCGTCAACAAGGTTATCCTGGTGGGCAATCTGGGGCGTGACCCCGAGGTCCGCAACATGCAGTCCGGCGACCGGGTTGTGAGTTTCTCCATCGCAACCAGCGAGTCCTGGGCCGACCGCGCTTCCGGTGAGCGGAAGGAGAGGACCCAGTGGCACCGGATCGCCATCTTCAACCAGAAGCTCGGCGAGATCGCCGAGAAGTACCTGAAGAAGGGCAGCAAGGTCTATCTCGAAGGCCAGCTCGAGAGCCGGAAGTATACCGACAAGGACGGCAATGAGCGCGAGGTCACCGAGGTGGTGCTCAGCCGTTTCCGGGGCGAGTTGACCCTGCTCGATGGCCGCGGCGGCGCCGGCGGCGAGATCGGCGAGGGCGGTGGTGGCGGCGGCTATGGCGGCGGCGGCCGGTCCTCGGGCGGCTTCGAGCGCTCTGGCGGGGGCGGCGCCTCGCGCGGCGGTGGTGGCGGTGGCTGGGACAAGCCGAAGGGCGGGGCGAGCGACCTCGACGACGACATCCCGTTTTGAGTCGATGTCTTACTCGAAGCCCGGGAAGGGCGCCGGGTCGCTGAAGCGCCGGACGGCGTTCAGAACCAATCGGGCGGCCGCGTTCGCGTAGCCGTCCACCGGCAGGGCGCCGATATAGTTCATCGAGCCGAAGGCCAGCACCGCGCCGCCCTTGGGTGCCTCGAAGAAGGTGATGTCGGAGCGCATCACCTCGTCATGCTGGCGCGGCCAGAGTGTGTGGTCGTAGCGCTCCTCGTTGACCAGGGCATAGCTTGGCTCGGTGACGATCGCGGTCGCCACGATGAGGGCGTGGTGCGGCGTGCCGAGGCGGATATCCGCCCGGTCCAGCTCATGGCCGGCGGCGCCGCCGCCCATGAAGCCGCGCTCGCCGAACGCCTGGGCAGGCACCGCCTCGATCCCCTCGCGCAGGAAGGCAACGCGTGCGTCGAGAATCCCGGCGGCGAAGCGATAGGGATGGCCCGTATAGTCGCCCTGGGTGCTGAAGCCGATGCCGACGATGCTCTGCGGCGGCCGGCCGAGGCGGCGCCAGAGCCCGCCATAGCTGCCGTCGAAGGCATGGTAGGACTCGCCGGGCTCGGCCGCCCATAGCCGGATGCCACCCTCCGCCCGGCGGACCTCGAGGGCCCAGGGGCCGTCCCCATGCGGCACGACCTTCCAGTAGAAGCCGTTGCCACCGAGATAGACGAAGCGGCCGCCACCCGCGATGTAGTCGGCGATGCCGTCGAGCGTCCGCTCCGAATGGTATTCCGGGTGCTGGCCGGTCAGGACCACGCTGTAGGGGGCAAGCGCCGCGGCCCCCTCGGCATGCAGGTCGTGGTCGGTGACGACCTCGTAGTCGATGCCATGCCGGTCCAGCATGTCGGTGATGTAGCTGTCTGCCGTGATCCAGTAGGTGCCGGAGCCCTCCGGCGAGGGATCGATCGTCTGGATGTGGTTGACCCGCTTGTCGATCATCGGCCGGCGCATGGAGGCATAGGCGATGCCGCTGCCATCTGTATGCCAGTTGTAGGTCGAGAACCCGTAATCCGGGTGCCCGTCCGGCGACTGCTGCAGGGCGCCCCAGGCGACGGCGCGGTCGCGAAGCTGGGCCTGGCGGCCGGGCCGGGCGAAATTCCCATAGATCGTATAGGTAAAGGTGGGAGCCAGGAAAGCGACCCTGGCCTGGGCGCCCGGACGGGCGGCGCGGATGTAGAAGGGGATGTTGTCACGCCAGCCGGCGCCTTCCAGGTGCAGGGCGTAGACGCCGCTCGGCCAGTCTTCCGGGACCGTGAGGCTGAGCGAGGGCTGCCAGCCGGCATCGCCCATGTCATCCTCGTGGAAGTGGATGGCGCCCCAATGCTCCGGCGCCTCGGTCCAGCGCTGATGGGCGGCGGTCCAGCGGCTGCCAGTCATGGCGCGGGTCGGCAGGTTCACGCATCGCCCGTGCCAGCGGCCGGGGCTGGTATCGGCCACATGGTCGCCGGTGATGCCGATGGCGAAATCCCACTCCGCCAGCAGGGCGCCGGCCGGCAGGGCCGTGCCCGCGGCCTGGGCGGCGAGGAGCTCGTCGGCCCCGAGGCCGGCTGCGAGGCGAGGGCGTTCGATCTTGCCGTTGAAATACCGGCCCGCCGGCCGGTCGGCGGCGATGGCGGCGCTGCCGGGACCGGCAGGGAGGGGGGCTGACAGGGCAAGTTCGGCTTCGGCCGCTTCGCGTCGGTCCAGCCGCGGCTTGCGGGGCTGCTGGCGGAGGGTGAGGGTGCCGCTCGCCGGGTCTAGCACCAGCGCGATGTCATGCCAGGCGCGCGCGGTGAGCGGCTGGCCCGTCGATACCCGCTGGCCGTTGAACTCGCAGAAGGCACCCTCGGGGCCGAGGCCGAGCCGGAGCGCCGCCCCGCCGCCATCCCATGCCAGCACCACGCCGGGCTGATCCGGCAGGGTAGGCCAGACCGTCACGGCGATGCCGAGCGCCCTATCACCCCGGCCGAGATCGACCGACGGGAGATCGACGAAGCTGCCGCGCCGGATGGGCTGCTCCATGCCGGTGTGCCGTCCCTCGATGGCCGAGGGCATCGGCACCTCGCGGTTGCCCGGCCCGGCCGGGTTCGGGTCGCCGCAATGGATGCGGGCGACGCGGGCGGAGTAGTCCGCATCGCCCTGGACGCTCACCATAAAATGGATGGTCTCGCCCGGCCTCACGCTCCAGCGGTCGGCATAGCCGGTGATGGGGAGCATGGGGCAACCTCCGCAGCGGTGAGGCCGGAAGTGTTTCGTCGGCCAGAGGGAGTGTCAATTATACCCGCCGATTTGGCGTTGGGCCCCGGAATGCCTATATATGGAGCCGATGGAACCCGCGGGCCGAGGCCCGCCGGGCGCCCGGCCATTGCCATTCCGGCGGGGCCGGCCGAGGCCCAAGGAAACCGAGACGCGTGAGCGAAACCCAGAACGGCGCTGATGGAGGGCCGGGCGACACCGCCCCAGTAGCACTCGAGGAGGAGATGCGCCGCTCCTACCTCGATTACGCCATGAGCGTGATCGTCTCCCGTGCGCTGCCCGATGCGCGGGACGGGCTGAAGCCGGTGCACCGCCGCATCCTCTACGCGATGCAGGAAAGCGGTTACACGGCGGACAAGCCGCACCGCAAGTCGTCCCGCGTTGTCGGCGACGTGATGGGCAAGTACCATCCCCATGGCGACTCGGCGATCTACGACGCCATGGTGCGCATGGCGCAGTCCTTCTCGATGCGCGTGCCGCTCATCGATGGCCAGGGCAATTTCGGCTCGGTCGATGGCGACCCGCCGGCGGCCATGCGCTACACCGAGGTGCGGCTGGCGAAATCCGCCTCGGCGCTGATCGAGGGGATCGACGAGGACACCGTCGACTACCAGCCGAATTACGACGAGAGCGAGAGCGAGCCGCGGGTTCTGCCCGCCGCCTTCCCGAACCTGCTGGTCAATGGCGCGCAGGGCATCGCGGTCGGCATGGCGACCAACATCCCGACCCATAATCCGGGCGAGGTGATCGACGCGACGCTCGCCCTGATCGCCGACCCCGATACCCCCCTGTCGCAGCTGATCGAGATCATGCCGGGGCCGGACTTCCCGACCGGCGGGCTCATCCTCGGCCGCAGCGGCATCCGCAACGCCTTCGAGACCGGGCGCGGCTCCATCCCGCTGCGGGCCAAGTGCGAGATCGAGGAGATGCGCGGCGGCCGCCAGGCCATCGTCGCCACCGAGATTCCCTACCAGGTCAACAAGGCGAACCTGATCGAGAAGATCGCGGAGCTGGTCCGCGCCAAGGCGATCGAGGGCATTTCGGACCTGCGCGACGAGAGCGACCGCGACGGCATGCGCATCGTCATCGAGCTGAAGCGCGATGCGACGGCGGAGGTGGTGCTGAACCAGCTCTACCGCATGACGCAGCTGCAGACCTCCTTCGCTGTCAATTTCCTCGCGCTCGACAACGGCCGGCCGCGGCAGATGGGGCTGATCGAGGCGCTCCGCGCCTTCATCGCCTTCCGCGAGGAGGTCATCCTCCGCCGCTCGCGCTACCGCCTGGCCAAGGCGCGGGAGCGGGGGCACCTGCTGATCGGCCTCGCCATCGCCGTCGCCAATATCGACGAGGTCATCCGCCTGATCCGCGCCAGCCGCGACGGGACCGAGGCGCGCCTCGCCCTGATGGCACGGGACTGGCCGGCGGGCGATGTCGGCGCGCTGCTGGCGCTGATCGAGGATGCCGGCAACCTGGTGACGCCGGAGGGCACGGTGCGCCTGACCGAGGCGCAGGCCCGCGGCATCCTGGCCCTCACGCTGAACCGGCTGACTGGCCTTGAGCGCGAGAAGATCGCGGCGGAGCTGGAGGAGGTCGGCGGCCGCATCCGCGAGCTGCTCGACATCCTGGGCAGCCATGTGCGGCGGATGGAGGTGATGTCGGAGGAGCTGCGGGCGGTGCGCGACCAAATCGCCTCGCCGCGCATGACCCAGATCGTCGACTATGCCGCCGACCTGGACGACGAGAGCCTGATCGAGCCGGGCAACATGGTCGTTACCCTAACGCGGGACGGCTATGTGAAGCGCACGCCGCTCGACGTCTTCCGAGCGCAGAACCGCGGCGGGCGCGGGCGCAGCGCGGCGGGCACGCGGCAGGACGACGTGGTCGTGCGCAGCTTCATCGCGCATACCCATCAATGGGTGATGTTCTTCACCAGCCGCGGCATCGCCTTCCGCGAGAAGATCTGGCAGCTGCCGGAGGGTGGCGCCACCGGCAAGGGCCGCAGCCTCCGCCAGGTGCTGCAGCTCCAGGAGAACGAGCAGATCACCGCCGTGCTGCCGCTGCCGCAGGATGAGAGCCTGTGGGACGGGCTGCACCTGGTCTTCGCCACCGCCTCGGGCGGCGTCCGGCGCAACCGGCTGTCGGATTTCCGCAATGTGCGGGCGGCGGGGCTGATCGCCATGAAGCTCGACGACGGCGACAACCTGATCGGCGTGCAGACCTGCCGCGAGGGCGACGACGTGCTGCTCGCCACGAGGAAGGGGCGCGCCATCCGGTTCCAGGCGACGGAGGATGTGCTCCGCGTCTTCGCCAGCCGGGACAGCAGCGGCGTGCGCGGCATCCGTCTCGCCAAGGGCGACGAGGTGATCGCGCTCTCCGTCCTGCGGCATGTCGAGGCGACGCCGGCCGAGCGCGAGGCGGCGATCCGCAATGCCGCACTGCGCCGCCGCACCAACGGCAACGGTAACGGCGCGGAGGAGGTGGAGGCGGCGCCCGCCCTCGCGAGCGAGGAAGGCGAGGAGGAGGGCGTCGTGGAGATCACCCTCTCTGCCGACCGCGCGCGGGAGCTGGAGGAGCAGGAGGAAATCATCCTCACCATCACCGATGGCGGCTTCGGCAAGCGCAGCCTCGCCTATGACTTCCGCATCACCGGCCGGGGCGGGCAAGGGCTGGAGAACATGGTCTTCAGCCGCCGCACGGGGCGGGAGGTCGTGGCCACCTTCCCGGTGCGGCCGGGCGACGATGTCATGCTCGTCACCGATACCGGGCGGCTGATCCGCCTGCCGGCCGATCAGGTGCGCTTGACGCGCCGCCGTGGCCTCGGCGTGATGATGCTCAGGCTGAACGAGGGGGAACGCGTGACGAGCTGCTTCCCGGTCGTCGACGACCAGGGCGAGGCGGGGCCCGATTCCGGTGCGGCCCAGACCGGTGCGCTGGCCGCGACGGAGCCGGAGACGCCCTCCGATGGCTGAGCGGGCCGGGCTCTATGCCGGTACCTTCGACCCGATCACGAACGGGCATCTCGATGTCATAGGCCGGGGCGCGCGGCTGCTCGACCGGCTGGTGATCGGCGTCGCGGTCAGTACCGGCAAGGGCCCGCTCTTCCCGCTTGAGGAGCGGGTGGAGCTGGTTCGGGCCGAGGCCGCGCCGATCGCCGAGCGCGCGGGCGCCCGGATCGAGGTGCTGCCCTTCGAGGGGCTGGTCGTCGACTTCGCCCAGCAGGTCGGGGCAGGGATGATCCTGCGCGGCCTGCGCTCCGTCACCGATTTCGACTACGAGTACCAAATGGCGGGGATGAATCGCCGGCTGGACCCCGGCATCGAGACGGTCTTCCTGCTGGCCAGCGAGACGAACCAATTCGTCGCCTCGCGTTTGGTCAAGGAGATCGCCCGGCTGGGGGGTGACATCAGCAGCTTCGTGCCGAAACTCACGCTGGAGCGGACCCTCGACCGGGTCCGCGGGCCTCAGCAGGGCTGACCGGCCCTTATCGGGAGAGACTCATGCGCCGACGCGACCTGGCCGGGCTTGCCGCCCTCGCCACGACCAGCAGCCTTGCCGCCCCCGCCCTGGCGCAAGCCGAGGAGCGGCTGCTGCTCGACCTGAAGGACGGCACCGTCACCATCCAGTTCCTGCCCGATGTGGCGCCGAAGCATGTGGAGCGGATCAAGCTTCTGGTCCGCCGCGGCTTCTACGACGGCACGCCCTTCCACCGCGTCATCGACGGCTTCATGGCCCAGGGCGGCGATCCGACCGGGACGGGAACGGGCGGCGCGCGGGACCTGCCGGACATCCCGGCCGAGTTCACCAACAAGTACCGCTTCCTGCGCGGCACCTGCGGCATGGCGCGCAGCAGCAACCCGAACAGCGCGAACAGCCAGTTCTTCATCATGTTCGCCCCGGCGCCGAGCCTCGACAACCAGTACACGATCTGGGGCAAGGTGATCGCCGGGATGGATGCGGTCGACAAGATCAAGCGCGGCAGCGGCGGCAACGGGATCGTGCAGAACCCGGACAAGCTGGTCCGCGCCCGCATCGTCACGGCCTGACCCGAATTTCAAGGAGAGAGACATGAGCGACGAAGCCGGCAGCCCTGCCGAGATCCCCGGCGAACCCCCGATCGGCGAGCCCACCCCAGCGCCTGCCGCCGCGACGCCCGATCCGGCGCTGGAGAACACGCTGATCCTCGAGCTGAAGGACGGCAAGGTGACGATCGAGCTGCGGCCCGACCTGGCGCCGCAGCATGTCGAGCGGATCAAGATGCTGGTGCGCGCCGGTTTCTATGACGGCACGCCCTTCCACCGCGTCATCGAGGGCTTCATGGCCCAGGGCGGCGACCCGACCGGCACCGGCACCGGTGGCGCCCGCGATGCAGGCCATGCCGACCTGCCGGCCGAGTTCACGCCGCCGGCCAAGGCGCGCTTCGTGCGCGGCACCTGCGGCATGGCGCGGACCAGCAACCCGGACAGCGCGAACAGCCAGTTCTTCATCATGTTCGGGCCGGCGCCGAGCCTCGACGGCCAGTACACGATCTGGGGCCGGGTCGTCTCCGGCATGGAGGCGGTCGACAAGATCAAGCGCGGCTCCGGCGGCAACGGCATGGTCCAGGGACCGGACAAGCTGATCAAGGCGAGCATCGCGGCGGATGCCCCCGCTGCCGCTTGAGGCTTGACAGGCGGGCGTCCTCAGGGTTTTGGGGGCGCCCGCACCGCAGCATGCCGCGGCGCCTGTGAGCCGGTAGCTCAGCTGGTAGAGCACGGGACTTTTAATCTCGTGGCCGTGGGTTCGAATCCCACCCGGCTCACCATCGCCGCACCTCGCGCAACCCGGACGGTTCACTCCAAGTTATGACTGGATCGGAGTGGGAGCCGAAGCGCATCCTGTCCGGCTCAACAATGCGTAGGTCCGGGACAGCACAATGAGCGACCATCCAGTCATCGGCGTCTCGGACGAGGTGGTAGCCGATGCGGACGGGGTCCGCATTACCCTCGAGACGAGCGAGGGGCCGCTCGCCCTCACGATCCCCCTGCTTCTGGCGGAGCGGCTGCTGCTCACCCTGCGCAGCGGCGCGGATGACGCGCATCGCCAGCGGATCGAACGCGGCGATGCGCTCCGCACCGCCATCGTGCCGACCGACCGGCCGCCGCTCGACACCACGGGATGCATGGCGAGCCTCGCCGCTGACGGCCGCATCCTGCTGCAGTTCCGGCATGCCGCCGCGGCGATGACGCAGATCTTCGTGCCGCCCATGGGGGCGGCGATGCTGGCCCGGGCGCTCGGCGAGCTCGGCGGCAAGTTGCAGCCGCCCCGGGCGGTGGCGGGCGAGGCGTCCAAGCGGAGCGGCTAGACCGCCGGTCCCGGCTGGGCCGTGGATCATGGTCCGGCATGGTGTCCTCGTGGGTGAGTCACGCCTGCGGTCATTCCGGTCACCAGCGATCGCGCTCTGGCCGCGGCGTGCTGCGCATGCTTTACCGGCGGCGCCAGCGCTGACCGGGACCCGATCGCATGCCCTCCGTGCCGGCCCTCGCGGCCGGGTTGCTCTCCGGCTTCGTCGGCTTCGCCTCCTCTTTCGCCGTCGTGCTGCAAGGCCTGGGCGCCATGGGCGCCGGGCCGGCCGAGGCGGCGTCCGGGCTGATGGCGCTCTCCATCGCCATGGGGCTCTGTGGGATTGTGCTGAGCCTGTGGCGGCGGATGCCGATCAGCATTGCCTGGTCAACGCCCGGGGCGGCGCTGCTGGCAACCTCGGCCGTGCCGGCTGGCGGCTTTCCGGTCGCGGTTGGGGCCTTCCTGGTGAGCGGGGTGCTGCTTGTGCTGGCGGGGCTCTGGAAGCCGTTCGGGCGGGCCGTGGCCTCGATCCCCTCGCCGCTGGCCAATGCCATGCTGGCCGGGGTGCTGCTCGGGCTCTGCCTGGCGCCGGTGCGGGCGCTGGCGGAGGTGCCGGCGGCAGGCCTCGCCATCATCCTGACCTGGGCGGTGGTCGGACGTTTCAACCGGCTGCTGGCGGTGCCGGCCGCGTTGCTGGTGGCGGTCGGGGTGATCCTGGCGACGATCGAGCTTCCGCCCGGCATCCTTGCCGCCGCCGGGCCGGTGCCGGTCTGGGTGGCGCCGCGATTTACGCTGGCGGCGGCGATCGGCGTCGCGCTGCCGCTCTTCATCGTCACCATGGCCTCGCAGAATATTCCAGGCATGGCGGTGCTGAACGCCAATGGCTACCGACCGGAGGCGGGGCCGCTCTTCGCGGTGACCGGGCTCTTCACCCTGGCGGGGGCGCCGCTCGGCGGCCATGCGGTGAACCTCGCTGCCATCACCGCTGCGATCTGCGCAAGCCCGGAGGCGGAGCCGGACCCGGCACGGCGCTGGTGGGCGGCAGTAGTGGCGGGCCTGGCCTATATCGGCTTCGGCCTGCTGGCGGGGGCGGCGGTCGCCTTCATGGCGGCGGCGCCGCCGGTGCTGATCCAGGCGGTGGCGGGGCTGGCGCTGCTCGGTGCCTTCGGCAATGCGATACAGGGCGCGGTCGCGGTGCCCGCGCAGCGGGAGGCGGCGGTGATCACCTTCCTCGTCACCGCTTCCGGACTTTCGGTCTTTGGCGTGAGCGGCGCCTTCTGGGGGCTGCTGGCGGGTGGCGCGATGCTGCTGCTCCACCGGCCGGGGCTGTTCAGTCGGGCCTGATCTGCGCCGCCCTGGCGACGCGCTGCCAGCGGGCGGATTCCGCGGCGATGGTGGCGGCGAAGGCGGCGGGACTGGTCCATTGCGCGGTCGCGCCCTGCTCGCGGAGGCCGTCGCGGACCGCGGGGGTGTCGCTCGCCTCCTTCAGCGCGGCGGAGAGGCGGTCGACCACGGCGGCGGCCAGCCCGGCGGGGCCGAGCAGGCTGTACCAGTTGTCAGCCAGTACTTCGGCCAGGCCGGCCTCGCCGGTGGTCGGCAGTTCGGGGAGGATGGGGCTGCGGCGGGTGCTGGCAAGGACGAGGGCGCGCAGCGCGCCGCTCCGCAGATGCGGCAGCACCACCGGCAGGTCGGCGAAGAGCAGTTGGATCTGCCCGCCGAGCAGATCCGTCACCGCCGGCGCCGCGCCGCGATAGGGAACGACGGTCAACTCCATCCCGCTCTGCAGCCGCAGCATCTCGGCGGCGAAATGGGAGATGCCGGCCGCCCCCGCCGTGCCGATGGCGAGTCGCGTGCCGGGCCGCTTCGCCAGCGCCCTGAGCCCTGCGAGGTCGGTGACGCCGAGGCTCGGCGTGGCGACGAGCGCCTCAGGAACCAGGGTGACGATGCTGACCGGCGAGAGGTCCTGCGGCACCCTATAGGGCACCGTGCTCGTCACATGCGGGATGATGACCAGAGCGCCGCTGCTGGTCAGCACCAGCATGTGCCCATCGGGCGGCGCCTTGGCCACGGCATCGACGCCGATGACCCCGCCGGCGCCCGGCCGGTTCTCGATCACCACCGGCTGGCCGAGCGTGGCCGTCAACGGCTGGGCATAAAGCCGGGCGATGATGTCGTTCGGTCCGCCGGGCGGAAAGGGGACGACCAGCCGGATCGGCCGGCTTGGCCAGACCGGCTGCGCCCCGGCCGCGACGGGCAGGGCCGCGGCGGCCAGCAGGTGGCGCCGGTGCATGGGCGATCCTCCGGTGTCTCTTCGCCGGGGATCATGCCGGCGGGCATTGGCCGGGGGAAGCGCGCCAGCTACCAGCCTTGCGGAACCGGCTCCGCATAGGGTCGGCCGTAGGGGTCGGCATAGGGCTGCTGGTACTGGGGCTCATAGGCCGGCGGCTGCTGGTACTGCTGGTCGTACCGGGGCTGGGCGTAGTAGCTCTGCGCGGCCGCTTCGTTCCGGTGGTCGGCTGAATTGCCGATCAGCCCGCCGACCAGGGCGCCCGCCGCGGCCCCGCCGACGACCGCCCCGCCGCCACGACCGAGCGCGGCGCCGAGCAGGCCGCCCGCCGCGGCGCCGGTCACCGCCCCGGCCGCCGTGCCGGAGGGCGGCGCGGCGTAGTAGGGGGTCGGCTGGACGACGCAACCGCAGAGGGGAAGCGCCGCGAGGGCTGCAAGCCAAAACTTCGGTGTCATTCTCATCCTGCCTCCGATCCGCCTTCGCAACGCGCGACGGCCGGGAAGGCTGCATCAACCGTTGCGGATGGGGCAGGGGCGTGGCTGCGGCATGGCGACGCCGTGGCATCGGCCTCGACAGGGGCGGCGAAGGGCGGAAGACTGCACGGTGCAACCATCGGGGGATGTGGTGCGCGAACCGGACCCGCCACAGGCCAGGCTGCTCGACATCCTGCGCGTCTTCTCGTCGATGGGCCTGGCGAGTTTCGGTGGGGGCCTCGCCGGCTGGATGCACCGCGAGATTGTCGAACGCCGCGGCTGGATGAGCGAGGAGGGCTTCCTCGCCGGCGTTGCCCTCGGCCAGGTACTGCCGGGGGCGAACAGCGTGAACCTTGCCCTCTATGTCGGCCAGCAGCTGCGTGGCGTGCCGGGGGCGGCAATGGCCTTCCTTGGCATCCTCGGACCGCCTTTCCTGATCATTCTCGGCCTCGCGCTGGTCTATGCCTGGGGGATGGGGGCGGCGGGCTTCGGCGTGGTGCTCGGGGGCGTTGCGGCGGCGGGGCTGGCGAATTCGCTGACGACTGGGCTGCGCGCGGCACGGCGCTTGAAGGGTGGCTGGCCCTGGGCGGTGGTCGGCATCACCTTCCTTGCCATTGGGCTGCTGCGGTGGCCGATGATCCCGGTCGTGGCGGTGCTGATCCCGGCCAGCATCGGCCTCGCCTGGGCCGAGGGACGTGCGCGTGGCTGAGCGGCTTTTCGCGCTCCTGCTGGTCTTCGCGCCGCTCTCGCTGGCCTCGCTCGGCGGCGGGCCATCGATCTTCGCCGAGATGCAGCGTCAGTCGGTCGAGGTGCATGGGTGGATGACGGCGGGGCAGTTCACCGACCTCTTCGCCATCTCCCGTGCGGCGCCCGGCCCGGGGACGCTGATCTGCGCCCTGGTCGGCTGGCAGGCGGCGGGGTTCGCGGGGGCGCTGGCGGGGGCGCTTGGGCTGTATGTCCCCTCGTCCTGCCTGCTGCTGGCGATCGGGCATTGGTGGCAGAGGCGGGGCGACAGCCCGATGCGGCGGGTGATCGAGCGCGGCCTGGCGCCGGTTGCGGTCGGGCTCATCTTCGCGGGCGTTTATACGCTGCTTCAGGCGGATGGCGCAGGCTGGCTGGAGGTGGCAACGCTCCTTGTCTGCACCATCGCGCTGTTGCGAGGGGCAAGCCCCTATGCCGTGATGGCGGTGGTGGCGCTGCTCTATGCCGGGTTGCAGCAGGCGGGCGCCATCGGCCGTTAGCCAGCTACCTGTCCCGTTGACATGGGACGGCGCCGGGCAACAGGATGCGCGGCCAGTCATTGCCAAGAACGAGGAACGCCCATGGCCGATGCGCCCCGATACGTCGAGCACTCCCGGGACGGGGATGTGCATGTGCTGCGCATCGCCAATGCCCCGGTGAACACGTTGCGGACGGAGGTGCGCGCCGGCCTGGTCGAGGGGCTGAAGGCGGCTGCCGGGGCCAAGGCCGTGGTCATCACCGGCTCGGGGCGGAATTTCAGCGCGGGCGCGGAGATGACGGAGTTCGGCAAGCCGCGGGTGCCGCCCTCGCTCACCGATGTTTTCGATGCGATCGAAGCCTCGCCGGTGCCGGTGGTCGCCGCCATCCATGGCAATGCGCTGGGCGGCGGGCTGGAGCTGGCGCTCGCCTGCCACGCCCGCGTCGCGGCGCCGGGCGCGCAGGTGGGCCTGCCTGAGGTGAAGCGCGGCTTCGTGCCGGGCGCCGGCGGCACCCAGCGGCTGCCGCGGCTGATCGGGCTCGAGGCGCTGAAGATCATCGTCGGCGGAGAGCCGGTCAGTGCCGAGCAGGCGGCGAAGCTCGGGTTCATCGATGCGGTTGTGGACGGGCCGCTCGAGACTGCGGCGGTGGAGTGGGCTCGGGCCAATGCCGACCGCAGCTTCACCCTGGCGCGGAACCGCAGCGACAGGATCGCCGGCTATGATGCCGCCGCCTTCGATGCGGCGGTGAAGCCGCTGACGGCGCGGACGCGTGGCCAGGAAAGCCCGCTCGGCTGCGTCGAGGCGGTGCGGGCCGCCTTCACCATGCCCTTCGAGGAGGGGCTGAAGGTCGAGCGGGACCAGTTCCAGCGGCTGGTCGCGGGCGAGCAGAGCCAGGCGCTGCGGCACATCTTCTTCGGCGAGCGCGAGGCGCAGCGGGTGCCGGACCTGCCGGCGGATGCCAAGCCGCTGCCGGTGAACAAGCTGGTCGTGATCGGCGGCGGCACGATGGGCGGCGGCATCGCCATGTCGGCGGCAAATTTCGGCCTGCCCGTGACGATCGTCGAGACCTCGGCGGAGGCGCTGGAGCGTGGCCTCAAGCGCTGCGAGGCCAATTGGGAGCGCACCGTGAAGAGCGGCCGCCTCTCCCAGGCCGAGTACGAGAAGCGCCGCGCGCTGCTCTCCGGCACGACCGACTTCGAGAAGGCGGTGGGCGAGGCGGATCTCGTCATCGAGGCCGTCTTCGAGAACATGGACGTGAAGAAGGAGGTCTTCGGCCGGCTCGACAAGGCGGCGCGGCCGGGCGTGGTGCTTGCCTCCAACACCTCGACGCTCGATATCGACGGGATCGCCTCGGCCACCGGGCGGCCCGAGCTCGTCATCGGGATGCATTTCTTCAGCCCGGCCAATGTCATGCGGCTGCTGGAGAATGTGCGCGGCTCGGCGACCAACGCGGCGGCGATCGCAACGGCGACCGAGGTCGGCAAGCGGATCGGCAAGCTGCCGGTGCTGGTCGGTAACTGTGACGGCTTCGTCGGAAACCGCATGACGGGCAAGCGAGGGCCGCAGGTGGAGAAGCTGCTGCTGGAGGGCTGCCTGCCGCAGGACATCGACCGCGTCATGGAAGGCTATGGCATGGCGATGGGGCCGCTGGCGACGGGCGACCTCGCAGGCCTCGACATCGGCGCTGCCGTGCGCAAGGCGCGGGGCACGGTGGCGCCGATCGCCGATGCGGTGGTCGCTGCCGGGCGGCTCGGGCAGAAGACCTCGAAGGGCTATTACGATTATGACGAGAACCGCAAGCGCATGCCTTCGAAGGAGGTAGAGCAGATCATCCTCGACACCGCCGAGAAGATGCAGGTGCGCCGGCGGAAGATCGACGACCAGGAGATCCTCGAGCGGCTGCTCCTGCCGATGGTGAACGAGGGGGCGCGCATCCTGGAGGAGGGCGTCGCCTCCCGCCCCATCGATATCGACGTGATTTTCGTCAACGGCTTTGGCTGGCCGGCCTTCCGCGGCGGACCGATGTTCTGGGCCGACCGCATGGGGCTGAAGGCGGTGCGCGACCGGCTCGCCCACTATGCCGAGGTGACGGGCGACCGCAACCTGCAGCCCTCGGCCCTGATCGAGAAACTCGCGGCGGAGGGCGGCAGCTTCGCCACCCTCAAGCGCGCCGCCTGAACCCAAACACAAGGAGAGACCCGATGGACCTCCGCTTCACCGATGCCGAGATCGCCTTCCGCCAGGAAGTGCGCGACTTCATCGCCAAGGAGCTGCCGGCCGAGACGCGCGAGCGGATGGTCGCCGGCAAGTCCCCCACCAAGCAGCAGGTGGTGGACTGGCAGCGCAAGCTGAATGCTCGCGGCTGGGCGGCGCCGGAATGGCCGAAGGAGGCCGGCGGGCCGGGCTGGACGCTGGCGCAGCGCTACATCTTCCGCGAGGAGCTGCAGCAGGCGCCGGCACCCTCGCCGCTCGGCTTCAACATCAACATGTGCGGGCCGGTCATCATCGAGTTCGGCACGGAGGAGCAGAAGCAGCGCTTCCTCCCGCGCATGCTGAACCTCGACGATTGGTGGTGCCAGGGCTTCTCCGAGCCCGGCGCAGGCTCCGACCTTGCCGGGCTGAAGACCCGCGCCGTGCGCGAGGGCGACCACTACGTCGTCAACGGCCAGAAGACCTGGACGACGCTCGCTCAGCATGCCGATTGGATCTTCCTCCTCGTCCGCACCGATCCGGCGGCGAAGAAGCAGGAGGGCATCAGCTTCCTCGTCTGCGACATGAAGACGCCGGGGATCACCGTCCGCCCGATCATCACCATCGAGGGCGGGCACGAGGTGAACGAGGTCTTCTTCGACGACGTAAAGATCCCGGCGGAGAACCTGATCGGCGAGGAGAACAAGGGCTGGGACTGCGCCAAGTTCCTGCTCGGCAACGAGCGTTTCGGTCAGGCCCGCGTCGGCGCCTCGCGCGAACGCATCCGCCGGCTGAAGGTGATTGCGCAGGAAAGCATGGATGGCGGCCAGCCGCTGATGCAGGACCCCGAGTTCCGCCGCAAGGTGACGGAGATCGAGGTCGAGCTGAAGGCGCTCGAGATGACCGTCATGCGCGTCATCGCCACCGAGTCCAAGCGCCGCGACAAGAAGCCGGATCCGGCGACCTCCGTGCTCAAGATCAAGGGCACCGAGATCCAGCAGATGTGCTCCGAGCTGCTGATGAAGGCGGCCGGCCCCTATGCCTGGGCCGATGGCGACCCGGACGAGGAAGGCGAGACCAACGACGTGGACGTCGCACCCGACTGGGCCTTCGGCCTCGCCGGAGTCTACTTCAACTGGCGCAAGCAGAGCATCTATGGCGGGTCGAACGAGATCCAGCGCAACATCATGGCCAAAGCGTTTCTTGGATTGTGAACGGGTCGCGGCTTCGCAGCGACCCTTGGGGGCTCTGACGACACATGGACTTCGACCTGACGGAAGAACAGCGCCTGCTGCAGGACAGCGTGGCGCGGCTGCTCGGCGACCGGTACGGCTTCGAGCAGCGCAAAGGCTACATGAAGTCGCCGGATGGCTGGAGCCGGGAGGTCTGGGGCCAATTCGCCGAGCTCGGCCTGCTCGGCCTGCCCTTCGGCGAGGATGAAGGCGGCTTCGGCGGCGGCCCCGTCGAGACGCTGCTCGTCGCTGAGCAGATCGGCCGCTTCATCACGCTCGAGCCCTGGATGAGCACCGTCGTGATCGGCGGCGGCTTCCTCCGCCATGGCGCCTCGCAGGAGCTCAGGAACGAGCTGGTGCCGCAGGTCGCCTCGGGCGAGATGCTGCTGGCCTTCGCCCAGGTGGAGCGGCAGTCGCGCTACGATCTGTTCGACGTCGCGACCACGGCGAAGAAGGACGGCAGCGGCTGGGTCATCAACGGCCGCAAGGGCTATGTGGTGCATGGCGACAGCGCCGACCGGCTGATCGTCACCGCGCGCGTGGCCGGCGCGCAGCGCGAACTGAAAGGCATCGGCGTCTTCCTGGTCGATGCGAAGGACCCTGGCGTGCAGCGCCGCGGCTACCGCACGGTGGATGGGCAGCGGGCAGCGGAGGTGGAGCTCTCCAATGTCCGGGCGCTCGCCGTGCTCGGCAACCCGGAGGACGGGCTGCCGCTGGTCGATCAGGTGGTGGATGAGAGCATCGCGGCGCTGGCCGGCGAGGCGGTCGGCGCCATGCAGGCGGCGCACGACATGACCATCGACTACATGAAGACCCGGCAGCAATTCGGTCGGCCGATCGGCAGCTTCCAGGCGCTGCAGCATCGGGCGGCGGATATGCTGGTGGCGCTGGAGCAGGCGCGCTCCATGTCCTACTTCGCGGCCATTTCCTCCGAGGAGCACAATCCGACGGAGCGGCGCAAGTCGATGGCAGCGGTGAAGGTGCAGATCGGCCGCTCGGCGCGCTTCGTCGGGCAGCAGAGCATCCAGCTGCATGGCGGCATCGCCATGACGATCGAGTATGCCTGCGGCCATTACTTCAAGCGGCTGACGGTGAATGACGCGATGTTTGGCGATGCGGACCATTATGTCCGCTACCTGTCGGATACGGGCGGGCTGGTCGCCGCCGCCTGACAGGTCACCGACCACTTCGCAAAGCGTTGCGGACTGGTCGCTTCCCTTGTTTGACCGGGTCCGGGGCGCCATGCTGCGCTCCGGCCGCGCAGTGTGCGAGCGACGGGACTGATCCAGTTCGGTCAGGTCACGCCCGACTTGAAGGCGAAGACCACGCATGGACCCGTCCGCTTCGATGAATGGCTCGGCTTCCCCTGTGGCGTGTTGTTTGGCCGCCCGAGGGAAAGCGCGCCGGTCTGCACCACGGAGCCCGGCGGGACGGCCCGCCCTTCACCAACCACGAGTAGGCCGACTCCCTTCCGCCAGGGTTGGGAGGTCAAACGGCCCTATCTGCGCTATGTGGAGGTGACCTGGGGGCCGCAGGCCGAAAATCGTTTGCGCAATAACGGATAGTGCGGTTCCCTATCATATTCGCAGTTGCAGCGGGACCGGGGGCAGCATGGTGGGACGGGCGATCGGGCGCCGCCAAATTCTGGCGGGCGCCGGCATGGCGGCTTTGGCGGCACCGGGCATCGCCCTTGCCCAGGGCGAGGCCATCCGCATCGGCGAGATCAACAGCTACACCGCCCAGCCCGCCTTCCTACAGCCCTACCGCAATGCCTGGATCCTGGCGCAGGAGCAGGTGAACGCCGCCGGCGGTATCAACGGCCGCCGGATTGAAACCATCTTCCGCGACGATGCCGGGCGACCGGAGGATGCCGTCCGCCTCGCGGGCGAGTTGGTGAATGCGGAGAAGGTGTCCCTGCTGGCGGGCGGCTTCCTCTCCAATGTCGGGCTGGCACTCGGGGATTTCGCCAACCAGAACAAGAAGCTCTTCGTCGCCAGCGAGCCGCTGACCGATGCGCTCGTCTGGAGCCGCGGCAACCGGTATACGTTCCGCCTCCGCGCGAGCACCTACATGCAATCCGCCATGCTGGTGGAGGAGGCGGCGAAGCTCCCGGCACGGCGCTGGGCGACCGTCGCTCCGAACTACGAGTACGGCCAGTCCGCCGTGCGCTGGTTCAAGGAACTGCTGAGCCGCGCCAAGCCGGATGTGGAGTTCGTCGCCGAGCAGTTCCCCGCCCTTGGCCGCATCGATGCGGGTGCCACGGTCCAGGCGCTGGCAGCGGCCAATCCGGAGGCAATCTTCAACGTCACCTTCGGCGCCGACCTCACCAATTTCGTCCGCCAGGGCTCGACCCGGGGGCTGTTCGAGCGGCGGCGCGTCGTCTCGCTGCTGACCGGCGAGCCGGAGTATCTCGACCCACTCGGCGACGAGGCGCCGGAGAATTGGATCGTCACCGGCTATCCCTGGGAGCAGATCGACACGCCCTCCCACACGCCCTTCCGCGAGGCCTATCGCCGCCGCTGGAACGACTATCCGCGCCTCGGCAGCGTCGTCGGTTATGACACGGTGATGGCGATCGCAGCGCTGCTGAGGAAATCCCCCTCGCTCGAGGCCGAGGCGCTGGTCGAGGGCATGTCCGGGCTACGCTTCGGCTCGGTCCTCGGGCCGGTGGAGTTCCGCGCGATCGACCATCAATCCACCATGGGCGCCTTCGTCGGCCGCACCGTGCTCAAGAATGGCAAGGGAGCGATGGCCGACTGGCGCTATGCCGAGGGCAAGGACTACCTGCCATCGGATGAGGTGGTGCGGACCTTGCGGCCCCAGGCCTGACGCAGGCGGCCTTGGAGAACCTGGTCCTCCAGGCCCTGAGCGGCCTGGCGAGCGCCTCATCCTTGTTCCTGGTGGCGTCCGGCCTCACCGTCATCTTCGGCGTCAGCCGCGTCGTGAACTTCGCCCATGGCTCGCTCTACATGCTGGGGGCCTACCTGGCCTACAGCCTGGTCACCACCCTGCCGCATGGGCATCTCGGCTTCTGGGGTGGGGTAATCGGCGCGGCGGTGCTGGTGGGGCTGATCGGCCTCATCGTCGAGGTGCTGCTTCTGCGGCGCATCTACCGGGCGCCGGAGCTGTTCCAGCTGCTCGCCACCTTCGGCGTCGTGCTCATCGTGCAGGACCTGGCGCAGATGATCTGGGGCCCGCAGGACCTGCTCGGGCCGCGGGCGCCGGGGCTGCGCGGCAGCATCGAGATCGTGGGGATGCGCTTCCCGCTCTATGAGCTCTTCCTGATCGGCGTCGGGCCGGTGGTGCTGGGGCTGCTCGTGCTGCTGTTCCACCGCACGCGCTGGGGCACGCTGGTGCGGGCGGCAACCCAGGACCGCGAGATGGTGGGGGCGCTCGGCGTGAACCAGCGCATGCTCTTCACCTCGGTCTTCTTCCTCGGCAGCCTGCTCGCCGGCCTCGGCGGCGCGCTGCAGCTGCCGCGGGAGAGCGTCAACCTGCATATGGACCTCGCCATCATCACCGAGGCCTTCGTCGTCGTGGTGGTGGGCGGGCTCGGCAGCCTCACCGGCGCGGCGCTGGCGGCGTTGCTGATCGGGGAGCTGCATGCCTTCGGCATCCTGATCGTGCCGAAGATCACGCTGGTGCTGGTCTTCCTCGTCATGGCGCTGGTGCTGGTGGTGCGGCCGCATGGGCTGCTCGGCAAGCCGGAGGCGGCGGCGCGGGGCGGGCAGGGAAGTGCGGAGCCGGTGATCGGCCCGGCTCCCCCGGCGCTGCGTTGGTTGGGCCTGGCGGCGCTCGCGGTGGCGGTCGTGCTGCCGCCCTTCCTCGGCGACTATGCCGTCTCGGTGCTGACGGAGCTCGCCATCGCGGTGCTCTTCGCGGCGAGCCTTCATCTCATCATGGGCCCTGGCGGCATGGCGAGCTTCGGCCACGCAGCCTATTTCGGCATCGGCGCCTATGGGGCGGCGCTGGCGGCGCAATGGCTCGCCGCGCCGATGCTGGCCGGGCTGGCGCTGGCGCCCTTGGCGGCGGGCGTCTTCGGCCTCCTCTTCGGCTATTTCTGCGTGCGGCTCTCGGGCGTCTATGCGGCGATGCTGACGCTGGCCTTCGCGCAGATCGCCTGGTCGGTCGCTTTCCAATGGGTCGAGGTGACGGGGGGCGACAACGGCATCCTCGGCGTCTGGCCCTCGGCCTGGGCGGCGCCGAAGCTGGTCTACTACTACCTGGCGCTGGCCCTCTGCCTGGGCGCGACGCTGTTCCTGCGCCGCGTGGTGCATGCGCCCTTCGGCTATGCGCTGCGGGCGCAGCGGGACAGCGCCTTGCGGGCCGAGGCGATCGGCATCGATGCCTTCCGCGTCCGCTGGCTAGGCTTCGGCCTGGCGGCGGCGGCGGCGGGCGTCGCGGGCGGGCTCTTTGCCTATGGCAAGGGCAGCGTCTTCCCGACCTATATGGGCATCCCACGCAGCGTGGATGCGCTGCTGATGGTGCTGCTCGGCGGCGTGCAGACGCTGTCCGGGCCGATCGTCGGCGCACTCGCCTTCACCGGGCTGCAGGAGCAGCTGGTCAAGCTCACCGACCTGTGGCGGCTGATCCTCGGCTGCATCATCGTGCTGCTCGTGCTCTTCTTCCCGCAGGGGCTGGCCGGGGCGGCCCGGGCGCGCTGGGAGGCCCGGCATGGCGACGCTTGAGGTCGCGGGGCTGGAGAAAAGCTTCGGCGGCGTCCGTGCCGTCCAGGGCATCTCCTTCTCCGTCAGGCCGGGCGAGATGCTGGCGCTGATCGGGCCGAACGGTGCCGGCAAGTCTACCTGCTTCAATATGCTGAACGGGCAGCTCCGGCCCGATGCCGGCTCGGTGCGGTTGCTGGGGCGCGAGATCACCGGAATGGCCCCGCGGACGATCTGGCGGCTCGGCGTCGGCCGGACCTTCCAGATCACCGCCACCTTCGGCTCCATGACAGTGCTGGAGAACGTGCAGATGGCGCTGCTCTCGCATCACCGGCGGCTCGGCGGGCTGTGGCGGCCAGTGGCGCGGATGGATGCGGCGCCGGCGCGGGCGCTGCTGGAGCGGCTCGGCATGGCGGAGCAGGCGGCGCGGCCCTGCGGCATCCTCGCCTATGGCGACCTGAAGCGTGTGGAACTTGCCATTGCACTGGCCAACCAGCCGAAGCTGCTGCTGATGGACGAGCCGACCGCGGGGATGGCGCCGCAGGAACGCGTTTCCCTGATGGCGCTGACGGCGCAGATCGCCCGCGAGAGCGGCATCGCCGTTCTCTTCACGGAGCATGACATGGATGTGGTGTTCGGCCATGCGGACCGCATCCTGGTGCTCGACCGCGGCCGGTTGATCGCCGAGGGGGCTCCGGCCGCGGTCCGTGCGGATCCGAAGGTGCGGGAGGTCTATCTCGGCTCGGGTGCGGTGACGGGGGCGCATTGATGCTGAGCGTCAGCGGGCTCTCGGCCTATTACGGGCGGGCGCATATCCTCGACGACGTGGCGCTCGAGGTCGGGCCGGGCGAGGTGGTGGTGCTGCTCGGGCGCAATGGCGCCGGCAAGAGCACGACGATGAAGGCGATCATGGGGCTCGTCCCGCCCGCCGCGGGCCGCGTCCGCTTCGACGGCGCCGAGATCGCCGGGCGGGAGCCCTTCGAGATCGCCCGTCGGGGGCTCGGCTATGTGCCGGAGGAGCGGCGCATCTTCACCGGGCTTTCCGTACTGGAAAACTTGGAGGTCGGGCGGCGGCCGCCGACGGCCGGGCTCCGGCCCTGGACGCCGGAGCGCCTCTTCACCCTCTTCCCCAGCCTGGGCGCCATGCAGGACCGGCCGGGCGGGCGGATGAGCGGCGGCGAGCAGCAGATGCTCACCATCGCCCGCACGCTGATGGGCAACCCGAAGCTGATCCTGCTCGACGAGCCGAGCGAGGGGCTGGCGCCCGTCGTCGTCGAGCGCATGGCGGAGGCGATCCGGGCGCTGAAGGCGGAGGGGCTGTCGATCCTGCTGTCCGAGCAGAACCTGCATTTCGCCCAGGCGGTCAGCGACCGGGCGACGATCATCGAGAAGGGACGCATCCGCTGGAGCGGGAGCATTGCCGAGCTGCTCGCGGCGGATGAGGTCAGGGAGCAGTACCTGTCGGTGTAGGCAGCAGGCCCGGGGCGCCGACGACGCGCACGGCCTCGCCCAGCACGAGCGCGGCACCCTCGATCAGCCCTGCCGCGAACAGGGCCTCGGCCCGCGCCTCGCCGGCGTCGAGGGCGGAGGCAACAACCGGGGCGGGGAGGGGGCCGACGCCCGTCGTCACCAGGCGATCGCCGAGATCGCTGTCCGGATCGAGCGAGCGGGCCGGAGCGCGCTGGATGGCGGAATGGTCTGCATCGACCGCATTGGCGATGACGGTCGCCGCGGCGTCTGCAGCCGCGGCGCCGCGGGCGAGCACCGTCACCGCATCGGCGATGCCGAGGGAGAAGCTGCGACCCGGCCAGCCGCTGGTGGCGATGCCGCGGACAGGATCCTGGGCGCGGATGCGGATCAGCGCCTCCGGCACGGCGCGGGCGAGGCGCGGCACCACGCCGATGCGCAAGGCAGCGCCGGGGGCAAGGAAGAGGGCGATGTCGCCGCCATTGTTGACATGCGCTGCAGTGAGGCCCGGCGTGGTGGCCAGGGCCCCCAGCACCTCCTCGGCCACCGCCCCGGCGACGGCGGCCATCGGCGTGATGAAGCCGGCGCGGAAGGGCCAAGCCGCCTCCGCCATACGCCGGGCGACGGGGCCGTGCAACGCCGGGCGGTCCGCGCCGAGGGGCGTGCGGAGCAGCGGCAGCTCCGCCGCCAGCCCGGCGAGCAGCCCCCGGAAGGCGACGGTCGCGCGGGCGGCAGCCTCGGTGACGGCGCGGCGCGTGCCCTCCAGGCCGATCACCAGGTCGATCGGGCCTTCCTGGAGATGCAGCCTCCCATCGGGGAGGGAGGCGGCTAGGGCGCCGGCCATGGGTTGGCGTCCAGCCAAGCCTCCTGTCGGGCCGAGCCGCCATACTCGGCAAGGAGCTGCTCGAGCGGCAGCGCATGCTCCACATGGCCGCCAAGCCGGGCATAGAGGTCGGCCCGCAGGGTGAACTCGATGGGCGCGACGAGAGCCGGGGTGGGGACGTAGCCGAAGGCGCCGTCCGGCGCCCGCAGCACATCCGCCATCACGGTGATGCCGCCACCCGGCCAGAGAGTGCATGGCGCGCCGCCGATGGTGACGCGGACCAGGGAGCGCTGCACCTCCCGCGTCAGCAGCACCGGGTTCTCGGTGACGCCCGCTCGCAGCGACCCGCCGGCGCCGGCCATGAAGAGCACGGAGGTCATCGCCGGCTCGCAATTCTCGCCGATGCGCTCGACGGTCTTGAGTACCGCGGGCGGGATCGGTACCGGGACGGGGCGCAGCGCCTCGTCCAGCTCCACATAGAGATGGTCCTCGCCCGTGGTGCTGGTGAGCAGCAGGCGGAGGCCGGGCCAGGCGGTCTTCGGGTCGATGCTCTCGATCACGGCGAGCGGGTCCCTGATGTCGGTCCCGCCCCAGCCATTCCCCGGATGCGCCACCTGGAAGTAGCGGCCGGGGGTGGAGCGCCGGCCGCGGACGCGGATGCCGCTCGGCGGCACGTCGAGGCACTTGCCGGCCTGGTGCTCGGAAAGGACGCCGGTGATGTGGTCGTCGACGACGATCACCTCATCCACATGACCGTGCCATTGCCGGGCGAAGATGCCGATGGCCGCGCTCCCGCAACCGACGCGCATCCGCCGCTCCGGCATGCCGTCGACGATGGGCGCCTGACCGGCTTGGAGCACCAGCTTCGCCCCGCCATCGATCGAGACCTCGACGGCGCCCTTGTTGCAGAGCGTCAGCATGCTGGCGCAGGTGACGTTGCCCTCGCGCTTGGAGCCGCCGGTCAGGTGGCGGACGCCGCCGAGGCTCAGCATCTGGCTGCCGTATTCGGCGGTCGTCACATGGCCGATCTGCTCGCCATCGACGCGGACCGCCGCCGTCTCCGGGCCGAGATGCCGGTCGGTGTCGATCTTCGCCTTGAGGCCGCAATAGCTGAAGATGCCCTCGGTCACGACGGTGACGGTATCGATACCGGCATGGCGGGATCCGACGATGAAGGGCGCGGGCTTGTAGTCCGGATAGGTCGTCCCGGCGCCGATGGCGGAGACGAAGACCTCCTCCCGCGGGGCGAGGCCGCCTGCCCAATCCTCCGAGCCGTCAAGGAAGGGCACGGTCTCACCGCCCGCCTCGACCGTGCGCTGCATGAGCACCAGCGGATCGGTGCGGATGAGGGCGCCATCCTGGTTGGCGTAGCGGCTGCACGCGCCGCTGCGGCCGGGGCGGATGCGGCAGAGCACGGGGCAGGCGTCGCAGCGGACGATGCCCTCATTGCCCTCGCGGGCGCCGAAGAGGGCGGTGCGGTCGGTGCTCATCGGACCTACCGGTCATTGTGTCGCTAATGAGTTTGGCATCCCCGCTAACGCTCCACAACGCAATTCAGCCCATCCGCCGGAGAATGGCGACGAGGCGGGCCTGCTCGTCCCGCGGCAGCGGCGCGAGGGTTGCGGCGGTCACCGCACGGGCCTTCTCCACCCAGCCGGGCAGCGCGGCGAGGGCAGCTGGCGTCAGCGCCACCAGCAGCATGCGGGCATCGGACGGGTCGCGCTCCCGCACCACGAGGCCGCGGGCCATCAGCCGCGCGACGACGCCCTTCACCGTCGGCGGATCCATCGCCAGCAGCCGGCCGAGCAGGTTCTGCGAGAGCGGGCCGCGGCGCCAGAGCGTGTGCAGGGCGGCGAATTGCATGGAGGTCGGCCCATCCTCGCCGATGATTCCCTGGAACAGGGCGAGGTGACGCTGATAGGCTCGACGCAGCAAGTGGCCCACCTGCTCCTCGAGCACGTAGTCCTCGGGCTCCTGCATCCTCACCTCCGCATCGCATTTCGTTTCTAGGCTTACGAATGGGCGGGCGCTAGAGTGCGCGCATTCCGAGGGGGATCAGGCCATGGCGGTGGAACAGGCGTCGGGTCCGGCACGGGGCCGCATCCTGGTGCGGAACATCGGGCTGCTGCTCTCGGGCGATCTTTCCAACCCAATGCTTGAGGCGGATGCCATCCTGATCGAGGACGGCAGGATCGCGGCCGTGGGGCGGGCCAGGGAGCTCGCCGAGCGGGGCCCAGTCGACTCCGTCATCGATGCGCATGGTTGCGCGGTCGCGCCGGGCCTGGTCGACAGCCATGTCCACCCGGTGATCGGCGACTGGACGCCGCGGCAGAACCAGATGGGCTGGGTCGAGAGCAATCTCCATGGCGGCGTCACCACCATGATCTCGGCCGGCGAGGTGCACCTGCCCGGGCGGCCGAAAGACATCGTCGGGCTGAAGGCGTTGGCCATCACCGCTCAGCGGGCCTTCTTCAACGCCCGCCCGGCCGGCGTGAAGGTGTTGGCCGGGGCGCCGGTGCTGGAGAAGGGGATGGTGGAGAGCGACTTCGCCGAGCTCGCCGCCGCGGGCGTGACCCTGCTCGGCGAGGTTGGCCTGGGCTCGGTGAAAGCGGGCTACGAGGCTCGGGAGATGGTCGCCTGGGCGCGCAAGCACGGCATCCAGAGCACCATCCATACCGGCGGGCCATCCATCCCCGGCAGCGGGTTGATCGACAAGGACACGGTGCTGGAGGCGGATGCCGACATCATCGGCCACATCAATGGCGGCCATACCAGCCTGCCGGAGGCGCATGTCTGCGAGCTCTGCGAGCGCAGCAGCCGGGCGATCGAGCTGGTGCACAACGGCAACGAGCGGGTGGCGATCGCCGCTGTGCAGGCGGCGCGCGACCTTGGCCAGCTGCATCGGGTCATCCTCGGCACGGACAGCCCGGCGGGCTCGGGCGTGCAGCCGCTCGGCATTCTGCGGATGATCTCGCTGCTCTCCTCGCTCGGCGGCATAGAGCCGGCGCAGGCCTTCGCCATGGCGACGGGCAATACGGCGCGCATCCGCAATCTCGATGCCGGGCTGATCGAGACGGCGCGGGCGGCGGATCTCGTCTTCCTCGACCGGGCGCAGCACACGGCGGGGCGGGACCTGCTGCACAGCATCGCGCTCGGCGACATCCCCGGGATCGGCGGGGTGATGATCGATGGCGTGATGCGCTGCGGCCGCAGCCGCAACACCCCGCCGGCCGAACGCATCCCCGAAACGCTCGGGCATTGATCCCCGGCTGGCGCCAGGGCCTCCGCAACGGGCTGGTCTTCGGCGTGCTGGCGCTGGGGGCGGTGATCGCCCTCAATGCCGGTGAACTGCCGGGGCTCGGCGCGGTGCTGGCGGACCTACCGGCGACGGTCGGTATCTCCGCCGCCGTTCACATCCCGCAGATCCTGCTGACGGCGGCGGCCTGGCGGGCGCTGCTGCCGCCGGCGGCACGGCCGCCCCTCCTGGTGATGGCGCAACTGCGGTGGTACCGCGAATCGGCGAACGCCCTGGTGCCGGCGGGGGCGTTGGTTGGCCAGGCGGCGGCGGCGCGCCTGCTCGCGCGGCATGGGATCTCCGGTCAAATGGCCGGGGCGACGGCGACCGTGGACCTCACGCTGGAGGCCGTCTCGCAGCTCTTCTTCACCCTCGCCGGCGTTGCGCTGCTGCTCGGGGTCGGGGATGGGCCGGGGTTGCTCGGCTTCGCCGCGGCCGGCTTCGGCATCGCGCTTGCCGGGGCAGGGGCCATGGTGCTGTTCCAGCGCCGCCTGCCGCTGACCCTGCTGGAGCGCGGCCTCGCGCGCCTGGCGCGGCGCTGGACGGCCATCGATCCTGGCTGGGTGCGGGGGTTGCAGGCGGCGATCCTCGAGCTGCATGCGGATTGGCCCCGGCTGGCGGTGGCGACCTGCTGGCACACCCTGTCCTGGCTGCTTGGGGCGATCGAGATCGCTGGCGTTCTCTGGCTGCTCGGCCATCCCGTTTCGCTGGCGGATGCGCTGGTGATCGAGAGCCTTGCCCAGGCGCTGCGCAATGTCGGCTTCATGCTGCCCGGGGCGCTGGCGGTGCAGGAAGGGGCCATCATCGGCGCCGCGGCGCTGGTCGGCGTGCCCGCCGCAGCTGCGCTGGCGGTGGCGCTGGTGCGGCGGACGCGGGAGGTCTGCCTCAGCCTTCCTGGCCTTATCGCTTGGCAGCGGGCCGAAACCGGCGCTATGCGGTCCGCTGGACCGGATCGTGGAGAGGCCTGATGGCCTCGCCGGGTGAAGCGGCTCCACCGAAGCAGGCCGGAGCGACGCGCTCCGGCCCAGGGGATGGGTGATGGCGAGCAAGACATCGGGGGTGTTCGACCTGCTGCGGCTGGTGCCGCGCGGGGGGCCGGCGATCTGCAATGTCTCGGTCACCAACATGTGCAATGCGACCTGCGACTTCTGCAATTTCGCGCACAACAAGGGCTTCGTGAAGCATCGCAGCTGGCTGGATGCGGAGCGCTTCCCGGCCGCGCTCACCCGGCTGCGCGAGCAGGCGAATGTGCGCTTCGTCACCTTCATGGGGGGCGAGCCGCTGCTGCATCCGAGGATCATCGAGATGGCGCGGGAGGCGACGGCGCAGGGCACGCAGCCGACGCTCGTCACCAATGGCTGGCTGCTGCCGCCCAAGGTCGACGACCTCGCGGCAACGGGCATCACCACCCTCTTCATCTCCATCGACAGCGAGCATGCTCATCTGCATGAGGAGAATCGTGGACTGAAGGGCGTGTGCGCACGCATCAGGGAGGCCAATGCCCGCCTCGCCGCGAAGGGCGTGACGGCGATCGCCAGCGTCGCCATGACCCGGCTGGTGAAGGATTATGCGGCCCTCGGGCGCTTCCTGAAGGAGCTCGGCTTCTCGGCCGTCACCTTCTCCTATCCGCGGAAGGCGGCGCTCGGCTCTTCCTCCCTCGTCTACTCGGAGGATAGCGAGCTGGTCGACATGTCGCAGGCGGAACTGCTGACGGCCTTCGACGGCGTGGAGCAGGCCCGCGCCGTGATCCCGGTGCACAACCCGCGCGCCGCCATCGCCGACATGCGCCGCCGCCTCACCGGCCAGGGCGAGCGCTTCATCTGCCATGCCGGCTACAAGTATTTCTATCTCGACTGGAACTACGACCTCTGGCGCTGCGAGGACTGGAAGGAGCCGCTCTCCTCAGTCTGGGACTTCACCCCGGAGAAGGTGATGCGCGACGGCTGCCAGGCCTGCACCACCGATTGCTACCGCGATGCCAGCATCATGCTGCATTTTTCGGTCTCAGTCGGTGACTCCTTCGCGCGGCTCAGGGAGGGGCGTCCGCTTGCCGCCATGGCGGCGCTGGCGGACCGGCGCAATCTCGGCTCGCTCGGCGCCGTCATCGGCCATGGCGCGCGGCTGGCCAATCTGGCGGGAAGGGCCTAGTGGCGATGGCGGCGGTGATCCGGAAGCTTGTCGTGCTGGTGGATGAGACGCGGCGGGAGATGGGGCGCGAATTGCCCCGGCCGATCCGTCGCGCAGTCGCCTGCGCCGTCATCGAGAACCCCTTCGCTGGCCGCTACGAGGAGGACCTTTCCGAGCTGATCGCCCAGGGCGAGGCGCTGGGCGGGCTACTGGCGGAGCGCGCCATCGCCGCCCTCGGTATCCCCGGCGAGCGGGTGGAGAGCTTCGGCAAGGCTGCCATCGTGGGGGAGGCGGGGGAGCTGGAGCATGCCGCCGCCCTGCTGCACCCGAAGATGGGCGCGCCCGTGCGGGCGGCGCTCGGCAAGGGGCCGGCGCTCATTCCCTCGGCCAAGAAAGCGGGCGGCCCGGGGACGCCGATCGACGTGCCGCTCGGCCACAAGGACGCCGCCTTCGTGCGCAGCCATTTCGACGCCGTCGAGGCCCGGGTTCCGGACGCACCGCGGGCGCGGGAGATCCTGCTCTGCCTGGCGCTGGCCGATGGCGGTCGGCCCCTGCCGCGCATCGGCGGACTGACGACGGCCGAGATCGTGGGGAAAGACGGCCTCCGCTAGAGCATGATCGCTGCAGGCTCGAACGCCCGGCGGCGTGGCTTATGCGGCCCGGCACCTGGCCCGACCGCGATCCCCCCGGCCGTGGATCGTGGCCTAGCCTCGGCGAAGGACGCCCTCCAGCGCCAGCCTTGTGTGCAGGGCCACGATCTCCTCCCGCGTCAGCCGTCCATCCACCCGGTACCAAGTGCAGACGCCGGTCAGCATCGCCAGCATCGCATAGGCGCTGATCCGCGCATCGCCGAGGCTCAGCAACCCTGCCGCCGTCCCCTCCTCCAGCAGGGCGATCAGCCGCGCCTCGTAGTCGTGCCGCATGCCGATGATCCGCGCCGCATTGGGCTGGTCGAGCGCGCGCAACTCGAAATTGGCGATGTAGACCTCGCGCTTCCGCTCCAGGTGATAGAGGACGTGGTGGCCGATGAAGGCCTCCAGCCGGGCCAGCGGCTCCGGCCCGGCGGCGGCGAGGGCGGCATCCGTCTGCTCCAGCAGCGCCGTCATGTGCTCCAGCATCAGGTCGAAGAGCAGGCTCTGCTTGGTCGTCATGTGGTTGTAGAGCGAGGCGGGGCTGATGCCGACCGCGGCCGCCAGCTCCCGCAGGTTCATGGCGGCGAAGCCCTGCGCATGGATCAGCCGCAGCGCAGCCTGGCGGATGGCCGCCGCCGTGCGCTCGCCGTTCGATCCCGTGATGCGGGCCATGGTGCTGGACGTCCCCTCCTGGCGAGGCGCAGGCTGGGGCGCGAAACCTCTTGCGGTCAACCGATAAACGAACATATGTTCGTTTAGCAGCGGGGAGACAACACCCGCCGGGGAGGGACCGATCGTGGCCGTCATTGCGCCTCATCGCCTGTATCATGGCTGAGCCCGGCCCGGCGATCCTCGCCGCCGATGGCGTTACGCTGCGCTTCGGCGGCGTGCGCGCGCTGACCGATGTCTCGTTCGAGGTCAGGGCAGGCGAGGTCTTCTCCATCATCGGGCCGAACGGCGCCGGCAAGACCTCCATGGTCAATTGCATCTCCGGCCGCTACCGCCCGACCGCCGGACGCATCCACTTCGGCGGCGCCGACATCACCCGCCTGCCGACGCGCAAGCGCGCCGCCATCGGCATCGGCCGCACCTTCCAGAACCTGGCGCTGTTCGGGCACATGTCCGTGCTCGACAACATCATGGTTGGCCGCCACCATTTGATGCGGCATGGCTTCCTCACCGGCATGCCCTACTGGCTCGGCGGGGCGCAGCGCGAGGAGATCGCGCATCGGCGCGAGGTTGAGGAGATCATCGACTTCCTCGAGATCCAGCATGTGCGGAAGGCGCCGGCCGGCACGCTCTCCTACGGGTTGCGCAAGCGGGTGGAGCTGGCGCGCGCCGTGGCGCTGAAGCCGAAGCTGATCCTTCTCGACGAACCGATGGCCGGCATGAATCTCGAGGAGAAGGAGGACATGGCCCGCTACATCCTCGACCTCAACGAGGAGTGGGGCATGACGGTGCTGATGATCGAGCATGACATGGGCGTGGTGATGGACATCTCCCATCGCGTCATGGTCCTCGACTTCGGCAAGAAGATTGCCGAGGGCTCGCCGCAGGAGGTGCTCGCCGACCCGCATGTGCGGCGCGCCTATCTCGGCGAGGCGGACGAAGTCGTGAGCGAGCCCGAGGAGGCCCTCGCGCCATGACCGAAGCCGACACCCTGCCCAAGCTGCTCTCCCGAAACGCCGCCGTGGCGGGGCGGGAGGTGGCGATGCGCGAGAAGCATCTCGGCATCTGGCGCAGCTTCACCTGGGCGGAGGTGGAGGCGCGGACACGGAGCTTCGCCCTCGGGCTGCGGGCGCTCGGCCTCGGCGCCGGCGATGTCGTCGGCCTGATCGGCGACAACCGCCCGGATTGGGTGATGGGCGAGGTTGCCGCGCATGCAATCGGCGCCCGCTCGCTCGGCATCTACCGCGACGCGCTGGACGATGAGGTCGCCTACCTGCTCGAGCACAGCGGCGCCGCGGCGGTGATTGCCGAGGATGAGGAGCAGGTCGACAAGCTGCTCAACCTCGAAGGCCGCGCCCCGGCGCTGCGTCACATCCTCTACATGGATCCGCGCGGCATGCGGAAGCATGCCGACCCGCGCCTCATGCCGATCGACGCGCTGGTGCGGCTCGGCGAGGCGGCGCATGCCGAGGATGGCAACGCCTATGCCGGCCTGGTCGCCGGGACCCGGGGCGACGAGGTTGCGATCCTCTGCACCACCTCCGGCACCACCGCGCGGCCGAAGCTTGCCATGCTGCAAGGGGGAGCGCTGATCCGCCATTGCGCCTCCTATATCAGCGCCGATCCGAAGGGGCCGGAGGACGAGTATGTCTCCGTCCTGCCGCTGCCCTGGATCATGGAGCAGATCTACGTCCTCGGTTTCGGACTGCTGGCCCGGATGAAGGTGAACTTTGTCGAGGAGCCGGAAACCATGATGGCCGATTTCCGCGAGATCGGCCCGACCTTCGTCCTCTTCGCCCCGCGCCTCTGGGAGCAGATCGCGGCCGATGTCAGGGCGCGGGTGATGGATGCCTCGCCGCTGAAGCGCCGCATGTTCGAACTCGGCATGAAGCGCGGCCTGGCAGCGCTCGACCAGGGGCGGCGATCCGGTCTTGCGGACCAGCTGCTGTTCCGGGCGCTGCGCGACCGGATCGGCTTCAGCAACCTCCGCTCGGCAGCGACAGGCGGCGCGGCGCTCGGGCCGGACACATTCCGCTTCTTTCTCGCCATGGGCGTGCCGCTGCGCCAGCTCTACGGCCAGACGGAGCTGCTCGGCGCCTATACCATCCACCGCGCGGCCGACGTGAATTTCGATACCGTCGGCGTGCCCTTCGACGAGAGCGTCGAGATCCGCATCGATCAGCCGGACCACAACGGTGTCGGCGAGATCGTCACCCGTCACCCGAACATGTTCTGCGGGTATCTCGGCCAGGGCGAGCAGGGCGACGTCCGGGAAGGATGGATGCATACCGGCGATGCCGGCTATTTCGATGCCGCCGGCCACCTGGTCGTGATCGACCGCATCAAGGACATCGCCACCACCAGCCGCGGCGACCGCTTCAGCCCGCAATACATCGAGAACAAGCTGAAATTCAGCCCCTATGTCGCGGAAGCCGTGGTGCTCGGCGACGGGCGGCCGCATCTCGCGGCGATGATCTGCATCCGCTTCTCCATCGTCTCCAAATGGGCCGAGCGCAACCGCATCGCCTTCACCACCTATACGGACCTCTCGGCGCGGGACCAGGTGCTGGAGCTGCTGCGGGGCGAGGTCGCCCGGGTGAACGCGACCCTCCCGGAGGCGCAGCGCATCCGTGACTTCGTGCTCCTCTACAAGGAACTGGATGCGGATGACGAGGAGCTGACGCGCACCCGCAAGGTCCGCCGCGGCGTCATCAATCAGAAGTATGCCGACATCATTGCCGCCCTTTATGGCGGCGAAGAGGCGATCCCGGTGGACACCACCATCGCCTTCCAGGACGGCACGCGGCAGCGCATCCGCACGACCCTGCGCGTGGTCACGATGGGTGCGCCGGCGCTGGCGCAGGCGGCGGAGTAGGGCGATGGACTGGACGCTGCTGCTGCAACTGACGCTCAACGGCCTCATCGTCGGCGCGCTCTACGGCGTCGTCGCCATGAGCTTCGTGCTGATCTACAAGGCGAGCCAGGTGGTGAACTTCGCCCAGGGCGAGTTCCTGCTGGTCGGCGCCTGGGTCTGCTGGTGGCTGCTGACGGAATGGCAGCTGCCCTTCTGGGCCGGCTTCCTCGTCACCCTCGCCTTCATGACGCTGTTCGGCGTGATCCTGCAGGTGGTGGTGCTGCGGCCGCTGATCGGCGAGCCGGTCATTAGCGTCATCATGGCGACGATCGGCCTCGGGATTTTCTTCCAGGCGCTGATGAAGTGGATCTTCGGCGTCTTCGCCAAGCCCTTCCCGCCGATCTTCAGCACCGAACGGGTCAACCTCCTCGGGCTTGAGGTGCAGACGGCCTATCTCATGTCGCTCGGCATCTCCGTGCTGATCATGGCGGGCTTCGCCTGGTTCTTCACCGCCTCAAAGCATGGCCTGGCGATGCGGGCGACGGCCTTCGACCAGCAGGTGGCGCAGTCCCTGGGCATCTCCGTGCCGAAGGTCTTCGCCATGTCCTGGGCGATCTCGGCAGTGGTCTCGGCAGTCGCCGGCGTGGTGGTAGGGGTGGTGAACGGAGTGTCCTCGGCGCTGTCATTCTACGGCATCAAGGTCTTCCCCGCCGTTATCCTCGGCGGGCTCGACAGCGTGATCGGTGCGGTACTTGGGGGGCTGATCATCGGCGTCTTGGAGAATTGGGCGCAGTATCTCGATGCCGGCTGGTTGAACTGGGGCAACATGGTGACCATCGCGCCCTTCTACGCCCTCGTCATCATCCTGCTGATCAAGCCCTACGGGTTGTTCGGCACCAAGAACATCGAGCGCGTCTGATGGACCTCGCACCGGCCGGCGAATACCGCAGCAGCTACCGGGAGGACATGACGATCTTTCCGACGCGGAACAGCCGCATCGCGGTGGTGCTCGGCGTCGCACTCGCCTGCGCCCTGCCCTTGGTGCTCGGCCGATACGAGCTCGGGTTGCTGATCAATATCGGGATGCTCGGCATCGCGGCACTCGGCCTCAACATCCTGGTCGGCTTCACTGGGCAGATCAGCATCGGCCACGCTGCCTTCTTCGGTTTCGGCGCCTTCGCCTCCGCCTGGCTGCATGAGCGCTGGCACATTCCGGTCGCGCTCTGCATCCCCATCGCGGGGGTGATGACGGCGGTCGTCGGCCTCGTCTTCGGGGCGCCGGCGGGGCGGCTGAAGGGGCTCTACCTTGCGATCGCAACCCTCGCGGCGCAGTTCATCCTCGAGGACTTCTTCGCCCGTGCGCAGTGGTTCACCGGCGGCGTCGCCGGCCGCATCACGGAGCCTTTCACGCTCGGCAGCTGGGTGGCGGATCGGGAGGAAAGCTACTTCTACGTCGTGCTTGCCTATGTGATCGTGATGTATCTCGGCGCCGCCAACCTGATCCGCACGCGGGACGGACGGGCGCTCGTGGCGGTGCGGGACCATTACCTCAGCGCGGAGGTGATGGGCATCAACCTCGCCTATTACCGCACGCTCTCCTTCGGCATCGCTTCCTTCTATGCCGGCATCGGCGGCGCGCTCTACGCCCACTACCTGCTCTTCGTCAGCGTCGAGGCCTTCAACATCCTCTTCTCGATCCAATTCCTCGGAATGGTGATCATCGGCGGCCTGGGCAGCGTGATGGGGAGCCTGATGGGAGCGGCCTTCATGGTGCTGCTGCCGGAGGTGGTGCAGGCCGGGGCGGATGTCTTGTCGGGCAGCGCGATCGACCGGGCGCTCAAGCTCGGCGCCTCGATTTCCTTCCTGCGCGAGATGGCGGTCGGCGCGGCGATCATTCTCTTCCTGATCTTCGAGCCGGACGGCCTCGCGCATCGCTGGCGGATGATCAAGGCCTACTGGAAGCTCTATCCGTATTCGCATTGATGGGGAGGACAAGAATGACAATGAAGACAACGATCCTCGGCATGGCCGCCGCGATGGCGCTGGCCCTGCCGGTGGCGGCGCAGCCGGTCCCGGTTGGGCATCTCATGGACCTGTCCGGTGCCACCAGCGATGTCGGCACGCCTTTCGCGCAGGGTGTCAACGATACCTGGGCCTGGATCAACCGCACCCGCAACGGCGTCGCCGGGCGTCAGGTGAATGTGCTCGCCTTCGACTATGGCTACCAGGCGCCGCGCGCTGTTAGCCAATACCAGGCCTGGAGCCGCGACCGCGTCGTCGCCATCAATGGCTGGGGCACGGCCGATACCGAGGCACTGGTACGCTTCGTCACGCGCGATCGCGTGCCCTATGTCTCAGGGTCCTACTCCGCGGCGCTGACCGATGCCGGCGGCAAGTCCGGCCGGCAGGGCGTCGAGCCGGCGCCCTACAACTTCTTCTACGGCCCGTCCTATTCCGACTCGCTGCGCGCGATGCTGATCTGGGCGGCGGAGGACTGGAAGACGCGCGGCGGCCAGGGCAAGCCGAAATATGTCCATATGGGCGGCAACCACCCCTATCCGAACTCGCCGAAGGCGGCGGGTGAGACGCTTGCGGCCGAGCTCGGCTTCGAGGTGCTGCCGGCGATCGTCTTCGCCCTGACGCCGGGCGACTACACCGCGCAGTGCCTCACGCTGAAGCAGCAGGGTGCCAACTACGCCTATCTCGGCAATACCGCGGGCTCCAACATCTCCGTCCTGCGCGCCTGCCAGGCGGCGGGCGTGAATGTGCAGTTCCTCGGCAATGTCTGGGGGATGGACGAGAACGCGATGAAAGCCGCGGGCACGGCGGCGAATGGCGTCGTGTTCCCGGTGCGCACCGCTGCGGTTTGGGGCCAGCAAGCGCCGGGCATGGCGAATGTCCAGGCGATCAGCCGTGGCTCCGACCAGGCGGGTGGCGCCTATCGCCCCGTGCACTACCTCGCCGGCATCTGCAGCGCGATGCTGCTGGCGGAAGCGATGGACACCGCTGCCGCGAATGGCGGGCAGGTGACGGGCGAGCGAATCCGCGACGGTTTCTATGCGCGGCAGAACTGGGTGCCGAACGGCTTCGACGGCGTCTGCGCACCCTCCAACTTCACCCCGGTCGATCATCGCGGGCAACTCACCGTCTCGCTCTACCGCGCCCGCGTCACCGGCGATACTAGCCAGGGCAGCGTCGGCGACCTGATGCAGAACGGCACGATGCGGCTCGAGGCGGTGAAGACAGTGGCGCTCGACCGTCGCGCCGACTGGCTGGGCTGGTAGCCTGCCATGGAGGCCGCGCCGCTGCTCGAGGTGAACAATATCGAGGTCGTCTACAACGACGTCATCCTCGTCCTGCGCGGCCTCTCGCTGAAGGTGCCGCAGGGCAAGATCGTTGCCCTGCTTGGTGCCAACGGCGCCGGCAAGTCGACCACGCTGAAGGCGATCTCCGGCCTCCTCAAGACCGAGGAGGGCGAGGTCACCCGCGGCGAGATCCGCTTCGCCGGCGAGCGGATCGATGGTGTCGACCCGCACTTGATCGTACGGCGCGGCATCTTCCAGGTGATGGAAGGGCGGCGCATCGTCGCCGACATGACCTGTCTCGAGAATCTCCGCCTCGGCGCCTTCACCCGCAGCGACAACCAGGTGAAGCCGGATATCGACCGGGTCTACGGTTACTTCCCGCGGCTGCGGGAGCGGACGGGCCTTGCCGGCTATCTCTCCGGCGGCGAGCAGCAGATGCTCGCCATCGGCCGTGCCCTGATGGCGCGGCCGAAGCTGATCCTGATGGACGAGCCTTCCATGGGCCTCTCGCCGCTGCTGGTGAAGGAGGTCTTCGGCATCATCCGCCGGCTGAACGAGGAGCTCGGCATCACCATTTTGTTGGTGGAGCAGAATGCGCGCATGGCGCTCTCCATCGCCAGCTATGCCTATGTGATGGAGCAAGGCAAGGTTGTGCTGGATGGCACTGCAGAGGCGCTGGCGAGCAATGAGGATGTGAAGGAATTTTACCTCGGCGGCCACGGCGCGGAACGCAAGAGCTTCAAGAACCTCAAGAGCTACAAGCGGAGGAAGCGGTGGCTCTAGCGGAACATTTCGACACGCTCGAGACTCGCAGCGCGGATGAGCGGGAGGCGGCACAGGCAGCGGCTCTGGCGAGGCAGATTGCCCATGCGCGTGCCCATGCGCCCCATTACGCTGCCTTGCCGGACGGGCCGCTCGCCAGCCTGCCGGTGACGCACAAGTCCGACCTGCTGGCGCAGCAGTCGGCGACCCCGCCCTTCGGTGGCGTGGTGGCGACGCCTGCCGGCCAGCTCGCCCGCGTCTTTGCTTCGCCCGGGCCAATCTACGAACCGGAGGCCGCAGTGCCTGACTACTGGCGCTACGCGCGGGCGTTGCATGCGACCGGGCTGCGTGCCGGCGAGCTGCTACACAACTGCTTCGCCTACCATTTCACCCCGGCCGGCAGCATGCTGGAAGGCGGCGCGCGGGCGCTCGGCTGCCCAGTCTTTCCGGCCGGCACGGGCAATACCGAGTTGCAGGCACAGGCTGCCGCACAGCTTCGTCCGCGCTGCTACAGCGGCACGCCGGATTTCCTCAAGACGATCCTGGAGAGGGCCGACGCGCTCGGCCTCGATCTATCCTCCCTCAAGCTTGGGCATGTGACGGGCGGCGCCTACCTGCCGAGCCTGCGCGCCTGGTATGCGGAGCGCGGGCTCACCGTGCTGCAGAGCTACGGCACCGCCGATCTCGGCCTCATCGCCTATGAGAGCCCGGCGCGAGAAGGGCTCATCCTGGACGAGGGCGTTATCCTCGAGATCGTGCGACCTGGCACGGGCGATCCCGTTCCGGATGGCGAAGCCGGCGAGGTCGTCGTCACGACGCTCAACCCGCACCATCCGCTGATCCGCTTCGCCACCGGCGACCTCTCGGCCATCCTGCCGGGGCAGTCGCCCTGCGGCCGGACCAATCGGCGCATTCGCGGCTGGATGGGCCGGGCCGATCAGGCGGCGAAGGTCCGCGGCATGTTCGTGCGGCCGGAGCAGGTTGCCGCCGCGCTGCGTGCGGTGCCGGGCGTCGGCAGGGCGCGGCTCATCGTCTCGCTGGAGGGAGAGCGGGACGTCATGCTGCTGCGTGCCGAGGCGCCGGCCGATGCCGCCGCCGCACTTTCGGAAGCCTTGCAAACCGCGACCAAGCTGCGTGGGCAGGTCGAGTGCGTGCCGCCCGGATCCTTGCCGAATGACGGCAAGGTCATCGACGACATGCGGCCGGTGCCGGGCTGATGCTGCCGCAGGGCGACAGCTACGAGGCCATCCGCCGCGCCTTCCGCTGGCAGGTGCCGGAGCGCTTCAACATCGCCACGGCCTGCTGTGACCGCTGGGCGGATGGCAGCGGACGTCTCGCGCTGCTGCACCTCCGCACCGATGGCGGTGCGGAGCGCATCAGCTTCGATAGGTTGAAGGCCGAGAGCAACCGCCTTGCCAATGTCCTTTCCGCGCACGGCATCCGTGCCGGTGACCGCGTCGGCGTACTGCTGCCGCAGGTGCCGGAGGCGGCTATCGCGCATCTCGCCACCTACAAGCTCGGTGCCATTGCCGTCCCGCTCTTCCAGCTTTTCCAGGAGCAGGCGTTGGAATACCGGCTGCGTGATTGCGGCGCCGTGGCGCTGGTGACCGATGCGGTCGGGCTGGCGAAGCTGCCGGGCCTCGACCTGCCGAACCTTCGCCTCGTGCTGAACGCCGATGGGGCAGGGCGGGGGGCACGCGATCTCCAGCTTGAGATGGCTCGGGCAAGCGATGCCTTCGCGCCCTGCGATACGGCTGCTGCGGACCCGGCCGTCATCATTTACACCTCCGGCACGACGGGCGCGCCGAAGGGGGCGTTGCACGCGCATCGCGTGTTGCTCGGGCACCTGCCGGGTGTCGAGATGCCGCAAGATCTTTTCCCGCAGCCCGGAGACCTGTTCTGGACGCCAGCCGACTGGGCCTGGGTCGGCGGTCTCTTCGATGTGCTGCTGCCAAGCCTCTACCATGGCGTGCCGGTGCTCGCGCATCGCATGGCGAAGTTCGATCCCGAATTCGCCTTTCACCTGATGGCCGAGCATGGCGTGCGCAACACCTTCCTGCCGCCGACCGCGCTCAAGATGCTGCGCCTAGTGCCGAACCCGGCGCGCTTCGGCGCCCGGCCCCGCAGCATCGGCAGCGGCGGCGAGACGCTCGGCGCAGAGCTTCTGGATTGGGGCCGGACAACCTTCGGCTGCACGATCAACGAGTTCTACGGGCAGACCGAGTGCAATCTCGTCGTCTCCTCCTGCAGCGCGCTGATGCCACCGCGACCGGGCTGGATGGGCCGAGCCGTGCCGGGCCATGAGGTTGCCGTGGTGGATGCCGAGGGCCGCGTACTGCCGCCCGGCGAGCAGGGCACGATCGCCGTCCACCGCCCCGATCCGGTGATGTTCCTCGGTTATTGGAACAAGCCGGAGGCGACCGCCGCCAAGTTCGTCGGCGACTGGCTGCTCACCGGCGACCAGGGCGAACAGGACAAGGAGGGCTGGTTCCGCTTCGTCGGACGCGATGACGACGTCATCACCTCTGCTGGCTATCGCATCGGCCCGGGCGAAATCGAGGATTGCCTCGCCGCCCATCCTGCCGTTGCCATGGCCGCCGTCATCGGCCTGCCGGATCCGCTGCGCACCGAGGCCGTCACCGCCATCGTCGTGCCCGCGCCGGGCGTCACGGCGGATGATGCGTTGGGCCGCAGCCTGCAGGACCATGTGAAGACGCGGCTCGCCGCGCATGCCTATCCCCGCCTCGTGCATTTCACCGATGCGCTGCCGCTGACCGCCACCGGCAAGGTGATGCGCGGCGAGCTGCGGCGCCGCTATTCCAAGGGAGAGGGCTAATGCCCGGCAATGTCACCATCCCGAGCCTCGACCATGGGCTCGGCGAGGAGATCGACGCGTTGCGCGACAGCGTGCGCGGCTTCGCCGAGGCCCGCATCGCGCCGATCGCGGCCGAGATTGACCGCACCGACGAGTTCCCCCGCCATCTCTGGCCGGAGATGGGCGCGCTCGGCCTGCACGGCATCACCGTCGACGAGGACCATGGCGGCGCGAACATGGGCTATCTCGCCCATTGCGTGGCTATGGAGGAGGTGAGCCGCGCCAGCGCCTCGGTCGGGCTGTCCTACGGCGCGCATTCCAACCTCTGCGTCAACCAGATCGCCCGCAACGGCAATGGGGAGCAGAAGCGGCGCTACCTGCCGAAGCTCATCAATGGCGAGCATCTCGGCGCGCTGGCGATGAGCGAGCCGGGCGCAGGCTCCGATGTCGTCTCCATGCGGCTGCGCGCGGACAAGCGCGGCGACCGCTATGTGCTGAACGGCACCAAGCTCTGGATCACCAACGCGCATTATGCCGAGACGCTGGTTGTCTATGCCAAGACCGATCCCGAAGCCGGGCCGCGCGGCATCACCGCCTTCCTGATCGAGAAGGGGTTCAAGGGGTTCCGCCCCGCACAGAAGCTCGACAAGCTCGGTATGCGCGGCTCGCCGACCTCGGAGCTGGTTTTCGAGGATTGCGAGGTGCCGGAGGAGAATGTCCTCGGCCGGGTGAACGAGGGCGTGCGGGTTCTGATGTCAGGGCTCGACTATGAGCGCGCGGTGCTTGCGGCGGGGCCCCTCGGCATCATGCAGGCGGCGCTCGACGTCGTCGTACCCTATATCCATGAGCGGAAGCAGTTCGGCCAGCCGATCGGCGAGTTCCAGCTCATCCAGGGCAAGGTCGCAGACATGTACACGGCGCTGAATGCCTGCCGCGCCTATGTCTATGCCGTCGCCCGCTCCTGCGACCGCGGCCAGACCACGCGGAAGGATGCGGCCGGGGCTATCCTCTATGCGGCGGAGGCGGCGACGCGCATCGCCCTCGACGCGATCCAGATCCTCGGCGGCATGGGCTACATCAACGAGACGCCGACCGGGCGGCTGCTGCGCGACGCGAAGCTTTACGAGATCGGTGCCGGCACCAGCGAGATCCGGCGCATGCTGATCGGCCGCGAACTCTTCCGCGAGACGGCATGAGCATCCTCGCCTCCGCCATCGATACCCGCGGCGCCGAGTTCCGCGCCAATGCCGAAGCCATGCGGGCCCTGCTCTCCGAACTCGCCGGGCATACTGCCCAGGCCGCGCGCGGCGGGCCGGAGGCGGCGCGGCAGCGCCATGCCTCCCGCGGCAAGCTGCTGCCGCGCGAGCGGGTGGAGCGGCTGCTCGATCCCGGCACGCCCTTCCTCGAGCTCTCGCCACTCGCGGCCAATGGGATGTATGGCGGCGAGGTACCGGCCGGCGGCATGATCACCGGCATCGGCCGCGTCGGCGGGCGGGAATGCGTCATCGTCGCCAATGATGCGACGGTGAAGGGCGGCAGCTACTATCCGATCACGGTGAAGAAGCATCTGCGCGCACAGGAGATCGCGCTGCAGAACCACCTGCCGTGCCTCTACCTGGTGGATAGCGGCGGCGCCAACCTGCCGAACCAGGACGAGATCTTCCCCGACCGCGAGCATTTCGGCCGCATCTTCTACAACCAGGCCAACATGTCGGCCCGGGGGATCCCGCAGGTGGCGGTGGTGATGGGTAGCTGCACCGCGGGTGGCGCCTATGTCCCGGCGATGTGCGACGAGGCGATCATCGTCAAGGAGCAGGGAACCATCTTCCTCGGCGGCCCACCGTTGGTGAAGGCAGCAACCGGTGAGATCGTCACGGCGGAGGAGCTGGGCGGAGCGGATGTCCATACCCGCCTCTCCGGCGTTGCCGATCATTTCGCGCTGGACGACATGCATGCGCTGGGCCTCGCCCGGCGCATCGTCGGGCGACTGAACCGGATGAAGCCGGTGGGCCTCGACCTCGCCGCGCCGGTGCCGCCGCGCTATGACCCGGCGGAGCTGCATGGCATCATCCCGCAGGATGTGCGCCAGCCCTATGACGTGCGGGAGGTGATTGCCCGCATCGTCGATGGATCGGAGCTCGATGAGTTCAAGGCGCGCTACGGCACCACGCTGGTCTGCGGCTTCGCCCGCATCTGGGGCCATCCGGTCGGCATCCTCGCCAATAACGGCATCCTCTTCTCGGAATCCGCTCAGAAGGGCGCGCATTTCGTCGAGCTGTGCAGCCAGCGCGGCATCCCGCTGCTCTTCCTGCAGAACATCGCCGGCTTCATGGTCGGGCGGAAATACGAGACGGGCGGCATCGCCAAGGACGGCGCGAAGCTCGTCACCGCCGTCGCCACCACCGCCGTGCCTAAGTTCACCGTGCTGATCGGCGGCAGCTTCGGCGCCGGCAATTACGGCATGTGCGGCCGGGCCTACTCGCCGCGGCTGCTCTTCACCTGGCCGAACAGCCGCATCAGCGTCATGGGCGGCGAGCAGGCAGCGAGCGTGCTGGCGACACTCCGCCGCGACAACATCGAGGCGAAGGGCGACAAGTGGTCCGCGGAGGAGGAGGCCGGGTTCAAGGCACCCATCCGCGCGCAGTACGAGGCGCAGGGCTCGCCCTACTACGCCACCGCGCGGCTCTGGGACGACGGCATCATCGACCCGGCACTGACGCGCGACGTGCTCGGCCTCGGCCTCTCCGCCGCCTGCAACGCCCCGGTCGGGGAGACGCGCTTCGGCGTGTTCCGCATGTGATCAAGACGCTCCTCATCGCCAACCGCGGCGAGATCGCCTGCCGCATCATCCGCACCGCGCGCCGCCTCGGCGTCCGCAGCATCGCCGTCTTTTCGGAGGCGGATTCCAGGGCGCAGCACGTCCTGATGGCCGATGCCGCCTACCCGATCGGCGGCCCGCGCGCGGCGGAGAGCTATCTCCGCATCGACCGCATCCTGGCCGCGGCCAGGGAGGGCGGCGCAGGGGCGATCCATCCCGGCTACGGCTTCCTCTCGGAAAATGCCGAGTTCGCCGAGGCCTGCGCCGCCGCTGGCATCGCCTTCGTCGGCCCGCCGCCGGCTGCCATCCGCGCCATGGGCAGCAAGGCGGAGTCGAAGCGCCTCATGGAGGCCGCCGGCGTCCCCATCGTCCCTGGCTATCATGGCGAAGCGCAGGAGGAGGTGCGGCTCGCCGCCGAGGCCGCGCGTATCGGCTTCCCCGTGCTGATCAAGGCGAGCGCCGGCGGTGGCGGCAAGGGCATGCGCCCGGTGCTGCGCGCCGAGGATTTCGCGGCCGAGCTCGCCGGCGCACGGCGCGAGGCGAAGGCGGCCTTCGGCGATGACCGCGTGCTGCTGGAGCGCTACCTGCAGAAGCCGCGCCATGTCGAGGTGCAGGTCTTCGCCGATAGCCAGGGCAACACCATCCACCTACACACCCGGGACTGCTCCGTCCAGCGCCGCCACCAGAAGGTGCTGGAGGAGGCGCCGGCCCCCGACCTGCCGCCCGCCCTGCGCGAGCGGCTGCACGAGGCCGCCATCGCCGCGGCGCGGGCCGTCGGCTACGTCTCGGCCGGTACGGTGGAGTTCATCGTCGAGGGCGAGGATGCCTTCTTCATGGAGATGAACACTCGCCTTCAGGTCGAGCATCCCGTGACGGAGATGGTCACCGGCCTAGACCTCGTCGAATGGCAGCTCCGCGTCGCCGCCGGGGAGCCGCTGCCGCAGCGCGAGCCGCCGCCGACCCGCGGCCACAGCGTCGAGGTGCGGCTTTATGCCGAGGATCCTGCGCAGGAGTTCCGCCCCTCCACCGGTCCGCTCCGCCGCTTCCGCCTGCCGGAGCCGGCGCCCGACCTGCGGATCGAAAGCGGCGTCGTCGAGGGCGATGCCATCACCCCGCATTATGATCCGATGATCGCCAAGCTGGTCGCCTGGGGGCCGGACCGGCGGGCGGCGCTCGCCCGGCTCTCGGCCGCGCTGGCGGAATGCCGCATCGCCGGCATCACCAGCAATCTCGGCTTCCTCTCGCGCCTCGCAGCCCATCCGGCCATGCTGGCGGCGGAACTCGATACCGGCTTCGCCGGGCGCCATGCCGCCGTCTTGCAGCCACCACCCGCCCCGGCGCCGCGTCTGGCCCTCGCTGCGGCCGCGCTCGAGGCGCTGCTGCCGCCCGCCGCCCCGCCGCAGGACCCGTGGGACCGCCAGGATGGCTGGCGCCTCCAGGGCGCCGGCTCCCACCTCCTTCTGCTGGGGGATGGGGAGGCCATGCATCGCCTGCGCCTCACCGCCGCCGGGGCCGGGTGGGAGGGCGACCTCGCCTTCACCGGCCGCCGCCTGGGGGATGGCGCACTGCAGGTGGTGCTCGACGGCACCGCGCAGCGCGTGCCTGTCCTGCGCGACGGCGATGCGGTGCAGGTCATGCTGCCGGAGGGCGAATGGACCCTGCGCTGGCTCGACCCATACGCCCCGCCTGGCGGCGAGGCGGCTGGTGCAGGGCGGCTCTCCGCCCCCATCCCGGGCCGCGTCGTCCAGGTGCTCGTCCAGCCCGGTGAGGCCGTCACCCGCGGCCAGGTCCTCGCCGTGCTGGAGGCGATGAAGACCGAGCTGCGCATCACCGCCCCAGCCGATGGTATCGTCGCCCATATCGGCTGCGCCCCCGGCGACAGCGTGGAGGAGGGGGCGGAACTGGTCACCCTCGCCGCTGCCGATTGACCTCGTCTGGGAATGGGTTTCTCGTAACCGAGGAACCTGTTCTGAATCCGGATGAAAGCCGCGAATGAACCGCCTTGCGGTGCCACGGCCAAGCGCGGCCTGGCACCGCGGCGCCGCCGGTTGCGCTGGCCGACGCTGGTCCTCTCTCCCTCCTCTTTGCAACGCTCGGGACGAATTGGTGGCTGATGGTTGGCCGATGATCGGAGTCGAGGGCCAACGTCTATCTCCGGGGTGACATCGCCACCCTCGCGCCACGGATCTAGGGCCATGTCGCCGCCATCCTCCTTGCCGACAACCAGCGCGTCGCCGCCGGCGATGCGCTGCTCGAGCTGGACCCGAGCCTCCGGCTCGCCCGGTTGGCAGAGGCCGATGCGACGGCGGCATGGCGACGCTGCGCCAGCAGCTTGCCCGACAGCGCGCCAAGATCGGCAACGCGTAGGTCCAGGCCAAGCAGGCCCGCGCCAAGCAAACCCGCGCCCTGAGCGAGGCCCGCCGCGCCGGAACGGCTACGACTCGATGCAGATCGGCAATACGCTCTTCATCATCGGCCTCTGCATGTTCTTCTCGGCACCGGGCGGCTGGCGAAGCTCATGGACCTTCGTCCGCTGCTGGCAGCGGGCATGCTGCTCTTCGCGGCTTCCTGCCGCCGGACTGCGCGCCTCACCAATCTCAGCGGCTTCCTGGAGATGGCGTTGCCACTCGGCCTGCGGGGCAAGGCGCGATCCTCATGCTCCTGCCTATCAACCAGATCGCCTTCGGCATCCTGCTGGCGGCCGAGATCAAGAATGCCGCAGCGCTCTCCAACTCGATGCGCAACCTCGGCGGCGCGCTCGGCTTCGCCGTGATCAACAGCATCGTCATGCCGTGGATTGTGCCAAGAGAGGCGCATCGCCCGAAGGACGGAGAAGGACACAGCCTTCCCCGAGCTCCTCACGCCAAGGGCCGAGGAGCCTTGGGCCTCCTCGCGTCAGCGCATGCGCAGCGGGTTCCGGAGCAGCAATCCGGCGCCGCGCAGGGCGATGCCGAGATGCAGAGCCTCCGGCATTGCAGCATAGGCCGCGGCAGGCGGGAGGTAGCGCAGCAACAGGCCGAGCGCCTGGCTGCGGCAGCCGCGCTGGGCGAGCGCCATGGCCAGCAGAAGCTCCGCCTCGCTCGGTGTTGCCCGTGGGCAAAGCGGGCAGGCGATGCCCGACATCCCATTCGCGCTCACCGCCTGCATCAGCGAGTCGAGCGGCCGCAGTGCCGCCATTGCATCCTCGGCGATGAAGGGCAGCCGCATCGCAGCGAGCGTCGGCGCGCCGGTGCGCGCGGCCAGCGCCCAGCGTCGCATCCCCTCCAGGAGCAACGCCTCGGCCGGCGGCAGTTCGGCAGTCTCTGTATCGGCCCAGGGCCAGGCAGGAAGGCCATGTGTCGCCATATCACTCTCTCCGACGGAGGGAGGGAGGTTAACGCAACTGAGAACCAGTCGCAAATGGGAGATTTCCGTTTACCCGATCGTGCCCGTCCTATCGTGCCCGTCGCCGCAGCGGCTCGGGCCGCACCGCGGCTTCGTCCTCCTCGACCTCGAGCCGCTCCGCCGCCGGCCGCCAGACGGCCTCCCATCGCCCCGGCCGTCCGGCCCGGCAGCGCAGCAGCTCCAGCCGCCAGCGTGGATCGCCGAGCGCGGTGCTGCCGCCGCCGACCCGCCAGCGCGTCGCCGCCCCCGACTCGCCCGCATCGCCGCGCAGCAGCAGGCCGAGCCCGCCACCCGCCCCCGCCGCTTGCTGCAGCCGCCGCACGGCCATCGGCTCGACGCCATCGAGGCAGAGCACCGCCCCGGCTATGCCAGGGCTGCCCAGCGCTTCCTCCATGGCCCAGAGCGCATCCTCCGGCCGGGTGGCCCGGACGAGCAGCAGGTCGGCCGGCGACAAGCCGAAGCGGCCGAGCCCGCTTGGGAACCCTTCCGCGGCGATCCAGAGCAGGCTCCCACCGCCCTCCGCGGCCGCCCGCGCCAGCAGCAGCGCGCAGAATTCGGCCGCTGCCTCCGGCTCCTCCCCGAGCACCTCGTGCAGAGCCGCCCGTGGCAACCCGCCGCCCGGCAGCGCCGCATCGATCGCTCGACAGAGCGAGACGCCGCCCACCACGCCGGCAGCTCGCCCGCGCCGCGCCGCCAGCGCCGCGCGCAGGGCAGCGCGGTCGAGCGCGGGCAGGAGAGCGTCGTCGGGAGGATGGGTCATGTCGGGTTCGTCTTATGTTCCCGCGCGGAGGCCCCTCCGGTCAACCTCCATGCACCCGGTGCGGGATCGCAATGTCGCCAACCCCCCTTGAATACCGCCCCGGCCCGCGCGCAGATCAGCCGAATGCTAGGAGACGGAATTGCCATGAGCCCCACGCCGCCCGCCCGAACCGTGGATGGTCTCGCCGGTGCCATCGGCAACACGCCCCTCATCCGCCTGCGCAGGGCCAGCGCGGCGACGGGCTGCGAGATCCTCGGCAAGGCGGAATTCATGCAGCCGGGCGGCAGCGTGAAGGACCGCGCCGGCCTCGGCATCATCGAGGATGCCGAACAGCGCGGCCAGCTCATCCCCGGCCAGCCCGGCATCGTCGTCGAGGGCACCGCCGGCAATACCGGCATCGGCCTGACGCTGGTCGCCAATGCGCGCGGCTACCGCTCCATCATCGTCGTGCCAGAGACACAGGCGAAGGAGAAGCTCGATTTCCTCCGCATGATCGGCGCCGATCTACGCCTCATCCCGCCGAAGCCCTACCGCGATCCCGGCCATTACGTGCACACCTCCCGCCGCATCGCCGAGGAACTGGCGGCGGGGGGCGAGCGCGTCCTCTGGGCCAACCAGTTCGGCAACCTCGCCAATGCCGCGGCCCACGAGGCCACGACCGGCCCCGAGATCTGGGACCAGACCGACGGCCGGATCGACGCCTTCACCTGCGCCTGCGGCACCGGCGGGACGCTCGCCGGCGTCGCCCGCGCCTTGAAGGCGCGGAAGCAGGCGGTCCGCATCATCCTTGCCGACCCGATGGGCAGCGGCCTCTACAGCTGGGTCAAGACCGGGGAGGTGAAGGCCGAGGGCAACTCGATCACCGAGGGCATCGGCCAGGCCTCCGCTGTCCCCGGCAATCTCGAACAAGGCCGGTCCCTCATCGATGATGCGGTGCAGGTGACGGACCCGGTCGCGCTGGAACAGGTCTATGACCTGCAACTCCATGAGGGGCTCTCGGTTGGCGGTTCCGCCGGCATCAATGTGGCCGCCGCCATCGCGGTGGCACGGCAAATGGGGCCGGGTCACACCATCGTCACTATCCTCTGCGACGGCGGGGCGCGGTATCAAAGCAAGATCTTCAACCCGGCTTTCCTGCGCGATCGCGGCCTGCCGGTGCCCACCTGGCTCGAATAAGGGCGGACCATGGAAATCCTCGAACTCGCCCGCACCATCCGCGCCCGCGACCCGGCCCGCCCGACCTGGATCGAGGCCATCACCTGCTATGCCGGGCTGCAGGCGGTACTGATGCATCGCGCGGCCCACGGCCTCTACCGGCTGGGCTTCCGCGCGCTCGCCCGCGCCGTCTCCCACACCACCCGCTTCATCACCGGCATCGAGATCCATCCCGGCGCGACAGTCGGCCGGCGGCTCTTCATCGACCACGGCATGGGCGTCGTGATCGGCGAGACGGCCGAGATCGGCGACGACGTGCTGATCTACCATGGCGTGACGCTCGGTGGCCTCTCTGGCCAACCCGGCAAGCGCCACCCGACCATCGGCAATGGCGTGGCGATCGGCGCCGGCGCGCAGGTGCTGGGGCCCATCCGCATCGGCGACAATGCGCGCATCGGCGCCAATGCCGTGGTCGTCACCGAGGTGCCCGCCGGGGAGACCGTGGTCGGGATCCCCGCCCGCCCGCCACAGGAGCAGCACATCCTTCCGCCCCGCCGCGCGCCGAGCCCCGGCTATGGATTGCTCGACGCCCCCTGCGACCCGGTGGGGGAAGAGCTCGCCGAGCTGCGCGCCGAGGTTGCCATGCTCCGCAACGAGATGGCGTTGCTGCGCGGCCAGCAGCAGCAGGTGAACATGCCAGCGGCTGAGTAACGGCTGGAAGCGGCGCCGCCACGCCCCTATCTCCCTCCCCGCAACAAGGAGAGGAGAAAGGACATGGCCAGCATTCATCGCAGCGCCAGCGCGCACTGGCAAGGCAGCGGCAAGGAGGGGACCGGCAGTCTCACCACCCAATCCGGCGTGCTGAAGGACAGCCAATACGGCTTCAAGACCCGCTTCGAGAACGGCCCCGGCACCAACCCGGAGGAGCTGATCGCCGCCGCCCATGCCGGCTGCTTCACCATGGCGCTCGCCTTCCAGCTCTCGGGCGCCGGGCACGAGCCGCAGGCGCTCGACACCTCCGCCAAGGTCTCGCTCGAGCAGGAGGGCGCCGGCTGGAAGATCGCTGCCGTGGCGCTCACACTGAAGGCGAAGGTCCCTGGCCTGTCGCAGGAGGAGTTCCAGAAGCTCGCCGATGCCGCCAAGGCCGGCTGCCCGGTCTCCAAGGTGCTGAACGCCAGCATCACCCTCGACGCCACGCTCGAATCCTAGGCTACACTCCCCGGCGATGACGGGGAGGCTTCCATGACCGAGACCGGCGCGCGCGCCCGGCGCAACACCATCGGCGATGCGCTGGGGCGCGCTGCGGCGCGCTTCCGCGGCCGCCAGGCGCTCCGCTTCGCCGACCGCGCCTGGACCTACGCGGCGCTCGACCGCGCCGCCTCCCGCATCGGCCGCTGCCTGCTCGCATCGGGCCTCGCGCCGGGCGACCGCGTCGTCGCCTATGGCCGCAACTCGGACGCCTATCTGCTGCTCTGGCTCGGCTGCGCCCGGGCCGGCCTGGTGCATGTGCCGATCAACTTCGCCCTCACCCCGAAGGAGGTCGAGTACGTCCTCCGCCAGTCCGGCGCCGCGCTGCTGCTGCACCAACCGGCGCTCGCCGCCACGGCCGAGGCCGCCCGCGCCGCCGTGCCGGGCGTGCGCGGCGGCACCATCGATGCGGGGGAGGGCCTGCTCGACATCCTCGCCGCCGCGCTTGACCCGCGCTGGGATTCGGACGAGGCGCTCGGCGAGGCGGTGCAGGACGAGGACCTCGTCCAGATCATGTATACCTCCGGCACCACCGGTGCGCCGAAAGGCGCGATGATGTCGCATCGTGGCCTGCTCGCCGAATACGCAAGCTGCATTATCGAGCTGGAGATGCAGCGCGACGACCGCTCGCTCGCGGCCCTGCCGCTCTACCATACGGCGCAGATGCATGCCTTCACCATGCCGCAACTGCTCGCCGGCATCCCGACCCTGCTGATCGACGCGCCCGTCGCCGCCACCTGCCTCGAGCTGATCGAGCGCGAGCGCATCACCGCCTTCTTCGCCCCGCCGACGGTCTGGATCACGCTGCTGCAGCACCCGGATTTCGGCACGCGCGACCTCGCCTGCCTGCGCAAGGTCTACTACGGCGCGAGCATCATGCCCGTGCCCGTGCTGCAGGAGCTCCGTGCCCGCCTGCCCGGTTCGCAGCCCTTCAACTGCTACGGCCAGACCGAGATAGCCCCGCTGGCGACCGTGCTGCGGCCGGAGGAGCACGAGGCCCGCCCCGGCTCCATCGGCCGCCCCGTCCTCAATGTCGAGACCCGCGTCGTCGATGCGGAGATGCGCGACGTGGCCCCCGGCGAGCGCGGCGAGGTCGTCCACCGCTCGCCGCAGCTCCTGCTCGGCTACTGGAACATGCCGGAGGAGACGGCCCGCGCCTTCGAAGGTGGCTGGTTCCACAGCGGCGACGTGGCGACCATCGACGAGGAGGGCTACCTCGCCATCGTTGACCGCACCAAGGACCTCATCAACACCGGCGGCGTGCTGGTGGCGAGCCGGGAGGTGGAGGAGGCGCTGTTCACCCACCCCGCCGTCGCCGAAGTCGCCGTCATCGCGGTGCCCGACCCGAAATGGATCGAGGCTGTCGCCGCCGTCGTCGTCCCCCGGGCCGATGCGCCGCCCGACATCGAAGCCGTTCTGCTCGCCCATGCGCGAGGGCTGCTTGCGCCCTACAAGCTGCCGAAGCGCATCATCATCGCCGAGTCGCTGCCGAAGAACACCGCCGGCAAGCTGCTGAAGCGGGAGCTTCGGCAGATCTATGCCGGCACGGCAAGTGGCGCCCTCGGCGCAGGGTGACGGGCGCGCGGCGCCTCGCTATGGTCCCACGTCGCGGCGAGAGGACGGAGACCAGAGGCATGACGCAGGCAAAGCGGACCGAGGCGCGGCTCGGCGGGCATATCCTGGCCGATGCGCTGGTGGCGCAGGGCGTCAGCCACGCCTTCTGCGTGCCTGGCGAAAGCTATCTCGACCTGCTCGACGGGCTCTATGCCCAGCGCAACCGCATCCAGCTCGTCACCTGCCGCTTCGAGGCCGGCGCCGTCCACATGGCGGAGGCCTATGGCAAGCTGACCGGCAAGCCCGGCGTCGCCATCGTCACGCGCGGCCCGGGCGCCTGCCATGCGGCGATCGGTGTGCATGTCGCCTTTCAGGACAGCACGCCGCTGGTGCTGCTCATCGGCCAGATCCCGTTCGAGGAGACGGACCGGGAGAGCTTCCAAGAGGTCGACTACCGCAAGATGTTCGCCCCGCTCGCCAAGTGGGTGACGCAGATCGACGACGCCTCCCGCATCCCGGAGCTGATGGCGCATGCCTTCGACGTCGCCACCTCCGGCCGCCCCGGCCCGGTGGTGGTGGCGATTTCCGAGGAGATGCAGAAGGAGATGGCCTCGGTGCCGGATATCGGACCCGCCCATGTCGCGCCCGCCTACCCGTCGCCGGCGGCGATGGAGCGGATGATGGCGATGCTGGCGCAGGCGAGGCGCCCGCTCGCCGTGCTCGGCGGTGGCGGCTGCTGGACGGAGGAGGGCCGCGCCGACGTCCGCGAGTTCCTCTGCGCCAACGACATCCCCGTCGCGGTCAGCTTCCGCCGCCAGGGCCTCTACGACAACACGCTGCCAAATTACGTCGGCGACCTCGGCGTCGGCGCCGATGCCACTCTGGTTGCGAAAGCACGCGAGTGTGACCTTTTCCTCGCCATCGGCACCCGGATCGGCGAGACGGTCTCGCAGGGCTACACGCTCTTCGACATGGCGGGCGGCACGCCCATCGTCCATGCCTATCCCGACCAGTCGGAGATCGGCCGCGTCTATCGCCCGGCGCTCGGTATCACCACCGACCTGAACGCCTTCGCCGCCGCCGCGAAGGCGCTGCCGCCGATTGCCAGCCCCGCCTGGTCCGGCTGGCGGGCGGAACTGCGCGGAGCGCGCGAGGCGCAGGCCAGGCCCGGCGAGTACGAGGGCCCGCTCAACCTCGCCGTCGCGCTCCAGGCGCTGGAGAAGGTGCTGCCGCCCGACACCATCTACACGACCGATGCCGGCAACTTCGCTACCTGGCCGACGCGCTTCATGCATGTCTCGGAGGGCCAAGACTTCCTCGGCCCGACCAACGGCGCGATGGGCTACAGCGTGCCGGCCGCGATCGGCGCCAAGATCGTCCATCCGGGCCGGACGGTGATCTCCTTCGTCGGCGACGGCGGCTTCCTGATGACGGGGCAGGAGATCGCCACTGCCTTCCACCATTCGGTCAACCCGGTCATCCTGGTCTTCAACAACCAGATGTACGGCACGATCCGCATGCATCAGGAGCGGCACTACCCGGGCCGCGTCTCCGCCACGACGCTCACCAACCCGGACTTCGCCAAATTCATCGAAAGCTTCGGTGGCCATGGCGAGATCGTGGAGGCGACGGAGGAGCTGGCGCCTGCGGTGCAGCGGGCCATCGCCTCCGGCAAGCCCGCGGTGGTCGAGGTGCGGACCAATCCGGAGCAGGTGACCAACCGCTCGACCCTCGCAGAGCTCCGCGAGCAGGCGCGCAAGGCGGCGGCAAAGGTGCCGGTGGCCCAGCCGGCCCGCGTGCCGGCGCCGCGACGCGTCGGGCCGCGGACCCGGTGAAGGGGTGGGGCGCTACCGCCCCACCGCATATCCCTGCATGCCGCGCGGATTGGCGCCCGCCAGGATCTGCCCATCCGCCTCGAGCCGCGCACCGGTGAGCCGCCCCTCGGACCACTCGCCGCCCATCTCGGCGGCATGGCCGCGCGCCGTCAGCTCCTCCAGCACCGCGGGCGCATAGCGCCCCTCCAGCACCAGCTTCCCAGGCCGTGCGCCGCGCGGCCAGAAGCTGCTGATCCAGTGCTCGCTATGGAAGCTCGGCAGGTCGATCGCCTGCTGGATGCCGAAGCCATGATCGAGCATCCGCGCCAGCATGATCGGCTGCCACTGGTCCTGCTGCTCGCCGCCCGGCGTGCCGAAGCTCATCCAGGGCTTGCCGTCGCGCAGCACGAGGCTCGGCGAGAGGGTCGTCCGCGGCCGCTTGCCGGGCTTGAGCCCGTTGGGCAGGGCTTCGTCCAGCCAGAACATCTGGCAGCGCGAGCCGAGGCAGAAGCCGAGGCCGGGGATGGCCGGCGAGCTCTGCAGCCAGCCGGCCGAGGGCGTCGCGCTGACGAAATTGCCCCATTGGTCGATGACGTCGATATGGCAGGTATCCCCGCCCGAGGCGCCGAGGCGGGAGACGGTCGGCTCGCCCGTGCCGGCTGCCATGGCGAGCGCCCCGGCCCGCTGCACCGCTGCCGCATAATCGGTCCGCGGCGCCCGCCCGTCCGGCGAGCCGGGACGGAAGTCGTTGTTCGCCTCGCGCCCGATCAGCGCCCGCCGCGCCGCGTTGTACTCGGCCGAAAGCAGCATTCCCATGGGCACGTCGGTGAAGTCCGGATCGCCGTAGAAGGCCTCGCGATCGGCGAAGGCGAGCTTCATGGCCTCAGCAACGGTATGGACGAACTCCGCCCCAATCGGCTCCATCCCCGCCATGTCGAAACCTTCGAGCAGGGCGAGGGTCTGCAGCATCGCCGGTCCCTGGCTCCAGGGCCCGCATTTCAGCACCGCATGGCCGCGATATTGGCCCGCCACCGGCTGTTCCACGCTCGCGCGCCAGCCCGCCATGTCCTGCCCCGTCAGCAAGGCGTGGTGCCGCCGGCCGGAAGTGTCGAGCGCGGCGAACTCACGGCCGAAGCGATCGATCGCCTCGGCGACGAAGCCGCCATACCAGATGTTGCGCGCCGCCTCGATCTGCCCCTCGCGGTCGCCGCTCGCCGCCTCCGCCTCGCGCACTACCCGCGCATAGGTCTCGGCGAGCTCCGGATTGGTATAGAGCCCGCCCGGCGTGATTCCCCTCAGCCAGAGCGCGGCGGAGGTCTTCCACTCCGTCTCGAAGAGCGGCCGCACCGTCTCGATCGTCGCGCAGATGCGCCCGACCGCATGCGCCCCGCGCGCCGCATAGCCGATGGCGTAATCGAGCACGTCGCGCAGCCGCCAGGTGCCGTGGTCGCGCAGCATCAGCGCCCAGGCATCGAAGGCACCGGGGACCGGCGCGCAGAGGAAGCCCGTCCCTGGCACGATGTCGAGGCCCAGCTCATCCTTCAGCTTGCCGACCGTCATCGCCGCCGGCGCCGGCCCCTGGCCGCAGATCACCTGCTGCGTGCCGAGCCTGGCGCTGTGCAGGATGATCGGGCAGTCGCCCGCCGGCCCGTTCAGGTGCGGCTCGACGATCTGCAGGGTGAAGCCCGCGGCGCAGGCGGCATCGAAGGCATTGCCGCCGCGCTCCAGCACGGACATGCCGACCTGTGAGGCGATCCAATGCGTGGTGGCGACGGCCCCGAAGGTGCCGGCGATCTCGGGCCGCGTCGTGAACATGCTGTGGCGCTCTCCCTGATGCGTTGCTTGACCGCGTTCGAGGGGGCAGAGAAGGCCCGATCGGTCAGGAAGGCAAGCATGCTAGTCGGTGTGGTCGGGCCCTCCGGGGCGGGGAAGGACACGCTGATGGAGGGCGCCCGCGCGGCGCTCGCCGGCGACCAGCGCTTCCATTTCATCCAGCGGAGCATCACCCGCCCCGCCGAAGCCGGCGGCGAGGCGCATTGCCCGCTGACCCGCGCCGAGTTCGAGGCCGAGCTTGCCGCCGGCCGCTTCGCCCTATGGTGGGAGGCACATGGGCTGCTCTACGGCATCCCGGCCGAGCTGCCGCCGGGCGTGGCGATCGCCAACCTCTCCCGCACCGTCCTCGCGGAGGCCGCGCGCCGCATGCCGCTCCTGGTGCTGGAGATCACCGCCCCGCCCGCCGTGCTGGCCGCCCGCCTCGCCGCCCGCGGCCGGGAGGGCGAGGCCGAGATCGCCGCCCGCCTCGCCCGCGAGGCGCCGCTGCCGCCCGGCCTCGATGTGGTCCGGGTGATGAATGACGGGCCAGTGGAGCAGGGCATTGCCCGCGTCGTGGCGGCGCTCCGCGCTATCCCCTGAGCCGCAACCGCTCCGCGATCAGCAGGGGCGCCCCCGCCTTGGCCTGGGTGAAGAGCGTGATCGCCTCCACCCGCCGCCTCCGCCCCGGTGCCTCGCCAAGGAAATCCGTGACCGCCGGCCGCACCACCGCCATTTCCGCAGCGGAGAGCCGGCGGCTGAGGGTGACGTGGAAGCGCCACTCCTCCATCACATAGGGATAGCCATAGCGCCCCAGCAGTGCCTCCTGCCGCGGGCTGAGCCGGGCCTGCCGGCGCCTCGCCAGCTCTGCTTCGTCCGGCGGCGCGCGGCACGCTTCCAGTCCTTCGACGCAGGCATCGGCGAGGGAGCGGAGGGCAGGGCAGGGCGCCGTCTCCCGCAAGGCCAAAAAGCCCTCCAAATCCTCGACGGCGAGCGGCGGCAGCTCGAAGGGCGAAAGCCGTGCCGCCAGTGCCTCTACGGCCGCCATCGCCTCGGCCCAGCTGACGCGGAGGCGGAAGGGCGGCTTCAGCGTCGCATGCAGGCCATAGCGCCGCGCATCGGCCGTAACCTCGGCGATATCGAGCCCTGGCAGCACCGGCTGCGGTAACGGCGCCCCCGTCTCCGCATCCCGCCCGAGCCAGGCGGAGCCGAGGCGATGCAGCGGATCATCCGCCTCCGGCGCCCAATAGAGGGCCAGCCGCGCCTCCGGCGCCGGCGCCCCGATCACGCGACGCGCTCGCCCTGGCGCCACACGGCGCGGACCATCGGCAGGCCTTCGACTGCCCGCACCCGCACGAGGTCAGCCCGAAGCCCCGGCGCCAGCCGTCCCCGGTCGGCCAACCGTGCCATCCGCGCCGGCCCCTCGGTGATCGTGGCGACAGCCTCGGGCAGGGAGATGCCGGTGGTCGCTGCGGCGATCCAGGCTGCCTCCACCATCGCCGCCGGCACGTAGTCGCTCGCCAGCGCATCGACGGCGCCGGCGCGGATGAGGTCGGCCGCCGCGACGTTGCCGGAATGGCTGCCGCCGCGGACGATGTTCGGCGCTCCGGCGATCACCGTCATGCCCAGCCCGCGGGCCGCGCAGGCCGCCTCCATCGTCACCGGGAATTCGCTGATGCGGATGCCGTCATCCGCATTGCGTGCCACCTCCGCCACATCATCGTCGTCGTGGCTGGCGAGCGGCAACTCGCGGTGGGCTATTCGGTCCAGCAGCCAGCGCCTCTGCGGCTCGCGCAGCCGGGCGCGGCGCTCCAGCAGCTCCGCGATGCGCTCATCCACCTCGGCATCGCTCATCTGCCGCTGCCGCTGGCGCATGGCACGGTAGCGCGGGATGTCGCGGTACTGGCCGACGCCCGGTGAGTGGTCCATCAGGCTGACCATGGCGACCAGCGGATGGTCGGCGACGCTCTCCACCGCCGGCACCATGTCGGTCGCCGGCAGCTCGCAGCGGAGATGCAGCAGGTGCTCCGCCTTCAGCAGCCCGGCCGGCACCAGCGCTGCGAGGTCGGCAACGCCCTCGTAAAAGGTCTGGACCCGTCCTGGGTCGAAGCCGAGATCGCCGAGGCAGAGCGCATCGAAGACGGTGGTGACGCCCGCCGCCGCGCATTGCGCGTCATGCGCGAGCAGGGCGGAGCGGCTCGGCCAGCGTGCATTGGCCCGCGGCTGCACCTGGCGCTCGAGATTGTCGGTATGCAGGTCGACCACGCCGGGGATGACGTGGTCCCCCTCGCAATCCACCACCCCGGCAACGCCGCTGCGCCCGCGCTGCAGTTCGGCGATCAGCCCATGGCGCAGGACGACGGTGCCGGGCACTACCTCCGCAGGCAGGACGAGCAGGGCGTTGGTCAGGATGGTCTCGGAGATCATGCGGCGACCGGCATGGGCTGCACCTCGAAGAGGCGGTCCGCGACTTGGTCGCGCACCTCGGTGTCGTGGAAGATGCCGATGACGGCCGTGCCCGCCACCTTCGCCGCGGCGATCAACCCGATCACGACGTCGCGGTTGCCGGCATCGAGGCTCGCCGTCGGCTCGTCGAGCAGCAGCACCGGATAGCCGGGAGCGAAGCCGCGCGCCAGGTTCACCCGCTGCTGCTCGCCACCGGAGAAGGTCGCCGGCGGCAGGCCGTGCAACCGCGACGGCAGGTTGAGCCCCGCCAGCAATTCCCCGGCCCTCGCCCTAGCCTGCTCGCGCGGGACGCCCCGTGCCGCCAGCGGCTCCGCAACGATGTCGAGCGTCGGCACGCGGGGGATCACGCGGAGGAACTGGCTGACATAGCCGAGGGTCTCCCGCCGCACCTCCCGCACCAGCCGTGCATCGGCCGCGGCGAGATCGACGTCGGCGCCGCGATGGCGGATGAGGATGCGCCCGGCTCCCGCGCCGTAATTCCCGTAGAGCAGCCGCATCAGCGTCGATTTGCCGGCGCCCGATGGTCCCGCGAGGGCCACGCATTCCCCGGGCGCCACGTCGAGTTCCACGCCCTCGAGAACGGGGATGCGCGTCCCGCCCTGGAGGTGCAGGATGAAGGACTTCCCGAGCCCCTCCGTCCAGATCGCCCAGCTCATGCCGCCAGCACCGAGGCGACGAGGAGCTGGGTATATTCATGCTGCGGATCGTCGAGCACGCGGTCGGTCAGCCCCTGTTCCACCACCTGCCCTTGCCTCATCACCAGCAGCCGATGCGCCAGCAGCCGCGCCGCCGCGATGTCATGCGTCACGATCACCACCGCGAGGCCGAGATCGGCGACCAGCGCCCGGATCATGTCGAGCAGCCGCGCCTGCACCGAGACATCGAGCCCGCCAGTCGGCTCGTCCATGAAGACCAGCCGCGGCCGCGTCACCAGCGTGCGGGCGATCTGCAGCCGCTGCTGCATGCCGCCCGAGAAGAGCGCCGGCATGCCGTCGATCCGCGCCGGGTCGATTTCGACGCGTCGCAGCCACTCGGCCGCCTCGGCGCGGATGCTGCCGTAGTGCCGGGCGCCGACGGCCATCAGCCGCTCGCCGATATTCCCCCCCGCCGAGACGCGCATGCGCAGCCCGTCGCGCGGGTTCTGATGCACGAAGCCCCAGTCGGTACGGTGCAGCCGTCGCATCGCCGCCTCGCCCATCTCGTGGACGACATGCACGCTGCCCTCGGGGTCGCGGTAGCGCACGGCGCCGGCTTCGGGCCGCATCATGCCGGAGAGCACGCGCAGCAGCGTCGTCTTGCCCGAGCCGCTCTCGCCGACGATGGCGACGACCTCGCCCGGGAACACCTCCAGCGAGACGTCATCCAGCGCCGGCACCAGGCCGAAGCGCAGCGACAGCCCGGCCGCCTCCAGCAGCGCCGTCATTCCGCCGCCTCCCGTGCCGCCTGCCGGGTGCTGCAGTAGTCGGTATCGGAGCAGACGAACATGCGGCCGCCCCGGTCATCCACCACCACCTCGTCGAGGTAGCTCTCCCGGCTGCCGCAGAGCGCACAAGGCGCATCCGCCCGCACCGGCCGGAAGGGATGGTCCTCGAAATCGAGGCTCCTCACCGATGTGTAGGGCGGCACGGCATAGATCCGCTTCTCCCGCCCGGCGCCGAAGAGCTGCAGGGCGGGCATCCGGTCCATCTTCGGGTTGTCGAAGGCGGGGATCGGCGAGGGCGACATCAGGTAGCGCCCGCCGACCAGCACCGGGTAGTTGTAGCTGATCGCCACATGGCCGTGCCGGGCGATGTCCTCGTAGAGCTTCACATGCATGAGCCCATAATCGGCCAGCGCATGCATCCGCTTCGTCTCGGAAACACGCGGCTCCAGCCGGAAGAGCGGCTCCGGCATCGGCACCTGATAGACGAGGACTTGCCCCTCGCGCAGCGCAGTCTCCGGAATGCGGTGCCGGGTCTGGATGATCGTCGCCTCGTCCGTCCGCTCCGTGGTCTCCACTCCCGCCACCTTGGCGAAGAAGCGCCGGATGGAGACGGCATTGGTCGTGTCGTCCGCCCCCTGGTCGATCACCTTCAGCCGGTCGTCCGCCCCGATGACGCTGGCGGTGACGGCGATGCCGCCAGTGCCCCAGCCATAGGGCAGCGGCATCTCCCGCGCGCCGAAGGGCACCTGGTGCCCCGGGATGGCCACCGCCTTCAGCAGCGCGCGGCGGATCATCCGCTTGGTGTTCTCGTCGAGATAGCCGAAATTATAGCCGAGCGCCGTCATTCGCCATCGGCCTCCCGCCGCAGCAGCCGGATCTTCTCCAGCTCACTTTGGAAGTCGACGTAATGCGGCAGCTTGAGGTGCTCGACGAAGCCCGTCGCCTCCACATTGTCGCAGTGATAGAGGACAAATTCCTGGTCCTGCGCCGGCGCCTCCACAGGCTCCCCGAGCTCCTCCGCGCGCAGCGCCCGGTCGACCAGCGCCATCGCCATCGCCTTCCGCTCACCCTGGCCGAAGACGAGGCCATAGCCGCGGGTGAATTGCGGCGGCTCCGTCTTAGAGCCGGCAAACTGGTTCACCATCTGGCATTCGGTGACGGTGACCTCGCCGAGCTCGATCGGGAAGCCGAGCTCCGGCGGCTCGAACTCGACCGTCACCGCCCCCATGCGGATCTCGCCGACGAAGGGATGGGCATTGCCATAGCCGCGCTGCGTCGAATAGCCGAGCGAGAGCAGGAAGCCCTCATCCCCGCGCGCCAGCGCCTGCAGCCGCAGCGGCCGCTCGGCGGGGAAGTCGAGCGGCTCCCGCGTCAGGTCGCGCGGCTCCGCCTCGGAGGGCAGCTCGGGCGCCATCAGCCCCTCCTGCGCCAGCAGTGCCGTGACCCGTGGCATCGGTGCCTCGTCGGCGGGAGCCTCGGGTGCCGGCTCCGGCACGCGGCCCTCGGCGGCGAGGGCGAAATCCAGCAGCCGGTGCGTGTAATCGAAGGTCGGCCCCAGCACCTGCCCGCCCGGCAGCTCCTTGTAGGTCGCGCTGATCCGCCGCCGGATGCGCATCGCATCGGTCTCAACCGGCAAGCTCGCGCCGAAGCGAGGCAGGGTGGTGCGGTAGGCGCGCAGCAGGAAGGACGCCTCGATCAGGTCGCCCCGCGCCTGCTTGATGGCGAGCGCGGCCAGCCCACGGTCGTGGCAGGCACCCTCCGCCATCACCCGGTCGACGGCGAGGCCGAGCTGCGCCTCGATCTGGACCAGGCTGAGCTCCGGCAGCGCCGGGTCGCCCCGCCTTTCCTCGGCGAGCCAGGCATGCGCTGCCTCGATCGCCCGCTCGCCGCCCTTGACCGCCACATAGGCCATCAGCCGGCCTCCTCGATCCGAGTGGTGCGCGGCAGCGCCGCCAGCCTGTCCCCAGCGCAGAGCACCAGGTCGACGCCACGCGGAAACCGCGCCCCGTTCGCGGCCCAGGCTGCGAGGAAGCCGCGCGGCAATCCCTCCACCTCCAACAGGTGTTCGGTCTCGATCCCCGGCCCGGTGAGCCGCCAGCCCGCGCCCCGCTCCAGCCCCGCCACCTGCAGGACGAGCGTCGCCGAGCGATGCGGCTCCTCCTCCGTCCCTGCCTCTAGCGCCGCCAGCTCCGGCATGCCGGACGCAGCCAGCAGGAAGCTGGCAGCCCGCGGCTCCGCCACCAGCGGGCAGCCGGCATGGAAGCGCAGCCATTCCTCGGCCGCCGGTCCCGCATCGGTCCAGAGCGGGGTCTCCGCATCCGCCAGCGTCAGCAGCACGGCCGCAGCCGCAGGAGCGAGCGGCGCCGGCGCCTCCGGCAGGCCGGCCAGGCGGTGCACCCGCCCGGGCCGGGCCATCGCCTCCAGCAGCGCCCGGAAGCAGGCCTGCGCCGCCGGCACCGGATCGGCGAAGCCGGGGGTCAGGCCGCTCATCGCATCGTCGCCATGGTGAAGAACTCCACCCGCGTCGCCGCTGCCTTCGCCGCCTCGCGCGTCGCCCGGGCGGCCTGCGCCGCTGCCAGCGGCTCGATCACGGCCGACAGCAGCGCCGGCCGCCGGGACGGATCCTGCAGCGCCGCATCCAGCACCGCCGCCAGCTCCGCCTGCCGCGCGTCCCGCCCGGCGACATAGGCATGGCCGACCAGGCCATCCGCCAGACGCACGCTGCACCGGGTCACCGTCATCTCGCCAAGATTGAAAGGCGCCCCGTCGCCGCCCTGCCGGCCACGAGCCATCACCAAACCGGTCTCCGGACCACGCAGCCTGGCATGGCGGGGCAGGGCAGGGGCTTCCGCCAGACGGGCCGTAATGGCCTCCGCATCGGCCCGCGCCAGCACGCCCATCCAGCGGCGCCGGGCCGCCGGAGCTTCCATTGCATCATCGGACATAGGTGCAACCATAAAGTCTAGACAACCAGACGTCCAGCTCACTAAGATGCCGGTAACATTGCACGGCAGGCAGGGCCCATGGTTGAAACTTCCATGAACAATACGGCCACGCTCGCCCGCGGCCAGGGCGTTGCCCTCTGGCGCCAGATCGCCGGGACGATGGAGCGGGAGATCGCCAGCGGCAACCTCGCCCCCGGCGCCCGCCTGCCGACCGAAGCGGAGCTTTCCGCCCGCTTCGCCGTCAACCGACACACCGTCCGCCGCGCCATGGAGGAGCTCGAGAGCCGCGGCCTCGTCCGCATCGAGCAAGGCCGCGGCAGCTTCGTCGCGGAGGACGTGCTGGACTACCCCGTCGGCCCCCGCACCCGCTTCTCCGAGACCATCCGCCAGCAGAACCGGGAGCCGCAGGGCCGCATGCTCCGCATCGAGGAGCTGCCGGCGGAGGCCCATATCGCCGAGCAGCTTCGCCTCCGCCGCGGCCGCCCCGTCGTCCTCGCGGAACGCCTGAGCCTGGTCGATGGCCGCCCCATCGCCATCGGCACACACTGGTTCTCAGCCACCCGCTTTCCCGGCATTGCCTCGCTGCTGGCGGAGGAGGCCTCCATCACCCGCGTCCTCGCCCGCCTCGGCGTCGCCGACTTCCACCGCGAGGCCACCCGCATCACCGCCCGCATGCCGACGCCGGAGGAGGCCACGCTGCTCGAGCAGTCCCGCACCCGTCCGGTGCTGGTGACGGAGGCGACCAATGTCGACCCGGAGGGCCAGCCGGTCGAGGTGAGCATGGGTTGCTACGCGTCGGGCCGGGTGCAGATCGTTGCGGAAAGCTGACACGTCCGGCTGGCACATCACCAGCGGCAAGGTGCTGCGCGACGGCGCCCTCGCCACCGGCGAGGTCGCGCTCGCCGGCGGGGCGATCGCCGCCGCGCCACTCACCTCCGCCCGCCAGGTCGACGCCACCGGCCTCCTCGTCATGCCGGGTCTCGTCGACATCCATGGCGACGCGCATGAGCGCGCCCTGCAACCGCGCCCGGGCATCGGCTTCCCGCCCGCCCTGGCGCTCCGCGACACCGCCGCGCAACTCCTCGCCAGCGGCATCACCACCGCCTTCCTCGGCGTGACCCTCTCCTGGGAGCCTGGCCTCCGGTCGCTCGGCATGTGGCGCGCGCTGATGGCGGCGCTGGACGAGGCTCGCCCGGTCCCCGTCGACCTCCGCATCCATTGCCGCTTCGAGGCCGACAATCTCGACGCCCTGGACGATGCGCTGGCCGACATCGCCGCCGGCCGCGTCCACCTGCTCGGCTTCAACGACCACACCCCCTCCATCCTGACGAAGCTCGGCAATGCCAAGGAAGTGGCGAAGTATGCCGGCCGCGCCGGCCTTTCTCCGGCGGAGTTCCGCACCTTGGCCGAGCGCATCGCCGCCCGCCGCGCCGAGGTCCCCGCTGCTCGGGCTCGCCTCGCCGCGGCAGCGGCGGCCGCCGGCATCCCCATGCTGAGCCATGACGATGCGACGCTGGACGACCGCACCCTCTATCGCAGCCTCGGCGCCCGGCTCTGCGAATTCCCGATGGCGGAGCCGGTTGCCGCCGATGCCCGCGCCCATGGCGAGGCGGTGGTGATGGGCGCCCCCAATGTTGTGCGCGGTGGCAGCCATCTCGGCTGGGCCAGCGCCGCGCCGCTGGCCGAACGCGGCCTCGTCACCATCCTCGCCAGCGACTATCACTGGCCTGCACTGCTCGAAGCCCCCTTCGCCATGGCCCGCCGCGGCAGGATGGGCCTTGCCGAGGCCTGGTCCCTCGTCTCCGCCAACCCCGCCGCCGCGGTCGGCCTTACCGATCGCGGCGCGCTGCACCCCGGAATGCGCGGGGACGTGGTCCTGATCGACCCGGACGGACCGCGCGTCCTGGCCTGCTTCGTCGCAGGCGAGGCGGCATTCCTCGCCGGCGACGCAATCGCCCGCCTCAGGCCTTGAGGCTCTTCCAGTCGACCCCGCTCTCGAAGGCTGCCGCGGCGCGGTAGATCGTCGCCTCGTCATACATCCTGCCGACCAGCATCAGCCCGACCGGCAGCCCATCCGCCAGCCCGCAGGGCACCGACATCGCTGGATGGTGGGTGCAATCGAAGGGCGCGGTGTTCGGCAGGATCTCGAAGGCCCGTTGGATGACCTCGCTCACCGGCGCATCGGCGGGCGGCAGCGGCGTCGCCGTCATCGGCAGGGTGGGCATGGCGAGCAGGTCGTACTGCGACAGCACGGAGTCATAGGCCGCCCGCAGCCGCCGCACCAGGTTTTGCGCCTTGGCGTAGTAGTGTCCGCGATGCCGCGTCACCATGTAGTGCCCGAGCAGCATGGTGTTCTTCAGCGAGTCGGAGAGCTCATCCGCCCGCCCGCGCCAGTTGCTGTGGGCATCGAGCAGCGAGTTGACATAGAGCCCCTGCCAGTTGAAGCCGAAGCCGTTGCCGTGCATCATCTGCACCGTCGCACCCTCGGCCGCGACCGGCAGCCAGATCGCCGCGCCCAACCGGTGCATCGGCAGCGAGACCGTCTCCACCGTCGCGCCGAGCCCGCGAAGCCGATCCGCCGCCTCCCGCACCAGCGCATCGCTCTTCTCCTGCGACTGCGGATGGGCGAAGCCTTCCTCGATCAACGCGATCCTCATGCCGGAGATGCCACCCCGCATCAGGTCGCGATAGGCCGGCACCGGCGCCGTGCTGTACTGCCGCGGGTCCAGCCCGTCCGGTCCCGCCAGCACCTCGAGCAGCAGCGCATTGTCCTCGACCGTCGCCGTCATCGGCCCGGTATGGTCGATGGTCAGCTCGATCGGCATGATGCCCGTATAGGGCACCAGCCCATGCGTCGGCTTCATCCCGTAGATGCCGCAGAAGGCGGCCGGCATGCGGATCGACCCGCCCTGATCGCCGCCGAGCGCCATGGGCACATCGCCTGCCGCGACCACCGCCGCGCTGCCGGAGGAGGAGCCGCCGGCCGAATAGCCCATGCGATGCGGGTTGTGCACCGGCGCCGGCGCGCTGGTATGGCTGCCGCCGGAGAAGCAGAAATACTCGCAGACCGTCTTGCCGGTGATGGTCCCGCCTGCCTCCAGGATGCGCGTGGCGACCGTCGCATCCACATCCGGCACATAGCCCTCGAGGGTCGAGGCGCCGTTCATCATCGGCACGCCGGCGAGGCAGATATTGTCCTTCAGCGCGACGGTCTTGCCCTTGAGCTTGCCGGAGGGGGTGCCCTCCACCCTGCTCTTCACGTACCAGGCGCCGTAGGGGTTCTCCTCCGCGCTCGGCCGCTTGCCGGGTGTCCGCGGGAAGGTCACCTCCGGGATCTCGTCCGGCATCTGGTCGACGAGGTTGTAGGCGGCGAAGCTGCCCACGAGCGCCGCGCGGTGCTGGGCCAGATCCTCATCCGAGAGGGTCAGGCCCAACTCGCCCGCGACCTTGCGCCACTCATCGATGGTGGGCAGCTTCAGTGTTCCCAGCGGCATGATCGTCCTCCTCCGTATTGGCGTCAGGCGCTCGTGCCCACGAATTCCTGCACGAGGTCAGGATCGCCGAGCGCAGTCGGCGGGAGCTCCCGCGTGATGCGGCCGCGCTGGATCAGCAGGATGCGGTCCGCAAGGGCCTGGATGAAATCGAGATTCTGCTCGACCAGCAGCACGGAGAGACCGCGCCGCCGCAGCGCATGGATGCGCTCGACGATGGCCGCGTTGATCGAGGGCTGGATGCCTTCCGTCGGCTCGTCGAGCAGCAACAGCCGTGGCCGGCCGCAGAGCGCCCGCGCCAGGGCGAGCAGTTGCTGCTCGCCGCCCGAGAGTGCCCCGCCCGGGCGGTCCAGCAGCCGCCGCAGCTCCGGGAATTCCTCCAGCACATCCTCCACCACCTCTCCCTCGCGGCCGCCCTTGGCGGCGACGGCGAAGCGGAGGTTGTCGAGGACCGAAAGCGCCGGAAAGATCTGCCGGCCCTGCGGCACATAGCCAAGGCCGCGCCGCGCCCGCGCATGGGGCGGCAGGTGCTGGATCTCCTGCCCATCGAGCAGGATCCGCCCGCCCTTGCAGGGCAGCAACCCCATGATGGTCCGCAACAGGGTCGTCTTGCCCATGCCGTTATGGCCGAGGATCCCGACGCAGCTCCCCGCCTCGACGCCGAGCGAGGCGCCGTGCAGCACGCCGATGCGGCCATAGCTGGCGACCAGGCCCTCGACTGCCATCATGCCGGCACCGCCATCCGCGCTTCGGGCGGCCGGCCGAGATAGACGTCGTGAACGCGCGGATCAGCCAGCACGCGCTCCGCGCAATCCTCGACCAATATGCGGCCCTGGTGGAAGACGGTGATGCCGCTGGCGATCGCCCGGATGAACTGCATGTCGTGCTCGACGACGATGACGGCATGGTCGCGGTTCATCTCGCGGATCAGCGCAGCCGTCCCCGCCGTCTCCTCCGCGCTCATCCCGGCGGTCGGCTCGTCGAGGATGATGAGGTCCGGCTCCGGCGCCACGACCGTTGCGAGCTCGACGAGCTGCCGCTGCCCATGGGCGAGCAAGCCGACCTGCGCCGCCGCCAGCTCGCCAATGCCGAGCCGCTCCAGTGCCGCCATCGCCCGGCGCCGCGCCTCCCGCTCGCCATGCTTCCGCCGCACCGCGAGCGTCACGCCCTCGAGCGCCGTCAGCCCGTCAAAGAGCGAGGGCACCTGTGTCTTGATGCCGATGCCGAGGCGCGCAATCGCATGCGGTTCAAGCCCCGTGATGTCCCGCCCTCGCCACAGGATGCGCCCCGCCGTTGGCCGGTACTGCCCGGTGAGACAGCGGAAGAAGGTGCTCTTCCCCGCCCCGTTCGGCCCGATCAGGCAGCGCAGCTCGCGCTCGGCCACCGAGAGGTTGACATCGTCGACAGCGACGACGCCGCCGAAACGCATCGTCAGCCCCTCGGTCGCCAGCAGTGCCGTCATGGCGCCCGCCGCCGGAAGAGCGCCGCGAGCGTCGGCTGCAGCCCGCGCGGGATGGCGAGCACCGCGATCACCAGCACGAGGCCGAGGATGAGGCTCGGGTTGACCTCCGGCAGCGTGCCCGCCCAGGCCGCCAGCGCCTGCAGCAACATCGCGCCGATGATCGGCCCGAGCAGCGTGCCGACGCCGCCGACCATCACCCAGATGATCACCTGCCCCGAATAGGCGAGCGAGAACATGGTCGGGCTGACGAAGACGCAATTGGCGAAGAGCATGCCCGCCAGTCCCGCCATCAGCCCGCCAATCGAGAAGATCGCCAGCTTGTAGAGCCGCACGTCGTAGCCGAGTAGCGCCGCCCGCAGCTCGTTCTCGCGGATGGCGACGACGACGCGGCCGAAATGGCTACGCAGGATCAGCTTGCAGGCCGCGTAGCAGCCGCCGAGGCAGCCGACCGCGATGACGAAGATCTGCTCCGGCGCCAGCGCCGTCCCCGGATCGCCCGGCATATTGAGTGGCGGCGTCGCCGGGATTCCGTTGAATCCGCCGAGCGGTGCCTCACCGATGCGCCACTCATCCCCCGCCGTCGAGTTGATGAAGTTGAACAGGATCAGCGTCACCGTCAGCGTGATGACGCCCATATAGACATCGCTGACCTTGCCGTAGAACATCACATAGCCGAGCGCCGCGGCCGCCAGCATCGGCACGCCGAGCGCAATCGGGATGGCGTAGGTCGTATCCGGCAGGTTAAGCGCCGCCACCGCATAGGCATAGCCGCCCAGGCCGAAGAAGGCCGCCTGCCCGAAGCAGAGGATGCCGCCGAAGCCCCAGACCAGCGCGAGGCTCAGCGCCAGCAGTGCCATGGCGACATAGACGGTCGCATTGATGATGGCGAAGAGCTCCAGCACCTGCGGCAGCCACCAGGCGGCGAAGCCCGCCGCTAGCAGCGCCAGCACCGCCTGCAGAAGAGCGCGCCGGTCTTCCATCACAGCGACCGCCGGAAGAAGCGCCCGGTGATGCCCTGCGGCAGCAGGCGTAGCAATACGATGGCGATGGCGAGCATCAGCACCTCGCCGAGCACCGGCGTGGTGGCGAATGTCCCGAGCGTGTTGACGCTGCCGAGCAGCCCCGCCGCTGAGCTCGTCCCCGCCAGCATCGACGCACCGCCGGTGATGACAGTGATGAAGCTTCGCGCGATATAGGCCGTGCCCATGGTCGGCACGACGCCCGACATCGGTGCGATCAGCGCACCTGCCAGCCCCGACACCGCCGCACCCGCCGCGAAGGAGAGCGCATAGACGCGCTCCGTCGGCACCCCGAGCGCCGCCGCCATGCCGGCATTCTGCATTGTCCCCCGCGCGATCAGTCCTGCCGAGGTGAAGCGCAGCACCGCCCAGACCGCGGCGAGCAGCACCATTGTCGCGGCGATCAGGAACAACCCGTAGCCGGAGGTGCTGTAGGCGCCGATCTGCACGCTGCCGAGCGGTGCCGAGAAGCCGGCAACCGTGTTGCCGAAGATCATGGTGACGGCGCCCACCAGCGCCAGCGACAGGCCCCAGGTCGCCAGCATCGTATCCACCATCCGCCCGTAGAGGCGCCGGATCACCAGCCGCTCGACGACCACGCCCAGCAGCCCGACGCAGAGCGGCGCCACCACCAGCATCGCCACCCAGAGATTGATCCCGGCCTGCACGGCGAGGATCGCGCTGTAGGCGCCGAGCATCAGGAACTCGCCATGGGCGAGGTTGATCACGCGCATCATGCCGAAGACGATGGCAAGGCCCAGGCTGATGAGCAGGAGCGTGGCGATGCCGCTCAGCGCCTGGATGCCGGTGGCGAGCGCCAGGTCCATCGCTAGATCCTGACGTCCACCACCACCTGGCGATTGGCGTTCGGCTCCTTCTGCAGGTCGCAGACCGACTGCGTATCGGCCGGCGGCGAGTTCGGGAAGTGCTGCAGCACGTTGAAGCCGCGGTTCTTCACCTCGGCCACATAGACGTCGAGCGTCACATGGTTGGTCTTCGGGTCGAGCGTCGTCTTCCCCGGCGGCCCGTCTATGCTGATGCCCGAGCCCAGCGCTTCGATCACCTTCATCCGGTCAATGGTGCGGGCGCGCCGCACGCCCTCCGCCCACAACTGCATGCCGGTATAGCTCCGCATGGCGAGCTCCGCCCCGAGATAGGGCGTGTTGGCGCCGAGCTTCGCGCGGAACTTCTCGAGGAAGACCTTGTTCGCCGGGTTGTCGACCTCCTGGAAATAGGAGAAGGCGCAGGTGATTCCGTCACCTTCCTCGGGCGAGAGCAGCAGGCTCTCATTGCCGCCGCCGAAGGTGGTCGAGGCCATGGGGATGCGGCTCTTCATCCCCGCGGCCGCCCATTGCCGGTAGAAGGAGACATGCGATCCGCCCACCAGGGCGGAGACGACCATATCCGGCCGCGCCGCCTGGATCTTCTGGATCGCCGGGCCGAAATTCGTGACGTCGAGCGGGAAGAAATCGACCGCCACGGCATCGCCGCCGCCCTCGCGGAAGTACTTCGTCACCCATTTGCTGGTGATTTGGCCGTAATTGTAGTCGGCCGCAACGATGTAGGCCTTCTTGCCCCATTTCTGGATGATGTAGGGGACCAGACGCTGCACGTTCTGCGCCGGGGTCGAGCCGGTGCAGAAGCAGTTGCGGTCGCAAACGCCGCCTTCGTACTGCGTGTTGTAGAAATAGAGCGTGTTGTAGCGCCGCAGCACCGGGCGGATCGCCTCGCGCGACGCCGAGGTAATGCCGGCATGCACCACCGCCGCCTTGTCCCGCGTCGCCGCCTGGGTGGCGAACTGCGTGTAAAGCTGGATGTTCGACTGCGGGTCGTAGTTGATCACCTGCACCGGCCGCCCGAGCAGCCCGCCCGCCGCATTGATCTCCTCCGCGGCGAAGTCGATGCATGCGATCATCGGCTTGCCGTAGATGTCGAGCCCACCCGAAGCGTCATGGATGCTGACCACCTTGATGGGGTCAGCGCCGAGCGCGGCATGGCGGAAGACGAGCGGCGCGACGAGCCCGCCGGCCGCCGCAATCAGGGTCCTGCGCTGCATCCGTCTGGTTCTCCCGGTCCCGCGTCAAAGGTAGCGCTTGGCGAGCAGCATATGCACGCCTTTGTTGCCATCGACGGTCTGCGTAACCCGCAGGTCGCCGATCAGCGAGCACAACATGTAGGCTTGGTTGCGCGAAAGGTTGGTGCGGGCGCAGATCTCGCGCACCATCTCCCGCACGGCCTGCTTCGCGGCGTCGTCGAGATCCTCGTCGAGCCCGATCGACAGCAGATGCGTCGCGGTCTCGGCGAAGGGCATCGCCAGCGAAAGGTCCTTCCGCACCGTCAGGCGGAAGCTTCCCCTCAGCCCGGTCTCCAGCGCAGTGATGCAGACCTCGCCATCGCCTTGCACCCCGTGCCCGTCGCCGGCATAGAAGAGCGCGCCCTCGTTGAAGACCGGCAGGTAGAGGGTGGTCCCCGGCTTCAGCTCCTTGTTGTCCATGTTGCCACCGAAGGCGCGCGGCACATTGGTGGAGCAGCAGCCCCATTCCGGCGGCGGTGCGACGCCGATGACGCCGAAGAAGGGATCGAGCGGCAGCTCCGTACCCCAGGGCAGGTGGCAAACCCCGCGCTTCCGGTCGATGCGTGGGTGGATCGTCTCGTACTCGGTGAACTCGTCGGGCAGCGTCCCGAGGAGGGGCATGATGGAGACGAAGCCCCAGTCCATCCAGGGCTCGGCCGAGAGGATGTCGACCTGCAGCACATCGCCGCGTGACGCACCGCGGACAAAGGCAGGCCGATTGACGAAATGCGCGCCAGGCCCCTGCCTGAGCCCCTCGACGGCGGCGCGATAGGCCTCCGGCACCAGCGCCGCGTCGGGCGGGAAGGCAGGCGTGCCGCCGGCCGGCACGGCGGTGATCGTCACTACATCGCCGGACTCGACGGTCACCACCGGCGGCGTCGTCGCATCGAGCGAGCCCCAGATGAGCGCCTCGGGCGTCGCAGGAACTTCGTGATGAGCAGGCATGGCGCAAACCTCGTGCTGCCTGCGCGTCATTGCGGCAGGCTGACGCTGTCAGCCGCTACTGCGTATCTCCCGCGGCGATCATGGCCAACCGCATCACGTTGCGCAAGCTACTCCGGTGCGCTCCAGGTGAAGCGTCGCAGGTCAAGCGCGCAAAGTCCCGTCACGCCCCAATGTTCCGCATAGGCCCGCACCTGCGCCAGGTAGCGCGGGTCATCCGGGATCGCCTCCGGCCAGAAGGGCGGGTTGAAGGTGGAGATGCCGTTGATCGTCGGCACGTGCCGCACCGCGGCCACCAGCATTGCCTCAGTGTTGTGGTTGTAGGGGTTGTCGACCTCCTCGCCGAAGCGGCTCTCCTGCCGCGCCGCCGAGACATAGAAGGCGCGGCACCCGGCCGGCGCCGGCGGCACCGCCGCCACCCGCCCGGCTTCCAGCGGCCGGTCAAGGAAGAGCGGCGCATAGGCATTCGCCTGTTCCGCCAGCAGCAGCCCGCAGAGCAGCGCGACGACCAGCCGCGGCAGCCGGCGCGCTTCGGCCGAGAGCACCGCCATCGCCAGCAGCACCACCGGCAGTGTGAGGAAGATCTGGTAGCGCGCCACCACCCGCGCCGCCTTCGCCCCCGGCACGAGGCGGTAGACCAGCGACCAACCCGTCACGCCGCCGACCTGCAGGGTGAGCGCCCAGGTCACCAGCACCGCGATGGCGAGCGCCCGCAGCATCGCAACCCGGCCCGGCGGCGCCTCGCCCCCGCCGCGCCACAGCCAGAGCAGCGCTGCGGCGAAGACCAGCAGCAGCAGCGGCGGCATGCCCGTCATCAGCTCGGACCAGAAGGGGAAGTCCGGCCGGAAGGCGCCGTTCACCGCCTGCACCAGCCAGCCCCAAAGGTAGTTCGCCTCGCCGACATGGACGATGTCGAGCGGCGAGGGGACGTGCCGCAGCACATCCGCCCAGGGGTGCATCCCCGTCTCGGCCGCCTTCGGCAGGTAGAGCGTGAGGAAGGGAAGCTCGGCAACGACCGCCAGCGCGCCGATCGCCGCCAGCGGCACCGCTTGGGCCCGCAGCGCCGCCAGCAGCCGCCGCCGCGCCGGCCGTCCGGCGACCACCAGCCAGGCCAGCAGCATCGCCCCGCCGCACCAGGCGAAGTACCAGGCCATGTAGAAGCCGGTCATCAGGCACACCGCGAAGCCGAGGGCGAAGCCCGCCCCCCAGCCCAGCAGCGCGCCTCGCCGCCCATCGAGCAGCGCCGCCACCGCGCCATGCAGCAGGAGCGCCAGCACCGGCACCAGCCCGACGCTGAAAAGCTGCGCATGGCTGCCGCGGATGTAGAGGTTGTTGCTGATGGTGAAGAGCGCCGCCCCGAGCAGCGCCCAGCCCCAGCCGAGCCCGATCGCCCGCCGCCCCAGCGCATAGGCGCCGAGGAAGCCGATCAGCCGCAGCGTCATGTTGACCAGTTCGCCGCCGAGGAAGAGGTCCGTCCCCGCTGCCCGGAACCCGGCCTGTAGCAAACCGAAGACGAGGTAGCCGTCGTTGTAGCCGAGCGTTCCCGGCACCGGGTGGAAGTAGTCCGTCCGGTTCCAGGCCGAGCGCCCGGCGAGCACATTGACCCAGTGCTCGAGGATCGAAAGCTCGATCACCGCATCATACCGGTCGCCCAGCAGCAGGGTGAAGCCGTCGCCGATCTGGTTGCGGAAGAAGAAGGCGACGGCCAGTATCGCGGCGAGGGCGACGGCGAGGCCACGCCTCATCGCGCGAGTCTGGCCTGCCAGAGGCAGAGCAGCGGCGTCACCACCAGCTCCATGCCGAGCGCCGCCAGCATTGGCGTCCCCGGCACCCCACGCACCATCAGCCCAAAGAGCCGCCCGAGCCCGCCCAGCACGACGATGGCCGTCAGCAGCCGGAACCGCCGGGTATGCCGCACCGGATCGCCGAGCGTGCTCCAGAAGCCAAGCCCGATGCCGAGCAGCAGGCCGGAGAGGTAGCGGAAGTGGCTGTCCTCATCTGCCCCCGACCCGGATCCGAGCATCGCCGGCCCCGCCAGCACCCCGCCCGCGCCGGCCAGCACCGGCACCAGCCCGCCCGCCGCCACGGCGAGCCGGAACCGCAGCATGCCCCTCACAGGTAGCGCCCGCGTTCCAGGATCTCGAGCGTGTACTCTTTGTAGCTCATCCCCAGCTCCTCCGCCCGCTCCAGCCGACGGAGGGCAATCTCCCGCGGCGGCGTCTTCCAGGCGCGCTTATGGGCCCGGCGCCAGACATAGCCGCGCCAGCTTTCCTCGGGGTCGAGCGGCGGGCCGCCATTGTGGCCGATGCGGGGGAGGTCCATGCACCACGGATAGGGCGGGGCAGGGGGGATCGGCAAGGGAGAGGGGAGGAATGGCTCCGGCGGTTGGATTCGCAGCAACAACCCCGGCAAGTCATTGATTCCGCGTACTCCCCTCGGCCCCCACAGGGTTGGTGGGAGCACGGTGGGAGCTTCCACCCCGGCTTGTCAACGGCAGGCGAGCGAAGCTTTACTCGGAGCCGACCACCTCCTCGTAGATGATGGTGTGGCCCGCCATGGCGGCGTCGCGCTCCGAGGAGATATCCTCGGTCTCGGTACCCTGGAAGCGCACGACCTGCCCTTCGGGCAGCACCTTCCGGGGGAACTAGCGGTAGGCGACGCGCTCGCGCTCGACCTCACCGAGCGCAATATATGCCTCGATCTCGGCCTGCGCTTCCGCTGGGTGCGCATCGGCGAAGGGCACGAGCAGGAAGGCGTCAATTACCTCCCCGACGGCCAGCGCCGGGTCGAGATCGGTGTCGTTCGGCTGGCCGGGCTCCACGATGACCGAGAACTCGACCACGACGGAGCGCGAAGCCTCGGTGCATCAGCCGTCTACCGGCATGATGGCCATGCGCACGCTCATAGACAGCGTAAGAGCGAGACATGCCCAACGCATATGGCCGGAGATCAGCAACCCGACGGCGGCGCAATCCGCCGCTATGCCGCACATGGTCGAGTGCTTCGACCTGACCGTACACGATCTCGGCGACACGTTCGCTGACGAGTTCCGGGGCCGTAGGCTGTGGTGCCGTCAGCACTGCGAGCACGAGTTTACGGTCCAGCCCGTATAGGACTGTGCCCAGGGACGCGATATGGGGCGATGTTTCCTCTTCGCGGACCAGATCGAGGCTACGATGTTCCGCCTGACCTGGGGCTAGAGCACTTTGATGTTGCTTGGAATCGCGCGTTCTGATTCGACGCTGTTGATGCGGCGTCGAGGCGATGATGACGGCACCCTTGTCTGCGGACCTTCGTCGGCGGTTGGTTCGGGCGGTTGA